>UEXM01000016.1_pt1 | contig 236273 bp, 241 predicted proteins | sample 1796661 | NCBI WGS metagenome assembly UEXM01 (sample SAMEA4772469, study PRJEB27181) | metagenome | reverse complement strand
TGAAAGTACGCATGAGCTAAATGCACTGACTGGGTGAATGGATGTCAGGTGCTATTATATCGCCCAAGGCTTTGTTATTGCAGGCTTTGGATACAGTTTCAGCCGGTTGAACTCACGGATTCAGGTAGACTTTAGCCTTACTCGAACGTAGCATTTCGCGCAAACAATAAAGGTCGTCAGAAGTATCATGATTATCCGAATTTTCGTCGCGCTACTCGCTCTCAACATGGTTGCCTTTGTCGTCCGCGCCGAAGCCGGCGAGCGTGTCATCGACGAAGCGCCGTCCGAAAATGTGTACGAGCTTCAGGAGCAGATGGCGGGCGACTTCGAAAACGAAGACGCCCGGGAAGCCTTCGCTGAGATCGGCTCTCGCCTGCTCAGTCTCGGTCTGGTCCGTTCCGATCAGGGCAAGAAACGCTACGCCTCTGATCCCGCCCGCCCCGACCACGGTGTTGCCCTGCTTGATGAAGGTGCCGCGCTGAACCTCAAGTGGAATTTCTGACCCCTGCCTGATCTGGCACATTGCCTGTCGTGACCCGTCATGTGATCATCCCCTCCGGAACCCTCATTGAAGGTTATAAAGGAGTAAGGATATGGCCGCAGACGCGCCGCTTCGCCTGAGTGATACCCATGCCTGTGTGGACGCCGTTATCGAACGGGTCGGCAAGAACATCACTCTCGGGTTGCCCCTGGGGCTTGGTAAACCCGTTCGCTTCGTGAATGCGTTGTACCAGCGTGCCAAAGACGATCCCTCCATCAACCTTCACATTGTGACCGCGTTGTCCCTGCTTGCCCCGCTGGGTGGCTCCTCTCTCGAAAAGCGCTTCATGGGGCCGTTCACCGAGCGACTCTATGGCCGGATTCCGGAGTTGGCCTACGCCCGGGATGTCAGTGCCAACCGTTTGCCGGATAATGTCAAGGTGTCTGAGTTTTTCTTCAAGGCAGGCTCCTACCTGAATAACACCGAACAGCAACGCAACTACGTTTGCACCAACTACACCCATGCGGTGCGGGATCTGATGGCCCTGGGTGTCAACGTGGTTGGCCAGATGGTGTCGCCCGGCGCCGAGCATGGTCAGCCGGGCCAGGTCAGCCTGAGCTCGAATCCGGATTTGTCGCTGGATCTGCTGCCACTGATGCGCCAGCGTGAGGCGGAGGGCACCCCCGTGGCAGTGGTAGCAGAGCTCAACGGGCATATGCCGTTCATGGGGCAGCATGCGGCGATTGCGGATCAGCGGTTCGATATTGTGCTGGAGCACCGGGCGTCGGATTACCCGTTATTCTCGGCACCGCAGATGGCCATCAGCCCTGAGGATCACCTGATCGGATTTTACGCCAGTGCCCTGCTCAAAGACGGCGGCACCCTGCAGGTGGGGATCGGCTCACTGGGCGCGGCACTGGTTCACAGCACGATCCTGCGGCACCGGCACAACGCGAGCTGGAAAGCGGTGTTCAACCGCCTCAAGGTGGCGGAAAACTTCCCGCTGGTGACCACCGAGGGCGGTGCGGAGCCGTTCAGTAAAGGGCTGTACGGTTGCAGCGAGATGATGGTTGACGGCTTCTACTATCTGCTGGAAGCGGGCGTACTGACCCGGGAGGTCTATGATCACGCCGGCTTGCAGAATTTGATCAACCGGGGCGAGATTACCCAAAGTGTTACCCTGGACACCCTTGATGTGCTGCACCGCGAGAAGCTGATTGACTCCCCGTTGCGGGCCCGGGACGTGCGCTGGCTGAGTCGTCTGGGTATCTTCAAGGCTGATGTGGAATTCAAGGGTGGTCGTCTCAGGGTGGGCGAGCAATCCCTGGACACGGATCTGGCCAACGACGAATCCAGGGAAGCCATTCGGGTGCTGGCGCTGGGCGACTGGCTGACCGGTGGCATTGTCATGCACGGTGGTTTCTATGTCGGGCCGGAAAAGTTCTATCAGGCGTTGCGGGAACTCCCTGCGAAGGATCGCGACCGTATCTGCATGACCAGCGTGAATTACATCAACCACCTCTATGACCATGAGTTCGGCAACCAGCGCCTGAAAGCGGCCCAGCGGGTGCACGGCCGGTTTATCAACTCGGCCATGATGTATACCCTCAACGGCGCCGCCGTTTCCGACGGTCTGGACGACGGCCGCGTGGTCAGTGGCGTCGGCGGGCAGTACAATTTCGTTGCCATGGCCCACGAGTTGCCAGGCGCACGATCCATTTTGACCCTCCGCAGTGGACGTGTGTCCGGGGGCAAGGCGGTGTCGAACATTGTGTTCAATTACGGCCACTGCACCATCCCCCGACACCTGCGGGACATTGTCATCACCGAATACGGCATCGCGGATCTCCGCGGCCAGCCCGACGAAGAGGTGTACCTGCGGCTGATTCGTATCGCTGATTCCCGTTTCCAGCAGGAGCTTCTGGAGCAGGCCAAGAAAGCGGGCAAGGTATCCCGGGATTTCAGGCTGCCGGCCCACTGGTGCAACAACACCCCGGAAGCCGTACGCGAGGCCCTCAAGGCGGCCGGTGACAGCGATGCGTTTCCGGCATTTCCTTTCGGTTGCGACTTTACCGATGAGGAGTTGACCCTGGGCAAGGCCCTCAAGGCCCTGAAGGCCGCAACCGCAACCCGGCGTGGTAAACTGTCGACCCTGTGGCAGGCACTCCGCGAGAAAGACGAGGAGGGTCGATACGCTTCGTTTCTGGAGCGGATGGGCTTGACCCGTCCCGGTGGTCTGAAAGCTAAGCTTGATCAGCGGTTGGTGATCCATGGCCTGCGCAAAACTGACACCCAACCGGATACAGGAAACCAGGAAACCTGATGCAAAAACCAGACGTGTTTACCGTCCATTATGTCCTGAAGAACAAGATCGGCGAGCTGGTCGATACCTCGGAGGGCAGCGAGCCGCTGCACTTCCTGTACGGCAGCCCGGGGATCATTGCCGGCATTCAGGAGGCGGTAAAGGACCGTAACGTGGGGGACTGCCTGGAGGTCACCGTGCCGCCTTCCATGGCCTACGGAGAACACAACCCCGAACTGATTCGCAAAGTGCCCCGTTCGATGTTTGAGGGCATCGAGGATCTACAAGTGGGTATGAAGTTCCAGACCAATACCGGTGACAATGCCTCGGTTGTCCAGGTGGTGGGCATGGATGGCAACCTGGTGAAGGTGGATGCCAACCACCCGCTGGCCGGTTTCACGCTTTACTTCGATCTGGAGATCGTCGGTAAGCGCGAAGCCACCGAGGAAGAAGTCGCTCAGGGCCGGCCGTTGTATTGAGCTTGCTGTCCTGTTCCTGATAGATCTGTTGCACGCCCTGTGCAACTGTGTCCCTCAGCTCTTCTGCCAGATCGTTCCACGCCAGGTCGGCGGAAACCGGCCGTGGTGGGTGAAACCTCACCGTCACGTCCGCCGCCGGTTGCATCAGCAGCCGGGGCAGGTGTTGCTGGAACTCGTCCTCGCCGATAAACGGCACCAGGTGATCCGGTCGTCCGTGGCGGGTGTAGGCGATGCTGATGGGCTGGATGTCCACTCCGGCGTCGGCGGCGGCGTGCAGCAGTCGGCTGTGGAAGGGCAGCACGGTGAGGCCGCTGGTGGTTGTGCCCTCGGGGAACACCAGGACCGATTGCCCCGCGGCCAGCGCTGACGCGATGTCTGTCCGCGCCGCACCTGCGCGCCCACCACCCCGGACGATGAACAGCGTGCCCGCCTGGCGTGCAAGCCAGCCAATGATCGGCCATGTTCCCACCTCGGCCTTGGACAGGAAGCGTAAAGGCACGCGACCCCCGAGTATGGGGATGTCTGACCAGGAAATGTGGTTGCTCACATACAGCACCGTCGCGTCTGCGGGCTCACCCTCCACCTGCAGGCGGAAGCCCAGGCAGCGAGTGGCACCGTCAAAACAGAAGCGGGCAATGGGGGCGCGATTGAGGCCGCGGCGAGACACGGCCTCCGTCAGCAGGCACACCGTTGCGATCAGGCCGGTGGCCGCAAGAAAGCCGGAAAACAGTGTCAGCCGCCATCCGAGGCGAAGTGTGCTCATCATCAGGTCCTCTGCTCAGCGGGTTTCCGGAGTCAGACCCGGCCCAGGAAATGCCGGCTGTATCTTGCCGCCAGCCGGCTTACCTCCAGCACCACCAGCACATCGGCACAGCGGAAATCCGGATCCCAGCAGGGGGCGCCACAGACCCGTGCGCCCAGCCGCATATAAGCCTTGATCAGTGCCGGCACGTCCACCGGCTTTTCGCCAGAGACCGGGTGAGCCAGGTGGGGCAGTTCCCGCAGCGGAGTGACGCGAAAGGCCTCATCGGCCATGAATTCGCGTTGCAGGTAGCGGGCGATATTCCACGCTTTGGCACCGCCGTCAGCCATGCTGATGCTGGCACAGCCAATCAGGTATCTGACGTTGTGCTTCACCATGTATTCGGCCAGCGATGCCCACAGCAAAGTGATGGTGGCGCCGTTGCGGTATGCCGGATGGACACAGGTGCGACCCAGTTCGGCGACGTTGCCCTCCAGCTGGTAGAAGGCGCCGAGGTCGAATTCGCCCTCTGAGTAGAAGCCGCCCGCGGCCGCCACCTTGACTTGATGGAGAATCCGTGTGGTGGCCACCAGTTCGCCGGTGGTCTCGTCCGTCACCACCAGGTGGTCGCAGTGACGGTCGAAACTGTCAGCGTCGATGCCGGGAATCTCGGCGCCGAGGTCGGAGCCATATTCCTCGGAGAACACCCGGTAGCGCAGGCGCTGTGCCGCTTCGACCGTGGCCGGGTGGTTGGTGATGCCGGCTTTCAGCTTGCGGGCCGGGCGCGTAACTTGAACGGAGTGTGCACTCATGAGCGTGTCTCATTGTTGCCGTTTCCAGACAAGGCTATGAACCCGGTGTGACAGGGGAATGACTCTGCGGTGACGACTCTGTGACAGTGACTCGCCCGGAATCGGGGTTCGGAACTGTGTCACAGGCTGTAACTGCATGACGGTTCCATGTATATTTCTGAATAGCATGTATAATTGCTGTAACAGCAGGTTGCCTGTATTGTCAGGGGCGGAATGCTTCTTCTGAAACCGGAATAACAAAACCAGAGATGGACGGCGTGGAACAAACAAACGAAAGTTGGCGAATTCTCATTGTCGAGGATGATGAACGGCTTGCGGAACTGACGCGGGAATATCTGGAGAGCAACGGCCTGACCGTGTCTCTGGAAACCCACGGCGGTCACGCAGTCGAGCGCATCCGCAACGAGCAGCCTGACCTGGTTGTTCTTGACCTCATGCTGCCTGGAGAGGATGGATTATCGATTTGTCGCCGAGTCAGACCCTTTTACCAGGGGCCGATCATCATGCTGACCGCTCGCACCGATGACCTGGACCAGGTGCTCGGGCTGGAGATGGGCGCGGATGATTACATCGGCAAGCCGGTCAAGCCGCGGGTGCTCCTGGCCCGCATCCGTGCCATGCTTCGGCGCATCACCGAAGGTTCCCAGGGCGACGGGGATGCTGCCAACGGTGAGGAACCGGTCCGATTGCAGTTCAACGATCTGGTGGTGGACCGGTCGATGCGGGAAGCCTGGCTGAACGATCAGAGCATCGATCTCACCAGCGCGGAATTCGATCTGCTCTGGCTGCTGGCCAGCAACGCCGGGCGCGTGCTCAGCCGCGAGGAAATATTCACCGCCTTGCGCGGCATCGAGTACGACGGGCAGGATCGCTCCATTGACGTCCGTGTGTCTCGCATCCGTCCCAAGATCGGTGACGATCCGATTCATCCCCGGCGCATCAAGACGGTTCGCAGCAAAGGCTATCTGTTTGTAAAAGAAGCCTGAACCATCAGCCTCTGGCGCTGGCTTTCCTGCCATGTAGGCGGGGCCAGCGTTCGTTGCCAGGGTTAGTGCAATGCCCTTCAAGTTCTTCCTCAAGCTGTACCTTCGCCTGATTGGCCTGACCTTTCTGGTTATGCTGCTCTGTGCCGCCCTGTTCACCGGTATCAATTCGGTGCGGGAGCAATTCTGGAACGAGTGGTATCCGGAGCCGCTGATGCGCTGGCTGGCCTCTGCGCCTGCACCCGAGCAACACTATCACTGGCTCACCTCCCTCTACGATTTTCGCGTGTCTGCACCAGAGGACCTTGCCTTGTCCCCGGTTGCGCGGGAGCGCCTGGGGTATGGTCAGGTGGTGGCGCGGAATTCGGCCATCGGGCACCAGCTTCTGGTTCAGCGGTCTGACGGCGCGATTCTGGATATCCGGTTTCGTGATACCTATCGGGACGTCGCGGAAGCCACAGCGCTGATTGCCCGCTGGCATCTTGATGACGCGGAGAGGTTGGGTGAGGGCGGCCGCGAGCCGGTCCGGGTGCAACTGGAGGCGTCACTGGGGGTGTCGCTGGAGATGGTGCAGGACCTGAATACCGTTCCGGACGCCGAGGTGTTGAATCGTGTCTCGGAGCGCGGGCTGTCGTTGTATCAGCAGGACGCGGGAGACGGCGCCAGTGTGCTGATCCGGCTCAATGACGGATCCCTGGTAAAACTGACGATGCCGGAGCCTTTCCGGAGCTGGGCATGGCCGGTTGTGCTGCTGCTCCTGGTGGTGAGTGGCGGCGTGCTGGCGCTAGCGCTCTACCTGGCGCTGCGAGAGGTGGACAGTAACCTGCGGGCCGTGGAGTCGGTGGCGGTGCGTATTGCCCGGGGTGAAATGGGCGCAAGGGTAGAAGCGGGCGATAGCAAGCTGGTCACCCGACTGGCCGCGGCTTTTAACGGTATGGCGGAACATATCCAACGACTGGTGGGCGTGCAGCGAGAAATGATCCACGCGGTTTCCCATGAGCTGAGAACGCCGGTGGCCCGAATCCGCTTCGGTGTCCAGATGATTGAGAGCGCGTCCAGCCCGGAAGCCCTGCAGAAACAACTCGATGGCATTGACGGCGATATCCAGGAGCTCGACGAGCTGATCGACGAGATACTGACCTATGCCCGGCTGGAGCAGGGGGGGCCGGTGTTTGCCCTGCAGGAGACCTCGGTCACGGATATCGTTCGGCAGGTCCTGGGTGAGCAGCAACTGGTGCGCCCCGAGCTGGAGTTTACCGCCCATATCGACAGCGAATCGGAACGCTGGGGCTTGTCTGACGTGGAGCCCCGCTATATCCACCGGGCCATCCAGAATCTGGTGGGTAATGCCGGACGTTACGCCAGCACGCGGGTGGTGGTGAACTGCCAGTTCGACGAGGACAATTGCCGCGTTGATGTGGAGGATGATGGCCCGGGCATTCCGGAAGAGGACTGGGAGAAAGTGTTCACGGCGTTTGCCAGGCTGGATGACAGCCGCACCCGCACCTCGGGTGGTTATGGCCTGGGCTTGTCTATCGTCAGGCGGATCCTGTACTGGCACGGCGGGCAGGCCTTTGTCAGTCGCAGTGAGGCTCTCGGCGGTGCCCGCTTCAGTCTGGTGTGGCCCCGCAAAAAGCCGGAAGACTCCATAGTGTGAACCAGTCCTCACTGCCTCACCTGATGTAACAATCGGCATACACAACCGCAACTGAATGCCTCAGAGGGGTTGAGCATAATTCAAAGCGTAAGGGATGACTTTTGAGGTTGTAGTTCTTACGAACTTTCCTTGTTTCATTCGTCATTTGAGGGCCGGTTTTTCCGGCCCTTTTTTTATGCTTTTTTTGCAGTCCTTCCAGACCCCCAACATTCTCCGCTGTTAGAATCACCAAAAAACAACGGAGTTTTCACCACCATGCCTGATTACATCCTTGCCATAGACCAGGGAACCACCAGCTCCCGCGCCATCGTATTCGATGGGACCGGGAACAGTGTGGCGGTCGCCCAGCAGGAATTTCACCATTATTTCCCCCGTGACGGCTGGGTGGAGCATGATGCGGTTGAAATTTGGGAAAGCACACTGGCGGTCTGTCGTGAGGCGCTGGAAGCAGCGCAGATCGATGCGGCTCGTCTGGCCGGCATCGGTATCACCAACCAGCGTGAGACCACGGTGATCTGGGACAGGGCCTCCGGTGCGCCCATCCACCACGCCATCGTCTGGCAGGATCGGCGCACCGCTTCAGTGTGCACCAAACTGAAAACGGATGGCCACGAAGACACGGTGGTCGAGCGCACCGGCCTGTTGATCGATCCCTATTTTTCCGCCACCAAGATCGCCTGGATACTGGACAACACAGACGGCGCCAGAGCCCGGGCGGACGCCGGCGAGCTTGCGTTCGGCACCATCGACAGCTGGCTGTTGTGGAACCTCACCGGCGGCCAGTCTCATCTGACCGACGCCACCAACGCGTCCCGCACGGCGCTGTTCAATATCCACCAGCAGCAATGGGACGACGAGCTGCTGGCCCTGTTCAGGGTGCCGAGGGCGCTGCTGCCCGAGGTGATGGACTGCGCCGCCGATTTCGGGCATACCGACGCCGAGTGGTTGGGGGCGCCCGTGCCGGTGGCCGGTATTGCCGGTGACCAGCACGCGGCGCTGATCGGTCAGGCCTGTTTCGAGCCGGGTATGGCAAAAAGCACCTACGGCACCGGCTGCTTTCTGATGCTCAATACCGGAGATCAGGCACTGCGGTCGGAAAACCGGCTGCTGACCACCATGGCCTATCGCCTGAAAGGGAAACCCTGTTACGCCATGGAGGGCAGTATTTTCGTGGCGGGGGCAGCCATGCAGTGGTTACGGGACGGCCTGAGGCTGATCCGGCACGCCAGCGAATCCACCGCCCATGCCGAGCAGGTTGGTGTGGACAATCCGGTGTATCTGGTGCCGGCGTTCACCGGACTGGGTGCGCCCCACTGGGACCCCCATGCCCGCGGCGCCATCATGGGGCTGACCCGGGATACCGGGATAGCGGAAATCGTTACCGCCGGATTGCAGTCGGTGTGCTATCAGACCAAGGATCTGATTCGTGCCATCCAGAATGACGGCGCCAGGCTGCAGGCCCTGCGGGTCGATGGTGGCATGGCGGTGAATGACTGGGTCATGCAGTTTCTGGCGGATATCGTGAATGTGACCGTTGACCGTCCCAGGGTGACGGAAACCACGGCACTGGGGGCAGCCTACCTGGCGGGCCTGCAAACCGGCGTGTTCCAGAGCCTGGAGGAGATCTCGCAATTGTGGGAGCGTGAGCGGCGCTTCACCCCGGACATGAAGCCGGCGCTGAGGGAGTCGTTATACGCCGGCTGGCTGGATGCGGTGGAGCGGGTCTGCAATAACTGAGCGCGGGCTCAGCCGGCGCGTTCGAAGGCGATCAGGTGGTCAGCTTCGACCCGTACCGGCACATGCTCACCCAGATGGAAATCCAGATGGCTGCGGAACAGGGCTTCGAACTCGGTGTCTTCCGAGCAGCGGAAGCGATACAGGGTTGAGGTGCCGGCAAAGGTTTTTTCCACCACCTTGGGTTTCAGGTCGGACTCCGCGTCAAACACAATGTCGTCCGGCCGGATCAGCACGTCAACCAGGGTGCCGGGTGTCCAGTTATAGGCCCGGTTACCGCGAATTGTTCCAAGTTCCGACTCGATGGTGTCCGGCCCCAGGGTCTTGCCGGGGATAAAGCCGCCCTGGCCCACAAAGCTGGCAACAAACCGGTTGGCGGGCTCGTGGTAGAGGTTGTAGGGCACATCCCATTGCTGGATGCTGCCGTCCTTGAGTACCGCCACCTGGTCGCACATGGCGAACGCTTCCTGCTGATCGTGGGTCACAAGAATGGCGCTGATGCCCAGGGTCTTGAGAATCTCCCGCACATCCAGGCTGAGCCGGCGGCGCAGATCGGTGTCCAGGTTGGAGAAGGGCTCATCCAGCAGAATCAGCGTCGGTTCCGGAGCCAGGGCCCGGGCCAGGGCGACCCGTTGTTGCTGGCCACCGGACAGCTCATGGGGGTAGTTGTCTGCCAGATCCTGCAGATGCACCAGGGTGAGCAGTTCCATCACTTTCTGCCGCCGCTCCTGGCGGCTTTCCCTGTGCAGACCGAAGCCGACGTTGTCAGCGATGGTCAGGTGGGGAAACAGCGCATAATCCTGAAACACCATGCCAATCCGGCGCTTTTCCGGCGCCAGGGTACGTCCCGGCAGACTGATCGACTGTGACTGCAGGAGGATTTCGCCTCCATTGAGTGGCAGAAAGCCGGCCAGCGCCCGCAAAACCGTGCTTTTGCCGCAACCACTGGGGCCCAGAAGACAGCCGATGTCCCCGTGGCTCAGGGCGAAGCTGACGTCCTTGATGACCGAGTCATCACCGTAGCCGCAGGACAGGTTGTTGACTTCCAGCAGCCAGTCAGTGGTCGGGGGCAGGTGTGGATTCATGCGGTCAGTCCAGCTTGTTGAGAATCAGGAACTCAAGCAGTGCTTTCTGGGCATGCAGGCGGTTTTCGGCCTCGTCCCAGACCACGGAGCTGGGGTGCTCCATCATATCGACGGAAATCTCCTCGCCGCGGTGGGCCGGCAAACAATGCATGAATAAGGCATCCTTGTCGGCTACGGCCAGAAGCCCGGGGTTGATCTGATAACCGCGGAAGGCTTTTTCGCGGGCTTTCTGTTCGTCTTCCTGCCCCATGGACGCCCAGACATCGGTGACCAGAAGGTGTGCGCCACGGGCCGCTTCAGTCGGATCACGAACGATGGTCACCCGGTCATGGTGCTCCTGCACCAGCGCGTCACTGGGCTCGTAGCCTTCGGGGCAGGCCACCCGGAGGTTGAAGCCGAATTGCGTTGCCGCGTTGATGTAGGAATGGCACATGTTGTTGCCGTCGCCTACCCAGGTTACGGTGGCGCCGCGAATACTGCCGCGGTGCTCCCGGTAGGTCTGCATGTCGGCCAGCAACTGGCAGGGATGGAAGTCGTCTGTCAGGGCGTTGATGACCGGAACCCGTGATGCGGCAGCAAACCGCTCAACGGTGTCATGGGCAAAGGTGCGGATCATGACGGCGTCTACCATGCTGGAGATCACCATGGCAGAATCCTCGATGGGCTCGCCACGGCCCAGCTGGGTGTCACGGGGTGACAGGAACAGGGCGGCGCCGCCAAGCTGGGTCATGCCCGCTTCAAAAGAAACCCGGGTTCGGGTCGATGACTTTTCGAAAATCATGGCCAGCACCCGGTTTTTCAGGGTGTCCCGGGTGGCGCCGCTGCGCCACTCTTTGCGCAGTTTGCTGGCATGGTCCAGCAGGCTTTCCAGCTCGCCGGATGCCAAATCGTTCAATGTCAGAAAGTGTCTTGCTGCCATGCTCTGGCCCTTTGTCATACGGAAAACCTGCCGCACCAAAAAAAACAACGCCCCGGACTGCGGTATAACCGCACCGACGAGTGAGCGTGATGGGAGCTGTGCTGGCTGCCTGGAAAACAGGGAGTCAAGTCTAGCCCTTCGGGGGGGTGAAGACAACGGCGTGACTGCCCCGGCTTGCGCCGGGTCAAGCCGGGAGTTTGGTGCGGTTGTTCTGCCCCGTGTACAATAGGGCTCAGGTACATTGCCTGCGGGCAATCCCGTTTCCAATCAGAGGTGAGTGTTCATGGACATTAACGAAACCATCAAGAGCCAACTTGAGGAAAACCCGGTCATTCTGTACATGAAGGGTACTCCCCAGGCTCCCCAGTGCGGTTTCTCCGCAAAGACCGTTCAGGCCCTGATGGCCTGCGGTGAGCGCTTTGCGTTTGTAAACATTCTGGACAACCAGGAGCTGCGGGAAGCCCTGAAAGTATATTCCAGCTGGCCGACCTACCCGCAGTTGTACATCGGCGGTGAGCTGGTGGGCGGTTGCGACATTGTTCTGGAAATGTCCGAAAGTGGTGAACTCACCAAGGCCGTTCAGGACGCCGTCAAGCAGGCAGAAGCCTGATCTATGGATTGGCCGAACGCTCCGGGGAGAAGATCAGCTCGACCCGGAAGCGGTTCCGGCCATCGTTGTCCGGTATCTCCGGATAGGGGCTGGCCGCAAGGGTCGCCCTGTACGTCTCTGCATCAATTTCCTCTACACCGCTCGAACGGGCCACGTGGGCTCGCGTGAGCGCGCCGTTCTTCAGTAACTGCAGCTCAATCTCCATGGCCACGGGTTGTGACAAGGCGCGAATGCCGCGAATCTGGCGGCGCTTGAGTTCGCCGGCAATGCGCGTGGCCAGTTGCACGATGTAGGCGTCGGTTTCTTCCGGCGCCTCGCTGATCCGGGTCAGGTCCGCTGGCGCTGTGTCCGGCCGGCTCTCGGCAGGTGCTCCTGCCGCAGCGGGTGCCGACTCTGCAGTGGCCGCGGCCGATTGCGGTGATGGCGGGGATGATGGCGCAGCGGTTTCCGGGGGTGGCGCTGTTTTCCGGGCGGGCTCAGTGGCCACCGGAATGGGGTCAAGTGGCGGGATCTCGAAATCCGGATTACGGTCTTTCACCGGGCTCGCCGGCTGGCTGGCGGTGGTGTGTCGGGCCGGTTGACTGCCCGGCGCAACCAGTTCAAATGTAAGGGTTGAATCGATCCGTTCGAAGCGGTCGAACAACAGGGGCAGTGCAGAGAGAACGAGCGTGTGGAACAGCAGCGCCAGCGAAACGGCCAGCGCTATCCGATACTGCGCCGGAGGGCTTGCGGTACTGCCAGAGTCCAGCATGAGCCGAGGGGTACTCCAGAGGGTGGCCGGAGCAAGGCTAGCCAGCCTTGCTCCGGAGGCTGCCGACCACGGCGTCCAGGGCCCGGTCAATCAGGGCTCCCTGTTCCAGCACGGTCAGGCGCCCACGGCGCATTTCATGGGCAAGCTCGGTGCGGCTTTTCTCGATGACCTTCAGACCCATGCGGTTGACGAACACAAAGCAGTCCGCTTCATCGATGATGGCCGAGAGCTTGCAGCGGAAGCTGGCGCCGTTCACCAGATTGAACTCGACCCAATTGCCGATTTCAATAGCATCGATCTGGGTCACGAACTCTGCGATGACCGCATCTTCCAGCAGTTGCTCCCGTTCCACCGCGGTCTGAGGCGGGTTGTCAGCCAGTTCTTCGGTTTCCGGCTCATCCTCGCGGGCTTCCACCAGCGCGTTGGCGCGGAAGGCCTGAGTCAGTTCATGCTTGAGGTCTGCCATCATCTCGTCGAGTTTCGAGGGGTTGTAGGACACCTCTTCGAGCCCGGCGCGCAGCGATTTGATCAGTCCGGGAACCACACGTACCCATTGATCCCGCTCATCGTCTTCTTCGTGGGGATGAAGGCACCAGATAAGATCGTCCACCAGGCGCACGGATTCCAGCCAACGGTGTTCCACATCGTCCCGCAGGTAGGCGAGGAACATCACTCGGCTCCAACCATTGATCAGTATGTTGCGAATGGACTCCGGCAGCCGGTAGCGTCCGACTTTCTGCTTCAGTACCTGATCGACCATCTCCTGGGCTTTCTGGGACTTGATGCGGCCACGCTCGGATTCCCGGGTTCTCTGTTCGACCAGCGATGCCTTGCGATTCTCTCTCGCCAGATATTGCTCGAACTCTTCCCCGAGGGTTTCAAACAGCGTCACATCGCCATCAAACTCATTGAGAATCCGTTGCACGATGGTGTGGATCTGGTCGTACAGCTTGTCACGGGTTTTTTCGTCGCTGTCGCTCCAGCCAATGCCGGCACGAGCCAGGGAGTTGAGCAGGCGCCGTGCCGGATGGGTGGCGCGGCTGAAAAAACTCTTGTCCTTGATGACCACTTTGAGGATAGGGATCTGCAAACGGCTGATCAGGACCTGAATCGGTGCCGAGAGGTTGTAGTCGTCGAGGATGAATTCGAACAGCATGGACACAAGGTTGATGAGATCCTCGTCCATCTCATTCAGTGCCGACGTCTTTCCATCCTTCGGTGCGTTGTGCGCCAGCAACTGTTCCACTACCTGGCGCAGATCAACCGTCACCGGCTCGCCGGCGCTCAGATTCTCGCCTGCCTGCACGGCGGACTGTTGGGGTAGGGCGCTGAGCAAACCGAACAATTCGGGGCCTCCGATAACGTGGACATTGGGGTCGGATGCCCGGGATGGCATGCCGACGTTGGCGCGTTGCACTGACAGCATCTGGCGGATCTGCTCGAAGATGCCACTGTCGCCTCCCGAAGCTTCCCGCTCGGCCTGCACGGCCCGCTGCTCCGGCGTGGTGTCACTGGCCGCAGCGGATTCTGGCGGGCGGCTTTGCTGTTGCCCGGACTTGCCGTGGTAGCGGAAATTGGGAATGACACCGGCCTGGATCAGAATTCGGTTGGCTTCGTCCAGCAGCATGCCCAGATTGGACACCACGTAGCGATCGAACTGTTTGAGCAGGATCAGCCGTTCACGGATCTGGATTTCCAGGGCCTGGATGGCTTCGGTGAAGGCACTGCACAGGTGTTCCGGCGCCATGGGGTTTACCGGGGACTCGTCACTGGCGCCCGGATACACGGTGCTGAACCGCGTCTGGAGCTGTAACAGGGGGCCCTGGAAATGCGCCTTGGCCTTGGTGATCATTGCATTGAGGGCAACCTGTTCCTCAAGATCGTCATTGCCCACCAGAGCGAGATTTTCCGCTGAGGGCTGGTCTGCCTGCTGGCCATCGTCAACGGAAACACTGCCGCTGCGGGGTGGGCTGGAAAAAATCTGGGCTACGGCATTCTGGAAGTGGCGTTCAACGCCTTTCCGCTTGATGCGGATTTCACGCATCGCTTCAAAGTACCGGTTCTGTTCATTGTTGCTGCGGGCGTTGTTGGCCAGCTCGAACAATGAGTCATCCACCGCGTCAAATGCGCCTTGCAGCAAATCTCCCAGGCCCGCGACAACGGTGTCTCGGATACGGGTGACCTCGGCCGGGACAGGCTGGGAACTCCCTGCCTCCCTGTGCTCGCGGAGATAATGTATGCCGGACTGCTTATTCATGGCCGACTCCTGTGTACGCCTCAACCGGATACATGACCGAGCTTACTGACTTATATTCTCATTATCGGTTAAATCTACCGCATTTTTACACTTGGTAACACGAATAATTGATCACAAAATCGCATTGCATAAAAAATTCAGGGGCACCCCGAAAGGACCCCCGATGATGAATGCGCTCAACTGGCTGTGCCGGGGATCAGTTGATGTACACCGGCCCGAGACCAACGCTCCAGATCACCACGCTGATGGCCAGCAGGGCAACCAACATGACCAGACCCACCGTCAGCACGGATGAGGCAAACATGAAGCCCCTGTCTTCCGGAATTTTCATCAGGATCGGCAGGCCCTCATACAGCAGGTAGACGGCATAGCTAACTGCAACCAGGCCCACGGCCATGTTCACCCAGACGTTGGGGTAGGCCGCGATCACGCCAAGCAGGAACATGGGGGTGGCGGTGTAGGCGGCCAGGGTTACGCCTCGGGGTGTGCGGTCCTTGACTTCGTAGGTGGCTGCAAAGAAGTCGATGAACTTACCGAGTACATAAATGCCGGACAGCATGGCCGCGTAAAACAGCACGGAGAGCTGCAGTCCGCTGGCCACCGTAAGGCGGGTGACGGCGCCGTCGCCAATCTGCCAGCCCACCTGGGTGGTGCCGATAAAGCCGGCCACTGCCGGTATCAGCGCAAGAATAAGTATGTGACCGATATAGAGTTTACTGACGGATTCGGAATCCTGGCGAATGGCTTCCCATTCGCGATCAGGGTGGGTGAGCAGACCGACGGTGTGTGTCAGGCTCATGGATAGACTCCTTGTGATTGTTGTTATGTCGCACGCCCGAACAGTCTTGGTGGAATAGGGGTGGCGGTCAAGGAGATGATTAAATTTTGATCTTCTAACCCGGCCTGGAATATAACCAAACGATCTATGCCGGGCATCGGGTTACAGTCGGCCGCGCTTCTTGCGGCGGCCGGGGTGGACTATCGCTGCTTTCACCACGTTGTCCTTGATTTGCAGCACTTCGATGCGGTGTCCGGCGACCTTCAGGCACACGTTGGTTTCCGGGATGTTTTCCAGGGTTTCGGTGATCAGGCCATTCAGGGTTTTGGGCCCGTCGGTGGGCATCTTCCAGCCCAGGGTCTTGTTGATGGTGCGCAGGGCGGTGGCACCGTCGATGATGAAGGTGCCGTTATCCTGGGGGATGATGTCCGGGCTGGTGGCCGCGTAATCGGTGGTGAATTCGCCAACGATCTCTTCAAGGATGTCCTCAAGGGTGGCCAGTCCCAGCACGTCGCCGTACTCGTCGACAACGATGCTGAACCGGCGTTTGCCTTTCTGGAAATTGATCAGCTGGGTGTTCAGCGGTGTGCTTTCGGGAACGAAGTAGGGTTCCTGGCACAGTTGCAGGATCATGTCCTTGTTGATGTCCTCCTGCAGCAGCAACTTGGAGGCGCTGCGCAGGTGCAGGATGCCCTGAATGCTGTTGATGTCGCCACGGAACACCGGCAGGCGCGTGTGCTGGCTGCTGCGAAGCTGGCGCAGAATGGTGTCCAGGTCGTCGTCCAGGTCGATGCCGACCACATCGTTACGGGGCACCATGATGTCGTTGACCGTGACGCTCTCCAGATCAAGGATGCCCACCAGCATATCCTTGTGCTTGGCCGGGATCAGGGCGCCTGCCTCATTGACCACGGTACGGAGTTCCTCGCGGCTGAGATGGTCATTGGCGGCATCGTCCGGCGAGATGCCCAGCACCTTGAGAATGGCGCCGGTAAACAGATTGACCGCCCACACCAGGGGGTACAGGATTTTCAGCAGGGGGCCGAGGATATGGCTGGCCGGGAACGCGATCTTTTCCGGGAACAGGGCGGCCAGGGTTTTCGGGGTGACCTCGGCGAAAATCAGGATCACCAGTGTCAGCAGCAGTGTGGCGATGGCAATCCCCGCATCCCCCCACACACGGATGGCGATAACCGTGGCAATGGACGAGGCCAGAATGTTGACGAAGTTATTGCCGATCAGAATGACGCCGATCAGTTGGTCGGTGCGCTGCAGCAGGCCCTGTGCACGTTTGGCGCCCTTATGGCCGGTCTTCGCCATGTGTTTGAGGCGATAACGGTTGAGCGACATCATGCCGGTTTCTGAACTCGAGAAAAATGCAGACAACACGATCAGACCGACCAGGATGCTGAACAGCACCGTCAGTGAGGTTTCATTCATCGGTGGAACACCAGCTCAAGAACGAATTTGCTGCCGTAAAACGCCAGCATCAGCAAGGCGCAGCCGGCAAGGGTCCAGCGGCTGGCGGTGATGCCGCGCCAGCCTTTGGTGTAGCGGCCAACCAGCAGCGCCACAAAAACCACCAGTGACAGCAGGGAGAACAGGGTCTTGTGGGCCAGATCCTGGGCAAACAGGTCCTCTAGAAAGAGGGCACCGGTGACAATGGCCAGCACCAGCATCACTACCCCCGCCCATACCATCTCGAACAGCAGGGACTCCATGGTTTGCAGAGGTGGCAGATTGCGCACCAGCACACTGTTGTAATTGTGCTTCAACTGGCGGTTCTGGAAATACAGCAGGGTGGCCTGAATCGCGGCCAATGTGAAAAGGCTGTAGGCGGTGACCGACAGGGCAATGTGTGAGAGCATGCCGTAGCTGTCTTCGGACACCAGTCGCGACGGTGAATGCGTCACCAGCGATACGATGATTGCCAGTCCGGCCATGGGGTAGGCCACCAGAAACAGCGATTGCACCGGTTTGCGCAGATTGAGGCCGAGCAGCAGAAACACGATCAGCCAGGAAATCAGTACCGAACTCTGGAAAAAGCCGAAGTCAAAGCTGCCTTCCCGGTGGACGGTCTGGGCGATCAGCAGCCCGTGCCCGGTCAGGGCCAGAATGCCAATCAGAGTAGTGATGGCCAGATTGGTGTGTACGCGGCCCCTGAAGCTCAGGGCCTGCAGGGCGGTGCCAATGCTGTACAGAAAAAGAGAGGTGACCGCGAGAATCAGCGTTCCCATGACTTCCTTTAACCACTGTCTGACTGGGGATCGGCGCATCAAGTCACCGATTTGACCGGGCTGGTCGTTTCAGGGCGATAGTCTGGTTATAATGTCGCGATTATGCAACAGGAATCAAGGAGCCGGGGCCGGCTTCGGGATTCATGCACTCAATTTATCCGGGGTACGGAAGAGCCACATGTTTGAGAACCTTCAAGACCGACTTTCCGGCAGCCTGCGCAAGATTTCCGGTCAGGCGCGGCTTACCGACGACAATATAAAGGACACGCTGCGCGAGGTGCGCATGGCACTGCTGGAGGCAGACGTTGCCCTGCCGGTGGTCAAAGCCTTTATTGAAGGTGTCCGTGAGCGCGCCGTGGGGCAGGAAGTGCAGCGCAGCCTGACGCCGGGCCAGGTGTTTGTGAAGGTTGTCCAGCAGGAACTCGAGCGGGTCATGGGGGAGGGGAATGAATCCCTCAATCTGGCTGTGCAGCCGCCCGCGGTGATCATGATGGCGGGCCTGCAGGGTGCGGGTAAGACCACCACCGTCGCCAAGCTGTCGCGATTGCTGAAAGAGCGCCACAAAAAGTCGGTGATGGTGGTCAGCGCCGACATCTACCGCCCGGCGGCTATCCGCCAGCTGGAAACGCTGGCCGGTGAAGTGGGTGTCGAGTTCTTCCCCAGCTCGGCGGACCAGGATCCGGTCGATATCGCCGAGGGCGCCATTGCCGCGGCCCGCAAGAAGCACATTGATGTGGTCATTCTCGATACCGCCGGTCGCCTGCACATTGACGAGCAGATGATGGGCGAGATCGGCCGTCTGCATAAGGCGGTCAATCCGGTGGAGACCCTGTTTGTGGTCGACGCCATGACCGGCCAGGATGCCGCCAACACCGCCAAGGCGTTCAACGACGCGTTGCCGTTAACCGGCGTGGTGCTGACCAAGACGGACGGTGACGCCCGTGGCGGTGCCGCGCTGTCTGTTCGTCACATCACCGGTAAGCCCATCAAGTTCCTCGGGGTGGGTGAGAAGTCCGACGCACTGGAGCCTTTTCATCCGGACCGGGTTGCGTCGCGCATTCTCGGCATGGGCGATGTGCTGTCACTGATCGAGGAAGCCGAGCGCAAGCTGGATCAGAAGAAAGCCCAGAAGCTCACCACCAAGATCAAGAAGGGCAAGAGTTTTGATCTGGAGGACTTCCGCGACCAGTTGCAGCAGATGAAGAGTATGGGCGGTATCGCCGGGTTGATGGACAAGCTGCCGGGTATGGGGCAGATGGCGCAGGTGGCGCAGAAACAGGTCAATGACAAGTCCATGGGGCAGATGGAGGCGATTATCTGCTCGATGACGCCCAAAGAGCGCCGCTATCCGGATGTGATCAACAACTCACGCAAACGCCGCATCGCCTCCGGTTCCGGTACGCAGATTCAGGATGTGAACCGTCTGCTGAAGCAGCACAAGCAGATGCAGAAAATGATGAAGAAATTCGGCAAGAAAGGCGGTATGGCCAATATGATGCGCGGCCTGGGTGGCATGATGCCTCCCGGTGGCGGAGGCGGTGGTATGCCGCCATTTGGCCGTATGTAGAAAGCCGTACACAGAAAACCGGGTTTCACTGAGTTTCCCTGTTTTCATTGGCGCTTTTTTAGCATAGAATAGCGCCCCTTTCGAGTATGGGTCTTCACGCCGGCCACTGTCTGGCCAGTGTGAATCGTACAAAGTTCGTACAACAGAACAGGATATTGGTTAAATGGTAACAATCCGTTTGGCTCGCGGCGGCTCCAAGAAGCGCCCGTTCTATCACCTGACAGTCACCGACAGCCGCAAATCCCGCGACGGTCGTTTTATTGAGCGTGTTGGTTTCTTCAACCCGATTGCCCGTGGTCAGGAAGAGCGCCTGCGTGTAGATCGTGATCGCGTTGAATTCTGGCTGGGCCAGGGTGCACAGACCAGCGATCGCGTTGCCCAGCTGCTGAAAGGCGCTGAGTAAGTTCGTATTTGTTCCGGGGTTCAAGGCATGACGCAGCATTCGCAGGAAACTGTGATCGGCCGGATAACCTCGGTGTTTGGGGTCAAGGGGTGGCTTAAAGTCTTCTCGTTCACCGACCCCAGGGAAGGAATTCTCAACTACCGCGACTGGACGCTGGATCTGGACGGTAAGCGAATTTCGGCCACGCTTGAAGAGGGTCGCCGGCAAGGGCAGGGGATCGTCGTCAGGCTCAAAGGTATCAACGATCGTGATGTCGCCCACCGTTACTGTGGCGCGGAAATCAGAGTGCCAACCGCTGAACTGCCGGCGCTGCCCGAGGGGGAGTATTACTGGCATCAGTTGGAAGGGCTCGAGGTGTTCACCGTCGATGACGAATGTCTGGGTGCGGTACATCATCTGATTGAAACAGGCTCCAACGATGTTCTGGTCGTGAAGTCCAACGCGGCTTCCATCGATCAGCGCGAGCGGCTGATTCCCTACCTTCCGGACCAGGTGGTCCGGGAAGTGGATCTGGCCTCTCGGCGCATGGTCGTAGACTGGGATCCGGAGTTCTGACGGGTGTGGATTGGCGCAGTCAGTCTGTTCCCGGAAATGTTCGGTGCGGTGACGGAGTTCGGTATTACCGGCAGGGCAGTTCGTGACGGTCTCCTGACCTTCAAGAGCTGGAATCCCCGGGATTTTACCCGCGATCGCCACCGTACGGTGGATGACCGGCCCTATGGTGGCGGTCCTGGTATGCTGATGAAAATTCAGCCGCTGCGGGATGCAATCCATGCGGCCCGGGAGTCGGCACCTGGCAAGGCCTGTGTGGTGTATCTCTCACCTCAGGGCGAAACCCTGAACCAGTCGGTGGTTGAGTCGCTTGCGGCGCAAGAGCACCTGATTCTGGTGGCGGGCCGCTATGAGGGTGTTGATGAGCGCCTGATATCGGCGGAAGTCGATCGGGAAGTGTCGCTGGGAGATTTTGTTCTGTCCGGCGGCGAACTGGCAGCCATGGCTGTGATTGATGCGGTTACACGCCTCATCCCCGGAGCGCTGGGTCATGCGCAGTCGGCGGAACAGGACTCGTTTGCCGACGGTTTGCTGGATTGTCCGCACTACACTCGGCCCGAGGTTTACGAAGGTCAGGCGGTGCCGGATGTTTTGTTAGGCGGTCACCATGATCAGATCCGGCGTTGGCGGCTCAAGCAGTCGCTGAGGCGAACCCGGGAGCGACGCCCCGACCTGCTGGAACAGCGGGTGTTTACGGACGAAGAGCGTGAGCTGCTGGAAGAAATTTTGAACGAACCGGGTGCCTCTGAATCATCAGGGCATTAAAAGATTGGGTATCAGGAGCAAACGATGAGCGGCAAGAACAACATCATCAGTCAACTTGAAGCAGAACAGATGACCAAGGAAATCCCTGCGTTCGCGCCGGGTGATACCGTGGTTATCCAGGTTCGCGTAACTGAAGGCAACCGTGAGCGTCTGCAGGCGTTCGAAGGTGTTGTTATCGGTAAGCGTAACCGTGGCATGAACTCTTCCTTCACAGTGCGTAAGATTTCTTACGGCGTGGGTGTTGAGCGTACGTTCCAGACTCACTCCAAGCTGATCGACAGCATCAGCGTGAAGCGTCGCGGTGACGTGCGTCAGGCCAAGCTTTACTACTTGCGCGACCTGTCTGGTAAGGCAGCTCGTATCAAGGAAAAGCTGGGCTGATCAGCACACGCTGGGCAGAGAGCTTGAGAAAAAGGCAGCCACTGGCTGCCTTTTTCGTGTCTGGCTGTTATAAAACAGTGGATCGCTTATCCGACGTCCGGGTGTTCCCATGGTAGTGAAACGCAGAACCCGCCCAGAGCTCCGGCCCGAAGACGAGGCCGTTATCGGCCGTTTCACCGATGCCATCTGGCTGGAGGACGGGCTGGGCGAGAAAACCCGGATGGCGTACCGCAGTGATCTTGAACGTCTTGCGGCGTGGCTGGCGGAACAGCCGGGCCAGCCTCTGCTGACGGCTGTTCGTCGTATCGATTTGCTCGCCTGGATCTCCCGCGGTCTGGCGGAGGGTGCCAAGACGTCCACGGCGGCTCGTCGGTTGTCCGGGTTGCGCCGTTTTTACCGCTACCTTCTGCGCGAGGGGGTGGTGCGTGAAGACCCGACGCTGCAGATCGACAGTCCCCGCCTGCCCAGGCGCTTGCCCGACTCGCTGTCCGAGCAGGATGTAGATGCCTTGTTGGCGGAGCCTGATCCGGACAAGCCCATCGAGCTGCGGGACAAGGCCATGCTGGAAATTCTCTACGGCTGCGGTTTGCGGGTGTCGGAGCTGACGGAGTTGCGGGTAGACCAGGTGAATCTGCGCCAGGGTGTGGTGCGCATCACCGGCAAGGGCGGCAAGGAGCGATTGGTGCCGCTCGGCGAGGAGGCCATCGACTGGCTGGTCCAGTATATGAAGCAGGGCCGCGGTGAGTTGCTCAAGGGGCGGCCGTCCGACGCGCTGTTTCCGGGTAACCGACCGGTGGCAATGACGCGTCAGACGTTCTGGCACCGGATTCGCCATTACGCCCTGCGGGCCGGTATCCGCAAGCACTTGTCTCCGCACACGTTACGGCATGCCTTTGCAACGCACCTGTTGAATCACGGGGCGGATCTGCGGGTGGTGCAGATGTTGCTCGGCCACTCGGACCTCTCCACCACGCAAATATATACCCACGTTGCCCGTCAGCGTTTACAGTCCCTGCATCAGGCTCATCATCCCCGTGGCTGAAATGGCCGCTTTCGGGTAAGGTTGTGAGCCCGGGTTCGGGGTCTGAACTTTAGCGGCGTCAGCGTGTCGCAGTAGACTGTCCCGACGCACGGTTTGTTAACCGGATGCATTTGTTAACTGAGAGCGGAAGTCCCTATGTTTGCCAAAAATCTGATCAAATCCACCCTGTCCATTGTGTTGCTGATGGCCGGTCTGATTGGCGTGCACGCTGCCACCGCCGGCGAGACCGAAGACGCCATTGCCGAACGGCTGACCAAGGCCGTTCCGGGCCTCCGTATCTCGGAAGTGCGCGAGTCCGAGGCGCCTGGTCTGTACGAAGTCGAGAGCAATAACGGTGATACCATCTACACCACCAAAGACGGTGGCTACCTGCTGACCGGTGACCTCCTGCAGATTACCGAGAGCGGCATCGCCAATGTGTCCGAACGGAATCGCGCTGATCAGCGCAAAAAGCAGATGGAGGCGTTCGGCGATAAAGGTTTGATCAGCTTTCCTGCGGACGGCGAAGAAAAAGCGGAAATTGCCGTGTTCACCGATATCGACTGCCCCTACTGCCGGAAAATGCACGACGAGGTGCCGGAGCTGAACCGCTATGGCATCACCGTGCACTACTACGGTTTTCCGCGTTCCGGCCCCAACACCGCCTCGTTCAACAAATACGTCTCGGTATGGTGCAATGAAGATCAGCAGGGTGCCATGGACGACGCCAAGGCGGGCAAGCGGGTTGAGGGCGCCAGCTGCGACAACCCGGTTCGCGAGCAGTATAATCTCGGCGGTCAGGTGGGTGTCACCGGCACCCCGGCCATCGTCCTGGAGGACGGCAACATGGTGCGTGGTTACGTTCCGGCGAAGCAACTGGCCGAGGGCCTCGGCCTCCTGTAATTCGGGGCTTATTCAGTGTGCTCTTAACCGGTATACTATCGCCCCTTGAAACAAGCCCAAGAAAACCCATCAGCACCCCCAAGCGGGATCAGAGGTGAAAGTTTGAAAGACGTCAGTGTCGGAATCTGCGGATTGGGAACCGTCGGCGGCGGTACGTTCAACGTGCTGACCCGCAATGCCACGCTCATTGCCGGCCGGGCCGGCTGCAACATCCGGATCAGCCGGGTTGCCAGCCGAACCCGTCGAGATGATATTGATCTGGGCGATACGCCGTTCAGTACCGACATTTTTGACGTGGTCAACGATCCCGCCATCGACGTCGTGGTGGAGCTGATTGGTGGGTACGAAACCGCTCGCGAACTGGTGCTTGCCGCCATTCGCAACGGCAAGCATGTGGTGACCGCCAACAAGGCGCTGATCGCGGTTCACGGCAACGAGCTCTTCGAAGCCGCCGAGCAAGCGGGTGTTATTGTCGCCTACGAAGCCGGTGTGGCCGGTGGCATCCCGGTGATCAAGGCAGTGCGTGAAGGCATGGCCGCCAACCGTATTGACTGGATCGCCGGGATCATCAACGGTACCGGCAACTACATTCTCACCGAGATGCGCGCCGGCCGCGAATTCGCCGAGGTGCTGAAGGAGGCCCAGGACCTGGGCTACGCCGAGGCAGACCCCACCTTCGATGTGGAAGGCATCGACGCCGCGCACAAGCTGACCATTCTGGCGTCGGCCGGTTTCGGCGTTCCGCTGCAGTTCGAGAAAGCCTACACCGAGGGGATTTCCCAGATCACGCCCTACGATATTGCCCATGCCGAACTGCTGGGTTATCGCATCAAGCACCTGGGCATTGCCCGTCGTCGTGACGATGGCATCGAGTTGCGGGTCCATCCCACTCTGGTGCCGCGAAGCCACCTGATCGCTCAGGTAGACGGCGTTCTCAACGCGGTCCTGGTGGACGGCGATGCGGTCGGCCAGACCATGTATTACGGGCCGGGCGCCGGCGACGAGGCTACCGCGTCCGCGGTGATTGCCGATATTGTCGATGTGGCCCGCACTGTGGCAGCCCAGAGCAGCCAGCGGGTGCCGTATCTTGGCTTCGACCCGTCAGCGCTGGAGAATCTTGACGTACTGTCCATGGAAGACGTGCAGTCTGCCTACTACCTGCGCATCACCGCGCTGGATCGTCCCGGCGTGCTGGCCAAAGTGGCGTCCATTCTCAGCGAGCACGGCATCAACATCGAATCGATCATGCAGAAAGAGTCGGAGCTGAAAGACGGCCGCATTCCGGTCATTATCCTGACTCATACGGTTCAGGAGCGGCAGATCAACCGCGCCATTGAGGAACTGGAAGCGCTGACCGACATCGATGGTCAGGTGGTACGCATCCGCGCTGAAAACTTTAACTGACAGGTACGCACGTGAGATACATCAGTACACGGGGCGAAGCACCCGCACTGGGCTTTGAAGAGGTTCTGCTGACGGGGCTGGCGACCGATGGCGGCCTGTATGTGCCGGAGTCGCTGCCGCATTTCAGTCTGGAAGAAATCCGCAGCTGGCGTGGCCTGTCCTACAGCGAACTGGCGTTCAATGTCATGTACCCGTTTGTGGACGACGCCATCCCTGCCGATGATTTCCGCACGATGCTGGACGAAACCTACAGCGTGTTTGCCCATCAGGCGGTGGCGCCGCTGGTTCAGCTCGACAGCAACGAATGGGTGATGGAGCTGTTCCGTGGTCCTACCCTGGCGTTCAAGGATTTTGCCCTGCAGTTGCTGGGGCGTCTGCTCGACTATGTGCTGGAAAAGCGCCAGCAACACGTGGTCATCATGGGGGCGACGTCCGGTGACACCGGCTCCGCCGCGATTGAAGGCTGCCGCCGTTGTGAGCACGTGGACATCTTCATTCTTCACCCCCACGAGCGGGTGTCTGAGGTGCAGCGTCGCCAGATGACCACGGTCAGGGGTGACAATATCCACAACATCGCGGTGCGCGGCAATTTTGACGACTGCCAGCGCATGGTCAAAGAGAGCTTCGGCAACCAGTCGTTCCTCGGTGGCAAGACCCAGTTGGCGGCGGTGAACTCCATCAACTGGGCGCGGATCATGGCCCAGATCGTCTATTACTTCCAGGCGTCGCTGGCGCTGGGTGGTCCGGATCGCAGCATGGCGTTCTCGGTACCGACAGGTAATTTCGGTGATATTTTCGCCGGCTACCTGGCTAAGAAAATGGGGCTGCCGATTTCCCAGCTGGTGATCGCCACCAACCGCAATGACATTCTTCATCGCTTCATGAGTGGCAACAAGTACGAGCAGCATCAGCTTGAGCACACCCTGTCGCCGAGCATGGACATCATGGTGTCGAGCAATTTCGAGCGCCTGTTGTTTGATCTGCATGGCCGTGATGGCGCGGCGGTCAAGCTGTTGCTGGAGAACGCCGCCAAGGGCCCGGTCAGCATCGAAGACTATCGCTGGCGCCATGCCCGCAAGCTGTTTGACAGTGATGCGGTGGATGACAAGGCCACCTGCGACACCATTCGCGAGATCTTTGATCGCAACGAATACCTGCTCGACCCGCACACCGCTATCGGTGTGCGCGCAGCGCGCAACTGTCGCCGTGACCAGGCCGTGCCGATGATCACCCTCGGCACCGCCCATCCGGCCAAGTTCCCGGATGCCATTGCCGAATCCGGACTGAGCGTGACGCCCGAACTGCCGGCCCACATGGCGGACCTGTTCGAGCGGGAAGAGCGCTACACTGTGTTGGACAACAACATCGCGGGCGTTCAGGAATTCATCGCCAAGAACTGGAAGAATACCTGACCCGGTATGACCCCAAAAAAGATCCTGCGTCGCCCCCAGCCTGACCACCTCAACGGCTGGGGGCAAAACCTGCCTCCGCTGCTTCGCCGGCTGTACGCCGCCCGGGGCGTCACCTCTGACGATCAGCTCAGCTACACCCTGAAGCACCTGGCCTCGCCGCTGGCGTTGCGCGGCATTGATCGCGCGGTCGAGCTGCTGGCGCAAGCCATTGCCGGCCAGCAACGGGTGATGATCCTGGGGGATTTCGACGCCGACGGTGCCACCAGCACCGCGGTCGCCATGCTGGGGCTGTCGATGCTCGGTCTGAAAAGCATTGATTTCCGCGTGCCGAGCAGGTTCTCCGACGGCTACGGTCTGACGCCGGGCATCATCCATCGGTTGCAGGACGAAGGCGAATTGCCCGATCTGATGGTGACGGTGGATAACGGCATTTCTGCGGTGGAGGGTGTTCTCGCGGCGAAAGAGCTTGGTATCCGCGTGGTGGTGACCGATCACCACCTGGCGGGCGACACCCTGCCGGAGGCAGATGCCATCGTGAACCCGAACCAGCCGGGCTGCCCGTTCCTCAGCAAGCATGCCGCCGGCGTTGGCGTGATGTTCTATGTGCTGACCGCCCTGCGCAAGCACCTGCGGGAGCAGGGCAGGTTGCCGGAACCGCAGCCCAACCTCGGTACGCTGCTGGATCTGGTGGCACTGGGGACCGTGGCCGACGTGGTGCCGTTGGATCACAACAACCGTATTTTTGTCGAGCAGGGGCTGCGCCGCATACGTCAGGGCGAGGCCCGCCCGGGTATTCTGGCACTGCTGGAAGTGGCGGGGCGCGATCACACGGCCATCAGCTCCACCGACCTGGGATTTGTGGTGGGGCCGCGTCTCAACGCCGCCGGCCGACTGGACGACATGAGTATCGGCATCGCCTGCCTGCTGGCGGACAGCCCGGACGAGGCGCGCAGGCTGGCCCGTGAGCTGGACACCTTCAACCGCGAGCGTCGCACCATCGAAAAGGACATGAAAGCTCAGGCCCAGGATCTGCTGGCCTCCATGTCTCTGGACCTGGAAGGATTGCCCTGGGGCCTGGCGCTGTTCGACCAGGACTGGCACCAGGGTGTCATCGGCATCCTTGCCGCCCGCATCCGCGAGCAGACCCACCGCCCGACCGTCGCCTTTGCCGCCGACGACAACGGTGAAGACATAAAGGGCTCGGCCCGCTCCATCCCAGGCCTGCATATCCGTGACGCACTCGCGGTGGTGGATGCCCGTCATCCCGGCCTGATGAAAAAATTTGGTGGCCACGCCATGGCTGCCGGCATGACGCTGGCCCGGGCAGACCTGGACACCTTCTGCGAAGCTTTCGACAAAGCCGTACGGGATACCCTTTCCGCGGAGGACCTGGAAGCCGCCATCGTCACCGACGGCCCGTTGACCAGCCAGGAACTGAGCCTCGATACCGCCACCCTGCTCAAGCGCGCCGGCCCCTGGGGGCAGCATTTCCCGGAGCCGCTGTTCGATGGCGAATTCCGTGTGGTCAGCCAGCGCATCGTGGGCGAAAACCACCTGAAACTGGTGCTTCAGCCCTCGGACGGCAACGGCATTGTCGATGGCATCGCCTTCAATACCGGCCCGGAAGTGCCGGATTACACCCGAACCGGGGCCAGAGTGGTGTACAAGCCCGATTCCAATACCTTCCGTGGGCGCACGAACCTGCAGTTGTTGGTGGATTACCTGGAACCCTTGACCTCCTGATTTGCCGTGGATTTGTCGGATTACGAGGCGTCGCCTCTAATCCGACCTACGGACTGACCCGGAGCGGGTTTGCACCTAAGCCTGCCGGTTTCGGGGTGGGGGGCGCTTTTCTGCAGGGACAAAGGTGTCTGAGCGCAGCGAGTTCTTTTCCCGAAAGAAAAGCGCCCCCGATCCCGGAACCCGCCTCCCCACCCAACAAAACCACAGGCTGATTTACCCACAAAATTCGGGTAGAATTCCGCCTCTGTTTTTACTCTTCATTTTCTAGAGCGAGTAAGGGTTTCATGGAAATTAATCCCATTGTGACGAAGATTAAAGACCTTCGTGAGCGCACTGAAGCGCTCAGGGGGTATCTTTGACTACGATCAGCGCAGTGAACGACTGGTCGAAGTAGAGCGGGAACTGGAAATGCCCAAGGTCTGGGACGATCCCGAGCGTGCCCAGGCCCTGGGCAAAGAGCGTTCGGACCTTGAACTGATCGTGCGCACCATCGACAACCTCACTTCCGGTCTCGAAGACGCCGAAGGACTGCTGGAAATCGCCGCCGAGGAAGAGGACGAGGGCACCGTCGCTGAAATCGAAGCCGACCTGGAAGGCCTCGACAAGGAACTGGAAAAGCTCGAGTTCCGCCGCATGTTCTCCGGTGAGATGGACGCCAACAACGCCTACGTGGACATCCAGGCCGGCTCCGGCGGTACTGAGGCCCAGGACTGGGGCAACATGCTGCTGCGCATGTACCTGCGCTGGGCCGAGCGTCGTGGCTTCAAAGCCGAAATTGTCGAGCTGCAGGAAGGGGAAGTGGCCGGTATCAAGAGTGCCACCATTCACATCCAGGGCGACTACGCCTACGGCTGGCTGCGCACCGAGACCGGCGTTCACCGGCTGGTACGCAAGTCGCCGTTCGATTCCGGCAACCGTCGTCACACTTCGTTCTCATCGGTGTTTGTCGCGCCGGAAGTGGACGACAGCTTCGAAATCGAAATCAACCCGTCCGACCTGCGGGTGGATGTCTACCGGGCCTCCGGCGCCGGTGGTCAGCACGTTAACCGGACCGAGTCCGCCGTGCGACTGACCCACAACCCCACGGGGATCGTGGTGGCCTGTCAGGCTGGCCGAAGCCAGCACCAGAACAAAGACCAGGCCATGAAGCAGCTGAAGGCCAAGCTGTTTGAGCGCGAGATGCAGGAGCGCAATGCGGAGAAACAGAAAGCCGAGGACGCCAAGGCCGATATCGGCTGGGGCAGCCAGATTCGTTCCTACGTGCTGGATGACAGCCGCATCAAGGACTTGCGCACCAAGGTGGAGACCAGCAATACCCAGTCGGTGCTGGATGGTGACATCGACAAGTTCATCGAAGCCAGCCTGAAGATGGCGCTGTAATCTGGCGCCTTCGCCACGCTAACCCGGAAAATTCGCGATTTTTAGTGAGCCAACATGACTGAACAAACCCAGAACGCATTGCACGAGGACAACAAGCTCATTGCCGAGCGTCGCGCCAAGCTGTCAGAGATGCGCGAGCAGGGCAATGCCTTCCCCAACGACTTCCGTCGCGACGCCACCGCTGCCGAGCTGCAGGCCAAATACGGTGACAAAAGCAAGGAAGAGCTTGAGTCCCTCGGCATCACCGTGGCCATTGCCGGCCGCATGATGCTCGATCGCAAAGCGTTCAAGGTGGTTCAGGACATGACCGGCCGCATTCAGATCTACGCGCCGAAAGAGGTCCAGAAAGACACCAAACACTGGGATCTGGGCGACATCGTCGGCGTGCGCGGCATCCTGTGCAAGTCCGGCAAGGGCGATCTGTACGTGAGCATGGACGAGTACACCCTGCTCACCAAATCTCTGCGGCCGCTGCCGGAAAAGCACAAGGGCCTGACCGACACCGAAGCCCGTTACCGTCATCGCTACGTTGACCTGATGGTCAACGAGGACAGCCGCCGGGTGTTTTACGCCCGTTCGAAAATCATCAACGTGATGCGCCAGTACTTCACCGAACGGGATTTCATGGAAGTGGAAACCCCGATGTTGCAGGTGATCCCCGGTGGCGCGACGGCAAGACCCTTCGTGACTCATCACAACGCCCTGGGCATCGACATGTACCTGCGGATTGCGCCGGAGCTGTTCCTCAAGCGCCTGGTGGTGGGCGGTTTTGAGCGGGTGTTCGAGATCAACCGCAACTTCCGTAACGAAGGGCTCTCCACCCGTCACAACCCGGAATTCACCATGGTGGAGTTCTATCAGGCGTACGCAGACTACAACGACCTGATGGACCTGACCGAAGATATGCTGCGCACCATCGCCGAGAAAGTGCTGGGCACCACCACCGTGGTGAACACCCGCACCCGCAAGGACGGCGAAGAGGAGACCATCGAGTACGATTTCGGCAAGCCATTCGAGCGCCTGACCGTGGTCGACGCCATCCTGCGTCACAACCCGGACGTGACGGCGGAACAGATTGCAGATGAAGCAGGCGCGCGCCAGGTGGCAAAAGACCTGGGCATTCACATCAAGAATGGCTGGGGCCTGGGCAAGGTGCAGATCGAGATCTTCGAGGCCACGGCGGAGCATCGTCTGATGCAGCCGACCTTCATCACCGATTACCCGAAAGAAGTGTCGCCGCTGGCCCGCTGCAAGGACAACGATCCGTTCGTCACCGAGCGTTTTGAATTCTTTGTGGGTGGACGCGAGATTGCCAACGGCTTCTCGGAGCTCAACGACGCCGAAGATCAGGCCGAACGCTTCCAGGCCCAGGTGGCCGAGAAAGACGCCGGCGACGACGAGGCCATGTTCTACGACGAAGACTACGTCATGGCGCTGGAGTACGGCCTGCCGCCCACCGCCGGTGAAGGCATCGGCATCGACCGCCTGGCCATGCTGCTGACCAACTCCCAGTCCATTCGCGACGTCATCCTGTTCCCGGCCATGCGCCCGGAACACAAGGCCGACGCCCGCAAAGACGAGGGCTGAGCCATGGCCCCGGTTGAGGTACTGGCCAGTCAGCTCAGGCCCGACCGCGGCTGGAGCGAGCATCTCGACGCGGAGTTTCGCCAGCCCTACATGCAGGCGCTGGCGGAGTTCCTGGCCGCCGAGGAACAGGCCGGTAAAACCCTGTTCCCGGCCAGCCACCACTGTTTCAATGCCCTCAACAGCACACCGCTGGATCAGGTGCGGGTGGTGATCCTGGGGCAGGACCCCTACCACGGCCCCGGTCAGGCCCACGGCCTGTGTTTCTCCGTCCGCCCGGACGTCCCGCCGCCGCCGTCACTGGTCAATATCTTCAAGGAAATCCGCGAGGACCTGGGCATCGAGCCGCCGGACCACGGCTGCCTGCAATCCTGGGCAGAGCAGGGCGTGTTGCTGCTCAACAGCGTACTGACTGTGGTTCAGGGCCAGGCCGGCGCCCATCAGGGCAAAGGCTGGGAAACGTTTACCGACAGGGTAATTGAAACCGTCAACCGGGAACGGCAGGGCGTGGTATTTCTGCTCTGGGGCAGCTACGCCAAAAAGAAAGGCCAGCACATCGACCGTAGCCGTCATCACGTGCTCGATGGACCCCACCCGTCGCCCTTGAGTGCCTACCGTGGGTTCTTCGGCTGCAAGCATTTTTCTCAGGCCAATGACTGGCTCAGGCAAGAGGGGCTGGAGCCTGTAGACTGGTCACTTCCAACCCGGTCTGAGTTATTCGGGCGCTATAAACGCAAGTCACCGTAGCGCAAGTGTTCAAATGCTTTGGCGGTTACTGCAGAAGTCAGACCGGTCTCGGTGTCGGGGTATTTTTTCTGACAGGAAAAGGTGTCTGAGCGCAGCGAGTTCTTTTCCCGAAGACAAAATGCCCCGGCTCCGGGACCAGCCACCGAGTTAAGCCCACTCCAGAGTAAAGCAAAGCACCACGAACTACTTAAGCAACGCCATAGCGGCTTCCATCTGGGCGTTCAGATCCTCTTCCTCATTCATGTTGGTGTTCGGATCAATACCCAGCCGCCCGAACGCCGTCACGGTATGCCAATCCATCTCCGTCCACGGATGCGCCGAACCGGCTACCAGCTGCAGGTTGGCCACCATCACCGTGTCAGCGAAATCCGCGGCCGGCACTTCACGCTGGAAACGGGCGTACTCCAGCGGCACGTTCTGGAGCTCCTTCGGGAAATCCCATTTCTTCAGGATGGCCGCGCCCAGGCGCGGGTGCAGCTCATCAATCACGTTGTCCAGCATGATGCTGCTGATCTGAATGTCCTGATCCTCCACATAGCGCAGGATCGGCAACACGCCAATCAGGTGAACCAGACCGGCGAGCGTGGCCTGATCGGGTTTCAGCCGGGTGTAATGCTGGGCCAGCACATGGCACACGCCGGCCACTTCCGTGCTGGTCTGCCAGGTGGCCCGCAGGCGCTTGTCGATCATGTCAGAGGTGGCCTGGAACATCTGCTCCATCGCCAGTCCCATGGCCAGGTTGCTGGTGTAGGCCATGCCCAGCCGGCTCACCGCCATATTGAGGTTTTCAATCGCGCGGCTGCCGCGGAACAGGGGGCTGTTGCACACGCGAATAATGCGGGCAGAGAGTGCGGTATCGTTACTGATCACTTTGACCAGGTCCATAATCGCCGAGTCCTCGGACTCGGCGATCTCCCGCACCTGCAGGGCAACCTCCGGCAGCGTGGGGAGCACCAGCTTGTCGTTGTCGATCGCACTGATCAGATCATTCTTGATGGTTTCAACAATATTCGACATGGTCAGTTGAGGTCCGTCGTTTGGAATCCAGCGGTCCGTCCGGCGGCCGGGCGGGCACGAAAATAGTCAGATATATGAAGTACTTTATAGCAAAAACCCGACCGCTTGCCTGTCAACTTATGTATCTGATTTGTTTGCGGCGCTCTGCTCCGGTACCGGGTAGGGCAGCCCGAGACGGTGTAGCGAAGGCCCCGCGGCGGAGTCCAGATGGAGATCCCCCTCGGCGGCATCATGGCGAACCACCGCAAGACATTGCACGGAGTCGTCTGCAAGAACCACGCTGCTGATCACTTCGCCCACCGATTTGCCGTCAGCAAGGACAGCCGTTCCAGGCGCGGGTGCGGTTGCCAGGCCTTCGGCTGAAAAACGGAACAGACTTTTCTTCAACTGACCGAGAAAGTGCATGCGGGCAATGACCTCCTGCCCGGTGTAACAGCCTTTCTTGAAGTGAACACCACCTACGTGTTGCCAGTTGAGCATCTGCGGCACATAGGCTTCCAGGGTGTCCGGGGTCAACGTGGCGATGCCGGCGGCAATTTCGGCGGCGCGCCAGTTGACGGGCGAGGTCTGCTGCTCGGTGGACAGCACCGGGGCTCGGGCGGCGGCAGGGTCACCCAGCTGCCAGAGCTCGTACCGCGGCAGCCCTTCGGCGGTATCTTCGGTGCGGATCAGGTGATCGGTATCAAGCGCCAGGCTGGCACCGGGCCGGTCCAGTTCGCTGATCCGGTCCGGGCAGAGCTGCTCGGCGAGCCCGTGCCCGATAATGCCAAGAATGCGGGCGTCGTCGAGCACCCGCATCTCGGTGCCACGGAACAGCATCAGATACTTGCGCAGCTGGGTGCTGATGGTGTCGATGAGAACGTCCGGTACTGCCATCAGGACGTCGTCGCCGTCACGCACCAGTCTGGTCAGGCAGTAGGCCCGGCCTTTCGGGGTGCAGGCCGCAGCGCGAGGGGAGAAGGTCGCCGTGACGTCCGCCAGATTCTGGCTGAACTGTCCCTGCAGGAACTTGTCGGTGCCGGGGCCGGAGATGCGGATCAGACGTTGATCGTCCGCAACGGCCCAGGTCGAAGCTGGCAGCGGTTGGCTGGCGACCTGGCTGATTGAGTCTGTCATGAAACACTCCCGGTTCAGGTGGTGCTGGCGGGTGTACGCCTGGTCTGGCCCAGCCGCAGCCACATCCGCAGGCGACGGAAGTCGTCGCTGGCGACATTGCGGAAGCGGGGGCCGAAATCGACCAGAACCACCAGATGTGAATGGGATCTGGCGTCCCGAGTGCGAATTTTCAAGAGGGTGAGGTGCCTGCCGATGCGACTTTCGTTGGCCACGGATACCGGCTCTGGCTCTCCGGCGCGGATGCCGGCATATAACTGACCCTGTTCGACCATCAGCCGGGTCACCCCATTCAAGGCGAACAGGACCCGTGAGAGCCAGGGTCTGGCACTTTCGGGCCGGAGGTGCAGATTAATCCGGCTGGACACGATTGACGATCATATCCACGATGCGCTGAAGATCCGGGTCTTCAGGGCGGCTGCGTTGCATGAACCACTCGAACATGTCGGTGTCCTCGCAGGTCAGCAGCTTTTCATAGCGAGCCTGGTCGTCCGCGGGCAGATCGCGATAGACCTCCTCCACGAAAGGAACCAGCAGCACGTCCAGTTCCAGCATTCCGCGACGGCTGTGCCACCACAGGCGTTTGTACTCGGTGTTTTCAGACATTCGGCTTCTCGTTTCAGTCGACGATTGTGACACGGATCGGCTGTGTCAGGGTGATAGCGTTCTATAGGTTGTGGGGAACAGCACCGTGTCCTGGGGCTCATTCTGCAAACCGGGGTAGTCCAGTGTGTAGTGGAGCCCACGACTTTCCCTGCGTTGGAGAGCGGAGCAAATGATCAGGTCCGATACCGTCACCAGGTTGCGGAGTTCGAGGAGGTCATTGGTGACCCGGTAGTTGCTGTAGAACTCGCCGATCTCCCGCGACAGCAGGTCCACCCGGTGTTTGGCCCGCTGCAGGCGTTTGGTGGTGCGCACAATACCTACGTAATCCCACATGAAATGGCGCAGTTCGTCCCAGTTGTGGGAGATTACCACGTCTTCGTCGGAATCCCGCACCTGACTTTCGTCCCAGTCCGGCACGGGGGGCGGAGGGGGAATGTCAGCTTCGCGGCGGGCAATGTCTGAGGCGGCTGCCTGGCCGTACACCAGGCACTCCAGCAGGGAGTTGCTGGCCATGCGATTGGCGCCGTGCAGGCCGGTGAACGCCGCTTCCCCCACCGCATACAACTGATTGATGTCGGTGCGGGCCCGTTCGTCACTGACGATGCCGCCGCAGGTATAGTGTGCGGCCGGAACCACGGGAATCGGTTCGCGGGTGACGTCAATGCCGAATTCCAGGCACTTCTCGTAGATGGTCGGGAAGTGATGCTTGATGAAGTCGGCGGGTTTGTGGCTGATGTCCAGGTAAAGGTGGTCTGCACCCAGGCGTTTCATTTCATGGTCAATGGCGCGGGCCACGATGTCCCGCGGCGCCAGTTCGCCGCGTTTGTCGAACCGGTCCATGAAGCGGGTGCCGTCGGGCAGCCTCAGAACCCCGCCTTCGCCCCGCACGGCCTCCGTGATCAGGAAGGATTTGGCGTGGGGATGATACAGGCAGGTCGGATGGAACTGGTTGAATTCCATGTTGGCGACCCGGCACCCGGCCCGCCACGCCATGGCAATGCCATCGCCCGACGCGCCGTCAGGGTTCGTGGTGTACCGGTAGGCCTTGCTGGCGCCCCCGGTGGCGACCACCGTAAAGCGCGCGCGCACCAGTTCCACGTGGTTGTCTGTCAGATTGAGAATGTAGGCGCCCACACAACGGTTGCCCGGCAACGAGAGCTTGCGGTTGGTGATGAGATCCACCGCCACGCGACCGGAAAACAGGGTAATGTTGGTTTTCGCCTGGGCCTGGGCCGCCAGGGTGGTGGACACCGCATGGCCGGTTGCATCCGCCGCGTGAATGATGCGCCGGTGGCTGTGACCGCCCTCCCGGGTTAGATGGTACTGGGCGTGTTCGTCGCGGGTGAAATCCACCCCGGAATCGATCAGCCAGTTGATGCTTTTCTTGCCGTTCTCGACGGTGAATCTCACCGCGTCTTCATGGCACAGCCCGGCGCCGGCGTCCAGTGTGTCCCGGATGTGGTTTTCCAGGGAATCCTCGTCGTCGAGCACCGCGGCAATACCGCCCTGTGCCCACAGCGTAGCACCACTGCTGATGTCGGCCTTGCTGACCACACAGACACTGAGGTGCTCCGGCAGATTGAGGGCAACCGTCAGGCCGGCAGCGCCGCTGCCGATAATCAGAACATCGAATTCGTGAGACTGTGGCATTGGGTCGTTATCGCGGTCCATAATGTGGACGTGTATTGAACTAAACTTTACGCTTGCTGTCTATTTGCCCTGACGAGGGCTTGCCCTGCAGGGCTTATACCCGTTCACTGAGCGGACGCCGGACAGCACCATGACGCAAACCAATTCCAGGCAGGCAGGCCAGTTGGCCATCCACAAAGAGCGCCCCGGCACCCCGTCCATGACTCCGGATACTGATCAGCAAAAAGGCGATACGCCCGACAGTCAGACCGACCTCCAGCTTGTGCGCAAAGTGCGCCACGGTGATCGGTCTGCCTTTGACCTGCTGGTGGTCAAATATCAGTCACGGGTGGCGTCGATCATCAGCCGCTATGTTTACGACAGCCAGGAAGTGCTGGACCTGACCCAGGAAACCTTCGTGAAAGCGTTTCGCGCCATCGACCGCTTCCGTGGTGACAGCGCCTTTTACACCTGGCTCTACCGGATCGCGGTCAACACGGCGAAGAATTTCCTGGAATCCCGGGGCCGCCGCCCCCAGGGCAGTGCCGACTCCGCCGAAGCAGAAAATTACGAAGACGGCTCACGCCTGCGGGATAACGCCTCGCCGGAGAAGCTGCTGCAACGGGAGCAGTTGCAGCAGGCGCTGGGGCGGGCGATCTCGGGTCTGCCGGAGGAACTCCGCTCGGCTTTCCTGCTCAGAGAATATGATGGCCTGAGTTATGAGGACATTGCACGAATTCTGGAATGCCCGATAGGTACCGTGCGGTCGCGGATATTCAGAGCCCGGGACGCTGTCGACAAGCAGCTGGGGCCATTACTCAATAATTCCCTGACGTGAATGAGGTTGCATCCGATGGATGATCGTCTCAAAGAAACACTGTCTGCCATGATGGATGACGAAGCTGACGAGCTGTCGGTTCGGCGCCTGTTGTCCCACGGTGAACAGAGCGATGTCCGCGCCCAGTGGCAACGCTGGCAGCAGGTACGGGATCTCATGCACCTGGGGCACGTGCCCACTGATACGGTTGATGTCAGTGCCGGTGTCAGGCGAACCCTGGCCGGCCGGCGGGATGAGGTCGCGGAATCCGATGCGCGCACTGACGTGGTCTCCCGGCGCTGGCGCTGGCCGGCGGTGGCTATGGTCAGTGTTGCTCTGATTGTCGGGTTTGGCGCGGGCGCGGGCTGGGAATCCTCGGTGCCTGACAGTGAGGTTGCCGGGTTTGCCAGTGCTGGCACAACGGTGCCTGACAGCGCGCCCACTGATCCTGTGCAGGAAGTCGCGCTGCAGGGTCTCGATGAGGAACAATGGGAGCATCTGAGCCGCTATCTGCTCGAGCATGCCCAGCACAACAGTGTCGGCGCCGGGCGTGGCTCGGTCGGATACGCGCGATTGGCGAGTGCCTCCGCACCGGCCTATTAGTGAGTTCTCAGGAGTGCATTGATTGATGTTGAGCTGGCAGTCTGTCATCCGGTGTTTCGGAGGTATCCGCTTCCGCCCGTTGGTTATGGTGGTGCTGTGTTTGTCGGCTGTAGTGCAGGCCAAAGAACCAGCAGACACTGAGCCCCGGACGGCCGAACAGTGGCTGGAGCGTCTCGGGCCGGCCCTGAACATGACGTCGTACCGAGGGGTGTTTGTTTATGCCCGCGGCGACCAGGTCAGTTCGCTTCAGATTGCGCACCGGTACCGTGATGGCATGGTGGAAGAGCGCCTGGTGCTGCAGGACGGGGGCAGCGGTGAGATTGTGCGTAAAGGCATGCGGGTGGTGTGTGTGCTGCCCGACCAGGGCCGTGTTCAGCTGGACCAGGTGATTCCTTCCGGGCCCTTTGCGGAGGCATTTTCCAGTCAGTTGATGCCGGTCATCCGCTGGTATACCCCCGAGCTGATCGGCGAGGACCGCGTGGCGGGCTATGACGTGGTGAAGATCGGCCTGAAAGCCCGCGATGAGCACCGCTACAGCCATCGCCTGTGGCTTGAGAAGTCCAGTGGCCTGCTGGTCAAGAGTCACGTACGGTCAACGCGCGATGACGTGCTGGAGCACTTCCAGTTCACCAGCCTGGAAATCACCGATGACATTCGCGATGCCGAGCTTGAGGTGCAGACCCGGGGGCAGGAGATCGAGCGGGATCTGTCAAAAGAATCGGTGACTTCGCCGGCGCCCAGAATGGACGGTTGGGTACTTCGCTGGCAGCCCGATGGCTTCATTGCGGCGGCCGCGCCCCGCTCCGGCAAGGGCCAGGCCGTGGCATTTTCGGATGGCCTCGCCGCTTTTTCGGTGTTTGTTGAGCCCGCAGGACGTATTTCCATGCCCACCGGGGCCTCCAGGATCGGCGCCACCACGGTCTACATCAATCAGCTTCAGGCCGGTGATCAGCCGTTCATGGTGACGGTCGTGGGTGAGGTGCCCCCGGCCACGGCAAAACGCGTGGCGGAATCGGTGGAGATTGATGATGCTCTGGCCTTTGAGACAGCAGAACGATGATTAGCGAATCGGGAAAAGTGGTGGCGGTTGATGGTGACCGGGTCTGGGTGCAAACCATCCGCAACAGCGCCTGCCAGAGCTGCTCGGCCCGGCAGGGCTGTGGTCAGCGCGCCCTGGCTAGCGCGACCGGTGGCCGGGCCAACCAGATCCGGGTGTTGAATCGTCTGAATGCGCAGGTCGGTGATGATGTCATGCTCGCCATCGAGGAGACGGCGTTGTTGAGGGCGTCGCTTCTGGTCTACGCCGTGCCGTTATTGCTGATGGTGGCCGGCGCCATGATCGGGCATCAGCTGTCCGGCAGTGAGGATCTCGCCGCCATGGTGGGTGCGGGGTTGGGCCTGGGTGGCGGTTTTGTGCTGGCAAGGCGTGCCCAGCGCAGGTCGGCGGATCAGTATGAGCCCCGCATGACGCGGATCGTGTCCGCGACCGTGCTGGAGGCGCCGGCCAATCCTACCGTTTTTTAAGTTGAAAATCGGTGGTGTGACCACAGAATGACCGTAACGTTCTGATAAGTGGGGGTTGTAGATGTTAACAAGAAGCAAAGAGCGTGCAGTGCCGATGTGGAGCGGTGCCAGTGCCGTCGCCGCCCTGGCATTCGTGTTGAGCCTGGTCGTGTTGCTGCTGTGGTCTCAGTCGGTGCAGGCCCGCAGCCTTCCGGATTTTACCGAACTGGTGGAGGACAATTCCGGCGCCGTGGTCAACATCAGTACCACGAGTGCGCCGACGCGGGGCTCCGGCGGCGCGTATCCGGGGCTGCCTTTTGATGAACGCCAGTTCGAGCAGTTGCCGGAGTTTTTCCAGGAGTTTTTCCGGGGTCCCCAGTCGCCCTTCGGTAACAGCCCGGGACGCTCCGAACCACGCCGCTCCATGGGTTCGGGCTTTATCGTCTCCAGCGACGGCTATGTCCTCACCAACAACCACGTGATTGAAGGCGCGGATGAAATTGTTGTGCGCCTTAACGACCGTCGGGAACTGCCGGCCAGACTGGTGGGCACCGACCCCCGATCCGACATGGCGGTGTTGAAGATTGAGGACGGCGACGATCTTCCGGTTGTGAAGGTGGGTCGCTCGAAAAACCTGAAAGTGGGTGAGTGGGTTCTGGCGATCGGTTCGCCTTTCGGGTTTGACTACACCGTGACCGCCGGCATTGTCAGCGCGCTCGGCCGTTCATTGCCGACCGAGAACTACGTGCCGTTCATCCAGACGGATGTTGCCATCAATCCGGGCAACTCCGGTGGCCCGCTGTTCAATCTTGACGGCGAAGTGATCGGTATCAACTCCCAGATTTACACCCGCTCGGGCGGTTTCATGGGCGTTTCCTTCGCCATTCCCATCGATGACGCGATGAACGTGTTCCGCCAGATTCGCGACCAGGGCTCGGTGGCGCGCGGTTGGTTGGGCGTGCTGATCCAGGAAGTGAACCGTGACCTGGCCGAGTCGTTTGGCCTCAAGCGGCCGCGGGGCGCATTGATCGCCGAAGTGATGTCCGGATCGCCGGCCGAGGCCGCCGGGCTGCAATCGGGGGATATCGTGTTGAAGTATGATGACGAGGCGATTGAGCTGTCATCGGATTTGCCGCCCATGGTCGGTCGCACGCCGGTGGGAGAGACCGCTGAGTTGACGGTGTTGCGGGAAGGTCGGGAAATGACCCTGGATGTGGAAATCGGCAAGTTGCCGGAGCAGGGTGAGCAGCTCGCCAGCGCGCCGTCCGAGTCAACCAACGGGCCCGCCTCGGCACCTCTGGGCCTGCGGGTTGAACCCCTGCCGGCAGAGCTGGCGGGTTCCACCGATCTCAAGGCCGGTGTGCTGGTGACCGAGGTGGGCCCGGGCCCCGCGCGCGAGGCCGGTATTCGTCCACAGGATGTCATCACCGAGATTCACCGCAAGCCGGTGGATTCCGTGGCAGCCTTCGGCCGGGTAATCGATGAATTGCCGGCGGACCGCGCCGTCTCCGTTCGCATCGTGCGCCAGGGCCGCGCCATCTATCTGGTCATGAAACCCTGACCCGTCTCAGGTCTGGCCCTGGAATCCTGTCCGGTCAGGACAGGGTCCGGGGCTTTTGATATACTCCTCGGACCAAACAAGAACGTTGGCCAAGGATCGGACCCGCCCGAATGATGAACAAAAAGGAACTGCCCCTCCGGACGCTTTTGCAATTCCGACACGCCTGGGTTGCCTGGCTGTTGCTGGCTGGCTGTATCGCCGTTACCCTTCTGCTCTGGCAGGTATCCATCCGGCTGGTGGACGATCGCACTGAAGCCCGCTTCCGCACCCAGTCCCTGCAGTTGAAAACCGCCATCGAAGAGCGCCTGCTGAACTACGAACAGGTACTGGCGGGCAGTGCCGGTCTGTTTGCGGTTGCCGGCAGTGTGTCCCGGGAGCAGTGGCGGGAATACGTCGATAAAGTGGACATCGACCGCTACTACCCCGGCATTCAGGGCATCGGCTACGTCGAGCGTATTGGCGTGCGGCGTATGGCGGATCACATTTCGTCCGTGCGGACCGAGGGCGTTCCCAATTATCTGGTCACACCGCTGGGGTCCGGCCCGGACTACTACCCGATGGTGTATCTGGAGCCGGGCACCGAGCGCAATCGCCGCGCGCTCGGTTACGATGCCTTCAGCGACCCGGTGCACCGGCGTGCCATGGAGGAGGCCCGCGATAACGCCACGCCGACCGTCACGGGCAAGGTCATCCTGGTGCAGGAGGAAGTGGCGGAGGATCAGGCCAGCTTTCTGATGTATTACCCGGTCTATCAGGGCGGTGACGTACCTGACATTCGTGCCGAGCGCCGCATGATGCTCGCGGGCTACGTGTTCAGCGCTTTTCGCATGAACAACCTGATTGACGGCATCGTCGGCCTGATTTCGCCGTTTCTCGACGTACGTATCTATGACGGTGAACGGGTCTATCGCGATGGTCTGATGTACGGCTCGAATCTGGGATCGTTGGATAATGACTTCAGCTTCGAGATGAGCCAGACCATTCGCCACGGCGGCCGCAACTGGTTACTGCAGACCCGGTCAACCCCCGCCTTCGATTTCCTCGCCTCGGATCCGCGGCCCCCCATTGTGCTGGGCAGTGGTATCGTGATCAGCCTGCTGATGTTCCTGTTCGTACTCACGCTGATTCGCTCCCGCATCATGGCGCAGGTCAGTGCCGGACGTTACCGGGCCATCACCGAGGGGGCGGCCAACGTCACTCTGGTGCTGAGCCGCAAAGGCAAGCCGCTGTACGCCAGCCCCTCCAGCCTGGACGTACTGGGCTTTGATCCAAGCAAGCTGCAGTCACTGGATTTCAAAACCATCGTGCACGGGGATGACTGGCCGCTGTTGATGGCGGGCTTTGACGACGCCGTTGACGCTCCGGGCAAACAGATGCCGGTCATCCGTGCCCGCATCCGCGACGCCGAGGGGCACTGGCGTGACATGGAAGGCACCTACACCGCGATGCTCAGTGTTCCGGGGGTCAACGGCGTGGTATTGAGCCTGCGGGACCTGACCCAGCTGAAAGCAGCCCAGTCCGAACTGCACCGGTTGGCGTTCTATGATCCGCTGACCGGGCTGGCCAACCGGCAGCTGTTCCGGGACCGGCTCAGCCATGTGGTGCGCCGAAGCCGCCGCAGCGGTGAGCCGGCCGCACTCATGTTCCTCGACCTGGACGGCTTTAAGCGCATCAACGATACCCTCGGTCACGATGCCGGTGATGAACTGCTGCAGCAGGTGGCGCAGTGGTTGTCCGGTTGTGTGCGCGAGGAAGACTCCGTTGCCCGCCTCGGCGGCGATGAATTTGTGGTGCTGCTATCGCGGATCAATGGCCCGGACGCCGCCGGCAAGGTGGCGGAGAGCATTCTGCGTCGCCTCTGCCAGCGCATTCGCCTGAACGATCATGAGGTGGGCATTACCGTCAGTATCGGTATCACCATGGTGCCCCACGACAGTGAGGATTCCGGCACGCTGATGAAGTACGCGGATCTCGCCATGTACCGAGCCAAGGAGTTGGGGCGCAATACCTACCAGTTCTTCACGCCGGCGATGAATATTCAGGCCGCGCGGCGGCTGTTGCAGCAGGAAGAGCTGGCCACCGCGCTGGATGGTGACCGCTTTGTGCTGCATTACCAGCCGAAAGTGGATCTGAAGACCGAGCGGGTGATCGGCGTTGAGGCCTTCCTGCGCTGGCACCATCCCGAGAAAGGGCTGGTTTCCGCCCAGCAGTTCATTGGCCTCGCCGAAGAGACCGGGCTGATCATACGGCTTGGCGAACTTGCCCTGCGGCAGGCCTGTATTCAGGTGCAGGCCCTCGAGCGCGCCGGTTTCGAGTCCCTCAAGATGGCCGTCAATCTGTCGGTTTGCCAGTTAACGGACTCCGGCTTCCTCGACATGATCCGCCAGGTGATCACTGAAACCGGCGTCGCGCCGGAGCGGCTGGAGCTGGAAATGCCCGCCGAGCTGCTCAACGAGGACCCGAGAATGCTGCGGGAACTGCTGGTGTCGCTGCACGATCTCGGGGTGTGTCTGATTCTGGACGACTTCGGCACCGGATCGTGCTCGCTGGTGTCGTTGCAGCAGTTGCCGCTGGACGTGATCAAGATCGACCATCGCTTCATTCGGGACATTCCCTACAACGTCAGTGCCACCGACGTGGCTTCGGCGGTCATAGCGCTGGCCCGCAAGCTGCACCTGACCGTGGTGGCAGAGGGCGTGGAGACGCCCCAGCAGCTCAGCTTCCTCAAGACTGCAGGCTGCGCCCAGTGTCAGGGCAACCTGTTCAGTTACCCGCTGGACGAAGATGCCCTTATCGGCTTCCTGATCCGTCAGTATGAGCGACCGCTGATCTCCTGATCATGGCAATGGCGGCTCTTAACCGGTAAAATCACGCCGTTCCCGGATCGCGGTAGCGGCCCCTCCGGGCTCAATCCTTCGTCTTATATGAGTAATCATCGTCTGTGACTGAACTGAGCCGAATCCGTAACTTTTCCATCATCGCCCACATCGACCATGGCAAATCCACCCTTGCTGACCGTTTTATTCAGGTCTGTGGTGGCCTGACCGATCGTGAAATGGCCGAGCAGGTCCTGGATTCCATGGATCTGGAACGTGAGCGGGGGATCACCATCAAGGCCCAGAGCGTAACGCTGAACTACACCGCGAAGGATGGCGAACAGTACAAGCTCAATTTCATCGATACACCGGGCCACGTGGATTTCTCCTACGAAGTGTCGCGCTCGCTCTATGCCTGTGAAGGCGCGTTGCTGGTGGTGGACGCCGGGCAGGGCGTGGAAGCCCAGTCCGTGGCCAATTGCTACACCGCGCTGGAGCAGGGGCTGGAGGTGGTGCCGGTTCTCAACAAGATGGACCTGCCCCAGGCCGAGCCAGAGCGGGTAGCGGCGGAAATTGAAGACATTATCGGTATCGAGGCGTCCAATGCCGTGCGTTGCAGCGCCAAGAGCGGCATGGGCGTGGACGACGTGCTGGAAGATCTGATCAAGCGGATTCCGCCGCCCAAGGGCGATCGCAGCGCGCCCCTGCAAGCGTTGATCATTGATTCCTGGTTCGACAACTATCTAGGCGTTGTCTCCCTGGTGCGGGTTACCGAGGGCACCCTGAAGAAGGGTGACAAGATCGTGATCAAGTCCACCGGCAAGGCCTGGAACGCCGATAAAGTGGGTATTTTCAATCCCAAGCCGACCGACACCCAGGTTCTCGAAGCGGGCGATGTGGGCTTTGTGGTGGCCGGCATCAAGGACATTCATGGCGCACCGGTGGGCGACACCATCGTGCACCAGAAGTTTGCCGATACCACGCCGATGCTGCCGGGCTTCAAGAAGGTCAAGCCGCAGGTCTATGCCGGCCTGTTCCCGGTCAGTGCTGATGACTACGACGATTTCCGCGACGCGCTGGAGAAGCTGACCCTGAACGACGCCTCGCTGTTCTTCGAGCCGGAGAACTCGGACGCGCTGGGCTTCGGTTTCCGCTGTGGTTTCCTGGGCATGCTGCACATGGAGATCATCCAGGAGCGCCTTGAGCGCGAGTACGACATCGATCTGATCACCACCGCGCCCACCGTAATCTATGAAGTGGTTACCCGCCAGGGTGAGACGGTGTCGGTAGACAACCCTTCGCGGCTTCCGGATATTGGTTCTATTGAGGAAATGCGCGAGCCCATTGTCGAGGCCAATATTCTGGTGCCACAGGAGCATCTGGGTAACGTCATTGCCCTGTGTGAGGAAAAGCGTGGCGTGCAGAAGAACATGCACTTCATGTCGACCCAGGTACAGCTCACCTACGAGCTGCCGATGGCAGAAGTGGTGATGGACTTCTTTGACCGGATCAAATCCGCCAGCCGCGGCTTTGCTTCCCTGGACTACCACTTTACGCGGTTTCAGACCGCCAACCTGGTACGCCTCGACGTGCTGATCAACGGTGAACGGATTGACGCCCTGGCGCTGATCGTTCACAAGGATGTGGCGCACTACAAGGGGCGCCAGCTGGTTGAGAAAATGAAAGAGCTGATTCCGCGGCAGATGTTTGATATCGCGATTCAGGCAGCCATCGGTAATCAGGTGGTGTCCCGGGTGACGGTCAAGGCGTTGCGGAAGAACGTGACGGCCAAATGTTATGGCGGTGACGTCAGCCGTAAGAAAAAACTGCTGCAGAAGCAGAAAGAAGGTAAAAAACGCATGAAGCAGCTGGGTAATGTTGAGGTGCCTCAGGAAGCGTTCCTTGCCGTACTGAAAGTGGACAAATAAAAGGCACCTGAATGGATATTGATTTCCCGCTTGTTCTGGTTGTACTGACGTTCGCGACGGGGCTTATCTGGCTGGCAGACACGCTGTTTCTGCGTCAACGCCGGGAGGCCGGTGTGCAGGCCGGGCAAGAACAGGCCGCAGAGGGCGCGGAGCCGCCCAAAGAACCCTATCTGGTGGACCTCAGCCGCTCTTTTTTTCCGGTGCTGGCGATCGTTCTCGTGCTGCGTTCCTTTCTGGTGGAGCCGTTCCAGATTCCGTCCGGGTCCATGTTGCCCACTCTCGAAGTCGGGGATTTCATTCTGGTGAACAAGTACGCCTACGGTCTGCGGTTGCCGGTGGCCGGCACCAAGATCCTTGACGTGGATGATCCCGGTCGCGGTGATGTGGTGGTGTTCCGCTACCCCGAAGACGGCCGCACCAATTACATCAAGCGGGTGGTGGGCTTGCCTGGCGACCATGTGCGCTATCGCGGTAAGGAGCTGTTCATCAACGGTGATCCCGTGGATTCCCGTTTCGTGGCCCGGCTTCCGCCGATGGAGCTGCGTCGCGAGACTCTCGGCAGTAGCGCCCATGACGTGTTCCTGACCCTGGGACGACCGGCAGGCTCCGGCGAGGGCGAATGGACGGTGCCTGAAGGGCATTATTTTGTCATGGGGGATAACCGGGACAACAGTAACGACAGCCGTTACTGGGGGACCGTCCCGGATGAACTGATCGTAGGTAAGGCCTTTGCCATCTGGATGCACTGGAAATCACTGACCAGTCTGCCATCCTTTGATCGTGTGGGTGCAATTGATTAAGCGGGTTTCCATTCAAGGAGCGCAGTTGGAATGAAGAATAACAACCTGTCTTGTATGGGGCGTCAGGGCGGTGCTTCGGCACTGACAATGCTGGTTATGGTGCTGTTTTTTGGCAGCCTGCTGACTCTGGTGATCAAGTTGGGCCCGGTCTACCTTGATGACATCACCATTCAGGAGGCCCTCGAAGGCCTCGACGGTACCGAGGGGCTCTCCCGCATGGGCCCGGCAGAGGTCCGCGGCCTGATCAACAAACGCCTGAGCGTGAATAACGTGCGCGGCTTTGATGCCAAGCAGATTACGGTCGAAAAGGATGGCGAGCGGGTGTTGATCAAGGTGGACTACGAAGTACGCAACAACCTGTTCCGCAATGTGGACACCGTTATCCACTTCAAACACGAATACGAGATGCAGGGCCAGTGAGTTCGCAACCGGATCTGGAACAGTTACAGCGTCGAATCGGTTATCAGTTCAAAGCGCCCGAGCGATTGCTGCTGGCGCTGACTCACCGCAGTTTTGGCAACCAGAACAACGAGCGGCTGGAGTTCCTGGGGGATTCCATCGTCAATATGGTCATCGCGGAATACCTTTACCTGCATTTCGAGAAAGCCCGTGAGGGTCAGCTGAGCCGCCTGCGAGCTCGCATGGTCAAGGGCGTGACCCTGGCTGAAATCGGCCGTGAATTCGAGCTTGGCAAGTACCTGCGCCTGGGGTCCGGTGAACTCAAAAGCGGCGGCTTCCGTCGTGAGTCCATCCTTGCGGACGCGGTGGAATCCATCATTGGTGCCATCTACCTGGACAGCGATTTTGAGACCTGCCGGCAACAGGTGCTGCGCTGGTTTGAACAACGCCTCGAAAATCTCGATCTTCAGGACACCCAGAAAGATCCGAAAACACGCCTTCAGGAATACCTGCAGTCCCGCCAGTTTCCATTGCCCCGATACGATGTGATCTCGGTGGATGGCGAGGCTCATGCCCAGACGTTTCATGTTTCCTGCGCTTTGCCGTCTCTGGATCGCAAGACCTCCGGAGTTGGCAGCAGTCGTCGTATTGCCGAGCAGCAGGCCGCCCGTAATGCCCTGAAGGAATTGGGCGTGGAGAACGATTGATGAATGATATTACCCGTCCGGAAGATCCGGACAGTCGCTGCGGTTTTGTGGCCATTGTCGGCCGGCCCAACGTCGGCAAGTCGACCCTGCTGAACCACATTCTCGGCCAGAAACTGAGCATTACCTCCCGGAAGCCGCAAACCACCCGGCATCAGGTGCTGGGGATCAAGACCCTGGGGCCGGTGCAGGCCATCTACGTGGACACCCCGGGCATGCACGAGGAAGAGCCGCGCGCGCTGAACCGCTATATGAACAGGGCAGCCACCTCGGCGTTGATCGATGTGGATGTGGTGGTGTTCGTGGTGGATCAACTGACGTGGACCACCGCCGATGAGCTGGTGCTGGAAAAGCTGTCGTCCCTGAAGTGCCCGGTGATCCTTGCGGTGAACAAGGTGGACAAGATCGAGAAGCGGGAGTCTCTGCTGCCGCATCTGGACATGCTGTCGAAGAAGCGGGAGTTTGCCGAAATCATTCCGCTGTCGGCGCTGAAGGAGACCAATCTCGAGCCCCTAGAGAAATCCGTCTACGGTTATCTGCCGCAGAGTGTGCATTTCTACCCGGATGACCAGATCACCGATCGCAGCGAGCGGTTCATGGCGTCGGAAATGGTGCGGGAGAAAATTACCCGTCAGCTCGGTGCCGAGCTACCGTACTCGGTGGCGGTGGAAATTGAAGGGTTCCGCCGTGACGGAAAAACCCTGCACATTTCGGCGCTGATTCTGGTGGAGCGGGAAGGCCAGAAAAAGATCATGATCGGGGACAAGGGTGACCGTTTGCGCAGCATTGGTCAGGATGCCCGTGCCGATATGGAGCGGTTGTTCGACAGCAAGGTCATGTTGCGCCTCTGGGTGAAGGTCAAGCGCGGCTGGGCCGACAGTGACCGGGCTCTGAAAAGCCTGGGCATGAACGACTTCTGAGTCCGCCCATGGCGACGGCTGTGCAACAGGAACCGGCGTATGTCCTTCATCGCCGGCCCTGGCGGGAAACCAGCCTTCAGGTCGACGTGTTCAGCCTGAATGCCGGCCGGATGTCTCTGATTGCCCGCGGCGCCAACAGTGCCCGCAGTCCGCTCAAAGCCCAGTTGCAACCGTTCCAGCCTCTGCTGCTGGACTGGACCGGGCGCGGCGATCTGAAAACCCTGACCCAGACCGAAGTACGCAGCGGCCCGGTGCTGCGGGGTACCACTCCGTTGTACAGCGGCTTGTACATCAACGAACTGCTGCAACGGATTCTGCCTGCTGCCGATCCCCATCCCACCCTGTTTGCTGCCTACATCGACGTGCTCGCTGAACTGGCCAGCAACGACGATGTGGAGCCGGTTCTACGCCGTTTCGAGCGTTCCTTTGTCGAGGCCCTCGGCTACAGTTTTGCCTGGGATCTGGCCCGTGATACCGGTGCCGAGGTCGAGCCCGGCCAGCGCTATTGTTATGATCCGGAGCAGGGTATTGTGCAGGTGCCGAGCCAGCAGGTGCGTCTTCGCAACCTGCCGGGCGATGCATTACTGGCCCTGGCAGAGGGCGACTTCGTATCACTGGAGTGCCGGCGTACCGCCAAGCGGGTCATGCGGGTGCTGGTGGATTACCTGCTGCAGGGCAAACCCCTGCACAGCAGAACCCTGTTCAGCCACGGTCGGAAAGAACCAACGGAGAGAAACCAATGAATCCCAGAGTCTTACTTGGTGTGAACATCGATCACGTGGCCACCCTGCGACAGGCCAGGGGGACCCGTTATCCGGATCCGGTGCAGGCAGCGCTGCTGGCCGAAGAGGCCGGCGCCGACGGTATCACCATTCACCCGCGGGAAGACCGGCGGCACATCCAGGATCGGGATGTGCTGATGCTCAAGGAAGTGCTGCAGACCAAGATGAACCTGGAGATGGCGGTGACCGATGCCATGCTTGCCTTTGCCGAGCAGGTGCGCCCCGAGTGTGTCTGCCTGGTGCCGGAAAAGCGCGAGGAGCTGACCACCGAGGGTGGGCTGGATGTGGAGGGTCAGGAAGCCCGGGTTGCCAAAGCCTGCGAGCGGCTGGCCAGAATGGGTGCGGAAGTGTCGCTGTTCATCGATCCGGACACTGCCCAGATAGACGCCGCCATTCGTTGCGGTGCGCCGGTGATCGAGCTACACACCGGTGAGTATGCCGAAGCAGAGACGCCGCAAGCGGCGGACGCCGCGTTCCGGGTGCTGGCGGATGCGGTCGCCTACGCCCGGAAAAAAGGCCTGATTGTTAACGCCGGCCACGGCCTGCACTACCACAACACCGAACGTGTGGCAGCCATTCCCGGCATCAACGAGCTGAATATCGGCCATGCGATCATCGCCCGCGCGGTGTTCACCGGCCTGAAAGACGCCGTGCGTGAAATGAAGGCGATTCTCGAAAGCGCCCGCGGAAGCGCCTGACCGCTGCCTCAGGTCAGGCTGTCCGTGTCGGCGGGGGTGAATTCATCGGTGCCTGCCGGCCCGCGGAACATCGTCTGCCAGTCGGTTTGCTCACTCCATATCTGCAGGCGCTCAATGGCGCCCAGCAACTGGTCCTTCTCATAGGCCAGGCCCGGAGAGGAACATTTCAGAGCGGTTTCAAGCTGATTGGCTGCCGCTCTCAGTTCCGGCACACCACAGTATCGGGTGGCGCCGTGCAGTTTGTGAACGCACTCCAGCACCTGTTCGAGGTCGCCTTTGGCCCACTGCTGATGAATTTTCTCCACGTCCGCCGGTAGCTGTTCCAGCAACATACTGAACAGCTCTTCCGCCAGGTCGGCTTTGCCGGCAGCCAGTTGAATGCTCTCTTCCACACTCACGCAGTCGTGCTGAAGCTTGCGGGTGGACGGACGCAGTGCCCGGCGGGTATCCCGAACCTCCGGTACCACCTCGCGATGGTGGGAAGGCGAGGCCTCACACGCATACCCGGTGTACTCACGGATGGTCTCGATCAGCTTGCTGCTGCTGATCGGCTTGGCAAGATAGCCGTCGAATCTCTGGCGGGCGAGGCGGTCCTGTTCGTCGGCCAGGGCATGGGCGGTGAGCGCGATCACCGGCGTGCGGTGGGTTTTGGTATCCATCGCCCGCAACCGGGCGGTCGTCTCCACGCCGTCCATACCAGGCATCTGCAAATCCATGAACACCAGATCGAAGGGCTTGTTCCGGGCTTTGCTGATGGCCTCGAAACCGCTTGAGGCGCCCTCGGCATTGACCTTGCAGTCCTGCAGCAGGGTCATCACCAGTTTCAGGTTGGCGTCGTTGTCATCCACCGCAAGTATCCGTGGCACGTCACCGGCCGGCTGCCACGCGGGTTGGGTCGGGTACTCGATCAGTGTCTTCTGGCCGGAATTGATGCCGTGAACCAGCAGCAGCATTTCGTCATACAGCGCGTCGCGGCAGATGGGCTTGGTCAGGTGCCCGCTGGCAAGGCCGGACAGCGGTGTGTCGTGGGTGTCGAGGGTGGGGGTCAGCAGCAGGGTGCGGCAGTCCCGCTCCAGCTCCAGATTGCGCACCAGGCCACAGTATTGGCTGGAGTTCAGCAGATGCCGGGTGATACCGACTATGGCAAGTGCGTACCCGGACTGGTTGCGCTGGGCCTCCTCGACCTGCTCCTGCATGGCACCGGGCGATGCCACGGTATCCACTTCCATGCCCCATTCCCGCAGCAGGTGTTCCACGGCAAGGCCGGACGTTTTCTGCTGCTCGAGATAGATCACGCGCTCGCCCCGCAGGGCGTCCCGGGGTGCGCTGCCATCAGCCGCGCCGGACAACTCCGAGGTCAGCGTGAACCAGAAGGTGGAACCTTTGCCGAGCTCGCTCTGGAGCCCGATCTTGCCGCCCATTTCCTCCACCAGGCGCTTGGAAATCGCCAGGCCCAGACCGGTGCCGCCGTATTGACGGGCGGTGGAGGCGTCGGCCTGGCTGAACGCATTGAATAACGATTGCTGCTGGGCGCGGGACAGCCCCACGCCGGAATCGGTGATGCTGATGCGCAGCGTCACCCGGTTGCTTTCCTTGTCTTCGTCCTCCAGGCTGGCCCGCAGAACCACCTCACCGGTCTGGGTGAACTTGATGGCGTTATTCACCAGATTGGTAATGACCTGTTTGACCCGCAGCGGGTCCCCCATGATGTTGTCCGGTACATCGTTGTAGACCAGGGGCACAAGGTCGAGATTCTTGCTGTGGGCTGCCGGCGCGAGCATCACCATGACATCCTCGACGATGTCCCGCAGCGGGAATGGGACCCGATCGAGGATCAGCTTGCCGGCTTCGATCTTGGAAAAATCGAGGATGTCGTTGATGATGGTCAGCAGGATTTCCGAGGACTTGCGGATGGTGCTCAGATGGTCCCGTTGCTGACGGGGCAGCGGGCTTTTCAGCAACAACTCGGTGAAACCGATGATGCCGTTCAGGGGCGTGCGGATTTCATGGGACATATTGGCCAGGAATTCCGACTTGATGCGACTGGCTTCCAGCGCCTCCTTACGGGCGAAATCGAGCTCGATGTTCTGGATCTCGATGGTTTCCAGGGTTTCCCGCAGATCCTCGGTGGCCTGGTCAATGTTCTGCTGCATCTCGGCCTGAGCCTTGCTGAGCTCTTCGGCCATGGCATTGAGGCCCGATTCCAGCTGCTCGAACTCGGGCCCGGCGCCGGTGTGAACCCGGGTATCGAGCTTGCCTTCCTTGAGGCGGGCGACCGCCGCGTTGAGCTCGAACACCGGGTCGGTGAAGGCGCGGCTCAGGCGCAGGGCTATGATCAAGCTGAGCAATACGCCGCCGAGCACCAGCATCAGGGAGATCAGCAGGGCTTTGTAGGTTTCCTTCTCGGTGCGGATGTGTGACATCTCCACCGCGGCCCAGCCCAGCGGCTTGCCCTGGCTGTTCGGTGGCTGGCTGCCGGTCGGCTCCAGCATGTTCTCGATCATCAGATCCTGAAGAAATACCGGGGTGACGAACAGCGTGCTGTCCGCACGAAAAATCCGTTTCGGTCGCTCGGGGGTCAGCTCGCTTTCAGCAATGGTGTCGGCGCTGCCGGGGCCGGTATGAAGCAGGCGCTTGCGCTCGCCGTCAAAGAAGGTGATCGAGCGTACATCCTGCTCTTCCAGCAGGGCGTTCGACAGGCTGTTCAGCAGGCTGCGGTTGGCGGTGAACAGGCCATACTCGGAGCCCGCGGCCAGCTGACGGGACAGCGACTGGCCGCGATCCTGGAGCAGGCTTTCAATATTGGTGACCCAGCTGTAGGTGAAGAACAGCCCCAGAACCAGAGTGGTCAGAAGCGTGGGGACGAGTGTCACCACGAGAACTTTTTTGCGAATGCCCCAACGCCGCATAGAGTGTTCCTGTTATCTCGTTTACAGCCGGATCACCGGCTGTACTTCCCTGTCAGAATAGATGATCCGGGCGACCGGCGCTGCGTGAACAGCGCGGCTCTGGTCCGGATATAGCCGCCGGTCATGGATATAGCGACAAGCTGTATTGGGAGACGGCGGCCATAACGCGTATCATGCGACCCGAAAGTGTATCACAGGCGATGGCCGGACCGGTTGCCCGGCCTGTCAGGTGAAGGCAGATTTGAGGAAGGTTTCGGTATGAATTTCCCCACCATAGAAGATTATGTCGGGCACACGCCCCTGGTTCGTCTGCAACGCCTGCCGGGCGAAACCAGCAATGTCATTCTGGCCAAGCTGGAAGGCAACAATCCCGCCGGTTCGGTCAAGGACCGCCCGGCGATCAGTATGATTCAGGAGGCCGAGCGCCGGGGTGACATCAAGCCCGGCGACACGCTGATCGAGGCCACCAGTGGCAACACCGGTATCGCCCTGGCCATGGCCGCCGCCATCAAGGGTTACCGGATGGTGCTGATCATGCCGGCCAACATGAGTGAAGAGCGTCGTGCCTCCATGCGAGCCTATGGCGCGGAGATAGTGACGGTCTCCAAGGAGGAAGGCATGGAGACCGCCCGTGACCTGGCGCAGAAGATGGAAGCCGAGGGCAAGGGCAAGGTGCTCGATCAGTTTGCCAATCAGGACAACCCGCTGGCGCACTACCGCACCACTGGTCCGGAAATCTGGGAACAGACCGGCGGCCGGGTGACCCATTTTATCAGCTCCATGGGCACTACCGGCACCATCATGGGGGTGTCCCGCTACCTCAAGGAACGCAACCCCGATATCCGCATTATCGGTCTGCAGCCGAAAGAAGGGGCCGCGATACCGGGTATCCGTCGATGGCCGGAGCCCTACCTGCCCCGGATCTACGATGCCGCACGGGTCGATCAGGTGCTGGACATTGGCCAGCAGGAAGCGGAAGACACCATGCGGGCCCTGGCCCGGGAAGAAGGTATTTTCTGTGGTGTTTCCTCCGGCGGCTCGATTGCCGCTGCCCTGCAGCTGTCCGCTCAGGTTGAAAACGCCGTCATCGTGGCCATCATCTGTGACCGGGGCGATCGCTACCTGTCCACCGGCGTCTTCCCCGGCGCCTGAACCGCAGCAAGAGATTTCAGTATGAGCAGAAGACGCAGGAAGGTTCTTCCCAAGGAACCGGTCCGTTGTGTGGTTGAGACCCTGAGTCACGACGGCCGGGGCATTGCCCGTCAGGACGGCAAGATACAGTTTGTCGACGGTGCGCTGCCGGGCGAGACGGTGATGGCCAAGGTGGTGGGCTCCCGCAGCAAGTTTGATGAGCTGCGCACCCTTGAAGTGCTGGAGGCGGCCCCGGAGCGGGTGACGCCACCGTGCGACTATGCCGACCTGTGCGGTGGCTGCAGTCTCCAGCACATGGCGGCCGACGCCCAGATCCGGTTCAAGGAAGACACTCTGCGGGAACACTTTGCCCATTTCGGGGGCATCGAGCCGGAGCAGTGGGTGGCCCCCATGCGCTCTCCGGACACCCTCGGCTACCGCCGCAAGGCGCGTATGGGGGTGCGTTATGTGCCGGCCAGGGAATCGGTGCTGGTGGGGTTCCGCGAGAAGCGCAACAGCTTCCTGACCGACATCGACCGTTGCGTGGTGATGGATCCCCGCATTGGTGAACGCATCACCCCGTTGCGGGAGTTGCTGCATGCGCTGGAAGCGTTCAACCGTATTCCACAGGTGGAAATTGCCTGTGGGGACGATGTGGCGGTGATGGTGTTTCGGAATATGGATGCACTCAGTGACGCGGATCGGGAGAAGCTGATTGCCTTCGGTCAGGCCCATGACTTGCATATCTATCTCCAGCCCAAGGGCCCGGACACGGTGCACCGGATCTGGCCGCTGCCGGAAACGGATGGCCGCAAGCAGGATGAGCGCCTCAGCTACCGGCTGGAGGAATTTGACCTGACCCTGAAGTTTCATCCCATGGACTTTACCCAGGTCAATGCCGGCATCAACAGCACCATGGTACACAGGGCGGTGGAGTGGCTGGATATCCAGCCCGGCGAGCGGGTGCTGGATCTGTTCTGTGGTCTTGGCAACTTTACGTTGCCGCTGGCGCGTCGTGCCGGGCAGGTCGTCGGCGTGGAGGGCGATGAGGCCATGGTGGTTCGCGGGCGCGAAAATGCGGAACTCAATGGCCTCGACAATGTCACTTTCCACGGCGCCGATCTGCAGGCGGATTTTACTGCCCAGCCCTGGGCCGGGGAAGGCTTCGACAAGATACTGATCGATCCTCCCAGATCCGGTGCGCTGGAGGTGTGCGAGTACCTGACCCGGTTCGGTGCCGGACGAATTGTCTACGTATCCTGCAATCCGGCCACGCTGGCCCGGGACGCAGGGGTGATGGTGCGCAACGGCTACCGTCTGGTCAGGGCCGGTGTGATGGACATGTTTCCGCACACCACCCACGTTGAGTCCATCGCGCTGTTCGAGCGCGTGAACAAGTAACCGATAATCCGGTCAGGGATGGCCGGATCAATAACCGGGAATAACAAAGCCGATATGGTAAAAGTTCGCGAAGACTACGCCGTCACAGGAGACGGTCAGATCGACATTGAGCGGTGGGTGCGGCAGATCGAGTCGCAAACCCATCTGGAGAGCGTTGATCAGTTCCGTCGCGCCTGCGAGAAGGCCGCCGAGATTGACCTGCAGGCGTTCCGCGAAGACCGCCTGTGGGCCGAGGGCGCCAGCAGTTTCCGCACCGGGATCGAAATCGCCCAGGTGCTGGCGGAACTGCACATGGATCAGGCCAGCCTGGTGGCGGCCATACTGTATCGCGCGGTGCGTGAGGAGCGCGTGCCCCTGGAGACGATCCGCAAGGAGTTCGGGGACGAGGTTGCCGGGCTGATCAACGGTGTTCAGCAGATGGCGGCGATTTCCTCCATCCACCACCCGCTCAAGGGCAATGTGCTGGGGCAGAGTGAGGGCCAGCTGGACAACGTCCGCAAGATGCTGGTGACCATGATCGACGACGTTCGCGTGGCGCTGATCAAACTGGCGGAACGCACCTGCGCGATCCGGGCGGTCAAGGATGGCTCGGAAGAGAAGCGCATGCGGGTGGCGCGGGAGGTGTTCGATATCTATGCCCCGCTGGCCCATCGGCTGGGTATCGGTCACATCAAGTGGGAGCTGGAAGACCTGTCTTTCCGCTACCTGCACGGTTCCGCGTACAAGAAAATCGCCAAGCTGCTGGATGAAAAGCGCCTTGACCGCGAGAGTTACATCCGGCGGGTGATCGACACCCTGAAAACCGAACTCAAGAACTTCGGCATTGAAGGGGAGCTGTCCGGGCGGGCCAAGCACATCTACAGCATCTGGCGGAAAATGCGCCGCAAGGGCATCGATTTCTCCCAGGTGTATGACGTGCGCGCGGTGCGGGTACTGGTGCCGGAGGTGCGGGACTGTTACGCCGCGCTGGGCATTGTCCACACCCTGTGGCGCCACATTCCCAATGAATTTGACGATTACATTGCCAACCCCAAGGAGAACGGCTACCAGTCTCTGCACACGGCGGTGATTGGCCCGGAAGGCAAGGTGATGGAGGTGCAGATCCGCACCCACAAGATGCACGAGGAGGCCGAGCTGGGGGTCTGTGCCCACTGGCTGTACAAGGGCACCGACAAGGGTAACCGCTCGACCGGGTACGACGCCAAGATCAACTGGTTGCGCCAGGTGCTGGAATGGCAGGAAGAACTGGGCGACCTGTCCGGTCTGGCGGATCACCTCAAGAGCGATGTGGCATCAGACCGGGTGTACGTGTTCACACCGGAAGGTCACGTGGTGGATCTGCCCCAGGGTGCCACCCCGGTTGATTTTGCCTATCGGGTGCACACCGAGATCGGCCATGCCTGCCGGGGTGCTCGGGTCAATGCCCGCATCGTGCCACTGACCTATCCCCTGAAGACCGGGGATCAGATCTTCATCCTCACTTCCAACAACCCGGCGCCCAGTCGCGACTGGCTCAACCCCAGTCTGGGGTATATCCAGACCTCGCGGGCGCGGGCCAAGGTGACCCACTGGTTCAAGCAGCAGGATCGCGGCCGCAACATCATCGATGGCCGGGCCATCCTGGAAGACGAGTTCCGGCGCCTGTCGCTGTATGACGTGGACCTTGGCGATCTCGCCCGCAAGGTCAACTATCAGGACGCCGAGGATATGTTCGCGGCGGTCGGGGCCGGGGATCTGCGCCCCACCCACGTGGCCAATGTTGCCCAGCAGATGCTGGAGCCCAAGTCCGAGCAGCTGGACCTGAAGCTCACCGCCCAGCGCCGCAAACCCTACGATACCGAATCGGATATCCAGATCGTTGGCGTGGGCAAACTCAAGACCCAGGTGGCGAAGTGCTGCAAGCCGTTGCCGGGGGATGACATCGGCGGCTACATCACTGTAGGGCGGGGTGTGACGGTGCACCGGCAGGACTGCATTACCTTCCTGAACCTGCGGGAGTTCGAACCGAACCGGATCATCGAGGTAAGCTGGGGCGGCCGGCCGGCGTCGGTGTATCCGGTGGACGTGGAAATCGAAGCCTATGATCGCTCCGGGCTGCTGCGGGATATCACTCAGGTGTTGTCGTCGTCCAAAAGCGATGTGCTGTCACTGAACACGCTCAGCAACAAGGACGAGAATACCGCCACCATGACAGTGACCGTGGAAATCTCGAGCCTGGAGCAACTGGCCCGGCTGCTGGCACAAATTCGCAATCTACCCAACATCATTGACGTAAGGCGCAAGCGCGGATGAGTTACTCCATCGAGGACCTCAAGCACCTGATGGCCCGGCTGCGGGATCCGGACACCGGGTGCCCCTGGGACACCAAACAGACCTTCGGCAGCATCGTGCCCCATACGCTGGAAGAGGCCTACGAGGTGGCGGATGCCATTGATCGGGCGGACTTCCCGCACCTTGAGGATGAGCTGGGCGACCTGCTGTTCCAGGTGATTTTCTACACCCGGATGGGGCAGGAGCAGGGGCACTTTGATTTCGATTCCGTGGTGGACAATCTGGTCCGCAAACTGATCCGTCGTCATCCCCATGTGTTCCCCGACGGCACCCTGGAAAGCCGGATTGATCCGGATAACCGCCCGGATGAGGCGTGGATCAAAGCCAGTTGGGAGCGCATCAAAGCCGAGGAGCGGGCCCTGACGCCCAAGCCGGAGGCCGCACAAGCCAGCCTGCTGGATGGCATTGCCAGAACCCTGCCGGCCATGGCGCGTGCCGAAAAGCTGCAGAAACGCGCCTCCAACCACGGTTTTGACTGGCCCGATATCGAGCCAGTCTTTGACAAGCTGCATGAGGAAATCGACGAACTCAAGGAAGCCTGGCATGCGGCGCAGGCGGGCACCGGCCCTGCCGATGCGGTGGAAGACGAGCTCGGCGATCTGCTGTTTGTCTGCGTGAATCTGGCGCGTTTCACCAGGGTGAATCCGGAGAAGGCGCTGAACCGCACCAACCACAAGTTCGAGGCGCGGTTCCGGGCGATCGAGCAGCGCCTCAGCGACGAGGGTCGCCAATTCGATGACCAGTCCCTGGAGGCCCTGGATGCTATCTGGCAACAGGTGAAAGGCGTCGAAAAGCAATGAAAACAAGGGCTGAGACGGGGCTTCGGTAAGTACAATCCGTTACCATTTTGTTGCACCGGACCCCGCTTGCTTCGACTACACTTCCTTAAACGGCCGCACTGAAGCGGTGCGCCGTATGCCGTCGAGAAGATGCAGGAGTGAAGGCACCATGAAGATAAAAGATCTGGTCAATTACTGGGATAAGCACGCACGGGGACGGTTGACCCGGGATGCCTATTTTATGGAGTTGTCTGACCAGCATCACAAGCGACTGGAAAAACTGGCCGCTCTTTACCCGATGAAATCGCCGCAGGACCTGATGCGGGACCTCATTTCCGCGTCTCTGGACGAGCTGGAAACCAGCTTCCCCTATGTTCAGGGCACCAAGGTCGTGGCGTATGACGAAGATGGCTTCGAGATCTATGAAGACCAGGGCATGACACCGCGCTTCGTCAGCCTGAGCCAGAAGCACATCCAGCGTCTCAAAGCCCGTCAGTTGGAGTCAGTCGCCTAAAAGCGCTGACACCAACCGCTGCACAGACCGGCCACGGGGTGGCGTTGCCACCCCGTAACGAATTCGCCTGCGTTACTTATCCTTCCCTTCCAGTTTTCCTTTCAACGGGGTCTGCCTGACCAGGTCATCCAGGGCGGCGCCGATCATGTCGTTGAGAATGTCACTCTCGGTTCTGTCCGGATAAAGTTCCGCCAGGGCAGCAATACGCGCGGCGTCCTCCAGCGGCAGTCGCAGGTTGTAGTCGTGGGTCCGCTCGACGTTTTCTTTCTTGCTTTCCCAGTGCTTGGGCAGATCGGTAACTTTCATGAATTCTCCTTGCGACTACGGGCGTTAATCGTTATTAGTATCGTTAGTTTACTTCGCCTCCGTCAATTTAAAAGGACGTCAATGTGACAGAGCTACATCCCGATCTTCGAGAAAACGTGCGCATGCTGGGCGAATTGCTGGGCCAGAGCATCCGGCGCTACCCGGGGCAGGAATGTTTCGACCGCATTGAGGAAATTCGCGCCGCTGCGAAAGCCGACCGGCGCCAGGAAAGCGGTTCCGGTCAGCGCCTGGTCAGCCTGCTGGGCAAGCTCGGTGATGACGAGCTGTTGCCGGTTACCCGCGCCTTCAACCAGTTCCTCAATCTGGCCAATCTGGCGGAACAGTATCACGGCATACGCCGCAAGCGCGGGCATCAGTCAGATCTGATGGTAGAGTCGTTCGGTGAGGTGTTCGAACGCCTGAAGACCTCCGGCATCAGCGCCGCGGAGCTGCATCAACGGGTCGCGGACCTGCGTATCGAGTTCGTGATGACAGCGCACCCCACCGAAGTGGCCCGCCGTACCCTGATCATGAAATACGACGAAATGTCCGATTGCCTGGCGCGTCTGGATCATGACGATCTGATGCCGGCGGAGCGGGAGGAAGTCGTCCACCGCCTGGAACAATTGATTGCCGAGGCCTGGCACACGGACGAAATTCGCCACGAGCGGCCCACCGCGGTGGATGAGGCAAAGTGGGGCTTTGCGGTGATCGAGAACAGTCTGTGGCAGGCGCTGCCGCGGTTCCTGAGAAGTCTCGATCTGTCGCTGTCGGAGGCCACCGGGAAAGGCTTGCCTCTGGCGGCCGCACCAATCCGCATCGCCTCCTGGATGGGCGGCGACCGCGACGGTAACCCCAATGTGACCCACCAGGTGACCCGCAAGGTGTTCCTGCTGGGCCGCTGGATGGCGGCGGATCTCTACCTGCGGGATATCCAGGCCCTGCGTGCCGAGCTTTCCATGTGGCAGGCCAGTGACGAGCTCAAGGCTCTGGTCGGCGACAGCCGTGAACCCTATCGCCATGTTCTGGCCGGGTTGCGGGAGCGGCTGGTCAAAACCCGCGACTGGGCCGAGGCCGCGGTGAACGGCGAGCCTGCCGATGACAGCGATATCCTGTTCGAGAACGAGGATTTTATCGCGCCACTGGAGGTCTGTTATCGCTCGCTGGTGGCGTGCGGACTGGAACACATCGCCAACGGCCCACTGCTGGATACCATTCGCCGTGCGCACACCTTCGGCCTGCCGCTGATCCGTCTGGACATTCGTCAGGAGGCGGCGCGCCACGCCGAGGCAGTGGCGGAAATGGTCGACTTTCTCGGGCTGGGCGACTACCTCTCCTGGCCGGAGGAGGAGCGGCAGCGTTTCCTGCTGGAAGAGCTGCAGGGCCGTCGCCCCCTGGTACCACGGAACTGGCAGCCGTCAGAGCCGGTGAGGGAAGTGCTGGCGACCTGCGAGGTGGTTGCCCGACAAACGCCGGAAGCGCTCGGGTCCTACGTGATCTCGATGGCCAGCAAGCCTTCGGACGTGCTCAGCGTGATTCTGTTGTTGCGGGAATCCGGCATGACCTTCCCGATGCGCGTGGTACCGCTGTTCGAAACCCTCGATGACCTCACTGGAGCGCCGGACAGCATGGCGGCGCTGTATGAGGTGGAGTGGTACCGCGAATACTGCCAGGGCCGGCAGGAAGTGATGATCGGCTATTCCGATTCCTCCAAGGATGCCGGCCAGTTGATGGCCGCCTGGGCCCAGTACCAGGCGCAGGAAAAGCTCACCGCGGTGGCCAATCAGTACGGCGTTCATCTGACCCTGTTCCATGGCCGCGGCGGCACGGTGGGTCGGGGCGGTGGCCCTGCCAACCGTGCAATTCTGTCGCAACCCCCGGGGTCGGTGAACGGTAGCTTCCGCATCACCGAGCAGGGCGAGATGATTCGTTTCAAGTTCGGTCTGCCCCGTCTGGCGGAGCAGAGCCTGACCCTGTATACCACGGCGGTCATCGAGGCGACGTTGGCGCCGCCCCCCGAGCCGGAGCCGGCATGGCGGGAAACCATGGACTGGTTGACGCAACGCTCGCTGAAGGCCTACCGCGATGTGGTGCGGGAAGACCCGGATTTTGTGCCCTATTTCCGGCAGGTGACGCCGGAGCAGGCGCTGGGCAAGCTGGCGCTGGGCAGTCGCCCGGCACGCCGCAAGGCCAGTGGCGGCGTGGAGAGCCTGCGCGCGATTCCGTGGATCTTCGCATGGACACAGATGCGGTTGATGCTGCCCAGCTGGCTGGGCAGTGACGTCGCGCTGGAGCAGGCGGCGAGAAGTGACCGGCTGCCCGCATTGCGGGACATGATGAAAGGCTGGCCCTTTTTCCGCACCTACGTGGATATGCTGGAAATGGTACTGGCCAAGGCAGACCTGCGTATTGCCAGCTATTATGAGCAGACCCTTCTGGATGATGACGAGTTGCGCACGCTGGGAGAAAGCCTGCGATCCCGCCTGGCCGGCTGCATCGAGCGGCTGCTGGAACTCAAGGAGCAGCAGACCCTGCTGGAAGACGAGCCGGTGTTCGCCCATTCCATGCGGGTGAGGAACCCGTATACTGACCCCCTCCATTACCTGCAGGCGGAGCTTCTCCGGCGTGATCGGGAAGGTGAGGGCAAGGGCGAGGTTCCGGAGATGGTGGAGCGGGCTCTGAAAGTGACCATGGCAGGGATTGCGGCCGGCATGCGCAACACCGGCTGACGGACCCGTATTCAGGACAGGAGTAATCAGGTGGCGGTAGCGGCGCGGCTGGAAAGGTTTTTAACCCGCAAGGGCATCTCATACCGGGAACTGCCCATCGATCAGGCGCTCAATGTGGATGCCTCGGTGATGGCCTCGGGGCTGCCCCCGGAGGACTTCATCCGCGGCACGCTGTTGATCGACATCAATGGCGTGGTGATGGCCGTGCACGGTTTTGACAGCTCCCTGGATCTGGATGCGGTGCAGCAGCTCACCGGCCGTCGCCTGCAGCCGTTGACCGCCCGTCAGAGCAGCCGCCTGTTCGCAGACTGTGATCCGGGGTTCCAGCCGCCGATTGGCGCGGCCTATGACATTCCGATGCTGGTTGATGAGGATGTGCTGCAGGTCGACCGCGCCCTGATGACCGGCGGCAACGATCACACCCTGATAGAACTGGACGGTCGCGCGCTGCGCCTGGCTCTGGCCGGCGCGCGGGGTGGGCATCTGGTTATTCGTGGTCAGGGCAACGGAAAGCGGGAGTCGCTGACGCTGGAAGAGGTGGCCGATAAACTGCAGAAGCTGTATCGGCTGCCCCCCATGCCGGCACTGGCTCTTCGCATTCTCAAACTGACGGCCAACACCGAGGCCACGGCCCGGGAGCTGGCCGAACTGATTGAGTTCGACCCCAGTCTGACCGCCCAGATCATGCGCTATGCGCGTTCTGCGCTGTTCAATTACCCCGGCCAGGTCACGTCCGTTCAGGAAGCGGTTACCCGGGTGCTGGGCTTCGACCGTGTCGCCCACATTGCCCTCGGCATTGCCTCGGTTCGCGCCTTTGATGTTCCGCGCCACGGCATGCTGGGTATGGACAGTTTCTGGCGGCATTCCCTGTACTGTGCGTTTCTGTGCCAGCGTATGGCCTCCCGGTGCGATGCCGACAAGGGGTTGTCGTACCTTTGTGGGCTTCTGCACAACTTCGGCCTGCTGCTGGTGGGTCACCTGTTCCCGGCGGAGTTTGATGAGCTCAACAGGTTGCGGGAAGCCAATCCGGAAGCCAGCATGCACTCGCTGGAGGTACAGGTATTCGGTGCCGGAAACGATCAGCAGATTCTCGCCGTTGGACACGGTGCCATCGGTGGCATTCTCCACCGTCTCTGGCAATTGCCCGATCCGGTGGTGAAAGCGGCCGGTATGCACCAGCAATCCGGTTACCACGGCGAGCACGATCAGTACGTATTGATGGTGCAGCTTGCCAACGGCCTGTTGAAAGAACGCGGTATCGGTGACGAATTCAACCCCGATGATCTGCCCGCGCTGGCAGCAGCGCTGGGCCTGGACGACGCCGCGCTGGCAGCCATTGGCGCTGATATTGACGGGGTTGCCGGAGAACTGGACGCCCTGGCCGCGTCCCTGTCATCCTGACCGCCACTTTTGCGGGCGGGACCCCTATTGATCCACACTGTTGCATGATACGGAGGTCGACTTTCTCTGAGCCGGCTGACTTCGTATAATGCGCGTTCGCCATTTTTGGCCATGCCCCGGAGAGGGCGGAGAGGCTGTCGCAAAGGCAGACGTTTTTGCCATAGCTTTTCAAACGATAATGACTAAATACTATGGGAGCAGAGCGGTATGCGAATCATCATGTTAGGCGCACCAGGCGCGGGTAAGGGCACCCAGGCCCAGTTTATTACCGAGCGCTTCGGCATTCCCCAGATTTCCACCGGCGACATGCTGCGCGCCGCGGTGAAAGCGGAATCCGAGCTGGGCAAGCAGGTCAAGGAAGTCATGGCGACCGGCGGTCTTGTGTCTGACGATATCATCATCGCGCTGATCGAAGAGCGCATCCAGCAGCCGGATTGCAAGAACGGCTTCCTGCTGGATGGCTTTCCCCGCACTATTCCCCAGGCGGAAGCACTGAAAGACCAGGGTATCGTGATCGATTATGTGGTCGAAATCGCGGTGGACGACGAAGAAATTGTCAGCCGTCTGTCCGGTCGTCGCGTTCACGAAGGCAGTGGCCGCATCTATCACGTGAAATTCGATCCCCCCAAGGCGGAAGGCAAGGATGATGAAACCGGTGAAGCACTGGTTCAGCGTGAGGACGACAAGGAAGAAACCGTTCGCAAGCGCCTGAAAATCTACCACGAACAGACTGCGCCCCTGATCGGCTACTACCAGGACTGGGCCTCCCGTGACGCTACCGCCGCGCCAAAATATGTGCGGGTGGAAGGTGTGGGCAGCCTGGACTCGATCCGCGATCAGATCCTCCAGAAACTGAAGTAATGGTTCGACCGTTTTAAACCCGTCAGCGTGAGGCAACCGCAGCATCCGTGAAGTTACTGGCCCTGGATACCTCTTCGGAAGGCTGTTCGGCAGCACTGCTGGTCGACGGCCGTGTGTCTGAACGCTTTGACCTGGCGCCGCGGGGCCATACCCGGCTGTTGATGCCGATGATTCGCGCGCTGCTGAGCGAACAGGATCTGGTGCCGGCAGACCTGGATGCGCTGGCGTTTGCCTGCGGCCCCGGTTCGTTCACTGGGCTGCGGATTGCCACGGGCGTGGTGCAGGGCCTGGCGTGGGGGCTGGATCTTCCGGTTCTGCCAGTGTCCTCGCTGGCGACCGTTGCGCTCGGGGCAATGGATACGCTGGACGTAAACGACGGCGACGGTGTTGCCGTGGCTTTCGATGCGCGCATGGGCGAAGTTTATTGGGGCTGCTTTGAGGCTCGGGGCGGCCGCCCGAGGTTGCTGGGCGCTGAACAGGTGTGCGCGCCCGAGGCTGTCAGCCTGCCGCCGGTCTCCGGCCGCTGGGCCGGAGTCGGACAGGGCTGGCGCCTGAAGGATCAGATGCCGTCAAGCGTTGTGTCTGCCGCAGTGGTGGTGGATGACGCGCTGGTGCCCCGCGCCAGCTGCGTGGCCCGCCTGGCCAGCGATGCGCTGGCGAACGGTGGCGGAGTGTCCGCGGCCCAGGCTCAGCCGGTCTATATCCGGGACGAGGTGACCTGGAAAAAGCTTCCCGGTCGCTGATCAAACCCTCACTCCTTTGCGGAAATCTTGCCGATGGAACTGTGGCATATCATTGCTCTGGCCGTGGTCCAGGGGCTGACGGAATTCCTGCCGATCAGCAGTTCTGCCCATCTCATTCTGCCGTCACAGGTGCTCGGTTGGCCCGACCAGGGGTTGGCGTTCGATGTGGCCGTGCACGTGGGTACACTGACCGCGGTCATGTGGTATTTTCGCCGGGAAGTCTATCGCCTGACCCTGGCCTGGTGCAGCGACACGGTTCGGGGTCGCGTCGGTGACGACAGCGGACTGGCCTGGGCGGTGATCGCCGGTACCATTCCCGCGGGGCTGGCGGGCCTGGTGTTGAACGACTTTATCGAAACCGAGCTACGCTCGGGGCTGGTGATTGCCGCATCGACCATGGGTTTCGGTCTGGTTCTGTGGTGGTCCGACGCCGTGGGCCGTCAGACCCGCGATTTGCCGGCACTGACCATGAAAGATGCCATCGTGGTGGGCCTGGCCCAGGCACTGGCTCTGATTCCGGGCACCTCCCGCTCCGGCATCACCATGACCGCCGCGCTGTTCCTGGGGCTGAAGCGGGAAGCGGCGGCCCGTTTTTCCTTTCTGTTGTCCATTCCACTGATTCTGGCGGCGGGCCTGCTGAAAACCCTGGAATTGACCGAGCAGGGTGGTGCGACCGACTGGACCGCGATCCTGCTGGGTACGCTGGTGTCGTTTATCAGTGCGGTGGTGTGTATCCACCTGTTTCTCAAGTTTCTTGAGCGTCTGGGGATGATGCCGTTCGTGATTTATCGCCTGCTGTTAGGTGTGCTGCTGCTTATCATGTTGTGGTAGATTGGTTAAGAACTGTGCGGCAGGCTTTAAATCCTGGCGAGGTTGTTCCATACTCGATAACCCTCATTCTTTCCGGTTTTAATCCATGATCGGTGGTATCAATCCGAACAACAACGTTGCCTTCCAGACCGGTAATAACAGCCCGGTCAGGGAGCGCAGTGATGTGGCCCGCGCCCCGGCCTCTGCGCCGGAGAAAAACATCGACGGCGTGCGCAGAGATCTGGCCGACGGTCGTGGCGAAACCGCTGCGCCCCGCCTTGACACCGAAAGCCTGGAGCGTCGCGTGGAGGCCCGCCGTGCTGCCGAAGACACTCGTCTGGAGCGCTTCCGCGCAGACGAACTCCCCCTGGCCACGTCTCGGGCGCTGTCGACCTTCGCAGATATTGCCACCCGCGGTGAGTCCGGCGAAAACAGTCTGGCCGGTATTGATATACTGGTCTGATGTTGTCTGATCCCGATCCTGTCAAAACCTCTGTTGCTGTGGCCTGCAGCCCTCTGGGCAATGCCGCCGAGGCGCGCGCGCTGGCGGATAGCCTCGCGGTCCCCTTTCTCGGTGTTGTGAAACCCCGGCAAGTGGCTGACTTCGCTGTGCTGCTGCTGTCCGACGAGCAGGGCCTGTGCCTGCAGATGACCGGCAAGGGTGCGCCGGGGCCGGTGAGAGCGGAATTCGTGTCCGGTAAGGCGGGTTATCGCCGCGAGCATGGCGGCGGCACAGGGCAACTGGTGGCCAAGGCCATCGGCCTGCAGAAGACCCGCGCGTCCCTGCACGTGGTGGATGCCACCGCCGGTCTCGGGCAGGACGCGTTTGTGCTTGCCGGGCTGGGATGTCGGGTCACGCTGTTTGAGCGTAATCCGTTCATTCATGCGTTGCTGGCCGACGGGCTGGCACGGGCGGCGCTGAATACCGATGTGGCGCCGATCATCGCGCGCATGACCCTGCGTGAGGGCAGCAGTGTTGACTGGTTGTTGCAGGCACCGGAGGGCGCCGCAGACATCGCGTATCTGGACCCGATGTTTCCACATCGGGACAAATCGGCACTGGTGAAAAAGGAAATGCAGGTGTTCCGCACGGTCGTTGGCGACGATGATGACGCCGAAGCGCTGCTGGCGGCGGCACTGCAGGCGGTGACCTACCGTGTGGTGGTCAAGCGGCCCCGTAAGGCGGCGGCCATCGCGGGCCCTGAGCCGGCCACCCGCATTGAGGGCAAAAGCAGCCGCTATGACCTGTATCCGGTACGGGCCTTACCCGGCGCCAGTTGATCAGGCGCCGAGCATGGTGACCTGCTGGATGGCCTGGCGTTTTTCCACACTGAGTACCAGGCGGGCATCCTCCGCCACTTCGTTCAGGCCCTCGGTATAGCACAGCAGGCCGTCGTCATCGGTCGTGATGACGCCATTTTTCTGCATGTTGGCAATGAAGTTGCGGAACAGGGATTTGTCGAAGAATTCCGGTGCATTCAGGCCGAACAGGATCGACATCCGCTCGGCCAGCAGGGTGCTCTGTTCTTCCAGTTCGGCCGCGCTGATCCGCCCCGAGCCGTACTTGCGCAGTATGCCGATGGCGATGTGGTAGCGCTCCAGTGTCTGGATGATGAACCGTGACAATACCCGCAGCCGCAACATGGCGTCAGTGCCTTCCTCTGGGCGACAGATCCGCCCCTCCCGCTCAAAGATCAGACCTTTCTCAATCAGCAGATCAATCCACTGATTGACGACGCCTTCCACTTCGTCCGGCTGGTATTTGAGAAACAGCTCCGATTGCAGATAGGGGTAGGCCACGCTGGCCAGAAACACGATTTTCTCCCGCTGCAACGAGTTTTTGTTCTCGAACAGGCTGGCAATCAGCGATGGCAGTGCGAACAGATGCTGAATGTTGTTCCGGTAGTAGGTCATCAGGGTGGCGTTGCTGCCTTGCAAGGCGATGATGTCGCCCAGTTTCTGCGGCTGGCGGGAGATCAACCCCATGTTTTCACAGTAAGCCACCCAGTCCTTGCCGCTGCCGTCGGGCAGAGTCACCGTGTCGGCGTAGGGGAATGCCCTGAGCAGGTCAGCGTACTGATCCATCAGGCGGATCAGCTGGCTTTCATCCATCGCCATGCGTTCCGTGCCCAGCAGCACGGTGGCGGTCATGCCGATGGGATTGACCGCCACCGAAGCGTTGATATTGGACGCCACTCTAAGGGCCAGGGCCTCCACGGCATCGGGCAGCCATGCCGGACGGTATTCAGCGTCATAGGCTTCGTCACGCCAGCTCGGATGCACTTCGCTCAGCACCTCGGCCAGCGGAATGGCCTCGCCAAAGTTCACAGCCACCCGGCCAAAGGAATTGCTCAGCTTGCGCACGGTCTTGGCCAGCCCGAACACACTCTCTTTCTGTTTTTTCTTGCCGCGCAGCTCGCCCAGGTATGAGCGGCCTTCCATTACCTTCTCGTAGCCGACATAGACCGGAACAAACACAATCGGCTTGCGGTGATTGCGCAGGAAGCTGCGCACGGTCATGGCCAGCATGCCGGGACGGGGCTGCAGCATGCGCCCGGTGCGGCTGCGCCCACCCTCCACAAAGTATTCCACCGAATAGCCGCGGGTGAACATCACGTGCATGTATTCATTGAACACCGTGGCGTAGAGCGGGTTGTCCTTGAAGCTGCGGCGCATGAAGAAGGCCCCGCCGCGCCGCAGAATCGGCCCGACCACGGGCATGTTCAGGTTGATGCCGGCAGCGATGTGCGGCGGCATCAGACCGTTCTTGTACAGCACATAGGACAGCAGCAGGTAATCTATGTGCGAGCGGTGGCAGGGCACGTAGACCACCGCGTTATCCTGGGCCACTTCCTTGGCCACGTTGATGTTATTCACGGCAATGCCGTTGTAGATCCGGTTCCATAACCAGGCCAGTACCACCTCCAGGAAACGGATGGTGACGATGGACATGCTGGCGGCGATTTCATCGGCGTACTTGTAGGCTTTGGCCCGCACTTTCTCCGGTGGGATGTCGTCCTTGCGGGCGGTTTCCCGGATCGCTTCCTTGACCGCCTGAGTGCGCACCAGGCCCTCAACCAGCGTGCGCCGGTGGGACAGGTCCGGGCCCAGCACCGCCTGGCGCACACGCCGGAAATGAGTGCGCAGAATGCGCGCCAGCTTGCGGTTGGCACGCTCTTCACTGTGACGGTACTCGTCGATGACCTGCTTGAGCGACAGTGGCTGGTTGAACTGAACGTAGGTGTTGCGCCCGTGCAGCATGATGATCAGGAATTTCTGCAGCCGGCCAGCCACCGACCAGGTGTCCGATAGCAGCAGCTTGACCAGTGATTTTTCCTTGTCCGGGGATCGGCCCCAGAACAACGACACCGGTACGATCTGCACATCCTTTTCCGGGTGTTCCAGGCCATAGCGCACCAGTGCCTGAAACTGGGCGGTAGGGACCGGCGTTTGCCGCGACTGGAGCATCCCGCCGATGCGGCGGTACAGGAAGAAGAAGGAGTGTGCCGGGCCATTCTTGACCGGCAGACTGGTCTCTGCCCCCGGCAGCTCAGCCCTGAGTACCTCCTGCTCGAGGACCAGGCGGCTGGACATGGAGCTGTACTGCAACACATAGCAAACAGGCGTGTCGGGATCGAGCCCGAGGGCTTCGCGCCGGTTACCACTGACGTCCGTTCGAACCCACAAAAACAGAATCTTGCGGAAAACAGTGAGGATCAGGCTGCGAAGGGCCTGGAAAATTCGCATAAGGTGTTGCTCCGGTTTCCAAAACAGGCGCTAAGTTTACTTGGTTGTCGGCACAGCGCAAAGCCATCCCGGCGTTCTGCCAGCCGGTCTGGTGTGATACATTTTCGGGCTGTAAGCGTCGTCGCGAACCCGGCGCCACTCCACCCACTGCTGCAGGAAACGCTCTATGACAACGTGGATACCCGGCTGGTCCACCCGCGCTCCGGAGCCGGATAGCCCTGTGCTCGCCATCCGGGGCAGTGCGGTGTTGCGGATCAACGGCGCCTGGTTGAGCCCATGGCAGCAGGTACAGCCGCTGGTCTCCGGGGCCGTGGAGCCGGTTAACCTGGGGCAGTGGGGCGGCCAGCCGTGCTTTGTGGTAGAGGCGGATTCCGGTCACGAGAACGACCAGGAAGAGGTCCCGCTGCGAGACGCCATCCTCGGCATGCCGGGCGCACCCACCGAAATGCTGAGCACCGGCTTCCAGGTCTGGCAGTGGTGGCGGGATCACCGCTACTGCGGCCGTTGCGGTGGTGTTACCGGTCTGCATGCTCTGGAGCGAGCCCGGTGGTGCGAGCCCTGTGGCATTCCCTGGTACCCCCGCGTGGCGCCTTGCGTCATCGTGATGATTCGGCGCGACGATCGCATGCTTTTGGCCCGATCGTCCCGGGTAAAGCGGCATTTTTACAGTCTGATTGCCGGGTTTGTGGAGCCCGGCGAGACGCTCGAGCAGGCCGTGGTGCGCGAAGTGAAGGAAGAAACCGGCCTGGACGTGAACAACATTCGCTACAGCACGTCTCAGCCCTGGCCATTCCCGCACCAGCTGATGATGGGCTTTTTTGCGGATTACTGTGGTGGGGAGCTGGTTTTGCAGGAAGACGAACTGGCCCACGCTGACTGGTTCCTGCCGGATGACATGCCGCCCGTGCCACCGGTGACCACCATTGCGGGGCGCCTGATCCGCGACATGGCCAAGGCACTGCAGGAGCCCGGCCAATGAATCTGTCGGGCCGGGGCCGCTGATCATGCCGCGCATTCTGGTGTTTGATTCCGGTATCGGCGGGCTGAGTGTGGCCGCCTGTATCCATCAGCGGCTCCCAGCAGTGGAGCTGGTGTACGTGGCGGATAACGCCGGCTTCCCCTATGGCGATCAGCCGGAGCCGGCGGTTATCGAACGCTGCCGGGCACTGATCGCGGCAGCGTTACAGGCGTTTCCCTGTGATCTCATCGTGGTGGCCTGCAACACCGCCAGTACCGTGGTGCTGCCTGAGCTGCGGGCCATGACCCGGATTCCGGTGGTGGGCGTGGTGCCCGCGGTGAAACCGGCCGCGGCCTGCAGCCGCAACCGCCGCATCGGCGTGCTGGCCACGCCGGCGACCATACGCCGGCCCTACCTCGATGGACTGATCCGGGAGTTCGCCAGTGACTGCCGGGTTGAGCGCATCGGTCACCCACCTCTGGTTCACTGGATCGAAGATGCGGTAACCGGCAAGGCCATTCCGCAGCGGGCATTGAGTGACGCCTTGCAGCCGTTCCGGGACAGCGGAGTGGATACCGTGGTGCTGGGGTGCACCCATTATCCGTTGATTCGCCCGCAGCTCGAGGCCTGCCTGCCCGATGTACGTTTCTGGGTCGATTCGGGCGACGCTATTGCCCGTCGCGCGGAATGGCTGCTGGAGCAACAGGGAACTCCGGTGTCGTCATCGCCCGATGCCGGGCCGCCGGTCCGGGCGGTGCTGTTTTCCGGGCCCGTGCCCAGCGGGTTGACGGCGTATATGACCAATATGGGGCTGGCCCCGGCAGAAGTCCGGGGCCCCTGGCCCGGCGCGCAGGGTGTTACAGCAACCGGGTCAGCTTGAACATGGCGAGGAACTCCAGCGCGGGGATGGTCCTGCGGTGGCAGCAGTAGGTCTTGAAGTTGTCACCGCGAAAGCGCGATTTGGTGAACTCCAGTCCTTTGAAGTTGTAGAGAAAGTTCCCTTTTTCGTAGAGGCCATGGAGAAGCCGTTTGAGCGGCCGGCTTTCCTGATGCTCGGTGGCCGGATCCAGTGACAGGGGAATCAGCCCCAGATCCAGATAGGGCACGCCCTCTGCCTTGAACACGTCCATGGCGTGTGCCATCAGCGTGTAGAAAATGCCCTGCCGGAAATCCGCGTTGGCCCGTGAAATGTTGGGCACATAACTGATGATCTCGTTGTTGCGATAGATCGGATCAAAATAGATAAAGCCCACGGCCCGGCCATCCTGGTAGGCATAGAAGTGGCGCTCGTTTTCACGGTAGTCCATTTCCATGGGGCGAATCAGAAAGCGAATTTCCTTGCTCTTGCACTTGCGGGTGCGAATCCACGCGTCGGAGATTTCCCGGGTGTGATCATCGCTGAACCGTTCCTTGACGCTGATGCCGTTCTTCTCGGCCTGGTTCAGGGCGGTGCGCAGAATCTGTTTTTTCTTGCCGCTCAGTGACCAGTCCCGCAGACGGATCCGTGACTCGCTGCCAAACTGGGTACCGAACAGACCAAATCGTAAATGTAGGAAATCCACCACGGACTTGGACACCTGGATATAACAGGCGTTGGGAAAACGGGTATGGAACTGTTCCAGGATCACCGCAAAATGTTCCGGAGCGCAGACCGGATCCGACAGCACGAAGGTGCTTCCCCACTTGCGCATGTAGGCAACATAACCGATGCCCGGCACATCAAAGTACTTCATGCCCGGCTGCAGGGTGGAGAACGACTGCGAGTGCACGCCATACTGCTTCAGATAGCCGACACGCTCAGCAAAGCTGAAAGCGCCTGCATCGAGCGTGCGGATTCCGTCCAGTGCAAGAATCTGGTCTGACATGGTGATGCTCCCCCGATGTATTGTTGTTCAGAGCGCGGTTTGCGGGTGCCGGTTATGCCTGCTTCTGGCCAAGGATTGACCAGTAGCAGTTCATATTCAGAAGCTTGAAGTGCTTCTTCTCGGTGACCTGAAGCCCCAGGCGCTGCATGTGCTCGGGATAGTTGTAGATCTTGTGGAATGCGTTGTTGGCAAACAGCCAGAAGATGAAGACCGCCATGTACCAGTACATTTTCTTGAACAGCCGGGCGATCAGGTTGCCGGTGGGGTAGCAGAAGTCGCCCACGACCACTTTGGCGTCAGCTTTGCCGAGACGGATGAGGTGCTCCAGCACCCGAACCATCATGGCTTCGTCAAAGACATTGAGGAAGAAGTTAGCCACCACCATGTCGTATTGCTCGAACTCATCCACTTTCATGATGTCGCTGTGGATGCGACGAATGGTCAGGTGCGGCGCCTCTTTCTCCTGGGCCTCACCAAACTTGCGCAACATGGTTTCTGACAGATCAACCACGGTGACGTCGGCGCCCAGTTCCGCGGCACGGATGGCGTCGCGGCCATGCCCCACGCCGGCAAAAAGAATGCGGGCGCCGGGGCGAATGGTTTCCACGTCGAGCATGGCGGTTTTGCAGCGGTGAATGTTCTTGCCGCTGTAGAGGTTGCTGAGGAAGTCGTAAACCGGGCCGATGTATTTGTACTTGTCGCGCATGGTGACTGTTGCCTGTCCAGATCCTGTGGTTGCTGTCACCGTTGTTGTGATTGTTGGCTCGACTGCCTGTCGGCTTTCCGGTGACAACGCCTGAGTGCTTTCACTCTGTTCGTGAACTCACTTTAGTGAAGGCATAGGGGCAAATATGTGCAGCACCACGCATTTCCGGATACACAAAGTAACGCAAAGAAATACTTTGCAAACCAAGTCAACATTTATAATAAGAATGTCCGACAATAGAATATCGGAAAAGGAAAATAGGACTGCCCGGTAACATCGGGCTCAGAAGGAAGCGGCTTTGGCGGTCAGGTGGCCCAGTTTTTTCCGATCTCGTCCGCCCGCGGTTCAGGGGCGGGCACGTTACTGACAGCAACTGCGGCACATTGCTGCTACGTTATGAGGCGTTCAACTGGCTATCTGCACTGAAGGGGCGCATACCGGGTGAAAAAGTTGTTGAAGTAATTCAGATCGGACTGGCGGCAATGAACTGGTCATCAGAAACGCCTCGGTCGAGATCGCAGTTCCCTGGTGTTTCCGTGAATCAGTTGTTGACGTCGCTGTCAGGCTCGGATGACGAAGACTAACGACGTCAGTCGTCCTGCATTCATCGTTCCATTCTCCTCCCTTTCCGCCCGGAACGATCCTTATTTTTTCGTCATTTTATTTACTCTTTATGTAGCGTAACTTTGCTCTGTGTCACCGCATCGTCATGGAAGTCGTGCAAATATTAACCTCATTATTTCGGATGATGGCCCGCTTAATGCAGTGCGTTAACCAGTGTCTTTCATGGAGACACGCCAGGTGGCTCGGGGCCGGACAAGTGCATTCGTGGCCATAGATTGTTAAGAGAAGGAGTTCCCGGCATGGCAGATCAGCATCTAACCTCAGAATCATCATCCACCGTTCCAGAGCAACTGCGTGGCAAACACGTTCTGGTGACCGGTACCACCGGTTTTCTCGGTAAGGTGGTTCTGGAGAAACTCATTCGCGCAGTACCGGATATCGGCGGCATTCACCTGCTGATCCGGGGCAACAAGCGCCACCCTAACGCCCGCGATCGTTTTGTCCACGAGATCGCTACCTCCTCGGTGTTCGAACACCTTCGCAAGGAAGACAACGATGCGTTCGAAACCTTTCTCGAGGAGCGGGTGCATTGCATCACCGGTGAGGTCACCGAACCCCGTTTCGGGTTGCCCGCAGAGCGCTTTGCCGCGCTGGCCAACCGGGTTGATGCGTTCATCAATTCCGCCGCCAGTGTGAATTTCCGTGAGGAACTGGACAAGGCCCTGACCATCAATACCCTGTGCCTGAATAACGTGGTACAGCTGGCCCGACTGAACCGGAAAATGGCGGTTATCCAGGTGTCCACCTGTTACGTCAATGGCAAGAACTCCGGACAGGTCACCGAGTCGACCATTAAACCGGCGGGCGAGGACATCCCCCGCAGCAATGCCGGTTATTACGAGATCGAAGAGCTGGTGCGCCTGCTGGATGACAAGATTGCCGATGTCCGCTCCCGGTATTCCGGCAAGGCACTGGAAAAGAAGCTGGTGGATCTGGGTATTCAGGAAGCCAACCGCTACGGCTGGAGTGATACCTACACCTTTACCAAATGGCTGGGTGAGCAGTTGTTGATGAAGGCCCTGGATGGGCGGGCGCTGACCATTGTGCGACCGTCGATCATTGAAAGTGCATTGGAGGAACCCGCGCCGGGCTGGATTGAAGGCGTGAAAGTGGCCGATGCCATCATTCTGGCTTACGCCCGCGAGAAGGTCACCCTGTTCCCGGGCAAACGCAGCGGTGTGATTGATGTTATTCCAGTGGATATGGTGGCCAACGCCATCATTCTCTCGCTGGCGGAAGCGCTTGCCGAGCCGCCGCAGCGCCGCATCTATCAGTGCTGCAGCGGAAGCAGCAATCCGATCACCCTGGGCGAATTCATTGATCACCTGATGGCGGAATCCCGGACTAACCATGCCGCCTACGCTCAACTGTTCTATCGTCAGCCAACCAAGCCCTTCATCGCCGTTAACCGCAAACTGTTTGATGTGGTGGTCGGCGGGATGCGGATACCGCTGAGCGTGACCGGGCAGGTGATGAAATTGCTGGGGCAGAACCGTGAGCTTAAGATGCTGCGGAATCTGGATACCAGCCGTTCTCTGGCCACCATTTTCGGCTTCTACACCGCTCCGGATTACATCTTCCGTAACGACGCGCTGCAGGCGCTGGCGTCTCGCATGGGCGAGCTGGACCGGATGTTGTTTCCGGTGGACGCACGGCAGATCGACTGGTCGGTCTACCTGCGCAAGATCCACCTGGCAGGGTTGAATCAGTACGCGCTCACGGAGCGCAAGCTCTACAGCCTGCGTACCGCCAAAACCCGCCAAAAAGCCGCCTGATCCGGTCTGCGGGCCCGGACAGTGTGCCGGGCCCGTGGCCCTCTTTTACCTTCCTGCTCTTCGCGGATGCCTCGCCTTGCGGTTCGTGCCGCCGCAGCTATCCTTTGTTCAGACTCCCACACAACGTGATTAGCCGTTGTTTTTGTGTGGCTTTCGTGGCTGTTTCGTAGAAAAGTTCAGTCGCATTAGGACGTTAGTCTAATTCATTGTGTAGTGGCACACATGTTGAACTACTCACAAAATCACAATGACAAAAGACTCTAAACCATAGGGGGAGCACAATGACTGAGAAACAGGTCTATCCGGTGAGTCCGGACGTTGCCAAGCACGCGCTGCTGAACCGTGACCAATACGAGCAGATGTATCGGCAATCCATCGACGATCCCGACACCTTCTGGGCCGAGCACGGCAAACGGCTGGAGTGGATCAAGCCGTTCACCAGGGTGAAGAACACCACTTACGATTACGACAATCTCTCGATCAAGTGGTTCGAGGATGGCGAGCTGAACGCTTCCGCCAACTGCCTTGACCGCCACCTCGCTGCCCGTGGCGATCAGACCGCGATCATTTTTGAAGGTGACGACCCCGCCGATTCCCGCCATGTCAGCTACCGCGAGTTGCATGAAGAAACCAGCAAGTTCGCCAACGTGCTGAAAGGCCTGGGCGTCAAGAAAGGCGATGTGGTTACCATCTACATGCCGATGATTGTGGAAACCGCGGTGGCCATGCTGGCCTGTGCCCGTATCGGTGCGATTCACTCGGTGGTGTTCGGTGGTTTCTCACCGGAAGCGCTGGGTGCCCGTATTGCCAACGGCAAATCCCGCTTTGTGGTGACCGCCGATGAAGGGGTTCGTGGTGGTCGCAAGATCCCGCTCAAGAAAAACGTCGACGCAGCCCTGAAGAATGACGACGCAGCCAAGGTCGAGAAGGTGGTTGTGGTCAGCCGCACCGGTGGCGATGTGCCCTGGAACGACAGCCGTGACGAGCGTTACGAAGACCTGATGAAGACCGCATCGGCGGACTGCAAACCGGAGCCGATGAACGCGGAAGACCCGCTGTTCATGCTGTACACCTCCGGGTCGACCGGCGCGCCCAAGGGGGTGCTGCACACCACCGGCGGTTACATGGTGTATGCCTCCATGACCCACCAGTACGTGTTTGACTACCATGACGGTGACGTTTACTGGTGCACGGCGGACTTCGGCTGGGTCACCGGCCACAGCTACATCCTCTACGGCCCGCTGGCCAACGGTGCCATAACCGTGTTGTTCGAGGGCGTGCCCAATTACCCGGACAGCTCCCGCATGGGGCAGGTGGTGGACAAGCACAAGGTCAATATCCTGTACACCGCGCCCACCGCGATCCGGGCGCTGATGGCCGAAGGCGAGTCCTGCATGAACGGCACCACCCGCAACAGCCTGCGCCTGCTGGGCTCGGTGGGTGAGCCGATCAACCCGGAAGCCTGGGAGTGGTATCACCGGGTAATCGGCAACAGCCAGTGCCCGATCGTGGATACCTGGTGGCAGACCGAGACCGGCGGCATCCTGATTTCGCCCCTGCCCGGCGCCATTGACCTCAAGCCGGGCTCTGCGACGGTACCGTTCTTTGGTGTCAAGCCGGCGCTGGTGGACAGCAACGGTGAGATCCTCGAGGGCAAGACCGAGGGCAACCTGGTGATCCTCGACAGCTGGCCGGGCCAGATGCGCACCATTTACGGCGATCACGAACGCTTCAAGCAAACCTACTTCAGCGCCTATAAGGGCATGTACTTCACCGGTGACGGCGCCCGTCGCGATGAGGACGGCTACTACTGGATTACCGGCCGTGTGGACGATGTGCTGAACGTGTCCGGCCACCGCCTGGGTACCGCGGAGGTGGAGAGTGCGCTGGTTTCCCACGAGAAAGTGGCCGAGGCGGCCGTGGTCGGCTACCCCCACGAGATCAAGGGCCAGGGCATCTATGTTTATGTCACTCTGGTGCAGGGCCAGGAGCCGTCTGACGAGCTCAAGAAAGAGCTGGTTCAGTGGGTGCGCAAGGAGATCGGTCCCATCGCTTCTCCGGACGTGATCCAGTGGGCGCCGGGATTGCCGAAGACGCGCTCCGGCAAGATTATGCGCCGCATTTTGCGTAAGATTGCAGCTAACGAGCACGACCAGCTGGGCGATACCTCCACTCTGGCAGACCCGGGTGTGGTGGACGATCTGATCAGCAGTCGTGCGTTCAAATAAGGTCTGTCGGCAGGCCGGAAACCTGTGAGGAATCTGTTGAATGGCACAAACAATTATCGTCGCTGATGATCACCCGCTGTTTCGCGCAGCGTTGAAGCAGGCGGTCAATCAGGCAGTTCCTGATGCGCAAACGGTCGAGGTCGACAGCATCAAGGCGTTGCAGGCGGCGGTGGAGTCGCACCCGGATGCGGATCTGGTGTTGCTGGATCTGAATATGCCGGGTGCCCACGGCTTCTCGGGGCTTGTGTTTATGCGCGGGCAGTACCCGGGGTTGCCGGTGGTGGTTGTGTCAGGCTCGGAGGAGATGCAGGTGATGCGCCGTTCGATCGACTACGGGGCCTCGGGCTTCATTCCGAAGTCGGCTCCGCTGCCGACCATTACCGAGGCGATTCAGGCGGTCCTGGAAGGGGATGTCTGGTTGCCAGCGGGGGTCGCGGACAAGATCGAGCGGATGCATTCGGACATGACGGATTTCTCCGAGAAGCTGGCGTCGCTGACGCCGCAGCAGTTCCGGGTGCTGGGTATGCTCGCTGAGGGGCTTCTGAACAAGCAGATTGCTTACGATCTGGATGTGTCGGAGGCGACCATCAAGGCGCATATTACGGCGGTGTTCCGGAAGCTCGGTGTGCGCAACCGCACTCAGGCGGTGATTGCGATTCAGCAGATGGAGATTGATCCTTCGGATCAGTCGTTGTCTGGTAGCTGACCTTAAGCTTTTGGATTATGAAACGGGAGCCTGCGGGCTCCCGTTTTTTTTGGTCCTGAATAGCTCTCTTGCTTAGGAGTTAGCGCCGGGCGGGTCAGCCCTCCTTGGGACCGCTACGAGCACATCCATGTGCGCTTCGCTTTGGCCATCCATGGCCAAAGATATCCCAAGGAGGGCTGACCCGCCCGACGCCTTGAGCCTCTGCGACGGTTTTTCATTTATTTCGGTACATCTGTACGCGTTGTTTTAAGAAGTCATCAAAAATTAATCTAACTGCCATTGTTATTGGCGCTTTCATTCTGTAAATTCGGCTCACACATGTACGCTCAAATTAAGAATAGCGTAGCGGGCAACTTTGTTTTCAGAATGAAAGGTGACGAATGAACGCTGCTGTGAAACCCGAATCGATGGGTAATGCCGTGTTTGGACAACCCGATGAGCGTGAGCTGCGGGACAGAATGAAAAAGGAGCTGCCGGCGGATACTTTCCAGGCGCAGACCTGGCGGGTGATCTGGTTTTTGCCGTTGCAGTTGATTATCTGGGGAGGAATCGCGGCGATTCTGCTGGCGGGCTTGCCCTGGTATGCCAATCTGGGGCTGGGTTTGCTGGTGGGGCACACCATCGGTGCTCAGGCATTGCTGGCGCACGAGGTACTGCACGGGGCACTGGGCATGAGCAAGCGCTGGCAGAATTTTTTCGGCTGGTTGGGTTTCGGCCCGATGATTGTGCCCCCGGAGTTCTGGCGCAAGTGGCATAACGTGGTGCATCACGGTAACACCAACACCGGTGACTCCGATCCTGACAGCTTTGGCACGCTGCGCCGTTACAAGACCGATCCCAAGCAGAAGAAGTTCACCAAGCTGGCGCCGGGATCAGGCACCTGGTATAGCTATCTGTTCCTGACCTACTCGTTCACCTTCCACGCGCAGCTGGTGCTGTGGTTCCAGGCCAAACGGCGCAAGCAGTTCCAGGGGCTGGATCGCGGTAAAGCAATTCGCCAGACGTTCTATTGCATGGCGGCGTGGGCGGCACTGGCGGTGATCTCCGGGCCGTTGGCTCTGTTTACGGTGTTGATTCCGTTCATGGTCGCCAATGCGCTGGGCCAGGGGTATATCCTCACCAACCATTTCCTGCGTCCGCAGACGGCAACCAATAACCCGCTGGACAACTCCATGAGCCTGCGCAGTAACGCGCTTCTGGATCGTCTGCATTTTCGTTTCAGCCACCACGTTGAGCACCATTTCTTCCCGAAGATGGGGCATAACATGGCGCCCAGGGTGCGCAAGTGGCTGGAGGACAATCATGGCGAGCGGTACATGGCGATGCCCCATGGCACGGCGCTGAAGCTGCTGTATACAACGCCACGGGTTTATAAGTCATCCACCGAGTTGGTGGATCCGAATCATCCGGAGCGGGTATTTGATTTGTTGCCGTTGCAGCGGGAGTTTGCGGCGAGTAATCGTCGGTAGTTTGTTGCGTTGTTGTCGGATTACGCCTGCGGCTAATCCGACCTACGTCATGCACTGAACCGAGGTAACACTCGGAGGAGCGGGCGACAGGGACGAGTTCCAAAACCGTGCGGAGCCATGGATGGCGGAGCCGAGCGTACAGGGAGGTATTCACAGCGTGTTTCGGAACACGTTCCTGCCGCCCGCTCCGGACTGAGACAATGGCCAGGAGCTACTTGCTCCCGGCGTAACCCAATTCCTTGTCCACCAGATTAAACAACTCCCCGCCACCATGCCAGCGGTCAAAGTTCTCCAGGAACTGGTCGGTGAGCGCGCGTTTCCAGCCGATGAAATCGCCGGCCATATGGGCGGTCATGATGACGTTTTCCATGTCCCATAACGGGTGATCCTCGGCCAGCGGTTCCTCCTCGAACACGTCCAGGCCCGCACCGGCGATCTCGCCACTGCGCAGTGCTTCAATCAGGTCGTCGGTTTTGACGATGGGGCCGCGGCCGATGTTGATAAGGCGGGCATGGGGGCGCATGGCCTTGAAGGCCTTGCGGTCAAACAGGCCCTCGGTCTGGGGCGTTAACGGCGCGGCGATGACCACGTAATCAGCCAGCGCCAGCTGCTCGAACAACTCCTCGTTGCTGTGTACGGCAATGAAGTCCGGATCGTCATGGCGGGCCTTGCGGGCAATGCCGTGGGGCTTCATGCCGATGGCGCTGACCAGACGGCCGATCTGGCGGCCGATGGAGCCGGCGCCCACTACCAGCACCTGATTGCCCTGGGCGCGCTCGGTGTCCCGGTGCTGCCATTTGTGGTCCAGCTGCAGGCGAATCGAGCGGGGGAAGTCCTTGGCGAACATCAGAATGGTGCAAAGCACGTACTCGGCGATGGTGCGGTCGAAAATGCCGCGGGCATTGGTCACCGTTACCTTGCCTTTGGTCAGCGCCGGGAACATCAGGGCATCGACACCGGCACTGGTGGCGTGAATCCATTGCAGCTTGTCGGCGGCGGGCCAGGCCGCTTCCAGGGCTTCGGTGCGGAAGTCGGTCACCATCATCACATCGGTGCCGGGCAGGGTGTCTTTCAGGGTCGGTTCGTCATAGGCAAACCGTACCGTGGCCCGTGCCTGCAGTGCGTCCATACCCGGAGGTTCCTGTTCACCCGGAGCTGTGAGAACGGTTACAACCGGTTTGCTGTGTTGAGTCATCTTTCCTCCGCGGACCTGTTACCTGGAATCGGGGTGCCCGTGGCTGGTTGCCAGCCGGTGTAACCCTGTCCGTTACAGTCTGGTTTGCGGGGCGCGGGCGGTCAACCTGAGTTCGTCAGACAAAGGCATACGAGCGCCTCAATCCGGCAATATCAGGAGGCGTGGCATCTTTCTGAGGTTATGTCTTGTACGCCCCCTCCATACTGGCTAACCTGCAGGAGTAGCTTCTTTTTTGCGCTGTTCGCAGGAGGTAGATTTATGGCAGAAGCCGCCAACAACGACACTGGCCAGACCAAGCCGAGAAAGGTGAAATACCGCAACTCCAAGGCCAGTTGGAACCCTGCCATGCAAGCCGTGCCGGTACCCGGCATTCGGCGCATGGTGAATATGGCGGCGACCATGAAGGATGTGATTCATCTTTCCATCGGTCAGCCAGACCTGCCGACACCCAAGCACGTCATCGATGCCTATGTGGACGCCCTGCATGCCGGGCAGACAGGCTACACCATGGACGCCGGCCTGCCGGAGCTGCTGGTGGCGCTGCGGGATTACTACGGCAAGCGCTACAACCGCAAGCTGACTCGCGACAATATCCTGATCACCAGCGGTGCAACCGAGGCCATGTATCTGGCGATCTCCGCCACGTCGGCGCCAGGCCGTCAGTTTATTGTGACCGATCCCTCGTTCCTGCTGTACGCACCGCTGATCCGGATGAACGGTGGCGAAGTCAAGTTTGTACCCACTCACGCCGAGAACAACCATCAGCTCGATCCGGACGAAGTCATCCGGGCCATGGGCCCGCGCACCTTCGCGCTGATTCTGAACAACCCCAACAACCCGACCGGTGCGGTCTACCCCCGCAGCACGGTGGAGACCATTCTCGAGGAATGCGCCTACCGTGGCATTCAGGTGTACGCGGACGAGGTCTACGACCACCTGATTTTCGATGACGAGGACTTTGCCAGTGTTCTCAACTGCTCGATGGATCTGGACAACATCATGTGCATCAGCAGCTTTTCGAAAACCTACAGCATGGCCGGGCTGAGAGTCGGCTGGGTGATCGCCAGCCAGGCCGCCATCAAGTCCTTGCGGCGCTTTCACATGTTCACCACCTCGGTGGCCAATACCCCCTCACAGTTTGCCGGCGTGGCGGCACTGACCGGTGACCAGCAATGCGTCAAAGACATGGTCGACATCTACCGCGAGCGTCGCGACAAGGTGGTCGAACTGATTGAACAGACACCGCACCTGACCGGGTACAAGCCCGGCGGTGCCTTTTTCGCGTTTCCGGACCTGCCGCGTCATGTCGACGGTTCCGATCTGGCGCTGCGCATGCTCAAGGAAACCGGGGTGTGCATGGTGCCGGGCGATGCCTTTGGTGAGCACTGTACCAACGCCGTGCGCATCAGTTTTTCCACCACCTGTGAGAAGCTTGAAGAAGCGTTTGACCGGGTGATTCCCTGGATGGCCAAACAACAGTTCTGAGGTGGACATGTCAGCCCTGGACTCGGTTCTGATTCAATGCCCGTACTGCTGGGAGACGCTGGATATCAGCGTCGATCCCTCGGTGCAGGCGGAACAGGAATACGTGGAAGACTGCCAGGTCTGCTGTCAGCCCATTTTGCTGAAGGTGTGGATGGATGACGACCTGACACCTCACGTGGAAGCCTGTGCGGAAAACAGCTAGGGGCTTCCTGACAAATCCTTAACCTACCTGATCGTCGGGATGGCATAGTCTACCCCTCTCGAATTCGTGTTCACTCCGGAGAAATGTGCATGTTCGCCAAGCGGTCCTCTGTTTTATCGGCCTTGATGGTACTGGCCGTCACCCTGATCAGTGGCTGTGCCACGTTGTCCCCGTATTCCATCTCGGAGGGTGAGCTGGAACGGCACCTTCAGGATGCGGTGGCCACCTTTGACCGGGATCAGTTGCAGAGCGGTTCACCTCTGAGCCTCAGCCTTAATAATGCCGACATCACTCTGGGGCCGGACGGTCGTGACGTTGCCGTGATTGATCTCGGCGGGCAGGTGGCACTCAATGCCCTGATGACCAAGCTCCCGGTCGACATTTCCCTGAAAGTCGAGGGCGCGCCGGTCTATGACGCCAAGGAAAAGGCCGTCTACATTCGCCGTCTGCAGCTGCTTGATAGCAGCATCGACTCGCCGTTCTTCAAGGGCGACCTCAAGCCGGTCACCGACACGGTGATGCGGGCGGTGGCGCAAATGCTGGAGACCATGCCGGTGTACCGTCTCGACGAGACCGACTTCGCCCAACGGATGTTCGGCATGGTACCGATGGATGTGCGGGTCGCCCCCGGGCGACTGGAATTTGTGATGTCTGAATAATCCCCGGGCCAGGTGGCCCGGGGGGTGCGGGTCAGGCCAGGCGATGGCAGATTGCATCGCCGATCTCGCGGGTTCCCCGCTGGGCGCCGGCATTCTCCGCCAGGTCAGCGGCTACCGCCTCAAACAGCGCCTTGCCAGCGGCGGCCACGGCCGGGTCCTTGCGGCCGAGCCAATCCAGCATACGGGCAGTGGTAAACAGCATGGCGGTGGGATCAGCCAGACCCTGGCCGGCAATATCCGGAGCGCTGCCATGGGTGGGTTCGAACATTGAGGGCATGTCCGGATCGGTCGGGTTCAGATTGCACGACGGTGCAACGCCCATGCCCCCGGACAGCACCGCCGCCAGATCGGTCAGGATGTCGCCCTGGAGGTTGCTGGCCACCACCACATCAAAAGCCCAGGGGCTTTGCACAAACTTCATACAGGCCGCATCTACCAGCTCGTGGTGGGTTGCCACGTCCGGATACTCCTGACTGATCTGCTCAAACGCCTCGGTGTACATGTCACCCCAGTAACGCAACGCATTGCGCTTGGTGACTAGGCACACCTGGCTGTTGCAGGAGCGGCCATCGAGGGTTCGGAACTGGCGAGGGCGGTCCTGCTGTGACCGTTCGCCGGCCCGCCGGCGCGCCTGCTCGAAGCCGTAACGGATAATGCGGTCGGTGGCGCGGCGGGTAAACACCTCCATTTGCGTGGCGACTTCGTCCGGCGTGCCTTTGCGCAGGCGACCACCCTGGCTGACGTATTCGCCCTCACTGTTTTCACGAATCACCAGCATGTCGATGTCTTTGGCGCGCTCATCGGCGAGATACTGCCGCGCGCCGGGCAGCAAGCGCGCGGGTCGCTCGCAGACCCACTGGTCAAAACCCTTGCGCATGTCCAGCAGCGGTGCCAGGGATATGCTGTCCGGAAGCAGGTAGCGTTGCGGGTCATCCAGCGGGCCCGGGTCGCCTAGGGCGCCGAGAAGGATGGCGTCGAACGCCTTGAGCTGGTCCAGCGCATCCTCCGGCATGGACTCACCATGTTCTTCATGCCAGGCGTGGGAGGGCCAGGGAAAGCGTGTCCACTCCAGGGCGAGGTTGTGCCTGGCCCGAAGGGTTTCCAGGCAGCGCACTGCCTCGGCGACCACTTCCGGGCCGATACCGTCCCCGGGGGTGACTGCGATTCGCGATTTCTGGGCCATTCCACAAACTCCTGTTGGCGTGATCATCGTCGTGCACTGTATGTGTCAGTGTAGTCATGTGAATTGCGGATGCCAGAGCTTTACGTTATTGATCTTTTACCGGGGCGGGCCGCGCAGTTATGATGACCTTTCTACTTTCCGGATTGACTGACATCGAGGTCTCATTTTGCTCTATCGTGTAATCACCGTTGTTGGCGGACTGGTCTTTGTTATCGTCCTGTTTGGCCTGATCTGGTTTTTCTGTAAGCAGTTTCTGCTGCGTCAGGGCGTGAGCGAGGGTGTGTCTGACCGGGCCACCGTGCTGGCCACCTGGACATTTGCCGGTATCAGTGTGGGCATGATCTTCGCGGTGGTGGGGGCGTTCGTGCTTGGGCCCTTTGCTTTCTACCGCACGCTTCAGGGGCAGGATGTTGCGGTATCCGGTGGCGCTGCCATCTGGTGGGGCTTTGGCATTGTGGCCCTGTCCCTGGGAATCACCGCTGCCGGTTTCCTCGGGTTTCTGGCTCTGGTCGGCGCCTACTGAGCCATCGCCTACGCGATCTGGCTCAGCTGGTCACGGAACCAGATCAGTGCGGGCTCCCGCTCGTAGGCCTTGTGCCAATAAAGATGTACGTCCAGATCCGGCAGGTCCGCCGGTGGTGTCAGAATGCGGATGTTTGCCCGCTCCGCAATGATGCGGGCATAGGTCTCGGGCATGGTTAACAGCAGATCCGTGTTCTCAACCACGCGGCAGGCCGCGTAATAATGCTGGCAGCGCAGGCGTATGTGACGCTGCACGCCCAGCCGGGACAGTTCAAAATCCTCGATGCCCGGTCCTTCCGTGCGTGACGACACCAGCACATGGCGCGCAGCAATGTAGCGCTCCATGGTCATGGCCTCATCCACCAACGGATGATCCTTTCTTGCCAAAACCACCAGTCGGTCCTTGCGGAGGCGTTCGTGGGCGGTCTGGTTACTCACGGGTAACAGCACATCCACCGCGAAATCCAGCTTACCCGCGGCCAGCTGGGTTTCCATGTCCCGCCTCGGTACACGCTGGCTGACAATTTCCAGTTCCGGGTAGTCGGCCAGCCGCTGCATCAGTTGTGGCAGGAAGGTTGATTCCAGGATATCCCGCAGCGCGAGAGAGTAGGTTTTGCGCTGGCTGGCAGGGTCGAACGCGTGGAACTGATTGACCGCGCTCTGGATCTGGGTCAGGCCCGGCCGCATGGACTCCAGGAAGCGCCGCGCCAGGGGCGTGGGAATCATCTGGTTGCCCTGACGAGTGAACAGCGGATCGTCAAAATGATCCCGCAAGCGAGACAGGGAGTGACTGACGGCAGGCTGGGTCAGGTGCAATGCCCGCGCCGCCCGTGTCAGGCTACCCTCCCGATAGATGGTGTCAAAAACGTTTAGGAGATTGAGATCCAGCCGGTTCAGTGCCATGCCGAGGGCTCCGCTGCTTGAATAAGTATTGCTTATGATAAACGATAAGAATAATTCAGTCGCGTAATAGTGGTGTGACCCCTAGACTGAGTCAATGGCAAATGACCGGTGACGCGCATCGGTGCAAAACGACGAGGGCAGGGTTATGGATTTCAACATCTCCGAAAAAGGTCAGGACTATATCAACCGCGTGAAACAGTTCATGAAGGATGAGATTTTCCCGATCGAAGAACAGTACCATCGGGAGCTGGCGGCCCTGGATAACCGCTGGGTTGTGTTGCCGGTGATCAAGGAGCTGAAGGCAAAGGCCAAAGCCCAGGGTCTGTGGAACATGTTCTTCCCGGATGAGAAAAACGGTTGTGGCCTGCTCAACTCTGACTATGCCCTGATTGCCGAGGAAACCGGCCGCAGCTTCATCGCACCGGAGATCTTCAACTGCAACGCGCCGGACACCGGCAATATGGAAGTACTGATCCACTACGGTTCCGAGGAACAGAAAGTCGAGTGGCTGCCGCGCCTGCAAAGCGGTGAGATCCGTTCCGCGTTCTGCATGACCGAGCCGGCCGTAGCCTCGTCCGACGCCACCAATATGGAAGCCACCGCGGTAGTGGAGGGCGATGAAGTCGTGCTCAATGGCCGTAAATGGTGGAGCACGGGCATCGGTCACCCCGACTGCAAAGTCGCGATCTTCATGGGTCTGACCGACCCGGACGCCCACAAACACCGTCGCCATTCCATGGTGCTGGTGCCGCTGGATACCCCGGGAGTAAAGATCGAGCGCATGCTGCCGGTGTTTGGTGCCTACGATGAGCCCTATGGTCACGGCGTTGTCGCGTTCGAGAACGTACGCCTGCCAAAGAGCGCCTTCATTGCCGGCCCGGGCCGTGGCTTCGAGATCGCCCAGGGGCGCCTGGGGCCGGGCCGCGTGCACCACTGCATGCGGGCCATCGGGGCGGCGGAGCGTACGCTGGAGCTGCTGATCAAGCGGGCCACCACCCGCGAGGCGTTCGGGCGGCCGGTGGCCAAGCTCGGGGGTAACCCGGATATCATCGCGAATGCACGTATGTCGATCGAGCAGGCGCGCTTGCTGACCCTGAAATGCGCTTGGCTTTTGGACACCAAGGGCATTATGGGCGCACTGTCTGAGGTGTCGATGATCAAAGCGGTGATTCCGCAGATGCTGCAGACCATTGTGGATCAGGCGATTCAGATTCACGGTGGTGCCGGGGTGAGCGATGACGACTTCCCGCTGACGCAGTTGTTTGCCTATGCTCGTGTTCTGCGTTTGGCAGATGGTCCGGATGAGGTTCATCGGGCTATGGTGGCTCGCCTGGAGCTTCGCAAGTATAAATCCTGAAGGTTTGGTTCGGCTTGGGTGCGAGGCCGGTCGGGATTTAGACTGAAGCGTGGGGAGTCGGCGGGGCGGTATTTCTGAAAACCGCTCCTGCGGCACATCCATGTGGCGCTTGGGCTCCGCCATCCATGGCTCCGCAAATTTTCAGAAATACCGCCCCGCCGACTCCGTTCGAACTTTGCAGCGAGCTTCGGGCCTTTAAAGGCGGAGAACGTCGAGCTGACTAATATCGGCGCAATTGATTTTCGGGACAGCTAACTGCGAGATATGGGAGCTGGTGCCGGGTAGAGCTTTCCAAAACTGTGCGGAGCCATGGATGGCGGAGCCCAAGCGTCACATGGATGTGCCGAAGGAGCGTGTTTTGGAAAGCTCTACCCGGCATCAGCTCTGGCACTGAAGCCTAGAGCCCAAACAAAAGAACTCAAAAGTATCAACGGAGAGCAAACCACATGACACAAAGAGTATTCATCACCGGCGGGGCCAGCGGCCTGGGTCGGGCTATTGCGTTGCGGTATGCCAAAGAGGGCGCCAGGGTTTGTATCGGGGACATCAACCCGGAGCAAGGTGTGGCGGTTGAGAAAGAGATCAACGCGGCGGGCGGCGAAGGCTACTTTGTGGAGTGTGATGTCCGCAGGCTGACCGACTTTGAAAAGGTCCGGGATGATCTGGTCAAGAAGTGGGGCGGTGTTGATGTGGTGGTGAATAACGCCGGTGTGGCCTCCGCGGGGTCGATTGAGGACACCACCATGGCGGACTGGGAGTGGATTCTTGATATCAACGTGCTGGGTGTCGTGCGTGGCTGCAAGGCATTTACGCCGCAGTTCAAGCAGCAGGGCTCCGGGGCGTTTGTGAACGTGGCCTCCATGGCCGGGCTGATGCTGGCGCCGTTGATGGACAGCTACAATGTCACCAAGGCCGGCGTCATCGCCTTGTCCGAGACCCTGAGCCAGGAGCTGCGGGATGCCGGGATTCACGTGAGCTGTGTATGCCCGGCGTTCTTCCAGACCAATCTGACCAGCAGCATGCGCTCTGACATCCCCGGCATTCAGCAGAATGTGAACAAGCTGATGAAGCGTTCCACGATCACGGCTGAAGACGTTGCCGAAGATATTTTTCGCTCCGTTAAAGACAAAAACTTCTGGGTGCTGCCCCATGCCAAGGAGCGTCGCATGTGGATGGTCAAACGCCACGCGCCCTGGGCTTTTGACTGGCTGATGCACCAGGAAAGCAAGCGCTGGATGAACAAGATGGGTGGCCGAAAAGCCTGATCGGGCGGCCGCTGACCGAGATTGAAAAGCTGACAGGAGAATCCTGAATGACCCAGATTGACCAGGCCGTAGACATTCGCGAAGGCGAGGAACTGGACGCCAGCGTTGTAGACCGCTTCATGAAGCAGGCCATTCCGGATCTGCAAGGTGAGCCGGCTATCCGCCAGTACCCGGGTGGCGCCTCCAACCTGACCTATCAGGTGGATTACGGTGACCGTTCGTTTGTGCTGCGGCGGCCGCCGTTTGGCAAGATTGCCAAGTCCGCCCACGACATGCTCCGCGAAGCAAAGGTGATGCGGGCGTTGAAACCGGTCTACCCATACGTGCCGGACATCATCGCCATCTGTGACGACCACGATGTACTGGGCTGCGATTTCTATGTGATGGAGCGGCTCAAGGGCATTATCCTGCGCCAGGATTTTCCCAAGGATTTCGAACTCAGTGAAGCAGACACCCGCAAGCTTTGTCTCAATGTGATCGACAAGCTGGTGGACCTGCATACTGTGGACGCCGAAGCGGCGGGCCTCGACAAGCTGGGCAAGGGCGCCGGCTATGTGCAGCGCCAGATCGGTGGCTGGAGCGACCGCTTCCGCAAGGCCCGCACCGACGACGTCGGGGATTTCGAAGCGGTGATGAGCTGGCTCAATGACAAGATGCCGCAGGACATCGCCCAGGTGGTCATCCACAACGATTTCCGTTTCGACAACGTGGTGCTGAACCCGGACAACCCGTTTGAAGTGATTGGCGTGCTGGACTGGGAAATGGCCACCATCGGCGACCCGTTGATGGATCTGGGTAACAGCCTGGCCTACTGGATCGAAGCGGACGACGACGGCCCGTTCCAGATGCTGCGCCGCCAACCCACCCACCGGCCGGGTATGCTCACCCGCAAGGAAGTGGTGGAGTACTACATGGACAAATCCGGCTTCCGGGTCGACAACTTCGACTTCTATGAGATCTACGGCCTGTTCCGCCTCGCGGTCATCGTTCAGCAGATTTACTATCGCTTCTATCACGGTCAGACCCAGGACAAGCGGTTCGCTGCCTTCGGTCACGCCGCCAATTATCTGGAGAAGCGGTGCCAGCGTCTGATCGCGGAGAGCTCTCTGTAATGGCGACGATTTACCTGATTCGCCACGGCCAGGCCAGTTTCGGCAAGGAAAACTACGACCAGCTCTCGCCCCGCGGGTGGGAGCAGGGGCGGGTGCTGGGACGCTGGCTGGCGGGCAAGGTGCAGCCCAATGCGGTGTTTGGCGGCAATATGGAGCGCCATCGCGAGACGGTGGAGGCCATCACCAGCGGTTTCGGTGACGCGCTGCCCGACATGCAGGCGGTCGAGGGGCTGAACGAATTTGATCACATGCAGGTGGTAGAGCGCTTCCGGCCGGAGTGGGTGGACCGACAGCGCATGGCATCGGATCTGGCGTCGTTCCCCAAACCGGCGCGGGCGTTTCAGCAGGCGTTCGAGCAAGCCATGGCGCGCTGGGTCAGTGGCGAGTTCAATAGCGACTACACCGAAACCTGGCCCGAGTTCCGTGCGCGGGTGATAACGGCGCTGAACGAGCTGGTGGAATACACCGACGGTGGTGACACGCTGGTGTCCACCTCCGGTGGTCCCATTGCGGTGATCGCCCAGCACCTGCTTGAGCTGAGTGATGATAAAGCATTGGAGATGAACAGCGTCATTGCCAACACCAGTGTCTCCCGCGTGTTGCATTCCGGGCCCCGTCGCAGTCTGGCCGTCTTTAACAACTACAGCCACCTGGAAGCGGAAGACTCCGCCCTGGTGACGTTCCGATAACGAATTGAGGTGAGCTCATGAGTAACAAAGATCTGTTTGACCTGAACGGCAAAGTGGCGCTGATCACGGGCGCCAGCCGCGGTATCGGCGAGAGCGTCGCCCGCACTCTGGCGGAATACGGCGCCCACGTCATCTGCAGCAGCCGTAAGATCGACGGCTGTGAAGCCGTCGCCAGCAGCATCCGCGAGGCCGGTGGCAGCGCCGAAGCGTATGCCTGCCACATCGGTGAGATGGATCAGATTGAAGCGATCTGGGCACACATCGAGAACACCCACGGCAAGCTGGATATCCTGGTCAACAACGCCGCGGCGAACCCCTATTTCGGCCCCGTAGAAGACACCGACCTTGGCGCCTTCCACAAAACCGTGGACGTCAACATTCGCGGGTATTTCTTCATGTGTGCCCGTGGCGCACAGCTGATGAAGAAAAACGGCGGGGGTTCTATCGTCAACGTGGCGTCGGTCAATGGCGTGAACCCGGGCCATTTCCAAGGCATCTACTCAGTGACCAAGGCCGCCGTGATTTCCATGACCAAGTCGTTCGCGATGGAGCTGGGGCAGCAGAAAATCCGCGTCAATGCGTTGCTGCCTGGCCTGACCGACACCAAATTCGCCAGCGCCCTGACCACCAACGATGCCATCAAGAAGCAGGCCATGGCCCACATTCCCATGAGGCGGGTGGCCGATCCCAGCGAAATGGCCGGTACCGTACTGTATCTGGCGTCCGGGGCATCCAGCTACACCACCGGTGCGTGCATCAACGCCGACGGCGGTTATCTGACAATTTAACCGGTCAGCTACCGGCGACTTCGGGATCCGGCGCACAGCTCAGGGTTTTGAAGTCGCTGTTCAGTTCTTCTGCGCGGCCCTGCAGGTGAGTCAGGGTCGTGCGGTCGCCGGCCTGGATCAGCTTATGCATCAGGTCTGCCATGGCGACACGGCTTTCACGCATCATGGCTTGATAGGCCTCGCCCCGCACTTCCTCCGAATTCAGAATCAGTGCTTCCAGTTGCTGTGGAAATGTCGGCTCAGACCGGTTTTCCAGCACGTCCAGCAGCGCAAGCTGCCAGTTTCTGCGGCCCTGCAGCCAGATCTCGGTTTGTGATCCCCGGCTGGCGGACCAGTCATGCACAATATTGTGCTGATCCTCACTGAGGTCGCCCAGCCACCGCTCCACCCGTTCGGCTGTCCGTTCCGCCCGGGCCTCGGCGGTGGCCTGTGGGGAATCGGCAAGAAACTCCTGCTCCATGTCCTGCTGGCTCTCTTCCATATTGGTGGCCAGCTCCCGTACCTGCTCATCGCTCAGGCTCGAAAGCAAGTTGACGGCCACCGGCGTGGCCTTCTCGAGCAGGCTGGGGAAGAAATCGAATACCTGTTCCTGATGGTAGGCCACGGTGGTCTCGCTCGGTGGGCCCTCGGCGACATCCGCCTCCAGCTCGTCCAGCCAGACGCGGTAGCGGGGCAGTTCCGCGCTGCAGTGCCATTGCCTCAGGGTCTCGATATCGCGGTTGAGCTGCTGTTTCTGATCGCCGGTGAGGGTGATGTAGTCTTCCACCCACCAGACGATGCCCCAGTCGGCGTAGCGGTAAGCCAGTTTGGTGGAGCTGCAACCGGCGACCAGAACAACGACCAGCAGCGCCAGCAAAGTTCGCTGTTTGAGGGCATAGTTGAAGGCTCGCTTCAAACTGGGGAGGGTCAGGTGTCGGAAGTCCATATCATGCCCGGGTCGGTAAAAAGTCGTATCCAATGAAGATCGCTGGCGCTCGAGTATGTAGTAGCAGCCCGCTCTTTATTTACGGTGTGCCGGCGTGAACAGATGTGATCGCAGGCATTCCCGGGAGCCACGATGCCTCATGCCAAACCCGGGTTAATCTGCGCCTATTTATTTCGCATGGGGGGTAATGAGCACGAAAAAGACCCGCGATTCTGGGAACCGCGGGCTCTTGTCGGCCTTTACTGTCGGATTTCGATATTACCGTTTTCGTCGGAAATCACGATTTCCACACGGCGGTTCTGCTGGCGCCCGGAGGACGTATCGTTGCTGGCGACAGGGTACTCTTCACCGTAACCGCGGGTTTCCACCCGGTTGCGGCTGATCCCCATGTCCACCAGAGCATCGCGGACCGCTTCGGCTCTGCGCTCGGACAGTCCCTGGTTGTAGGACGCTGCGCCGGTACTGTCGGTGTAGCCTTCTACGCGAACGCGGCGCTCTTCATACTCAGACATAAAGTCGGCCAGGCGGGAAATGGTCTGTTCGCCGGCCGGCTTGAGGTCGGCCTTGTTGAGGTCAAACAGCACATCTCCGAGGGTCAGGACCATACCACGGTCTGTCTGCTCCGCTTCCATTTCCTCCATGCGGGCACGGAGCATTTCCGCTTCCCGCCGTGCCTGTTCAGCCGCGGTGGAACTCATTTCCAGTTCCAGCTCCTTGCGGCGCGCCTCGGCCGATTGAATCTCTTCCTGCAGTTGTGCGCGACGGCCCTGCTCACGGGCAATCTCGCCATGCCGCTTGGCAAGGTACGCTGCGTGTTCCACATCAACGGTCTCTTCACCCTCTTCCAGAAGATTCTCGGCACGGGCCAGTTGATCTCTCGCGTTCCTCAACTGGCGGTCACCACTGCGGGCGACATTGGGGTCGTTGCGAATTTCCTCGTAGATGCTGCGAGCCTCGCTCACCTTGTCATTCTCCGGCGGTGTGCTTGCGCAGCCGGCCATGAAGACAGAAAAGCCCACAGCCATACTGAGAGTCATGTTGCGTTTGTTCATAACAATCTCCTTTATCCGGTGTGGCCTTTACTGACGGTCTTCGATGCGCTGGCGGAGCGAATCAATATTCCGATTGATTTCCTCCACCGCCTGCTCGGCCTTGGCGGTGTCGGCACGGGCACCCGCCAATTGGGCATCAACATCGGCCTGCTCAAGGAGTCGCTCCGCGTCTAAATACTCCTCGCGCTCAATCAGCTCTTCCGCGTCTGCGATCTTGTTCTGGGCCTGGTTGAGCAGCACCGGTTCGAAATCCCGGGCGTCTGAGGAAACAGCCTGTTGCACCGAAGTTTCGGCAGCCCGCAACTCACTTTCGGGTGGTTCGCCTGAACTGGCGCAGCCGCCCAGCACAATCATGGCACTCAGGACACCGGCGGTGCCTGCCTTCGAAGTATGCTTGTTCATGCACTATCTCCTTCCAGTGATGGGCAGCGACCGAGCGCTGCCCGAACGGTGGCCACCCTCCGGTACAGCCGTGATCCAGAACTGACAGGTGACACAGATGACTTACTTCACAGGAGCACGTTACGAGTAAGCGTAGCACCCGGTTTCGTAACGCACATGAAGGATTGGCAAGAAAATTGAAGGGGACCCGGCGGTTGTGCCGGGCTTACTGAATGTTGGTGTCGCCTTCGGCCCGGGACAGGGTGGTGCCGACCGGAGGGCGGTGATGCAGGGAGTACAGAACGCGATCAAGAACGGCCTGGCCATTCCATGCCGGGTCGGTATTGACCATGCCAACGACGGCCCAGGTGGTGTTGCTGGCGTCTCGGGTAAAGCCGGCAATGGAGCGGACATTTTCCAGGTAGCCAGTCTTGATGCGCCCCTGGCCATCCATACCGACATTGCGCAGCCGCCGGGCCATGGTGCCGTCCATCGCGATCAACGGCATCGACGCCATCAGATCGGCGGAGAACGGGCTGTTCCAGGCGTGCTGCAGAATCTGGGCGCCCTGGCGAGCGGTGATGCGACCGTGGCGGGTCAGGCCTGCGCCGTTATCGATGACCATGCCTGCGGTGTTAACGCCTTTGTTTTCCAGCCAGTCGTAGATCACACGGATGCCGGCGGCGCGGTCATCATCTTCGCCTTCCGCCCGATGCTCGGCACCCAGGGTCAGCAGCAACTGCCGGGCCATGACGTTACTGCTCCACTTGTTGATGTCCCGCACCATGGTGACCAGGTCGGGAGAGGTGGTGCGTAACATCAGCCGGGCATCCTCAGGTGTCTGGCCACTGAGGTTGTCACCCGTCACCGAGATGCCCATTTCGGTGAGCAGCGAGCGCACCAGGGATGCCGAGTATTGCTCATGGGGAAGCAGCGAGAAGTAGGCAGTGGTACGACAGCCCTGTGGCAGTTCGCCGGTGACCCGCACGGTGACCCGCTGATCGGCATGGAACACCGGCTCCCATGTGAACCCGCGGCGGGACGGACAGGGCCCCTCGGCAACGGCGGTGACACGGTTATCAATCACCACGTCCGGGAGTGCCGGTGCGCTCCAGGCCTGGGTGCCGCGTTCGTCCGCACGGACCTGGAAGTGCAGCAGGTTCAGATTGGTCAGGAAGGCTGACGGCTCTACCAGAAACGGCGCATAGGGGTTGTTGCCGTTGTCATCAAAGGCCGGCAGCCCGCCGGCTATTTCGAAGTACTCGCCATCGAGAACAAGGTTGCCATCTATTTCGGTGACACCCATGCCACGGAGCTCCCGCAGGGTGCTCCACAACCGCTCGATGGTGAGCTTCGGATCGCCCCCGAATTTGACGTAAAAGTTACCGTTCAGGGTGTTGCCGGACAGAACACCGTCGGTGTAGAAATCCGTATTCCAGTGATGGGTCGGCCCGAGAATTTCCAGGCTGGCGTAGGTCGTGACCAGCTTCATGATGGAGCCGGGGCTCATCAGGGCATCGGCGTTGATGTACTGGTCGATGCCGGGGCCATTGAGGGGAATGGCCGCAACACTCAACGCTTCGTCATTGCGCAGCGATTCAGAGGCGTAATCCCGTACCTGATTGCTCCAGGTTTTGGCGTTGGCGGTGGTTGAGTCATCACCCGTGGCAGACAACGGATTAGCCACCAGGGCAAAGGCGAGGGCGCCTGCCAGCGGAAAACGAGAGACTGATTTTCGGAAGCGGAAAGTCGCCGAACGTCGCATGGCCGGACCCGTTGTGAGTTATGCCATAACAATAGCCCAAAATCGTCCTGTGTACTATGTGGAAAAGCTCTACATGACGTTAATAAATGCCAGTAGTGTCATTGTTTATACTGCACTTTTGTGACCTCATGTAAGTAGTGTTTGGAATCAGCAAGTTAGGTGAACAAAACGTAATCAGATTGCTGTCAATGACTCTGCGTTCAATTTTTAGCGGATTTCGGCGGCAGTGGGGTCATGGAATCCGGCCGTCAAAAGGCGTCTCCTAGAACCATCGCCACCAATGGTTCCAAAAACAATGAGATGGGAGGCTGCCATGATAGGAATACCACTGGGTCTGATCATCGCCAATGCCGTTGAATGGGTGTTTCACAAGCATGTGCTTCACGATATGGGGCGGGATCGCCACAGTTTCTGGGCATTTCACTGGCACGACCACCACCGCAGCGTTCGCAAGAATGGGTTTCTGGACGAAGATTACCGGCAGCCGCCACTCACCTGGAACGCCCAGACCAAAGAAGTGGCGGCCCTGGTTGCCGGTGTGGCGGCGGTCACGCCCCTGATGCCGGTTGCGCCGTTCTTTGTGGGTACTCTGTATTACGGCGCGTGGAACTACTACCGTGTGCACAAGAAATCCCACCTGGATCCGGATTGGGCCCGTGATCACCTGCCCTGGCATTACGATCATCACATGGGCCCGAATCCCAATGCCAACTGGTGCGTGACAAAACCCTGGTTTGATCACCTGATGGGCACCCGTGAGCCCATGCAGAATCGCAGGCCTGCGTGATAACGAGGGCCACTTTCTTTCATCGTCAGTAAGGTTGTTTCATGCCCAATATGTTGCTTCACAATGTGAACGTTCTCGGCTCGGTGGCCACTTCCTCGCTCACCGCCTGGCGCGGATGTCTGGTGCTCCGGTCTGTTGCTCAACCGGAAAAGCCGCTGGTGCTCTACGATATGGAAGCCTGCCCCTATTGCCGCCGGGTGAGGGAGGCATTAACGGCGTTGAATCTCGACGTGGACATCCGTCCCTGCCCGAAAGGTGGACGCCGGTTCCGCCCGGAGGCCGAGGCGATGGGAGGCAAGCAGCAGTACCCCCTGCTGGTGGACAACAACACCGGCAAGGTTCTGTATGAGTCGACCGCCATTGTGGAATACCTGTTTCGTGAATACGCCGGCCGGCCCGTGCCGCGCTTCTATAGCGCCAGGGCCCATCAGTGCGCTCTCGGATCGATCGCCTCGGCCACCAGCGGGCTTCGCGGTTTGAGGGCCGAGGCCGCGCGGGCGCCGGAGCAGCCGCTGCACCTGTGGAGCTTCGAGGGCAGCCCTTTTTCGCGATTGGTGCGGGAAAAGCTGTGCGAACTGGAGATTCCCTACACGCTGCACAATCTGGGCAAAGAGCATTGGACGGAGATCGGTCCTGCCAAACAGCGGATCAAGCCCGGCCCTTACCGACCGATTCCTGGTGGCAAGCGGGATGCCTTCTTTCAGCAGCATCAACGGGTGCAGGTCCCGTACCTGGAAGATCCGAATACCAACGCAAGCCTGTTCGAATCGTCACGCATTCTCGACTATCTGGAGCGCACCTACGCGGGCTGAACCTTTTTTTGTAAGGCCTGTCACGGGAACAGCGGGCCGATGCGCCCGCGGGCTCTGATTTCGTGTAAACCTGGCGATCAGTCTGAGGAGGTGGCCATGTCGAGAGGGCTGTCCAGGCGGCAATTTCTCTACGGTGCCGGTGCGTCTGCGCTGGCACTGCAGATCCCCCGGTTGGCTGTCGGCGCACCGGCAGCCAACTCCACCCCACTGATTACCCGCGCCATTCCTTCTTCCGGCGAGCGCATTCCCACCATCGGTATGGGAACCTGGCAAACCTTCGATGTGGACGGAGACGCGGACGCCATGGCCGGCCGGGTGGCCGTTCTGAGGGCGTTTTTTGACGGTGGTGGCACCGTTGTGGACTCATCACCGATGTACGGCTCGTCCGACGAAGTGATGGGCTATGCGCTGGAGGCTCTGGCGGCGCGGGAGCGGGTCTTCGCCGCGACCAAGATCTGGACCGGAGATGAATCGGCAACGCGGAGGCAGGCGGACAGCTCCCGTGACAAGTGGGGCATTGAGCGCTTTGACCTGCTGCAGGTGCACAACCTGGTGGGGTGGCGTGGACATCTGGACACCCTGAAAGCGATGAAAGACAGCGGTGAGGTTCGCTATCTGGGGGTTACCACGTCCCATGGGCGCCAGCACGACGAACTGGCCCGTATTATGGAATCCGAGCCGCTGGATTTCGTGCAACTGACCTACAACCTGGTGGACCGGGAAGTGGAGCGGCGGTTGCTGCCGCTGGCGCAGGAGCGCGGCATTGGTGTGATCGTAAACCGCCCTTTCCGGGGCGGTCAGCTGTTCCGACGATTCGGGCGCGAGCCTTTGCCCCCGTGGGCCGAAGGCGCCGGTTGCCGGAACTGGGCAGAATTCTTCCTGAAGTTCATCATTGCCCACCCGGCGGTCACCTGTGCGATTCAGGCCACCAGCAAGGTCAGCCACATGGCACAGAACACGGGCGCCATGACCGGGCAATTGCCGGATGATGAACAGCGCCAGCGGATGGCGCAGTTCATCGCGTCGCGGTAAGTGGCGGCGGTGGGCCGGGCATGGGATTTGACGGTCTTAGTCCCAGTTCGGGGCAAAGCCCGGATTGGCAATCCGCTCACCCCGGTCCAGAGCATCAATGGCCGCCATTTCCTCCGCGTTCAGGCTGATGTTCAGCGCGTCCAGGTTGGCTTTCTGGTGGCTGGCGCGGGTTGAGGAGGGGATGGGCACCACACCCCGGGCAGCAACCCAGGCGATGGCGATTTGTGCCGGCGACGCATTGTGATCCCTGCCGATACGGATCAGGGTTTCATCTTCCATCACCTTGCCCACGGCCAGCGGCATGTAACCGGTGACCGGTATGCCCAGGCCCCGGGCGTGTTCCACCACTTGGCGGTTGCTCAGAAACGGGTGCACCTCCACCTGGTTGGTGAACAGGGCGCCGTTGCCCAGAATGTTCCTGGCCTGATCCATTTGTGCGCAGGTGAAGTTGGAAATGCCAATGTGCTCCGCCAGCCCCTCGCGCTGGGCATCTCGCAGCGCGCCAAGGTATTCGGCCATGGGCACCTGATCGTCCGGCGACGGCCAGTGGATCAGGGCAAGGTCCACATGATCGGTTTTCAGCCTTGCCAGGCTGTCATGGAGGCTGTTGATCAGATCGCTGGCGTGCAGTTTGTCGTGCCAGATCTTGGTGGTCAGGAAGACTTCGCGGCGGGGAATGCCGCTGGACACAATGCCGTCACCCACCTCCGCTTCGTTCTCGTACATCTGGGCGGTATCAATGTGGCGGTAACCGAGGGACAAGGCACTTTTTACGGCGTCTCTGGCGTCGTTGCCTTTCAGGCGGAAGGTGCCCATGCCGATTTTCGGAAGTGCACTGAATGACATGATGTCCTCCTTTGCGAAATCTGTGGTTGTAATGTGGTGTCCGCGTGCTGGTTCTTCAAGTGGGCCGCAGGTATCATGGCGACCGTTTAACCGGACCCGCCATCACGGCGGCGCGAACCGAAGGGGTACATTATGCTGACCGGCCAGTGTCTCTGTGGCGACATCACCTTTGAATACGAGGGCCCGTTGGGGCCCATCGCCCTGTGTCATTGCAGCCAGTGTCGCCGCGCCCACGGCAGCGCGTTTTCCGCCAGCGCACCGGTCCAGAAAGTTCGCTTCCGGTTTCTCAGCGGTGAGGATCGGTTGCAGGAATACGAGTCCCGCCCCGGCAAGTATCGCGCGTTCTGCAGTCGCTGTGGCAGTCATCTTTACAGCCGCCTTGACGCCATCCCGGGTGTCCTGCGTCTGCGTGTCGGTGTGATCAACGAACCGCTGGGCAAGTCACCCGCCCAGCACGTCTACGTGGGTTCCAAATCTGACTGGTTCGAGATCACCGATGACATTCCCCAGTTCGAGAAAACCTCAAGAACCAACGACCCCAACTGATACCCGGCGGTGAAGCGTCCCGCAGGCCGCTATTTCGCAGGTCTGATGCGATAGACCTTACCGTCCGATGAGTCGGTCAGCAGCCACAGTGCGCCGTCCGGCCCCATCCGTACGTCTCGGATGCGCTCACCCAGGTCGGTCAGCAGATCTTCCTCTTCCGTTACTTTTTCGTCTTTGATGCGCAGACGTACCAGCTTGCGCATTTTCAGCGCGCCCACGAACAGATCACCCTGCCACTGGGCAAACTCGTCCCCGGTGTAGAACGCCATGCCGGATGGCGCGATGGACGGATCCCAGTAGTGCAGGGGATCGGTAACGCCTTCCATGGTGGTCTTGTTGGAGATAGTAGCGCCAGAGTAGTCGATGCCATAGGTCACCTCCGGCCAGCCATAGTTGTTGCCGGCGCGAATGATGTTGATCTCGTCGCCACCTCTGGGGCCGTGTTCGTTGCTCCAGATCTCGCCGGTCTCCGGATGAATGGTCATACCCTGGATGTTGCGGTTGCCGTAGGTGAAGAAGGAATCGTTTACCGCCGAATCGTCGAGGAACGGGTTGCCGGGGGCGGGGTCGCCCTCGATGGTAATGCGGTGGACCCCACCGGCGTCGTCGTCGGTTCGCTGCGCCCGGTCCATCTCGCCGCGGTCGCCCACGGCCACACAAAGGTACCCCTCGGCATCAAACTCCATACGGCCGGCAAAGTGCCTGCTGGTGTCACCCCGTGGCATGGCTTCGAAAATCACCTCCACATCCTCAAGCCGGTCCCCCTGCAGGTTCGCCCGGGCAACGCGGGTGGTCATGCCCTCACGGCTTACGTTGTGGGCGTAGCTGAGAAACAGGGTTTGGTTGTTCTCGAAATCCGGGTGCAGGATCACGTCCAGCAGCCCACCCTGGCCGGATACCACCAGATCGGGCAGGCCCTCGATGGGGGATTTCTGGAGTTTTCCGTCGCGGATGCGTCGCAGTTGACCGTTACGCTCGGTGACCAGCTGCGAGCCGTCCGGCAGAAAGGCCAGTGCCCACGGGTGGGCAAGGCCCTCCGCGACGGTTTCCAGCTGGAACGTGGCTTTGTCGGAGGTGAAGGTTTGCGCGGCACCGTGGCTGACGGCGGCCATGCCGGTGAGGGTCAGTGCGGTAGCGATTCGAGCGGCGAGGTTCATGTGTCCGTCTCCCTTCGTTCGTTTCTGCCGGAACATCCATTATGAATGCAGTCTAGCACCGGATACGAAGGGAGATGCTGAAGGTATCAGAATTTGTAGTTCACCGAGCCGATCACCGTGCGCTTGGTGCCAACGAAACAGTCGCCCCGGGCCAGGCAGGTGGAGAAATAGGTTTCGTTCTCGATGTTGTTGACGTTCAGGCTCAGATCCCAGTTGCCCCGGCCGAAGCCAATCATGGCATCAAACAGCGTTACCGCGGGGGTCTTGAGCTCATCGGCACCGTCCCAGCTGCTACCGACATAACGTACACCTGCCCCGGCGCGGAACCCCGGAATGCCGGCAATGGCAAAGTCGTGCTGGCTCCAGGCCGACGCGGTGTGTTCGGGGATACTGGCCAGGCGCGCGCCTTCATTGGTGCCTTCTTTGACTTCGGTGTCGGTGTAGGCGTAGCTGGCCATGACATCCCATCCCGGATTGAGCGCCATGTAGGCCTCCAGTTCCACACCCCGGGCCTCGGTTTTCCCGTTCTGGATCTGGTTGTTGGGGTTGACCGGGTCAGGCGCGCGGCGGTTCTTCTCCTGCAGGTCGTAAACGGTTGCCGTGAAGAAGCTGGCGGATCCCGCCGGCTGATACTTGGCGCCCAGTTCGATCTGTTCACCTTCCAGCGCCTTGAAGGGCTGGTTAAGGGCGTCAAGCGCGTTAATGGGCTCGAACGATTCGGAATAACTGAGGTAAGGCGACAGCCCGAAATCGGTCTTGTACATCAACCCGGCGCGGGAGGTGACTTCGTTGTCTTCAAAGCTTTCCCCGCCCTCGGTCTTGTTGCGGGCGTTGTCGTAGCGCAGTCCCAGCACGGCAATCCAGCGCTCGTTGATGGTCAACTGATCCTGCAGGTACACGCCGGTCTGACGCACGGTGTTCTCGGGAATGTCGCTGTAATCGGTATCGGTGATGCGCGTGTAATTACCGTACACCGGGTTGTACAGGTTCAAATCACCGATGTCAGACAGAAACGCCGTGCGACCGTCGCTCTCGGCCCGCTGGTAATCCAGCCCGGCAATGACGGTGTGGGTGAAGTTGTCGGGGCCGAAGACCGCCTCCACCTGGTTGTCCACCGTCAGTGATTTCAGGTCGGGCTCATTGGCGTAGGCCACCCGCGAGATATCGCCGTTGTCCTGCAGGGTGGGCGGGAAAGACGGGTAGATCGACTGATAGGTCACTTCGCTTTCCGAGTAGCGCAGGTTCTGGCGAACGGTCCAGGTGTCGTTGAAGCGGTGGCTGAGCAGGGACGTGACTGCATCCTCCTCGGTGTCGTAGCGGTCAAAATCCGGCTCACTCATGAAGACGTCGATGGGAATGTCCGGCAGGCCGTTGGGCGCCGGTTTGACGGTTCCGGCGTGGGGCAGGAACTGGGTGGTGGAGCCACCGCGGTCCTCCTGGTGCAACGCCATCAGGGTCCAGTCGGTGCGGTTGCTCGGGCGCCAGGTAATGGACGGGGCAAAGACCACGCGGTTGTCTTCCACCTGTTTGACCTGGGTGTCGCTGTCCCGGCCCAGCGCCACCAGGCGATAGAGCAGGGTGCCGTCGGCATTGAGCGGGCCGGTGGTGTCGATGGCGGCCTGTTTGCGGCCGTTGTTGCCGACCTGCAGATTCAGTTCGGTCTGTTGCTGCGCGAGCGGGCGCTTGGAGGCCAGGTTAATGATGCCGCCGACGTTGCCCTGTCCGAACATGACCGAGGAAGGCCCGCGCACGATTTCAATGCGTTCCAGAGTGTAGGGCTCGGTGCGCGGGCGGTTATAGAACCCGAAGCCCTTCTTCATGCCATCGAGGAAGATCACCGGATCCCCGCCGCGGATGGACTGCCAGTCGCCCCGGCTGTCCAGGCCGAATTGCTCAGCGCCGACACCGGCGGAATAGCGCAGCGCTTCCTGCACACTGGTGACGCCCTGGTCTTCCATCTGTTGACGGGTGACGACCGAAATGGCCTGCGGGGTTTCCGCAATCGGCGTGCTGGTTTTGGTGGCGCTCAGCGCCGTTTTTGCGCGGTAGCCGTCGACCGGTGCCCGGGGATCTTCCAGGCGTTCGCCGGTCACTTCGATGGCACCCAGCGTGGCGGTTTCGGCCTGGGCAGCGGGAGCCAGAAGCGGTGTCAACAACAGGCCGGACGTGAGCCAGGCGGACGCGGTAAACGAAGAAACACGGAGTGCACGGGTGCGTTTTTCAGACGACATGGACAGCTTACCTTTGGTCTGTGTGGAAGATGTTCAACAATGAACATTGCCGGGTGTTAATTTGGCGCCAATAATAATGATAACTATTAACATTTGCAATATAGTGATGTAGATTGTTGGGAACATCAGGCAGCGAGTGGGGAGAGCGCGATGACACCGGAAGAGGAAGCTATCGAAGGACTGAAGCTGGCCGTGAGCTGCGGCCTGTCTATTCTGGTGCTGGCCAGCATCCTGCTGCTTGGCTCGGCACTGTCCGGGGTCTAGCCGCGGCGATCCGTTCCTTGCGGTAGATGCCGCAAGTGCCACAGTAACCGCCATCCGGCAGCAGATACTTCAGGCAGCAGCCTCTGCGCTGCGGAATCGCACAGGGCTGCTGGCTGAACTCGGTGGGAATCCAGTCGATAAAACGATTGGCATCGCACTCGAATTGTTTGAGCCAGGCCTGAGCCAGTTGGCACAGGGCCGTCGGTTCGGCCCGGTTCCAGACCACCGAGAAAGGGGCGCCCAACCCGAGACCGATGCTGCTCCAGTAGGCCCCCGGGCTGACCCCCAATGCCTGGCGGAACATCGGATACCAGTCGTTGGCGAGGTCTGCCATACCGCTGACAAACCCGCGCACCGAGACCGGTATCCCGCTGCTTGCCATCACCCAGCGCGTCGGGGGTGTGTCCCCGGCATTGCGCGCTGTGCGCGGCGGGAGCATTGTGAGAAAGATGCGATCCGGATCGGGCAGTGGCGCTTCACCCTGCAGAAACAGCCGCAGGGTCAGCGGCGCAATAATGTGGAGTGCGAGATCCTGCTGCAATACCGATAACCGCGCGGTCACAGCTCTGGCGGTTCGCGCGTCTGCATAGTCATCGCGAATCTGTCGTGTCAGCCGTTCCGGCTGGCTGAGGCACTGTGTCAGAGACATCAGGGCAGTCTGCCGGCGCTCCTGTGGTTGCAGTTCCCCGTTCAGCGCTTCCTCCAGTTCGGCATCCCGGTTCAGTCCGGCTTTTGCCAGCAGGTCGTGATAGCGTTGCGGCCACTGCCGGTTGTCGGTGTCAGGCGCGGCCATGTCGGCTCAGTCCCCACAGGAAGTAAACGCCGCCAACCAGCGCTGCCAACAACCCGGCCGGAAGTTGAGCCGGGAACACCACGATGCGTGACAGGTAATCGGCAACGGCAAGCAGCAGCCCGCCCACCAGACCCGCCACGATCATCTGGCGGCCAACGGTTTGCTGCCCCAGTACGCGGGCCAGGTGGGGCGCGATCAGGCCGGCAAAACTCAGCGGCCCGATCACCACAGTGGCGGCAGCCGTCAGCACCGCCGCTACCAACAGCAGCAGGCGGGCCCGGGCCACCGGCAGTCCCAGCGCTGAGGCCGCGGTGTCGCCAAGAGGCAGCAGGGTGAGCGGACGCACCACCAGACACAACAGACCGCAGATCAGCAGCACAAAGGCCATCAGGCCGAAGGCTTCATGTTCCGAAATCAGCCAGGTGGAGCCGTACATCCAGTTCAGCAACTGGGATGCAACGGTGCCGCCGGAGGCCATCACCAGGCGCAGGCCGGCGTCCATGAACACGTACAGTGCCAGCCCACCAAGCAGAAGCTGGTTGCCGGCAAAGCGGTGCTTGCGGGCCAGCAAAATCAGCAGGCCCAGGGCCGCGGCTGCCCCGAGGGTGGCTGCGCCAAGCTGACCCGCCCGACCCACTTCCAGTCTTGAGAGCACGATCACCACCATCACCAGTGCCGCACCCCCGCTGATGCCCAGCATTTCCGGGCTGCCCATGGGGTTGCCGGTCATCCGTTGGATCAGTGTGCCGGCCAGCCCCAGGGCCACTCCGGCGAGCATGGCCGCCAGCAATCTCGGCCCCCGCCAGACCCAGGCCTCATGCCATTGGCTGATCGCGGTCCAGTTCCAGCCTTCTAGGCCTGGCGACCAGCCCATTGAGATCACGATGGTGGCCAGCAGCAGAGTGACCACTGCACCCGCAATCAGCACCGGAGACTGGCGCTGCGGCAGGAAGCTGGCGGGACCTGATTCCTGACCCGGCATATGGTGGGTGTTTCTGAAACCTTGCAGCGCCAGCAGGATAACCGGTCCGCCAATCAGTGCGGTGGTCGTGCCGGTGGGTACCAGTGAACCGTCACCCCAGGTCGAGGCCCAGTGCGCCAGTGTGTCGGCCAGCAGCAACAGGCCGCCGCCCAGCAAGGTGCTCCACAGCAGCCGGCTGCCGAGAGTGCGGGCGCCGAGCAGGCGGGCCAGCACCGGGGCGGCCAGCCCGATAAACGCCACGACGCCGACCCGACTGACCACGGTGGTGCTCATCACCACCACCAGAAGCAGAGCCAGCATCCGGATCAGGGCGACTCTTGCTCCCAGCGAGCTGGCAGAGGCCTGCCCCAACTGCAGCAACTGCAAGGGCCGAATCAGTGCCAGCATCAGCATGGCCAGAACCAGCACCCGCGGCCAGAGATCCATGAACGGCCCCCAGTTATTCTGGACCAGAGAGCCGGCACCCCAGATAAACAGGTTGCCGAGCCATTCGCCCTTCAGCAACAGGAAGGCCATGTTCATGGCGCCGAGGAAAAAGGTGATCACCAGCCCGGCCAGAATCACCGTTACCGGCGAAAAGCCCAGGCGCCAGGTCAGCGCGATCACCAGCCCGATGGCCAGCAGCCCGCCGGCAAGTGCTACCAGATCCGGGCTGAAGGCCAGCAGGCCTGGGGCGAACAGGGTGGCCACAGTAACCCCGAATTGCCCGCCGGCTTCCACCCCGAGTGTGGTGGGCGACGCCAGTGGATTACCGAGAATCTGCTGGGTTACGGCGCCGGCAAGGCCCAGGCCGCAGCCAATCAGTACGGCGATCGACACCCGCGGCGCCCAGCTGTAGTGCGCCAGCACCGAGAAATACTGATCCGGATCGAAGGTCCAGAAAGCGGCAACCAGGGCCGCGGGCTCCAGCTGGTTGAGCCAGGGCATGGCACTGGCTGCCAGGGCACCCAGCCAGAGGATGACCGCCGCGATCGGCAGCGTGGCCGGGATGGTCGGGCGCGCCGAGGGCAGGCGGGCGGACTCAGCGTACATTGTCGTGGCCTCCGGCCAACAGGCTGTCGGTGAGCTGAACCGCCAGCCGTTTGATCTGGAACAGGCCGCCGAACGGCCAGGTGGTATCGACCGGATAGATCTGCTGCTGTTTTACCGGTGGCAAATAGGTCCAGAACGGACTGATGGCGAGCGTGTCCGCGAGCCCCGGCGGCAGGGGTGAGATCACCACGATGCGACTGTTCCCATAGGGCGCAAGCGCTTCCAGCCCGACTACGGAAAACCCCCAGAAATTGCCTTGCCGGGGCCAGGCGTTGCTCAGGCCGAGGCCGTCCAGAACGCTCTGGTAGAGGCCGTTGGGGGCGTAGATCCGCACGTGGCGGTCATCCAGGAAGTTCACCAGGGCCACCGGGCGGTCGGTCAGGTTTGCGGTTTCCAGTCGTTGCCGTTGGGTCGTCAGGGTTTCCTCGATATCGACAATCACGGCGTCTGCCCGGTCTTCACGCCCCAGCATCTGCCCCAGTGTCACCAGCATTTCACGGGACTTCTCCCGTGGTCGGCTGCCTTCCCGGTACACGCTGATGACGTAGGTGGGGGCGATCCGCTCCAGCAGTTCTGCGGCCGGTGCCATTTCGGCACTGGTAACAATCAGATCCGGTTTCAGTTCGGCAATGGCCTCAAGGCTGGGGGCCACGCGGGTGCCGATATTGTGCACACCCTCCGGGAGTTCCGGCTCCTTGACCCAGACGGAATAGCCGTCACGATCCGCCATGCCGATCGGCGCCACACCCAGCAGCAGCAACGCTTCTGTGGCCGCCCAGTTGAGGGTGACCACCCGTTCTGGCGGTTCATCCAGGGTGACCGTGCCGTACTCATGTTGCCACGTAGCCGCATCTGCCAGCACGGGGGCCAGGCTCAACAGCAGTGCCATGGCCAGGTGAACCGGCCGGCGGTCAGTGAACATAGGAAACCCACTGGCCCGGTGCACGTTCGAGCACGCCCATGGGCACGCCGTAAATAGACTCGAGGATGCCAGAGTCCATGACGTTGCGGGGGCTGCCGTCGGCAACCAACGCTCCGGACTTCAGTGCCACCAGTCGGTCACAGAAACGGGCGGCGAGGTCCACATCGTGCAGCACCACCACCACAGTGAGCTCCCGTTGCTCTGCGAGGCGATGCACCAGGCGCAGGGTCTCGACCTGGTGTTTCACATCAAGGGCGGAGATGGGCTCGTCCAGCAGCAGGCAGCGGGTCTGCTGGGCCAGCAACATGGCGATCCACGCGCGCTGCCGTTCGCCGCCCGACAGAGTATCCACCGAGCGATGCTGGAACCGGGTGAGCCCGGTATCCTTGATGGCCTGGTCGATCAGGCGATGGTCTTCGACGTTGTAGCGTCCCAGCGGCCCCCGCCAGGGGTAGCGCCCCAGTGCAACCAGCTCGCGCACGGTCAGTCCGTCGGTTCCCGGAGGGTGCTGGGGCAGGTAGCCCACCGTGCGCGCAAACTCGCGGGCACCGGTGCGTTGGAATGAGGTGCCCAGCACACGGACGTCGCCAGACGACGGCGTCATCTGGCGCGCCAGAATTTTTAACAGCGTGGACTTGCCGGAGCCATTGTGACCGAGCAGTGCCGTCACTTCACCTTCGCGAAAGTCCAGAGTGACGTTGCGAAGGATGGTGGCGTCACCGATGTGCACACCCAGGCCGGATACTTTGAAGAACGCAGACATGCAGGCTCCCGGATTTGTGGGACAGTTCAGAGGGGTAAGCTCCGAGGGCCTGCAGAATAATCTAAATGCGAATTACTATCAATACATTTTAAGCCGGAATTCCGGTGCTTCAGGCCTGGCCGGTCTGCACCCGCCATTGGGCCGCGTAGGCGCCATTGTGGTCCAGCAGCTGTTGATGGGTGCCGCTTTCCACCACTTTGCCGGCATCCACAACGGCGATGGTGTCCGCATCGACGATGGTGGACAGGCGGTGGGCGATCATGATCACCGTGCGGTTATGGCCAATGCGCTTGAGGGAGCGCTGGATAGCGGCTTCGGTTTCGTTGTCCACGGCACTGGTGGCTTCGTCCAGAACCAGGATGGGCGGATTCTTCAGCAGCGCGCGGGCCAGGGAGAGGCGCTGGCGCTGGCCACCGGAAAGGCGAATGCCACGCTCCCCCACCGGAGTCTCGAGGCCATCGGGCAGGGCGTCGATAAAGGACCAGGCTTCGGCGGTCTTCGCGGCGTCAATGATCTCGTCGTCGGACGCGTCCGGCTTGCCGTAGGTCAGGTTGTCGCGAATGCTGCCCTCGAACAGATACACATCCTGGCTCACCAGCCCGATGGCGTTACGCAGGGATTTCAGGCTGATGCCCTGAATGGGCTGGCCATCGATGCGGATATCGCCGTGGCTGGGGTCGTAGAATCGCAACAGCAGTTTGATCAGTGTCGACTTGCCGGAGCCGGTTGCGCCCACCAGCGCCAGGGTATTGCCGGCCGGTACATGCAGGTCGATATCGCGGATGCCGGCGCCGCTGCTGGGATAGTGAAAGCTTACTTTGTTCAGGGTGACCTCGCCCCGAACCGGCTCACTGAGGGCCTTGCCCGCTTCGTCCCGGACATGGACCGGTTCCGACAGCAGGTCGAGGATGCGGCGGGTGCTGGCCATGGCGCGCTCGAACAGATCGATCACTTCCGCCAGTCCGGTCAGTGGCCAGAGCAGGCGCTGGGTCAGGAACACCAGAACGCCGTAGGCGCCTACGTTCAGGTCGCCACTCAGGGCCATCATGCCACCCACGGTGAATGTCGCCAGAAAGCCGGCGAGAATGGCCATGCGGATGATCGGGATAAACGCCGAGCTGATGCGAATGGCGCGGCGATTGGCCTCCACGTAGGCTTCGCTGCTTTCTTTCAGACGCCGGGCTTCCCGGGTTTCAGCGGTGAAACTCTTGATGGTGGCAATGCCGCCGAGGTTGTTGGCGAGGCGGCTGGACAGATCCCCCACTTTTTCCCGCACGTCGGCGTACAGCGGGCCGGCCTTGCGCTGGAAATAGAACGCGCCCCAGATGATCAGCGGGATCGGCGTGAAAGCGAGCAGCGCAATCAGCGGCGACAGCACGAAGAAGACCGCGCCCACCGCCACCACGGTGACCACCACCTGGATCATGGCGTTGGCACCGCCGTCGAGGAAGCGTTCAAGCTGGTTTACGTCATCGTTCATGGTGGCCACCAACTGACCGGAGCTGCGTGCCTCGAAAAAGCTCATGTCCAGACGTTGGGCATGCTCATAGGCGTCCTGCCGCAGATCCGACTGCAGCCGCTGGGCCAGATTGCGCCAGAGGATCTGGAACAGGTATTCGAACAGCGATTCACCGGCCCAGATGAAGAAGGTCAGGATGGCCAGAATGGTGATCTGTTCCTGTGCGGTCTCGAACCCAAGGCCGGCCACGAAGCTTTCTTCCTTGTTGACCACCACATCAATGGCCACGCCGATGAGAATTTCCGGCGCAATGTCGAACAGCTTGTTGATGACCGAGCAGGTGGCGGCCGCGATGATCTGGCGGCGGTAACCCCGGGCATACCTGAGCAGGCGTGCCAGGGCGGCAAAGCTGCTGGTGGTGTTGTGGCTGGGTGAGGACATACTCCGCTTCTCTCCTGTTAAACGCGCGGGCAACGAGCGGCCTGCAGGTGTAAAGGCGGCAAGGGTAGCGGATTTGCTGGCCGTTTAAAAGAGAATCATTATCACTTGCGGGTGTTCTGTTGCAACCAGCGGTCCAGTTTGTCGGCGAACTCCTTGCGATCGCCCTGGCTGAACGGCGCGGGGCCCCCGGTGACCTGGCCGGCGTTGCGCATCTCTTCCATGAAGTTGCGCATGGCGAGGCGCTGGCGGATATTCTCTTTGGTGAATGCCTGGCCCCGCGGGTTGAAGACGTCGGCGCCCTTTTCGATGGCTTCGGCGGCCAGCGGGATGTCCTGGGTGATGACCAGGTCGCCCTGGTGCATCTGGTCCATGATCTCGTTGTCGGCGACGTCGAAGCCATGGGGCACCTGCCGGCGGCTGATGTAAGGGCTCGGGGGCAGGGTGATGACGTGGTTGGCGATGAAGGTGGTCTGGATTTGCCAGCGGGTGGCGGCACGGCAGAGGATTTCCCGGATAGGCACGGGGCAGGCGTCGGCGTCGACCCAGATTGGCATGGTTGGTTCCTTTGTCGGTTTGGCTCAGGGGGAGTTTACCGTTTGTTGTTGTGAGCCTGGTAGTTCTGGTCCGCGTATTGTTCACAGGGCTTCTGGCTTCGGCGGGATTGCGCCATTGGAAGGGGTTGTCCAAAAACCGCTACGAGCACGTCCATGTGCGCTTGTTTCCGGCCATCCCTGGCCTCCAACATTTTTGGACAACCCCTTCCAATAGCGCGACCTTGCTGCCGGGAAGAGTCCGCGATGAAAGTGGTTGTTTCAGGTGAGAGGATGGAGAAAACCATGAAAACGTACATCGCTTCCAACGGACTCTACGCGTTTATTTTGTGCCTGATCACTTTGGGTGCAAGTTGGGCTGCCGCCGATGAATCAGAGGCCTGGGAAGCCCTGCGGGAGGGCCGGGCCGTGTTGATGCTTCGCCATGCCCTGGCGCCGGGCACCGGAGATCCGGCCAACTTCGATGTGGATGACTGCAGCACCCAGCGCAATCTGAATGATCAGGGGCGGGCGCAGGCGCGGGCCTGGAAGCCGTTCTTGCGGGACCACGGCATTGATGAAGCCCGGGTATTCACCAGCCAGTGGTGCCGCTGCCTGGAAACGGCCCGCGGGATGGCTGTGGGGGAAGTGACGGAGTGGCCGTCGCTGAATTCGTTCTTCCGTAATCGGGGGGACGGCGGTATGGCAACGAAGCAGACCATCGCGCTGGTCAACGAACTGGGTGAGGGGTTGCCGGTTGTGCTGGTGTCTCATCAGGTCAACATCACCCGGCTCACGGAGGTGTTTCCGGCGTCCAATGAAGGGGTCATCCTTGCCCTGCCGTTGTCTGAGAACCCGACCATTCTGGCGCGGGTTTCGCCCGGAACCTGATGGGCGTTGCAACCGGCAGCGGCGGTTTCTGGTAAACTGCGTGCCTTTTTACCGCCACAGGAATCAATGCATGTCCCAGCTACCGCCTTGTCCCCAATGTCAGTCCGAGTACGCCTACGAGGATCGCGTGCAGCTGGTGTGCCCGGAGTGCGGCCACGAATGGACGGAGGCGGAAGCCGCTGCCGCCGAGGCGGGCTCTATCATCCGCGACGCCAACGGCAACGAGCTGCAGGACGGCGATGCGGTGATGGTGATCAAGGATCTGAAGGTGAAGGGCTCCAGTTTGGTGGTGAAAGTGGGCACCAAGGTGAAAAACATCCGTCTGGTGGACGGTGATCATGACATCGACTGCAAGATCGATGGTATTGGTGCCATGAAGCTCAAATCCGAATTCGTCAAGAAGGCGTGACGAAACCGTGAACAAGGCGCGATGAGCGCCGCCGGTCAGGCGACGCTCTGGACCTGTTGATCGAGTTGCCGGGTCAGTTCGGGCTCCAGTTTTAACGCGTTTGCCAGCTGGTCCAGCCACGCCCGCTCCATGGGGTTCTGGTCGTCGATCATGATGGCGCTGACCAGATAGATTTCGCGGCTTGCCTGGGGAGAGTCGGCATTGCGTGCCAGATCCTCGGCGTTCAGTGGGGCATCGAACTGTTGTTGAATCCACGCATGAAGTTCGTCGTCCGGTCCCAGCTTTACAATTTCCTGGGTCAGTATCGTGCGTTCGTTGGCATCAATGTGGCCGTCGGCCCGTGCGGCCATGATCATGGCTTGAAGTATTTCCAGGCCACGACGTTCCTGAGCCTGCCCCTGCAGTTGTTCGATCGGCTGTCCCTGGCTTTGAGTGGCCGCGGGTTGCGTGCCACCCCGGGCGTTGTCCTGGTAATTCTGGTAGGCCTTCCAGGCGAGTACTCCCACGCCCGCGAGGGCGCCATATTTCAATGCCGTGCCACCCATTTTGCGACCGCGTTTTGAACCCAGCATCAGTCCCAGCGCCCCGCCGCCAAGCAGACTCTTGACGTCCACGCCGCTGCCGCCTGCCTGGCCGCCGCGAAACTGCGAGCCAACGTTCTGAACCACTTTTCCCAGGTCCATGCCGCTCTGTGATCCGTTGCCAGAGGGGCTACCGGAGGCCTGTTGCATGATCTGGTTCAACACGTTCATCACGTTCATGGTGGTGCTCCTCACGATTGGACAAGTCGCCTCATTCTAGACTGGCTATTTTTCCATTTTCATTAAGCTGTTGTTAGCTTCTGGCGGGCGATATCCGCCCGGGTTGTATTGAACTATCTCTGGTCGTCGTCTAAATATTAAACAGAGCGCCTTCGGGGCCTCTGCGCAAGTCCCAGCAACGCGAAACCCGCGTTCCAACAACTTAGCCACCCCAGGACTGCCGGCCGGCCCGCCACAAGCAGGTTTCTTCGCAGTCAGCGCCTTCACCAAAAGGCACGGGAGAGGAGGATGGGATGAGACAACGCCACGAATTTCATGTGGACAGTACCCGTTACCTGGATGATCACGGCAAACCGCTTGGCGAGCTGCCACCTCAGGCCGAACAGACCGAATGTACCCTGGCCGCCTACCGCAACATGGTGCTGACCCGCACCTTCGACACCAAGACCATCGCCTTGCAGCGCACCGGCAAATGCGGGACCTACCCGTCGGTTCTGGGGCATGAGGTGATTGGCACGGTGATCGGCCAGAGCCTGGCCAGTACCGATGTGTTCGTGCCCTATTACCGGGATCAGGCAGCGCACATCCTGCGGGGCGTCAGCCTCACGGAACTGCTGCTGTACTGGGGGGGCGATGAACGCGGCAGTGCCTGGAAGAACTGCCCCGAAGATCTGCCTATCTCTGTGCCCATTGCCACCCAGTGCTGTCATGCGGTGGGTGTGGCCTCAGCGTTCCGGATTCGCGGTGAAGCCCGTGCCGTGGTTTGCTGTGTCGGGGATGGTGGCACCTCGAAGGGGGATTTCCTGGAAAGCATCAATCTGGCCGGGGCCTGGCATCTGCCGGTGGTGTTTGTGGTGATCAACAATCAATGGGCCATTTCCACCCCCCGCAGCGTGCAGAGCAGCGCCGAAACCATTGCCCAGAAAGCCATCGGGGCGGGGTTGCCCGGGCATGTGGTGGATGGCAACGACTACTTTGCGGTGACCGAAGCGATTGATCAGGCGCTGGAGCGGGCCCATGGCGGTAAAGGTGCCTCGGTTATCGAGGCGGTGACTTACCGGCTCGGGGATCACACCACCGCCGATGACGCCACCCGTTATCGCAGTGCCGAGGAGCTGAAAAAGGCCTGGGAAAAAGACGGCCTCAAACGCCTGCAGAATTACCTCCACGACACCGGCCTCTGGGATCCGGAGCAGGAGAAGCGGCTGCAATCCGAATGCAAAGAGGCGGTCGACAGGGCGGTTGAGACCTATCTGGCGACCGAGCCGGAGCCACCGACCGCAATGGTGGACTACCTGTTTGAAACGGTGCCGGTGGCGCTGCAAGCCCAGCGTGAACGGATTGCTGACAAGTATCGTGCCCGCGCCGGGCAGGGAGGTGCCGCATGAACGCGTCCGCGCAGAAAGCCGTAGCCCGGTCCAGCGCCAGTGAGGTGAGAGACATCACCCTGGTTGAGGCCGTGAATATGGCCCTGGCCTGGGAAATGGCCCATGACGACAACGTGGTGGTGCTGGGTGAGGACATTGCCACCAACGGCGGTGTGTTCCGGGCAACGGTGGGGCTCAAGGAGCGCTTTGGGTACAAGCGGGTGATGGACACGCCGCTGGCGGAAAACCTGATTGCCGGTACCGCCATCGGGATGGCCATCCAGGGTCTGAAACCGGTGGCGGAATTCCAGTTCATGGGTTTCATTTACGCCGGTATGGAGCAGATGGTCAGTCACGCTGCGCGTATGCGCAACCGCACCCGCGGCCGGCTGCATTGCCCGCTGGTGTATCGCGCGCCGTTCGGTGGCGGCATTCACGCGCCGGAGCATCACTCGGAAAGTACCGAGGCACTGTTTGCCCATGTGCCCGGCCTGCGCGTGGTGATTCCCAGTTCGCCACAGCGCGCGTATGGGCTGCTGCTGGCGGCGATTCGCAACCCGGATCCGGTGGTGTTCCTGGAGCCCAAGCGCATCTACCGTGCGGTCACCCAGAGCGTCGCCGATAACGGTGAAGCGCTGCCGCTGGACACCTGTTTCACCCTGCGGGAGGGCGACGACGTCACCCTGATCAGCTGGGGCGCGTCCATTCTGGAAACCCTGCAGGCGGCAGACAAACTCACCGAGCAGGGCATTTCGGCCGAGGTCATTGATGTGGCCATGGTCAGCCCGCTGGATCGTGAAACCCTGCTGTGCTCTGTGGCCAAAACCGGCCGTGCAGTGATTGTTCATGAGGCCTGTCGCAGTGGCGGCGTGGGGGCGGAGATTGCCGCGTCCATTGCCGAAGCGGCATTTCTGGATCTGCAGGCGCCGGTAGTGAGGGTGACCGGCTACGACACCATCATGCCTTACTACCGCAACGAGCAAGCCTATCTGCCCCAGGTGGATGACATTGTGGAGGCCGTGGAACAGGTGATCGCGTTATGAAGAATTTCAAACTGCCGGATCTGGGCGAAGGCCTGCCCGAAGCGGAAATTGTGGAGTGGCATGTCAAAGTGGGCGACACCGTAACGGTGGACCAGGTGCTGGTCAGCGTGGAGACCGCCAAGGCCATTGTCGAGGTGCCGTCACCGGAGGCGGGTGTCATCGCCAAACTTTACGGTGAGCCCGGCGACATCATCCACACCGGTGAGCCGTTGCTGGCCTACGAGGGCGAAGGCGACGACAGCGGCACCGTGGTGGGAGAGCTGAAAAAGGCCGAAGTCGGTTCCCGTCAGGATCAGTTTATTGTTGGTGCCGCGCCCTCCAGCAAACGTGCGCGCTCGAACCGGGCGACACCGGGGGTGCGCGCCCTGGCTGAGCGTCTGGGCGTCAGCCTGGAGCAGATCAAGGGCAGCGGCCCGGGCGGCCTGGTCACCAACGACGACGTGCACAAACACGCCAGTCACCAGAAGCAGCTGGGGGATTCTGAACCGCTGCGGGGCACCCGCCGCACCATGGCCAGAAACATGGCGTTGTCCCACGCGCAGGTGGTGCCGGTGTCCATCTTCGAGGACGTCGACATTGGCGACTGGAAAAAGGGGGCGGACATCACCATGCGCCTGGTGCGTGCCATCGCCAGCGCCTGTGAAACCTCGCCGGCGATGAACTGCTGGTTTGATGGCGATAACCTCAGCCGGCGGTTGCTGGATGAGGTGCACATAGGCATCGCTGTGGATACCGCGGACGGCCTGTTTGTGCCGGTGTTGCGGGACGTGAACCACCGGTCCCTGACAGATCTGCGCAAGGGCCTGGAGAACCTGCGCGATGCGGTGGCCACTCGCAAGATTCCGCCCGGGGAAATGCAGGGCGCCACCATAACCCTGTCCAATTTCGGCACCATGACCGGCCAGTATGCCAACCCGATTGTGACGCCACCTCAGGTGGCGATTGTCGGCGCGGGCACCATCCGGGAGAAAGTCGTCCCTTACCGGGGCGCTGCGACCATTCGTCGCATCCTGCCGCTGTCAGTGACCTTTGACCACCGCGCGGCGACGGGAGGCGAGGCTTCCCGATTTCTTGGGGCTCTGGTGGAAGCTTTGGGAAAACCCTGACAAAATCCGGCTGGTATCCAAACTGACACCTTATCTGCGAGCTACCATGACACGATGCAACTCTCTGGCTGTCGGCCTGCTACTGGCCTGTTCCGTAATGACAACACTTCCCGCTGCCGCTGATGATCACGGGCACGGCACGGTCGTCATCGAGAATCCGTGGAGTCGCCCCACGCCGCCGGGTTCCCCCATGGGCGTCGGTTACATGACCCTCACCAACACCGGTGACCGCGAGATCACCTTTACCGCGGCTGAAACACCGAGGGCAGCCAGTGTCTCCATTCATCAAAGCAGCGTGAACGATGGGGTCATGAGCATGCAGCCGTTGAAAAACGGGCTGGCGATTCCTGCCGGGGAGACCGTTGAACTCAAACCCCACGGCTATCATCTGATGCTCGAGAAACTCAAAGGCCCCCTGAAAGAGGGCGAGACCATCCCGATGACCTTGAGTTTTGAAGGCGCAGACACCCGGCGCGTGGAACTGACCGTTGAGTCCCTTGACGACATCGCGAGTAAGTGGCAAGAAAAGAAGGCGATGCATGGGCACGGTCACCACTGACCGGCTCAGTTTTCCCTGTCTTCGGCGCTTTCCTCAGCCTCCAGCTCGGCTTTGCGTTCCTGGATCTTCTTCATCTTTTCATCCGAGATGCGGAATTTCCCGGCGCTGTCCCGCAACATGAACAGGCTGCCGAGCACCAGGCCGATGGCCAGCAGAATGAATACCCATCCGATAAGTGGCATGTGTGTGTCTCCCTGATCCGTGGGGTTTCCTTTATAGTGGACCACACGTTCAGCAAACCACAACCAGAATTCCGGAAACTACCCTATGTCTTTTTCCCGAATATACGATCAGGCGTCCGCTCGCAAGGGTGGGGAAGTGGCGCTGCGCGCCATGCTGCCAAGGGTTGCTGAGCCCGGCGAGCTGGAATCACTGGGGGACGACCGCTACCTGTCCGAGATAACCCGCTGCATTTTCAAGGCCGGTTTCGTCTGGCGGGTGATCGAGCGCAAGTGGCCGGATTTTGAAGCCGCGTTTCAGGGCTTCGTGCCGCTATACTGGCAACAGGTACCGCCGGAGGTGCTTGAAGCTCTGGCACAGGATGAGCGCATCGTCCGCAATATGCAGAAAATCCGCACGGTGCCTGAAAATGCCCGGCTGATCGTTGACACCGCCCGTGAGCACGGCAGTTTTGGTCAGTTCCTGGCCAGTTGGCCCTCTGCCGATCAGGTGGGCCTGCTGCTCTGGCTGAAACGCAACGGCGCGCGCCTGGGCGGAAACTCGGCTCAGTATTTCCTGCGCCGGGTGGGCTGGGACGGCTTTATCCTGTCGCCAGACGTGGTCGCCGGATTGCGGCGGGAAGAATTGCTGGATGCCACCCCGGGCAGCAAGAAAGCGCTGGTTCAGGCGCAACAGGCGTTTACGCGCTGGCATGAGGAAACCGGGCTGCCCCACAGCCACCTGTCCCGCATACTTTCCTACACCGTCGGCGACTGAAGCCATCTGAACAGAGACGGAGCGCACCGTGACTTCGGACGAGCTGAACACCCTGCTGGACACCATTCCTGATGTGCGGGACGGCCTCACCCGGACCGAACGCATCATTCTGTATGTACTTCAGGAAACCCAGCGGGAGCTGGATGGCCGCAACGTACCGACCGTGATGCTGTACGGCCGGGTGCTGGAGTATGTGAGCCTCAGTGAGCAGGAGCTGCACCTGTACCTGGACCGGTTGGGCGTGAAAGGAGATGGTCGCTGACCGAACGCCAGGCCCGGCACTCAGTGGCTGCCGGAACGGGATTCCACGTTGGAGACCTTGCCGTTGCGCAGGGTGACCACCTGCCGGAACTGATTACGCGACAGGTCGTACAGCCACTCCTGCACCAGAACGAGTTGCGCACTTTGCCAGCGGTTCGCATGCCGATGCTGTCTCGGAAACCGCCATTCGATGTTTTTCGAGACAGGTTCGCCGCAGCGGGCCACCAGCTCGTACTCGTTTGAGGCCTGTCGCAAAGCCCGTGAGCTGCAGCGGGCATTGTCGGAGGTATGGAAGCCATACCCGAGGCTCTCGACGCCGGTCAGCTTGCCATTGCGAAACACCAGTCGCTGCACAAACCGTTGCGGCCCACGGTTGTAGTACCAGTGTTCTTCGGTTTGCACAACGCCGAGCCCCGGAACGGTCGCTGTGGGGTATTCCGCCACGTAGTCCGGTGTGCCGCAGCGCTCTTCCACTTCCAGCGGCCAGTCGCCCTCACTGACCAGCGAAGAGCCGCAACGCAGCGCGCCCTGTGCGTGTTGGGCCACGGTGCTGAGAGTGATCAGCGATAGCCATAGCAGGTATCGGGTCATGGGACGGTACCGTTCGATGATTCCTTGATCACTACTTTACTACTCGTCAGCACGATTGGCCGATGTTTACACGATTTTTACGGTGTTCCGGAGGCTGCCAGAAGCTCGGGCCGCAACGGGTCGAGGCGATAGAATCCACACAGTGCGGCGTAAACCTCCGGCTGTTCACTCTTGAGGTGTTGCGGCTGCTGGTAGAAGGCTTCGGTGAGCACCGCGAAAAATTCGGCGGGCTCGGTCGCGCCATACGGATCCAGCCAGGACGAATGGTGGTGCGCCAGTGAAGTGCGCAGATTCTCGTACGCCTGCGACATGGTGCGCTGCCAATGCCGGGCCTGCTCACCGCTGAGGGGTGGGGCACCGTCGGCACTGCCGTCGAGGTAATCCAGCTGATGGGCGAATTCGTGGAGAATGACATTGTGGTCACCTTCAGGATGGACCGCACCTTCCAGACATTCCTCCCAGGCCAGCACCACCTGGCCGTAGCCGGAAGCTTCACCGGCGCGAATTTCTTCGCTCACACTGACCACGGTGCCGTCGTCCTCTTCGTGCTCCACCCGGTAACTGCCGGGGTACACGAGAATGCTGCGAACCTCATCAAAATCGGAGTAGGCGCGCGCCAGAATCAGCAGGCAGGCGTGGCCGGCAATGGTCACCCGAACCCTGTCGTTCACGGTAAAGCCGTCACAGCCATAGAAGGTTTTCTCGGCGAGGAAGAGCTGCACACGCTGTTCCAGATGGCGGCGGGCAGGTTCGGGCAGATGCGAGTAGAACGGCACGTTCGCGGCAAGCAACGTTCGCCAGTGGTCAGGAAACGCCTTTCTCAACTCGCGATCACGACGCCATCGCCGGTAGAAGAACAAACGGAAGACGCTCAGACCAATCAGGGTCAGGGCGAAGATGGCGAAGATCACGACAGAGGACATACCGGCTCATATCCGTTTCAAGGTCGTTGCAATTCCGAGAGCAGCTGGTCAGCGCTCCATGTCTGCCTTTGTGTTTCGCACTGATGAATAAGGTCCACCAGCTTCTGGTTTACCGGGGCTTGCCGCCCCAGTTTGTTTGCCAGCTTCACCACTTCGCCATTGATCCAGTCCACTTCCGTTGGTCGACCGGCTTGCAGGTCTTCCCACATGGATGACCGTGCCACCGGATCTATGGTGAGCATTTTATGCGCCAGCCGGGTGAACAGCCAGTCCGGAGAGGACATCAGCGGAGGAATCAGATGCATGGGCAGCCCGGTCAGTTTAACGGTGGGAATCTCCGCCAACTTGAGCAGCTGCATTGTTTCCCGCTGCGCCATGGCCAGGCAACGGCGATAACCCCGCTGGGACAATTCCTCCAGCAAAGGCACGCCGGACAGGGCATTGATCGGGTTGTTCAGGTTCAACAACAGTTTCGACCACATCACCGACTCGATATCCGACCTCAGCTCCAGCGGCAGTCCGGCTTTTTCAAACCAGGGCAGAACCGCTTCGAGTGACGAGTGCTGCTCCGCCACCAGGTGACCCTCGGTGCCCTGATGGAAATGACCGGGTTCCTGTTGCAGCACATTGAACGGCACCATGCCGGCCAGTACGTTGGCCTCTGGCATGGCCGCCTGCAAATGCTCGGCGTTGGAAATGCCGTTCTGCAGGCTGACGACCGGCGTGCCAGCGGGAATCCAGGGCGCCAGCTGTTTACCCGCTTCGGCCGTGGCAGCGGATTTCACGGTAACCAGTACCAGATCGGCACCCTTCGCAGCGTCGGCCTCACAGCGGTACTGGTGTTCGGTGAGGTTGCTGCTGGCGCTGAAGCCCTGATAGTCGGTGACTACCAGGGGGACCTGCCTGAGTGTTTCCTGCAGTCGTGGCCGGCCGATCATCACCACATCGGCGCCCGCAGACAGCAGGCGGCCGCCAAGGTAGCAGCCGATGCTGCCGGCGCCAAAAATCACAATTCGCAAAGAGGATTCCGTCACAGAGTTCGCCTTTTCCAGATCAGATTGTTTTTGTTCAAGTCAGACGCCGCTCTTTTGGCCCGCCTGCTGCAGCGGTGCCATACTCCTGTAGCCGGGACGTGAAGTATGATAGGCGCTCTCTAATCATTAGGATGACACACTTTATGGCCCGTTTTGAACTACTCGGTACCGCGACTATCCCGGGCAAGGGAACTCAGTTGAGGCTGCTTCAACGCAATGATGAGTTTTCCATCAAGATTGCCGGCACCACCGGTGAGCTGATGAACAGTCGCCTGCATGGATCGGAAGATGCGCTGGCCACACTCGCTTGCGAGCGTCTTGCGGACCACGCGGCGCCGCGGGTATTGATTGGTGGTCTGGGTATGGGGTTTTCCCTGGCGGCGGCGCTGCAGTCACTGGGTGACGGCGCGGAGGTGACGGTCGCCGAACTGGTTCCGGAAGTGGAGGCCTGGAATCGCGGGCCCCTGGGATCGGCCGCCGGCTATCCATTGAATGATGCCCGAGCGCGGGTACATGTGGGTGATGTGGTGCAGTTGATCCGCGATTCCGCCAGTACCTTCGATGCCATACTCCTGGATATTGATAACGGCCCCGAGGGACTGACCCGCAAGGAAAATGACTGGCTGTACACCACGGCAGGCATCGAGGCGGCTCAGGCGGCGTTACGGCCGGATGGCATTCTGGCGTACTGGTCCGCAGGGCAGGACCCGGCCTTTACCGAACGTCTGAAGCGTGCCGGGCTCTCGGTTGACCCGATCACCGTGCGGGCGCATCGTCCGGGCAAGGGCGCCCGTCATGTAATCTGGCTGGCGTGGTAAGCGCAAAAAGGATGACTCCCATGGACGACAAGGATAGAAACGTGCAATCGGATCAGGCACAACCGGTATGGAAAAGTCCGGTCAAGGTAAGGGACGCGGCGCTGGTTGTGCTTGCCTCGATCGCCACCGTGTTTTTCATCGACTGGGCCGAGGCCATTCTGTTGCCTCTGGTCGTGGCGGTTCTGGTGTCGTACGCGCTGGACCCTCTGGTATCCGCTCTCGAACGGCTGCGCATTCCACGCGCCGTTGGCGCGGGGATGGTTATCCTGTCGCTGATTGCCCTGGCCGCCGCGGCCAGTATCCCGCTCCAGCGTGAAGCCATGGCCATGCTGGACAAGATCCCGCTGGCCGCGAAGCAAGTTGAGCGTATACGCGCTCAGACGCCGGTGGCCGGAGAAGAGGACCTGCTGGAAAAGGCGGAGAAAGCGGTAAAGGAAATTGAGTCAACAACCAAACAGGACGACGAGGAAGACTCCGATCCCGATGTAACGCCGGTCCGTATCGTGGACGATTCCTTCAATTTGCGGGACTACCTGATGCGTGGCTCGTCCGCGGCATTGCTGCTGTTTTCGCAGCTTTTCTCCGTTGTGTTTCTGGTGTTTTTCATGCTCTCCATCGGCAAACTCTATCGCCGAAAGATCATTCGATTGTCCGGGCCATCCTTCCATCGCATGCGCAATGCCGCTCAGCTGATGAACGATTTTCATCACCAGGTACGGCAGTTTCTGTTTGTTATGCTCGTCGGGGCCTTGTTTGTGGGCATAGCCACCTGGCTTGCTTTCCTTGCCATCGGCGTGGAGGAAGCCGGTTTGTGGGGGGTTGCGGCGGGTATTGCCAGCGGAATCCCTTATCTTGGCCCGTTTCTCGTGTTTATTGGTGTCAGTCTGGCGGCGTTTCTGCAGTTCGGCACGGTGGACATGGTGCTCGTGGTGGGTCTGGTGTCGCTGGTGATCACCAGTATTCAGGGCTATCTGATGACGCCGTGGATGACCAGCCAGGTATCGAGCCTGAATACCGTATCCATCTTTATCGGTTTGCTGTTCTGGGGCTGGATCTGGGGGCCGGTGGGGCTGATCGTCGCGACACCGATTCTGATGATCGTGAAATCCCTGTGCGATCACGTTGTCGATTTGCGGCCGGTTGGGGAACTGCTGGGCAAGTAACGGTGAAGCGAGGGGGGCCTAACAGGCGGGGTAACCGAAACGAAAAAAGGTAGCCGAAGCTGCCTTTTCTTAATGCGTGGGCTGTTATTTACAGACCAACAACATTTTCCGCCTGAGGACCTTTCTGGCCCTGAGTCACGGTGAAATCAACCTGCTGGCCTTCTGCCAGAGTCTTGAAGCCGCCGCCCTGAATAGCGCTGTAGTGAACGAATACGTCGGGGCCGCCTTCACGAGTAATGAAGCCAAAACCTTTTGATTCGTTGAAGAACTTAACAGTACCGGTAACAGTAGACATAGTTTAACTATCCTGAATTCTAAATTTTGTGTGCCGCCTGACCGTCGCGATGACGTCAGATCAGCGTTGTGCGGGAAACAAAAAACTGGCGTGGTCAAAAACAGGACGTTGCACTACGAATAAACTACAGAGAAGCGTCTTATTGATGAAATGCTTTGCTAAATCTTTCCAACGAGAGCCACCATACTCCTGCCGGAGCGGAATGCAAAGGTATTTCTCATAAGCATTAACCGTCGGGCTCCGGTGATTGAGTGCAAGTGTGGCTGGACAGCAAACTCCGGAGGGGAGGGATGATGAAATTTATTTTTGAAGTTCGTATCCGCGAAGGACACACCGCAGAGGAATATGCCGACGCCTGGGTGCGGGCCAGTGAGTTGATACAGCAGGCGCCGGGCGCCCGTGGAACGGAACTGCACCGGAAGATCGGTGACCCCCACACATTGATCGCCATCGCCACCTGGGAAAGCAAAGCGGCCCGGGATGCGATGGAAGCCGGGAAGAATCCGCGCATTGCCGAGATCATCCGCAGCGCCGCGCCGTTTGTGGAGATCCATCCACTCGGGGAGTTCGAGGATCCGGAGTGGGTGGTGATGCCGTCCGGGCGGCCATAGCAGGACACGAACCATGCCTTATCAGATACTGGCGGATGCGGTGCTGGCCGTTCATGTCGCGATCGTGGTGTTCGTGGTTGGCGGGCTGCTGCTGATTCTGCTCGGCAATCGGCTGGGCTGGCAATGGGTGAACCGGCGCTGGTTCCGCTATCTCCACCTGTTGGCGATCGGGGTCGTGGTGTTGCAGGCATGGCTGGGGGTGTTGTGCCCCCTGACCACACTGGAGATGTGGCTGCGCGCCGAGGCCGGCGAAGCAGGGTACACCGGCAGTTTTGTGCAGCACTGGTTGCAGCGTTTGCTGTACTACGAAGCGCCACCCTGGGTTTTCATCGCCGCGTATTCCCTGTTCGGATTGGCCGTGCTCTTTGCCTGGTGGAAATTTCCACCCGGCAAAGGTTCCGGGCGCCAATAGCGCGCTCACAACGGGCCGGGGGTGGGCGCTGTACCCGGGAACATGGTTTAATCGGCGCTGACCCGAATCCGATCTGCGTAAAAAGGAGTGCCGCGTGCCAGAACTTGCCAGCTATGAGAGTTTTTCCATTGAGGTGTCCAACCACATTGCCCATGTGCAGTTCAGTCGCCCGGACGCGCTGAACACCATGAACAAGGCGTTCTGGCTGGAACTGCCCCGCTGCATGCAGGACATTGAAGCCAACACCGACGCCCGCGTCATCGTGCTCTCATCCACCGGTAAGCATTTTTCCGCGGGCATGGATCTGAGCGTGTTCAGTGACCCGAAATCGGTGCCCATGAGCGGTGATCCGGGCCGCATGGCGGAAAACCTGCGCCGCGTGGTGCTGCAGTTGCAGGGCACGCTAACGTCGCTGGAGCAGATCCGCCTTCCGGTCCTGGCCGCTATCCACGGTGGCTGTATTGGCGGTGCGCTGGATCTGGTCTGCGCGGCAGACAGCCGTTACTGCACCGAGGATGCCTACTTCACCATCAAGGAAACCGAGCTGGGTATGACCGCGGACGTGGGCACGCTGCAGCGCCTGCCGAAACTGATGCCAGAGGGTGTGGTGCGGGAACTCGCCTACACCGGGCGCAAATGTGCCGCCGAGGAAGCCTACCGTCTGGGTTTCGTGAATTCGGTTTACCCGGATCAGCAAGCCATGCTGGCGGCGGTCATGTCGGTAGCAGAGCAGATCGCAGCCAACTCACCACTGGCGGTGACCGGTTGCAAGGAAATGCTCAATTACAGCCGTGACCACAGCGTGGAAGACAGCCTGAAGTACATGGCCACGTGGCAGGCCGGCATGTTCCGTCCCACCGACATGATGAAAACTTTCCAGGCCAAGGCACAGAAACAGGCGCCGCAATACGATGACCTGTTCCCGGTGAAGCCGCTGTTCGATCAGTAATTGCAGATGAGAAACCGGCGCCCATCCGGAATCCCCGCCCTGACTGCCCTGGCTTTTCAGGGCGCCATTGGTGTGGTCGGTCTGGTGGCCATTGTGCTGCTCGATATCCCGGTTCCGCTGCTTGGTTACGGTCTCTGGCACAGCCTGTTATGGGGGGCGATTGGCGCGGTGCTGACCTATGTCGGTCTGCTTCTGTGTACCCGCATTCCCGGATTAATGCCGGACCATCTGGAGCGGCAGATGCAGGGGTTGTACGACTTCGCGGTCAGCTATTCGCCTGCCGTGCTGGTGTGCCTGTCGTTGCTGGCGGGCATCGGCGAGGAACTGCTGTTCCGCGGCGCGGTTCAGGGCGGGTTGCTGGTGCACACCAATGCCGCGGTGGCGGTTCTGGGCGCGTCAGTGCTGTTCGGGCTGGTGCACTGGGTGTCGTTCACCTATTTCCTGATCGCAACCGGGCTGGGTCTGATTCTGGGTGTGGCCTATTTGCTGTCCGGGAGTATCGTACTGGTGATGTTCTGGCACGCGGTTTACGACGTGATTGCCCTGTTCTGCCTGCTGCGCTTTCCGCACTGGTTCGGGGTCAGACGGATTCGCCGCGGTGATAGAGGGCGTCAGGAGTAGTCGATATCCTCTTTGCCCGTACTTTTCCGGGCCTCGAAGCTGGCCAGCTCAACGTTGATGGCATTGGTCGAAATCTGGATCTCGTAGAGGGAATAGAGCAGCGACAACGACAGCAACACCAGGCTGGCGCCGAACGCTACCACGCCCGGCAGGTCAGAGCCGAGAAACAGCAGAAACATCGACACCGTGCACAGGAAAAAACTGAGCACCCCGTAGGTCTGCATGCGCTTGGTCAGCACGATGCGCTTGCGCAGCATACCGATCTGCCGCGCAATCAATGCATGGTCCTCCTCGGTATCCATCTGTTTGAGCTGGCGAATCAGCTGTGCCAGCACCAGAAACCGGTTGGTGTAAGCCAGTAACAGCAGCGAGATGGCAGGAAACAGCAGTGCGGGTGTGGTCAGATCCAATCGTTTGTCCTTGTGGCTGAGAAGTGTCGGATCGTCAGGCTGAGCGTCCGAGTATAGTCGCACAGCGGCAGCCTTGCGCAACTGAATAAGGGGTCAGAGCGTGCTGGAAAGTTACCTGACAGGTTTGATTGTCTGCGGTGGCATCATTGTCGCCATCGGTGCCCAGAATGCCTATGTGCTGGGCCAGGCAATCCGCCGGGAGCACCACTGGTGGTCGGCCGGCCTTTGCATGGTGGCGGATGTCACCCTGTTTACCCTGGGGATGTTCGGTGTCAGTGCGGCATTACTGGCGATGCCCCAGGCCCTGGACATTTTGCGCTGGCTTGGGGTGGTATTTCTGGGCTGGCTTGCGGCTCAGGCGTTCATGCGGGCTGCCCGCGGCCGGGCTGCCCTGGCAGCCGGCGAAGCCACCAAACGGAGCCTTAAAGCGGTGGTGTTAACGACTCTGGCGGTAACCTTGCTGAACCCGCAGGTTTATCTGGATACCCTGTTGCTGATTCCCGCAGTCGGTGCCCAGCAGCAGGATGCCACCACCTTCGTTGCAGGGGCCAGCAGCGCATCCATTCTCTGGTTCGGGTTGCTGGCCTGGTGCGGGTCTGCCTTGGCGCCAGTACTGTCACAGCCGCTGGCCTGGCGGATCATCGACGGCGTGATCGGCCTGATGATGGCCGCGATTGCGCTGCACCTTGCGTTGGGAAATGGTCTCTAGCATTCAAACGGACGTATGAAATGGCTTGTCATGGCTGGCGGCTGACGTGAAGATAGCCGGCTATCTCCTATTTCCGAAACCGAAAGACCTCCGAGGTTTGCTGATGAATTCCACTCTTCGCCGCTGGTTTGCCAGCGCCGGTGCCATGCGCCGTTTCCTGTCTACCTTTGCGCCGTATCTGGGCGCCGGGGTCAAGGTGACACAGCTGGCTGATGACTTCAGCTCCGCCACGGTCGAGATGCGCCAGCACTGGTACAACACCAATTACGTGGGTACCCATTTTGGCGGGTCGCTATACAGCATGGTGGACCCCATGTACATGTTGCTGCTGATGCGCAGGCTCGGGAACGACTACATCGTATGGGACAAGTCGGCCAGCATTGACTTCATCCGTCCGGGGAAGGGCACGGTAACGGCCCGTTTCGAGCTGACCGACGAGCGTGTGGCGGTGATCCGTGAGGCCACCGCCACTGGTGAAAAAATGCTGCCGGAGTGGGATGTCGACATTGTTGATGCGAGCGGGGCGTGCGTCGCACGGGTGCACAAGGTGTTGTACGTGAGACGCAAGAAAGCCTGATCAGAAGCGGACGGCGAGCCCGGCGGAGGCTTCTACCTGAAAAAAGCCGTTACTCTCGAAGCGCACATTGCAGCCGCCGGAGCAGAATACTGCGCCACCACTGTCCAGCACAGTATAGAGCCCCCGCAAGTCCAGTCTCAGCCGCAGGTGGTCATTCAACGGCCATTTATAGCCACCGCCCAGTGACAGAGAAGCGCGGTGATGGGTATCCAGGCCCGAGGGTTTCGGGTCCAGCCGGGTGACGCCGGCGACGCCGGAAACAAATCCGCCTGTGGTGGTGCCGCCGGGAAAATAGAGACCGCCGAACTGCAGTTGGGTAATCGTGAGGTCCACGCTGGTCCGGGTCGGTGTCAAAAAACCCTCGGAGCTCCTCGCCGTTGTCTCCTGCCGCCCCAGATAGAACTCCAGCTGTTTGCCGGGTTCGCTCAGGTCGACATTCAGCAGCAGGCCCTGGCTTACGGTGTCTTCAAGATCGACGCGGCGGTCTTCGTTGTCGGCCCGGTTGTTGACGTCGAACTCGCCGCCCATGCGATAGCCGGCCAGGGGTGTGAGCTCAACCTCTGCGGTGGCGGGCAGGCTTAAGACCAGCGTGGCGATCAGCCCGAGAATGGTGTGGCAAAGGCGCATTAATCGGAGACTCCGGCATCAGTCAAAGCGACGGGCCTCGGTGAAGCGGCCTTTCCAGTAATACCCGTTCAGCGACGATTGGGTTACACCGGACGACGTCGATGCGTGAATAAACCGGTCCCCGCCCATGTAGATCCCTGCGTGCTGCTCCTTTCCCCCGATGCGAAAGAACACAAGATCACCGGGCTCAATGTCTCCCGGGTGCACGGCATCTCCGTAGGCGAGCATCTGTGAGGTGGTGCGTGGCAGTTGCTTGCCCAGACCCTCCCGGAAGGCGGTGAGAATGAAGCCGGAACAATCAAAGCCGCGGGCGGAGGTGCCGCCGTAATGGTAGGGCGTGCCCTGGTAGCGCTCGAACACTTGCCAGAGTTTCTGCGCTTTGGCGGAGTCCTGCGGCGGCGCCGGTGCATGGGCGTAGCCGTCAGACGATCCTTTCTGCAGAGCCTGGTTACTGGCGCAGCCGCCAAGTGCTAACACTGAAAGGCACAAAATCACTGAATATCGCAACGACCTACCCATGCTGGAGTCCTGACTGCCTGATCCTCACGCCAGATTATTATGGTTTCGTCGGGATGTCAGGTTACGGTTTTTGATCCTGCGGTGCTTCCAGTTGCGCCAGAAACTCGGCGATGTCGTCGAAGGCATCGTTGGCCTCCGGTAATAATGGCGTAAAAATATGCCATACGTGCACCATGCCGGGCCAGGTGTGCAGCTCAACCGGGGACGCCATGGATCGCGCTTTGGCAGTGTAGCGGCGGGCGTTGTCCAGCAGCATCTCGGTATCGCTGGCGTGGATCAGGGTGGGCGGAAGATTGGCCAGGTTGCCTCTCAGGGGCGACGCCACAGGACTGGTCGGTGACACCCTGAAGGCCGCCAGAGTGGCCCACCAGATCACCGGCAGGGGGATTCTGGACAAACCGCCGAACACCGGCCCCAGCAGGGGGTCGCTGGCAATATTGCCGCGATTGCTGGGCGCGGTCAGGGTCAGGTCGGTGGACGGCGACAGGGCGATGGCCGCGTCGGCCTGCGGCAGGCCGCTATCCCGAACCCAGGCAATCAGGGCGAGGGCATGGCTGCCACCTGCGGAATCGCCGGCAACAACCATGAAATTGGCTGCGGCTTCGCCATCCGGGCCGTGATTCAGAAGCCAGGCATAGGCTTTGCGGCAGTCTCTTACGCCGTCCATGAAGCGGTTTTCCGGCATCAGGCGGTAGTCGAGTGCGAAGACCGCAGCATTGGCAATGTGAGAGAGCCGGTCGGTAATGGCGCGGTGACTGCGGGGGCTGCCAGCGGCCCAGGCGCCACCGTGAATGTAGAGAATCCGCCGCTGGCTATCCGCTCCTGGTGCCAGCACCCACTCGCCGCGGGGCTGGTCGTTGAAACGGAACTCCGAGGCCAGCGCCAGCCCTTCGCTGAGGCCGTCCATATGCTGGCGCAATGCCAGCAGCCGTGCCTTGCCCCTCAACCCGCGCGATGCATTGCCCATGTCGCGGATGCGCCCGAGCACCTGTTCGTGAGCCTCACTCGGCAGCGCTTCGCGCACGGGGTGCTGGTCCTGATCAAAATGGGAAAAGTCCTCTACCCGAAACAGGACCAGCGTAATCGCAATGATCAGCCCGATGATGGCAATCACAATCCATAACATGGCGCAGCCCGTATCCAGATGAATCCGGTAACCCCCGGAAAACTATGCGTCGACGACTCTTCAACTATGCTTCAGATAATACCCGCAGGTTGCGGCGGGTGCCTACCGGAACCATCACAGAAGGAGCAAGGCGTTGCAAATAGCCTACAGAGCCCGTGATATCACCGAGGCGCACATCGTGGCCGGTCTGATCGAGGCGAACGGCATCGAGACGTACGTCGGTGGCCTGTACCTGCAGGGGGCGATGGGTGAAATCGGCGCAGCCGGTTTCAGCAATGTTCATGTGGCGGATGAGGATCTGTATCGCGCCAGGCAGGTGGTGTCGGATTACGAAGCATCGGCGCCCGAGGCAATCGTGACCGGCGAGGACGACAGCCGGCCGGATGGCTATGCGCGCGGCTTCCTGCTGGTGCTGGCGCTTGTGGGCCTAGTTCTGCTGGCACTCTAGGCGACAGGTGGTCGCCCACCCCCCCCCTTTCGGACGACACATAAAATGACCTCTTTCCAACCGTGTCCGAACTGTTGTAATATAGATTGTGCACAAGGTAATCGTGAGCGAGGTTGTTATGGATAAGCCGGATGCGCCGTCGGTAAACGATACAGGAGCTGACTTGCTGAGGCTGGACAGGCAGATGTGTTTTGCCCTGTATTCGGCGTCATTGGCGATGACCAAGCTGTACAAGCCAATATTGGCGGAACTGGGGCTGACCTATCCCCAGTACTTGCTCATGCTGGTGCTCTGGGAACGGGATGCGGTAACGGTGTCAGCGTTGAAAGAACGCCTGCACCTGGATTACGGCACCCTCACACCATTGATCAAACGTCTGGAGAAGCGCCAGCTGCTCTCGCGGACACGATCGCCGGAAGATGAACGGCAGGTTCTGATTCATCTCACTGACCAGGGGCGCGAATTGAAGGTCCAGGCTCAACCGGTGCCGGCGCAGGTTGCCGAGGTGTCTGGCTGTTCGGCGACGGAAATGGCGGAACTGAAACAACAGCTGGATGCTCTGCGCCAGCGACTGCACCGTCATCTTGAGCCTTCAATCTGAAGTTGCAGGGCCCTACACACTGAAAAGGAGAATATTATGTCCATTGAACAAGTTGCATACCGAGCCTACGCGGAAGCCACCGGGGGCCGTGATGGCCGCGCCATTTCGTCTGATGGCATTCTGGATGTGGAACTGGCAACCCCGAAGGAACTGGGTGGTGCCGGCGGGAAAGGCACCAACCCCGAGCAGTTGTTTGCAGCCGGTTACTCGGCCTGCTTTCTTGGCGCCATGAAGTTTGTGGCCGGTCGGGACAAGTTGAAGCTGCCAGAGGATACGTCCATCGAGGGTGTCGTCGGCATCGGTCAGATTCCGGGCGGCTTCGGGATTGAAGTGGAGCTGCGTATCAGCTTGCCGGGCATGAGCAATGAACATGCAAAGCAGCTGATTGATGAAGCCCACAAGGTATGCCCCTACTCGAACGCCACCCGTGGCAATATTGATGTCACGCTCACCCGGGTAGATTGAGGAGCGCAATGCACCGGCTGTTTTTCGGGCTCGAGGTGCCCGCCGCTATCCGGCAACGGCTGCTGCAGGTGCCTGTGCCGGTTGCCGGCGCGCGCTGGCAGCGCGATGATCAGCTCCACATCACCCTGTTGTTCCTGGGGGATGTGGAGCCTGACAGGGCGGTGGGTGCCCGCGCTGCTGCGAGGGATCTCCCGCTTGAGCCCTTCGAGCTGGAGGTACACGGCCTCGGCAGCTTTGGCTCGCCACTGAATCCCCGCCATGTTTGGGCCGGCGTGCAGCCGCAGACCGCGATTGCAGAGCTGCATGCAGCGCTGGCCGCCCGCATGACAGGCCTCGGGCCCTTGCCGGAGAAACGGGACTTTCGCCCCCATGTGACACTGGCAAGATTCGGCAAACAGCCGGGTTCCGTGGCGGCGTTGCTGGACGAATATCAGGACTGTTCGTTCGGAAGCTTTACCGTCTCCTATTTTGTTCTGTTTGAAAGCCGGCGGGGCGAGCACGGGTCGGTCTATTCCGTGGTTGAGCGCTTCGGCTTGACGAAAACCCGCCCGGCCACCAAAGATTAGGGTAACTCCACGCCTTTTCCGAGGTGTTTATGTGCCCACCATTCTCAGATCCAGATCAGCGCCTCTATGTCCGCAACGCCACGCTGGCCGATATCCCCGGTATCATCCAGCTCAGTCACCGGGTCTATGAAGGTACCGGCATGTATGGCTACACCAAGGGGCCGCTGACCGGGCAGATCAATACCTTTCCGGACGGCCAGTTCGTCGCGATGCTGGGGGACACCGTGGTGGGCTACTGCGCGACGTTCCGGATTGCCGAGGAAGTGGCCCTGGCGGCCCATGACTGGACGTCGATCACCGGCAATGGCTATGCCTCGCGGCATGATCCTGAGGGCGACTGGCTCTACGGCATGGAAGTGTGCGTGGATCCGCAATGCCGCGGTTACCGCATTGGCGAACGCCTGTACAACGAGCGCAAGCAGCTGTGCCAGGCCCTGAGTCTCCAGGGCGTGGTGTTTGCCGGGCGCCTGCCCAGCCTGCGCCAGCGTCTCAAGAAATTCTCCGGTGTTGATGACTACGTTGAGGCCATAAAGAGCAAGGAGCAGAAAGATCCGGTGTTGTCATTCCAGCTTCATCAGGGTTTCGAAGTGCACGGCATCATTCCCCATTACCTGGATGCTGATCACGATTCCATGGGCTACGGCATTCACCTGGTCTGGCGTAATCCTAAGGTCCCCCACAACGGTCACCGGGAGCCCCGCAAGCGATACGGCCAGCGTATGCGGGATACCGTGCGCATTGGCACAGTTCAGTATCAGCAGCGACCGGTTGCATCGTTTGATGAGTTCAGCGAAATTGTTCGCTACTTCGTGGATGTGGTGTCCACGTACAAGGGCGACTTTGTGGTATTTCCGGAACTGTTCACTCTCCAGTTGCTGTCAATCGAGGCCCGCAAGGGCAGCCCGGCGGAGACCTTTGCGGCAGTCACTCACTATGCCGAGCGCTACCGGGAGATGATGCGGGAGCTCTCCCTGCGATATAACATCAACATCGTTGCGGGCTCCACGCCGGTTCGTGAGCCGGACGGAACCATCCGCAACATGGCCCATGTGTTTCTGAGAGATGGCCAGGTGTTCACCCAGCCGAAGATTCATCCCACTCCGAACGAGGCCTTCTGGTGGAATGTCAGGGGCGGCAATCGGGTCAGTGCGATCGAGACCGATTGCGGAACCATTGGGGTATTGATCTGCTACGACGCAGAATTCCCGGAGCTCACCCGTCACCTGGTGGATCAGGGCGCTCAGATCGTTTTTGTTCCGTTCTGCACGGACGAGCGGCAGAGTTACCTGCGGGTGCGTTATTGTTGCCAGGCCCGGGCGGTTGAAAATCAGGTGTATGTGGTCATGTCCGGCAACGTGGGCAACCTGCCGAACGTGCCGAATATGGAGATCCAGTACGGTCAGAGCTGTATCCTGACCCCCTGTGACTTTCCGTTTGCCAGGGATGGCATTGCAGCGGACACCGAACCCAATGTGGAAACCGTCGCCTTTGCCGATCTCCGTCCGGAAGTTCTGATCATGGCCCGTAACAGTGGTACCGTGAAAAACCTCCAGGATCGCCGCCACGACCTGTACAGCGTGACCTGGCGTGGTGAATAGCCCGAGTAGACAGGAGTACTGTTTTGCCATGTGATGGCCTCTTGCCATGGAAGTCCCGGGCGCGCCTGACGGTTCTGCTGGTGTGTACCGTGGTCACTCAGCCCGTCCTGGCCATGAGCTGGTCGCTGGTGCTGCAGCAGGGCCAGTTTGGCCTGGCGCTGCCGGATGTTCACTCCGGCGGCTGGTCATTTACCGGCCTTCAAGCCGATCTGGTCACCGCCGTTGACGCCGATAACGACGTGGCCCGGATCCGGTTCAAGCCCGGTTCCCGCCTGAGGGCCGCACGGATCGTTCAGGACACAGCCGATGAGGGGCTGCAACTGCGTGATGTGCGCGTGGACCTGACCGACGTCACCCTCACCGTGGATCTGGGTACTCCCGGTACTTTGCCTGAGCGCAGTTCGATAACCGGCCATGTGGCAGTAGATGTTGGTGCGCTGCACCACCCGCGCCTGAAAACCCTGGGCTGGCAGCTGGACGGCACCGTGAGCGGGCCCCTGACAGACGTAAGGGTGGAAGGGCAGCTACGGTCTGATTCCGGTCTGGCCGCGGAGGTCACGGCAAGACATCGGGTGGGGGCATTCCTGGTGGCCAACGTGATGATGGCCGTTGGAGGAGAGCAGGGCACAAAGGCCATGGCGGCCACGTTTGTGGACTGGCCCGGGTCGCTGCAACTCAATGCCGGCCAGATACAGGTGGAGGCAAGTGTTCACCAGACCCCTGACCAGCCACTGGCGTTGCATGGCCAGTTGGACTTTGACGGGGTGGACGGCCTGATCGACCGCACCGCTGTCTCCCGTCTCAATGGGCGCCTGCTGGTCGGCCTGGAACAGGACGCGCTGGTGGCCCGTGCCCGGGATGTGGTGATCGGCCGGATCAATTCCGGTATCGGTATCGGCCCGGTGCGTGTGCTGGCGGAATACCGGGCGCCCCGGGCCGAGCTTGCCGCCGGCGTTCTGGACATTCAGCAGGCGACGGCCAGGTTTCTGGATGGCCATTTGCGAGTGGCGCCCGGCTCGTTTGACCTCGCCCGACAACCCTGGCGACTGCCCATTGATGTGTACGAGGTGTCGCTGACGAGGTTGTTGCAGGTGTATCCGACGGAGGGGCTAGCGGGCTCCGGTACGCTCAGCGGCCGCGTTCCGTTGAAGGTCAGCGGGTCCGCTGTTGAGGTGGAGCAGGGCCAGGTGTCAGCCATGGCACCGGGCGGATTGCTGAGGCTGCCCGCCGAGCGGCTGCAGGCCATGCTGGGAAGCAGCCAGGCCATGGAGCTGGTGGTGGAGGCTTTGCAAAACTTTCACTATTCGGTGCTCGATAGCACGATAGACTACGATAACACCGGTAAACTGGTGCTCGGTTTGCGGCTGGAGGGTGAAAACCCCGACGTCCGCGGCGGGCAACCGGTGGTGTTGAACATTAATCTTGAAGAAGATATTCCGGCCCTGTTAACCAGCCTGCAGCTGAGCGGCAGGGTAAACGAGGCGGTGACCGAGCGGGTTCGGGAACGCCTGCAACAATCCGGGCAGGAGACAGTGCCATGATGAATGGATTGCGGTCGCTCCGGCCGCTCGCAGTGCACATATTGATGGTCATGATGTTGCCGTTGGCGATGTACGGGTGCACGCCCACGGTGCAGATGGCCGCACCGAAAGAGCCCATTACCGTGAACCTTAACGTCAAGATCCAGCACGAAATCTACGTCAAGGTCGACAAAGAGGTGGACGAGCTGTTCAGTGAACAGGGCCTGTTCTGACCGAAGCCGGCGTTTGCAAGGAGTTGATAATGAAACGATTGATGCAACTGGGTGCGGTAATTCTGGCATTGAGCCTGGCTCTGCCGGCATTTGCCATGGGCCTCGACGAGGCAAAACAGAAGCTGGAATCCGCAAAGCAGCAGGGTGTGGTGGGTGAGACGCCCACGGGCTACCTGGACGTGGTCGAGGCCGGTGGCGAGGCCCGCGAGGTGGTAGAGGCCATCAACAGCGCCCGCAGAGACGAATACACCCGCATTGCCGAGAAACACAACATCCCGGTCACCCAGGTGGAAACCGTGGCCGGCAAGAAAGCGATCGAGAAAACGCCCTCGGGCCAGTTCGTGCTGATCAATGGTCAGTGGGTCAAGAAATAGCGCTGGTTTGACCCGGCAATCATTATTTCCTGTTAATGAATCTGGAAATATGGATTGCCGGTGGCCATGGTAAAGACATCACGGTAGTAAACGTGGTGGAAACCTGACCTTACTGATGCAAGGGAGGTGTACCATGAAACCCGTAGACTCAGTTTCCGGTGAATCCGCTGACCACAAGGTGGCGGCGGTGTTCGCCAATGAAACCGAAGCTCAACGTGCCGTCGAGGCACTTTCCGCACAAGCCGGGCTGGACCACGCCCAGATCAAGCTGCTCTCGCCGGGGGATGCCCACCAGGAGAGGCAACTGGAGCCGGAATCGGCGGGGATCTGGCGAACGCTGGTCCGGGCCCATATCGGTCTGGGCCTGCTTGGTGCTTTGTCGGGCGCGTTCCTGTTCTTTGTGCTGTTTTCCACAGGGATTGAGTTCATTCGCCAGAGTGCCGTCATGGCGGGCCTTGTACTCACGGCCATTGGCGGCGCCTTGGGGCTGATGGCCGGTGGATTGATGACGCTGCGCCCTGATCATGCGCGCTATGCCCAGGCGGCTCAGTCCGCCCTCAAAAAGGGAGAACACGTACTCACCGTTCATGCTCACAGCAGTGAACAACTCAAGGCGGTGACCAGCGAGCTTCAGCGTCACCACGCGCGTATCGTTCGGACGCTCTAGGTGCTGACAACCCACCCCCGGTCCGTCGGTCAGATCGGGGGCGGTGATGCGACCTTGAACCAGTAGTCTTCCATCACGCGGATGATTTCGATCAGGCCGTTGAACTGAAGCGGCATGCGAATCACCGAAGCCGCGCCCAGCTGGTAAAGCTGTGGTGTGCTTGACGCCACATCGCGGGGGCAGAAGACGATAACCGGAATGGCCTTGATGATCGGTATGCGCTTCATACGAGTGAGTAGGTCGGTTGTGGATTCGCTGCCGGTGGCCGCGGCGATCATCAGAAGGTTTGGAAGGCAGCCGTGTCGGGCCTCACGGTAAATGCTGGCCGCTTCGATCACCTCCAAGAGCTGGTCGGCGTCGTCGAAAACCATCAGTTGATGGCCCATACCGTTGACTTGTAGCGCGTCACAGAGCTCCTCCCGCTCCTCCTCGCGAGGGGCAAGGAGTGCAATCCTGAACGGTTTTGAAGGAGAGGGGGATTCTCTCTGTCTGTCGTTTCGCGGATCAGCGGGCATGTTCATTCGACGTTGCGCCCCCCTGATGAGGAAAGCTGCTCGGAGAGCTCGGGCCCCGTCCCGGCTGGCCCAGCGCCAGCTGTAAAGCCTGCTCCGCTGGCATAGGCTTGGCAATCAGGTAGCCTTGCCCCATATTGCATTGGATCGCGGCAAGGGCCGCCAGTTGCTCCTCAGTTTCAATACCCTCGGCGATTACCTGCATGCCCAGAGACTCGGCCATGGTAACGATGGCGCGGCAAATGGCCGGTTCAGCCAGTGAATCCATGCCGTCAACGGAGACAAAACTCTTGTCGATTTTCAGATAATCGGCCGGGAAGTGCTTCAGGTATTTCAACGATGAATACCCGGTGCCGAAATCGTCAATGTAGATCTTGGCACCGGTTGACCGGATCTGCTCGAGCTCTTCCAGGGCGTTATCGTCTTCTGAGTTGATGTCCACCATGGTTTCTTCGGTCAGTTCGATTTCAAGCAATCTTGACGGTATGCCTTCCCTGTCGAGAACGGCCTTGACCGAAGCACCGAAATTGCCGGGCTTGAGCTGGACCGGGGACACGTTGATGGCAATCGGGAACTGGGTAATGCCGCGCGCTTCTCACTCTTTCAGCAACCCGCAGGTCTGCTCGATAACCCAGGCTCCGAGCGGGATGATCAGGCCGGTTTTCTCGGCGATGGGGATAAACTCGGCCGGGGACACAAAGCGTTTAACGCCACCTTCGTCCTCGATCCAGCGCAACAGGGCTTCGAATCCGATAATGGTGCGGTCGGCAAGATTCCACTTGGGCTGCAGATAGAGCTCGCATTCGTTGTGCTCCAGTGCCCGCCGCAACCCTTTCTCAAGCTTGATGTTTTTCTCCAGCTCGGTTTGCAGCCGCGCAGTAAAACACTGCAGCCGATTGATGCCATGTCGTTTGGCCTCATACAGCGCGATGTCGGCCTTCTGCATCAGCTTGATCGGCGTTTTTCCATTTTCGGGATACAGGGCAATGCCGATACTGGCGGAGATGACGATTTCGTGTCCGCGGATGGCCGTGGGGGGCGCGATGGCCTCAAGCAGCTTGGTGGCCACAAGGGCCGCATCTTCGTAGTCGTGGATCTCGTCGACCAGAATGGTGAATTCGTCGCCGCCTATTCTGGCGGCAAAATCCGAACTGCGGATCACCTTGCGGATGCGGTCGGCAATCAGGGTAAGCAACAGATCACCGGTCGGGTGGCCGAGGGAATCGTTGATTTCCTTGAAACGGTCAAGGTCGAGAAACAGCACCGCCAGCTTGCCGTTCTTGCGTTTGGCCCGGGCCAGAGAGGCTTCCAGCATTTCCTCGAACAGCAGGCGGTTACCAAGTCCGGTCAGGGGGTCGCGCTTGGCCAGCCGTTCCAGATTCATTTCGGCACGTTTGTGTTCCACTGCATGGTGAATGGTGCGCTCCAGCAGGGAGGTGGACAGCTCATTCTTGGGTATAAAGTCGGCTGCGCCCAGATTGATAACTTCGTCGTCAATGCGTCCGGAATCAGCGCCGGTCAGCACCACAACCGGCTGCGGAATATGCAGCAGCGACGCCTCTTTCAGGAAGTCGATGGCGGTATCTGCACCGAGAAAATAGTCCAGTAGGAAAATGTCGAATCCGGGGTTGGTCAGGTACTGCTGGGCTTCCTGAAAGCTTTTCACATGGGTGAGTCGAAAACGGAAGCGCTGGGAAGCCAGCAGCAGGCTTTCCAGAATGAGGAAGTCGGCGCTGTCATCCTCGATGACGACAACGTTGAATTCAGTGTTCGCTGGCATCAGGCAACTCCACGATGGAACACCAGTAACTGTTGAAGATTCGTATCTGGCTGACCAGTTTTTCAAAGTCGACCGGCTTCGAGATGAAGGAACTGGCGCCGAGGTCGTAGCTCCGGAACACTTCCTCTTCACGGTTCGAGGTGGTCAGAACAATGATCGGCACATGCTTCAGCGCCGGGTCTTTCTTGATGGCGACCAGGCAGTCCCTGCCGTCAATTTTCGGCATGTTCAGATCAAGCAGAATCAGATCCGGAAACGGGTGATCTTCGGTGTTGTAGGGCGGATGGCGGCGCAGGTATTTCAACAGCTCCTCGCCATTCTCAACAAAATACAGTGGATTAATGGATTTGCTCTCCTCGAAGGCTTCCCGGGTCAGCATGCGATCCAGGGGGTCATCATCGGCCATCAGAATCGTAATGGGTCTCATGCGGAGAACTGCCTCATAGGATGGACGGGCAGATCGATCTGGAACGTCGATCCTTCGCCGACTTTGCTCGTTGCGGTGATGGAGCCTCCATGCCGCTCGATAACTTTCTTACAGATAGCCAGCCCTATGCCGGTACCCTCGTATTCGTCCCGCCCATGGAGACGTTTGAAAACCTCGAATATCTGGTCCTTGTACTGCGGATCAAAACCGATGCCGTTATCGGCCACGATCAATCGGTAGGTCTGCTCAGAGATTGGGGCGCCAGTAATCCGGATCACCGGCGCTTTGTCCGGAGTCCTGTATTTGATCGCATTGCTGATAAGGTTCTGTACCACCTGACGCAGTTGTGAGCGGTTGCCCATCACCGTACCCTGAATATCTTTCTCGATCCGGGCACCGCATTCGTCCATTCTGAGTTGCAGGTCTCGCTCGGTTTCTTCCATCAGTTCAGCCAAAGAAACGTCCTCACAATCACTGCTCTGTGTGGTGACCCGGCTGTAGGCAAGCAGGCTGTTGATCAGGGCTTCCATGCGCTCGGCCGCGTCCCGGATGTAAGCCACAAACTGCTGGCCTTTTTCGTCGAAGCTGCCATAACGGCCGGACGAGAGCAGCTGGGTAAATGACATCAGCTTTCGCAGTGGTTCCCTGAGATCGTGGGAGGCGATGAAGGCAAACTGTTCCAGATCCTCATTCGATCGTTCCAGCGCGAGAGATTTAGCTTTTTCTTTCTCTTCCGCGGCCCGGCGGTAGGCAATTTCTGTTTCGAGTTGTTTCTTCGTTTCAAGCAGTTGCTTTACGTGGTTCTGGAGCTCATTCCGTGCAGTCAGAAGGTTGTTTTCAGAAATTTTCCGGAGATTGACCTCAGACTGTAAGTCCTGGTTCGCCTGCTGGAGCTGCATCGGGCGGGGCAGGGCGAGTGCCTTGGGAATCAGCGGCCAGATCAGAATGGCGGTAAGGATGGATACAACGGCGGTCAGGGCCTTTACAGCACCGGAGATGTAATAGTCGCCGTGCCATATGTTTCACACCGAAAGCAGATGCGTGGTGCCGCAGGCGAAGATGAACAGCGCGAACAGAACGAACATCCACTGGTATTCCAGGTCCTTGCGCTTGACCATCAGCACGTACAGAGCAACCGGTATGGTGAAATACGCGGCCGCGATGAGAACGTCCGAGACGGAATGCAGTAACACCAGATCCGGGCGCCACAGGTAGCAGTGGCCGTGGCCCATAAAGGTTACATCAAACCACCCATGCAATTCATTGGCGTGAACAGTCATCGGTGATGCCTCATTATTGTGTGTGCAGCGGGGTGTTGACCGATTCAGGTGGGCTCGGCTCGGCACGTTACCCCTGGCCGGAAGCGCATGTGTTCAGTGTAGTCTTATGTGACGGATTTTTCTCTGCTCCTGATCAACGCTTGATGCTGCGTTGTTTGGGTTTGGCCTGTTTTGAGCGTTTTCCGGGCCTTGCCGCGTCCCTGGTGCCGGGTTTTTTGTGTCTGGCGGGTTTCGACGGTGTGCCGGCGTTCTTCCCGGGGGACTTCCGGGGAGCGCTCTTGTCCTTGCGGAGGGCGGACTTTTTCGCAGCGGGCGGCGCTTCCGATGACGAATCGCGGATGGCGTCGAACAGTTCCGCCAGTTCTTTCTGGGTCAGATCCCGCCATTGCCCGACCGGCAGCCCCTTCAGGCTGACGTTCATGATGCGGACCCGCTCCAGCCTGGTCACTTCGTAGCCGAAGTGTTCGCACATCCGGCGAATCTGGCGGTTCAACCCCTGCACCAGCGTGATGCGGAAAACAAACCGCGATTCCTGATAAACCTTGCACTTTCTGGTCACGGTACCCAGGATCGGCACTCCGTTCGCCATGCCCTGAATAAACGTTTTGGTGACCGGTTTATCAACGGTGACCAGGTACTCCTTTTCGTGATTGTTGCCCGCCCGCAGGATCTTGTTGACCAGATCCCCATTGCTGGTCATGAAAATAAGCCCCTGGGAGTCCTTGTCCAGCCGCCCGATCGGGAATATCCGCTCGCTGTGGCCCACGAACCGCTGGATATTGTGTTTTTCCGCACTGTCGGTGGTGCTGACAATGCCCACGGGTTTGTTCAGTGCAATGAATACCAGTTCGTCTTCAGCTCGCGGCTCAATAACCTGGCCGTTAACCTTGACGGTATCGCCCGGTAGTACCTGATCTCCCACCGTGGCGCGCTTACCGTTGATGTAAACATTGCCTTGCTCGATGTACCGGTCTGCTTCCCGCCGCGAGCACATACCGCTTTCGCTGATGTATTTGTTGAGACGGGTGGAGGTTCCGGCGGCCATAGGTTTCCTGTAACGGTTGAAAGGTTAGGTGTGCCTGCTGTTGAGCGCATGATAGCAGGGTCAGGGTAAAGGCGTCAGTCACGGGGCAGCGGGGTGGAAACGGCCAGGGAGAGGAGAGAAAGGTGTCGGCAAAATTGTGTTATCCGCCGGTATTCTTTAACTTAGTGGTACACAGGAAGGATGCGCTTCGTTCTTCCGCGCCCAATTCGAGTAAAGGTTCTACCGCTCCATGGAAAATCCCCAGATCACACGCATGACTCTGATCGCGGTCAGCGGCATCGTGTTGTTTTTCCTGTCCAATTTTTTGCTTCGCTATCTAATGGGGTTCTCTGGTCCATTGGCATCGTTGCTGCTCGCTCTGATCATCGCCGCCTACATGGGCTGGTCGGTTGCCCATACGCTGGGGCGCACGCCTCTGCTCGTCGAGCGGGCCCGGCTGTTATGGCTGTACGGCGGATTCCTGGGGGCGCTGTTTCTGGCTTTCGCCGGTTATGTGTTTTTATCCGCGGAGCTGGATGCCGTGGCCCTTGCCATGCTGTTTCTGCACTACCTGCCTTACCCGGCGCTGGCCCATGTGTTCCTGTCGGAGCGGCTGCAGCAGGTGTTTCTTAAGCCTGATGTGAAGCCGTGATGCTGAAGATCTCCAATGCCGTGGAACTTGCCGACTGGGAGATTGAAATCACCCAGATTCGCGCCCAGGGTGCCGGCGGGCAGAATGTAAACAAGGTGGCCTCCGCCGTGCACCTGCGTTTCGACATTCTTCGGTCTACTTTGCCACCGTTCTACAAAGAGCGGCTGATGCAATTATCGGATCAGCGCATCAGCAAGGAGGGCATCATTATCATCAAGGCCCAGTCGTTCCGGACCCTTGAACTGAACAAAGAGGACGCCCTTGAGCGTCTGAGGGAACTGATACTGGAGGCGGTCAAACAGCAAAAGGCCCGCCGTGCCACCCGTCCGACCAGGTCGTCGCAGCGCAAACGCGTCGACAAGAAAACCCGGAAGGGTAAAACCAAGGCGCTGCGGGGCAAGGTGCAGGTCTGAGGTTGGCCCGGCTCGCAGATCGTGAATGCCTGTGCTGCCCGATGGTGTTATAGTATAACATTCAACAATGTCTCTCTGCCTGCGGACCGCCCATGAAACAGCCTATTCCCACCAATCTGATCCTGGGGTTCCTCGGGGTCGGGAAAACCACCGCGATACTGGATTTGCTGAGCCAGCGGCCCGAGGGCGAAGTCTGGGCGGTGCTGGTCAACGAATTCGGTGAGGTCGGCATCGACGGCGCCCTGCTGGAACGGGAGGGGGCGTTTGTGCGGGAGATTCCCGGCGGTTGTATGTGCTGTGTCGCTGGCCTGCCGATGCAGATCGGTTTGAATCAGCTGATCCACAAGTCGAAGCCGGACCGCCTGTTGATCGAGCCCACCGGGCTGGGCCATCCGTCCCAGATCCTTGATACCCTGACCAGTGAGCATTACCGGGATGTACTGGCTCTGGGGCCGGTCATTTGTCTGGTGGACCCGCGGCGTCTTGAGGACGCGCGCGTGCGTGAGAACGTGCAGTTCCGTGACCAGGTGGCGGCCAGTGACATTCTGGTGGCCAATAAAACCGATGTCTGCACGCCTGAGCAGATCGCCGCCTTTGATCAGTGGGCAGAGGCGCTGGAGCCGGCGCGGCGGGCGGTGTTCCACACCCGTTTCGGGCGGCTGGCGCCGCAATGGCTTGACGGCAACACCGATTTGCCGCAGGTAACCACCCCTCACGCACACCATCATCACGGGCAGCGCCCGGATGCCGAAACGCCGGTGGATATCAACGAACAGCCCTGGCAGCAGGTGACCAATCAGGGCCAGGGCCATGTCAGTGTCGGGTGGAAGATCCATCCCGAGTTACGGCTGGACGAAAACACCCTCATGGCCATGGCCATGGACGACCGATTGGCCCGCTTCAAGGCCGTGGTGCATTGCCTGGACGGCTGGCGGGCGGTCAATGTGGCTGATGGCGCATTGTCGGTGATCGCCACCGAGGCCCGTGAGATGTCGCGGGTTGAAGTGATTGCCGCCGGGGCACTGGATGCGCAAGCTCTGGATCGGCAATTGCGCGCGGCGGCGGGCCTTGCGGACTAATCATCGAGCTCCTCTGACAACTCCAGCAACATCGGTTCCATCAGCCGGTAGACCCAGGCCGAGTCGCCATTGTCGAGGGTGAGTTCAACACGCTCATAGCGGACACCGAGACGCTCATAACGGTCCAGAGCCCGGAGCTCTTCGGCGCTGACCCTGATCACCTCCCCCCGGGTTACTGCCCCTGCCAGCGGTTTGATGTCGAGCTGCTCCTTGTTGAAGTCCGACAGTTGCGCCGGCTCACCCTCGCCGGCCCGTCCCATGACCAGCCAACGTACCCAGGGTTCGGTCAGGGTGCCGTAGACAAACACCGAATACGTGGAATCATCGTCAATTGCCGGCAGATTGTCTGGCGGGTTGTAGCCGAACGGGCTGGCAAAGGTCAGCCACAGGTAGCCCGCCGCCAGCGTGACCAGCGCGGTCAGGGCAGCGAGAATGAGGTGGAGATTGCGGCGGAGAGTGCGCCGGCGGTGGCCGGTCCTGCTCTGAGAAGGCATGAGGTGTCCCGTTGCTCCCGTACTGTGAGGGTACCGGTCACTAGGGTAACATCCGCAGCCATGCAGGCAATGGGACCCTGTCTCCGGGGCGCGTGGCAGGCACGCCCGCCCGGAGACAGAACGGTCAGTGACCGTACACGCGCAGGGCGGTGTTCTGGACCGAAAGGTTGTCCAGGGCAATGGAACCAATGGAGGTGCCGCCCACCAGCACCTGGCCGATCTGCATGTCCGCCTCGAAGGTGTTGATGTCGATCGCCAGCGAGGAGTCACCCGCCGCGTTACTACCGTTGAAGACATCCAGATCCACTTTGGCGCCGAGCTGGGTGATCAGCGGGTTGTCCGGATCATAGTTGGCGCCGGTCAGTTTCAGATCGCGAATTCCGAGAGCTAAAAAGGGCATGTCCATGTCCATGCCATCAATGGCAAACAGAGTTTGCAGGTTAAGCACATCGGTTTCGGTATCGATGTTGATCTTCAGCTCGGTAAAGACGCCATCGATGGACAGGTTGTCTGCAATCAGCGTGCTGTCGGTGTGGCCCTCGAGCGTCCAGCTGCCGGTGCGGATGCCGAAATCGATCGGTGCGGCAACCAGCGGGAACACGTTGATCTGGGCGTCGCCATCATCAAGAACGTCGATATCGATCTTGATGTTGTCAATCAGTTCGCTGCTTTCACCGAACAGGAACGGGCGGATGGCGGGATCATCGAACTCGGCGAACAGGTCCGTGCGGTTGGCACCGCCGATCACGATGTCCCTGACCGACAGTGAGCCCTCGTCGGTGTAACGGAATTCGTCCATGGTGATACGGGTTTCCAGCTCGATGGTGACGCCGGCCTGGCCCGTGATATTGCCCATGTGGGTGTCGTCCAGTGGTTTCAGGTCAGCGTAGCCGGCCAGCGGAAGTCCCGCGATGGCCATTGCCAGGGTCGTTTTCTTCAGGCTTTTCATTGTTGTCTTCCTTTTCTGTTTTTTTTGATGTGGCCTGCCGGATCACAGCGTCCGGCAGGCCGGGAGACGTATCGTTCTCCGTTTTTGCTACTGCTCCGGGGTCAGTGACAGGTCAATGGTGTTGCCGGAACCGCTCAGGAACTGGTTGAGAACGTCGGTCAGCAGCCCACACTTCTCCAGTGGCGGCAGGTCGTATTCTCCGCTGACATTCCCGCCGGTTGCCGGCGAGAAATTGCTGCCTTCCGGCGACGCAAGCTGGATGTTGACCGGTTCGATGGTGCTGCAGTCGGCACCGCCACCCACGCGAATGGGCAAGCCGAACAGCTTCAGCTCCACCTTCGGCACCTTCACATACAGCCGGGAGTTGGCCGTCAGGCTGCCATTGATCAGGGTGCCTGTGGTGGTTTCAGCCTGCTCGAACTCGACGTTGGCATTGGCTTTCAGGCGGCTGAACAACAGCTTGATCTGGAATTGCCCGCTGGTGGGCTCCAGCTCCAGGTCCGCTTCGAACGTGCCGCTCGACAGCTCCAGCACGGTGGCGATGCTGCCGTTCAGCGGCAGCGTGCTGTCCGAGGACCGGATGAAGGTGGAGCCTTCAAGCGCCAGCAACAGCTCCAGCACGTCGCTGGCGCCACTGTCACCACGACCGTTGAGGTTGACGGTGATCTCGGGCTGATCCGGGTCGTCCGAGAGGATGGTCAGAACCGCACTGCGGCTACCTTCGGCCGCTGCCGTAAAGTTCACGGATACCGCACAGCTCCGATCCGGCGCCACCGTGGTGCAATCGTTGGTTTGCTGGAACTCGCTGAGCTCGTCATCGCTCAGGTTGATGCCGGTGATGGTGAGGGATTCGGTGCCGACGTTGGCGATGTCGATCTGCCCGGAAACGATCTCACCGATCAGTACCGTGCCCAGATCCAGAGCCTCCGGAGTCACCGAGATCTCAGGCACCGGTGCCAGCACGCTGTTGCCGCTGAGACTCACTTCCATCAGTGGGGTGTCGGCGTCGCTGGATTCGATGTTCAGGGTGGCACTCTGCGAACCTTCACCACTGGGCACGTAGGTCACTGTCACATCACAGCTTGCCCCGGGGGCGACGGTGGTGCAGCTGCTGGTCTGCAGGAAGGCGCTGCTGTCGGTGCCCGCGAGCGAAAGGTTGTTGATGCCAAGGGCTGCGTTACCGGTGTTGGCAATGGAAACCGTCTGCTCCTCGGTGAGCCCGGCCTGCACATTGCCAAAGTCGATCTCTTCCCGATTCACGCTGATGCGTGGCGTTTCGACCTCGTCCTCAACCACCTGGATGGCCTGCAGCACGTTGTCCTGACCCGGATTCTGGGTGCAGTCAGACGTGAACTGGCCGATCGGGGCCGGGGCAATGTCGCCATTTGCGGTGCGGGCGGTCATGTCCAGTCGCAGCCCGCCCACGGTAATGAGTGCTTCACCCGCGTCGTCGCTGTTGAACGTGATGGATGGCGATACGCCCTCCGCAGGCACGGTGAATTCACCCGGTACTGAGGGAATCGGCGAAGGGGGAATGGTCAGGGGCACCGTCAGATCGATCTCCCGGCTGGGGGTGACCACCAGCGTCTGGTTGGTGGCAGTGCCCTCAATGGTCTCTGATCCGACCAGCTTGAGTCCGGTGCGGGAATCCTCGTTGACCACCGTCAGTGCCTGGACGGTGAATTCCGGCGTCGGATCGCCCACCGTCTGCTGGCTCGGGATGTCGGCGCTGATTTCAGCGCGGATCGGCTGGTTGCCGATCAGCGGAAAGGGGCAGGTGAATTCCAGTTCGAGGGAGACGGGGGCGGCCATGGCCTGGCCACCGCCCGCCATTAGCGCGGCTGCGGCGATGGCCGGGCCGAGCTTGCGGGCCGTTGTATCAAGCTTCCTGAGTTTCATGAGTTCGTCCTCTGTATGGCTTCAGTCGTTGTTGTTGTGGGTTGCAGACACCACCGATGAGGACTGCTGTATCGGTCTTGCAATGGGTCCCGTGCCCACGCGGCATGAGCCGTGCGGGTGGACTCTATTTGGCCGGGAAGGGGACGGCCGGGTCATTGCTGGCAACGGCGAGGTTTTTGTCCAAAGCGGAAAGCGGGTGTAAAGAATTCTGAATTCGTGACGGCCTTCAAATCGCTACGGCCATGGCGGTGATGATGGGCCCCGACTACCGGCGATGACGGCGAACGTCGCCCGGAGTTTTGCCGGTCCAGGCCCGATAGGCCTTGGTAAAGCTGGCCTGATCGCTGAACCCCAGTTTCTCCCCGATGGATTCCAGCGGCACGCTGGTGTCGGAGAGGTACAGCGTTGCGAAATGTTCGCGGATGTCATTTCGCAGCTGCCGGAAGGAGGTACCGGCGGCAGCCAGATGCTGCCGGAGGGAGCGCGGGCTGATGCCGAGGCGGCGGGCGATGTTCTCGGTGGTGCAGGGGCGCCCGGGCTGGCTCATGATCATCTCGCGGACCTGCACCACGGTTTCATCCAGTGTCGCGTCTGGCTGAGGCTCGGGAAAGCGGCTGCGCGCCAGCAGGAACTCCAGGCCGGCATCGTCACTGCGCGCCGGGTATCCGGACAATGGCATTGTGACTTCACTGAACGGCGCGTTGAAGCGGAAGTCGCAGTCGCCTGCCAGCAGGTCCCATTGCTCGGCGCCGCCGTGCGATGGAAAGTCGAAATGAATGCTGAAGTGGCTGCATACCTGGGCGGAAATCCGCTGGATGCTGCCCATGTAGATCTTGGTCAGGCAGGGGCGCAGTTCCCCCAACCCCCAGGTGTCGACCAGGCGGATACGGAAGGTGGAACCGGTGGAACTGAGCTCCATGTCCATCAGCGGCAATCCCACCCGCAGGTACTGTACAATCATGCCAATCAGGCGGCGCGGGTTTTCCTGGCCCAGAACCGCAAAGCCCAACAGGCCATGGGCGGGCAGGTCCAGCTGCTGGCCAAACTGGAAGGGCGCGCGTTCGTCGCCCATCAGCCATTCGGCTTTGCTCAGCAGCTCTATCACCTCCTTCATGGAAAGGCTGGCATCGGGATTGTCGAGCTGTTCTGCGGTCACACCGGTGTCCTGCAGGATCGCCTGACGCTTGACGCCCTTGCCCTCGAGGAAGCGGACAAAACGGCGCGCGTAGCGTGCAGAAATGATGGGTACTTCAAGCGCAATCGGACTGGAAGTTTCCATGGATCTGTCCCTGAAAAAAGGGCCAGTATAGGAAGGTGCCCGTCACCGGATTCTCGGCCTGATCACGGTTTCCGGGTCATGGCCGGATATGACAATGAAACTTTGTTCAGATTATCAGGAGCGTCTTTGATCAAACCGCAAACCTGCCCGGTGTGTGAAACCGGCCGGCTGAAGCCTTTTCAGCAGGTGCAAGGCACGGTGTATCATCGCTGTCCGCAGTGTGAAGCCACGGTGATGGACCCGGCCCACTGGCTCACGGCGCATCAGGAACGTGACGTGTACGACCTGCATGACAACGATCCGCACGATCCGGGTTACCGCCGCTTCCTGTCAAAACTGACCACTCCGCTGCTGGAGCGTCTTGAGGCGGGCGCGCAGGGGCTGGATTTTGGCTGTGGCCCCGGCCCGGCGCTGGCGTTGATGCTCGAACAGGCCGGGATGAAGATGAGCCTCTACGACCCGTTCTTCCATGCTGATCCATCGGCGCTGAATCACACCTACGATTTCGTGACCTGCAGCGAAGTGGTGGAACACCTGCATCAGCCGGCGAAGGTGTTTCGCCAACTGGATTCGCTGGTGAGGCCCGGTGGTTGGCTGGCCGTGATGACCTGTTTCCAGACCGATGACCGGCAGTTTGCCAACTGGCATTATCGCCGGGACCCCACCCACGTGGTGTTTTACCGGGAAGCGACTCTGGCATGGCTGGCGCAGGTGCATGGGTGGCACCTTGAGGTGCCGGCGAAGGATGTTGCCCTGTTCCGCAAAGCCTGACTGCTCAGGGAGAGGCCGGGGCAGGGCACTGGATGACCGGGCATTGGGTGTTGCCGGCGCTGGATGTGGCCGCGTTGTCGCCGGCGGCGGGCTGAAATCGGTCCGGGGCCAGCTGTGCGGCACAATCGGCCGCCTGGTCGGCCTGGCTGGGGCAGCCGGCCTTGCCGAGGGCCTGGGATAGATTGTGCCAGCCGGGTGCGAGTGTGGGGAAACCCTCCGTCATGCGCAGAAAATGCCCCATGGCCTGCCGCCAGTCCGAGTGGGCGTAGGCAATGTTGCCCTGGCCGATAATGGCGGCGGGCTGTTCGGGCCACTCAGCCTCGGCGGTCTGGTAGGCGGTCATTGCAGCCATCGTGCGCCCGGTGGTTTCCAGGTCGTTGGCCGCCATCAGATAGGAAATCGGCTCTGCGGTTGCCGGCAGCTGGTCCGGTGTCATCATCACGGCTGCCCAGTTGTCGGCACGGTTCCAGGTGGAAGTGAACACCTCCAGGCTTTCGGCGTGTTGTTCCCGGGTATCGGTGTGCAGGATGATGTTGCGCTCGTCCCGGTCAAAGCCGATCACCACCGCAAAATGCCACTGCGGCCACCAGCTCAGTCCCAGATTCTGCATCACCAGCACCGGGTTGCCGGAGGCGACTTCCGACAACAGGGTGGCCAGGCTGCCATCAAGCTCGTACACCAATACACCATGGCTTCGGGCTCCCGCGACCAGCTCGACCCTCAGGCTGCCTTCACGTTCGGGCAGGTAGACCAGCGCTTTGAGAACGTCCGGATCGGTGTTGAAGCCGCGAGTGTTCAGCATCATGGCCAGCGAGGCCGGTCCGCACTGATATTTTTCCTGGGGATAGAAGGGCACGGAGTCGAGCACCCATCGCTGCTGAAGATTGGCCTGGTTGTCGCCGGCGGATTGCTCCGGCCATTGGGGGCGGCTGGCGCAGCCGGCCAGAACCGCCACCAGCACAAGGCTGATGGCGATTCTGGCGAGGTTTGAGGCGAGTGGCGCGTTCACTGGATACCGTCGGTCAGGATAGCGGCAGGCTCAGCGAATGCAGTTAATGAAGGAGAAGATGTTGGTCGCACACAGCATGTCCGTGATGATGAACACCAACAGGAAGAGCACGATAATGCCCACCACGCCTTCGCCAACTTCGGCCTGGGCCAGCTGCTGCTCGAATTCGGCCAGCTCGGCCGGTGTCAGGTTCTGGATACGCTCTTCCACTACATCCTGGCTGACGCCCATATCGGCGAGTTTGTCCTTGACCTCTTGCTGCTCAAGCATGCTGAGGAGCGATTCGCGGTCAACATCGGCCCGTTGTTCCGTCAGCAGCTCGCCGGTTCCGATCACATCGGCGGTTGCGGCGGATGACCAGACCGTGGTCATGGCCATCAGGATGGCCAGAAAGAACGACACATGTCTCAGGTTTTTGCGAATTGTCTGCATCCCTAACTCCTGTTCTTTTTAGTAATTGACCGTCGTTTACGATAGAGCAGTTGGTTTCCCCATGGCAACCGGCTGAGGGGTCAGGCCGGTTGCACATCGAGCCTGCGCTCAGGCCAGTTAAGGATTGCAGAGCGAGTTACCATTTTTTCAGCAAGCTCCGGAAAAGCCTCCCGAATCACGTTCGCGGCAAAATCCGCCATGAAAGCGGACTTTAACGTCGCTCTCGCTTTCTGTGTGCCCGGTTCCTGGTATGGGGCGGAAGACAACAGCAGGAATCCGTCTTCCGGTATGCGACCACCGTCCATGTTGGCGCGAATGATCCCGGCGGCCTGACGGATCGGATGGGAAAGATCCGGGCTGTAGGGGCCGATAATCAGCGCCACATTGGGCACGTGCAGAAAATCGAAGCCCCGGCCAATACAGATCACCCACTCCCGGTGCTCGATGTTGAGTTCGCGATTAGTGGTGCGGACCTCGGCAATGTGGCGCACATTGCCCCTGATCAGCGGGAGCAGGTCCCGTCGCACCGGGCCGGGCATGTCCGGAAACAACGCAGCCAGGCGGGAGGGCAGCTCGTCGATGGCTGATACCGGCACCGAGGACAGGTCCAGCGTCTGCTGGTCCCGGCCATGAAGGATCAATGCGTCATCGTCGGTTTCAAAGCCGCACACCAGTGGGTAAACGGTCTGGTGGCCGCGGCCGAACAGCGTCTCCAGCTGAGACCGGATATGGTAGGCGTGGGCCTGCGCGGCTTCACGATTGCAGTCAAATCCGGCGCAGCCCCGTTCCCGCGCACCTTTGGAGAAATGGTAGGTGATAATGACCAATACCCGGCGACCGGTACCGACGGCCTCCTGCACGGTGTCGGCCAGCATATCGCCGAGATAGGGCCAGCCCAGTTCGAAAATGCCGCCCAGATTGCGGAAGGGGTGGATAATGCCCAGTGGCGTCTGGGTGACGTAGGGCAGATGGATGCGGCCGTCCATGCACTTCATCGCAATGATCAGAGTGTTGTGCTCTGCCAGATAGCGCTGGCGGGCCAGATGGTTGTCTGCGCTGCAAAAACTGGCGGAATGGCTGCGACTGAGGTCCATCAGCCAATCAATGCGCTCGCTGATCGGGCGCGAGTGAACCGGGGTTGTCATGGTCAAGCACCTCTCCTGCCTATCAGAACGTGGACAGCCCGGTGGCCTCCATCAGCCGATAGCGCCAATACCTGAGTCTGGACCCGTCTGCCCAGATTTCATAGGGCTGGCTCATCACCGGCGTGGAATCCGGGCCCTGCTGCCAGTGCCTCTCGAAAAATCCGACGGCTTCGGCGGCAACAGCGGACGAGGCCGACAGTCGCAGGTGGACATTGGTCTCCAGGTTGAGATCATCCAGATTGCGCCGGGTCAGGTTTGCCGAGCCCAGCAGGATTTCCGCGTTGCCGCTGCTGTCACGGGTTATCAGCAGCTTACTGTGGCACTGCTCGCCGCGGGTATTGCACCATCGTACGGGTAGCCCGGCGCGAGTCAGCTCCGCCGCCACCTGGCGGTTGGGAATGCCGTTCTTTTCGTGGCCAAAGGCGTCGTTATTGGCGTCCAGGAGTATGCGCACGCGGGCGTTGCGCTGATGCGCTTCAATCAGTGCCTGAACGACCTGGCGATGGGACAGATAGAACACTGCCAGGTCCACGCGATCGCCGGCGCCGGCGGACGCGATCATGCCCAGCGCGCTGGACAGTATGGCGGATTCGGTGACCACCTGAACGGAGTCGTCCCCGGCCGGCGCGGGCGCGTTGCCAGCCCTGGTGCGAATGTCAGCGATGGTGCGAGCGATCAGGGCGGTGTCGACGCCCGACATCTCCAGCACGGCTCGTTCGCTGGCCAGCAAATCCGCAACGGCGGCCCCGGTAAAGCTGAGGCCGATGTTGCTGTGGCGGCTACTGCCGTCATGGGGGTTGGCGGACGTCACCAGCGCCCGCATCGCGTCACCGTCATCCGTGACCATCAGTTTGCGGTGGTTGGCCTTGAAGTTGGGGAGGGCGAGGTAGCTCCGCAGAGTGACCGGCTGGCCTTGCAGGGCATTGGGTAGCCAGCCCCCATCCGCCGAATTGCCCAGCCACTGGCAGCACACCCGCCACAATCCTGACCACGCGGGGTTGCTGTCCCTGAGCCTGGTCAGATTCGTTTCCACCACGGTAATGCCGGCCTCGCTGAGCGCATCGAACCAGGGTGAGCGGGTGCCACCATAAAAGGTATTGATGGGATCGGAGATCACCACAATGTGGATGTCCGGCAGCGCTTGCTTGCGCTGGATCAGGGCCTCGGTCAACTGGCGGGCGAGGGGGCGGTAGCCGGAAGCCCCCTCGGGCTTGCTGTCGTTGAACAGGAACATATCGACCAGGATAAAGCGCTCGGCATTGGCGATCTGGCGCAGAACTTCATCAAAAATGGTGTGCTCCAGCCGGCTGCTGCCGTCGGCCTGATGCACTGTGACATCGGTCAGCAGTGTCGGGTTTAACAGCGGTGCCAGAGACCCACGGTAACTGATGCCATCCGGGAGGGGTTTGAGGGTGTGGTACAGGCCGGTTCCGGCGATCAGCAATAACAAAGCGGCAATCACGAACTTCACTGTCATGGGCAAGCTTCCTGGCTCCTGAGTCATAACCCCGAAGACTATACTGCACCCGGCCCGTGTCCGTCTTTGTCCGTTGTGTTTGCACGGCCCCGAATGCGTGATGGCAGTCCCAGGTAAACAAACTCTTACAAAAAACTGCCCCTGTGCCCCTATCGCCGGAGCAGAGGTGTTTCTAAACTCGGCAGATCAATCAGTTACGATAACAACGCCTGTGAATGTGATCGCTTACCTGGGTTCCCGCTGTTTCAGCCTCCGAGTGCTGGTGGTTCTGCTGGCGCTGGCATGGGCCGTGGCGGGCGATCTGTTGCCGATTCTGACCTCGATGGACCGCCTGCTGTTCGGTTTGCTGGGCAACTCGCCTGCCGCCGATCCCGCCCTGCTAACGGGCCACACCCCGGCTGAATTTCAGGCCGCCCTGGCCGGTCGCGGGCTGCAGGAACCCCAGTGGTCGGCCGTGGTGATACGTGGCGGTTTGATGGCAGTGGCGCTGTATCTGGTGCTGGCGGTCCCGGTGATGGGGGCGGCGGTGGCGCTACCGGTCACGTTGTTGATCGCCGGCGTGCTAGTGGTCGTGCAGGCCGCGTTCGTGTTCTACCGCAGTGCGTGGATTCCTCTGGGGGAGCTGGTCATGCTGTTGCTCGGCGGGTATCTGGTCATGTTGTTCTGGCTTCAGCCCCATCGCGAGTTGCGGGCGCTGACGGACAACGTGCAGGCCGCGCGGATCCGGCTCGGGACGCTCCTTTTGCAGCAGGGCAACACCGATGAGGCGCTGGTGGCACTGAGTGATTGTCCGGTCTCGCCAGAGCGGCTGGAGTTGCAGTACGAGATTGCCCTGCAGCAGGAACGCAAGCGCCATTATGACAGGGCCGCCGCGTCATACCGCGATATCCTGCAGCAGCGGAAGTCGTTCCGGGATGTGCGTGAGCGACTGATGGCGCTGGATAACCTGAATGGCGGTAACAGTGGGTTCACCCCCGGAGCGTTCGACAGTACCCGGACGCTGGTGATGCCTGAAAGCGCCGTCAGCCGGCCGACCCTGGGCCGCTACGAAGTGGAGCGGGAGCTGGGCCGGGGTGCCATGGGCGTGGTGTATCTCGGCAAGGACCCGCGCATTGCCCGCACAGTGGCGATCAAGACGCTCAGCTATCAGGCGTTCGAGGAGACCGAACTGGCGGATCTCAAGGCCCGCTTTTTCCGCGAGGCGGAGGCCGCCGGCCGCCTGAATCACCCCGCCATCGTGACAGTGTATGACGTGGGTGAGGAGGCGGACCTGGCCTATATCGCCATGGATTACGCCCGCGGGCGCCCCCTGAGTGATTTTGGCCGCGCCGGGCGCTTGCTGCCGCTGGCAACCGTGCTGGAGATTGTTGCCCGGGTGGCGGATGCGCTGGAGTACGCCCACGGCCAGAAAATCGTTCATCGTGACATCAAGCCGGGCAACATCATTTATGACCCGGATACCGGCGAGGTAAACATCACCGACTTCGGTATCGCAAAAATTACTGACGACTCCCGTACCCGCACCGGCAGTGTGATGGGCAGCCCGCTGTACATGTCACCGGAACAACTGAAGGGGCAGAAAGTGACGGGGGCGTCCGATATCTGCAGTCTCGGCGTGACGCTGTATCGACTGGTCAGCGGGGAAACGCCCTACCAGGGCGATACCCTGGCCAATCTGACCTATCAGATCCTGAACAAGCGCCCGCGCAGCGTTCGCGAGTTCAATCCGGATCTGCCCAACGGTGTGGTGCGCCTGATCAACAAAGCGATTCAGCGGGAGCCGGATAAACGATTCGCCACGGCCGGTATGATGGCGGAAGCCGTGCGAAGGCTGGCACAGCGCGAAGTGCGGGAGGGTGTATCCTGATGCGCTATGACATTTCCGGCCTGACCGATGTCGGGGCCGTGCGCAGCTCCAATCAGGACGTGGTGGCCTGGCGCCTGAGTGACAACGGTCGCCAGGCGCTGATGCTGGTTGCCGACGGGATGGGGGGGTATCAGGGCGGGGAGATTGCCAGCAGGCTGGCGGTGGAGGCCGTGCTGGAAGATATGGCATCGCGCCTTGAGAATTCCACCTGGTGCTACGCCGATGTTGAAGTGGTCCGGGCCACCCTGCGGGACTGTGTTAGAGAGGCTAACGATCGTATCATCGCCGGCCGCCACGGGGATCCCGAGCTCGAGAAGATGGGTACAACCCTGGTGGTGGCCTGGGTGATTGACGGCTGCGCGCACATCGCGCACGTGGGTGATTCACGATGCTATTTGCTGCGCAACGAGGCGGTAGTGTGTCTGACCCGTGATGACACCGTGGTCCAGAACATGCTCGACGATGGCAGCATCACGCCGAGCGATGTCCCCAACGTGCCCTTTCGCAATGTACTTACCAAGGCCCTGGGTGCCGGGCCGTCACCGGAAGCCAGCTATCACCCGATGCCTCTGGGCCCTGGCGATCGCTTGCTGTTGTGTACGGATGGTCTGACCAATGCGCTGCCGGCAGCGGAATGGCCGCCGATTATTGAGAACAATGAATGCATGGAAAGTGCCGCTGAGGCGCTGATCAATGCCAGCCTGGAGCGTCAGGCTGCGGATAATGTGTCCGTGGTTCTGATGACGGTATTCTGATGACCCGATTTAGCCGAGGAGCCTGATATGGCGTCGCTTTCACAACTGGTTGATAACGTTGTGGTCAATACATTCGAATTGAACAAGCCGGAGCTCCGTATCGGCCGCAAGGCGGATAATGATATCCGCATTGATGAAATCTCTGTCAGCGGTCATCACGCGGTGATTGAGGCGGTTCCCAATGCCTACCTGGAAGGAACGGTGGATTACTACATCACTGACCGGGACAGCACCAACGGCACCTTCGTCAACGAGATCCGAATCAACAGCCGTCAGAGGCTGAACAGTCAGGACATGGTCCGGGTCGGCTGGAACGAATTCCGTTTCGTGGACGAGGATGAAAACGCGCTCGAGAAAACCGCCTACATCCTCGATTAAGTCTCAGCCCTGGCGGACCAGCTCGGCAAAGCGTCCGAGCAGGCTGCTCGCCTCTGGTGCCGCGGCTACTGCCGCCCGCAGGGCTCGGGGATCCAACTGCTCTTTCTCCAGATCCGGCGCCTGAACGTCCAGGTAAGCTGCCATCACCTCATCGGTGAATTCGGGATGGAACTGCACCCCCCAGGCGCAGGGGCCAACGCGGAACGCCTGATGCGGCTCGAAGCTGTTGCGGGCAAGCAGCACCGCGGTTTCCGGCAGTGACAGAACCGATTGGCGATGGGTGAGCTGGGCGTTGAAGCGCTCGGGCAGATGCCTGAACAGCGGGTCGGTTTCCGCAGCCTCCAGCCGCTCTACCTGATAGGTGCCGCTCTCCCGCCCCCTGGGGTGATAGCCGACTTCGCCGCCCAGAGCGTGAGCCAGCAGCTGGTGCCCGTAACAGACACCCAGCAGCGGAACCTTCTGGTCGACTGCCTGGGCCAGCCAGGTTCCGGTCAGTTCACTCCAGGTTTCCCGGTCGGTGACCATCGCGGGCGACCCCGTCACCACAATGCCATCCCACTGTTCCGGATGCCCCGGCGACTCGCCAGCAGCCACGTTGACCACCGAAATATCCAGCCCCCCGCCCAGGCCGCGGACAAACCAGCGATCGAAGTCGCCGAATCGCGCCTTGAGGGACGGGTAGGTGGAGCCGGTCTTCAGAATAACCAGCTTTGGCGTTCGGGCGGTTTCGGGGGTACGGCTCATGGTGGCGCTCCTTGGGTGTCACACAAAGTCACAATCATACTGGACAACCCGCCTGAAGCGCATCGGTGGCGCCGAAAATTCTTGTCTTTTAGTGCCATGGGTAAACGGAGTGAAAGTGCTGAGTTGCATAGAAGTAAGTCTTTGTAATTTGTTGTAGTTCCGCTGAAGTGCTCACATTTCTTGCCGTAAAGACGCCGTAACATTGCCTGCAATTTGACGCGGATTACGGTGTAATATGACCATTAAAATGACGGTTTCGGTTTTGACTCTCTCTGCGCTGCTGGTCGGATGCGGCGGCGGTGGTGGAAGCGACAGCAGCAGTAATGACACTGGCCGGGCGTCTGCCGTTGCCGACAGTTCCGAGACCTCGCCGACCGCGACGGAGTCCACCCGGAGCGAAACGGTGATGATCGAGGGTTGCGAGGTGGATAAGTACCAGGCTGCCATGCTGAAGCAGGTGAATGCGACCCGTGCCAATGCGCGCAGCTGCGGCACGGAAGCTTTCGCGGCGGCACAGCCGCTGACCTACAACTGCCCGATCGAAGGCGCCGCAACGTCACACAGCCAGGATATGGCTACTAACAACTTTTTCAGTCACATGGGATCGGACGGTTTGCGGGTCGGTGCCCGTGTCACAGCAACAGAATACGAGTGGTCGGTGGTTGGTGAGAACATCGCAGCCGGGTATGACGAGGTGGAGACGGTGATGGATGCCTGGCTGGAGAGCCCGGGCCACTGCCGCAATATCATGGATCCGCGGTTTACCGAATTCGCGGTAACGCGGGTGGACGCCAGTAACATGGATTACGAGAATTACTGGACCCAGGTGTTCGCCACGCCGCGGTAATACGACAAGGCCAGTAAAAAGCCCCGGTGCCTGAGAAGGCAGCGGGGCTTTTGCGTTTATGCCGGCGAATGCCCTTACTCGGGCAACTCGGCGTTGTGGAACACGTTCTGGACGTCGTCCAGATCATTGAGCATGTCCAGAAACTTCTCGAACATCGGGATGTCGTCCCCTTCCACCGGCGTTGACGTCTTGGGCAGGAACTGAATCTCGTCCACCTCGAAGTCGATGCCCTCAATGGCATCCACCAGGGCCTGCCGCGCCTTGGCGTATTCGGTGTTCGGGGTGAACACGGTGATCAGTCCGTTCTCGTTCTCGATGTCGGTCACATCCACATCGGCTTCCATCAACGCTTCCAGCACCGCTTCTTCGTCTCCGCCCTTGAACGCGAAGATGGCGCAATGGTCGAACATGTGGGCGACAGCGCCCGGGGTGCCGATCTTGCACTTGGTCTTGGTGAAGGCCAGGCGCACATCACCAAAAGTGCGGTTGGGGTTGTCTGTCAGGCAGTCCACGATCACCATGCAGTTCCCCGGGCCGTAACCCTCATAGCGCGCGGTGGAATAATCCTCACCGGCGCCGCCCTTGGCCTTGTCGATGGCTTTCTCGATAACGTGGGAGGGAACCTGGTCTTTTTTCGCCCGCTCGATCAGTCCACGCAGGGAAAGGTTGCCGTCCGGGTCGATGCCGCCGGACTTGGCCGCCATGTAGATTTCGCGGCCATACTTGCTGTAGACCTTGGTTTTTGCCGCGGCCGTTTTGGCCATGGATTCTTTACGGTTCTGATAGGCTCTGCCCATTGCGCTGCCTCATGAATCATTCTGAAAGAGGCGGATTTTACTGAACAAAACGTTCGGATTACAGGCTTAATTGCCGGCCATGTGAATGACAATTGATCCATGACGGTTTTAATCAACGGCTGCGGGCGATATGCCCGCAACCGCGGCCGGTGATCAGCGCCAACAGATGCAGGAGCGCAACGGCATGGACCCGAAAGGACCCATGAACCAGAAAGGTGGCATGGAGCAAAGCCGAGAGATGGGGCCTGACATGAACCGGCAACGATCAGGGGAGGGGATGCCCCGAACCAATCCGCCGGGTGGCGTTCAGCAGTAGGCCAAAGTAAAAGAACAGCAGCCAGGGGCTGCTGTTCTGATTCAGGCAGATCAGGCGCTAGCCGTGCCCTGGGCCTGTGACTGGGTAACGCCACGACTTGTCAGTTGGGCTTCAATGGCAGCAGCGAGGTTCGCGCTGTCTACCAGATAGTCGGGATCGTCGGTCAGGCCGAGAATGCGACGAATCCACAGCGTCTCCGTGACATTTACCCGGAATTCAAGCGTCGGCACGAACTGGTAAGTCACACCGTCACGCTTCCAGGTTACCACCGGTGCGCGGTGATTGTGCCCGGCCGGGTCCTTCTGCTGTTGCTGTGAGAATTCGTTCTGCCAGCCAATGTGCAGGTCGGTGACGCCGGTTTTTACTTCCATCGCCCGTTCCTGGGTCAAACCAATCAAACGATTTGTATGCAAGCTCATATCAGAGCCTCCTTTTAGAGAAAGAAACAAAAACGAAACACTACGGCTGTTTTTTGTTACGGGTCATCCTGACCTCGCTCTATTGTGTGTACGACTGTACACATGATTGATGTGAAAAGAACAGCAGGTATTCGGTCGAAGGCCCATTATGACAATGGGGGAAGTACCTATAAATCGTGAGCATGAGCGGCTGACCGGCCTTCTGGGGCCGGTCGATGCGTGGTGTGCGGGGCGTAAAGAACAGTGGGTTCAGGCCAGTTTCGGTACCCGCTTGATGCCCTTGCGGATGCCCTGCTCAAGTGCTGCGCTGACTACCTTTCCGGTAAACGGCACGATGTCTTCAAAGGTGATGGTGTAGTTCACCCGGGTCTGACCCTTGCCGGAATCTTCGAAGCGGATGCGGCCAAGATGATTGCGAATCGGGCTGGAGCTGGTGATGGTGTATTCAATCAGCGAGTCCGGCTCGAATCCGATCACCGTTTCTTCCAGCCCGATGGGGCCGATACCGATCTTGCGCACAGAGCCCAGGCCATTGGGATCAGCCTGGTCGCTGTCATGAATACGCTTGACCGGCGCGCCCAGCAGCTTGCCAAAGCGCTCGTGGTCGGCAAACAGGGCGAAGACCCGGTTGCGCGGTACGTTGAAGGTTTCGTCAATTTCAATGGTGTACATAGCCATGGTGTTACTCGTATTTTGGTGACAGTCCCGCGGACGGAAACAGGATGAAGGCCTAGAGTATCGTTCCAGCGGGCGCAACAAAAGCCGCAGATAGCGGCAGACCCAACCTTGGCCCGAACCGCCTTTTCGGCCGCTCTCCGCTCAGTGGCGGCTGGTGTGGCGGTAATCGGTCGGAGATTGCCCCATCACTTTCTTGAACAATCGCGAGAAGTAGTAAGCGTCGTCATAGCCCAGGCGTCGGCTGACGTCGGCAAAGCTCAGGCTGGTGGTGTCGAGCATCTGGCAAGCGCGCTCCACCTTCAGGTGCAGGAAGTGGGCAATGGGCGAGGTGCCGGTCTGCTCACGGTAACGGGTGGCGAAATGCGCCGGCGACAACCCGGCCAGGTCTGCCAGTTGCTCCAGTGATACCCGTTCATCCAGATGCTCCCGCATGTAGTTGTGGATGGTGTCCAGCTCAGTTTTGCGCTCATGGCTGGTTTCATCCGCATTCAGGGGCACGGCGGCCAGCAACTGGCGCAGGCGGTTGGCGGCGTGAATCAGGCCGCGGGTGCGAAAGCCGGTCTGCCGCACTGAGAGCAGACCATTGAAGTCCACCAGGAGTCGTGGCTGACGGCCAAGGTGTCGAATGCGCGTGTTGTCGAAGCCCATGTAATGACGAAAATCCTCGGCCAGTGGCCCGGTGTAGTGCACCCAGTGAATGGTCCAGGGGTTATCCGGGTCAGCGGTGTAGCGGTGCGTGGCGCCCGCCGGTAACAGCAGCAGATCGCCGGCACCCACCGTGAGGGGTTCGCCCTCGACGCTCAGGAAGGCTTTACCCTCGGTGCAATAAATCAAAAGATTGTCGTGGTGGTGCTCCCGGTGCATGTGATGGCCTGCGGCCCGGCGATAGTGGCCGAACGCCAGCGGATACAGCTCGCGGGTGAGCGGGTAGGTCGACATTAGTCTTATAATGGGCGCAGGCACCACATAGCGAATGCTGTCTGGCGGCACTGGCCACTGGGAAGTCTGGGTCATGGATCAATCGACTGTTTGGCCTATGATCGAAAGATAGTCCATCACGGGCGAAATTTAGTCAATCGGTGCCCGTGGAATTCCTGTGCTAGCATCAATTCAAACGTGGCCGTTCATCTGCGGATCGGGCGGCTTCCCCGTACAACAACAAGCAGGGATCAAAAGATGAAGAACGTACCTCTTTACCTCGCCGGCGAATTTGTTCAGAGCCAGGCCAGCGAATGGATTGATGTGACCGACCCGGCCACCAACGAAGTGATTGCCAGGGCGCCGTGCACCACCGACAGCGAAATGCGCAAGGCCATCGACAGCGCCAGCGAGATGTTCAAGTCCTGGAAAGAAGTGCCAGTGTCCGAACGTGCTCGCGTTATGTTGCGCTACCAGGCGTTGCTGAAAGAACACCATGACGAGATTGCCGAAATCCTGTCACAGGAAACCGGTAAGACGTTTGATGACGCCAAGGGTGACGTCTGGCGCGGCATCGAAGTGGTCGAGCACGCCGCCAACGTGGCCTCCATGATGATGGGCGAGACCGTTGAGAACGTGGCGCGGGAAGTGGATACCCACTCCTGGATTCAGCCGCTGGGCGTGTGCGCCGGTATTACCCCGTTCAATTTCCCGGCCATGATCCCGCTGTGGATGTTCCCCATGGCCATCGCCTGCGGTAACACCTTTATTCTCAAGCCGTCCGAGCAGGACCCACTGACGCCGATGCGTCTGGCCGAGCTGTTCGAGGAAGCCGGTGCGCCCAAAGGCGTCCTTCAGGTAGTTCACGGTGGCAAGGAGCAAGTGGACGTGCTGCTGACCGATCCGGCCATCAAGGCCGTTTCGTTTGTCGGTTCCGTGCCTGTAGGCCGTTATATCTACGAAACCGGTACCCGCAACATGAAGCGTGTACAGAGCTTTGCTGGCGCCAAGAATCACATGGTCATCCTGCCGGACGCTGACAAGCAACAGGTGATCAACGCCCTGGTCGGCGCGTCCGTCGGCGCCGCGGGTCAGCGTTGCATGGCGATCTCGGTGGCGGTGTTCGTGGGTGAGGCCCAGCAGTGGATTTCCGAGCTGAAAGAAGCCATGGCCAAGGTGCGCCCGGGTGCCTGGAACGATTCCGGTGCCAGCTATGGCCCGGTTATTTCTGGCAAAGCCAAGGATCGTATCGAATCGCTGATTGCCACCGGTGAAGCCCAGGGCGCCAAGCTGCTACTGGACGGCCGCGGCTGTACCGTGGACGGTTTGCCCGATGGTAACTGGGTTGGCCCCACGCTGTTCTCCGGTGTGACCACCGAAATGGATATTTACAACGAGGAAATCTTCGGCCCCGTGCTGTCCTGCGTGGAGCTGGACAGCCTTGGCGACGCCATTGAACTGATCAACCGCAGCCCTTACGGCAACGGTGTCTCCATCTTCACCAGCTCCGGTGGCTGTGCCCGTCGCTTCCAGCACGAGATCGATGTGGGCCAGGTGGGTGTGAACATCCCCATTCCGGTACCCCTGCCGTTCTTCTCGTTCACCGGCTGGAAAGGGTCCTTCTACGGTGACCAGCACGCCTATGGCAAGCAGGCCGTGCGGTTCTATACCGAGACCAAGACGGTTACCTCCCGCTGGTTCTCCAGTGAGGCCACGTCCACAGAAGCCAATTTCTCTATCCAGTTGCGTTAACGGGATCGGGGCCTTCCCGACCGGAGGGCCCTTCGGACTGGACAGTGGAGACGAGCGATGGACTTTAACCTGACAGAAGACCAACTGGCGTTTCGTGAGGCTGCCCGGGCGTTTGCGGAGAAATCCATGGCGCCTCACGCCGCGCGCTGGGACGAAGAACATATTTTCCCGCAAGAGGTGCTCAGGGAAGCCGGTGATATGGGCTTTATGGGCATGTACACCCCGGAAGCCCTGGGTGGCATGGGCCTGTCGAGGCTGGACACCTCGGTGATCGTGGAAGAGCTGGCTGCGGCCTGTCCTTCCACGGCGGCGTTTATCACCATTCACAACATGGCGACCTGGATGGTGGCCAGCTTTGCCTCGGACGATCTCAAGCAGGAAATTGTGCCGAAACTGGCCAGCGGTGAATGGCTGGCCTCCTACTGCCTGACCGAGCCTGGCGCCGGATCCGATGCTGCCAGCCTGAGGACCAAGGCCGTGAGGGATGGTGACAGCTATGTGCTCAACGGCAGTAAGGTATTCATCTCCGGCGCCGGTGCCACCGACCTGCTGGTGCTGATGGCCCGCACGGGTGCACCAGACTCCGGCTCCAAAGGCATATCCACCTTTGTCATTCCGGCCGATGCTGACGGCATTGCCTACGGCAAGAACGAAGAAAAAATGGGTTGGCACAGTCAGCCCACCCGCATGATCAGCCTGGAGAACGTTCGCATTCCCGCTAGTAACCGGGTGGGCAATGAGGGGGATGGCTTCGCCATCGCCATGAAAGGCCTCGACGGTGGGCGTCTGAACATTGCCACCTGCTCACTGGGTGGTGCCCAGGCGGCCTTGTTGCGAGCCCGCAATTACATGCATGAGCGCGAACAGTTCGGCAAGCCGCTGGCGGCGTTCCAGGCGCTGCAATTCAAACTGGCGGACATGGCCACCAACCTGGTGGCCGCACGGCAGATGGTGCGCCTGGGTGCCTTCAAGCTCGACAGTGGCGATCCCGAGGCCACGCTGCATTGTGCCATGGCCAAGCGGTTCGCCACCGACGCTTGTTTTGATGTGGTGAACGACGCCCTGCAGTTGCACGGCGGCTACGGTTATATCCGGGAGTATCCGCTGGAGCGCTTCCTGCGGGATCTGCGGGTGCACCAGATTCTGGAAGGCACCAACGAAATCATGCGCCTGATTGTGGCCCGCCGACTGCTGGATGACGGCGTGGCGGAAGCCATTCAGTAACCGGCGCCGAAACCACCCAAGCAGTCGTGGAAACCAGATAAAAGGAGAGTTCCATGAGCGATCTGATTCAGCTCGAGAAACGCGGACACATTGCCATACTGACCATCAACAACCCGCCGGCCAATACCTGGACCGGGGATTCCCTGTCCGCCTTGACGGCGACCATCCGGGAACTGAACGAAGACCGTGACATTTTCGCCCTGGTGGTGACCGGTCAGGGTGAAAAGTTCTTCTCTGCCGGTGCCGACCTGAAGTCGTTCGCCGACGGTGACATAGCCCGTGCCAACCGGATGGCCCAGGCCTTCGGTGAAGCCTTTGCCGCACTGAGCGGATTTCGCGGGGTATCCATTGCTGCCGTCAACGGCTATGCCATGGGCGGCGGGCTGGAATGCGCCATGGCCTGCGACATCCGAATTGCCGAGGAGCACGCCCAGATGGCGCTGCCGGAAGCCGGCGTTGGCCTGTTGCCCTGCGCCGGTGGCACCCAGAACCTGCCGTGGCTGGTGGGTGAGGGCTGGGCCAAGCGCATGATCCTGTGCGGCGAGCGCGTCAAGGCGGACAAGGCCCTGCAGATCGGGCTGGTGGAAGAAGTGGTGGCCACCGGTAAGGGCCTGGAGAAAGCCCTGGAACTGGCTGAGATGGCGTGCAAGCAGAGCCCGTCCTCGACGGCCCGCTGCAAGACGCTGGTCATGAGCGCCCGTGACGGCCGCAGCCATGACGACGGTTGGCGCATGGAGCGCGAACTGTTCATTGAGCTGTTTTCCACCGAGGATCAGAAGGAAGGCGTGAACGCCTTTCTGGACAAGCGTAAACCGGAATGGAAGAACCGTTGATATGACTGCCCAACCCATGATTTTCGAGGAGTGGCCCACCGCCGACGGCGGATACATTGCCGTGGCCCGGCTGAACATGCCGAAGGCACTCAACTCCCTGTCTCTGGAGATGATCCGCCTGCTGACGCCCCAACTGAAGCGCTGGGCAGACGATAGCAGCGTGTGCGCGGTGTGGCTGGAGGCCGAGGGCGACAAGGCGTTCTGTGCCGGCGGCGACATCGTGGCCCTGTATCGCACCATGACTGAGCCCCGGGGAGCGGGTGGCGGAGCGGGTGAGGGAGTCACCTTTTTCGAAGAAGAATACGAGATGGACTACCTCATCCATACCTTCCCCAAGCCCATCGTGTGCTGGGGCCATGGCATCGTCATGGGTGGCGGTATGGGCATTATGGCGGGGGCGTCTCACCGGGTGGTCACCGCGGGCTCCAAACTGGCGATGCCCGAGAGCAGCATTGGCCTGTATCCCGATGTCGCCGCCGGCTGGTTCCTGAACCGCACACCGGGGCGCACGGGTCTGTTTCTGGGTCTGACTGGCGCCCGCATGAACGGCGCAGACGCGTTGTTTGTTGGCCTGGCGGACCGGTTCATCCGTCATGATCTGAAAGCGGCAGTCGTGGCCGCCCTGACACAACGCAACTGGCTGGATGAGGACAACCATGCCGTGGTCAGCAGCGTACTGCGCCAGTTCGAGCAACAAAGCGCCGATGCGCTGCCGGAGTCACCGGTGCGCAGCCACTTTGACGACATCAATCGGGTGACGGATGCCGACACGCTGGAAGACATCGTGGCCCAGTTGCGCGAACTCTCGGGCGGTGAAGGCTGGCTGGCCAAAGCAACCCGGTCCCTGGCTACGGCGTCACCCACTTCCCTGGCACTGTGCTGGCGGCACCTCAACAACGTCCGCCACGACAGCCTGAAAGAAGTGTTGGATAAAGAGCTGACGCTTTCCAGCAAGTGCCTGACCAAAGGCGAGTTCGCCGAAGGTATCCGTGCGCTGCTGATCGACAAGGATCAGCAGCCACGCTGGCGCTATGCTTCACTGGCGGAAATGGACCCGGCCTGGATCGACGACTTTTTCACTGAATAACGCAAGCCGGCCCACTCATTCGAATACAACAAGAAAGGGGAAGAACTATGGCAACAATTACCTTCATCGGCCTTGGCAATATGGGCGGCCCCATGGCCAGCAATCTGGTCAAAGCCGGCCATGACGTGACCGTGTTTGACCTGTCCAAAGACGCCGTTGCAACACTGGTGTCCGAGGGTGCGAAATCCGCAAACACCGCCCACGAAGCGGCGGCTGGCGCAGAGTGTGTGATCACCATGCTCCCCGCCGGTCAGCATGTGGAGGCGGTGTATCTGGGTGATGATGGATTGCTGGCCAGCCTGCCGGCCGGCACTCTGGTGATCGATTCATCAACCATTGCGCCCGAGACCGCACGCGGCGTTGCCGAGGTGGCAAAGGCGCGGGATATTCCGTTCCTCGACGCCCCGGTTTCCGGCGGCGTTGGTGGCGCCAAGGCAGGCACCCTGACGTTCATCTGCGGTGGCGCGGAAGCGACCTTCACCAAGGCAAAACCGATTCTGGAAGGCATGGGCAAGAACATATTCCACGCCGGCGAACACGGCTCCGGCCAGGTGGCCAAGATCTGCAACAACATGATGCTGGCTATTCTGATGGCGGGCACCAGTGAAGCGCTGGCGCTGGGTGTCAAGAACGGGCTCGATCCCGCCGTGTTGTCAGAGATCATGAAGCAGAGCTCCGGCGGCAACTGGGCGCTGAACGTTTACAACCCGTGGCCCGGTGTGATGGAAGGTGTTCCGGCTTCCCGGGGCTATGAGGGCGGGTTCCTGGTCAATCTGATGAACAAGGACCTCGGGCTGGCGTTTGATAACGCCGTCAAGAATCATGCAGCCATCCCCATGGGCTCCCTGGCGCGCAACCTGTTCGAGCTGCACGCCGGGCAGGGCAATGGAACGCTGGACTTCTCGAGCATTCAGCGGCTCTACACGCCGGAATAATCCCCTGTCCGGAGAAGATGCCCTCCTCAATTCCAGCACTGGCTACTGGATTTTCAGTGTCAGTGCTGGTAGTTTTCCCGCAAGTAAAATCAGCCTGGTTGGCTCCGGAGCAGGGCTACCCATGACGGGCTGATTCTGGATCTCTACATACCTTCAAGGATTGAAGATATGCCTCAGGCAAGCGGACTGCAGTTTACCGCCGTTATTGGCAATTTCCCCCCGGATGTTTTTGCCGTCGTTGGTTTCAGGGTGACGGAGCATCTCTCCGAACTGTTCATTGGCAACCTTGAGCTGGCCAGCACCGATCCCTCGGTTGCCGCCGCCGACGTGCTGGAGCAGACCGTGGATCTGGTGGTCTGGCAGGACGGTGCCCCGTTGCGACGCTTCACCGGCGTGGCCAGCGAATTCGCCCGCGGCGACAGTGGTCACCGCCGTACCCGCTACGACGTAGTGTTCCAGCCCGCCCTGTGGCGCCTGGGCCTGATGCACAACAGCCGCATTTTCCAGACCCAGACCACCGACGCCATCGTTCGCACGCTGCTGGAAGAGCGTGGCATCGTCGACACCGTGTTTGATCTGAAGCGATCTCCCGAAGAACGGGAATACTGCGTCCAACACCGGGAAAGCGATCTGGCATTTGTCGAGCGACTGGCCGCCGAGGAAGGCTGGCACTTCCGCTACCAGCATGGTTCTGTGGACGGCAGTGAACAGCCGGCCCTGATCATCGCCGACCATCACGGCGATGCCCCGAAACTGGGTGCCGTGGAATACAACAGCAAAGCTGGCGGCAGCGCCAAAACCCCCTGCGTGTTCCGCTTCGCCTGTCAGGAGCGAGTGCGCACCAGTTCGGTGGCCATGAAGGACTACACCTTCAGGAACCCCGCCTACGCGCTGATGCACGACCACACAGGCGCAGAGCTGAACCACCGCGAGGACTACCAGAATTACCAGTACCCCGGTCGCTTCAAGGCCGACGCCAGTGGCCAGCCCTTCACCGAAGCGAGACTGGACGCCCTTAGAAACGACGCCAGCACCGCCAGTGGAGAGAGCAACCGGGCCGACTTTACCCCCGGTTCCAAGGTCAAACTCACTGATCACGACAGCGACCTCATGAACCGGGAGTGGCTGCTGACCGGCATCGTCCACACCGGCAAACAACCTCAAGCATTGGAAGAGGAGGGCGGTTCCGACCCCACCAGCTACAGCAACCGTTTCAAGGCCGTGCCCGCGGACCGCACCTGGCGCCCGCAGATCGGACACCGCCCATTGATGGACGGGCCGCAGATGGCGATCGTTACCGGCCCCGAAGGCGAAGAGATCCACTGCGACGAGCACGGCCGGGTGAAAGTACGGTTCCCGTGGGACAGATACAGCAAAAACGACGAACACAGCAGCGCCTGGCTGCGCGTCAGCCAGGGCTGGGCCGGCGGCCAGTATGGCTTTATGGCGCTGCCCAGAATCGGCCACGAAGTCATCGTCAGTTTCCTGGACGGCGATCCGGATCAGCCGATTATTACCGGAAGAACTTACCACGCCACCAACACGCCGCCGTACGCGCTGCCGGAACACAAAACCCGCACCACATTAAAAACCCAGACCCACAAGGGCGAGGGCAGCAACGAACTGCGGTTTGAAGACGAAGCCGACCAGGAACAGATCTACCTCCATGCCCAGAAAGACCTGGACCTGCTGACCGAAAACAACCGCACGGAGGTCATCAGAAACGACAGCCACCTGACCGTCGACAACAACCGCTTTGCTCAGATTAAAGGAAGCGACCATTCCACCGTCGACGGCGAACGCCGCGACCATATTGGCGGCGATTACAGCCTTACGGCCAATGGCAGCCACCACAGCAAACAGGGCAAAAATCAGCTCATCGAAGCCGGTAGCGAAATTCACCATAAAGCCGGAATGAAGATCGTCATCGAAGCCGGTGCCGAAGTGACGCTGAAGGCCGGTGGAAGTTTTGTGAAGGTGGATCCCAGTGGGGTGACAGTGTCCGGGCCGTTGGTGCGGATGAATTCCGGGGGTGGGCCGGGGAGTGGGAGCGCCGCGGCAGCAGAGGCACCGGTTTTACCAACGAGCTTTGTTGAGGGATGCAATAACTCTGACCATGTGGAACTGGCAGAGGTCGATACCAGGGCTACCGTAGGACCGGTCGCTAGCTCTGTGCCATCGTTAAGGGCTGCAGCCAAGAAAGATGTTGCGTTGGTGAAGCAATGCGGCCGTCAGTCTGATGGTTCCTGCGCTATGGCAGAATGTGCCTGCGAGGAAAGCCCTGCATGACGGATCTCGATCACACCACCATTCAAAATGCTTACTTACTGCTTGATGGCGCGGCTCTTGATGCACCGAGGTTTGTGTACGAACACGATGATCAGCCTGAAGTGGAGTATTTGTACCTGGGCACGCCCCACCACGGCGCTATCGAGGTAAGTCCATGCCTTGTGAAACCATCGCTCTCATCCCGAATATGGCAAGAGCAGGCACAGTGGCAAGGGCATGCTGTCGCTCTGATCTCCGGGGCAGAGCTCGATGTGGTGGCTGGCCATTTGCGGAGTTTATTGAGTGTTCAACTGCCTGACGGGGCGTTTTCTTATTTGAGGTTCTACTCACCCAAGCAGCTACAACGCCTGATGGGCGCGTTTAGTGACCTGGAACTCACCCGTTTTAGCGGTCCAGTGGGGGAGTGGCTGGCTTTCGATCTTGATGGATGCTTACATCGATTTGCGACAGATGGTCCCGGCGAATACCGAGAATCATCCGACGAAGGTTGGTTCGTGCTGGCTGAACAGCACATTGAGGCGTTATCAATCGGCGCGAAAGATGAATTTACGGGTAGGTTGGGCAAGTACCTCGGAGTCGATGATCGGGCACTCCTCGATGGTTTGATACGCGAGGCCAATGCTCATGGTTTTCGGACTGAAAAGGATGTTAGCCGCTACGCGGAGCTCTCTCTGGTCCATGGGGAGCGGCTCAACAGCGCAGGGATTCAGGAGATTCTGTCGAAGTCCAATTCGTTGGCGAGTGCGCGGTTGAGTGAAATGGATAAACGTTTGGCATACGGAGTTGCCTCATGAGTTCTGATTACGTCGTTCGATCGGGGGATACCCTTGGTGCAATCGCCCAGCGTCACCAAACCACACTGAGTAGCCTGTTACGGTTGAATCCAGACATTGAGAATCCTGACAAAATATTCCCGGGGCAGTCGCTGAAGTTGCCTGCCGCGAACGATGCGAACTTCTCCAGTTGCGAGGTGGGCCAAGTCACTCAGGAGCCCGCCTGTAGCGGGGAAATCGCGGATGTGGTTCACGTCACCGGATCGGATGAACTGATCTTGCTGACAGAGGAAGAACTCGCTGAGTGGATCGAAGAAGAGGAGTTCGTGTGCACCCCAATCATGGAGTTTTATGAAAGGTTGGAGGAGCTCGATGAAGGCGCTCGGGATTCAGAAGTTAGCCCTACTGAGGGTGAGGGCCAGATTATGTCTGACGTCCAGGAAGAGAAAGAGCGTCTGGTGGGGGAGTTGGAAGCCCGGTCGGTGCTGACTGGAGATATGCAGACAATACCCCCGATCACTGAGATCAAACGGCTGGCCGGAAACAAACACGTCACTTTTGTTCGCTCGGATAAGTTGAAGAATCATCCGCGGCGGTACTCCATCGCGGCGAGGGATCGCGCTCGTAGTCAGGGTTGGTTGACCGAAAAAGGCTTGGATCCTGCAAAGCTCCGGGATGCAATTCGAAGTGAATTGAACGTTAAATTCAATGCAACGTTGTGGGAGCCAGATCAGAATGGTGCGCTCATGACGACATTGAACAAATTCTACGATGAAGCATCCTGGTCTATCTGGGGCGATGCACAGGCTCGACAGCAAGCGATAGACGAAACCGGATTTGACGCCTCTGCGGAAGCTCAGTTCATGCGCTTTGCGGCAGGTGCGAGTGCTTCCGGCGAGTTTGATCCGAGGAAAGGTAAAGTTCATCTCCAGGCTAAGCTGGAGGGGCAATACTCTCTGGCTCAGGGCAAAGTGGGTGTTGAACAGTCTTATCCAGTTAATAATCGGTCTGAGGTCAAAGTTTTCTACCGAGTTGGTGGCTGGGATGGTGAACGGAAAGAAATTTCTTTGGGGCACTTTCAAGCAAGACTGCGGGCATCGTTGACAGGGTTTGCGGGTGCATCTGCGCTGATCGCCGCAAATGTGAAAGTAGATTCCAGCGATGGCATTCCAAATCTGAAAGGCATTGCAGCCAGAGAACGTGGGCAAGGAGCATCCATTGACGGGGGTGTATTTGCTGGCATCCGTGCTGGCTGTGAGATTGCTGGCGCACTGCTATGGGCAGACGTTCTTTCAGCTCAGTCAGACTGGAAAACGCTTTGTGAAATAGGAAAGAAAGTAGAGGCTGCGGCTGGAATTGGGGGAGAACTTCGCCTTCGACTGGAGTTCAGTGAAAACACTGGTAAATTCTATCTCAACTTCCATGCCGGCGTGGTTCTAGGGGTTGGCGCATCAGGAAGCTTTGTTCTTGAGGTGGATCCAGCGAATATCGTAACGATGATTCATTACGTCTATAAAGCGTTAGGGGATGTGGATTTTCGATATTTAGAGCTGTTCGATCCATCCACTGATGCATTTGGATGGTATCGCAAGCTTGCGATATATGCGCTCGGAACAGGGATTAACTTGACGCTCTCTGCTGCGAGAATTGCTGAGCAGGGGGTTCGGGTTGTAGACGATTAGTAAGCGGCCGGTGATCCCATCTTGAGCCTGGCGCTACCAACGTCAGGATAGTGTCCACTTATTTTCTAGTGGACACTTAACATGAACGAATTAAGAGTAACCAAGCCCTACCAACGCCGTCGCCGCTTTTCCCGGGAATTCAAAGCCGAGATTGTCGCCCAGTGCCAAGAGCCGGGCGCATCGGTCTCCCGGATCGCTTTGGATAATGGCCTCAACGCCAACATGGTTCGGCGCTGGATCAGTGAGGCGCATCGAGCAGATAAAGTACCCTCGAAAACACCGGGGTTCGTGCCGGTCAACTTGCCGGTAGCATCCTCTGCATCTGGCAATCAATCGGCCTCGAATAAGCGTAGCACTATCCGAGTCGAGATTCCCCGCGCTGGTGGCGCGGTTGTGGTTGAGTGGCCTGCGGAGCAGGCCCATCAATGTGCTGCTTTGCTGCGGGACCTGTTGGGATGATCCGTATCGATGAGATCTGGCTGGCCACCGAACCGCTGGATATGCGGGCTGGCCCCGACAAGGCTCTGGCTCGGGTTATTCAGGTATTCGGTTCAGCCAGGCCCCACAGCGCCTATCTGTTCGCCAACAAGCGGGGCAACCGGATGAAGGTGCTGATCCACGATGGCCTGGGCATCTGGTTGTGTGCCCGTAGGCTGAACCGGGGCAAGTTCCACTGGGGCGAATCCTGGCGCGGTGACCAGCTGCGTTTAACCGAAGAACAGATGTCCGCCCTGGTTCAGGGTTTACCATGGCAACGCCTTGGGGCCGACGGCGTTATCTCCATCCTGTAACCACAAGCCGAGTGATATCGCCATAGCCAAAACTGCGAATCGCTTGCAGCACAAGGGCTTGGCATACTAAGGGGCATGACTCAGCGCCCCGATCTAGACCAACTCTCTGCCGATCAGCTCCGTGCTCTTGCCACGGAACTGTTCGATCGAGTCGAGAACAAAGAGCGGGCATTGGTGCACCGTGACGCGGTCATCGAGAAGCTGACCCACGAAGTGGCCATCCTCAAGCGCCACAAGTACGCCCGTCGCAGTGAACAACTCGATGCCGTTCAGGGGAAACTGCTGGACGAACTGATCGACAGCGATCTGGCCGCCATCGAAGCCGAGCTGGACCAGGCGATGACCGAGGAGCAGAAGGCTGCCCGGCCCAAGCTAAAGCCCAAGCGCACTCCGCTGCCACCAGAACTGCCCCGTACCCTGATCCACCACGAACCTGAAAACACCCATTGCCGCTGCGGTTGCCAGCTCAAGCGCATTGGCGAGGACATCAGCGAGAAGCTGGATTACGTCCCGGGCGAGTTCACCGTGGAGCGGCACATCCGGGGCAAGTGGGCCTGCAATGAATGCGAGACCTTGATCCAGGCACCGGTACCACCGCAGGTGATCGACAAGGGCATCCCCACTGCTGGGCTGCTGGCTCAGGTGCTGGTGGCCAAGTACGCGGACCATCTGCCACTGTACCGTCAGGAACGCATCTTCGGTCGCGCTGGCCTGGAAATCCCTCGCTCCACCCTGGCCGAATGGGTGGGTGCCTGCGGTGTGCAGTTGCAACCCCTGGTGGATGCGCTGAGAAATACCTTGCTGGAACACAGCGTTCTGCACGCCGATGAAACCCCCGTCAGCATGCTGGCTCCGGGTAAGAAGAAAACTCACAAGGCCTATGTCTGGGCCTACTGCACCACGCCGTTCTCAGACCTGAAAGCCACCGTTTACGACTTCGCGCCGAGCCGAGCGGGTGAAAACGCCCGCACCTTCCTTGGAGACTGGCAGGGCAAGCTGGTGTGTGACGACTATGCTGGCTACAAAGCCGGGTTCGGTAATGGCATCACCGAAATCGGTTGTATGGCCCATGCCCGGCGCAAGTTCTACGACCTGCATGAAGCCAACAAGAGCGAACTGGCCGCCAGGGCCCTGGAATACATCGGCGGACTCTATGAGATCGAGCGGGAAACCAAAGACCTGCCGCCGGATAAGCGCCGGGAAATCCGGCAAACCAGAGCCAAACCACTTGCGGATGCACTGCATCAGTGGATGCTCGCGCATCGCCAGAAAGTGCCGGATGGCTCCGGCACGGCCAAAGCCCTCGATTACAGCCTCAAACGATGGGAAGCGCTGACGCGCTACCTGAACGATGGCGCTGTACCCATCGACAACAACTGGGTGGAAAACCAGATCCGCCCCTGGGCACTCGGCCGTTCCAACTGGCTGTTCGCGGGATCGCTGCGCAGTGGTCAGCGTGCGGCTGCGGTGATGACCCTGATCCAGTCAGCCAAGCTGAATGGGCATGATCCGTACGCCTATCTGAAGGATGTGCTGACCCGCCTGCCAACGCAGAAGAACAACGCCATCGACGAGCTATTGCCCCATAACTGGAAGCCGGCTATACCTGACAAGGTGTGATGCCCAGACGCTTACGACGATTACATGGATGATCTTGCTATTGCTCTTAATTCTGGTTTCGAGCGGGAGAGAGTTGGTCAAGAGGTCGCCCAGAATATTATCGACGATAAAGACAGAGGTGAGGAAAGCGTCCTACGACATGTACCTCCCGAGGTGAAGGCTAAATTTTTACATCTTCTAATCGATGATTATTGGCTAACGCCTAAGCTATTTGATGGGACGATGTCTAAGGTAGAGGCCGTTGGGCTAATTTTGCAATCAATGCAAAGTTGGAGAGACTTTGAGGAGACTATGGTCCGTATAAATCGACACACTCAGGCGATAGCAGCTGATTTTGACGAAAACGTACGCAAGGTTTTTAATTTCATTGGAAAGAATGCCAATCATTACCGGCTCTATAGAAGAATCCTGGAAGGCGAGGCTGCCAACCTGGTAGGACCTGTCCGTCTGGACCCGTTTTCCGCTTGTAGGGTCGCGGGGATAGTTTAATGTTGATAAAGCAAAGATTGGACAAGATCACGATCGGTGCCGCTATTGTGCTTCTTGCTTTTGTGATTGGCTGTTCATCATCTCAAGAGTCCTCAGATATCGATATTGAGGAAGTGCTGTCGGATACCAACCGCAATCTCGTGTTTGTCCAAGGCGGAGAGTTTTGGTTGGGTGATGTTGGCAACGAATCTGGTGCGCCTTTCACGCCAATGCTAGAGAACAACCGGCCTCCAAAACTAGTTAGAATTGAAGGCTTTTCTATTCTTAGAAAAGAAGTTACGTGGGGCGAGTTTCTATCCTTTCTTCAGGATGTCGGCCGAGCTGACTACTACACGATTGAAAATGGCTTCAGGCGTGCCGTACGGTTGCCAATAACAGCAGACAACGATCCAGCATCACCAAACTATAAGGATAAACCAGCGCGGAGTCCTAATTTTCAGGAAGCCGAAAATTACTGTTTGTGGTTGGCTGAACAGACTGGCCGCCCGTATGCGTTGCCATCGGAAGCTCAATGGGAATATGCCGCCAGAAATCGGGGGCAATCGATACCGTTCGCCACCGACAATGGAGAGTTAGAGCTTGATACCTACCTGCAGCGCTCTCCTATTGATCCAACGCAGCCTGTTTCCGGTAACGCGCTCGTACATTCCTCCAATCAGGTAGAGCGCCGTCCTGTCGGGTCCTATCCACCGAACCCTCTTGGTCTATACGATATGACCGGCAATGTTGCTGAATGGACGAGGGATTGGTTCTATCCCGGGTTTGGTCATATTTCGTCAGTGAACCCTGTGGCCGAACGACCATACAGTTCTCATCCTACCGAGAGGGCTGTTCGAGATTTGGCCGGCCATGGAGATCATACTGGTGGATTGGCAACGGTTTATGCGCGATTTGGTCGGGATATGGATTCTCCCTACCAGGGGTTCCGTTGCGTGGTAAATCATCCCGAGCCTATCAATTGATGGTCTGGGCGGAAATGCTCTGCCTTAACGTACGACGCTTTCCCGGCTATCCAACTGACGATGGCCGGCATTGATGGTCAATCCGCCGCACAGCGGAACCCGCCATTAAGGGGGGCGAGCGATTGGGCAAGCCTCGATCGAATGACAGTAGAGCTACTTACAAGGGGAACTTCGAAGGTAGCTCCGCGCCTGACCCTTTGAGGTTCGCCAAAAAGTCGACTCTGCTCGCCTGTTTCCGGTCCTTTCGGGTTGACCCGTTCCGAGTGCTGATAATAATCAGGCTGGTAATAGTCGTTAACCCATTCACTCACGTTGGCCGACATGTCATATAACCCCAAGGGGTTGGGTGGATATAGGCCGGGCGGTTCGGGAATATCATGGCCGTTGCCGTGAAGTGCCAGAGCTGGGTCATTGGCACGGCTGATGTTTCGCCCCGGATACAGTTTGCCATTGTCGGTAGCGTGACGATAAGGTTGACCACCTGAGCGGGCGGCATATTCCCACTGAGCCTCCGTCGGCAAGCCCACATCCCGGTCGGATTGTTCACCCAGCCACAAACAGAAAGCCTTGGCATCCAGCCAAGACACGACGGCGGGCAGTTCCTCGGCGAATCGTTCTGTATATCGGCCTTTGTCCTCCTCATAGCCCCGGGCTTTTATCACATGCCCTGAAGCTTCTACAAAAACCTCAAAATCCCCCTGGGTCACTTCGTACTTCTGGATATAGAAGTCATCCAGCACCACTTCATGAGCCGGCACGGTGTCAGCCCCCATGGCCCAGCCACCCGGGTTACCCATCAGGAACTCGCCGCCTTCAACGAACACCATATTGTCCATATTGCGCTCGACCATTTCCATGGCATACCAATCGTTGATGGCGTCACAGCCAGACAGGAACGTCAGAGAAGAAGCGAGCAGCAGGGATTTCGGCGTATGAGAGGCAATCATCGTCATTTCAGTCCATTGAGTGACATTTGAAGTGGGAAGCATTCTACCTGTCCCGCTGAACAGGGCCAAGCCGACCGGGTCGAGGTGTGAACAAGCACCTTCAAACAACTGCAAATCTCCGTATAATTCCTGCTGCCCGAAAACAGGCCGTTCTCGGGTACGGAAACAACCATCAAAGGAACTGATATGAAAACGTTCAACACCCTGCGGGTGATCTTTACGCTGATTGGCCTCGGCATGCTCGCCGGCGCTTTTTTCTCCTTTCAAAGCACCTCGACGTTTCTCGAAACGGCAACCGCCAAGCCTGGCGTTGTCACAGATCTGATCTATTCCCGCTCCAGCGACTCCGGTACCTATTATCCGGTGGTCCGATTTGAGGATGAGCAGGGAAGATCAGTGGAGTTTCAGTCCTCCAGCGGCAGTAATCCCGCCAGTTATGCTCGTGGCGAGAGCGTTCGCGTGCTGTTCACGCCCGGTGAGCCGGAGTCGGCCCGAATCGACGGCTTTTTCTCGCTGTGGGGTATGGCACTCATTGTTGGCGGCATTGGCTCAGTCTTTTTCCTGGTCGGTGCGGGTCTGTTTGTGGTGCCGGCGCTCAGAAACGGTAAGGCAAAAAAGCTGCGTCAATCCGGGCAGTTGGTGCAGGGCAGGTACCAGCGCGTCGAACAGAACACCGGGCTGGTGATGAACGGTCGCAGTCCTTTTCAGATTGTTTGTCAGTGGCAACATCCCGCCACGTCGGATGTCCACGTGTTCAGAAGTGATAACCTCTGGTTTGATCCCACCCAGCACATACAGACAGATTCGATTCCGGTGTATATCGACCCGGCCAATCCGAGGCGTTACTGGGTCGATACGTCGTTTTTGCCGAAACTGTCGGGTTGATCGCCCCTTGCAATCACGATAGGCGTTAAGCCCCCGTAATTCACGTGGTAGTGCAGCCCTGCATTGGGCAGGGTAGACTGGTCGCTTTATGTGTCGGCCCGGGATTGTCCGGGTCGGCTTTCTGACACGCAACCAGGGCCTTTCATGGACGACCACTCCAGCCAGCATGATCCGGCAGAAGAGACCAGACGTCCGCTGTTCTCTTCCGACCTGTCGACGCCTATCCATGGGCTGTTCGTGCTGGGTGTTCTTTACACACTCTACCTGGCTCATCAGATTGTCCTGCCAATCATCCTTGCGGTGTTGACCAGCCTGTTGCTGGCACCGCTGGTCAAAAAGGCTTACCTCAAATGGCGCGTACCGCGCATGGTCAGCTCGCTGTTTCTGGTGCTGATGCTGTTGGCCGGTATTGTCGGGGTGGGCGTCGCCGTTGCCATGCCAGCCATTGAGTGGGCGGAGAAAGCGCCCCAGGGAATCTCACGGTTGCTGGTGGGGGAAAGCAGTTTCAAGCAACAGATCGACCGGGTGACCGAATCCGCCAAGGAAGTGGAAAAGTCTGTTGAGGGTCTGTCAGAAGAGGAAGAGGCGGAAAAACCCACCACCGTTGTGATGCAAACCGAATCCTGGCGAAGCCAGCTGATGAGCAAGGCGCGCAATGGTGTGGCCGGGTTGGCGCTCGCCCTTGCCCTGACCTATTTCCTGCTGGTGGGGGGCGACCGCCTGATCCGCAACCTGGTCAAGCAGTTACCCCGCTCCCAGCGCAAAACCGCGCTGCGCATCACCCACGATTCCCAGAGCCAGATTGCGCAATACCTCGGGGTTCTCGGCTTGAGCAATCTGGTGGTTGGTGTCACCACCGGGCTGATGAGTTGGGCGGTGGGGCTTCCGGACCCGGCGGTATGGGGTATTGTGGCTGCGCTGGCGCGCTTCATTCCCTATCTCGGGGTGATTCTCACCATTGCCCTGCTGGCGGTGGTGTCTGCCATCAGTCTGGATGCGTTGTGGATGATGGCCATCGCGCCCCTCGGCTATCTGGCGCTGACCACGCTCGTCGGTTTCTTCATTGAGCCCTGGATTCACGGCTTCCGTATGGCGATCAATCCGGTGGTGATTTTTGTGTCCATCTTTTTCTGGGGCTGGCTGTGGGGGCCGGTAGGCGTGCTGTTGGCGGTACCTCTGATGACGGTCATTCAGGTGGTTCTGAAACAGATCCCCCGATTGCAACCGGTGTACCGGGTCATCGCCCGCTGAGACGCGGACCGCGTTCCCTGACAGTGGCGGTATTCTTTCCTATGCTGACGTGATATCTCTCACTCAGCGATGACGGAGGATCACCGCCCATGATCCCGACGACCATGAAAGCCATGGTGCTCACCGGTTATGGTGGTATCGACAGGCTGCAGTACCGGGACGTGGCCACGCCATCACCCGGCCCCGGCGAGGTGCTGGTTCAGGTGACCGCAACCGCCAAGAACAACACCGATCGCAAAGCCCGGGAAGGGTTGTACCCCACCAAAAAAGGCGAAATGCAGTCTTTCCAGATGGGCGGAGAGCCCACGCTGCGTTTCCCCCGCATTCAGGGAGCGGATATCGCGGGCCGTGTGGTGGCCGTGGGTGAGGGGGTGGGTGAGAGCCGCCTCGGCGAACGTGGGCTGCTGGACTTCAACATCTACGCCAACGAACGCCGCGACATCAACCTGACACCCGACTATTACGGCCATGGCGCCGACGGCGGCTACGCCGAGTACGCCGCGCTACCCGCAGAGCAGTTTCATCACATACCCAACCCCGAGCTGTCGGACGCCGAAGTGGCCGCCATGGGCATGTGCTCCTACCAGACCGCCATGCACATGCTGACCTCGGCCGGCATCACCGCCGGTGAGCGGGTACTGGTCACCGGGGCCAGCGGTGGCGTGGGCACCGCGCTGATCCAGTTGTGCCGCATTATGGGGGCCATTCCCTATGCGCTGAGCCAGCAGGACAAGTCCGATGCGTTGCTGGCGCTGGGTGCGGAGGCCGTGCTCGACCGCTCGGACATGGCCACGTTCGTGGACCGGGCCAAGGCCGAAACCGGTGGTAAGCCTTTTGATGCGGTGATGGATCTGGTCGGTGGTGAGATGACCGACATCTTTATCGACGCCATGATCTTCGACATGAACGCTCGCAGCTCCTATCCCCGCTTGAGCATCGCCGGCGCCAGTGGCGGCAACATCAGTGAAATCCTGTGGACCCGCATCTACCTTTACCAGGTGCAGATTTTCGGCGTGTCTCACGGTACCCGTGAAGAAGCCGAGCAACTGGTGGCGTGGATTCGTGAAGGGCAACTGAAGCCCGTACTGCATGGCGCGTTCGCGTTGTCCGATCTGCACCGTGCGGAAGAGTATTTTATGAACCGGGCGAGCAATTTTCTTGGCAAGATCGTGATTGTTCCCGACAGTCAGTGGCAAGAGCACGGCAAATTATTCGCAGTGGAGAGGCCATGATGAAACCGGAACTGACCCTGCAGTTAATGGACACCCACGCAGGCGGAGACGTCAGCCGCATTGTCACTGGCGGTATTGCGGAGCTGCCCGGCGATACCGTGCGTGCCCGGATGGAATACCTGCGTGACCATGCGGACGGCTTGCGGCGCTTGTTACTGGAGGAGCCCTACGGTATCCCGGAAATGTCCGTGGATCTTCTGGTGCCAGCTTCGGATCCACGCGCCGCCGCCGGTTACATCATCATGGAGGTCATGGGGTATCCCATCTACTCCGGTTCCAACACCATCTGTACGGCAACCGCGGTGCTGGAAGCGGGCATCGTACCTAAGCGGGAGGGCCGGCAACATTTCATGCTGGAATCCCCGGCGGGCCTCGTCCAGATTGAAGCGACAGTAAGCAATGGCGTGGTGGAGGCCATCACCTGTGAAGGCCTGCCCAGCTATATTGATACCTACAAGTCGTCTATCGACGTGCCCTCGCTGGGGCGAGTGACCTACAGCGTGGCCTACAGCGGCGGGTTTTACGCGCTGGTTGACGCCGCCGATCTCGGTTTCAGTCTGACCCGCAATGAAGAGCGCAGGCTGGCGGAAACCGCCCACGCCATCGTGGAGGCAATCCAGGCAGACCGGGGGTTTTCCCACTACACCCTCGGCGATGTCGGACCCTTGCCGTTCCTGCATTTCATGGGGCCCGTGGAGCGGGTGGCAGACGGCTACTACCGCTCCCGCTCGGCCACCTATGTGCACCCCGGAGTGATTTGCCGCAGCACCACCGGCACCGGAACGTCGGCCCGGCTCGCTCTGATGAATCATGAGGGGCTCATAAAACCGGGGGACAAACTGGAAACCGTCTCACTCCGTGAAACCGGTTTTATCGGTGAGCTGACGTCCGTCGGGCGGGTGGGCAATCATCAGGTGGTGAACAACAACATCACCGGAAAGGGCTACGTCATTGCGCGTTCGGACATCGTGATCAACTGTGACGACCCGATGGTTGAATGCGGTTCCCTTACCCATATTCTCTCCGGCTGAACGGTATAAATTGTCGGCCGGTATAGCCTAAAGTTTACCTTTACGTAAACATAACCCTATGCTAAGCCTAGTGCCAGCATTCAACGATAATAACAACAGGAGCAGGTCATGAGCCTCCCGGAATACGCAACGGTTTACAGCAACTTCGACGCTGCCGCTCTGGAAGCGGAGATCCTGGATGGAAGCCTGGAATCCGGGCTCAACGTGTGCCACGAAATCTGTGACAAGTGGGCGGATGATCCCCAGCGGGTTGCGCTTTACTACGAGAAAGACGGCGGTGGCGATGGTGTTCTCACCTTTGCCGAGCTGAAAGCCCAATCTGCCCGGTTTGCCAACTACCTCAAGTCCCGCGGTATCGGAAAAGGCGATCGGGTTGCAGGCCTGCTGCCCCGCAGTCCGGAGCTGCTGGTGGTCATTGCCGGCGCACTGCGTGCCGGAGCGGTGTATCAGCCACTGTTCACGGCATTCGGTTCCGGTGCCATTGAATACCGCCTGGAGCGTGCCGGTACCAAACTGGTGGTAACTGATCCGGCAAACTACCCGAAGCTGACGGACGTGAAAAACTGCCCGCCGGTTATCTGTACCAACGCAGCCGACGCCGCCCCGGACCTTCCGGATTTCGCCGCAACCCTGGAGGAGCAGCCAGCGGAGTTCGAACCGGTGATGATTAAAGGCACCGATCCCTTCCTGCAGATGTTCACCTCCGGCACGGTGGGCAAGGCCAAAGGTGTTGCCGTGCCTGCCCGGGCGCTGATGGCGTTCTATGTCTATATGAAGTTCGCCATCGACCTGCGGGATAACGACACATACTGGAACGTGGCGGACCCCGGCTGGGCCTACGGTCTCTATTACGCCGTTGTCGGCCCGCTGATGATGGGGCATGCCACCCATTTCAACCCGGGCGCGTTCACGCCCGAGTCCACTTACGACATGATCCGCAAATACAAGATCACCAACCTCGCCGCTGCGCCCACCGCCTATCGCCTGTTAAAAGCCAACGATCAGGTGTTGCCCGAAGGGGAAAACCTCGGTCTGCGGGTGGCCAGCAGCGCCGGTGAGCCATTGAACCCGGAAGTGGTGAACTGGATCCGGAACAGGCATTTCTGCCCGGTCAAAGATCATTATGGCCAGACCGAAACCGGCATGACCTGCTGCAATTTTCATGGTCTCGAGCACCCGGTGCGCGAGGGCTCCATGGGCTACTCGTCGCCGGGCCACAAGGTGGTGGCGCTGAACGAGAAAAACGAGGAAGTGGGTGAGGGCGAGATCGGTCAACTGGCGGTCGATGTGAAAGCCTCCCCGCTGTTCCACTTCGATGGCTACACCTGGGGTGAAAAAGACCCGTTTGTAAAAGGCTATTACCTCACCGGGGATATGGTGATCTGTCACGGTGACGGCAGCTTCTCCTTCAGCGGTCGTGACGATGACATCATCACCACGGCCGGCTATCGGGTCGGCCCGGCGGATGTGGAAAGTACGCTGCTGGAGCATGCCGCGGTGGCCGAGTCCGGCGTGGTTGCCAAGCCCGATGAGAAACGGGGGTCGATCATCAAGGCGTACGTTGTCATCAAGGCGGGGCAGGAGCCGGCCGATGACCAGGCGCTGAAAGACGAGCTGCAGGAACTGGTGCGGCGCAGGTTGTCCACCCACGCCTATCCCCGGGAAATCGACTTTGTGGACGAGTTGCCCAAGACGCCCAGCGGCAAGATTCAGCGCTTCGTTTTGCGCAACCGTGCCAAGGATGAAACCGACGCATGAGAATCACATTCGAGGAATTGACGGCCTTTCTGGATCAGCAGTTTCCCCAGGGTGCCGCCTACGGCACCCTGCAAAAGCTTGGAGACGGCTGGGCGGAAATGAAACTGGATGTGGATGATGGCCACTTGCGTCCCGGTGGCACCGTTGCCGGCCCGGCCATGATGGGCCTTGCGGATCTGACCCTCTACGCCGCGCTACTGAGCAGGATTGGCCTGGTGCCTCTGGCGGTGACCACCAACCTCAATATCAACTTTCTGCGTAAGCCGGCAGCTCACAGCCCCATCTGGGCCCGGGCGACCATGCTGAAAGTGGGGCGCACCATGGGCGTGGGTGAGGTGTTTGTCTATTCCGAGGGCATTGAGGAGCCAGTGGCCCACTCCACCATGACTTATTCCATTCCGCCGGAGCGATAGTCTGATGCAAGACACGATGAGTGACCAGTTCGTTCTTGAAACCCGCGGCCTGGTCAAAGAGTTCAAAGGCTTTGTCGCCGTAAACGATGTGAATCTGAAGATTCAGCGTGGCCACATTCATGCCCTGATCGGACCCAACGGCGCGGGCAAGACCACCGTCTTCAACCTGCTGACCAAGTTCCTCCCTCCGACCCGTGGCAAGATCCTGTTCAACGGTAAAGACATCACCTCACTTAAATCTGCCGCTATCGCGCGCAGGGGCATTGTGCGCTCCTTTCAGATTTCCGCCGTTTTTCCTCACATGACGGCGCTGGAGAATATTCGCGTGGCCCTGCAGAGCTTTGAGGGCAACAGCTTTCAGTTCTGGAAGTCCGGCGCCAGCCTCAACAAGCTCAATGAACGCTGCATGGAGCTGCTGGACAGCGTCGGCCTTGCCGATTTTGCCGACACAATCACCGTGGAGCTGGCGTACGGTCGCAAACGGGCCCTGGAACTTGCCACCACGCTGGCGATGGAGCCAGAACTGATGTTGCTGGATGAGCCCACCCAGGGCATGGGCAGCGAAGACGTGGATCAGGTGGTGGAACTGGTACGCAAGGCGGCGGAAGGGCGCACGGTACTGATGGTGGAACATAACCTGAGCGTGGTCAGCAAACTGTGCGATCGGATCACTGTGCTGGCGCAAGGGGCTGTCCTGACCGAAGGCGATTACCAGCAAGTTTCCGACGATCCAAGAGTGCGTGAGGTCTACATGGGTGGCACCGCGACCCCAAAACAGGAGACAGCGGAATGAGCCAGGCTTCCCGCAAGGACTACGAGCAGCTTCGCATCTCGGGGTTGCATGCATTCTACGGCGAATCTCACATACTCCATGGCATCGACATGGAAGTGAAAAGGGGAGAACTGGTCACCCTGCTGGGCCGCAACGGAGCCGGCCGCAGCACAACCCTGAAAGCCATCATGAACATGGTGGGCCGCCGCACCGGGTCGATCATGATTAACGGTGAAGAGACCATGAGCTGTGCGCCTCACCACATTGCGAGGTTGGGTGTGGGGTATTGCCCCGAACACCGGGGCATTTTTTCCGGCCTGAATGTGATGGAAAACCTCACGCTGCCACCGGTAGTGAGAAGTGGAGGCATGGGGCTGGAAGAAATCTTCTCCATGTTCCCGAACCTCTACGAGCGCCGCACCAGTCAAGGCTCCAAACTCTCGGGCGGCGAACAGCAGATGTTGGCCATGGCGCGGATCCTGAGAACCGGTGCCAACATGCTGCTCCTGGATGAGATTACCGAAGGCCTGGCACCGGTCATCGTGGAAAAGCTTGGCGAGGTGCTGGTCAAGCTCAAAAGCAAGGGCCTGACCATTGTCCTGGTGGAACAGAATTTTCATTTCGCCGCACCCCTGGCAGACCGTCACTACGTGATGGAGCACGGCCAGATTGTGGAGGAGATCAGTGCCGACGAGCTTGAGGGCAAGCAATCGACGCTGGACAAGTACCTGGGGGTGTAACCCCGGGCTCAAGAAAGAAACGAGTGCAACAGATGTAAAAAAAGCAACAAGAACGAATCCTGAACATCAACGGAACGACAGTAGCGGAGACACAACAATGACAATGACCAAAAAGCTTCTGACATCTGCCATCGCATCGGCCCTGCTTGTGGGCGGTGCCCAGGCTGAAATATCCGATAACACCGTCAAGATCGGTTATCTGGCGGACATGTCCGGGACCTACCGGGATATCGCCGGTCCTACCGGCCAGATCGCACTCGAGATGGCTATTGAGGATTTCGGAGGAAAAGTTAACGGCGCGAAAATTGAAGTGCTCAGCGCCGACGATCGCAACAATCCGGACTCGTCGTCCAGCACGGTTCGACGCTGGCTGGAGGATGACAAGGTCGACATGGTGGCGGGACTGGTTGCTTCATCGGTCACAATTGCGGTCACCAAACTTCTGGATGGCAGTAACGCGCTCGGTCTGGTTTCGGGTTCTGCGGCCTCCAGTATCAGTAACGAACATTGCACGCCAAACCACATTCATTATGTGTATGACACCTACCCGCTGGCCAACGGGACCGCCAAGGCAGTTGTGCAGGAGGGCGGAAAAAGCTGGTATATCCTGACGGCTGACTACGCCTTCGGTCACGCACTGGAGGGCGATGTTACCCGGGTGGTCGAAGAGAACGGCGGGGAGGTTATCGGCACCAGTCGTCATCCGTTCCCGACGTCGGATTTCTCATCCTATATCCTGCAAGCTCAATCTTCTGGGGCTGATGTGGTTGCGCTTGCGAATGCCGGTGCCGATACCACGAATGCAATTACCACTGCCGGCGAGTTCGGCGTTACGCAGAGCGGCCAGACCATTGCGGCCTTGCTACTGTTCCTGACCGATGTTCACGCGCTTGGCGCGCGGACTGCGCAGGGTATCCAGCTCACCACAGGGTGGTATTGGGATATGAATGAGGAGGCCCGCGCCTGGTCCGATCGGTACATGGAGAGGGCTGGCGTTCGTCCTACCATGGTTCATGCCGGGATCTACTCCAGCACAATGCAGTACTTGAACGCCGTTCAGGAAACCGGCTCCGATAGCGCCGATGTTGTCCGCAAACGCATGGTGGACACTCCAATCAATGACATGTTTGCAAACAATGGCAGGATCCGTGAGGACGGTCGAATGGTGCATGATATGTACCTTGCCGAGGTAAAAACTCCGGAAGAATCAGAAAACGAGTGGGATCTGTACAAGATTCTTCGCACCATTCCGGCCGATGAGGCATTCCGCCCCTTGTCCGAGAGCAAGTGCAAACTCGTGTCCGGTAACTGAGGCACTGACTGACGGGCCGCCTCGCTGTCCCGGCGGGGCGGCCCCTGATCTGCAGAAACGCAATCCGCCCCCCGTGGCTGCGCTGCTTTTGGAGTTTGTAACATGACCGAGATTCTGGGAATCCCCACGGCCGTGCTGTCTGGCCAGTTACTGCTCGGGATTATCAATGGCTCGTTTTATGCCCTGCTGAGCCTCGGGCTGGCGGTTATTTTCGGCCTGCTAAAAATTATCAATTTCGCCCATGGTGCCATGTATATGCTGGGCGCCATGGTCACTGTCATCATGTTCGATGTCATGGGCGTCAATTATTGGGTGGCGCTGTTAGTCGCGCCCCTGATTGTTGGTTGCTTCGGTATGGTCATCGAGTATTTCCTGCTGCGGCGGATCGGCGGTCAGGATCACATTTACAGCCTGTTGCTGACCTTTGGTGTTGCTCTGATGATCCAGGGCATCCTCACCAACATCTACGGCGTGTCCGGCATGCGGTATGCCATGCCGGAAGTCTTCAGAGGCGGGTTCCGGCTGGATTTCATGTATCTTCCCTATTACCGCGCCTGGGTCATCTGTGTTGCCCTTGTGGTCTGTTTCGGTACCTGGTTTGTCATCGAGAAAACCAAACTGGGTGCGTATCTGCGGGCAGGTACCGAGGATTCCCAACTGATGCAGGGCTTCGGTATCAACGTACCCCTGCTGGTCAGTCTCACCTACGGTTTCGGTGTCATGCTGGCTGCCTTTGCCGGCGCACTGGCTGCGCCCATTTACTCGGTCAACCCGGTGATGGGCTCTAACATTCTTATTGTGGTGTTCGCCGTGGTGGTCATTGGCGGCATGGGCTCCATTGCCGGTGCCATCATTACCGGACTGCTGATGGGGGTTATCGAGGGTCTCACCAAAGTGGTGTACCCGGAATTCTCTTCTGCGGTCATCTTCCTGGTCATGGTGATTGTACTGCTGATTCGCCCTTCGGGCCTGTTCGGGAAGGAGGCGTAATCATGAGCAATTCCGAGAACCAGACTGAACTGCAGAAAACCATGCTGGGCCAGCTCAAAGCCAGCCAACGCAAGAAAATGATCCTCAACCTGGTGGTGCTGGCGCTGCTGATACTGGCACCGGCGGTTATTTACGCCACCTTCCTGATGAAGATCCTGTGCTTTGCCCTGTTTGCGGTCGCCTTCAACCTGTTGCTGGGGTTCACCGGTTTGCTGTCCTTCGGCCACGCCGCTTTCCTGGCCGCAGGTGGCTATACCACCGGTTACCTGCTGTCGAGTTACTCAGGGCTAACCACGGAAATGGGCATTATCGCCGGTACAGCGGCAGCGACCGTGCTGGGCTTCCTGTTTGCCATCGTGGCGATTCGCAGGCAGGGCATCTACTTTGCGATGATCACCCTGGCACTGGCGCAGCTGCTGTACTTCGTGTTTGTTCAGGCGCCGTTTACCGGCGGTGAAGATGGCTTGCACGGGGTGCCCCGTGGCCACCTGTTTGGTCTTATCGATCTGGAGAACAACGTTGCCATGTACTACTTTGTGCTGGCCGTGTTCCTTGGCGGTTACCTGCTGGTCCAGCGCATCGTGAACTCGCCCTACGGCCAGGTGCTCAACGCCATCAAGCAGAACGAGCCCCGCGCCGTATCTCTGGGATACAACGTCGACCGCTACAAGGTCATCGCGTTCGTGATCTCCGCAGGCCTTGCGGGCCTGGCCGGCTCCATGAAAACCGTGGTGTTCCAACTGGCGTCCCTGAACGATGCCCACTGGCACATGTCCGGCGAGGTCATCCTGATGACCCTCCTGGGCGGAACCGGCACCCTGCTGGGACCGGTGGTGGGTGCCGCCTTTGTGGTGAATCTGGAGTACCAGTTGTCTCAGGGGCCACTGGGCGATTGGGTAGATCCGATCCTGGGTGCAATTTTCGTGATCACAGTGATTGCATTCCGGTCTGGCATCGTGGGCGAGGTACAGAAGTTTGTGAAGAAAAATCTGAACTGAACCACGGATCACAACGTCGTGTTTGATAACAAGAAAGGGCTGCCCGAGAGGGCGGCCCTTTCTGTTCCTGGGGGGGTGAGGTGGATATTGGCCTGATGTGATGTGCCTCCACTCTTGACATGTCTTTGCCGGTTGCCTAAACGTGTAACTGTAACATTACGCAAAGTACATGTTGTTTCCTCCAGGTTCAGATGGAACTGGCGACCCGATGGTCTTAGAAGAATAAGGGGTTGAAGGAATGGATAAAGCTACCGTTGTGCTGGTGGATGCGACGCAGTACGGAGCAGACCCAGCGGTTGCAAGGGTGATTGCTGCGCGCTTCCCGACCGTGAATGCCTGCATTCAGGACGACCTTGCCGGGGTGTATGCCTCCCATGACCGGGTGATCACCTGTTTCGAGTTTGATTTCCCCGACATCAGCAGCCTGTCGATACTCAGTGAAGCCAAGCAACGGTTTGCGTCTGTGCCCCTGCTGATGTTTACCGAGCAGCACTCCGAGGCGCTGGCAGTCTGGGCCCTGCGCACGCGGGTGTGGGATTACTTCGTAAAACCGGTCAGTGAGCCTGTCGTGGTGGAGTCCCTGAACAGGCTCGATCGGCTGTTGGTGGAATCGTCCAACCGGTCGCCGCGGAGCACCATTGTCCAGAAACAACCGCTGCCAGATGACGCCCGGTTCCAGAAACACCGGGGCGAGGACAAATGTGTTGAATCGGCCATGGCTTATATCGAGCAACACCTGTCGGACAAACTGATGCAGGCCGATATTGCAGAGCTGTGTGGCACCAACAGCTACCAGCTCAGCCGGTCGTTCAAGCGCGTTCACGGCATTACCTTCCAGGACTACATCATGAAACGGCGCATCGAAAAAGCGATCCTGCTGCTGCGTAACAACAGCGCCTCGGTCATCGATGTCTGCTGGGCGGTGGGGTTCCACGATGCTTCCCACTTCACCAAGATGTTCCACCGGCACACCGGGATGACGCCGTCTCAATACCGCCACCGCTGGATCACCGCGCGGGGTGAGTCGACCATTCCGTTTCAGCTCTCTGTGGACAGCCCTGTCAAACTCTGAATCCCGGTTGCAAGATTCTCCTAGTTTATCGCCGGAATTCTCCTATCTGTAAAAACCGTCTCCTGCCTATGCTCTGGATACAGCGCACGGAACTGTCGCTGTAACACCAAGGAAGCTCGTCTAACGACTGCAGGAGTGACGAAATGAAGAACTTCAAGGAAAACGTGGTCCGGTTTCTCCGTGATGAGGAAGGCCTGGAACTGTCTGAGTACGCGGTGGCCGGTTCACTGATTGTGCTGACCGTTGTGGGTGTCTTTGCTGCGCTGGGAGACACCATCGTTACGCAGATTACCGCAATGATTGAGGCCATGGGTGGAGAAGCTCCAGCTGCGGGTGGCTGAACCCGGGCAATCGGATGCCTTGTACACCGGATGGGGTCGATGACCCCATCCGCGTCTCAGCACCAGATCCAGAATTCGGAAAGGCCGGGCAGTAGGGAGTTTGACATGGACATTGACGTTGCAATGGTGGCTTTTCTGGTCGGTTGTCTCTCCGTGGCCATCCTCACGGACCTGTGTTTCAACAGAATCCCCAACTGGCTGATTCTGGCCACCATTTTCGGTGGCGGTGTTGGCCAGTTTCTGAATCACCAGTACATGGGCGTGTTGTTCTCGGCCAGCGGATTGTTGGTCGGTTTTCTGTGTTTCATCCCGCTTTACGCCTTCGGAAAAATGGGTGCCGGTGACGTCAAGTTGCTCGCCGCGGTGGGCGCGGTTGTTGGTCCCAAGCTCGTCTTTATCGCCGCACTTATGACCATTATTGCCGGTGGCATCCTGGCGCTTTTCTACATTACCGCCCGCGGCGGGTTGCCGGCGATGGCACGGCGTTATACCACCATGATCACGCTGCTCGCCGCCCGCCAGCCACAGTATTTACCGCCGGAACCCGGCGAAGCGGCCGGGCTGCGGTTTCCGTACGCGCTGGCCATTGCCTGTGGAACGGCCATGGCAGTGATTTGACGCTGAACCCTTATTGCATCGGAAGGAGTGAGCCATGGACGTCGAACTCGCGAACTCAGAGAGCCAGAGTACTGAACCTCGGTCGCCCAGTGGCATCGCGAGGCCCCATACCCTGGAAGAGACCGGCCTCGACCATTTCTTTGTGGCGGATCTGCTGCTCAAGCACCTCAACCTGGTTAGCAACCAGACCCTGCAGCAGCTGTCTCATCATCTGGCGTTGCCCGGTGCCGTGCTGGAGCCGGTGATCAACCTGTTGCGCCAGGAGGCGAAAGTTGAAAGCCGCAGCGCGGATCTCTCAGGTAGCGGCCTTCGTTATGCGCTGACCGACCGCGGTCGCGCCAACGCACTGGATGCGCTGTCACGGGATGGTTACAGCGGCCCGGCGCCGGTGCTGCTGGTGGATTATGAGGCTCTGGTTCGGCGGCAGTCAGTGTCCCGGTGCGTGGTCACCGAGGAATCCATACACCGGCTGTTCCGTGACACCGTAGTGGACGAGCGGCTGTTGGCCCGGCTGGGCCCGGCGGTTCATTCCGGCCGGGCCATTTTTATCTACGGACCGGCGGGCAGCGGCAAGAGTTACATTTCCCGCCAACTGGTCCGGTTGCTGACCGGACCGGTGTATGTGCCGTACGCCATTCTGGTGGGCGATACCGTCATCAGCCTGTTCGACCCCGAGTTCCATCATCCTGTCCATGGTCACGCACAGGATCCGGTGCACCTGAGCCATGGCCATGATCCCCGCTACGTGCTTTGTCATCGCCCGCAAGTGATCACCGGCGGCGAACTGACGCTCGACATGCTCGACCTGAAATTCGATGAGCAGCGCAAGCAGTACCAGGCACCGATTCAGCTCAAGGCCAGCAATGGCTTGTTGCTGATTGACGATCTCGGCCGTCAGCGGGTGTCCCATATGGACCTGCTGAACCGCTGGATCGTGCCCATGGAAGAGAAGCGGGACTTTCTCAACCTTCGCGCAGGACAGCACTTTGCGGTGCCATTCGACATGCTGCTGATCTTTTCCACCAACCTGAACCCGCTCGAGCTGGCGGACGAGGCGTTCCTGCGCCGGACCGGCCACAAGATCGGTTTCACCACCCTGGCCCCGGAACCGTACCTGCGGTTGTGGGGCCAGGTCTGCCAGGACCTGGGGATTGAAGACGATCCCGACGTTACCCGGACCATGATGACAGAGTTGTACCCGACACAGGGAAACACCCTGTTGCCCTGCCATCCCCGTGATCTGCTTGGCCTGGTGGGTGATTACTGCCGGTACCGCGGGTTGCCGGCCCGGCTGAGCCCGGAGTCAATCCGCTGGGCCTGGCAAAACTATTTCGTTCAGCTGGATAACGTGGGGTGACCGCTATGTTCAAGTCAAGAACCGTACTGATGCTTTTCTTTGCCCTCGCCATGGGGTTGTCTGCCGCCTATCTGGCCAGGGGCTGGGCCGTTGACCGGCTGGCCGCACCCACCGACGAAAATGGCGTACCGGTCGTGGTGGCTGCGCTTCAGATTCCGTTTGGCAAAAAGTTGGAGGCCAGTGATCTCCGGGTCTCCACCATGCCCAAATCCATGGTGCCTGCCGGTGCCTACCGTGAGCCCGCGGAGATCGAAAGCACGGTGGCCATGAGCACCATTTACCCGGGTGAAGTGATTATGCGGGAAAAGGTGGCCGCGTTTTCCGGTGGCAGCGCGTTGTCCGCCGTGATCGCGCCGAACAAGCGGGCGGTTACGGTTCGGGTAAACGATGTCATCGGGGTTGCCGGCTTCCTGATGCCGGGCAACCGGGTGGATGTGGTTGCCGCCGTGCCCGTGGGTAACCGCCGCTACCAATCCCGCACGCTGCTGGAGAACGTCAAGGTGCTGGCGGTGGATCAGAGTGCATCGCCGGAGAAAGACAAGCCGGTGATCGTTCGTGCCGTGACCCTGGAACTGAGCTCAGCGGACGCGGAAGACCTGGTCAAGGCAACCCAGGAAGGGGTTGTTCAACTGGCGCTGCGTAACCCGCTGGATGACGGTGTCCGCCCGGAACCCGAGCCGGAGCCGGTAAAAGAAGAGATTGTTGCCAAGGCACCGGTGGCCAAGCCGGCGCCACGGCGCGTGGTGGTGACCTCGTCCAACGTCACCATTATTCGCGGCACCGAGGTCAGTACCTCGCGGGTATCGATGTAACAAGCCTTGTGCTGAAAAGGCGGGCGCTGCCAGAACCGGGGCGCCGGCCAAACAGGAAGTGAACAAGTAAAACAGGGGAGAGTGACCATGACAGTAAAGGCGCAGAACGTATCGCTACAGGGCTATCTGATTGGCCTCGCCCTGATGTGTCTGATCGCAGTTCCGACCGGCGCAGTGGCGCAGGTCATGCTTGCGAGCGGCATGGATCGGCAGGTGGTGGAGGTTGCCCTGAACCAGTCCGAAATTCTTTATCTGGAGCAGCCGGTGGCGAAAATCTCGGTCGGTAACCCGGATATCGCCGACATCCTTATTCTGCGCTCGCGGCAACTCTATGTCGTCGGCAAGCAGCTGGGCACCACCAATGTCACGCTGTGGGATAACGACAACCAGGTGGTCAGCGCCGTGGGGATCGAAGTCAATCACGATCTGGAGAGCCTGAAATCAAAGCTCTATCAGATCCTTCCCGGGGAGGAGATTGAGGTTCGTTCCTCCCAGGACGCCATCATCCTCAGTGGTGAAGTCACCAGTACCGCAAAAATGGTGGCGGCGCTGGATCTGGCCCGCAGTTTTCAGGGCGGTGATGGCGACAAGATCCTCAACATGATGCAGGTGGGCGGTGCCCAGCAAGTCATGCTGGAGGTTCAGGTGGCGGAAGTCTCCCGCGATTTCCTCAAGCGCATCGGCGCCAAGTTCGAGGCGATCAACGCGAATTCGCTGCTGACCATCGGTGCCGGCAACAACGGCACCGCCGTTGCGCCATCGGGCGCCTTCATCCCGGGTGGCGGGTTTGACGCGATCACCGGCGGGGTGCCGGCCAGCCAGATCCTGCGGGAACCGATGACCTTTGAGAGCACCGGCCTGTTCGCCAGCTTCCTGGATGGCGACACGTTGTTCGATCTGGTGATTGACGCAGCCCAGGAGAACAACCTGGCCAAGGTATTGGCAGAACCCACACTCACCACGCTGACCGGTCAGGAAGCCACTTTCCACGCGGGTGGTGAATTCCCCATTCCTGTTGGCAGCGGCCAGGACGAGGGCATCAAGATCGAGTTCAAGGAGTTCGGCATCAGCCTCGGGTTTCTGCCCACGGTGCTGGACTCCAACATGATCAGCCTGAAACTCAACATCAAGGTCAGTGAGCTCAGCAATCAGAACTCCATTGCTCTGGATGTGCCCAACACTGCCGCCAGTTTCTTTATCAATGCTCTGACCAGCCGCAGTGCGTCGTCCACTGTGGAACTGGGCAACGGCCAGACCATCGGTGTTGCCGGACTGATCAACGAGAGCCTGCGTGAGCGGGTCGACAAGTTCCCGGGGCTGGGGGATATACCGGTGCTCGGCAACCTGTTCCGCAGCCAGGAATACATCAAGGGCAAGACCGAACTGGTGATTCTGGTGACGCCGCACTTTGCCCGGCCCGCCGATCGGGATCAGTTCTCGCTGCCAACCGACTACTTCGTGGAGCCGTCCGATCTGGAGTTTTACCTGCTCGGATACACCGAAGGACGGCAACCGAGCGGTGGCACGTCCAGTGCGGCTCAGCAAGGCAGTGTGAAAGGACAATTTGGCCACGAACTCTGAGGTGGAAGCCATGGATGCGAACAACATGAAGATCACAATGATAGCGGGCCTGCTGGTCGCCGGTGCGCTCACCACCGGGTGCGCGTCACCCAGCTCTGAAGACAAATTCGGCGATGCCGTGCGGCAGATGGTATCGGCGCAGAAGTATGTGCCACCCGAGCAGCAACCCCATGGCCTGCCGACGCTGGACGGACAAAAGGCCCAGACAGGCTACAACACCTACCGCAAAGACACCGGCAATCCGGCCCGCATGACACCGGATATGAGCGGCGGCGTCGGTATCGGTTTGCAGAAGTAGCGGTAGGGCCAGGCCATGAACGCGTCAGTTGCGGCACATAACAACCAGCAGGGTGCGATCCTGCCTCTGGTTGCGATCTCCCTGGTGGTGATTCTGGGCATGGCAGCGCTGGCGCTGGACATCAGCAACGCCCACCTGGAAAAGACCCGGCTGCAGAACGCCCTGGATGCCGCCGCGCTGAGTGCCGCCAAGGTACTTGATCAGACCGGCAATACCGGCCTCGCCGACACCGCCGGCCAGGGCACCTTCGCCGACAACCTGGCGGCGCCCGGTAACGACGGTCTGGGGGAAGCAGCCTCCGGTGGCGGCCTGGTGATGACCCTGGAGTACTCCGCCACGCTGAACCCGTTTGTCGCTGGCTCAACGCCAGCGCAGGACGTGCGTGCCGGCGTAGGGCGGTATCAGACCGCCGCCTGGTTCGCGCCGGCAGTGGGCATCACCGACATCGCCGTGGCCGCCAGCGCCGTGGCCGGCCCCAGCCCCGCGTTGCAGAAAGCCTGTAACGTCGTGCCGATGATGGCCTGTGGAACGCCGCAGGAGGAGAGTCCGGCGGGCACCACCTTCGGTTATTCCCGCGGCGAGGTGGAGCAGTTGAAGATCGGTTCCGGCACCTCGTCCGAGGTGGGTAACGGCAATTTCTACCTGATTCGCCTCGACGGCAGCAGTGGCGGCGCCGATATCCGTGAGGCCGCGGCAGGAAAATTCGATGCCTGTCTGTCCACCGGCGGCGATGGCGACATCAATACCGAGCCCGGCAATACCGTGGGCCCCTTCGCGCAGGGCATCAATACCCGTCTCGGCATCTACAACGGTCCGGTTAACTCCACCGACTACCCGCCCGACTGGTTCACCAACCACGAAACCTATGACGAGCAGGCGTACCAGAATCAGGAAATGCCTGCCTACGATCTGGACTGGTACCTCTCTCAGTACGAGAACGTCAATCCTGACTTTGTGCCGACCGGCGCACCCGGTCGTCGCATCCTTACCATGCCGGTGGGTAATTGCGACGGGCTGGCCAATGGCCAGGATTCGGTGGAGCTGCTGGGGTTCAGCTGTTTCTACATGGTGGACCGGATGAAACAGGCAGGGCAGGCCGTGTTCTATGGCCAGTTCAAGGACGATTGTGGCGGTAGCGGCGTGCCCGGCCCCGATCCGGGTGTGGGCCCGGGCCCCCATATTATTCAGTTATACAAGGACCCCGACAGCGCTGAAAGCTGACCGGTGAGCGCTCAACAGGAGTGATGAGGATAATCGCCATGGATGCCCGTAACCGCACTGGAAAACCACAACAGGGTCTGGCGCTGCTGGAGTTCCTGTTAACCGCACCGGTGCTGCTGCTTGTGGTGTTTGCCGTCAGTGAGCTGGCTTGGGCGTTCCACCAGTACCACACCATGACCCGTGCGACCCGGGATGGCGCCCGCCATGTGGCGTCCAACGCGATGGTCGGCAGCGTGGGCGTGATCTTTCTCGACAACGGCCTGGTACAGGAGGCCAGCAACCTGGTGGTCTTCGGCAATACCCTGGGTGCCGGTGAGCCCCTGTTGCCGGGATGGTCGGCCGGTGACATCGCGGTATCCAGCCCGGATGCCGTCCATGTGCGGGTGCAGGCGCGCTACAACTATGTGCCCATTATCGGGCAGATCCCGGCCTTTTACGGGGGTGAGCCTTTCGACGTGACCTTCGAGATGAACGGCACGGTGCAGATGAGGGCGTTATGAATATTCGTCGTCAGTCAGGTCTTCATACGGTGGAGTTTGCCCTTGTGGGCGCTCTGTTCTTTGTTCTGCTGTTTGCCGCCATCGAGTTCGGCCGCCTGATGTTTGTCTGGAATACCCTGGACGAGGCCAGCCGCCGCGCTGCGAGGGTTGCTGTGGTATGCCCGATCGAGCACAGCGCCATTCGCCGGGTCGCGATGTTTGATGCGCCGGTGTCGTCCGGCGAAAGCCCGATTCTCCCGGATCTGAGCGAAGAGCTTATCCGCATCAGCTACCTGACTGCCACGGGCACGCCGTTGGCGGATCCCAATGATGACTTTCTGGATATCGCCTTTGTGCGCACCGAAGTGACCGGATTTCAGCACCAGCTGATCATCCCGTTTTTTTTCCAGCAGTTCGAGTTACCGCCGTTCATCACCGTGCTGCCCCGGGAGAGTCTCGGGGTGTCGCCGGAGGGTACCGGCTGTTTCGGAACGATCAGTTAAGCGAGCAGGGAAGGACCATGCCATGACAGCAACGATGTCGGTTTTAATTGCAGGGCGGAATGCCCGGGAACTGGAAGAGCTGGAGCAGATGCTTCTTCATCAGCCGGGTCTGTCACCGTCGAGGCGCCTGATCACCAACGGCCACTCTGACCCGCTGCACAACGTCACTGAGTTGCCGGATGCCCTGGTGTTCTGCACCACCGGTGCCTGGGAGCATGAGCTGCAGTCGCTGGATGAGCGCCCGCCGCAGGGACGGGTGCCCACCATCGTCACCGGCCCGGACAACACCGCCATCATGCGCACTGCCATGCGGGTGGGAGCCAGGGACTTCTTCACCTTTCCGGTGCAGAAGCCGGAACTGCTGGAATCACTGCGCCGGATCGCCCGGGAAATCCAACCGTCCAGCGAAAAGTCCGGTGACCTGTTTGCGGTGATCAACGCCAAGGGCGGCTCCGGTGCCAGCACCATCGCGGCGTCCCTCGCCCACAGTCTGGTGGCGCGGATCGAGGACCGGGTTGCGCTGGTGGATATGGATCTGCAGTTCGGCCATCTGGCCACCGCCTTTGATCTGCAGGAAAGCGGCAGCCTGATCGACGCCATCTTGCGGGCCGACAACATGGACGCCGTGGCCCTCGAGGGGCACATGGCCAAACACAAGAGTGGTCTTCACCTGCTGGGCCATGGCTCGGAGCAACTGGTGGTGTCCGGAGACGTAGATGAGCGCCAGTTGCAGAAGTTGATGCTGTTGTTGCGCGCCGGTTACGACCATACGGTGGTGGATCTTCCAAGACAAATTGACGGCATCACCGGCATTCTGCTGGAGGCGTCGGACCGGGTGCTGGTTGTCATGCAGCAGACCATTTCACACGTTCAGGATGCCCGCCGCCTGTTGCATTACCTGACCCGCTACATGGGCGTTCCTCCAGAGCGCATCGGGGTGGTGGTGAATCGCTGGGACAAGAAACTGGCGCTGACCACGGCCGATATCGAAAGAGCCCTGGGGGTGGAGAATCTCACCTGCATTCCCAACGATTACGCCAGGGTGGCTGAAAGCGCGAATCTGGGCGTCCCTCTGCTGGAGGCGGCGCCATCGTCGGTGGTGAGCCGAAGCATGGTGCACATGGCAGAAAGCCTGTGTGGCAAGAAAGTAGTGCAGCAATCCGGCCTGAGCCGGGTGTGGCGAAAACTGGCAGGCGCCTGAGGAGGGCATGACAATGGAACCGGGTAGAACGCACGACATGAGCCATGCGCCACTGGACACGGCGACTCTTCACAGCACGACCAGCCAGGATTCGGTGCGGCGGGCGGACGAAGAGCAGGAGCGGGCCTGGAAGCAGAAAATCCATCAGAAGCTGATGAAAGTACTGGACCTGTCCCTGCTGGGCACCCTGGGGCGGGGCGAGGCCGAACGGCAGTTGTCCGAGATTGGCCAGCGTTTGATGGCGGAGGAGTCCATTCCTCTGTCCTTGAGCGCGCGGCAGCGCATTCTGCGTCAGATCCAGGACGACATTCTTGGCCTCGGCCCTCTGGAGCCGCTGCTGGCAGACAGTTCCATCTCGGACATCCTGGTCAATGGCAGCCACTGCATCTATGTGGAGCGCAACGGAAAACTCGAGAAGGTGAACGTCAGCTTTCTGAACGATACCCATCTGCTGAACACCATTGATCGCATCGTATCCAGTGTCGGCCGGCGTATCGACGAGTCATCGCCGATGGTGGACGCCCGCCTCAAGGATGGCTCCCGGGTGAATGCCATTATTCCGCCCCTGGCGGTGGATGGCCCGCTGCTGTCGATCCGCCGCTTCTCTATCGGCCGGCTGTCCATGGACGCACTGATGGAGCGTGGCACGCTGACACCGCCCATCGCCGCCTTGCTGGAGGGCATTGTTCGCGGTCGCCTGAACGTGCTGATTTCCGGTGGCACCGGCTCAGGCAAAACCACTTTGCTGAATGTGATGTCCGGGTTTGTTCCGGATGACGAGCGCATCGTGACCATCGAGGATTCCGCCGAACTGCAGCTGCAGCAGCCCCACGTGGCACGGCTGGAAACCCGGCCGCCCAATATCGAGAACCGCGGTGAGGTGACCCAGAGGGATCTGGTGCGCAACAGCCTGCGGATGCGTCCGGATCGCATCATCGTCGGTGAGGTCCGGGGCGCGGAGGCTCTCGACATGCTGCAGGCGATGAACACCGGTCACGACGGTTCAATGACCACGCTTCACGCCAACGCCCCCAGAGATGCACTGACCCGCATCGAGAACATGGTCTCGATGACGGGCACCACCATGCCGGTCAAGGCGATCCGTTCCCAGGTGGCATCCGCCATAGATGTGGTGGTCCAGGTGGAACGCCAGGAGGACGGCACCCGGCGGCTGGTGAGCGTGCAGGAGATCAACGGCATGGAAGGAGACGTGATCACCATGTCGGAGATTTTCAGCTTCCGCCGCGTCGGCCGCAACGAGAGCGGGCAGGTGGTCGGCCATTACCGAGCCACCGGCATTGTGCCCCGCTTCCAGGAGCACCTGCAGCAGCGCGGCATCATCCTGCCGCTGTCACTGTACGATCCCGACACGGAGGTGTAGGCCATGGACATGCTGGGCGACAAACTGTGGATTTTTATCGGGCTGGTTTTTGTGGCCGTGTTTCTGCTGACCCAGGGGCTGGTCGTGCCGGTGTTCGGGGAAAGCCGCGGCGCCCGCAAACGAATGAGCCAGCGCGTGAAACAGGTGACCGAAAGCGGCGGTAACGACGAGCGGCTCTCGTTGATGCGGGAACAGTACCTGCGGGATCTGTCGCCGATGGAAAAGCGGCTCGAATCCCTGGATATCCTGCAGCCCCTGGTGACCCTGATTGCCCAGAGCGGGTACCGAACCCGTGCATATCGGGTGTTGCTGCTTTCCGTGTTGCTGGCTGTGGGAGCCGGTTTTGCCGGCTACACCGTCGCCCACAACCTCTGGGCCCCGCTGTTACTCGCGCCATTTGGTGCCGCACTGCCAGCCTTCTACCTGCGCAGAAAACGGAACCAGCGCATTGCCAGAATCGAAGAGCAGTTGCCCGATGTGGTGGATGTGATCATCCGCGCCTTGCGGGCAGGGCACCCCTTTATTGAAGCCATTCGCCTGGTGTCCACCGAGCTGCCAAGCCCGGCCAGGGAGGAGTTCCAGACCACCTTCAACGAGATCAATTTTGGCGGGGATGTTCGCGCGGCGCTGTTCGGACTGCTGCAGCGGGTGCCCAGTGTGCTGGTCATGGCCCTGATCACGGCGGTACTGGTGCAACGGGAATCCGGCGGTAACCTGGCCGAAGTGCTGGAAAAAATCGCCTCGGTGATTCGTGGCCGTTTCCGGTTCCAGCGCCGTGTGCGCACGCTCTCGGCCGAGGGCCGGATATCCGCCTGGGTGCTTACCCTGACGCCGTTCGTGTTGTTCCTGCTGATCACCCTGGTGAATCCGGAGTACATGCCGCTGCTGACTGAGAGTGCCCGCGGCGCAGACATTGTGATGGTGGCTCTGGTGCTGATCGTGATCGGTGTTTTCTGGATCAAGAAGATCCTCAATATCAAGGTATAGGAGGCCATTGCCATGGATTACCTGATCGGAACGCTCGACACACTTCTGAAAGACCGGCAAATGGCCCAGCTGGTGTTTGTGATGCTGATGGCGGCAGCGGTGTTCTGCCTGGCCCTGGCCGGCATGTTTCTGTTGTCGACCCTGTTTAACCCGGTCCGTAGCCGGTTGCAGCACGTGGTCGCGCCGGCAACCGGCGAGGTGGCCCAAGGTGGCGCACTGGCGCCGCTGATCAAAACCCTGTCGCCCTATGTGCTGCCGAAAAAAGAAGCTGACCGGAGCCGCACCCGTGACCGGCTGATCCACGGTGGTTTTCGTGGTGACAACGCCCTGTCGAACTTCTACGCCATCAAAACCCTGCTAATTGTAGGACTGCCGCTGACGGTATTTTTCAGCCTGAACTGGTTACCGGGGCTGAATACGCTGCAAATCATTCAGGCAGTGGCCGGCGCCATGCTGGTGGGCGCCGTGGGCCCCAACTACGTGCTGAACAAACTGATTCAGCGGCGGAAACGCCGCCTTTACAACGGTTTTCCCGATGCCCTCGACCTTCTCGTGGTGTGCACGGAAGCCGGGTATGGGCTGAAACCCGCCATTCAGCGGGTGGCCGATGAGCTGGTAGTCGGGCATCCGGAACTGTCGGAGGAACTGTCGCTGGTCAACAGTGAAATGCGCGCCGGGGTAGACCGGGTCGATGCCCTCAAGAATCTCGCCGACCGCACCGGCCTGGAGGAAATCAGCGGCCTGGTGTCGCTGTTCAGCCAGAGTCTGCGCTTTGGCACCAGCACGGCAGAATCCCTGCGAATCTATTCCGAGGAATTTCGCGACAAGCGCATGCAGCGGGCGGAAGAAACCGCCGCCACCATCTCCACCAAGATGGTGTTCCCGTTGGTGCTGTGCATGTTCCCCGCGTTCTTTGTGGTGGCCATCGGCCCGGCCCTGGTCGGACTGCTGGACCACTTTCAGGTGCATTAACACGGACGACAATGGCGAGGTTTTACCATGACAGCACAACAGAACAACAAAGGTTCTCGCAGCATCACCAGAGTGGCCCGACCGGGTGTCGGCGCGCTCGCCCGGGCGGGTTCGTTGATGGCGATTCTGGCCCTGGCCGGGTGCGCTGCCGGGCCGGGAGTAAAATCCGGTGAAACCTACACCGACCTGTATGAGGGCAAATCAGAGCTGACGTTCTCCACCATGATGCCGGTGGAATCGGCAGAAGAGGCGGTTGCCCGGGGCGATGCCGCCTACCGGCGTGGCCAGGTGGACGAAGCCGTGTTCGAGTACATTCGCTCCCTCGAGCTGAACCCGGACAACGCGGACACTTTCTACAAGATCGGCATCATCAACCTGCACAAACAGGTTCATGACAAAGCCGCCTCGGCGTTTCGGCTGGCGCTCGAGCGTGAGGAAAAACACGCCGGTGCCCTGGAAGGTCTGGGCCTGATGTTGATGAAAGAGCGGGAATACGAGCAGGCCCAGGGGCTGCTCGAGCAGGCGGTGGCAGCGGAAAACACCCGCTGGCAGGCCCACAACGCCTTGGGCATCATGGCGGACCTGCGGGGCGATTTCCCGGAAGCGCGGGAACACTATGACCGGGCCCTGGCCATCGCGCCCCGCAGCCCCAGGCTGCATAACAATCTGGGGTATTCCTATTACCTGATCGGCCACTGGAGCCGGGCAGAGAATCAGTACCGGGCGGCCTTGAACCTTGCGCCCCGTCATGAACGCACCTGGCGCAACCTGGGCCAGCTCTACACCCGCCTGGAACGGTATGACGAAGCGCTGGAGGCACTGATCACCGTGATGAGTGAGGCTGATGCCTGGAACACCATGGGGTACATCCGCATGGCCGAGGGTGATTACCGGCAGGCGGAAACCTTTTTCAGCAAAGCGGCCAGGGCGTCCCCCAGCTACCACGTTACCTCCAACGAGAATCTGGCGCAGGTGCGCCGGCTGATTGCCCGGGAAGGACCCTGAAGCGTCAGGGTTGCTGCCGCTTGTGCTCCGCCCTGCGCATCAGATACCAGGCGATAAACGCAATCAGTGACACCGCCAGGATAATCAACGCGGCCAGCGCATTGATTTTGGGTGACACCCCCATGCGTACCGACGAGAACACCACCATCGGCAGCGTGGTGGCGCCGGGGCCGGACACGAAGCTGGCGATCACCAGGTCATCCAGTGACAGGGTGAACGCCAGCAGCCAGCCGGATACCAGTGCCGGTGCAATCACCGGCAGGGTGATCACAAAGAAGGTTTTCAGGGGTGTGCAGCCCAGATCCATGGCCGCTTCCTCAATCGACCGATCCACCTCGCGCAGGCGGGCACTGACCACCACCGCCACGTAGGCGCTGCAGAAGGTGGTGTGGGCAATCCAGATGGTGGCCATGCCCCGGTCTGCCGGCCAGCCGATGGTTTGTGCCATCTGCACGAACAACAGCAGCAGTGACAGCCCCGTAATTACTTCCGGCATCACCAGCGGCGCCGTGATCATGCTGGAGAGCAGCGTGCGCCCCGGCATGCGCTTGAAGCGGGCCATCACGAACGCACACAGGGTGCCCAGGCAGACCGCCATGCTGGCGGAATAGAAGGCAATCTGCAGGCTCATCCACACCGCAGAGAGAATCTGCTGGTCCCGGAACAGTTCGCCGTACCAGTGGGTGGAAAACCCCGCCCACACCGACACCAGCCGTGAGGCGTTGAACGAGTAAACAATCAGCACCAGCATCGGCAGGTAGAGGAACAGCAGCCCCAGCACCAGCATCACTTTGGAAAAACTGAAGGCTCGTGACTTAACCATGTTTTTCCATCTCCCGGGCCTGGAAGCGGTGGAACAGGATGATCGGTACCAGCAACAGCGCCAGCATCACAATGGCGAGCGACGACGCCACCGGCCAGTCACGGTTATTGAAGAATTCTTCCCAAAGCACCTTGCCGATCATCAGCGTATCGGGCCCGCCCAGCAGTTCCGGAATCACGAACTCGCCCACCGCCGGGATGAACACCAGCATGGAACCGGCGATGATGCCTGCCTTGGACAGCGGCAGGGTGATGGCCCAGAACGTGGTCAGGCTGCGGCAACCCAGGTCGGACGCTGCTTCCAGCAGACGCACGTCGAGCTTGACCAGGTTGGTGTAGATGGGCAGCACCATGAAGGGCAGATAGGCGTAGGCAATGCCCAGCACCACCGCGAAGTTGGTGTTCAGCATTTTCAGCGGCTCGCTGATGACCCCCAGCCACAACAGCAGATTATTCAGCAGCCCCTGGTTGCCGAGGATGCCCATCCACGCGTACACGCGGATCAGGAACGAGGTCCACGACGGCAGCATCACCATCAACAGCAGCACCAGCTGCATGCGGGCCGAGGCCCGGGCCATGGCGTACGCCATCGGGTAGCCAATCAGCAAGCACACCAGCGTGGCGATAAACGCGATCTTGACCGAACCCCAGTACGCCGCGACGTACAGGCTGTCGGACAGCAGAAACAGGTAGTTGCTGAAATTCACCACCACCGAAACGGTGTTGTCGACGAACGAGAACACCGGCTGGTAGGGCGGAATGGCCATCACCGCCGAGGAGAAGCTGATCTTCAGGACCAGCGCAAACGGCAGCAGGAAGAACAGCAGCAACCACAGGAACGGTATGCCGAACACCACGCGGCGGTGGAACAGCAGGGCACGCACCCGCTCCATGATTGGGGTGGACATCAGCTTATGGGCCACGGCATCAGTTCCACAACAGGATGGGGCTGGAGGCTTCCCAGGACACAAACACCGTATCGCCCCAGGTCGGCCGTTCGCCACGGCGCTCCACGTTGGCCATGGTGGCCTGTACACGTTGACCGCTGGCCAGTTTGACGTAATAGGAGGTGATATCGCCCAGATAGGCGATGTTATCCACCGTACCCTGGCTCCAGTTGGTGTCGCCCTCGGGCTTGTCGGCGGTGAGGTAGATCTTTTCCGGGCGCAGCGCCACCAGCGTGCTGGTGGTTTCAGCGGGCGTGGTCACACCCCGGTCGATGAACACCGGTGCATCGAGTGCGTTACTGGTCAGCGTGATGCTGTCCGCTTCGTCCTCGCGGATGTTGGCCTCGAAGATATTGACGGAGCCAATGAATTCCGCCGTCATGCGGCTGTTCGGGCTTTCGTAGATATCGATTGGCGATCCCACCTGGGCAATGCGGCCCTGGGCCATAATGGCGATGCGGCTGGCCATGGTCATGGCCTCTTCCTGGTCGTGGGTAACCATCAGGCAGGTGGCGCCCACCTGTTCCAAAATCTCCACCAGCTCGAGCTGCATCTCGGTGCGCAGTTTCTTGTCCAGCGCGCCCATGGGCTCGTCCAGTAACAGCAGTTTCGGGCGTTTGGCCAACGAGCGCGCCAGTGCCACGCGCTGCTGCTGGCCGCCCGACAATTGCTGGGGTTTGCGCCGGGCAAAGGTTTCCATCTTGACCAGTTTCAGCATCGCCTCAACCCGGTCGCGAATCTCGCTTTTGGGGAGTTTGTCCTGTTTCAGCCCCATGGCGATGTTCTGCTCCACCGTCATGTGGGGGAACAGTGCGTAGGACTGGAACATCATGTTGGTGGGCCGCAGGTACGGTGGCAGGGCGGTAATGTCCTGGCCGTCCAGTACCACACGCCCGGCGTTGGGCGCTTCAAAGCCTGCCAGCATGCGCAGCAGCGTGGACTTGCCGGAGCCGGATCCACCCAGCAGGGCGAAGATCTCGCCCTTGTGGATGTCCAGGCTCACGTTGTCCACGGCCAGCGTGCCGTCAAAGCTCTTGGAAATGCCCTGAATGCTGAGGAGCACCTCCGCTTGCGCGGAGGTGTTGTGGCCATTATCCACCCCTTAACGACCAGACTTGACGTTGGTCCAGGTGCGGGTCATCAGGCGCTGGGCGTCCTGGGGCCGACCTTCCATGATGTACAGCTTCTTCATCACCTCATCGGTGGGGTAGATGCTGGTGTCGTTGAGAATTTCTGCGTCAACAAACTCGTTGGCGGATTTGTTGGGGTTGGCGTACCACACGTAGTTGGTCACGTCCGCGATGATGTCCGGGCGCATCAGGAAGTTCATCAGCTTGTGGGCATTCTCCACGTTCGGCGCACCGGCCGGAATGGTCATCATGTCAAACCACAGCACCGCACCCTCTTTCGGAATGGTGTAGCGGATCACGTTGCCGTTTTCGGCCTCTTCAGCGCGGGCAGCGGCCTGCAGGATATCGCCGGAATAGCCGGCGGCCACACACAGGTCGCCGTTGGCCAGATCACCAATGTAGCGGGACGAATGGAAGTAGGTAATGTTCGGGCGTACGGCCTTGATCACCTCACCGCCTTTCTTGATGTCGTCGGCGTTGACGCTGTTCGGGTCCAGACCAATGTAGGCCATGGCTGCACGCACCATTTCCTCACCGGAATCCAGCATGGCAATGCCACAGCCGCCGGCGGCCAGCTTGCCGGTCACTTCCGGATCGAAGACCAGGGCCCAGGAATCGGTCGGCGCGTCGTCACCCAGAATCTCCTGAATGCGCCCCTCGTTGTAGCCGTAGCCGTTGGTTCCCCACAGGTAAGGCAGGGAGAACTGGCTACCCGGGTCGACTTTTTCCAGATCGTCCATCAGGTCCGGGTTCAGGTTGGCCATGTTGGGCAGTTTGGTCTGATCCAGCTTTTCAAACGCCTGAGCCGAAATCTGCTTGGCCACATAGTGGTTGGAGGGCACCACCAGGTCGTACCCGGAACGGCCGGACAGCAGAGCCGCTTCCAGAATCTCGTTACTGTCGTAAACGTCGTAGATTACCTTGATGCCGGTTTCCGCGGTGAACTTCTCCAGCGTGTCCTCGGCAATGTAATCGGACCAGTTGTACACACGCACTTCTTCCGCCGCGATGGCGGAAGACGCACCCAATGACACAGCAATAGCGGCGGCGAGCGCCTTAGGCTTACACAACTTCAACATCGGTGTTGTCCCTCACTGAAAAGGGATGGATACAAAGCGTGCAGGACGCACGCGGTGTTGTGCAGGTCTGCTGAGGGTGGCCGCAGTGCGGCTCCTTTGAGGCTTGTCCTGGAAACGGCGGTGAAGAACAGAGAGAACCGACCGTATTCGCGCGATATGTATCACGAGAATGCCCTGTGCGCTACACAAATTTCAGGGCAGAGGATCGGGGGTTATGCGTAGTCGCGCTATACGACCGCCTTCGTAGTTGCCTGGTGAAAACACGTCTGGTTGGACCCGGACTGTTTGGCCCTGAACATGGCCTGATCTGCGGCCTCCAGCAAGGCCACCGGCGTGTCTGCGTCGGCAGGGTAGAACGACACCCCGATGCTGACGGAAATATGGATCGGGCGCAGTCCCGTGCGGAAGGGCATGGCGATCGCATCGATAATCATGCGGGCAACGTGGGAAACGTCGCTCTGATGTCGGGCACCGGTGAGAATCATGGTGAATTCATCGCCCCCCAGCCGGGCCACGGTGTCGTCCTCCCGCACGCAACCCGACAGCCGCCCTGCCACGTCACAGAGCACGCGGTCGCCCGCTTCATGGCCGAGCGAGTCGTTGACGTCCTTGAAGCCATCAAGATCCATAAACAGAACTGCGAGCGGCAGGCCGCTGCGTTTGGCGTGTTTGACCTCCTGTTCCAGCCGGTCCAGAAACAGCCGTCGGTTGGGCAGACCGGTCAGCAGATCATGATGGGCGTTGTGCCAGATTTTCTCCTCGGCCAGGGCCTGTTCGGTAATGTCGCGGAACATGCACACCGTCGCCTCGGTCTTGCCATTGTCGTCCAGCACTGGCGCCAGCAGGTATTCGAACCGTTCGCCCTGGCCGGACGCAAACGTATGGACCAGTTTGCCGCGATAGGTGGATTGGTCCGCTATCACCTTCTGTAACCGGCGCTGGAACTCGGCGGCGAATGAAAAACCGAGGTCGAAGACCGATTGGCCGATGATGGCGCTGGGCTCAAGGGCCAAGAGATCGGTGGTGGCGTCGTTGGCATAGATGAATGTGCCCTCGGCATTCAGCACACAGATCGGATCAGGTGATGCCACCAGCACCGCACCGAACAATCGGGTTTCCATCTCTTTCGCGGTGGTGTAATGCTCCAGTGATTCGGCAACCGCCTGATCAATGGCTTCATGGAAACGGGTGAGGTCCTCAAGCTGTTGGCCGGCAACCGTGGGGTGTGCCTTGGTCCAGTGCGACACCACGCTTGCACGCAGGGCGCGGAACTCGGAAACGGTTTCCATGACGCTGAAACCGCTGGTGTGACGGTCTCCGCCATGCACCTCCGCCCAGGACTCCGCCTCTTCAGCGGGCCCATGACCTTTCGATTTGGCGCTCTGCTCGCTTTCACTCTGGTGCGAATCGAGGTCGTCAGCAATCTCCAGCAGCATCAGCCTGGCGTGGTCCCGCAGCCCGGTCTGGTCCATCCGGCTGGCATGGAGAATGGTTTTGGCGAACGCTTCCCAGTCCTGAAGAATCGGTTCGATGTGTGCCCGGATAAAGTCTGATAACCGTATTTCCATGTGTCGAGCCCTCCTGTTACGCAAACCGTTCAGCCCGGATCCCTCGGGGGCCACGTTGGCGCCCTCGCTCCAGTGTCTTGGACCCCGGTTATCGCCGGCGGTTCATCCCAGTCGCGCAAAACCGAACAGCCCGGTCAGCGGATGTGCGCGATGTTCAATCTGAGCCCGCAGCAGGGCGGCGCCCAGCATGCTGTAGCTTATGCCATTGCCGCCGTAGGCCAGTGCGAACAGAACACGGGCCCCATATTGCGAGTGACTGCCGAACAGCGGCAGCCCGTCGCTGGTCTCGGCGAAGGTGCCGCCCCAGGCAAAGGCAGGCCGTGCATCCAGGTCCGGAAACAGCCGCGAGATCTTGCGCTGCAGTTTGGCGGCCTTGCTGACCACCAACCGGTCTCGGCGGGTCGGGATATCGCGGTCGTCGTCTTCGCCGCCGACCAGCAATCGCCCATCGCCGGTGGTGCGCAGATACAGATACGGCCGGGCGGATTCCCACAACAGGGTCGTGTCCAGCCAGCCCAGTGCCTCGCGATCCACCGGATCACTGATGTAGGCATAGCTGCTGCGATTTTTCGCCACGCGTTGATGCAGCCAGCATTGCGCTTCGTAGCCGCTGGCCATCACCACGTGCCCCGCCCTGATCGAGAGGTCATCGGCGGTGGTCAACCAAACCGAATCTGACGTCGCCGTGAGAGTTTTCACCTGGGTGCGATCGAATACCCGTGTGCCCTGTCGCTGCATTCTCCGCAGCAGCCGTGAAGCGAGGCGGTAGGGATCCAACCGGGCGGCGACCGTGCTGAGAATGGCCGCCGGGGCCGTGAGCGCATACTCGTTTTTGAGAGCGGTCCGGTCCAGCCAGCGTACCGGGAAACCGTATCGTTCCCGCCAGGCATATTCCTCCACGAGGCGTTGATGATCGGCGCGATTACTGGCGTAGTAGAGGCTTTCACAGTGGGCGAAATCGACGTCTCCGATGGTTTGGGCAATCTCGCCGATGTCGCCGACCGCGCGCAGGCAGGATTGATAGGCCAGAAGCGCCGTTTGCTGATCGTAGCGCCTCACCAACTCTGTCGCGTGGGTGTCGATTTCATACTGCAGCAATGCGGTGCTGGCCGACGTGCTGCCCCAGCAGACGTCACGCTGATCAAGCACAATGACATCGTGACCATGGGCTGTCAGCTCGTCCGCAATGAGGGCGCCGGTGATGCCCGCGCCGATAACCGCCACATCGCAACTCACGTCGGTAGCAAGCTGCGGGAAGGCATACATCAGACCATTCTTGACCGCCCAGAACGGATAGCCGCTTTTCAGGTCCACCGGTGACTCCTGACAAATCGTTTCTGGCGTGTGTGCCAGCAGAGTCACACGGTGGTGATTGTGGCGTCGGTGCGCTGCCGCACCGAGCGGTTACGGTGAGCCTCGGTCAGCGACCCTGACCGGCTAGTCCCATGCAGTTGGCGTAGAAGGTGGTGGTTGCAGGCCAGTCCGAGAAAATGCCGATGACACCGACGTCCCGTGCCAGTACATCAATCACCGTGTAAACATCACCGTCGTTATTGATGGCGTCGGTGATGGTCTGGTGGTACCAGCCACCTCCGTCGGCCAGCGGACCGCTGCGCTCAACCGTCCAGGCAATCAGGTCGAGGCCTGCGGCTGAGGCGTTCCTGGCGTACTCGGAGGCAACGATTTCCTGGTGACCGTTCAGGGTCAGCATTTTCCACAGCGCCGGTGCCAGCACCTTGACTCCGTGGGCAGCGAGGTCTTCCATCCACGCCAGAGACGCGTTTTCCGGCGTCAGTGGCTCCTGGTCCAGAAACACCGCCTGCTGGCCAAAACGGGGGGTTTCGTTGACCCAGAACAGCACGTCATTGAGCAGAAACGACTGAGGCCAGACATCGCGGGGATTCACGCCGGCATCGATGTAGTCCTGGATCATCTGGCGGGCGTAATCCTGCTGGCTGTAGTCTCCCTCGAAGGGCATCTCCACGACCGGCGTTTTCAGCTCCGGTGTGAACTTCACGCCCAGCGCCTTGAACAACTCGATGCTTTCCCGATGGGTCAGCAAGGTGCCGCGGCTGCTGTACAGCTCGGTGCGCCAGTCGGCGGTGCCCCTGAGGTAGTCCTCGGGCGTGGTGGCCATCGGGTTGAAGGCATCCATCTTGCCTTCCAGAGATTTGAACTCCTCGAGCGTGAGATCGCTGGTGCGGCATTCGGCCTGTGCTTCGGTGCCGGTGTCCGGATCCGCCGGCACAAACGGCTGGGTGCACTTGGCGTTCAGTTCGGGGATGGCGACGATATTGGTGGTGGTGTGAAGATCGTTCTGGGCGTGGCGGCAGACCAGTTCCCGGTCTTTGGTAAAGGCTACGTCGCACTCAAGAATGCCCGCGCCCATTTGCGCAGCCGCCACGTAGGACTCAAGGGTGTGCTCGGGAAACTGCAGCGGCGCGCCCCGGTGACCAATGGAGAAATCCGTGGGTTTGAATTTCTTGACCTGGCAGGACTGCAGGGTCTCTTTCAATGGGCCCTCGTCCATATCGCTCACCAGCCACAGGGGTCTGGGTCCCAGATGGACCTGGCTCTTGCCCCGCTGGGTTTTGCCGTCGAGGTTTGGCCACGTGTTCTGCCAGTTCTCCAGGCCCGGTGGGGTCCAGTTCTCGCCCTTGCCGTGCCCGCCCGGAGCGGCCTCGGCGGTGGAGAAAGTCACAACCAGCAGTGCCGATGTCAGTAACGCGTGTAGTTTCATAACAAGCTCCCTATGCAATGAAGTGTACTGCATGCTCACTATCAGAGCAGGGCGTTACGTTGCCGTGACCATTTGGTGACGTATGGCCCCGACAGGGTAACCGGTTGGTGGGCGGAAACCCTGCCGTTACCGGCGCTTGTGGTATATCCCTATCTTGCAAATTGCCCCGGAAAACAGGATAAAGAACTGTTGAACACCCCTGTGCCGGCCCCTCGCCACAGGCCTGTTTGAGTCGTGGAAGGCTTTTCTTATGGGTTCTGGTTTTGCGAGCGCCGACGCGTTCCTTAAGGCGCACCCCGAACTGCAGTTTGTTGACCTGCTGATTCCGGATATGAATGGTATTGTTCGGGGCAAACGGGTGGACCCGTCTGCGTTGGCCAAGGTGTTCGAGCGAGGCGTGGCCATGCCGGCGTCGATCTTTGCGCTCAATATTCAGGGCACCACGGTTGAGGAAACCGGGTTGGGCCTGGACATTGGCGAGGCCGATCGCGTGTGCCTGCCGATCGCCGACACCCTCACCATGGAACCCTGGCAGAAGCGACCCACCGCCCAGCTGCTGTTGACCATGTACGAGCTGGACCGGGAAACGCCGTTTTTTGCAGACCCGCGCGTGGTGCTGCAGAACATCATCACGCGATTCGCAGAACTGGGGCTGACTCCGGTGGCCGCCTTTGAGCTCGAGTTTTACCTGATCGATCAGGAGAATCTGGCCGGTCGGCCCCAGCCACCGAAATCCCCCATTTCCGGTAAACGCCCGGCGGGTACTCAGGCTTATTCCATCGACGATCTGGACGAGTACGCGGAATTTCTGGCGGATGTTCTGGATGCCGCCCACGAACAGGCGCTGCCGGCCGACGCCCTGGTGGCGGAATCCGCACCCGGTCAGTTCGAGGTGAATCTGCATTACGTGGATGATGCGGTGCGGGCCTGCGACCACGCCACTCTGCTCAAACGCCTGATCAAGAACATGGCGTACGACCATGAAATGGACACCACGTTCATGGCCAAGCCTTACCACAACCAGGCCGGCAGTGGCATGCACCTGCACGTGAGTCTGGTCGACGGGGACGGTCGCAACGTGTTCGCTGGGGATGCGGAGCAGCCCAATGACATGCTGCGCTGGGCCATTGGCGGGCTGGTGGCCACCATGAACGATGCCATGGCGCTGTTCTGCCCGAACATCAACTCGTACCGCCGGTTCAGCCCGGAATACTACGTGCCCAGTGCCGCCACCTGGGGCGTGGACAACCGCACGGCCTCCTTACGCCTGCCGGGCGGTGATCCGGAGGCCCTGCGCATCGAGCATCGGGTAGCGGGCGCCGATGCCAACCCGTATCTGTTGATGGCCGCTGTGCTGGCGGGCATGCACTACGGCATTACCAACCGGATTGAGCCGCCGCCGGTCACCGTGGGCAATGCTCATGAGCAGCACGAGGCCACGTTGGTGAACAACCTGCGGGACGCCTTGCGGGAGCTGGGGCAGTCGCCGGTGATGGCAGAGTATCTCGGTAGCCCGTTCCTGGATGTGTTCGTGGCCTGTAAGGAACACGAACTGAACGAGTTCGAGATGACCATCTCGGACCTGGAATACCTCTGGTATCTGCACACCGTGTAATACCCGGCTATTCAATGATCAGCCAGGTGGCCTTGAGTTCGGTGTACTTGTCGAAGGCGTGCAGGGACTTGTCACGGCCGTTGCCCGATTGCTTGAAGCCACCGAACGGGGCCGTCATGTCGCCACCGTCGTAATGATTGATCCACACACTGCCGGCCCGCAGTGCCTTGGCCACCTTGTGGGCGGTGTTGATGTTGGACGTCCACACCGCGGCGGCCAGGCCATAGATGGAATCGTTGGCGATGGCGACGGCTTCCTCGGCGGTTTCGAACCCGATCACCGACAGCACCGGTCCGAAGATTTCCTCCGAGGCGATGCGCATGCCGTTGTTGACGCCGTCGAACACCGTTGGCTGAACAAACAGACCACCGGTGTCCTGCATTACCCGCTGGCCGCCCTCCACCAGCGTGGCCCCCTCGGACTGACCGATGCCGATGTACTCGATGATGCGATCCAGCTGGGCCTGATCGACGATGGCACCACAGGTCGTGCCCGGATCCAGGGGATGGCCGGGCCGCCAGGTGGTCAGGGCTTCACGGATCAGACCGATGAACTCGGTGCGAATGCTGTTTTCCACCAGCAACCGGCTGCCTGCGGTACAGACCTCCCCCTGGTTGAAAGCAATGGCACTGGCGGCTTCAGCGGCGGCTTTTTTCAGGTCCGGGGCATCGGCGAAAACAATGTTCGGGCTTTTGCCGCCGGCTTCCAACCACACCCGCTTCATGTTGGACTGACCGGCGTAGATCATCAGCTGTTTGGCCACGTTGGTGGAGCCGGTGAACACCAGGCAGTCCACGTCCATGTTCAGGGCCAGCGCCTTGCCCACGGTGTGGCCAAAGCCCGGCAGCACGTTGAACACCCCGGCGGGGATGCCCGCCTCCTGAGCCAGTGCCGCCAGTCGAATAGCGCTGAGCGGCGATTTCTCCGAAGGTTTGAGGATCACTGAATTGCCCGTGGCCAGGGCCGGGGCAATCTTCCATGCCGCCATGATCATCGGAAAGTTCCAGGGCACGATGGCGGCAACAACGCCGATGGGTTCGCGGGAAATCATGCCGATCTGGTCATGGGGGGTTGCAGCGAGTTCGCCGTACACCTTGTCGATGGCCTCCGCGGTCCAACGGATGGCCCGTGCGGTGGCCGGCACATCCACGCTGCGGGCGTGGGCAATGGGCTTGCCCATATCCAGGGTTTCCAGCAGGGCCAGTTCGTCGCCGTGGGCGTCGATCAGGTCAGCGAAACGCAGCAGCACAGCCTTGCGTCGGGTCGGGGCCAGCCGGCTCCACACGCCGCTGTCGAAGGCTTCTCTGGCGGCGGCAACGGCAAGGTCGGCATCGGCCTGGTTGCAGCTGGCCACTTGGGTCAGTTCGCGGCCGTCCACCGGGCTCACGCACGGGAAGGTTTCGCCGTCGGTTGCCGGTCGGTAATCACCGTTGAGGTAGGCGCGGTTCTCGAACACAAGCTGGTTTGCCAGGGCTTGCCACCCGGCCAGGTCGGCGGGTGAGGCGGAAGGGGTGGTCTGGGTCATGGCTGCCTCGCAGGCAAGGGAATTGAGTCATCATAGCAGCACTTCCGTGGCCAATCCCGGTCTCTGATATAGGTAGAAGAACGTGTCTTCCCGAACCTTCGGGCCTGGCATAGACTGGCGTCGGCGGCTGCTGTTTGCGGCCGCCTCCCGAACCTTTCCCGATTCTCTATGGCGCCCTCCCAATGACCCAGCACCCACCGGTTCCGTCCTACTATGCCGCCTCGGCGAATCGGGCACCGATACGCCCGGCCCTGCAGGGCCACATCGAGGCCGACGTCTGCGTGGTAGGTGCCGGTTACACCGGCTTGTCGACCGCACTGTTTCTGGCAGAAGCAGGTTTCCGGGTGGTGGTGCTGGAGGCGGCGACCGTGGGCTGGGGCGCGTCCGGGCGCAATGGCGGTCAGATCGTCAACAGTTTCAGCCGGGACCTGGATACCATCGAACGCCAGACCGCCCCGGACCACCTGCGCCTGTTGGCAGAGATGGCCTTTGAAGGCAGCCAGATCATACGGCAGCGGGTGAAGGATTACGGCATTCGCTGTGACCTGAAAGAAGGCGGTATTTTTGCTGCACTGAATTCGCGCCAGCTGGGTCACCTCGAATCCCAGCAGGCGCTGTGGCGTCGGTTCGGCTATGACCGGCTGGAGCTGCTGGATCAGGAAGCCATCCGCAGCCGTGTCGGTACCGAGCGTTATGTGGGGGGCGCCATTGACCATACCGGCGGGCATATCCATCCCCTGAATCTGGCGTTGGGCGAAGCCGCTGCGCTGGAATCCCGCGGCGGCGTCATTCACGAACACTCGGAGGTGGTCGACATTGTGCCCGGTGAGCCGGCCACCGTGAAAACCCGGGAAGGTGAGGTGAGGGCTCAGTTCGTGGTGCTGGCGGGCAATGCCTACCTCGGCGGACTGGTGCCGGAGCTGGGGGCCAAATCCATGCCCTGCGGGTCGCAGATCATCGCGACCGCGCCCCTGGACGAGGCTCTCGCCAAACGGCTGCTGCCGGCAGACAACTGCGTGGAGGACTGCAACTACTTGCTCGACTACTATCGCCTCTCCGGCGACAGGCGGCTGATCTACGGCGGCGGCGTGGTGTACGGCGCCCGCGACCCGGCCAACATCGAGCGACTGGTGCGCCCCAACATGCTGAAAACGTTTCCGGAGCTCGCCGGTGTAAAGATCGACTACGCCTGGACCGGCAACTTCCTGCTTACGCTGTCACGCCTGCCGCAAATGGGGCGTCTGCACGACAACGTCTTCTACTCCCAGGGCTGTTCCGGCCACGGCGTAACCTTCACCCACGTCGCCGGCAAAGCTCTGGCTTTGGCCATTCAGGGCCAGGCCGAGCGCTTCGATGCCTTCGCCAGCCTGCCCCATTACCCGTTCCCCGGCGGGCGGGCATTCCGGGTGCCGTTCACCGCGATCGGTGCCTGGTATTACGCGCTGCGGGACCGGCTCGGGGTGTGAGTGAGCAACCGGCGGACCTGCTGTCGGCATTGCGAGGCGGGAATGCTATGATCACTGCATTCCATGGTGTGTCTAAGCGAGTTTTATGAAAGTACCGAAGCGATTACAGCCCCTTGTCGATGATGGCATGGTGGACGAAGTGCTCTACCAGTTGATGAGTGGCAAGGAAGCGCAAGTGTACGTGGTGCGTTGTGGCGATACCCTGAGGTGCGCCAAGGTGTTCAAGGAAGCGCAGAAGCGCAGCTTCAAGCAGGCTGTGGAATATCAGGAAGGCCGCAAGGTACGCAACAGCCGGCGGGCACGGGCCATGGGCAAGAAAACCCGGTACGGCCAGAAGGAGCAGGAAGACGCCTGGCTCAATGCCGAAGTCGACGCGCTTTACCGGTTGGCGGCAGCGGGCGTGAGGGTGCCGGAGCCCCTGGGGTTCGTGGACGGTGTGCTGCTGATGGAGCTGGTGGCTGATGAGGAAGGCAAGGCGGCGCCGCGGCTGGACGACGTTACCCTGTCGCCGGAGCAGGCCCGGGATTATCACGCCCAGGTCGTTGCCGAGGTGGTCCGCATGCTGTCCGCCGGGCTTATCCACGGCGACCTGTCGGAATTCAACGTGCTGGTGGACCGCAACGGCCCGGTGATCATTGATCTGCCACAAGCGGTGAATGCCGCCGGCAATAACAACGCGGAGCGCATGCTGGAGCGCGACGTGGATAACATGCGCCGCTATTTCGGACGCTTTGCGCCGGAACTGCTCAAGACCGACTATGGCAAGGAAATCTGGGCGCTCTATGAGGCCGGCCGGTTGCACCCGGACAGCAAACTGACGGGGCGCTTCGAGCACAGTGACGTGGCGGCAAACGTCGATGAACTGATGGAGATCATCGACGCCGCCAAAGAGGAAGAGTGGGAGCGCCAGGAGCGCCGCCGTGACGCCGAAGAAGGCGACGAGTAACCGCGCTCAGCCTACGAACATCTTCTTCGCCAACGGCAATCCCTTCAGGCCACTGACCGCAACGGTGGCCAGCAGCCCGCCGATCATCGCCCCGGCCACGCCGCAGGTCATCACGTCCTGGCCCGTCAGGTACAGGCCGGGTATTCGGGTTTTGGGCTTCAGCCAGTCCTGCTCGAAACGGCTCGGAGTGTGGTTCAGGCCATAGATCTCGCCTTTGCTGTAGCGGCAGAAGTAGTCCGTCGATAGCGGCGTGGACAGCTCGTAGTAATCCACCTTGCCTTGCAGATGCGGAAACTTCTCGTACAGCTTGGCCAGCAGCCGCTGGGCGTAAGCTTCTTTCAATGCCTCGTAATCTTCGCCCCGCTTGCCCCAGGTTTTGTCCGCCCAGCTTTCATACCAATCGTAAGGCCCCGGAGCGACAATCTCGATTGTTGCCCGCCCCGGATAACGCTCGGCAAAACTCGGGTCCTTGGCAGACGGAAAGGAGATGTAGGTCAGCGGAATGTCGGTATCCTCCGGCTTCGCCATGAAATCACTGACGTGCTTCTCATAGTCGGGGCCCGGGTAGATCCAGTAGTTGGTCTTCGGCAGTTGGAGGTTCTCAGCGCTGTCCTGCAGGCCGATATACAGGCAGTTGCTGGCCATGGAGCGTTCCACAGTGGTCAGCTTTTGCTGGTAATAGTCCCGGTGTGGCGCGGAGCCCGGCAACAATTTGTTGAAGGTATTGAACACACCGGCATTGCTGATGACCAGCGGGGCGCGGACTTCTTCGCCATCCGCCATGCGCACGCCCACCGCTTTGCCTTTCTCGATCAAGATTCCGGTGACGTCGGCGTAGGTGAACACCTCGCCGCCGCCCTGCTGGATCACCGGAATGATGCTCTTGGCCATCTCCGAAGCCCCGCCGATGGGGTAATACCCGCCGTACAGGTAATGGCGCGCGATCAGGGCGTGGATGATAAAGCTGGATTCCGCCGGCGGCAGGCCGTTGTCACCCCATTGGCCGGTGAGTACGGCGATCAGCTCCTGATTGCGGGTCAGGCCCTCCAGCACCTCTCGGGTGGGGCGGTTGAGAAACGACGGCGCGGCCCGGTTCACCAGCTTGCGCAGGGGGCCGGCGGCCAGATCCGGCAGCACTTTGCCGATGACCAGCCCCGGCATGGCCTTGGCCACCTTTTTCAGATAAATCAGATAGGTGTCGATGGCCTGCTCTTCATCGGGGAAGGCTTTGAGCAGTTCTGCTTTGAATTGATCGGGGCCGGCCACCAGGTCCACATGGCGGTCGCCGATGAAAATCCGGTCAAAATGGCTGTCCATCGGCGCCCATTTCAGTTGCCCGTCGGTAATGTGGTCGAACAGCCGTTTGGTCAGGGTATGGTCCGCCCCCACATCGCCGATGTAGTGCACGCCCACGTCCCATTCGTAGCCATTGCGGTCGTAGCTGTGGGTGAAACCGCCGGCGGTGTAATGCTGCTCGAACACCGCTACTTTCTTGCCCAGTTTGCTCATGCAGGCGGCGGTGGTCAGTCCGCCGATGCCGGAGCCGATCACAACCGCGTCGTAAGGGCCGTCAAGGCGATTGGCGCGGTAGCGGCGGCCGACACGGATGGTGCTGGGTTTGGGGCTGCTCATCATGTGTTGTCCTTGTGGTGTTGTTCGTGATCGGCGACGGCGCCGTCCAGCAGGAGCGTGAGAACTCCCTGCGCAAGTTGGGGCTCCGCCTCGGTGATGGGTAAATGGCCATCGATGCTTAGTTGTGCAAGTCCATGCACCAATGACCAGGCGGCCGCAGTTACCAGCATCAATGGCATGGGTTTGATGTAACCGGCCTGCTGCGCCCGGGCAATGGTATTCTCAAGCACCCGGAAAGCGCTCTTGCCAGCCGTATCCAACCGCGGGTGCACACCTTTGGGCAACACCCGGCCACCGAACATCAGCCGATAAAAATTCGGTTCCTCTTGTGCAAAAGATACGTACACAAGCCCAATATCAATTAACGCCTGTCTTGGCTGGGCTTGATCCACTGCCAGAAGCCGTTTTCTCAACGCCTGAAATCCAGTAATGGCCAGTTCAGCCAGCAGGCTCTCCCGGTCCATGAAATGGCGGTAAAGCGCCGGCGCGCTGACGCCAATCTGCTTGGCCAGAGCGCGCAGGCTGATGGCTGCGTCGCCGTGTTCGCGCAACGTATCCAGAGCCAGTTGGTGAGCCTGCTGAGGCAGATCACCATGGTGGTACGCGGGTTTGGCCCGGGTTGAGTTGTCGTTCATAAGTTATCACTGGTAACAATGTTTACGGTGATAACATCACGAGTGAGCAACAGGTGTCAAGCAGATTCGGGGATCAAAACGTGGGAAGGGGATTTCAGAATAACGCGGGGGCAAAAGAACTAACCCGGCGAGCAGAGGGCCCGCCGGGATGTCGCGAATGGTGTTACTTCGCGGTGACGGTCTTCATGACCAGGTTGCCGTCTTTACGGATCGGGCCGTCTTCCTTGGCACCGAGGGTGTATTCGAAGATACCGGTTTTGCTACCGCCGTCCTCGCTGTGAACCATCAGCATCAGCATGTCACCGGATTTCACTTCCTCGGTCAGAATGGCGGCTACGTCCATGTTCTTGCCCATCTTGATGGGCGCGTGGCCAACCACCGGGCCCGGCTTCATGGCTTCGTCGGTGCGGTGCACGACCAGCCAGCCGTTCTTTTCGGCCATGACCTGCTTGGCAGTGACTGTGCCACCACTGACGTCCTGATCAGACGCTTTCACGCCGACTTTACCGTGATCCATGGCCATAGCGGCGCCGGAAGTCAGTGCGGTAGACAGCAGGGCTGCCGTCAGAAATGTGCTCTTCTTGAAGTGCTTGCTCATCGCATTCTCCTCGTTTTCGGTTATTCCCATCATGTCTTTGTTGTTCCGATGGGTGTACCGACAGATACGCATGGGCACTTCAAAAGTTGCATGTGAGCCCGATTATTTTAGAACTGCTGGCCCGAATTGCCTCCGTCGGTGGGGTACAGGTAGCCATGAATCGCCGGTCCTGTCGGCTTGCCCGTTGGTGAACCGCCTGGGGGTTCGACACTGATGCCGAAGGTGGCTTCTTTCAGAAGCTGCGGGTCATACTGGCTGAGCGCCGACTGGTCGATGGTCATGTTGTCGGTCAGTACACCCACCGAGCGCGGGTCTGGCCCCAGTTCATCGGCCTTGATCCAGAGCTGGTAGGACTTGTCCCGCACCGGCTCGGCGGTAACCGGACGAATGTTCAGCTGTCGGTTATCCAGATCCACCGTCAACATGAAGGCCGGTTGCTGGTCATCGTGCTGGAACACGGCCACAAAGGATTGCGGTTGTTCTGCCGGCTGGAACGCCAGAACGGCCACAAGGACCAGCGCAGCGGCTGAGGCCACGGCAGTGCTCCACTGCCAGCGGCGCACCCGCTGCTGCAGCACCGTAACCGTTGCCGTCGGCGCGTTCATCACAGAGTCGGGCGCTGCGGCTTCAAGCTCGTCGAGGCGCTTTTCGATGCGGGCAAGCAGATCCGGGCCGGGTTCAATGGGTGTCACCTCATGGAGCAGAGGCACCAGCCGCTCTTCCCAGGCTAGAATCAGGGCATCAAGCGCCTGATCTTTCTCGCGGCGGGCGTTTACGGACGCCCGCTCTTCCGGTGGCAGCGTTCCCAGAATGAACTCCGCCGCCAGCGTATCGAGATCGTCGTGGTCGGTCATGGTGCCAGACACCTTTTCAGTTGTTTCAATGCACGGTGAAGCCAGGTTTTCACGGTATTTACCGGTTGATCAAAGTGGGCGGCCAGTTCGTCACGGGACCAGCCATTCAGGTACGCCAGCCGTACCATGTCCTGCCGGTCTTTCTCCAGCTCGTCGATGCAGCTGTTCAGGCTGTTTACCGCCTGCTGATCTTCAAGCTCGGCCTGTGCGGTCGGTTGAACGCTGGCGATCTCCTCGATCTCGTCATCACCCATGGAGCGCCGTGCCGGTTGCTTGCGCAACTCGTCGATGGCGCTGTTGCGGGCAATGGATGCCATCCAGGCGATGGGTGAAGCCTTGGCCGCGTCAAACTGATCGGCCTTCTGCCACACCTTGATGTAGGCGTCCTGAATCACATCGTCTGCCCATGCCCTGTCTCTTACAATACGCATCACGGTACCCAGAAGTTTCGGCGCTGTCGCTTCGTACAGTTGTGCGAAAGCGGAGCGATCCCGCCGAACCACCCTCTGGATCAGTTTGCCGATATCGGATGACGTTGCGGTAGGCACCACCCCCGGGTCACCCGGGGGCGTGTGATGTTCCTCAGAAAATTGTCGAGATTCAGAATCCATACTTCGCCTGGAGAGTCGCTGGCGCATTGGCCTGGAACCTGAAGATTGCCGGTTTTAACTTGCCCAGGTCAAGGCACTTTTACCGGCTCGGGACGCCTGAACGCCAGGGCCGCATCCAGCAACAGGAAGATCACCAGGCTGACACCCATCACCGGGGCGAAAAGCCCGAGGCCAACGGCGACAATAGCCATCGTCAGCAGAGCCAATGCTGGCGCTTTTTTCAGTTCGGTCCAGACCCGTTGCGGGCGTTGGTGATGCCGCTCGGGTCGGGTTGGGCGGCGTAACCACCACATGCGGTACCCCAGCACAATCATCACACACAGTCCCAACGCGCAGGCGGCGACGAACAGCTGATTGGCCAGACCGAACAGTATGCCCATATGGGCATCGATGCCCCAACGGGTGAGTTTGGCGGCGATCGGAAAGGTCTCGAAATCCACCCGATCGGTGACTGTCAGGGTTTTGGAGTCAACGGCCACCATATCGACCTGGGTCGGCCAGCTGCGGTCGATTTCACGTACTACCCAGGCGCGGTTTGCGTCTGTGGCGGGCTTGATTTCCACCATACCGGCATCAATGCCCGCCGCCCGCGCACGTTGCAGAACCGCATCGTAAGTGGCTGCATTGTCCTCACCTGGACGTGTCGCCGGGGACATACCGTGGCCGGCGTGATCTCCGTGCTGGTGCGGCTGCGGCGCGGCGCCGGTCAGCTCGGTGTTCAGCCCGGGAGTGCCCCAGTCCAGTTGCGCGCGCAACTCGGCAATGTTGGCACCAGCCCATTTCGACCAGGTCAGGCCGGTGACTGAAAAGAACAGGAACGCCAGCAACAGCACCACACCGATCCCGCTGTGCCATTGGCGAAGGGCGTTGCGGTCAGTGTCCACCTGAGGGGCGGGGCGTGAGCGGCGGCGCCACCACAATGCCAGGCCACCCAGCGCCACCAGCCAGAGCCAGGAGGCGGCCAGCTCGCTGTAGTAGCGCCCGACCTCGCCCAGATGCAGGTGCCGGTGGACATAATCGATCCAGATGCGGAACGGCAGGGTACCGCTGGTTCCGTACACCACCAGTTCGCCGCGGATGTCCAGGGAAACCGGATCCACAAACACCGCCTGGTGTTCAAAAGGCTGCAAACCGTCGACCGCAAACATGACTCGGGTGGTTTGGCCGGGCTGCGGGGCAGGGCGGACGGCTGCCAGGGTGGCACGGTCGCCGATATGGTCACGGGCCGTGAGGATCTGAGCAGCCAGCGGCTGTGCCTCGCCGGTGTTCTCGGTGGTCAGTTCGGTCTGGTACAGCCAGTTTTCGATTTGCGGTGTCAGGGCGAACAGGGCCCCGGACAGGGCCGCCACGAAAATAAAGGGTCCGACAAACAGGCCCGCGTAAAAATGCAGGCGCACAAGCAAAGCGTAGCCCCAGCGCGGCGCGCTGGGATTGCGTATATCGTTCATGGTCTTCCTCGTTACTGATTAAAAAGGGAAACGGAGGGAATCAGACCATGACCGGTGGAGCGCGTACCGGCGCGTTCGGGAATCGGGGGATCTCGCGGGGTGGCGAGAGAACACCGGGCAGGCCCCGACCGCCAGCGGTCGAGGTCCCGGACGGAACGTCTGTGTCCCGGGAAGACAGGGCCGGCAACTTGGTGAGCAGCACACAGTAGCCGCATTCCCCATGGGCCAGATGTTGCAGTGGATCGGAATGGTCCGCTTGCCCGGCTGAAGGTGCCGGGCTGTGCTCACTGGCGTGGTGATCGCTCTGGTGGCTGCTCAGGAGCGGCGGCCCGGTCTCGGGCTTCAGCTGCGCCTGGGTAATCAAAGGCCCCACATAGATCAGCACCATGGATAACAGCGCTATCCATGCGGGCCATCGATTGTGCCTTTGTGCTGTCACCGCTCACCTGTTTTACGGGAAACAAAGCCGACTATAGTAGCGGTCTTTTTAGTTGGGAGATAATTAGTTACGCAGTTGGATGCCGTAAAGTTGCATCCATTAGCAGATCGGAAAGGCTGACGCCAGAATCTACGTGGAGAAACGGGGTTCCTGAGGGCGTCCCTTTTCTGTTTGAATGAACGTTTTCAGCGTTGAGGAGATTCCCATGGCCGATCGTAAAACCGTTGTTATCACCGGTGCCAATCGTGGTATTGGTCTCGAGCTTGCTCGCCACTACGCAGGCGAGGGCTGTTCTGTTATCGGTGTGTGCCGGCACACGTCCGACGAGCTGGATGCCATCGCGAGCCGCGTCATCGAGGGGGTGGACGTCACCACCGACAGCGGCATCCAGACGCTCACCGCTGAACTCAAGGACCAGCCCATCGATCTGCTGATCAACAACGCCGGCCTTCTGCAGGATGAAAAACTGGGTAGCATCGACTTCGATTCGATCCGCACCCAGATGGAGATCAACGCCTATGCTCCGTTGCGGGTGGCAGAGGCGCTGGTGTCACAGATTCCGTCCGGCGGCAAGATTGCCAACATCACCAGCCGCATGGGTTCTATTGCTGACAACGATTCCGGCGGTCGTTACGGCTACCGTGCGTCCAAGGCGGCGCTGAATGCCTTCGGAAAATCCCTGGCGATGGACCTGCAACCCAGAGGCATTGCCGTGGCCCAGCTTCATCCCGGCTATGTACAGACCCGCATGGTGAATTTCGGCGGGCTGATCAGCCCGCAAGAGTCCGCCAAAGGCCTGGCCGAGCGCATTGAAGCGCTCAACCTGGAGAATACCGGCTCGTTCTGGCACAGCAACGGCGAAGAGTTACCCTGGTAAGGGGGTTAACCCTCGCCAGCGCTGGGCTCTCCGTTGCGGAACTCAATGCGGCAGCCCTCGCGGGTGGGCTGCAATCCATGACCATCCCGGAAAACCCCGGCCTGGGTCATACGGTCGTTGTAGTCAGCCATTGCCTGCAGAATGGCCTCGGTGGGCATCACGCCGTTTTCGGTGTCGGCATCGGCCTTGCGCATCAACATGAATTTCATTCTGTTGTCCTCCGGTGAATGTGGGTGTGTTCACCGGTAGGTCGCGCAGGGCCGATGGAAATCGACAGCGAAATAAAAAATTGCAGTTCGGACTGTTCAGCTACCCACCTGGCCACGAATGTGGTCAATCACCAAGCCGTGCTCGTGCTGGGGCTGAACATTACAATATCTGTGTCCTGTTCCGCCCGAACGCTGTGTCCGGGAGGCCAGTAGAACAGATCGCCGCTGTGGGATGTTTCCTCGCTGCCATCAGCAAACACTGCCGTGATTTCACCGTTCACCACATAGCCCCAATGGGGGCACTGGCAGTTGTTGCCCGCAAGCCCTTTCAACAACTCGGTGATATCAGTTCCGGCACCGAAGGTGAAGTATTCGGCGCCCATGGTGCCGTAGCCGGACACATCACCAAACCCCGTCTGTTGCCGAGCCTTGGCGCCAGGGACGTCGATTCGTACAGGTATATCCTCTCTTGCGATACGCATAGCGACTACCTCCTTGCTGTGTCTGCTGGCTGCATCTACCGCATGCACACATCCTGTCAGCCCTGATAAAAAAATAGCACAGGGCCTCGGTAGTGACATATTTGGTTCGATAGGACGTCTCGGAAAACGCGCTGCGGATCCTGTTTGACTTTTTGCTACTATGGCTGGGCCAGGATTTCTGACGCCTGGATCGTCCCCATCGTAGAAACGGAGTCTACACATGCAGCCAAAAGACATCGTGGCGCAATTCATCGGTGATATTCACGCCCAGCGTTTTGATGAGGCCAAGGCCTTGCTGGTAACTGACGGGTTTGAATACGTGGGGCCGAATATGCGCTTCCTTCGCCCGGATGACATGCTGGCCTACCAGTTCGGTATGGCGGCCATCCAGAAAGATCTCGTCGTCCGTCAGCTCAGTGCCGACGGTGAGCACGTGTTTGCCATTCTGGACTACCGCACCCACTTTGAACCGATCGGAGACGTGCGGCTTGCGGTCTGGTTCCGGGTGCGGGACGACAAGATCCAGACCGTTGAAACCTTCTACAACGCGGCCGTGGTTGAGAACATGCTGGGCGGTGAACTGCCCACCGCGGAGTCCTGAGCGGCGAGCTCTCTGGCGCAGGGGTCACTGATACTCGCCCTCCGCGAGTTGTTAATGGCGATTGAATGATGGGGAATCATCGAGTTTATGAACTCGTCATCCCCGATAAGCAACTGGCCTCTGTTCACGAATAGAAAGATGCCTGAGAGCGTCGTCGCGAGAACAAGGGTCGCAATCTTGTTGACTTGCGCCCGGCACATGGATCACCCAAACGACAGCATACCCATCGTCATGACGCAGGCTACTGATCCAGCAGTGCAGGGCAGGGTCTCAGGCTGGTATCAATGACAGAGGTGGCGGATAAACTCTGACACTGGAGGATGACCTGCAAGGGACTCGGGGCTTATCACCATTAGCGATTTCGACAGCCCGGAATGGCTGACCGGAATAGCCCTCAGGGTACCGGCCCGCACTTCCTCACTGACGCACGCTGCCATCACCAGCGAAACGCCCAGGCCGGCTTTGACCGCCTGTTTCACCGCTTCGGTGCTGCCCAGTTGCATGGACACGCTGGGGAACGGCCCGGAATCCCCAAAGAAGTTGGCCAGGATCCGACCTGTTCCCGTACCTGGCTCGCCACCTAGCAGGGTCATCCCCGACAACATCTCCCGGTCAATTACCTGCATTCCCGCGCAGGGGTGATCGGGGGGCGTGATCAGGACCATCGGCTCCTGCCGCCAGCCTATGGCCTGGAAGCCCGGTTTCGGGTGCCACCATTCCATGATGGCGATATCCAGCTCACCCCGGGTCAGTTGACTGCCAATGGCAGGGTTGTTGTCGATCACCAGATCCACTTCCGGTGCGGTGGGGGCATCCCTGAACGCGCGCACATGGGGCTGCAGGAGGTAGATGCCGATGTTTGAACTGGCGCCCACACGCAGCCCGGTTCCACCGACAGCTGCCCGCGCTCGTTGCTCGAGGCGCAACATGCTCTGCGCAATCGGCATCAGCGCAAGGGCGGCCCGGGTGGGCTCGCACCCGGACTTGCTGCGGCGGACCAATAAGGCATCCAGCTGTTCTTCCAGCTTCTGGATGTGTTGGGAGAGCGTGGGCTGGGCGATGCCCAGATGCCGGGCTGCTGCCTGAAAGCTTCGGTGGTGCACCAGAGTGATGAAGCTCTTCAGCCAGACCAGGTTCAGCATGGACTGCTCTCCCTGGCCCGCGGCGCGTTCACTGCATCCCGGGGGTGCTCACCTCGCAACGCCTGAAGGATGTTATCCGCAGCACGTTGCTCAATGGCCAGACGCACATCCAGCACTGCTGAACCAATGTGGGCGGTAAATAATGTGTTCGGGTGCGCCCGCAGCGCCGCACTGATCTGCCGGGGGCGATCGGCCCTGGCCCAATCCTCCATTTCGAAGACATCGGCGGCGTAGCCGCCCAGGTGGCCAGAAGCCAGTGCTTCGAGAACAGCGGCTTCATCCACCACGGAACCTCGGCACGGATTGATGAGGAACGCGCCCGATTTCATGCGCGCCAGGCGGGCAGCATTAATGGTGTGCAGGGTGTCGTCGTTCAGTGCCAAGGCCAGTATCACGATATCGGACTGTGCTAGAAGCTCGTCCAGACTGGCGCGGGTCAGGCTGAGCGCTGCTTCTTCCTCATCGGCCAGGGCGTCGGGCTGCGTGTACAGTAAGTTGGCCCCCCAGCCCTGGAAGCGCTTGGCCACCGCCTTGCCAATCGCACCCATGCCGACAACGCCCAGACTGGCCCCTTCTATGCCGAGGCCGTAGAACCGAGGCTGCCAACCGGCGAAGTCACCGGAACGGACAAATTCGTCGGCGGCCCGCACCTGCCGTGTCAGGCCAATGGTCAACCCCACCGTCAGTTCAGCGGTCGGTACCGTAAGCAGATCTGGCACGAAGGTCAGCCAGACGCCATGGCGGGTGCAGGCCTGAACATCGAAATTGTCATAGCCTTTCAGGGCTGCACCGATCACCTTCAGGTTCGGGCAGGCAGCCAGAAAATTGTCGCTGATCCTGTCCGGCATGAATGCCATCATGGCGTCGGCGCTGGCAACACGCGCCCTGATGGATGTGGCCGGCAGCGTGCCGTCTGACTGGTTGGTGATCAGCTCGCAATGGGGTTCCATGCTTGCCAGCACGCTCTCATGCACTCGATGAGTGACGACGACTCGTGGTTTCATTCGCTGTCCTTACTTGAATTTTTTGCGGAGATGGCCACTCAGGCTGTCGACCATCGTCACCATCATCAGGATAACAATCAGGATGGCACTGACTTCCTGGTACTGCATAATGCGTAACGATCCCATCAGCTCAAAACCGATACCGCCGGCACCGACCATGCCCATCACGGTGGAGGCCCGGAAGTTATACTCCCAGCGATAGATAGACACGTCGGCAAACTGCGGAAGTACCTGGGGCAGTACCGCATGCCAGAGTACCTGTAGCCGGGTCGCACCTGCTGCATCGGCTGCCTCCACCGGAGCCGCATCCACATGTTCGATGGCCTCGGCAAAGAATTTGCCGACCATGCCAATGGAGTGAAGCCCCAGAGCGAGAACACCGGGCAGGGCACCAAAGCCAACCGCCGCCACGAAGATGATGCCCATGATCAGTTCAGGCACCGAACGCAGGCCGTTCAGCAGCGTGCGGGTTATGTGGAAGACCGCCGGGTGGGGTGAGGTGTTCCTTGCCGCCAGGAATGCCAGCGGCACAGAGACGGCAACCGCGATGGCCGTGCCGGCAATGCTCATGGCCAGAGTGTCAATCAACGGCGATACCCAGTCCATGGCGTTGGTGAAATCCGGGGGCAGGGACTCGCCCAGCAGCGTCCCGATAGCAGGCACACCATTGGCCAGGGTACGGAAATCAAGCAGATCCACGTACCAGCTGGCTACGAAAATTACCGCCAATACCAGGGCTGCCTGCCAAAATGTTTTCCGCCAGCCCCGTGCATGCTCATCCAGCACGGAGGCTGACGGGGCCGGCGACAGAGTCGCCGGTTCCGTCGTGGTATGGGTCATGGGGCTCCTTACATCTTCGCGAAATCAAGGTTGAGCAGACTGCCCATCTTGCGGATGACGTCGTAATCGGCATCGGTGATGGCGGCGAAGCCTTCGGCCTTCAGGTTGCTGAGAATCTCTTCATCGTCGATGTTGAGGAAGGCGTCCCGCACGCTGGCTTTGAGCTCGGGAGACAGGTTTGAGCGCATGGCCCAGGGGTATTGGGGAAATTCACCGCTGTAGCCAAGCACCCGCACTTTATTACGGTCAATCAGGCCACGGTCCATAACGTGCTGGAAAATCACTTCGGAAAGACCGCCGGCCTCGGCATTGCCGTTAGCCACGTTCACCGCCACCGAGTCGTGGGAGCCCACAAAGTGAGCTTCATAATCGCGCTCAGCTTCGAGGCCGGCGGACTCCATGAGCACCGTCTTGGGAATCAGGTGGCTGGACGTGGATGCCCGGTCGCCGTATGCCATTTTCTTGCCCTTGATATCGGCATAGGTTTCAACACCGGATTCCGCATTGGCGATAATGATAGAGCGATAAGTCGGTTTGCCATCGACGATCATGGCAGCGAACGGCTCAATGTCACTCTTGCTCTTGGCCATCACGTAAGACAGCGGACCAAAGTACGCGAGGTCGATGCGGCCGAAGCGCATGGCTTCGATCATGGAGGAATAATCCGTGGTCACGATCAGTTCCACTTCCTTGCCAAGGGTACTTTCGAGGTAGTCCTTCAGCGGCTGATTACGCTTGATCAGTTCCGATGCGTTTTCATCAGGAAGCAGGGCGACTTTCAACAGGTCAGGATCGGAATCAGCGGCTGAAGCCTGCAGGCTGAATCCCGCCATCAGGCAAAGTGCGATCAAAGTAGTGAGTATCGGTTTCATCGTGCTATCTCCAGGTGCGTGGGTTGGGGCATGACTGGTTGGGTTTGAATGGCCGGGGGGGGGCCCGGTATCGGTGTCGGGTTCGTTCTACCGTGGTAGATCTCGTCAAGGTGGTGTTGCTGCAGCTCCGCCGGTGCGGCATCGAACACAATCCGGGCGTTAGCCAGACCGATGATCCGGTCCGCGAAGCTCCTGGCGTATTCCAGTTGGTGGAGGGAAATCACGGCGGTAATGCCATCTTCGCGGCAGATATCCCTCAGCAGGCCGAGCACTTTTTCCGATGTAGCCGGATCGAGGCTGGCCACCGGCTCGTCGGCCAGAATCATCGACGGTTGTTGCGCCAGCGCCCGGGCAATGCCCACACGCTGTTGCTGGCCGCCGGAAAGCTGGTCAACCCGGGCAAGGGCTTTGTCCGCAAGTCCGACCCGCTCCAGGCAGTGCAGCGCCAACTCCAGGTCGTGTCGGGGCAATGGAAGCACGCTGCGCAAGGTGCCGTGGTAGGCGAGACGGCCAGTGAGAACATTCTGCAGCGCCGTATGACGTTCAATCAGTTGGTGATGCTGGAACACCATGGCGGTGCGCGACCGGTGCTGTCGGACGGTACGCCGGCTGTTCAGCGGACCGAACTCTGCCGAGATCACCCGCCCGGCGGTGGGCAAAACGAGATGGTTGAGCGAGCGCAGCAACGTGGACTTGCCCGCGCCGGACAAGCCAAGCAGGACCGTGAACTCGCCTTTGTGAAAATCAACGGTGGTGGGCCGCAGCGCAAGGACATTTCCGGGGTAGGTCACACCCATGTCTTCTATACGGAGCATCATGTTTGGGGATGGAACAGACGCCATTGGATCACCTTTTGCAATGAATAAGCTCGCTTTATTGCGACTTACAATGCAACGGTAATCCCCGTCAGTGACAAAACGGTGTCATTCAGGTGACACTAATCTTTCCAGTCGTCATGATCGCCTCCACCACCGCATTGGCCGAACGCACGGCGGACTCCAGCAGCGGCACGCCCTCGTAGGCCCAGGAACCGCAGAAAAACACTTTGCGCCCGGGCTGTCGGTGCCATTGGTTGAGCGCTTCATGGACCCGGGCGGTGCCGGAGTGCACCACGGCGCGCTCCAGCGGCACCCGCGCCAGCACTGTGTCCGGTTCCGGCTCGAACAGCGGGTTCCAGGTCTGGAACACCGGTGCACTATTGGCAAGGGTGGGTTCCACCTTGTTGACCCAAACCGTAAACATGGGCTTCTCCAGCGCCTCGTTCATCTGAAAATTCAGCGCGGTCCAGTCCTCCTGTTTCGCGGGCATGAAGCGCGGGTCCTGATGAACCCAGAGCTCGCCGGCATCAAAGCCGATGTTTTCCAGCATTCTCCGCTCGTCATCAAACTGGCTGTCATCCAGAAAGCTCAGGTGATTGGCCTGAGTGGCAACAATGACCCGGTCAAACACACCGCCTTCACCGCGCTGGTTATAGACCTTCACGCCGTCGTCGCTGATCTCGACCTGTGCCACCGGGCTGCCACAGTGCAGGGGCAGGTCGCGGGCCAGACCCTCTACCAACGCCCCGGTCCCGCCCTGTAGACGATAGAGTTCAGAACCGTAGAGAATGCCGTGCAGAAGCGAGAGCAATTGCGCCGCGGGCCAGTTCAGCAGATGTTTCTCGTCACAGGTGCAGATGGTGGAGAGCAGGGGCAGCACCAACCCACGCCAGAACAACGGGTCAAAGCGCTGGCGCTGCAGAACTTCGCCAAGGGTGTCGTCGGTGTTTGCCCGCGCCAGTTTCCGGGTCAGACGGCTCAGCTGCCAGATGCCGCTGGCCATGCCCAGTGCGCGGGCGTTCAGGTAGCGCCAAGAGCCCGGAAAGGGCCAGCCCAGGATCGGTATCTCGCCACTGCGAAACCAGGTGTGGCGACTGGTCCAACTGCACGACGCGTGAACGTCCACCTGGAAGGTGCCTACCCCCACCTCGGCAGCAAGTTGCAGCACACTGGGCCACGCATCGGGACTCATCACCCGCAGGGGTACATCCACCAGTCCGCCATCCACCCTGAGGGCATGGGCATCCATGCCATGGCTGTCGCGGGCTTCGAACACGGTAACGTGGTGGCCGGCGCGGCGCGCCCGATAGGCAGCCGCCAGGCCCGCCATACCGCTGCCGATGATTGCAATGGAATAGGTCATCAAGTTCTCTTGTGGTCAATGAAAGCGGAATCGGTGCCGAATAAAAAAAACAGATAGTACCTGATCCCGATGGGCCTGCGGGAAACCGAAATTGAATCACCCCATGGATTCCTTCACGGTAAGTAAACTCTGGTTTATTGGTTCTATACTCATCTACCTGGCCAGACGTTGCGACGGAACCGGCGGAGGCGGCATGACCTCACTCTCAAGCACAAAATTTGCGCTCTTCGGCGCAGCGCTGATCGCCGTCAGTTATGGGCTTGCCCGTTTTGCCTTCGGGCTCTTCGTGCCACCGATACGGGAAGAGCTGGAACTTACGACGGATCTGATCGGCCTTATTGGTGCGCTGCCGCTGGTTAGCTTCCTGTTGGCCACCCTGGTCGCTCCGCTGGCGGCTGACCGCCTTGGTGCCCGCAAAACCGCAGTGCTTTCCTGTGGCTTCGGTGCGGCCGGCCTGGCCTTGATTAGCCAGGCGTCCGGAGCCTTGTCGCTTGGCGTTGGCGTGTTTGCCTGCGGCATCAGCACGGGTCTGATGATGCCGGCCTTGACGGCTGCCATGCAGGCGATGGTGAGACGGTCGTTACACGGTCGCGTGAGCGCCTCCATGAATGCCGGCACCAGCATCGGTATCGCCGTGGCGGTGCCGGCGGTGCTGTTTCTCACCGATGCCTGGCGTTTTGCCTACGGCGCCTTTACCGGCCTGGCAATCGTCGGATTGCTGGCCGCGTTGTTCGTGATTCCGTCGGTGTCGAGGGTGTCGCCCACCAGAACCGCGCCGGCGCCCGCCATCAGCATGCTGCAGTGGTCGCGGCTGTTCCGGCTCGCGCTGTTTGCTTTCGCCATGGGGTTTGTCTCTGCGGCTTACTGGATTTTCGCACCGGATCTTGTGGTGACAATTGGTGAATTGCCACCCAGCGCCACGGGTTGGTTGTGGCTGGCGGTTGGCGTCGCAGGGCTTGGCGGTGCGGCGGTGGCCGACCTGGCCGATCGCAATAACCCGGCCATTACCCAGGCGCTGATGCTGATGATGCTGTCCGCAAGCCTCGCATTGATCGCGGCCAGCCCCGGCGAGCTGATGATTGCGGCATTTTCCGCCCTGGTGTTCGGTCTTGCCTACATGAGCCTGACCGGGCTGTATCTGATGACCAGTATCCGGCTGTTGCCAGGGCGGCTGTCCATGGGACCGGTGTTGCCATTCATGGCGGTCTCGCTGGGGCAGGCCACCGGCTCGCCCATCGTCGGTATGCTGGTGAACAAAGCCGGCTACGAAAACGGGTTTGCGCTGTTCGCCATGATCGGGATTCTGGTATCGATCTTGTCGCCGCTGTATCCCCGCTCCATTGCCGAGGCACAGGATGATGACGAGGAGCCGGAGACCGGGCTGCAGGCAGCCTATGATTCCCAACTGCAGTATCTTGATGAGGAGCGCTCACCTTGAGAGTTCGGAGGCGTGCTGGTCAGCCCGCGTCGTAAGACGTCTGGGCGCGTAAGATCAGCCGCCAACCGTGTCAGTTCTGCAGGCGGATGTCGTCTTTCCACAGGAACCCGACGCCACCGGCCTGCCAGACGCCATCCTTGTTGAACGGGTGAGGCCCGTTGATATCGATGTATTGCGGCAAGCCAAAGTGTGGCGCCAGATCCTGTTTTGATTTGATCGTGACACGGTCCATGATCCGCAACCCCTGCTGTTCAGCCGGCATGTGCGCTTCCGGTGCGGCTCTGTGGGCCACCGCCCAGTTATCGATGTAGAGCAGGTCACCCGTGTCGTAGTGATAGCGTATCCCGTAGCCCTGTTCGAACGACGCATTCATCAGATCGTTGTAGTCATTGAAAAGCGTCTTCATTTCGCCTTCCGTCAACAAACGAAACTGGTCGGCGCTCGCGGGCTGCTGTTTCAGCTCATCAATCGTGACACCGTCCTCCGGCAGCCGCTCGATAACGGCACCGGTCATCCCCAGATGGAGCCAAACGCTCTTTCTACCGGACACCGGGTGCGTGTGGACGACGGGATGCGTCACGCTGGACGCGGAATTCACGGACACAAGGCGCTCCCAGAAGGCCTGCTTGTCCTCGGGCAGGGCGTCAAAGGCGGCGCCCTGGTGCGCGAAGTGCGTGCCGCCCCCCTGTTCCGGCGCGCGAGCCATGTAGTACGCGGAGTGCGAAAACGTGGCGGCTTCGAAACTGCCATCGTTGTGCCACTGAGGACCCACACCCAGAATGCCGTGGCGGCTGTCATTGGAGCAGCGGAAGATGTGCCTGTTTCGTCCGGGTGTTGCAGGGTGGACGCCGTGGGTTGAGTGGATCTCATGAGCGCCCCACCATTTGCTGACCTCAACCAGCTCCTCGGCCGACAGATCGGTTTGCTGCTTGAAGACGATGAACCCCCGGTTCGCCATCTCCACTTCCAGTGCCTCTATCACAGGCTTGGGGAGACCGGCGCGAACATCGGCCCCGTAGACCTCAACGCCAAGAGGTTCCAGCTGTTTGACCGTTAACCCCGCTTGCTCGATCAACGAGACGCGGTCAGGGTCGAGTGAAGGAATGATCGGTAGGCTGCTGATTGTTTCGGAGAGTTGTCCCATAGTTGCGAGCTACCTCACTGGGTGAATTCCCACCAGCTTAACTGAGTGTGTTCCAGTGACAACCCCAGGTGCTGCACCCGGTTATCTGATGCCACTTGGCCCAAATAATGATCACAGTGACCACTTGGGACAAAGGCCGCCCGCTTCAAGAGCTTTATCCTGTGCGCAGGATCAGATGATAAGAACTCAAGGGGTGTTAGTATGAAGCGGTGGGCTTTATTACTGCCAGCGTTGGCTTTGGCGGGCTGTGGCGGCTCGTCTTCTTCGTCCACGGCAGAGGCTCCGAGTCCGCCGCAGGCAGTAATGGGAGACGAAGCCGTTGCGCCGGACGATCCACCCAGACCCCAGCGACTGGTGCCCACTCAACCGGAAAACCTCGACACTCGTTGTGATGACGCCAGCGCCCCAAGTGTTGCTTGGGGCGATTGTGAGGCCACCAACTTCGCAAAAACCCTGGAGGCACTAACGGAACAGGTCTCCGTCCCGTTTCAGCGCCGGTATCTGGAACAAACCCTGTTCAACGTTGAGAATCTGGTGCAGCGCTCCATCCTGGACCCGTCCTGGCTGCTATCCCTGTCTCTCAACACCCCGCTTTCACCCTTGTGCGCGACCTATGGCTTGCCCTGTACAGGCGATCCGTACCGCTACCCCGAAGCTGACGGGCCAGATGGGAAGGGTTTCTACCAGAACGAAGCGGACGTTACCGATGTGGTATTTTATGACCGGGAATGCGCCCGGTTGTCCGGTACGGTCTGGGTGCCAAAACACGCGGCTGCGGACAACCCGGTGCCGACCATCGTCATCACCAACGGCTCGGTGCAGGCACCGCAAACCGCCTACAGTTGGGCAACACAGGCGTTGGTTCGGGCCGGTTATGCCGTGTTCACCTACGACCCGAGGGGCCAAGGCCGGTCCGATTTTCAGACACCGCTGCTGGAGCAAGGGGGCAACCTGAATCCCAAGGTGTTCTGGGAGGGGCAGGTGGATGCCATCGATTTCTTTCGCTCAACACCCAGCCAGCGTTATCCCCATTCTCAAGCCTGCAAGGACTCAATGCCCACCGAGGTATTCGACCATAACCCGGAATGGTCGCGTCTGGATCACTCGCGCCTTGGCATTGCGGGGCACTCACTCGGCGCTATCGGCGTATCTGTGGTTCAGGGCTATGGCGCGCCAGGCGCAGAGCCCTGGCCCGGGCTGATGGATGAGAATAACCCGGTGGATGCGGTAGTCGCCTGGGACAGTCTGATCACCCCCACAGGAGAGGGCCTGACGACCGCTTCGAATCTGCAGCTGCCGGCTCCGCTTTACGACGTCATGCTGCTGGCCATTACCCAAGGGGTTCTCCCGGAATTCGCACCGAGGGCACCGGCCATGTCATTCTTTGCGGATTACGGATTCGCGCCGCTTCCCTATCTGGTGCCGCCGGATCCCGCTGGCAGCAAGGTCGCGTTCGAGGCATGGAAAGCCGCCGATGTTCCGGTTTACACCCTCGGTTTCCAGGGCACCACACACTTCGATTTCTCCCTGTTGCCGCAATTTCCGGCTACTTCCTGGTGCCCGGATGTGTCCCGGAACGCCTGCTCGGGCGGGTGGGACAGGCCTTCCATTACCCACTATGCCGTCGCTTGGTTTGATCGTTGGCTAAAGGCTCCAGATGAGCCTGGTTACGACGATGCGGACGAACGGTTGATTGACGACGCGAGAACCGGCGGGGCTGATAGGATGAGCTTTCATTACCACTCGGCGCGGGCCTACACCGATCGCAACGGCGATCGCCAACACTGTGAAAGCATCCGCGGTGGGTGCGTTGATTAGACCGCAAAGATGTAGCTTTGGTAGGGAGTTACGTGGCACGCGACCTTTTCCGCCACACCTACGCCGTAATTCCACTACCGGTATCCGGGATTCCCCATTATGCTGGGGGAAAGACATCCGCCGAAGACGTAAGTGGCTTACCGATGCCGGTTGACCTGAACACGATATACCCCAAATTGATTAACCTGCTGCTCGATACCGTGTTCGTGGTGGATGAGCACGGTACGATCCTCTACGTCAGTGATGCCTGTGAAGAACTTTTGGGCTACGCCGCGCGGGAGATGATCGGGACAACCATCTTCGATTACGTTCTGCCCGAGGACCTTGATGCTACTCTTGCGTCCGCGGCCAGCGTGACCAGCGGTAAGCGTCAATTGAACTTCGAAAACCGTTACCGGCACCGTGATGGCAGAACCGTCCATATTCTTTGGTCTGCCAGCTGGTATGAACAGGATCGGCTGAGAATTGGGTTGGCTCGGGATGTCACCGCGCTGAAACAGGCCGAGCTGCACCTGCGTTTCCTGGCCCACCACGACCCGCTTACCGGCCTGACCAACCGCTCCCTGTTTTCGGACCGCCTTGAAACCGCTCTTCACACCGCCGACCGAAACAACACCGGACTGGCCCTGTTGTTTCTCGATCTGGATGACTTCAAGCCGATCAACGACCAGTTCGGACATGAGTTGGGCGACCAGTTGCTGGTTCAGATGGCTCGGCGGCTGGAGCAATGCACGCGCGACACCGATACGGTAGCGCGCATGGGTGGTGATGAGTTCACGGTGCTGCTGACGGGCATCGACAACCAAGTCAGCCAGGCCATCGCAGTCGACAAGATCCGCGCTACGCTCGCCGAGCCCTTCAAACTTGGCGAGCGGTCGGTATTCCTGTCGTGCAGCATCGGGGCCGCCCTCTACCCGGAGGACGGCCGAACAGCCAGCGCGCTGCTCGGTTGTGCGGACGGGCGTATGTACGATCACAAGCGAAGGCAGAGTACTTCGACCACACTCTGATCAAAGCTCTCATGGGGGCTGCACCTCTTCGACACACTCGACTGCGGGCGGGTTAGATGCCCATATTCACCGTACGGCGTTTGCGGTAGATACAAACGTCCCAGCCACGGTATTTTGTATGGGTGTCGATTCTTAATCCCACCTTCTCCGCCACACAGGCTGAAACGACGTGGCGGGTAGCGATGATCGCTATGATCGAGTCAATGTGACAGTGCGAGAAACCATACTCCAAGGCCGCCTCCGCAGCCTCTGACGCCAGGCCTTGCCCCCATACGTTTGGCGCAAGGCGATAGCCAATCTCAACCTCCTGGGCGCCATCAAGCTCTACGTGGCTCAACCCGCAAAAACCAATCACTGCTCGGGAGCGACGATCGACAATGGCCCACTGGCCAAAACCGTGATCGCGGTAAGAGTCCAGGCACCAGTCGATAAACTGCCGGGTATCATCCTCGGTGCATGGCCCTTTGGTCGAAAACTCCATTACCTTCGGATCACCAAGAACCTCCGCAAGTGCGCCAACATCTTCCGATGAAAACTCACGCAGTAACAATCTGGGTGTTTCAGTTATGACCATGCGTCTGTCCGTGAGTCAGCGGCATTGAACCCCTCATGAAACACCACCATTCCATTTTCAGGGGCTGAAAAGTGGCGATGGTAATGGCTGAGATCGCCGGGATGTCTATCTCATTCTCTTCCCGGATCATGATCTTGTGTGCGGTCACGGCCGTCCCCTCGCACTCGCATGAGTTTGCTATAGTCTATCTTTTAAAGGATTGTGTCTCCCTTTGCCCGCTTCAAGGAAGAATGACTGGTGAAAACATCAAGACCGCAAGATCAACGTTTTTCAGGCAAATCCTCCCGCCTACCTGAGCCCGCAGAGCCCGAAGAGGTTGTTGTGTATCTTTGGGGGCGCATCTTTGCTGCTCTTTTCGTATTAATTCTGGTGGTGGGGGGCATAATCTGGGGCGCTTTAGAGATCTTTGGCACCGGCGAGCAAAAGGAAGCGCTGGCCGAGAATCAGGAAGTGGAGGCGCCTTCTCTCCCGTCGGTATATGTCGACCAGCCCGCGTCCGCCGAGCCTGCATCTATCCAGTTACCGAAGACTGCATCACAAGACACATCGGACTCTGGCGCAGACGCTGGCATGCCGGACCAAACAAATTCAGTTCAAACTGAAGTGGCCGAGACGCCTGTCGACGTCGCTGAAACTGTATCGGGAGCAGCCTCGAGTGATTCCACTGCAGAACCCGCCCCCCTTCCGGCGGAGGCTGCAGGAGAATCCGAACCGTCCCGGGAAGAGGCTGCCTCCATCAAACTGCATTCTGATCACGTGATCCGGGCGCAACTGAGTACCGGCCTGGAGGAAAAAGAGCCCATTGACGAGATCCCGAACGTTGTGACGATCGACAGTGACGGACTGGTTCGAATTTACCTGTTTACCGAAATCCAGGGCATGGAAGGTCAGTTGCACTTCCACGACTGGTACCTGGAGGATGAACGGGTTGCGCGGGTGGAAATTAGCCCGTCGGTTGACTCCATGCGCGCATCCTCAGCCAAGTATATCGACCGACACATGGCGGGAGACTGGCGAGTTGAGGTGGTCACAGCGGAGGGCGAGCTTTTGGCCAAAGGGGAGTTTTCGGTTCTGCCTCTCTAACCGAAGTTGGAAGTAGCGCACCGTTACCTGAGTAGGTTGTTAGATGCCATATACACGCTTTACTTTCGCAATCCGCAATCGAAAACTGGAATACTATTGCTGATGGCCAAGCCGCTGGGCTTCCTGATGCCCAGTGTTCTGCTTCCAGTTACGGATGGCCTCAAGGCTTTCCCAGTATGAGACCGTAATACCCAACCCCTCCCGGGCGGATTCTATGCCCAGGTAGCCTGGTTGCTTGGCTGCTAAATCTGACATTCGTTGGGCCATTTCGGCGTAGCCGTTGTCGCCTTCTGTGCGGTGGCTGCTGAAGATGACGGCATAGTATGGGGGTTTGGGGTGTTAGAGATTTCTGACAAGGATTGGCCGTCCGTTTGCCTGGTGATTTCGAAGCCCGGTCAGCTACACAGAGCCTCTTTGATGGACTGGATCCTTGGGTCAGATAAAATAGGACCTTTCAGGATCAAAATGTGGGCGTTCACATGCGCACGGAATGAAGCGTATTCTCCGACAACCTCGTGTGGGATCAACAACGCTTCAATGATGTTAAAACTCTCGTCGTAAATCACCGCTACGAGCACGTCGAAATCTTTCTCGGCGTACTTCCTGATCGCGCTAAGCTGGCGCGAATTATTTGTAGGCGTAACCCGACGACCTTTGATCTGTACACGCACACCATCTTTCCCGACTCCGTCATAGCCCGCTCTGGAATTTGACTGAAGCTCAAGGTCTAGAGCCTTTGCAACTAGCCACTCCGTATAATCGCCAAGTGGGTTATTCTGAGTTCTGACGACCCCTCGCGCTTTCAGCTCATTGGTTGCGGATGCCTGCAGCTCCAAAAGCTCTTTGACTGTAAATTCAGTGAGTTGCACTTGCTCTCCCATTCAGTGCGAAGCTGAGCGTCGGCGGCCCGTCAGGCCCGGAACGTACTTAAGCGATTTGTTGTACGTTCCAGGACTCGCGCAGTTGATCAATGACATCCGCGACCGTTTCAAACACCACCTCGCGAGAGCAACGGAAGCGGTCCCTGGCCCAATTGTTAGTGGCCAATTAAAATGACCCACTACTGGCCATTAATTTTGACCCACCTCCGAGTGGCCGTCAGGCCACAGAACCAGCTACTGTCCCCCGCTTTTATCGATGGCCGGGGGCATGTCAGTGAA
>UEXM01000014.1_pt1 | contig 237896 bp, 220 predicted proteins | sample 1796661 | NCBI WGS metagenome assembly UEXM01 (sample SAMEA4772469, study PRJEB27181) | metagenome | reverse complement strand
CGCCCGGAGCGTGCCCTATCTCGGCAGCTATATCTTTGCCTTCAACACCCGCGCCCCACCCTTTGACGACCGCAGGGTGCGGACCGCCCTGTCGATGGCGATCGAACGCGAGTGGATCGCCGACAAGGTCATTGGTATCGGCAATATCCCGGCCTGGAGCTTGCTGCCGCCGGGACTGATAGGCGCGGAACCTGCAAAACCGGAATGGGCCAACTGGCCGCGGGAAAAGCGTCTGCAGGCGGCGCGCGCATTGCTCGACACCGCCGGTTTTGGCCCGAACAACCCGCTGCGCTTCGAAATCCGCTTCAACAGTTCCGCCGAACATCGCCGTGTGGCCGTCGCGATGGCAGCCATGTGGAAACCGCTGGCCGTGGAAGCCAGCCTGTTCAATAGCGAGGCGGCGCTGCATTTTGCCGCGCTGCGCCGCCATGAATTCGCGCTCGCGCGGTCGGGCTGGATCGCCGATCTGCCGACGCCGGAAAATTTCCTGCTGGTCCATCAACAGGCCAATGGCGGCGGCAATTATTCGGGCTATGACAATGCGGATTATGACCGGATCTTGGCGCTGGCGATCGCCGAACCGGACCCGGCCAAGCGCCAGCTCTTGATGCGGCAGGCCGAAGCGATCCTGGTGGCCGACATGCCAATCCTGCCGCTCTATTTCTATGTGACCCGCAGTTTGGTGGCTGAGCGGATCGCGGGATGGAAAGATAATATTTCCAATGTGCATCCCAGCCGCACTCTGCGTATAAGACCATGATGCATTTCCGATCGACATTCTGGCGAAACAGTATTTTTGCGGCTCTTGCCGTTACAATGTTGGGCGCCTGCGGCTTTGCCGAGGATGACGATCAGGTCAGAGTTACCGTTGTCGAAGATGGCTCCACCCAGATCAATCCGGTCGGGACCCGGCTGAATTTCGCTTCCGCGACCATGCGCGCGGCAATGGCCAAAGGGCTCGTCGGGCTGGATGAAGAGGGCCGGGTCGTGCCGGCACTGGCCGCGCGCTGGATCGTATCCGACGATGGGCTAAGCTATATTTTCCGCCTGTTCGATGCAAAATGGGATGACGGCAGGCAGATTACCGCCGAGCGGGTCGCCCGCTTGCTGCGCGAGCGTTTTGCCGAATTGCGCAACAGCCGCCTGCAATATGACGTCTCGGTGGTCGATGAAGTGGTGTCGATGACTGGCCGGGTTATCGAGATCAAGCTGGATTCGCCGCACCCCAACTTCCTTCAGTTGCTCGCCCAGCCGGAAATGGGTCTGTTCCGTGCCGGACATGGCGCCGGGCCAATGCGCTTGCTGAGCGAGGACAATGGCATCAAGCTGACGCAATTTGACGAACCGTCACAGGAAGAAAAGGACGCGGAGGATGAAGACGAGCGCTGGGTATCCCTGCGCAGCGAAGCCGCCGCAACCGCAATAGCCCGCTACCGGGCCGGGAGCGCTCATATCGTGCTGAACGGCAGATATCATCACCTGCCGCTTGTCGATGCAGCAGATATCGGCAGCGGCGACTTGCGGCTCGACCCGGTCGCCGGCCTGTTCGGACTGCGTTTCATCCGCGCCGATGGTTTCTGGGCGGTTCCCGGCAACCGCGAAATATTGGCGATGGCGATCAACCGCCCGGCTTTACTGACCTCCTTTCCCGGTGTCAGCGCCTGGCAGAGTCGGCTCAAGATCATCCCCGAAGCGCTCGATGTCGAGGGGATCAACGCCTATCCCGACTGGGTCGGCATGGCCATGCCGGACCGGATAGTCTTTGCCAGAAACCATGTCAGCCGCTGGAAAGCGACAGAAGGGCCGGTCGTGCCGCTGGCCATCGCCCTGCCCGATGCAGCGGGCGCCACCATATTGTTCAAGCGTATCCAGTCTGACCTCAGAAGAGTGGGTCTGGACGCGCGAAAGGTCGCACTGAACCAGAAAGCGGATGTCCAGCTCATGGACGAGATCGCACCCTATGACAGTGCCCAATGGTTCTTGAAGCAGTTTACCTGCTTCAAAACCACGGTCTGCCTGAATGATGCCGATTCAAAAATTGCCGAAGCGGATGCGGCGACCAATTTGCAGATCAAGGCCCGGCTCTATGCCGAGGTCGAGCAAATGCTGGTCCAGCATTATAATTTCATTCCGATCGCTGTTCCGATCCGCTGGTCTATCGCGCGGCAAGGCCAGCGCGGTTTTGCGGTAAACCCGCGCGGCTGGCATCCATTGAACACGTTGATAGGGATACCCATATCGTAACCGTGTTGCCAGTATATGACAGGGAGATCTGATGCCCATTTTAGAAGAAAAGTTAAAGCGTCTGGCAGAACAATTGCCCGACGCCAGCCGCGATCCGCAAGCGGTACGGACCCGCGTCGAAGCGATAGAAAAAATGCTGGAACGGGCATTTGTGATCCCCGGTATCAATCGACCCGTAGGCGCCGATTGGATCGTCGGTCTGGTTCCGGTTGTTGGCGATATCGTAACCGCGCTGATGTCGGCCTATATCGTCTGGGAAGCCCGCAACCTTGGCATGTCGAAGCTGCAGCTTACCCGTATGGCGGCCAATGTCGGCATTGATACCGCGGTTGGCGCGATCCCGCTCTTCGGCGATGTTTTCGACTTTTTCTGGCGCTCGAACAGCAAGAATTTGAAGATCATCCACAAGCATCTCGACAAGCACCACCCCGGCACGCGGACGCTGGACGGTTAGGCATGTGCTCCCGCGCAGGCGGTAGTCCATCTCCCGAGCTATATTAAATACATTTTGGTAAAGATGGGAAGCGGCCTCACGGCAAGCGCCCCTTACTCCCGTTGCTCAGATATTGGAGAGCAGGAGATGGAGCCCTGCCTGCGCAGGGGCACTAACCCCCGCGCCAGATCTTCACCGGCAGATCGTCCTTCGCCGCCCGCATATATGAAGGACAGCGTTGCGGGCGGAAGCTCTTGCCGAGACACAGCTTCACCTCCTGCAGCCAGCCACGCTGGTTGATTTTCAACCGTATCATATCGGGTTGAAGCCCATCGTTCGCCGCCGCAAAGGCGTTGCGGAATTGTCCCGCCGTCAAAGGCTTGCGAGACAGCCGGTCCATGTCCGGAAAACGCACCGCGTCGAACATGATCCGCGACACCCGGAAATAGGTTTCGGGGCGACTGGTCATGCAGGTTCCATGCTTCGCCCATTCATGCGCCATCATTCTGGTGGTTGGCATCATGCAGAAATTGCGCTTCACCACAGCCGGCGGCAGCGCCCTGGTCGGTGCACACCACTGCGGATAGGCGGGACCGCGCGTATCGGGCCATAGACCGTGGAGAATGAAGGCAAAGCTGCCGTCATCGCCGCTGCACTGGGTCTTGTCGCGGCGGCTGTCCTTGCGGGTGCGGCAAAATTCGGGCGACCAGCTGAGCGCCAATGTGTAACTGGTAATGGGTTTGACGCGGCGGGGTTCCGAGGTGGGCTTGCGTTCGGCGGGCGCGCTGAGGCCTGAGGGTGCGCGGCATTGGTAGGATTGGGCGTGGGCCTGGGCGGGTGTTGCTACCATTGCCAGCGCAAGCAACAGATACCATTTGTGCCGACGGTCACTCAAGCGTATTGTCCAGACTGTGCATCCCACCTTTCGTATCAAACCATTCCTTAGCATCAGGTCGAAAGAGCATATACAGAGCGTATATTTGCATAGCACCCATAATCAGCGTTATCGCGACAATCAAAGTCGGGTTTTGTAGAGTGGTGAGTGGGGTCGTAACGAGGCCTATAAAAAACAAAATCACAAATATCCATTTGGCGGTGTTGCTCGCTTTACGAGCGATGAGATACCAAAAAAGAAGCCCGAACGCCCAAACAAATAGCGATACAAAAATGATAAAACCTGGGCCATAATTAGCCAAACTCGGATTTGCCGCGATAGCTTGCAAATCATTCTCCCAATTCAGGATTGCGTTCAAAACACCAATCACCAAAGAGCCCAGGAAGAAACGCTCGAACAAAATAATCGATTTTGGTCGCATCTTATCTCTCCGATAGTTGATCGAAATATCTAAACCTGCGCAAAATCCAAACCTATATCCGCAGCCGGAGCCGATTGTGTCAAACGCCCCACGGAAATAAAATCAACCCCGGTCTCCGCCTTGTCGCGGATCGTCTCCAACGTCACGCCGCCACTTGCTTCGGTCGCCACGCGCCCGCCAATCAGTGTCACCGCCCCGCGCAGGGTCGCCGGTTCCATATTGTCTAGCAGAAGATGCGTCGCCCCCGCCGTCAGGGCCGGTTCGATCTGGTCGACCCGGTCGACTTCGCAGATGATATTTTCGACACCAGCTTCTTTCGCGCGCCGGACCGCTTCGCCGACCGAACCAGCGACCGCGACATGATTATCCTTGATCATCGCCGCGTCCCACAGGCCCATGCGGTGGTTCTGCGCCCCGCCCATCCGCGTCGCATATTTCTCCAGCACCCGCAGCCCCGGTATGGTCTTGCGCGTGTCGAGCAATGTACAGCCCGTCCCCGCGATCCTCCGGACATATTCGTTGGTCATGGTCGCGATGCCGGTCAGATGCTGCACCGTATTGAGCGCGCTGCGCTCCGCGGTCAGCATCGCCCGGCCCTTGCCTTTCAGCCGCATGATATCGGTGCCAGCTGCAACAGCCTGGCCTTCCGCGGCGAGGATTTCAATCTCGACATCGGGATCGAGATAGCGGAAAAACGCCTCTGCAATCGGCAGCCCGGCGATCACCGCATGATGGCGGCTGTCCATCACGCCGGAGAATATCGCATCGGCGGGAATGACCGCTTCGGAGGTGACATCGCGGCCCCCTGCCCCATAAGGCGCGCCGAGGTCTTCAGTGAGGGTGGCAGCGACAAAAGCGTCGAGATCGAAACGGTCAAGGGTGAAGGTCATGAAAATGATCTAACCCAATCAACCGTCTGGTGAAAGCGCGAATCTGCCTTCTCCCTCAAGGGAGAAGGTTGCGGAGGCTTAACGAGGAACGGGTTTAGCCGCAGCTGGATGAGGGTGCACCGCTCTGGAGGTTTCGCGCGCGCCATTACCGTAGAACCCCCTCATCCAACTCCGCCTAGTAAGCAAGGAGCTGGCCGAAACTGTCATGACTTGTCGAGGCGCATCGCTTGTGATAACTATGTGTTTCACATATGCTGGGGCATGGATTTTGAATATGATCCAGCCAAGGATGCCATCAACCGGGCAAAGCATCATCTGCCGCTGTCGTTCGGCCAGCGGATTTTTGATGATCCTTTTGTCGATATCCTGCCGTCATTCAGACCGATTGACGGTGAAGACAGATACAAGGCGGTTGGCATCGTGGATGGCAAGCTGTTTACCGCCATTTATACAGAGCGTGGAACAGCAACAAGATTGATTTCGGTAAGGAGGAGCAATGCCCGGGAACAAAGAGACTATGATCGCAATCCCCGCTGATCCCAATGATCCGGAAGATTTCGACGTCAGCGTCGCTGGTCTGGAACGCGCGCATATGGGCCGTTTCATCCGGGTGCTGCGTTATGACCTCGGCATGACGCAGGAGGAATTTGCCGAAACCTACGGCATCCCGCTCGCCAATATCCGCCAATATGAAATCGGCCGCCACATGCCCCCGCCCGCGGTCCGCGCCTATCTCAAGGTCATCCGTGCCGAACCGGACGTGGTGAAGCGGGTGATGGCTGGGTAGTTTCTCCCTCTCACTCAAGGGAGAGCGTTGCGCAGACTTGGCAGCTTGCCGCCTAGTCGCAGCTGGGTGAGGGCGTACTTCGCTTCAGAGTTCAGAACACACTCATCCAACTGCGCCTAATCCTGTGGATAAGGCTTCGTATCCTTCTCCCTCACGGGAGAAGATAAACCAACCTACCCCTCATGCGCCAGATCGGTCGGTCCCAGATCGCCCTGCCCGACCGTGGCGCTAGCCATTTCCATCATCCGGTCGATCGATTTGCGCGCCTGCAAGCGGAGTTCTTCGTCCATCTCGATACGCGGCTCCAGGTCACGCAACGCGACGTAGAGTTTCTCCATCGTGTTGAGCGCCATATAGGGGCAGATATTGCAGTTGCAGTTGCCGTCCGCGCCGGGCGCGCCGATGAAATTCTTTTCCGGCACCGCTTTTTCCATCTGGTGGATGATATGCGGTTCGGTGGCAATGATGATCGTGTCGCCTTCGAATTCCTTGGCATATTTCAGGATCGCGCTGGTCGATCCGACCATGTCCGCGTGATCGAGAATATAGGCGGGACATTCGGGATGCGCGGCTACCGGAGCACCGGGATGTTGCGCCTGCAATTTGAGCAATTCGGTCTCGCTGAACGCTTCGTGGACAATGCACACGCCGGGCCAGAGCAGCATGTCGCGGCCGGTTTTCTTGGCGATATAGCCGCCGAGATGCTTGTCGGGGCCAAAGATGATCTTCTGGTCGAGCGGGATTTGCGAGAGAATATGTTCCGCCGAAGAACTGGTGACGATAATATCGCTGAGCGCCTTCACCTCGGCCGAGCAGTTGATATAGGTCAGCGCGATATGGTCGGGATGTTCGTCCCGAAACGCCTTGAACTTGTCCGGCGGACAGCTGTCTTCCAGCGAGCAGCCGGCATCCATGTCGGGCAGCACCACGATCTTCTCCGGCGACAGGATTTTGGCGGTCTCGGCCATGAATTTGACGCCGCAGAACGCAATCACGTCGGCATCGGTTTCCGCCGCCATTTTGGAAAGCTCGAGACTATCACCGACAAAATCGGCAATATCCTGAATTTCCGGTTTCTGGTAATAATGGGCGAGGATGATCGCGTTGCGCTCCTTGCGCAGCTTGTTGATTTCTTCAACAATATCGACTCCGGCCAAGCTGCCGCCAATTCCACCACGTGCGTCCATTTTACTCTTCCTATTTCCTGTTCCGTTCCTGTCGAGCTTATCGAAACATGCTCTTGCCGCCCTTCGACAGGCTCAGGGCGAACGGAGTTTCTGATTCCCGACTAGTTTAGGGCAAGTCACGCCCCAAAGGAAATCAATTGCTGATACGGAATTTGACAATCCGGTCGGTCACTTTCTGTTCCGCATCCATCCCGCCCAATATAAAATATTCCCCGCCTGCTTTCGCGAGACCACGATGGTCCATGCTCGGCTCCGCCAGCCGCCCCAGTTCCTGCCACTGGTCAGTTTTCAGATCATAGACAAAAAAGCCGCCCGATGGCTTCGCCGCCACCCCGTCATAGCCGATGCCGTCATAATTGTAGGGATTGTCGCCGCCGCCGGCAAAGATGATCCGCTGTCCGGCTTCGTCGCCAATCGCCGCCATCCGGTATTTCGCCATACCGGAATGCGCATTGACCCCTCGCCAGGTAATCTGCGTCGGGTTTCTCGGGTCGATATCGCCACGCCAGGTCAGCTTCGCCGGAACAAATTTGCGTTTGCCATCGGCGAAGATGGAGGCGACCCCGTCGCTGACGATGATGCTGTCGCCCGCGATCCCGCCGCTATGGCCGAACACCGGTGTACCGGGAAAGGGAGTCGCCTCGGTCCAGGCACCAGTCTGTGTATCGAACATTTGTACGACGCTGACATTGCCCTCATCATACCAGCCGGAAATTAGATAGATGAAGCGGTTCTGGTAGGGCACGGCCAGCGTATCATCGACCGGAGTCGGCATGTCTGTCTGTGCTTCATAGCGCCCCATCGCGGGATCAAAGGCGAAAACTTCTGGCGCAGAGACCTCGTCACCATTGGGTGCGACGGTATAGCCGCCGAAGATATAAATTTTGCCGGCCACGGTCACCGCCGCGCTGGCCAGTCTCCCTTCCGGAACCGGCACGGGAGCAATCGCCTTGCACGATTGTGTTGCAATCACGCAGGCATAAGCCGCGTTGCTGGTGTCTTTCCACGTTTTGCCCGCTTTCAGGCCGTTGAAGCTGTATAATGTCGGGCCTTCGGGACCATCGGCAACCGCCACCGCATTATTGGAGATCGGCTCTGGCAGGGCAAAGCCAGCGGTCTCCGACAGGGGTTCGGGCTGTGGGCTGCGTTCGCACGCTGTCAGGGTCAGGCCGGCCACCAGCATTGCGGCCGCAGTCATGGTCGGCCATTTCATTGCGCTGCTTCCCTCTTCTTCTGCTGTTCGGCCAGCACATCGCTGATCGGCCGCGAATAGTCCCACCGTTCCTTGTACCGGCTGCGTTCATAAGGGAAAAAGGCGTCAATCTTCGCCTCCACGCCGGCGGCCTGCAGCGGCACAGCGAAATTGTGACGCACTGCCCGGCGCGCGGCTTCCCGGGCGAGACGAACCTGTACCGGATTTTGCGCTTGCCTGGCCAGTTCCTCGACACCCTTTTTGCGGTTCGCCTGATCGAGGACATTTTCCGCATCGGTCAGCGCCATCAATATGCCGCCGTCATCATAAGTCTGGATCTGCTCGATATGCGCCTCGGGCCGGGCAATTTCGATCGCCGGAATCTCGACATAGAGCGTATTGTCGCGCGCATCCCAACGGACATCATCAGCGTCAAGCTTTGACAAGTCCAGTTCGTAGCGAACCGTACCGGGCATGATCAAAGTCTTGCGCGCCGACAGGCCGAGCTTGGTCAGCGTGGTGGTGACGGTCGCATTATAACTGGCGGAAAAGACCGTCAGCCGGTTCTGCTCCTGCATGTTCGTGAGGCTGGCATTGGCAATGGAAACGGGGTCGGGGCTGATGCTGCTTTCGACGCGGGAGAAAAGCATCCATGCAAGAGCACCGAGGAGTATGAATATCACGCCGGTGACAGCGACCGGAAGCCAAAGGCGGCGTGACTTCTCTATATTCATCCGGCCATCGCCCAGACTTCACCCGATTGCCCCACACGCCCCTTGTTCTGCAGATCAATCAGATGCGCGCGCACCGATTGCCCCGCTGCGCCTTTAAGTCTTGGATCCAGCCCCTTGTACATGCGCGGCACCATATCGACGATCGCGGAGGGACCTTCCTCGAGCAGCTTCAAAATCTGCCGTTCGCGCTGTTTTCTATGGCCCATCATCCCGCGGACCAGCTGGCGGGTATTGGTTATTTTCTTGCCATGGGCGGGATAATAGACCTTGTCCTCGCGCTCATAAAGCTTCTGCAGGCTCGCCATATAGTCGGCCATATCACCATCCGGCGGGACAATGACGCTGGTTGACCAGGCCATCACATGGTCGCCGGTAAACATGGCACCGGATTCCCGAACCGCTAGGCAGAGATGGTTGGATGTGTGCCCCGGCGTCGCCACCGCTTCGATGGTCCAGCCGTCGCCGGACACCGTTTCGCCATCGACGAGCACGCGGTCCGGCTTATATTCCTTGTCAAAACTCTCGTCGGCCCGCGGCCCGTCGTCCGCCAGTACCAGGGGCGCACAGCCAATGATCGGCGCGCCGGTGCGCGCTGCCAGCGGTGCAGCGGCGGGACTATGGTCGCGGTGGGTATGGGTGCACATGATCGCGCTGATCCGCGCGTCGCCAACCGCCGCGATAATCGAATCAATATGCTCGTCTATCGCCGGACCGGGATCGATGACCGCCCGGTCGGTCTTGTTGCCGACAATATAGGTCTGGGTGCCGGTGTAGGTATAGGGGCTGGGGTTGCCTGCCAGCACACGTGCAACAAGCGGTTCCATCTGTTCGCACAGGCCGGTGGGGAAATTCGCTGGGTCAAAGTCCATGGACCTGATGTGGCATATCCCGCCCATAAAACAACCACGAAAAAGGGCGATCCGCAAAACGAACCGCCCTTATGCCCCGTTATAAACGGTTTCCCCGGCTTATGTCATGGAAAGCTGAGCCTTCACTGTGGCGATGCTGTGATCGATTTCCTTGATCTTCCGGGCGCGATCGACCGTGTCATCCTTGCATTCCACCGCCTCGGCCCGCTCTTTTTTTAGCCCTTTCAACGCCGCGTCAAGTATCGCCGTCTTGTCGATCTTGACTTCAAACCCGCCGCAACCGGCCACTACGGCCCAAGCCTGACTGGCCAGGCCATTCTCGCCGCCAATGGCAATCTGCTTGTTCATCGCAATACAGTCGGGACCAGTGACCTTGTTATTGCGAGAACCGGACCCGTCGCGACTGGATTTGGATGTCACACCGGCTGTGGCATTGCGGATCGTATAAAATATGGAGGAGATTCGTGCAGCCGGCTCGGCTTCCTCTGCTGCTTCACGCTGCGCTTGCCATGCTTCCCGCTGCGCCTCTCTGGCCTCGGCCATAGCCTCGCGCTTGGCTTCACGCGCTTCCTGCATCGCCTCGCGGACCTCTTGATCCGCTTCCCGCAGCTCTTGTTTCAATTCTCTTTCGGCCTGGGCCAGTTCCCGCTCAACCTCGCGCATGGTCGAATGCTTGTCCTTACGACCCAGTCCGCTTTTACGCAGCGCCTCGTCTGCCTCGAGGCGTGATTTTTCGGCTTCAGCAACCATTTTCCGAATTTCTTTTTCGCTCAATTTCTTGTCCGTGCGCAAAATGATGGTCCTGCCATCATGCTTGATCTTGTGCACATAGTCTTTTGACAGGTCGGCATTTTTGCGGCCGTTGAGCATCGTGATGTTGATTACGTCGCTATCTGCGGCTGGGGCGGCCGGAGCCATTGGCGCCACCGGAGCAACAGGCGCTTCCGGCGCAAGTGGTGCCGCAGGCGCAGCAGGTGCGAGCGGGGCCGACAGGTGCTGCGGATCAACCGCCTCGGCATAGGTGATTGTCGCGGTGAGCGGCAAGGTAATGACCGTACCGACAGCGACCAGTCCAGCGCCCAGACGGCGGCGAAGCGAAGATTTTTCTGAACGCCCGAGCATCTTGAGACGCCCCTTGATCTTGTCTTTCTGGTTCAGCGGACTGGCGAGACCGAGACGATGACCGGAAGCTGATTTGGCAATGGTCCGGCCATAGACAGCGCGGACTTCGCGACCGCTTTTCGCCAATATGCGGGCATCGCAAGCGGTTTCCTGATCCTGCCGGAAAGCGATCCAGGCGAACCACGCAACCGGGTTGAACCAGTGCAGCGATAAAATCGTGAGCCCAATAAAATTGGCGGCCAGGTCACCCGATTCATGATGGGCAATTTCATGTTCCAGCGCCAGTTCCCGTTCGCGCGGCGCATAATCGCGGAAAAAATTGGTTGGAACGGCGATATATTTTTCGAACAGACCGAAAGCAAGCGGACCGCTAATGGCCGCTGTTTCCAGAATCCTGATATTCTCGTGCCGACCGATCAAGCGGCCGTCAGACACAATATCTTCCCGGAATTGCAGATAGGAGGCCAGCTTGCTGATGAACAGCAGGCCCGCTCCGCCGAGCCAGAGGATGATCGCGATCATCGTCCAGTCGAGTGATGCCAGCGCGCTGAATGCGGTAGATTGTACCGGCACTGTAGCAACCATCTCCGAACCGAGCGCCATGGGGGCGAAAGTAGCGACAGGTTCGGCGACGGCGGGTGCCTCGAGCGTGAGCGTCGGCATGAACAGTCGGGCCAGCGGCAATATCCACAGCAGATAGGCGATGCGCGCGCCGAAAAAATGGCTAACCGGTTTGCGGACCATCAATACCAGCACCATCAGCAAGGTCATCGAGAACATGGTGTCCCAAATCCATTGGTTCAATTCGCCGCTCATTTTTTCAACTCCCTCAAAAGCTCTTCAATTTCGCGAATGTCATCAGCGCTCAATTCATCGGCTTCGGCCAGATGCGCAACCAACGGCGTGACTTTTCCCCCGAAAAGCCGATCCACAAAATTTCGTGATACGCCGGTGAGATAATCATCCCGTTCGACCAGCGGAGAATAGAGAAAACGACGACCGTCGCGCTCGGTGCCGACCACCGCTTTGGCAGCCAGCCGGGACAACAGGGTCTTGACTGTCTGAAGCGACCAGTCCTTCTCAGGGATAACCTGTTCCGCCACTTCGGTAGCGGTCATAGGTGCGCGTTTCCACAGGACTTCCATGACGGCATGCTCAGCATCGCTAATGCGCTCGGTCACGATATTGGTCCCTCCCTTGAGAATCGTTAGTGACTACATCTGTAGTTTCATTGACTACGGATGTAAACAATCAATCAGCCTGTCGATGTCGTTGGTGGACGGTCAGCGGTCGTTTGTCGAAAAGCGGGCCATTGCCGAGAAGCGGCACATTGTCGAAATATCTTACAATTTTACAGCCGTTAACAACAGTTAAACCATCCAAGCCATTGAGATATATGTCTTTCGAAAAAGTGGCACGAGCGATGCAAGGTGTATTCCGTCTTTAAAACTTCACACCCAAATCCTCCTTCCAGGAGGTCCACATGAGCGGGTCAACTTACTGGTCTTCGTTGTCCCCACTCATTGGAAATTCGACAAAGCTTACCCAAGCTTACCCCAAATAAAAACGGCCCGGTCCTCCTAGACCGAGCCGTTTTTTGATTCCTGGCCTGATATCGTATCAGGGAAAGCCTCAGGCCTCCGCCGGGGCGACCTTTTTCTCGGCCATCAATTCGCCAAGTTCGCCCGCTTCATACATTTCCATCATGATGTCGCTGCCGCCGACAAATTCGCCTTTGACATAGAGCTGGGGGATCGTTGGCCAGTCGGAATAATCCTTGATAGCCTGACGGACTTCCATGTCCTGAAGCACATCGAAAGAGTCGAAACCGACCCCGAGATGCTCGAGAATGGCAACCGCACGGCTTGAAAATCCGCATTGCGGAAAAAGCGGAGTGCCCTTCATGAACAGCACAACGTCATTGCTGTTCACTACGGTTTCGATTTTTGCGTTTACATCGGTCATAAATATTCTCCTAGTCGGGAACCGCCGTGGTGAGTTGCAGCGCGTGCAATTCACCACCCATTTTTCCCTTTAGCGCAGCGTAGACCGCCTGATGCTGTTTCACCCGGTTCATACCCGTGAAAGCAGCAGACGTGACCTTCGCGGCATAATGATCGCCATCGCCAGCCAGATCGGTAATCTCGACCGATGCGTCTGGAAAGGCAGCCAATATCATCGCCTCAATATCTGAACTCGCCATCGGCATCTGATCTAGCTGGCCTCTTCGATAAATTGACGCCGGGCCTCTACCATTTTGTCGGCCAGAGCCGTCCGGATAGCGGCATCATCCATCTCGACATTAGCCGAGGTCAAATCGCCGAGAAGCTTGCGAATGACATCTTCGTCACCCGCTTCTTCAAAATCAGCCGCAACAACTTCTTTCGCATATGCGTCCGTTTCCTCAGGAGTGAGCCCCATTTTATCAGCCGCCCATTGGCCGAGCAGACGATTGCGCCGCGCGGTAACCCTGAACAGCATCTCTTCATCGCGCGCAAATTTCGCTTCAAATGCTTGTTCGCGATCCTTAAAATTTGTCATGAGCTTCCCTCGAACTGTGTTGTTACAAAAATAGGCATCACCAAAGGCTACCGCAAGTGCCCAGGGACAATCAATCGGCGACTTTTACCACCAATTTGCCGATAGCGCCACGATCCGCCATTTTCTGGATGGCCTTGCCGGCATCTTCAAAAGCGAAGACTTCCGAAACACGGGGCTGAATCTTGCCCTGATCCCAGAGCTTGAACAGCCGGTCGATATGGGCACGATTGCCTTTCGGATCGCGCATTGCATAAGCGCCCCAGAATACGCCGCAGACATCGCAGGATTTGAGCAGGGTCAGATTGAGCGGCAATTTCGCAATGCCGGCCGGAAATCCGACCACCAGAAAGCGGCCTTCCCAGGCAATCGAGCGGACAGCAGGTTCGCTATAGTCGCCGCCGACAGCATCATAGATGACATCCGCGCCGCCCGGACCAACGGCTGCCTTGAACTGTGCCGCCAATGCCTTGGACTGATCCTTGTCAAACGGAGCCCGTTCGTAAATCACGGTTTCGTCAGCGCCCGCAGCTTTCGCAAAGGCCGCTTTTTCTTCAGAAGATACAGCAGCAACAACGCGCGCGCCAAAAGCCTTGCCCAGTTCGACGGCTGCGATACCGACACCACCGGAAGCACCAAGTACCAGCAGGGTTTCACCCTCCTTGATATGGCCGCGATCGATCAATGCATGGATCGAAGTGCCATAGGTCAGCAAAAGCGCCGACGCGTCTTCAAATCCGACACTATCGGGAATTTTGAATACGCTATTCTGGTCGACAGCAACCTTCTCGACCAGACCGCCATGGCCGGTTGTCGAAGCGACGCGGTCGCCGACTTTCAGATTTTCAACGCCTTCGCCGACAGCGGCAATGACACCGGAGACCTCTCCGCCCGGCGCGAATGGCCGTGGTGGCTTGAACTGGTACATGTCCTGGATGATCAGAACGTCGGGATAGTTGATCGAGCAGGCTTTGACATCGATCAATACCTGTCCCTTGCCTGCAACCGGATCAGCAACATCAAGCATCTCCAGTGTATCCGGTCCGCCCACTTTGGTTGACATCAAAGCCTTCATATCATTCCCTTCCCTGGAATTTTTTTTTGGATTCTATGCAGCCACCGGTTTGAGCCAGGGCTGCGCAGAATCACTCTCTATTTCGTGCCGCTCTATGGCATCGGATTTCGCCATTGTCAGGTCAATTTCATCAAGTCCCTCGACCAGGCACTGATGCCGGAAGGGATCCATCTCGAACGGAAAACGGTCCTGAAACGGCGTCGTAACGCTCATGCTTTCCATATCGATGGTGACCGGATCGGTCTTGGCGACCTCCATCAGCCGATTGATCGATTCCTGCGGCAAGGCAATGGCCAGCAAGCCATTCTTGAACGCGTTGCCGGCAAATATATCCGAAAAGCTCGGTGCGATCACGGCCTTTATGCCCATGTCATCCAGCGCCCATGCCGCATGTTCACGGCTCGATCCGCAACCGAAATTGTCACCGGCGATAAGAATCGAGGCACCGGCATATTCCGGATCGTCGAAAATATTACCTTCCTGCGCCCGGATCGACTCAAAGGCTCCTTCGCCGAGCCCTTCCCGAGAGATCGTTTTCAGCCATTTGGCCGAGATAATGACATCGGTATCAACATTTTTCTGACCGAAGGGGATAGCGCGACCTTCAACGCGATTGACAGGCTTCATTATTCTTCCTCATCGCTGCCATAATTGTCGTCGGCCAGATCGTCGTCATCCTCATCAAAAACAGGCTCATTTTCGAAGCGCGTGGCCGGATTTGTTTTCGCAGCCTTGAAATCATCGTGCTTTTTCATCTGGTGCCGACCAGCGTAGATCAGCGCGGCGGCGATCGCAGCCGAACCAACGGCCGCACCAACTTTTGCGCCAGTGGACCAGTCACCTTTCTCGTCTTTCACGGCACCGCGGACAGCTTCGGTCGCATCACTTGCGGCTGATTTTGCCTTGTCTCTGGCCTTTTCGCCCAATTCCTTGGCGGCTTGGGTAAGCTTTTCTTTATCAGTCATTTTCTAGTCCTGTTTTTGCAGTTCGCGCACATCGGTCAGCTTTCCGGTTACTGCCGCGGCCGCAGCCATGGCAGGGGACATAAGATGCGTTCTAGCACCCGGCCCCTGCCGTCCAACAAAATTGCGATTGGAAGTGGACGCACAGCGTTCGCCAGCCGGCACCTTGTCGGGATTCATGCCGAGACAGGCCGAACAGCCCGGCTCGCGCCATTCAAAACCGGCATCGGTGAATATCCGGTCGAGTCCCTCGGCTTCGGCCTGCGCCTTCACCAAGCCGGACCCGGGCACCACAATCGCCCATTTGACATTGCCGGCTTTCTTGCGACCTTGCAATATTGAAGCAGCAGCCCGCAAATCCTCGATCCGGCTGTTGGTGCAACTGCCGATGAAGATGTTTTCAACCGAGACATCGCGCAACGCCTGCCCCGCTTCGAGCCCCATATAATCCAGCGACTTGCGTGCAGCATCCTGTTTAGACGGATCGGCGAAGCTTTCCGGCGCCGGCACTATACCGTCAACCGGGACAACATCCTCCGGACTGGTGCCCCAGGTCACGGTCGGCGATACATCGGCGGCGTTGATCGTGACGCTCTTGTCAAAAGTAGCGCCTTCGTCGGTCGGCAGCGTCTTCCAATAGGCCACGGCCGCGTCCCAGTCCGCGCCCTTCGGCGCCATCGGACGGCCTTTCAGATAGGCAAAGGTCTTCTCATCCGGCGCAATCAGGCCAGCCCGCGCGCCCCCCTCGATCGACATGTTGGAAACGGTCAATCGGCCCTCGATCGACATTTGTTCGAACACTTCACCGCGATACTCAATGACATGGCCGGTACCGCCCGCCGTGCCGATCACGCCGATGATGTGGAGGATCAGGTCTTTCGGGCTGATGCCGGGGCCAAGCAGGCCGTCGACGCGGATTTCCATCGATTTCGAGCGGGTCAGCTGCAGCGTCTGCGTCGCCAGCACATGTTCGACTTCGCTGGTTCCGATGCCGAAGGCCAGCGCGCCTAGAGCACCGTGCGCCGCCGTATGGCTGTCACCGCACACCATGGTCGTGCCTGGCAGGGTGAAGCCCTGCTCCGGGCCGATAACATGGACAATACCCTGGTTGATGTCGCTGGCGCCGATATATTTGATGCCGAAGGCCGGTGCATTGGCTTCCAGTGCTTCCAGCTGCGCCGCGCTCTGCGGATCGGCGATCGGGATCTTGTTGCCCTGCGCATCGAGCCGCGCCGTGGTCGGCAGATTGTGATCGGGAACCGCCAGCGTCAGATCCGGCCGCCGGACCTTGCGGCCCGCCTTGCACAGCCCTTCAAAGGCCTGCGGACTGGTCACCTCGTGCACCAGATGCCGGTCAATATAGATCAGCGCCGTGCCGTCGTCACGCTGGTCCACAACATGGGCGTCCCAGATTTTCTCGTAGAGGGTTCTTGCTTTGGTCATAAGTTCCTGTTTTCCCGATATGGGGTTTCGTTTAACCAGATCAATTGTCCGCGCAAGTCAGAACTGGCTTCAAAAGCTCGTCGATAGCGCCTATCTTCGCTCTATGAGCATTTTTGCGATCCTGGCCACTATCATTGCTTCTGTCATCGCGATGGAATGTATCGCCTGGGCGAGCCATAAATATATCATGCACGGCTTCGGCTGGGGCTGGCACCGCGACCATCACGAACCGCATGACAAGGCACTGGAAAAAAATGATCTTTACGGCATCGCCGGCGCGGTGATGAGCATCTCGATGTTCGCCGTCGGCAGCCCGCTGATCATGGGCGCCAGCTATTGGGAGCCGGGCACATGGATCGGGCTCGGCATCATGTTTTACGGCATCATCTACACATTGGTCCACGACGGCCTGGTGCATCAGCGCTACTTTAAATATGTTCCCAAGCGCGGCTATGCCAAACGGCTGGTGCAGGCGCACAAGCTGCACCATGCGACGATAGGCAAGGAAGGCGGGGTTAGTTTCGGCTTTGTCTTCGCCCGCGATCCGGCAAAGCTGAAGGCAGAGTTGAAGAAGCAGCGGGAAGCCGGCGTTGCGGTGGTCCGGGATGCCGTCGGCTAGTTTCTACTGGCTCTGATCGACGCCCAGCTGGTCAGTCCGATACCGGCAAAGATGATCAGCCCTCCGATCAGCAGTCGCGTCGTCAATATTTCGCCCAGCAATAATACCCCTCCGATCGCGGCAATGGCCGGAACGGACAATTGCGACACTGCAGCGCTGGTAATCGATATCCGGGCCAGCATATTATACCACAGGACATAACCCAGAGCCGACGTCACGCCGCCCGAAATCACCGCCATGATGACACCCGGCCAGGTGAACATGGACCAGTCAACAAACGGAAGCAGCATCAGTGTCAGCAGACTGGCGCCGGCAAAATAGCGGGCCGTGGTTAGCGACGGGTCGGCGACCGTCTTGCCGGCCCAGCTCGATACACCCCAGGCGATCCCGGCGCAGATCATCGCTATCGTGCTCAGCAGCGGCGGCGCCGTCGTCCCCGGGGCCATAAGATAGATCAGACCGATCAGGGCGATGGCTGCCCCGGCCAATTGCCCCTTTGACGGCACAATTTTCCGGGTCAGGCCGATGACCTGCATGGTGATCTGCCCGGCGGGAAACAGGATCAGCGCACCGATCCCGGCGTCCAGACCGATATAGGCCCAGGAAAAAGCCCCGGCATAGACGAACAGGGACAAGGCACCGACCAGATCACTGGGCTGCGGCAGGACCGAGCGTCCTTTCCGCATTCCGATCAAGAGCGAAAGGACAAGGGCACCCGCGGCCAGCCGGACGATTGTGTAGCCGGCCCAGTCAATTTGCCCGTCGGCAAGAGCGGCCCGCGCCAATAGCGAATTGCCGGCAAAGGCGGACAGGGTAATGGCCAGCAGGCAGGCTGTTGCCAGTCTGCCTTCAAATTTCACCACAGATCAGCTGGGACGCGGCAACAACACCGGCCCGCCCAGTTCCACCGTCTTGTGATAGCCCGGCCGCGCGACCAGCGCTTCGAAATAGCGGCTGCAATTCGGACGGCTGTCGAGCTGTCCCAGCGCCGCGCGCCCTTCGAGCATATAGTGCAGGTTGATATCCGCGCCGGTAAACTTGTCCGCGACCAGGAAATCCTTGCCCTCCAGCTCTAGCTCCAGATGGTCGAGCAGCTTGTCGACTTCCGCCTGCAGAAAGCCGTTCATGATATCGGGCAGCCCGCCAAGCATCGGCGCGATGCCGGTGATGATAAAGCTCATGCCCATCGTGCCCTCGGCAAAATGCAACCATTCGAGATATTTCGCCCGTTCGGGATGATCAACCGACACACCGAGCGCGCCATCGCTGTGACGCTCGATCAGATATTCTATAATCGCGCCGGATTCGACCATGGTAACGCCGTCGACATCCACGGTCGGCGCCTTGGCCAGGCGATGCGCTTCCGCCAGTTCGGGCGGCGACCGCCGCGTCTTGGGATCGCGGTGATAGGTCACCATTTCATAATCAATCCCGGCCTCCTCGCAAAGCCAGATGATGCGGGACGAGCGGGAATAGCCGAGATGGTGTAGCTTGATCATAGGGGGCTCCTCTTTATGTTTGAAGCCGATGTGCGGCAAAGGCGGGGCGCGGTCAACCGGGCTTTGTCATCCGCATTCCATCCACGACCTTCCCTGTTCCCTGCCGAAGGGCAGGTCCAGAATGATCCGGTGCGATCGTCTGGACTCTAGCCTTAGCCGGAGCACATCAATGCTCGGTGAGCTTAGTGCCCTGGCGCAGGCAGGGATCCATCTCTGCATTTCCGTCTCGAGGGCAGGAGAGGATTGTGCGCAAACTCGCGTTCAGGCAAAAGCCAACCATTCTACTTGCCGCAACTTCTCGAGATGGGCCCCGGCCTTCGCCGGGGAACCCGTCAGGCCGCAATTAATGCCCGACCACGCCCAGACTCTCGAACGGCTTGTCATTCTCGCTATATTTTTCAACAAGAGTGGCGCTGGCCAGGTTCAGGCCGACGACCTCGACCTTCTTGCCCTCGTTTTTCAGACGATCGACAATCTTGTCCAATATGCCCGTGGCACTGATGTCCCAGAAATGGGCGTCATGAACATCAATAATCACACTATCGATGCCCTCTTCGTTAAACTCGATCGCTTCATAGAGCATGTCCACCGAGCCGAAGAAGACTTCACCGGCAAAGACATAGCGATGCGTGGTGACTTCGACGAAATCCTGAATGGTGACCAGTTGCCGCACTTTCCAGGCGAAGAATATCCCCGAAAGCAGGACGCCGGTGAGCACGCCGAGGGACAGATCATGCGTTGCGACGACCATTACGACAGTCGCGATCATCACGACATTGGACGGCCACGGATGATGGGTGATTTCGGTAAAGCTCTGCCAGCGGAAAGTACTGATCGAGACAAAGATCATCACCGCGACCAGAGCCGGCATCGGAATTTGCGCAACCCATTGACCAAGACCAACGATCAAAATCAGCAACATGACACCGGCGACAAAGGTCGAGAGCCGGCGCCGGCCGCCGGATTTGATATTGATCACCGATTGGCCGATCATTGCACAGCCGCCCATGCCGCCGATCCAGCCAGTAACAAAATTGGCAATGCCCTGACCATAGGTTTCGCGCTTCTTGTCGCTGCGAGTCTCGGTCAGATCATCGACAATCGACGCAGTCAGCAAGGATTCCAGAAGCCCGACCGCCGCCATCGCCAGCGAATAAGGCGCGACGATCTGGAATGTTTCCCAAGTGAGCGGGATTTCCGGGATATGCAGCCATGGCAGGCTGTCGGGCAATTCGCCCATATCGCCGACCGTGAACACATCGGCCTTGAAAGCAAGACTGAGACCCGCAAGCACGAGGATCGCAGCGAGTGGCGAAGGCACCAGCGTCGTAATCCGCGGCAATCCATAGATAATAGCCAGACCGCCAGCGATCATCGCATAGGTCTGCCAGGTAAAGGCTTCGCCGGTCATTTGCGGGATTTGCGCCATGAAGATCAGGATCGCCAGCGCGTTGACAAAGCCGGTAATCACCGATCGCGAAACGAAACGCATCAGCAGGTCTAGGCGCAGCAGCGCCGCTATCGCCTGGAATATGCCCATCAATATGGTCGCAGCGAACAGATATTCGACGCCATGATCACGCACCAGCGGCACCACGAGCACCGCTACCGCAGCGGTTGCCGCACTGATCATACCCGGTCGCCCGCCGACCATCGAAATGATCACGGCAATCGAGAAGCTGGCATAGAGCCCGACCCGCGGATCGACACCGGCAATGATCGAGAAACCGATGGCTTCGGGAATCAGCGCCAGCGCAACGACCAGTCCGGCCAGAAATTCGGTCTTAGGATTCGACAGCCAGTCGCGCCGAAAATCACTGTGAATCGCCATGAGCAGCCTCCATCAAAGATACGAATGCTGCGCCGCAACATCGAAAAGACGTGCCTTTGGAGGAAGGCCCGGATTCAGTCAAGTTTAGAGGCCGGAGCATGTACATTGTTCCCTGCCGAAGGGCAGGGCCCAGCATGATCCTGCCCGATCAACTGGACCCGGCCTGCTCCGGGGTACTAGCCCGCCCGGAAATCCGCGGTTACGGTGGCTACGGCTGCGATCTCCTGTTCGTGCGCAATTTCGCGCTGCGTTTCAGCCAGCGCCTGCCGTTCCCAATCCTGCATCTCCGGATGGGCCAGGATATGATCGACCCACGCCCGCCCCTTTTCGCCAATATTGAGGTCAAAACTACGCACCCGATAGGCAACCGGCGCATAAAAGGCGTCAACAATCGTGAACCGCTCTCCCGCCAGCCAGGGCCCGCCGAAATCATCCAGCCCCTGCGCAAACACCCCACCGATCCGGTCCAGATTGCGTTGCAGGCCCGGTTCGGTCTCCCGCAATTTGGCGCGCACCCCGACATTCATCGGACAGATATTGCGCAGCGCCGCAAATCCGCCGTGCATTTCTGCCGTTGCGCACCGCGCCCATGTCCGTGCGCGTTCGTCTTCCGGCCAGCAGCCGGGATGCCGCTCCGCCAGATATTCCATGATTGCCAGCGAATCCCAGATGGTTCGATCATCGTCTTTCAGGCAGGGAACCTGCGCATTGGGCGCAAATTCCCGGAAACGCTGAAAATTATCCTCTTCGAAATAGATGATTTGCTCGGCAAGGGGGATGTCCAGCGCCTTCATCAAAATCCACGGGCGCAGCGACCAGCTGGAATAGTTGCGGTTGGCAGTGATCAGGGTGTAGGTCATAAATCTGTTTTCTTTGGCCGCTAAGGGCTAGCTACATTCGAACCGGACCACAATAACACCGATATCAGGAAAATTGCACGTGACATTATCCCGAAGAGATTTCATCCGTTCCGCACAAGCCGTGGGCTTATTCTATGCCTCCGTCTCCATTGCCGGTTGTGCCAGAGCGCATAGTGCCAATCGTTCCTTTGCCCTGATCCCCGACCCCGCCAAAAGGCTCGATCTGCCGGAGGGTTTTTCCTATAATCTGGTCAGCGAGACCGGCGGCATGATGTCCGACGGCTTTTTCCGCCCTGGTCGACCCGACGGCATGGCCTGCTTTGCCCATCCCGATGATACCGACAAATGCATCCTCATGCGCAATCACGAGAACTGGAACAGCGTCCCGCTCGGCAGCCCGTTCGGCAAGGGCAATGAACTGCTCGACCGGGTTTCCGAGAGCCAGCTCTATGATCGCAAGAAAGACGGCTCGCCCTTTTTCGGCGGCGTGACCAAGGTCGTTTACGATCTCAAACACAAACGCATGGAAAGAGATCTCCTCGTTCTCACCGGCACCGCAGCCAACTGCGCCGGCGGTCCCACCCCATGGGGCAGCTGGCTCAGCTGCGAGGAAGAGATGCTCTCCCCCGCAGGAGGTCCGGGCAAATATCACGGTTTCGTGTTCGAAACCCCGTCCAGCGCCACCGGCCTGATCGACGCCATACCGCTGAAGGCCATGGGTCGCTTCACCCATGAAGCGGCTTCCGTCGATCCGAAAACCGGCATTGTCTACATGACCGAGGATTCCCGAACCGGACTATTCTACCGTTTCATTCCGACCGTGGCCGGGCAATTGCAAAAAGGCGGTCGCCTGCAGGCGCTTGTTCTGACCAACAGAAAAGCCGCCATCACATCCAACTGGCCCGAAGACTGGGGCGGAACGGGACCCGATTCCTTTGTCGTAGGGCAGGATCATGTCGCCGAATGGATCGATCTCGACGATGTCGAAGCACCGGAAGGCGATCTGGCCAAGCGCGGCCATGCCGCAGGAGCCGCCCAGTTCATGCGCGGCGAAGGTCTGGACTATGCTGTGCGAACCGACGGAACAACCGGTGATTTCTACTTCACCTGCACCGAAGGCGGAGCCCAGCGAGTCGGCCAGATTTGGCGCTACACACCCGATCAGGGGCCGGACAGCGGACCAGAAGCCGGCGGCTCGTTACAGCTATTCTTCGAATCGACCAGCGCCGACTCTCTCGACATGTGCGACAATCTGGTGATCGCTCCCTGGAACGATATCATATTGTGCGAAGATGGGCGCGCCGACCAATATCTGCGCGGTCTGACACCCGACGGCAAAATTTACGACATCGCCCGCAACGCCCACAAGGACAAGAGCGAATTCTGCGGCGCCTGCTTCTCGCCCGACGGCACGACGATGTTCGTCAATGTGCAGGAGCCGGGATATACGGTGGCAATCACCGGACCGTGGGAGACGTTGCGGGTCTAGCCCGCCCCGATCAATTCGCGGCCGATCAGCATCCGGCGGATTTCATTGGTGCCGGCGCCGATGTCGAGCAATTTGGAATCTCGCCAGTAACGCTCGACCGGCCAATCAGTAGTGTAACCCGCACCGCCCAGCGCCTGAATCGACTCTTCCGCAACCCGCACGCTATTCTCGCTGGCCAGCATCACCGCGCCCGCTGCATCGAAGCGGGTCGTCTGTCCGGCGTCGCAGGATTTATTGACATTATAGACATAGCTGCGGGCGCTGTTGAGGCGGACATACATGTCGGCGATCTTGCCCTGCATCAGCTGGAAGCTGCCAATCGGTTTGCCGAACTGTTTGCGCTCGCGGACATAGGGAATGACCGTGTCGAGACAGGCCTGCATCAGCCCGAGCGGGATCGCGGCCAGAACGGCGCGCTCATAGTCGAGGCCGGACATCAAGACGCCGACACCGCCGTTGAGCGGCCCCATGACATTTTCCTCCGGCACTTCGCAATCATCGAACATTAGCTCGGCGGTCGGGCTGCCCTTCATGCCGACTTTCTCGATCTTCTGGCCGATGGAAAAACCCTTCATGCCCTTTTCAATCAGGAAAGCGGTAATCCCGCCCGAGCCTGAATCGGGACGGGTCTTGGCGTAGACGACCAATGTATCGGCGCAGGTGCTGTTGGTAATCCAGAATTTCGTGCCGTTGAGAACATAGCCGCCCTGCACCGCCTCTGCCTTGAGCTTCATCGACACCACATCGCTGCCCGCTCCGGCTTCCGACATCGCCAGCGCGCCGATATGTTCGCCGGATATCAGCTTCGGCAGATATTTGGCTTTTTGTTCAGGCGAAGCCCAGCGGCGGATCTGGTTGACGCACAGGTTGCTGTGCGCGCCATAGCTGAGGCCGAGAGCGGCGCTGCCGCGACTGACTTCCTCGACCGCAATTGCATGTTCCAGATATCCAAGGCCCAGCCCGCCGTCTGCTTCGTCGACCGTGATCCCGTGCAGGCCAAGGTCGCCCATCTGCGTCCACAGTTCGCGCGGGAACCAGTCTTCGCGATCCATTTTCTGGGCCAGCGGCATGATCTTCTCTTCCGCGAAACGCCTTGTGGTGTCGCGGATCTGGTCCGCCATGTCGCCAAGCTGGAAGTCAAATTGCGGGGTGGCGATCATGTTGAATCCTTTGCATATTTGATGCCCGTTTAGCAGATAATATCGGCGTTTCCAGCATGGTGTGCCCCTGCGAAGGCAGGGGTCCATCTCCGACCGGTGCGTCTGGACGAAACTGCACGAGATGGATTCCCGCCTTCGCGGGAACACAGGGGTTTTGCGTTGCTCAATATTCCATCCAATGCCATAGCGCGGCCATGCTCTATAATCTTGCAAAACCCCTGATCTTCGCGCTCGAAGCCGAACGCGCCCATGGCGTGACCATCGCCGGTCTGAAGACCGTCCCCATGGGCCCCGCCCCAAAGTGCGATCCGGTTCTGGCGACCACCGTCGCCGGTCTCGACTTCGTCAATCCGATCGGCATGGCGCCGGGCTTTGACAAGAATGGCGAAGTGCCCGATGCCCTGATCCGCATGGGCTTCGGCTTTGCCGAGGTCGGCACGCTGACGCCGCTGCCGCAGGCGGGCAATCCGAAGCCGCGCATCTTCCGGCTGGTCGAGGACAAGGCGGTGATCAACCGGCTCGGATTCAACAATCGCGGCCAGCAGGAAGCCCTGCCCCGCCTCAAAAAGATGCGCAGCCGTATGGGCAAAGGCATACTCGGCATCAATATCGGCGCCAACAAGGACAGCGACGACCGGATCGCCGACTATGTCACCGGCACAAAAAACATGGCACCGCTGACGGACTATCTGACGGTCAATATCAGCTCGCCCAACACGCCCGGACTGCGCGCCTTGCAGGACAAGGGCGCTCTGGCAGAACTACTGGTCGCCGTGATGGGAGCAATGGGCAAAGCAAAAGCTCCGGTCTTCCTGAAAGTCGCGCCCGATCTCGAGCCCGCCGATATCGACGATATTGTCGACGTCGCCATGGAGCAGAAGATCGCGGCGCTGATCATTTCCAACACCACCATCACCCGCCCCGATCTGAAATCCAACAACCGGACCGAAACCGGCGGCCTCTCCGGCGCGCCGCTGAAGGCCCTTGCCCTCCAAAGGCTGAAGGACTTTCGCAAGGCCAGCGGCGGTCAAATCCCGTTGATCGGGGTTGGCGGTATTGCGACTGCGGAAGATGCCTATGAACGCATCTGCGCCGGTGCGTCTCTGGTCCAGCTTTACACCGCGATGATATACGAAGGTCCGACCATCGCCGCCGGGATGAACTGCCAATTGGCAAAATTGCTCAAACGGGACGGTTTTGCGTCCGTGACCGAGGCGGTCGGTTCGGCGGACCGGTAAGAACCGCCTTGGCCTTCTCCTTTTAATTCGTTAGTCCTGATCCTGTCGAACGGCGCCGATCATCGAGACGCGCGGTTCGGACGGTTCACCACTAACGGATTTATAATCATCCATGCAAAAACCCCTCGCCCTTTTCGCTCTTTTCCTGTGCTTTGCCACGGCTGTTCCGGCCCAGGCCGAACATCACCAGACCAGAAATGCCGGCACCGCCGCTTCGGCGCACCCGGAAGCGACCAAGGCGGGATTCGAGATGCTCCAGGCCGGTGGCTCCGCGACCGACGCGGCGATGGCGATGATGCTGGCGCTCACCGTGGTCGAACCGCAGTCGAGCGGCATCGGCGGCGGCGGATTCTTCCTGCACCATGATGCGAAACAGGGCTGGATGCAGACCATCGACGGGCGTGAAATGGCCCCGGCGGCAGCCGACTCCACGCGCTTTCTTGGCGAAGACGGCAAGCCCCTGCCCTTCATGCAGGCCATGCCCGGCGGCAAATCGGTCGGCGTCCCCGGCAATATGCGGCTGATGGAAATGGCGCACAGCAAATGGGGCAAGCTGCCCTGGGCGAAGATTTTCGAACCGGCGATCCGGCTGGCAGAGGGCGGCTATGCCGTCAGCGCGCCGCAAGCCGACTGGCTCAAGCGTCTGGCCCCGCTCTGGGCCGACTTCCCCGACGCACAAGCGCTCTACTGGAAAGACGGCGCACCGGCCAAGGCTGGCACGATCATCACAAATCCCGCACTGGGCGCCTTGCTGCGCGAATTGCAGGCAGGCGGCGCCGATGCCTTTTACAGCGGCGAAACCGTGGCTGCGATTGCCAAGGCCGTGGCCAATGCGCCGCGCAATGCTGCGGAAATCACCACGGAAGATTTCGCCAATTATCGCGCCATCCTGCGCGCGCCGGTCTGTGCCAGCTACCGCGTCTACAAGATTTGCGGCATGGGGCCGCCCTCCTCCGGCGCGACCACCGTGCTCGGCATTCTCGGCGCGATCGAGCGGTTCGACATGGCAAAAATCCACGCGGAAAATCCGGCGCAGGCCTGGCACCTGATCGCCGAAGCGATGCGCCTGTCTTATGCCGACCGCGAGAAATATCTTGCCGACCGCGACTTTGTCGCGGTGCCGGTCGACGGCCTGATCGACCGCAATTATCTCGACAGCCGCTCGCAAATGATCGCGCTGGACAGCGCCCGTCCCGACATGCCGGGCGTTGCAACCTATCCTGCCGGCAATCCGCCGGGAAGCACGCCACGCACCGAAGCGATTTCCTCCGAAGTCGCGGGCACAACCCATTTCACCGCGGTCGACAAGGACGGCAATATCGCCAACATGACTTCCACCGTCGAAGGGCCGTTTGGCAGCCAGTTGATCGCGCGCGGCATGGTACTCAACAACCAGCTGACCGACTTCACCTTCGCTCCGGAAAAGGACGGCGCGCCGATCGCCAACCGGGTCGAGCCCGGCAAGCGCCCGCTCTCCTCTATGTCGCCGACCATCGTCTATGATGCCGAGGGCAAGCCGATATTGGCGCTCGGCTCCGCTGGCGGCAAACGGATCATCATGCATGTCACCAAGACGCTGGTCGGCGTGCTCGATTATGGCCTGACGCTCGAACAGGCGATGGCCCTGCCCAATATATATTACGGCGGATCCGGCGTGCTGATCGAAGGCGGCAGTGATCTGGAAGCCCTGCAGAGCGACCTGTCGCGCTTCGGCCATATCGTCGTAACCTCCGGTCTGCCGTCGAAACTGGCGGGCGCACAGAAGAGCGAAAAAGGCTGGGTCGGAGCGGTCGATCCGCGCAGCACCGGCGAGGCGGTGAGCCAGCTTCCCTAAGCAATATATTGCCGAGCGGTTTCAACCGCGCTAGTCCTTGCTCTATGATCCAAGCCCGGAACCAATCCGGAGCGTGAGAGAGGAAATGTTGCGTGGGCCAGAAACAGCCGAAAAACCGTTATCTTGAAATCGATCAATATCCCAATCTGGTATCGATGTTTTTCGATCGGGCCGAACAGGGCGGCAACAAGCCGTTTCTGAGCGCCAAGATCGACGGCACCTGGCAGGCGACCAGCTGGACCGAAGCGGCCCGGCAAGTCGCCGCCTTTGCCAAATCGCTGAAACGCATCGGCCTGAAAAAGGGCGACCGGGTGATGCTGGTGTCGGAAAACCGGCCCGAATGGTGCATCGCCGATCTCGGTATCATGGCCGCCGGCTGCATCACCGTGCCGACCTACACCACCAACACGGCGTCCGATCACCAGCATATCCTGGACAATAGCGGCGCCCACGCCGTGATCGTCTCCGACATCAAACTGGCGAAGAATCTGCTTCCCTCGGTGATCAATTCTTCGGACGCCAATATCATCATTGGCATCTCCGATTTGCGCATCGGCCAGTCCGGCGATTTCGATCTCTACAGCTGGGACAAGCTTGTTCAGGGCAGCGACAAGGATGTCGCCGAGGTGACCAAGCAGGTCGCCAGCATCACCCGCGACGAGACCGCCTGCATCATCTACACCAGCGGCACCGGCGGCAAGCCGCGCGGCGTGATGCAGCACCATGGCGCGATCCTGCACAACACCAAGGGGCCCGCCGAGGTCATCGAAAGCGATTTCGGCTGGGATGACGAGGTGTTCCTCTCCTTCCTGCCGCTCAGCCACGCCTATGAACATAGCGCCGGCCAGTTTTTCCCGATCGGCCTCGGCGCACAGATTTTCTATTCCGAGGGCCTCGAAAAGCTCGCCTCCAATATCGAGGAAGTGCGCCCGACGATCATGGTCGTCGTCCCGCGCCTGTTCGAGGTGCTGCGCGCCCGGCTGATCAAGACGGTCGAGAAACAGGGCAAGATGCCCAATTACCTGCTCGGCAAGGCGCTCGCCATCGGCGCGCGCGAAGCCGAAGGCAAAGGCCGCAAGCGCGACAAGCTGATGGACCTGTTCCTCGACAAGACCCTGCGCCCCAAGGTTCAACAACGCTTTGGCGGCCGGATCAAGGCGATGGTCTCCGGCGGCGCGCCGCTCAACCCGGAAATCGGCACTTTCTTCCAGTCGCTCGGCCTGACTTTGCTGCAAGGCTATGGCCAGACCGAATCCGGCCCGATCATCGCCTGCAACCGCCCGCGCACCGGCCTGAAAATGGACACGGTCGGCCCGCCGATGGTCGACACCGAGGTCAAGATCGCGGCCGACGGCGAAATCCTGGTCCGCGGCGAGCTGGTCATGCACGGCTACTGGCGCAACCAGGAAGAGACCGACAAGGTGCTCAAGGACGGTTGGCTCCACACCGGCGATATCGGTCATATCGACGAAGCCGGACGAGTCGCGATCACCGACCGCAAGAAGGACCTGATCGTCAACGACAAGGGCGACAATATCGCCCCGCAAAAGGTCGAGGGCATGCTCACCATCCAGCCGGAAATCCTGCAGGCGATGATCAGCGGCGACAAGAAACCCTATATGGTCGGCCTGATCGTCCCCGACCCCGAATGGGCGCTGGAATGGTCACGCGAACAGGACATGAAATATGATTTCATCGCCCTGCAGGCCAACCCGGCCTTCAAGACGGCGGTGCGCGAAGCGGTAGACCGGGTCAACAAGGACCTGTCCGTCGTCGAAAAAGTCCGCCGCTTCGAATTCGCCGACGAACCCTTCGCGATCGAGAATGAGGAGCTGACTCCGAGCATGAAGATCCGGCGGCATGTGATCCGGGAGCGCTATCAGGAGCGGATGGACGGGTTATATAAGAAGTAGTGGGGGGAGCAAAAGAGACGCAGTCTCGTGTCTTCGGTGAACTTTCGCCATAACCCACAATCAGCTGCATCTGGCGCAACAGGAAAGGATTCCAATGTCGTGTATCCGCGTCCTTAGTGTTTTCACTGGCTCGATGTTAGTCATCAGTTGCTCAGCTTATAGGCCCGAAAATCCCGAATATTTCTCAAAAGTTACCGATCTTTCGATTTGTAAATCTGCAAATATAAAAAACTTTCAATACGGAAAAAATGACTACAGTTCTGATCCAACGTACGCGGTTCAAATAACCGCTGATAAGCCTTGCCTAGATCGCTTGACGCTTGAAGTGTCCAGAGCCATCGATAAAAAATGTGGGCTGTCGGGATGCTTTGGTCAAGACGGCAACATGGACTTCATTCAGGTAGAAAGAATATCCGCCGATAGGATGATTTTCGTAAAATTGTTCACTTAGAATGACGATGACACATGCAGCTTCCCCCTCTCCCTCAAGGGAGAGGGTTGTGCAGACTTGGCAGCTTGATGCCTAGTCGGAGCTGGGTGAGGGTTTACTGCACCCTAGTGGCACAGCAACCTGCCAGCGGAACACCCTCATCCAACTGCGCCTAGCCGCCTGCGCTATCGCTTCGGCGGCAAGGCTTCGTATCCTTCTCCCTCACGGGAGAAGGTGAAAAATCGCTTTCCGGCTTCGTGGCTTCGTGTGATCCCGTCGCCCTCGCCGACACCGTTCCTCCCGCCAGTAGCGGCGGAACTTTTGCCGGTGGCGGCAGTTGGATCAGATATGCAGCCCGAACCGAGAAATAATGTGAATTTACCACCCGTTCCCTCACAGGCTTCCCAAACACCGTCGGGTAAGCCAAGCGCGGCCAGCTTTTTCGCTCTGCGCAGGCCCCGGTGCCTCCGGCGATCCGCGCCACCGCAACGGGATCAGTAACGATCGCGTTGCGCGTGATCTTTTTTGTCATCTTTCTGGCGCTGGCTCTCCGTGGCTATGAATGGCTCGCACACGACCACCGCATGCCCTGGACGCCGCTGTCGCTGGCCGATCCGGTCGGGCCGTTCACCACCCGCAAGATCGACGCGCTCGCCGACGACACGGCGCAGTGCCACGGGCTGCTCGAAGCCGCGTCGATCGGCTATTCGCCCCTTCCCCCGGTCAGTGCTGGCGCGAATTGCGGCTATGACGATGGCGTCACGCTGACCCGCGACCAGCCGCGATCCATCGCCTACAGCCCCGCTGCGAAGACCAGCTGCCCGATGGCGGTCAGCCTAGTCCTTTGGGAGAATCAGATCGTCAAAGCCGCGGCGACCAAGCATCTCGGCACCACGGTCGAACAGATCATCACCTATGGCAGCTACAGCTGCCGGCGGATCGGTGGCGGCGAGAGCGGCAATTTCAGCGAGCATGCCACCGCCAATGCGATCGACATCGCCGCCTTCCGCCTCGCCGACGGGCGCAGCGTCTCGGTCGCCGGCCACTGGGACGCGGATGACGACCGATCGCGCTTTCTCAAGGCGGTCCGCGACGGCGCCTGCGATATCTTTGCCACCACCCTGTCACCGGACTATAACAAGGCCCACGCCGACCATCTGCATTTCGACCAGGCCCGGCGCGGCGGCTATCAATATTGCCGCTAGCAACCGGCAACAACAGAGGAGAAGAAACCATGTTCGTTGCAGCCTATTGGTGGAAAATCCATCCCGGCAAGGAGGAACAGTTCCGCACCGCCTGGCGGCGCGGCACCGGGCTGATCCGGGAAAAATATGGCAGCCTCGGCTCCCGCCTCCACCGCGACAAGGAGGGGCGCTTCATCGGCGTCGCCGAATGGCCGGACGAGGCGACCTGGCAGAAGGCCTATGACGCCAAAATGGCCTATGACGACCCGGACACCCGCGCCGCTTTTGTCGACGCGATCGCCGATACCGCCGACGAACCGCTGCTGCTGATGCAGGTGACCGACGATCTGCTCGATCGCGACTAGCGCCTTCCCTCGTTTCTTCTTCCGCTTTTTCTGGAACAGGATCGCCCGCCGCACGTTGGTGTCACATAACGCAAACAGATAAGGAACATCACATGGTAGATAAGAGCCAGATCAAGGAACATATGGAAGTCATCGGCGCGGACGGCGTGCACGTCGGCATTGTTGACCATCTCGACGATAGCGGCGAGCGCATCAAGCTGACCAAGAAGGACAGCCCACAGACCCAGAGCGGTAAAGGCGCTTCCCATCACTTTCTGCCCGTCGGCCTGATTGCCGAGTTCGAAGGCGACAAGATCCGCCTCTCGGCGACCGGCGAAAATGCGGTGAATATGTTTGAAGAAGATAAATAGGCCGAAAGCCCATATTGCTCACAAGCCCCGACCTTGCCTGGCGCGGTCGGGGCTTTTCTATATGTGCTCGCGTCCTTCATCACTGCTCCCCTGCCCACAACACTAGGTAGCTATACGGATTGGCTCTCCCCCAAATTCTGGCGATTGAAGACGGTCAGCCAGTCAACAGGGGGAACGGGCCAGTGAACAGCAAGGCCAGCGCAATCGTCGATCGCATCCGCGAGCTTGAAGCGGAACTCGAAATCCAGATCGCCCAGGAACGCCGCCTGATAGGCGAGCGGCTCGGCAAAGGCCGCTCGGAGTTTGATCGGGATATGGAAAAAATGAACCGGTCTCTGCGTATCGGTGTGCTCCGCTATATATCGGAAGCCCAGCTTTCCGTAATTCTGACGGCGCCGGTCATTTACGCACTGCTGCTCCCTTTCGCCTTTCTCGACCTGTCGGTCTCCATCTATCAATCGGTGTGTTTTCGCGCCTATGGCATCGCCCGGGTCCGGCGCCGCGACTATATCGTCTATGATCGCGGGCGGTTGTCCTATCTGAACGCCATCGAGAAAATCAACTGCACCTATTGCAGCTACGCCAATGGTGTGATCGCCTATGTCCGCGAAGTCTCCGCCCGCACCGAGCAATATTGGTGCCCGATCAAACATGCGCTAAAAGTCCGCGGCCCCCACAGCCGGCTGCGGCTGTTTGAAGAATATGGCGATGGTGCAGACTATCAGCAGCGCCTGACCAAGCATCGCAACGCCCTGAAAACAGACGAGAAAGCGGAGAGACGGGACAAGGACCCCAGTCTATGAACCGGCCACCAATCCCCGGTCGAAAGAAACAGGCCGCGTCAGCCAATCTCCTGACTTCGCGCGATCCCGTTTCCGATATGGCATCAGCGGATGGCTAGCGGGACCCCACCGAGAGATCCTTGGTATAGGGCACGAAATCGCCGAAGGTGCAGCTGCCCATGGTCGACCCGCTCATATTGTCGATCAGCTGGATAATCTCTCCGGAACAGAGCGAGCTGGTCGTGCGCCGGTAGGACATTATATAGCGGTCCGCGCCGGGGCATCCGCCGGGCGGCTTGTTGATATAGATGGTCTTGGCTTTGCGGCGGGACGAGAAGACCAATATGTCATCGCTGATCACCGTCATATTGCGCTGGTCGTTGCGGTTGATGCAGGATTTGGCTTTGCCGGCGGTCCGGCCTTCGAGCTGCTTGTCGAGCTTCGCCTGCTGTTTCTCGGTGAGTTCGATTTTCTCCCCGCCGATCGCGGGTGCAGCGAGCAGCATCGCCGCAGGAATGGCTAAAAGCAGTTTTCTCATCATCTGTCTCCTGTTGTCGATCCCCATCGAACAACCTTATAACAGGATTCGGGCTGAACCGGGGATGAAACAGACAGGGGCTCAGAAATTGTCCTTGGCTGTCCGCCGCGCGCCCAGTTCCGCCGCCGAGGCCGCGCGCATGAACGGGTTGGTGGCGCGCTCTTGCCCGATCGTCGTCGGCACGGTGGCCTCGCCACGGGATCGCAGGGTCAGCACCTCGGCCATCCGTTCTTTCAGGGCGAGATTGTCCGGTTCCGCGACCAGTGCATATTCGCCGTTGCTCTGGGTATATTCATGGGCGCAGTAGATTTTCGTGTCATCCGGCAGCGCCTCGAGCTTGCGCATATTGTCGTACATTTGCTCCGCCGTGCCCTCGAACAGCCGCCCGCAACCCATGGCGAACAGCGTATCGCCGACGAAGGCCACTTTCTCGGACGGGATGTAAAAGGCGATATGGCCGGCGGTATGGGCGGGTACGTCGATGACATCGGCAACCACGTCGCCGAGTTTCACGGTGTCGCCTTCCTTCACGAAGGTGTCGAGCGTCGGGATGCGCTCCCGCTCCGCTTCGGGGCCGGTGATATGGCAGCCGGTGGCCTCCTTGATCGCCGCATTGCCGCCCGTATGATCGGGGTGCCAGTGGGTGTTCCAGATCTGGGTGATGGTCCAGCCGCGCTTTTCGGCCTCGGCCAATACCGGCTCTGCGACCGCGGGATCGACGACCATTGTCTCGCCGGATTCGGGTTCGTGGACCAGCCAGACATAATTGTCGGACAATACGGGAATTCGGATGATTTCTAACATGACCGGCAAATTACTCCGCAAATTTAAAGCTGTCGATGCTTAACCGCAAAATAAGAGTTTTTCCCTATTCGATCGGGCACTGCAGCAGTGATTTTGGAAAGGGGCGTCATTTGCGCTTGATTATCGCGTTTCTGGCCTATTTATGCCTCTGTTCCCCGGCTCTTGCCGAGGTTCCGATGTCGGACAGGCTGTGCACGCAAAGTAGCGCGATGGATGTTACAGCGTCGACATTGCTGAAGTCGGGCAATGCCTTTGACTGCTCCGACAATAAATATGCCGTCAAAGGCCCTCGAGTCTGGGTAAAAATCCCCTTTCTCGCTGACGCCCTGCCCGCTGGCACGGTCGAGGTCCAGGGCGACAATAATGGCCTGACCACAATGCAGGTGCATGCGGTGCTCGACGATGGTTCGCTTCTGTCGTCAAGCTTTTCCGAACAAGAGGTGATAGATAGCTGGCGGCCGAAAGGTCATTACGGGCTTGCCATTCCGGGCACGGAAAATCCCGAATTGCGGAGCCGGATAAAGAATGTCTATGTCGCGATTGATGACCCGAAAGTGGCTAGCAGCATGTCGTTGATCCAGCTTGCCTCGAAAGAAAAATGGGACGGCTTGAAGCTGCCGCTCTCGATCATGTTCGGCTTTCTTTGCGGCATGGCCATAATGCCACTCTTCTACCATGCCTTTTTCTACGGAGCCCTGCGTTACAGTTTCATGCTCTGGCACAGCGCGATCATCGCGTCGACTGTCGTCTATACATTCAGCTCGTCCGGCCTGATGTTTCTGGCCTTTCCCGAGACCAGTTTGCTGACCAAGATGCTGATCAATTACTGGGCCCTCGCTATCGCGGTTGCTGCCAGCGGATTTTTTCTGGTGCGCTTCGTCGAACAGGGGAAAATTGCACCCTGGCTGCGAACCGGCATTATTCTGACATCGATTCTGCCAGTCCTCGTCACCGCATTCGTCCTGAGGATCGACGATGGCTATAATATGGACGCCCGCAACTATTACCACGCGTCCTTTCTGCCCGCATTTTTTGTCGTCCTGTACGCGATGGGGCACGCGCTGCGCCGCGGCAGCAAGGCCATCTGGTTTCAGATCGCCGGCTGGACGCCAATCGTTTTTTTCGGACTGGATCGGGTAGCGCGTGGCATGGACCTGTATATCGGCTGGCCGGCGCTCGACTATGGGCTCTATTTCGCGCTGGTGATGGAAACCATCATTCTCGCGCTTGGCGTGGCCAATCGCATTCTCCGCCTGCGTCAACAGCATGAAGATACCTTGCGCAAACAGGTCGAGCTTACCCTGCTCGCCGATACCGACGGCTTGACCACAATCAACAATCGCCGCTCCTTCGAGAGAGAGTTTCGACGCGACCAGCAGGAGCATCGCTACAGTCACCTTGCCATTTTCGATATTGATTTCTTCAAGCGGGTCAATGACCGCTACGGTCACGAGATCGGCGACGAGGTATTGCGGGTTGTCGGCAGGGAGCTGGAAGCGACGCAGCATTTTGCGGCCCGCATCGGCGGTGAAGAATTCACGTTGCTGATGCAGAATGACAGCCGGGAAAGTCGCAAAAACTGTCCGGCAAATGCTCTGACCGAAATATGTGAAACGCTGATCAGGTCGGTGCATGATCAAGTACCGGAAATCCGGGAGCCCGTGACCTTTTCGGTCGGCTGTGCCCCGATCGCCAGACGCGCTTCGCTGCGCAGCGTGATGGCTACGGCCGACCGGCGCCTGTATGACGCCAAGAATAACGGTCGCAACCAGATTGTCTGGATCGATATTTCGACGAACAAGGCGGCCAAGCCAGCCGGGACCGCTTCCGTGTAATCGCGGTCAGGCGCTTACCACTCGCCGATATTTTCCATGCTCGCCCAGGGTTCCTGCACCGGGAGCTTCTCTCCCTTTTGCAGCAGTTCGACAGAGATATTGTCGGGCGAGCGGACGAAAGCCATATGACCGTCACGCGGCGGACGGTTGATCGTAATCCCTGCGTCCATCAGGCTCTGGCACAGGGCGTAAATATCATCGACGGCATAAGCGAGATGACCAAAATTGCGGCCACCGTCATATTTTTCGGCAGGGCTGCCATCTTCCGCCGGCCAGTTATAGGTCAGTTCGACTTCCGCGACATCCTTCTGCCCCGGCCCGGCGAGAAAAATCAGCGTGAAACGCCCTTGCTCGCTATCATAACGGCGTACCTCCTCCAGACCGAGATGCCCGAAAAAGGCGACGGTTGCCTCCGGATCGCTGACCCTGAGCATGGTGTGCAAATATTTTATAGTCACAGATATTCTCCATTCGTCGCTATTCAGAAACAGTTCATCGCAGCTATCGCAAAGCCGAACCGGGTCATTTACAACAGCCTAAGCGGCTTTTGAACTGAGGGAAAGAGCGATGAGCGAGAAATTTATCGAGAGCAAAAACAAGGTCTGGCTGGCGAGCGCCGGCCTGTTGACCGTTGGCCTGATCATTGGCGGCTATTTACTGGGCGACGGCCTGCTGCGCGCCAAAATGGCCGACCGCAGCGTCACCGTGCGCGGTCTCGCCGAACGCGAAGTGACCGCCGACCTGGCCACCTGGACAATCGCCTATAGCGCGCAATCCACCGACCTGCAGAGCGCGCAGACCGATATCGACCGCGACACCACTGCGATCACGACCTTTTTCAAGGAGCTGGGATTCAAGGCTGATGCGCTCAAACCGACCGGCGCCAATGTGAACCAGTATAGCAACAACGGCATCCCCCAATATACCATCCGCCAGCGGCTCAGCCTGCGTACCGACGATATCGACAAGGCCCAGGCCGCCGTCGCCCGGCAATTCGATCTGGTCCGTCGCGGCGTTGTGCTCGAGGATGGTTCAGGCATGAGCTACACATTCACCAAGCTGGACGAGATCAAACCGGAAATGGTCGCAGAAGCCACCAAGGATGCCCGCAAGTCAGCCGAACAATTTGCCGAGGATAGCGGCACCGATGTCGGCGGCATAAAATCCGCCACCCAGGGTTATTTCAGCATCGACAGCCGCGACGGCGATGCCGGCGGCTATGGCGTGACCGACACGCCGTACAAGAAAGTCCGCGTGGTCACGACGGTGAACTTCTATCTGGATTAAACGTGCGTTGCGCACCGCACCAGCGGGGAGCCAGTGTTGAGAAAGGGCTATTCCTCGACGCTGGCCGCGAGCTGCTCGAGATAGCGGGTTGCGGCCCTGGCGGACGGGGTGTCGGGTCCGAATTTTACCGCCTGCTCCCAATTGATTTTCGCGTTCGCAACATCGCCGGCTTCATAAGCGATATTGCCCGCTTCGAGCGCAATCGCCGGATCGGTGATCGCCAGCTTGGCGGCCACTGCGATGTCGGATTTTGCCAAGGCAAAATCACCCATCCGCCGCGCCAGTGTCGCCGACAGCAGCCAGCCGAGCGGATCCTCCGGGACGAGTTTGTGAACGAGAACAAACTGTGCTTTCGCCTGATCATATTGATCCATGGCAACATATACGCGAGCCATATCAAGATGCACTTCACCCTTTAACAGACCATTGAGCGTATCTTGCGCCAGCGCAGAGCCGAAATATTTCAGGGCTGCGGCATGATCGCCGCCAGCAAATGCCGCATTGCCAGCCTGCGACCAGAAAATGGCCGCGCGCTCGTCGTCCGCAGCTTCCGCTCCCTCAGCCGCCAGCACAAAGGCCGGAATAGCCTTTGGCCATTCCTCCCGTTCGGCATAAGCGAAGCCCAGACAATTGCGCGCCAGATATGTCCCACCCTCGATCTGCCATTTATTGGCAGCGAGCAAACCATTGTCCGGATCCTCCGCCGCCTGGTCGATACATTGATTGAAGCGGACATCGGCAGGGCTCGTCGGCTTGATCTTCGGTGGATTGACGGGCGCCTCCGGCCTGGCCTCCGATGGCCGCAGCACGGAATCGATAGGGGAACCATAAGGCGTCGCCGATTGCATCAATAGCGGCAGAATTAGCGAAGAAATCATGGATGTCATGCCTGTTAAAATATTGTTCCGGCGTAAAAATTCATCCCAGTCGCGAAACCACGTCAACCAGCAAGGCGATATCCTGATCCCGCGACAGCCGGTGATCGCCGTCCTTTACCAGATGCACCTGCACATCATCTGAACGGATTTTCCTAGCCGTTTCGAGACTATATTCCCACGGCACATCACTATCTTTTTGGCCGTGCAGCAGTCGTACGGCACCGTCAAAAGCGATTTCCTTGTGAAGCAGGCGGTTGGTATCACCGGACTGCCAGAAGGTGCGGGTGGTGACATAGGGCTCTTCGGAATATTCGCTATCTTCCTCCAGCTTGCCGTCGCGGAGGATCGTCATTTTCTGTTCCTGGGTGAAGCCCCAGTCGGTGAAGTCCGGTGCTGCCGCGATGCCGACCAGATTTTTCACCCGCATCGGCCGCGACAACGCGACCAATAGCATCAGCCAGCCGCCCATCGACGAACCGATCAGGGTGATGGAACCCGATGTCACCTTGTCGATCAGGAACAGCACATCCTCGCGCCAGTCGATCAGGCTCTGTTCCTCGAACTCGCCGCCGCTCGCGCCGCATCCGGAATAGTCAAGGCGCAGCATCGCCCTGCCCTGTTGCCTCGCCCAAGCGTCGACGGCCAGCGCCTTGCCGCCTTCCATGTCCGACATATAGCCAGGCAGGAACACCAGGGTCGTGCCTTTCACGCCCGGCTTGGGCGGCATATAGCAATAAGCGAGCGAAGCGCCGCCGGGACGGTCGAGGTACATTATATCGTCTTCCATAAATTCATCCGTCTGTGTGTCCCCGCGAAGGCGGGGATCCATCTCCTGTCCTATAGTTTAAAAACGATAGATGAGAAGGCACATCGACGCGCGTTCATTCGCTCAAGAGCATCTCTCTTTAGAATAAGGTTCGGGAGATGGACACCTGCCTGCGCAGGTGCACCGCATTAGCTGGCCGCAAAATAGACAATCCCCAAACACAGGAACGCGATGATCAACATGCCGATATTGGATAGCAGCGGCGGCTTCGGACTTGGCAGCAATGCCGTGAGTTCCGCTGGGATCTCGCCCTTGAAGCCCAGCTTCCATTTTGGACGGGCCTTGATACCATCCTCGAGGCCGAAGACATGGGAGTCGCCTTCCTTGCCGCGATAGACCAGATCACCGAAAAAATAGGCGTCGCTGCGCCATTGTTGTTCATAGAGCGCAAAAGTCTTGCCAATCACCTCGATCCGCACCCGTCGCTTCAGCGCGCTGTCGCTATCGATAAGCCAGACTTGTTGAGGATCAGACATGGGGGGAGCTTAAGACAAGATGCGGTCCGGCGCATCACAATTCTTCGCCCCCTCAATCGCGCAGAAATATCTCCTCGATCGGCATGGCGAACAGGTCGGCAATCCGGAACGCCAGCGGCAGGGACGGATCATATTTGCCGGTTTCAATCGCATTGACGCTTTGCCGGGACACCTTGAGCCGCTCGGCCAGATCAGCCTGCGACCAGTCGCGCTCGGCGCGGAGTACCTTGAGCCGGTTCTTCATGTGTTGAGCCCGCGAAAGCGATAGAAAAAATAGCCAAAGCCCCACGCAGTTATCAATATAGCTACAAGATTATCCGCGCTCATCGTGCCCAGCTGCGTTTCGAAAACCAGCCACACCATATTGGCAAAAATGGCCGTGATGATGGCGACAATGGCGCCGTTGGCCATCATCTGGAAAAAATAATCCTCGAGTTTGCGGCGGTCCAAAGCGGCTGCATAAGTCGCGACATAGGAGAGCAGCAGAACAAGCAGCGCGGCGCCGATGATTTTTGCAACCGGAGTCACGGTGCCCACACGGACTTCGTTCGGGTCGAAGATGGAAACCGCCAACAGCCCGATGCCCACGATCAGAATGAATCCGAACATCCAGTCGGGTTTGAACAGGCGGCAAAAGCGCCGCCAGATCCCCGGTGAGCCGCTGGCGGTCATCACATCGCCCCCAGAAACAGGACCACCAGCGCCGCCCATATGGCGATATTTTCATTGGGGGTCATTGCCCGACCCGAACAGCGTTTCAATCTCATGATCATTCTCCATCAAGTCACATAGACATTATGTCATGTTTACTTGACCTATCTGCTCGATTCGGCCCTGAAAGTCAAGTACGCATGACATTATGCATATGACACTTTCCTCTCTCATCCCGCCGGGCATCTGATTTGGTTGACTTGAAACCCCAAAAGACTAAGTCAAATCCAGCCCGGTGACGGCTGGTTTTCCAGCCTATCTTGGCCGCAACTTTGACAAACTTTGAGATGACCTGAGCCCATGACCGAGATGATCAAAATCACCCTTCCCGACGGTAGCACGCGTGAAGTGGCCATGGGCACTACCCCCGCACAGATTGCCGCCGACATCGGACCGGGCCTTGCCAAAGCCGCGCTGGCGGCAAAGATCGACGGCGAGTTGCGCGACATCATGCGGCCACTCGAAGAAGATACCGAGCTGGCGCTGGTCACCTCGCGCGACGAAGAGGATGCGCTGGAACTGGCGCGGCACGACTATGCCCATATATTGGCAGAGGCGGTGCAGAACATCTTCCCCGGCACGCAGATCACCTTTGGTCCGTCGACCGATGACGGCTTCTATTATGACTTCGCCCCTGCCGGTGACCCGTTCACCGATGAAGACCTGCCGAAGATCGAAGAGGAAATGCGCCGCATCATCGCCGCCGACAAGCCGCTGCGCCGCGAGGTGTGGGAGCGCGATGATCTGATCGCCCGCTGGCAGAAAGACGGCGAGACGTTCAAGGCCGAATGGGCCGCCGAACTGCCCGAAGGCGACGAGATCACGGTCTACTGGTCCGGCGACGACTGGATGGACATGTGCCGCGGGCCGCATCTGGCCTCGACTGGCAAGCTCGACCCGAAAGCGTTCAAACTGATGCGCGTGTCAGGTGCCTATTGGCGCGGCGACCAGCGCAATCCACAGCTATCGCGCATCTATGGCACCGGCTGGCTCAACAAGAAACAGCTCAACGCCCATCTGATGCGGCTGGAAGAAGCAGCCAAGCGCGACCATCGCAAACTCGGCCAGGAAATGGATCTTTATCATATCCAGTCCGAAGCGCAGGGCAGTATCTTCTGGCATCCCAAAGGCTATGTAATCTGGCAGGCACTGGAGCAATATATGCGCCGCCGCCAGATCGAGGCAGGCTATGAAGAGGTCAAAACGCCGCAATTGATGGACGTACGGCAATGGGAGCAATCCGGCCACTGGGGCAAATATAGCGAAAATATGTTCGCCGTCCCCGACGAGGTTCCCGATGCCGAGAGCGATGGCCCGGTGATCACCGGCACCGCCGACATGATGGCGATCAAGCCGATGAACTGCCCTGCCCATGTGCTGGTCTTTCGTCAGGGCATCAAAAGCTATCGCGACCTGCCGATCCGCATGGCCGAATTCGGATGCTGTCACCGTAACGAACCGCATGGCGCGCTGCACGGTTTGATGCGGGTACGGCAATTCACCCAGGACGACGCGCATATCTTCTGCACCAAGGAGCAACTGATCGAGGAAGTCGGCCTGTTCTGCGACATGCTGGACCGTTGCTATCGCGATCTGGGCTTTGAAAATTATGCAATCAAGCTGGCGCTGCGCCCCGACAAGCGTATCGGCAGCGACGAAATGTGGGACTGGTCGGAACAGTCCTTGCGCGATGCGGTCAAAGCGACCGGACGCGACACCGAAGAATATGGCTGGGAAGAACTGCCCGGTGAAGGCGCATTCTATGCGCCCAAACTGGAATTCCACCTGACCGACGCTATCGGCCGGACCTGGCAGGTCGGCACGATCCAGACCGACACCGTTCTGCCCGAGCGGCTGGACGCGACTTATGTCGGCGAGGATGGCGAGCGCCATCAGCCGATCATGCTGCACCGCGCGATTCTCGGATCGTTCGAGCGGTTTATCGGCATTCTCATCGAACATTATGCCGGCAAGCTGCCGCTCTGGCTGGCGCCGACGCAGGCCGTGGTTGCAACGATCGTCACCGATGCCAATCCTTATGCTGAAAAGGTCGTCGAACAGCTGAAAGCCGCCGGCATCCGGGTCGAGGCCGATCTGCGCAACGAGAAGATCAACTATAAGGTCCGCGAGCATTCAGTCGGAAAAGTACCGAATATTCTGGTGGTTGGCATGCGCGAAGCCGAAGAAGGCAAGGTTGCCCTGCGCCGGCTTGGCCAGAAGGAGCAGGAATTCCTGACGCTCGAAGAGGTCGTGTCCATGCTGAAGGAAGAGGCGCTGGCACCGGACTTGAAATCGGCAGCCAAATAACGATATATTCATCAAAGCTGTTGCATTCAAACAACGGCTTTGATGGCTAATGTCTCATTCGCCATCAAGAAGGCTTTATTCCGATAAGCTTTGCGGCTAATGAGCCACCATAGACAACCACTCAGGAGTATTTAACATAGCTGCACCCCCTCGTCGCCCCACGCCGCCCGTCAAAGGCGGCCCGCGCTTCAACGATCTGATCAATTCCGACACCGTCAGGGTTATTGACGACAAGGGCGAAAACCTTGGCGTGATGAACACTCGGGAAGCGATCGAGCGTGCAGCAGAAGTTGGACTCGACCTCGTCGAAGTCTCTCCGAACGCGCAGCCACCAGTTGCGAAATATCTCGACGTCGGCAAATTCAAATATGAGGCCCAGAAAAAGGCCAATGCCGCGCGCAAGACGCAGAAGGTTCAGGACGTCAAGGAAATCAAGATGCGTCCGAATATCGACGATCATGATTATGACGTGAAGATGCGCAATGTGAACAAGTTCATCGACAATGGCGACAAGGTGAAGGTCACCCTGCGCTTTCGTGGTCGTGAAATGTCGCACCAGCAACTCGGGATGGCATTGCTCGTCCGGGTGCAGAACGACATGAAAGAGACCGCAAAGGTCGAAGCCTATCCGAAACTGGAAGGCCGACAGATGCTGATGGTACTCAGCCCGAAATAGAATTTAGGCCTCCGGAAACGGGGGCCTTTTTTTTGACCTGCTCCGCTGGCGAACGGCCTATCCGCTCAGTCCGGCTGGCTGCGGGCTAGCCAGAGCATGCCGACACCGACCAAGATGGCGGCCAATGCGAGTATAATTTCAAATTCGTGATTGACCATTTTTCCCTCTGCGGCTGCCCTGTCCTATAACAGGACGAAGCTAACAGCCGGTTAAGTGGCCTGCTGCGTCAGCTTACCGGCTTCGCCCGATATTGCGCCGGAAAATGCCGTTTCAGATTGGCAACCTTGGGCTTGTCCCAACGCACGATATAGGCCTGGCGCGGGTGTTTCTGCATGAAATTCTGGTGATAGGTCTCGGCAGGGTAGAAGGCCTTATAGGCTTCGACTCTGGTGACAATCGGTCGTTTCCAGTAGCGCCCCTTTTCAAGCTGAGCGATATAGGCGCGGGCGGCTTTCGCCTGTCCGGCATTCACCGGCACCAGCGCGCTGCGATAATGTTTGCCGCGGTCGGGACCCTGGGCGTTGAGCATGGTTGGATCTGCAATCACCGAGAAATATATCTGCATCAGCTTGGCATAGCTGATTTTGCCGGGATCATAGACCACCCGCACCGCTTCGGCATGACCGGACAGACCGGCGCTCACCAGCTTGTAGGACGCGCTGCGTTTGCTGCCGCCATGATAGCCGGAGGAGGCGCTGATCACGCCGTTGGTATGTTCGAACACCCCTTCGACGCCCCAGAAGCAACCGCCGGCAAAGATCGCGACGGCGCGCTTGCCCGTTTCCCCTGCCCCAACGCGCGGCGCAGGGATGATCGTGGCTTTTTCGGCGGCATGCGCCTCTCCGATCAGTCTCGGGGAGGAAGTCTGGTCGACCGGCAAAGCGGTTTGCACACCGGCCCACATCGCACCGAAACAGGCGATGCTCACACCGAACATGATGGCGCGGGAGAGGGACGGTCCGATCGGCATTTAGCTCAGAAGCTGGGAAGCCGCGCTGACGGTGGGCGACAGATTGTCGCCAAGGTCGGCAGGCTGGTCAGCGGGCTGCATGAAGAACAGCATCAACGCGCCAGCGATAAAGCCGCCGCCGAGGCTGTAGGTCAAATCGGATTTGAATAATTTCATCATGGTCGGTTCCTTGGGGGTCATCATCTGGTTCGATTCGTCCCGCCTGTTGGTTACAGTTTCTAATATAGTTTTCCTGTCGCCGCTGTGAACCTGATCACAAGGTCATATTCAGTTTGCCAACGGGAAGATTTTCTATCGGGGGGAATGTTATGTCTCGCGGCAGTTCGCTGCGCGAACGCCTCCGACGGGGTGTTTTTTACAAACCTCAAACGCCGGGCGGGCGCATCCGCGCCCTTGGCTATCGCGCCAATAAGGCGCGGCGGACGTCATCTGTTATTGGCGCCCTTGCCTCGGCTTCGCCTCGGTTAGAAGCTTTCCAAGACTGGAAAAACCGAACCGACGCGAAGCCGAGGCAAGCGCGACCGCGCGCCCGCAGCGTAAGCGAGGAAAGCCAAGGGCGCGGATGCGCCCGCCCGGCGCCTGAGGTCTAAGTCAAAGCCGCGCAGGCCCGCTGGATGCGGGTGCAGGCTTCGGTCAAAATCTCTTCCGACGTCGCATAGCTGATCCGGAACGCAGGCGAGAGGCCGAAAGCCGCTCCGTGCACCGCGGCGACCTCTGCTTCTTCCAGAAAATAGGCGATCAGATCTTCATCCGTCTTGATCACCGCGCCTTTAGGCGTCGTCTTGCCCATCAGTTCGCTGGCATCGGGATAGACATAGAATGCGCCTTCCGGAGTCGGACATTGCAGGCCCGGCGTGTCATTGATCATCGACACCACGAGATCGCGGCGTTTCTCGAACGCGGCATTTCGGTCGGCCAGAAAATCCTGCGGACCGTTGAGTGCGGCAACCGCGGCTGCCTGCGAGATCGAACAGGGGTTGGACGTCGACTGCGACTGCAATTTGGCCATCGCCTTGATCAGCCATTCCGGACCGCCGGCAAAACCGATCCGCCAGCCGGTCATCGCATAAGCCTTGGACACACCGTTCACCGTCAGCGTCCGGTCAAAAAGCTCCGGACATACCTGCGCGATGGTCGCGAAGGGAAAATCGGCATACCAGATATGTTCGTACATATCGTCGGTCATCACCATCACCTGCTCGTGCGGCAATATCACAGCGCCCAGCGCTTTCAGTTCGTCTGCGCTATAGGCCGCGCCACTCGGGTTGGACGGGGAGTTGAGCAATACCCATTTGGTCTTTGGCGTGATCGCCGCTTCCAGCTGTTCCGGCGTGATCTTGTAGCCCTGATCCGCTCCCGCTTCGATGAACACCGGTGTGCCGCCGGCAAAATTGACGATATCGGGATAGCTCACCCAGTAAGGCGCAGGGATGATCACCTCGTCGCCCACGTCCAGCGTCGCCACCAGCGCGTTGAACAATGTGTGCTTGCCGCCGCTGTTGGCGGTGATCTGCTTCGTCGTATAGGTCAGGCCATTGTCACGCGCGAACTTGCCCACAATTGCCTGCTTCAGCGCAGCAGTGCCGTCGACCGTCGTATAATTGGTATCGCCGTCGCGGATCGCCTGGATCGCCGCGTCCTTGACGAAGTCGGGCGTATCGAAATCGGGCTCGCCGGCCGACAGGCCGATCACGTCAATACCCTGCGCTTTGAGCTCGGTGACCTTTGCGGTCATCGCCAGCGTGGCAGAAGGTTGGATGCGTCCGAGTGCTTTGGAGATATTGGTCATGGGAGGTCCTGTCGCAAGGAATGAGCCTGATTGCCTAATATCATTGCTGCTGCACTGCAACAGGGAGAATGGGTCAGCTGCGCTTTTTCACAAACTCTGCTCGCAGTACGAGACCTTTTATGCCCTCGTGCCTGCAATCAATCTCCTGATCGTCGCCCGTCAATCGAATAGACTTGATCAAAGTCCCGCGTTTCAGCGTCTGTCCCGCGCCCTTGACCTTGAGATCCTTGATCAGCGTGACGGCATCGCCATCGGCCAGCACATTGCCGACCGCATCAACGACTTCCGGACCGGTTGACTGAGCCGCCGCATCTTCCGGGCTCAGCCATTCGCCGCTTTCTTCATCATAGACATAATCGCCTGCACCGCCGTCGCTCATTACAAAGACTCCAATGCTTGCTGCATGTCGGCAATAATATCGTCGATATGCTCGATGCCGACAGAAATGCGAACAACATCCGGACCGGCGCCCGCAGCGACCAGTTCGTCTCCGGACAACTGGCTGTGGGTAGTCGAGGCCGGGTGGATGATCAGCGATCTGGTGTCGCCGATATTGGCAAGATGGCTGAACAGCTTGACCGCTGACACCAGCTTGGTGCCCGCTTCAAATCCGCCCTTCAGACCAAAGGTGAACACTGCGCCGCCCTTGCCGCCGAGATATTTCTGCGCCAGCGCGTGATAGTCATTGTCCGGCAAGCCGGCATAAGAGACCCAGCTGACCTCGTCACGACCCTGCAGCCACTGCGCCATTTTGAGCGCGTTCTCGCAATGCCGCTCCATACGCAGCGCCAGCGTTTCCATGCCGGTCAATATGTAGAAGGCGTTCTGCGGCGCCAGCGCCGGCCCCAGATCGCGCAGCGACAAGGCGCGCGCCGCGAGGATGAACGCCATCGGGCCAAAGGCATCGGTGAAGACCTTGCCGTGATAGGACGGGTTGGGCTGGTTCAGGAACGCGAATTTTTCGCTCCTGGTCCAGTCGAACTTGCCGCTGTCGATGATCAGGCCAGCGACGCTATTGCCGTGTCCACCGAGAAATTTGGTGCCGCTCTCAACGACAATATCCGCACCATGTTCGATCGGACGGCATAGCATCGGCGAAGCCATTGTGTTGTCGACCACCAGGGGGATGCCCGCTGCATGGGCAATATCGGCAATCGCCTCGATATCCTGAACGACGCCGCCAGGATTGGCGAGGCTTTCGATGAAGACGCAGCGCGTATCATCGGTGATCGCGCCTTTGACCTCGTCCATATCGTCGGCGTCGACGAAGGTGACGTTCCAGCCGAATTTCTTGACCGAATGGGCGAGCTGGTTGAGCGATCCGCCGTAAAGCTTCTTCGCTGCAACGATATGCGCGCCTGGGTCCATCAGCACATGGAAGACGATGATCTGCGCCGCATGGCCCGAAGCCACCGCCAGCGCACCGACGCCGCCCTCCATCGCCGCAATCTTGCCTTCTAGCGCGCCGTTGGTCGGGTTCATGATCCGGGTATAGATATTGCCGAACGCATCAAGATTGAACAGATCGGCTGCATGATCGACATCATCGAAAACATAAGAGGCCGTCTGGTAAATCGGCGTGATCCGCGCGTTGGTCGTCGGATCGGGCTCGGTCCCGGCGTGGACAGCCATGGTTTCAAGGTGCGGGGTTTCCAGATGATCGGTCATGATGCGTCCTTGTGCAAAGAAATAAGCCGCGTGCCTAATATCAATGCGCCCGCACCGCAACCAGCCTTATGATGAGTGGCGCGGGTAGTCCGAAGGATTCTGCCGCTACCGCGCTTCGATTGCCTCATGGCACCACCCACCATTCGTCATCCCGGCGAAGGCCGGGATCCAAACCAGCTTTCGCTCTGCGAAATCAAGCCGGGCTGGCCCGCTCGGCTTAAGAAAGCTTCGGGGAAGCTTTCGACGCCTGTGCCCTGCGCTGGGGTTACGATGTTAGCCCGCAAATTCCGACACGACTCAGCGCGTGATCCGAACCGCCACACCAGAAAACCGTCAGAATTTTCCCGAATTTTTTGAAACTTTATCCGCCCTGCGCGTTGATAAGATGAAACGGAACAAAGGAAACTGACCATGAGCAACAAAGATATGGACCATACAACCGACCGCGACGAGATTCGCGAGGAATTCTGGGAATCGATCGCCGACAGCCCGTTCGTGATGATGGCGCTCGACAATGACAGCGAGCATAGCATCCCGATGCGCGCGCAGCTCGACAAGGACGCCAACAGCGCGATCTGGTTCTACACCTCCCGCGACAACCGGCTCGCCACGGGCGGCCCGGCGATGATGCAATTTGTCTCCAAGGGCCATGATCTTTTCGCCTGCGTCTCCGGCAATCTGACCGAAGAGACCGATGCGGCGATCATCGACAAGCACTGGAGCAAGCCGGTCGAAGCCTGGTATGAACAGGGCCGGCAGGACCCGAGCCTGCTGATGCTGCGGCTTGACCTCGCCGACGCAGAAATCTGGGAAGCCGATCCCGGCGTCGTCGGCATGTTCAAGATGATGACCGGCATGACCATGAACGGCGACGAGATGGGCGACCATGCCAAGGTGCCACTCTAGGTGCGACCACGGCCGTCTGAACGCAGTCCATAGGGGCCGTAGAAAAACGGAACAGAGCGGACGCCGGCCTCAAGGCCGGACACAATCCCGCTTTGCTCCTGCTTCCGCGGCCCCTTGCTTTTTCTTGCGGCGCCCGTGCAACAAATGCCCGGCCAGCGCGTTCATTTGCCATGACGAATATTCTCGCCGGACCCGATACGATTGCCTGGTCAGAAGCGCTGTGGCGGCTTGGCGCTGCGACCCTGCTCCCCTTCCTGATCGGACTGGAGCGGTTCATCCGCCGGAAGCCGATCGACTTCCGCCCCTTCGTGATCATCTCCGTCGCCGCCTGCGCGCTGGCGATCGGCGCGATGGAATTGCTTGAATCGACCCGCGACCCGCAAAGCGATATTGACCCCAGCCGCGTTTTCGAGGGCGTGATCACCGGCATCGGCTTTCTTGGCGCCGGCGCGATGTTTCGCGAGGGCAGCTTCGTCCAGGGTGCGGGATCTGCCGCGTCAATATGGGCGGCGGGCGCAATCGGTCTGATCTGCGGCTTCGGGGAAATCTGGCTGGCGGTGATCATCACCGCCGTCATCCTCACCGTTCTGATCACCAGCGCGCCGTTCACTTCCCACTGGGACCCGGGAGAAGAAGACGGAAAGCCGCCGTCTTGAAAGAGCCCCCCTCACAGCATCAACCACCAGCAAGCAAAGGAGACTATCATGCCAGCCCAATCCAAAGCCCAGCAACGCGCCGCCGGCGCGGCCCTGTCCGCCAAGCGCGGCGAAACCAAGGTCGGCGACCTCAAAGGTGCCTCAAAGGACATGTACGATAGCATGAGCGAAGAGGAGCTGGAAGATTATGCCAGCACCGATCACGACGGCCTGCCGGAAAAGGTTGAAGACGACGATTAGTCGCTACCGCGCCTGAACCGGGCCTATCCAAAACACAGAAAGACGCCGAGCCAAATCATTTTCGCGCGGCTTCTTGCATCTGACGGATCTGCTTGCTGGCCGTCACCAGCAGGACGTCTCCGTCCGGAAATTGTAGACGCTGGATCAATAGACACGGTCCGGTTCGTTACTGCCGAGACGCGACCCCCCGATCATCTGCGCCCAAAGCAAATATCAGATGGCGCCTTCAGCCTTGGTAAGCGGCTGTTTCCACTGCATCCAGGACCTTCATCGCGCTTTTGTCGCCGAACGGGAAAAATTGCATGAGAACCAGACCCGTAACTCCACTGGCCGGATCAATCCAGTAATAGCAGTTCGCAAGCCCGGCCCAGGAGAGACTGCCCGCCGCGCGACCAGCAGGTCCTTTTTCGGGATTGATCAGGAAGCCCAGCCCCCATTGCGTATCCATGTCCGGAAAAGGATCAAAGGTTTCTGCCAGGAACGGAACAACGCTTTCCATACGACCGACCTTCATCGACCCGACATGGTTGCCCGACATTGTCGCGACCGTCTCTGCATCCAGAATTCTGGCCCCGTCCAGCGTGCCTTGATTGAGGATCATGCGCATGAACTGCATATAGTCCGCGGCAGTGGAATAGAGACCACCGCCGCCGGATTGAAATTCCGCACCATCGCCACCGCCTATCTCAAGCGAGATAGGAACAAAACCGTCCTCTGTGCGGGAAAGCAGAGATACTCTGCGACCGACCTTTTCCGGCGGTACAGAAAAGCCTGTGTCGTGCATCGATAGGGGAGCGAGAATATGTTCTTCCATATAGTCGCCAAGCGTTTGCCCGCTGACCGATTCCACCGCGCGACCGACCCAATCCGTGCTGACTCCGTATAACCAGTCCGAGCCGGGCTCGAAGAGGAGCGGCGAAGAGATGCTGGCGATTGATCCGGGAGCGACTTTACCTTGCGCCTTCGCCATTTTTTCGCTGGTAAAGGAATAGCCCAGACCGGACGTGTGGGTCAGCAGATGTCGCAACGTGATCGGGGTCTTTGCAGGGCTCAGCCGGGCGCTGCCATCCTCGTTAAAGCCCTCGAGCAGATCGGGATGGGCAAGCTCGGGAAGAACCGCACCAATGGGTTCGTCGAGCGCCAGCAAACCGCGTTCGACCAGCTGCATCGCTGCAACCGACGTAATCGCCTTGGTCATCGATGCGACGCTGAATATGTCGTCCAGTGCCATGGTCCTGCCCGTAGCGGGATCGGAAACGCCTGCGGCTGCGGAGGCCAAAAGCCCGTCACGATCATCAATCATGGCCACCGCTCCGGCGAGCGCATTTTCTTCGAGGGCGTCTTCGAGGGTTTTTTGCAAATCAGTCATGCACGAGCGCATAGCAACGCTCGCTTGCAAATCCACTCTCAAAATATTCTTCTTCATCACCAGGGGCGAAATGGGCCAGTTCGTCCTTTTAACATATTCGATAATGTGATCCCGATAAAATGCTGCTAGGCCATCGATATGAAATATCCAAAATTGCTAGAGCCACTCGATCTTGGCTTCACCACGATAAAGAACCGCTCGATCATGGGCTCCATGCACACCGGCCTGGAGGAAATGGATGGCGGCTTCGAGCGGATGGCCGCTTATTTTGCCGAAAGGGCAGCCAATAATATCGGCATGATCATCACCGGCGGGATCGCCCCCAATTCCGAAGCATCGCTGGGCGGCGCTATGATGTCCAGCGATGAGGAAGCCGCCAAGCACCGGATGGTCACGGATGCCGTGCACGAAGCTGCCGATGATGTGAAAATATGCATGCAAATCCTCCACCCCGGTCCTTTGGCCAATAACAAGGACATGGTCGCACCGTCGGCTGTACGATCACGAATTGCCAGACATCCCCCGAATGAACTGGATAAAGCCGGCATCCAGAAGCAGATTGACGATCATGTGAATTGCGCGGTGATGGCCCAGAAAGCGGGCTATGACGGCGTCGAGATTATCGGATCGGCCGGCTATCTGATCTCGACCTTTCTGGTGCGCAAAACCAATTTGCGCGAAGACGAATATGGCGGCTCTTTCGAGAATATGATGCGCTTCGCCATCGAGATCGTCGAGCAGACGCGGGCCGCGGTCGGCCCGGATTTCATCCTCATCTTTCGTATCGCGGCGATGGACATGCTCGACGGCGGCATGAGCTGGGAAGAAATTGTCGCATTGGGCAAGGCTCTGGAAAAGGCCGGTGTCACGATCATTTCGACCCATTTCACCTGGCACGAGAGCGCCGTCCCGACGATCGCGACCATGGTGCCCCGGGCCGCCTTCACCTCGGTCACCGGCCGGTTGCGCAAGGAACTGAGCGTGCCGATGATCACCTCCAACCGCATCAACATGCCCGATGTCGCGGAGGCGGTTCTGGCGCGCGGCGACGCTGATCTGGTCTCCATGGCCCGGCCCCTGCTCGCCGACAGCGAATTCATGCGCAAGGCGGTCGAAGGTCGCGAGGACGAGATCAACACCTGCATCGCCTGCAATCAGGCCTGCCTCGATCACACGTTCATGGGCAAATTGACGACCTGCCTGGTCAATCCCCGCGCCTGCCACGAAACCATCTTGAACTATGAACCGGTCAGTCATGCGAAGCGGATCGCGGTTGTCGGCGCCGGACCAGCCGGCCTTGCTTATGCCACGGTGGCGGCCCAGCGCGGTCATGCGGTGACATTGTTCGAGGCATCGTCAGAAATCGGCGGCCAGTTCAATCTGGCGAAAACCATTCCCGGCAAAGAGGAATTTTACGAGACGCTCCGCTATTATAACCGGATGATCGCGATGCACGGCATCGACCTGCGGCTGAATACCAAGGCGGACGTCGCCGGGCTGAAGGCCGAGGGTTTTGACCATGTCATCGTCTCGACCGGCATCAAACCGCGCACTCCGGATATCGAAGGCATCGATCACGAAAAGGTCGTGAGCTATGTCGATGTGATCAAGGGCAACAAGCCGGTTGGCAAAAAGGTCGCCATCATCGGCGCCGGCGGCATTGGCTTCGACGTCTCCGAACTGATCAGCCATGCCGGCGTTTCCGGCGCAGTCGACCGCGATGTCTTTGCCGCAGAATGGGGTGTCGATTTCGAAAACCACCCCCGCGGCGGTGTCACCGGCGTCGAGCCCAAGGTGGTGAAATCCGATCGCGAAATCACCCTCTTGCAGCGCAAGGACAGCCGCGTTGGCGCCGGTCTTGGCAAGACAACCGGCTGGACCCACCGCATCACACTGACACGGCGCGGTGTCGGCATGATGAACGGCGTCGAATATGTGAAGATCGATGATCAGGGCCTGCATGTTCTGCAAGGCGGTCAGCCGGAGCTTCTCGAGGCCGATACCATCATCATCTGCGCCGGTCAGGATCCGCTGCGCGAGCTGCATGATGATCTGCAGCAGGCGGGCCTTTCATCCGAGCTGGTGGGCGGTGCCTTTGAAGCGATGGAACTGGACGCGAAAGCGGCGATTAATCAGGCCAGCTATATGGCCGCCGCGATCTGACCGGCCGGCGAACCGGTCACAGACCTCCCGTGAGCAGCCGGGTGATATTCCGCTCCTATCCAGCCAGATCAAAAAAAGCCGGGCGAAATCACTTTCGCCCGGCCTTTTATGCGGCACAACGGTTAGCCGCTGCTTACCAGTAAGGCGTTACTGTCCAGTAATTATAGACGCTGGACTGATATTCCCGGTCATAGGCACGGTCCTGCTCGTTGCCGGCAAAGCGCGGCGCGTCCATCAGTTGTTCCTTGGTAACATCGATCCGGTAACCGTCTAGATCAGTGTCATAGTCAAGCTTTGACCATGGGATACTATGCTTCTCGTCACCAATGCCGAGAAAGCCGCCAGCGGAAATGATCACATCAGTAACATTGCCGCCGCGCTTGTCGATCAGCAGCTTGTCAACCGAACCGATCTTGTCCTTGTCCGAGCCGTAAACGGCGGTGCCATCGACGCGGTCGCTGGCGATTACACTGTGGTTTTTTTCATCCTGTAACATATCATTTCTCTCCTCTAGAGTTCAGGGCCCCATGCTGTCGGGGGTAGCCCCGTGGCGGTCCGTATAAAGGGGGAGGACCGATGCCATGTGGCTACAGGGAATCTACGGACGTCCACGCAGATCGTTCCGGGGATTTTACGAATTTTTTGATTGTGGAAAAAATCGCGGGATGCGGCACCTGTTTGCCCCCGAAGTCAGCCGACACACCTCCGGAAAATTGAACAGTTGCGCCAGAAGCCGGTTGATGTAATTCTTCTATATGCCGGTTTCAGCAATCATCCGGCGTCACTTGCCTGAAAACCACCCTACTGAACCGAACTTTCAATCCCGAGGAACGAGCATGATGAATTTGAAGATGACAGGTGCAGCCCTGACTTTGGCCATGATCGCCGCCTGCCCCGCGTCTGCAACAATATTAGCGGCAAGCGGCTCGGCCACGGCGGTGGCAAAGCCCGAACCGGCAGAACCCTCCTTCATCCCGGCAGATTTCAACGCTCCGACCCTGGTCGAAACAGAGGATTTCAAGCTCGTGCCACTGGGCCCGGATCTGGTGGATGTCGATTTCGCTGCCTATATGTCCTCGATCGAACATTTGCAGACGACCTTCACCCGCAGCACCGGCTGGCCGCACAAGGACATCTCCGCTGCCGACGCGATGCAGGACATGGAAAATGAACAGGCGCGATTCGAGGGCCGCAAATCCTTTGCCTATGCCGTTCTCACGCCGGATGGCAGTCGCGAACTTGGCTCCCTCTATGTTCAGCCAAGCAATGTCGAAGGCTATGATGCGATTGTCAAAATGTGGGTGACCAAGGCCGAATATGACGCCGGCTTCGACGCCGAGCTATATGACTGGGCAACCCGCTGGGTAGAGACGGAATGGCCATTTGAAAATGTCGCCTATCCCGGACGCGCGATCGAGTGGGACGAGTGGGATGCTCTCGCCAGGGCTGAAAAAACAACACCAGCGGAATAGAAACGCTGAGGACCCAAGCGGCTGGATGGACAGGGGGTAACGTTGCTTCATAAGCCCGAGCGGCACGCCCAGATGCAAGATGGATATCCTCAACTGATCGCTTTTGGGGCAGACATGGAATGACGGCTCGAATTTTGCATCCAATCCGTTCGAATGACCGAAACTGAGGTGGGGAACGGACGTTGCAACGAGCCCTTGGTAGCGGCGGCTTAATCCCGAAAGCGGACATTCCCCTAGCTCGACTTCATAATATCCCTTCGACCTCATTTTCAGAAGCAAATGAACCACCCGGGTCTTTCCTGTCGCGAACAGCCGGAAATGCATCCGCAACTAACGCAGCGTGTCGATAATCTCCTTCTGCTTGTGATTCTTTATATTCCCCTTCATTCTCCATGGTCCATAATATGGACCATGGAGAACGGGGAAGATCAGCAACCCCTCTAAAAGCGAAGGGCGGCCTTGAGCTGGAACCGGTGCTGGCTAAAATCAGCGTTTCCAAAGGTACCATCGTAATTTATCGATAACTCAACCGGCAGACCACTGCTGGTTGTAAAGTTTCCGATCACACCGATATTTGCACGGGCATATTCCTTGTCTCTGGCATCGACCGGCGTAAAGAATGGCAGAACGCCCTCTGTAAACCGGGTACCGACGAGGAAGCCTTCATCGTCCAGCTCTTTCACCCAGTGAACGCTGGCATGGGGTTCAATGACACCATTTCCAGATACTATCGGCATACTGGCTTTTGCACCGAGCCAGATCGTCTGCGATTTAAACTCCATGTCGTCGATGGTCATGTTAAGGGCGCCGGCGCCGGTCTCACTATATCCGTCTACGTCAAGGTCGTAAAAGTGATATTCGACGCTGGGACCAATGATCACAGGGGCCAGGTCGAGGTTGTACCCTGTTCTGGCAGCAAAGCTCCACTGCTTGCCGTCCGTTTCACTCTGTGCCAACCGGCTCAGGGCTCCGATGACGATCTTGCGATCATTGTCGAAATCGATCCAGGTGTGACCTCCGGCAACATCGGCATAGAAACCGGTTTGTTCGCCGTAAGAAGCATAACCCATCAAGGACAAGCCGCTTGCATCAAGCTCACCGCGATTGTCGTCAATGTCAGATTCATTCTTGCCGTAGCTAAGCGCAGCGCCAACACGGAAGCTGTCGACGACACGATAATCGGCACCACCCACAATCGTGAAGCCCGTATAGTCAGCGCCAGCGCCGTTCAGGCTCTGTTTGATGTCGCCGGTCGAAACGGAGGCGGACATAAATGCCGTGACGCGATCTGATACCTGCGCCGAATTGCCGCCATTTGCCTGAGCCAACATCATGGCAGCCGCCTGTGCCGAGTTGTCGGCTGAGGCAACATCCACGTTATTTGCGGAAGCAAACCGGCTTCCACGGCCATTTCCCGCATGCTGCAAAACCTGTTCTAGCTGGTCGCGGCCAAGCAATTGTGCCTGAGTGCCGAAGTTACGCAGATAGCTGGTGCCAGCCCGCTCGAGACCTAGCTCGATAGCTTCTGGTGAAGACAAGCCGTTCAGCGCGCCTGTGACTTGCTGAAAATCAGCGAATATCGGGTCGATGGCGGCTGCGGTGCCAGCTGCTGCCGTCTGATCCAGAAACAAATAGGGAATTTCAGTCTGATCAAGGGAAAATGCCACCGAGGACTGATATTCTGTCTGCGCTGCAGTTATGATCGGTGCAAAAACCGGCACGAAACGCATGGTAAACTGGCCTACAGAAATATCACCGATATCCATGGAATAGTTCAGGTTAACGTTGGACAAATCCTCGATAATATCGACATAATATGCTTCCTGCGCGATCAACCCATCCACGGTAGCTGCATCCTGAACGACGCCGGCACCGTCAAGCCACAGATTGCCGGCTTTCCAATAGGTCAGAACGGCCTCGGTAGCGGGATCGCCATCATCGTCGAAGAACACCGCTTCCGGAACCTGGGTACGCGAAAGAATGCCATCACCGAAATATTCAGTATAAGCTCCGAAAATAGAGCTAGCGACCAATGTGTCAGTACCTTCAGGAACGAAAACAAAACCGGATTTGTCAGGATCTGAAAAATAGCCGGCATTGCCTTCCTGCCCACCCTCACCGAACAGACCGTCCGGGAAGAAAGCCCGCTGAAGAGGATTTTGACCGTCAACACCGCCATTCCCCTCCCAGTCAGCCGCCTGGGCTATGAGTACACCCACTTGATCCATGGTCAACGGTTCGGAACTCTGGGATGCCAGAACAAAGTTATCGCCACTTCCCGTACCAAGCTCAATCCTGAAACCAGTCATGCGGGCAGGCGTCTGGTTTGTCAGCTTCCCGAAATTGAAATATTCCGTGGTGCCGCCCGAAGCAGCAACATTGAATATCGTATCGAACGCTCTAAAGCCTGTCAGGTTATATTTTACGCGTTTGCCAGATCCAGGCGCTGAGTCGCAAGTTGCATCATTGTTGGCCATCACGCAGTTGGTAACGCCTTGAGGCGAAAATCCGTTGGCCGTCGTGAAATCATCATTGTTCGGATCGCCGGTAACGGCCTTGACCCCTGGCTCGACGACGCCCTCGTCTTCATCGATGAGAATGAAGCCATCGCCCTCAATATCCTCCAGACCGACAATCGTTCCGGCTAGCGCGGGTGTCACCGATGCAGGCATGAGCAGGATAGCAAGCGTTAAAGTAGTGGATTTCAAACGTTTCATGTTACTGGTCCCATAATTTGTTGAATTATAATATGTAGATGATTTTATGCTGAGGTCAGCTGTTCCGAGACTGGGGTTTTTCCGGCCACATCTTCCGGAGGGAAGAATATGGATTGAATGCCTGAGCAAGATTTACTCAAAGTCCAGCAAGGCAGAGAAACTCCGCACTGTTTGATTTTCATAAATTTTTCATTAGCTTGCTTCTCCCCTAATTACAGTGATGTAAATAGGCGCTTCAGATTTCCAACAAATACGTAGAAACCCTTATCCACTTGATGTCGTTGGGTTTTGTGGCAACGCCGAGGTAGCCAATTCGCGGAATTGCCAATATCATTTTTTGCACGCTTGGCGGCCACCAGATACGACCAATAGGATTGGCTGCACTTGGGGCGACTGCGGACGGTCCGTTTTTGCTCCGCCACCTCCCCTTTTGCGCCCAACGCGGATATTGGCTACAGCGGCCATTGAATTCGCAAACGGACAGCATGGGGGACAAATGCCCGACACAGTTTTGATCGATGCCGGCAAATACACGCTCCGCAAGCTGGAGCCAGAAGACACAGCCGCCCTGTTCCCGACCTTTGCGAGCGAGACGGTGTGCCGTTTCCTCTCGCGCCCGCATTTCACCAGCGAAGCCGAGCTCTGTGCGTGGCTAACCGACCCGGATTGGAACGGCCGCAGCTGGGTCGCGATCGATAAATCCGACGAGAGCCTGGCCGGCCGCTTTGTCGCCGTCCCGACCGACGATGATCAGGTCACCGAACTGGGCTATGTCACTCTGTCCGGCCGACAGGGTCAGGGCATCGCACGGGCCTGCACAGCCGCGCTGATTTCCCATCTGTTCGAACGGGAGAATCATCGCCGTGTTTTCGCCGAGATAGACAGTAGAAACCTCGCTTCGATAGCGCTGGCCGAGCGCCTCGGCTTCACCCGCGAAGCCTGTTTGCGCGAACATGAGCGCACCCATGAAGGGCTGTGCGACATGCTGGTCTACGGCCTGCTCCGCCGCGAATGGAGCGGGGAATAGAACAGCACTTCGGACTTGCTGTCACCGCGCTTCCCGCTGATCCACCAATACCCGTCATCCCGGCGCAGGCCGGGATCCAAACCAAAATATGGTGTGTGAAAGCAAGACCGGGTTAGACCCCAGGCTACGCTGGGGCGACAATGTGGCTAGCCGCCAAAGGCATCCTCAACGCCCCCCGGCGATCCACCCGGCAAACCGGTTCTCGCCCACACGCAGCCCCGCGATATCCGCGCTCCGGCTTTCAATCATCGCCACCCGCTCATCCGCCTCCATCCCGATCAGATCGAACACAGAGGGATGGACATAGCTCTTGCGGCAAATCGCCGGCGTGTTGCGCAGGGTTGCGGCGGCGGCTTCGCAGGCCTGCCTGATCGTCGCATTCTCCTCCGAGGCGATCGCGTCCATCGCGGCGACGCTGCCGTGCCAGGTACGGAACATCTTGGCGCTGAGGCTATCCATGCCCGACACCGCTTTCAGCCAGTCGTTGACGTCGCCGCTATCGAGCGGATGCACCTCGCCGTCTGCCCCGACATATTGAAACAGTCGCTTGCCCGGGAGATCGTCGATCTGCTCCAATATCCTCTGCAGCCGCGTGTCGCGCAGACTGCAGCTGACTTTCTTGCCGCCCTTGGCCCGATAGCGCAGACGCAGGACATCGTCGTCATAGGTAACATTGCGGTTGTCCAGCGTCGTCGCCCCCTTGCTCATCTTCGAGCTACCGCCGACCCGGATCGCGGTGCGGTCGATCAGCCGGACCAGCGCCGCAATCGCCACATCCTTGCTCAGCGGGTCGCTATCGCCCTCGGCATTGAGCAGCGTGTTCACCTTGCGCCGAATGCGCGGCAGCCGCGTCGCAAATTCCGATAGCTGGTCGAATTTCTGCTGGTCGCGAAAGATCCGCCACTGGTCATGATAGCGATATTGCTTGCGCGTCGCCGCGTCATATCCCGTCGCCTGGATATGGCCATTGGCCTTCACGCAAATCCACACATCACTATAGGCCGGCGGAATGCCCAGCTTCTTGATCCGCGCGAGCTCTATGCGGCATTTCAGATGGCTTTTGTCCGGCAGCAGATATTGAAACCCCCGCCCCCGCCGCACCCGCGATATGCCCGGCTCTTCGTCGCTGGTGTAGACGAGGCTGGGGATGCGGAGCGCGGGTTCGTGGATCATGAGCGAAAAACGCTGGCCGCAATGTTCGGTTCCCGCGGCAATGGCGAATCTTCTGCGGGCCGGCCAACCGGGCAGCGTGGCTCAGGTGACCCAGTTCAGCGCGATCAGATAGAGGGCCGACAGGACAATCCATGTGCCGTCCAGCGTCTTGAGCTTTCTTGCTCCCAACCACAGCGCAATCGGGCGGGCCAGAAAGGCACCGGCCACCGCGCCGGGCCCGGCCAGCAGGACAATCTCCCAGGCGATCGTCTCCATCTCGATATGCCAGATGATCCCGACCAGCACGCTGACCGAGGAAATGACGCAGGCGGTGCCGGTGCACAGCAGCACCGGATAATGGCGGATGAACAGGTAGAGCGCGACCAGTTCACCGACGCCGACGGAAAACAGCGCGGTGAGCGCGCCGCCGGGGATGGCGATGAACAGCAGGATCAGCAGGTCGACCGTCTCCAGTCGGCTGCGTTCCGGCCGGTTGTTGTTGATCGTCCAGGTCGTGATGATCAGCGCAAGACCCAGAAATATCGAGAAAATCTTGTAGCCGAGCAAGATCAGCGCGCCGTCGACCACGGTCAGGCGCTGCATCGCCCACATCGCCGGCAGCGCGAAAGCGAGCACCGTCCCGATCACCAGGGCAAAATCGCGCAGGCGGACACGGGCTTCCTGTGCCGCCGCCGCCGGCGCCGGCTGATGCAGCAAGCGGTCGGTCCAGCGCAGGCCGCCAATGGTCATGCCAAAACACTGAATGGCCATCGACGCGGCGGTGACCCGCAACGGATCGAGCGCCATGACCCCGTGCTCGCGCAGCCCGTTGAACACCGGCACAAACACCACCCCGCCCCCGGTCCCCGACGTATTGGCAATCACCGCCGCCAGCGCCCCGATGCCGGGCAGGAACCAGAGCTGGCCCAGCAGAGAGGGATCATAGTTCGCGAACAGCAATATGCCGACGTAGAGCGCAAGCAGGGCGACACCGCCGTAGATTACGAGGCGGCCTTGCGCCGGTGCTGTGAATTGACGGGAGGGATAAGTCATGCGGCGGCGTTGGCCAAAGGCGGGGTGGGTTGCAAGGGGTATGGTGAATAATCAGTGGACCGTCATCCCGGCGAAGGCCGAGATCAAAACCGAACTATACTCTGAAATGGAAGGCTGCAGTAAGTCGCTCAACTGCAACAAGCTTAAGAAAAACTCTCGATATGCGCCTTGAGCTAGGGCAACGGCGGAAGGTAAAGTTGAATTAGGCTAAAGGCAGTTTTGGCGTAGTTGCGTAATTCAGAGTGAGATTCAAACTTTGGTACCAAAGTCCATTCGCCCTTGCTTCGCTGCTTCAGGTTCACGAATTTTCAATAATGGATCACCAACCTTACCGCTTTTCTTGATTAGTCCATGGTCGAATGTTTCCAGTGCCTCGACGCCAAGATGCAACGCTGTTGCCACATGGATTGCATCTTTTGGTTTTATGCTGTTGTCCCAAACAAGGTTCTGGGCACTTTCAGCTACCTTACGAGTAACATTATATAGTCGAATGTAGGATCTTCTAAAAAACTTCTGAACTTTTTCCGCGTTATCCGGTGAGAGTTTTTTTTCGCCGCGCATCCAAAGCACTTCGGCTAGTGTAAGAGTTGAAGTCACGATTAAGACTTCTCCGCGTTCCGCCCGTTGGATAACTCCATCGCATTTCTCCGCTTTTCCGGTCTCATCATTGAACCAACCCAAGAAACAGTCACTATCCCAATATATCCTCTCAACGGTCATGATACAAAGATCCCCCGCACTTCGGAAGCAGTAGGCAAATCGTCATCTTCTGGTAGAATTTCAATATCTGTTGCTTCGATGCTAATTGCACCACCATCACGTCGATAATGAATTTTCCCGGTTATCTCTACTCGCTTCCTAAAGCTTGCGAATACCGTCTCAATCATGCGTTCCGGCACAACGCAGCTTATCGGTTTCGGATACAAAAAATCCTGCACTCGGATTTTAAGTGCGCCGCTAGAGTCTTGTATTGCTTCGAGGCGCCCCTCAATAGTGCCGTAGTCGTAGTAATCCGTTTCCCAAGACTGCTTGATCGCTTGGGAAATTCCAGAACCGACAGGCTTAGCTTCACGTTTTATCCAAACTCGATAATTGGATCGACTATTTGTCCGCCCAGCAATTTCAGACAGCGAGTTCAAATGATTCACTGCCTTTTCAGACAAGCCTGCACCCTTCACATTGCCGCTAGTGAGTGCATCAATTCCGTAGCTAGCCTTTTTATAGATCATGGAAAGGCGGGAAGCTGGCGCCAATGCACTTGGTTCCAGCCCGATAAGATTACTGCCTTCTTTAACGACTACCGACCAATCTATTTTGGTGCCATCTCCCTCTTGGTCATGCGCTACTTCTTTCACGTAACCAAAAAAGTTTCTGACAGCCGCAACAAAGTCTTCTGGAGAAATTTCACCTCCGATATCAAGCGTTAAGTCAGTAGGTATGTCGGTAGCTTTTGCCATACGGTTGGTAATCTCCGAGAAGAATCTACGCTGCCGGTGAGAACCTGTAAAGCAGCCTTTTTCGGATAATACAGGTAAGAGCATTAACGCTATGTTTCGCGTTATCATCACTCGGCCAATTGCATCCATGCAGTTCAGTTGCGGGAAAGGCGCCCTAGTTCACAACCTCACCCAACACCAACCCCCGCACACTATTCCCCACCAAAAACCCGCCCGCCAGATCCGCCGCAGTCAGGTCCGCCTCGACCGTCTGCCCGCTCTCCAGCAATTCCGCACGCAGCACGCTCGGCAACGCACCGGAATTACCGCATCAGTACACTCCTGTCCGAGTCGAGCGCCGCCCCTCACCCCACCCCAATCTCCTTTAACGCCGCATCCTCCAGAAACGCGCTGCGCGTCATCTTGCGGGTGCGGGCGGCGCTGTCGATCATTTTGACGACGCCGGTGTCGAGTGAGACATTATAGCGGCCGGTCCGGCCGGTGCGCTCCAGATAGGGGATATGGACCAGAAAGGCGCCGTGCTTCAGATCGTCGGCGGCTGATTTCTGGATTTCGCCGACCGGACTGGCGGGGATCAACTCCTCATCCTCGAAATAGAGCGACAGTGCCTCGATCGCGTTGGCAATAATATCCTCTTGCCGGTCCGCCGCGGAAAAGCAGCCGGGCACATCCGGAAAGGAAATTCCGAAGGCGCTGTCTTCATCCTTATGCACGACGGCAAAATAAAACATGGGCTGGGCCTTTCAAATCCATCCCGCCATCCGGGCGATGCTGCGCGCCGTTCCGACGGGCAGGTCTTTCTTGGGATGCGGGACAATGATGGTGCGATCATCCTTGCGATATTTATGGTGGGAGCCTCTGACCGAAACCAGTTCATAGCCCTCCTTGCGGAGCCGCCGGATGATCTGCTTGCTGCTCCGCTCCATGTGTATTTATATACACATTATTTGATGGAAGTCAATCGACGGTTGTAGCGGTCACCAACCCCCGAACACTATTCCCCACCAGAAACCCACCGGCCAGATTCGCCGCAGTCAGGTCCGCCTCAACCGCCTGCCCGCTCTCGATCAATTCCGCTCGCAGGACGCGCAGCAACCCGAGATGTTATTGAAATTTCTCCTGATTGAAGATCAAAATATCACCGACCAGACAAATCGCGACATAACAAACACCACCGGGAATAAGGCTCCAGCTAAAACTGACATGATCAGACTCATGAAGAAGAATGTAAAATCAAACGGTTCACGTTTCAGGGTTGCTTTATCAAGCAACATTCCAGCGAAAAAGGTCAGGCAAATCAGGAAAATCGAGACCGAAAGTTGCAAATATTCGTAGTTTAAAGCGAATATATATTGATAGCCCAGAAACAGAAGAAATAGGAAGCTGGTCACGAAAGAGGCCACGATAATGGACAGCACCAAAAATAGAACAACCTTGCTGACCTTGGCATCGCGAACAAGATACGTGATTACCGAAACCAAGACCATTGAACTGGCAATAATTCCAATGAGATAGCTCCCATTCAATAGAGCGAAATAATTACGAACGGGCTCTAGAAGCACGGGTTAAGCAACCTCACCCTGCACCAACCCCCGCACACTATTCCCCACCAGAAACCCGCCGGCCAGATCCTCAGCGCGCAAGTCGGCCTCGACCGCCTGCCCGCTCTCCAGCAGCTCCGCTCGCAGCACGCCCGGCAGCACGCCTCTCACCAGAGGCGGCGTCAGCAGCTTGCCGTCGCGCTCGACAAACACGTTCCAGATCGCGCCTTCGGTGACAAAACCCTCGCCATCGACGAAAATCGGGTGGACGCCCTCGCCCGGGCCACCGTCTTCACTGGCAACTTCATAGACCCGCCGGTCGCTGGTCTTGTGGTGGAGACGAAAATCCTGCGGCTCGGCCCGCATCGGCACCAGCTGGCATTGCACGGGTCCGTCCTGAGGGGCGGGCATCGGCTTTAGCTCGATCGCCAGCGCGCCGGACTGGCCGAGGTGCAGCCGGACCATCGCGGGCGTGTCCTGATGAAGGGTTATCGCCTGGATCGCGTTGCGCGCGGCGTGGCGGTCGAATTCGAATTGCAGGGTGCTGGCGCTGGTCTTCATTCGTTCGAGATGCGCTTCCAGCCGGGCGATGCCGCTGGCGGGATCAAAGGCCATGGTTTCGATCAGGTCGACTCTATGGCCTCCTTCCGCATTGACATCCACTTTCGCAAATCTCCCCTTGGCGAGGCATTCCCGCCACTCGTCTTCCCCGTTCGAGTCCGCCACTATGCCAGAGCCGAGGCCGATGGAAAGTGTTTCTTTGCCCTCTTGCAAGAAGAGGGTGCGGATCGCGACGTTGAAGGCGGCGTCGGAGCGGCCCTGTTCGTCGGGCGCGTCGATCCGGCCAATCGAGCCGCAATAGATGCCCCGCGGGCCAGAACCACTGGGCGCCAGTTCAAGCTCGTCGATAATCTCCATCGCCCGGATTTTCGGCGCGCCGGTGATCGAGCCGCAGGGGAAAATCTGGCGGATGACATCGACCGCATCGAGGCTCTCCCTGAGTTCCGCGGTGACGGTCGAGGTCATCTGGTGGATGGTCGGATAGCTTTCGACGTGGAACAGCTCCGGCACCTTGACACTGCCCTGCCTGGCCACCCGCGACAGGTCGTTGCGCAGCAGGTCGACGATCATCAGGTTTTCCGCGCGTTGCTTCGGGTCGCTCTGCAATTGTGCCTGCACTTTGGCGTCCGCTTCCGGATCGGCGAGGCGGGCGGCGGTCCCCTTCATCGGCCTGGCGGTGATCCGGCCGTCTTTCAGGGCGAAGAACAGTTCCGGCGAGAAGGACAGCATCCAGTTTGTCCCGTCAAACACGACGCCGCCATAGCCGGCCTGCGCCCGCCCTCTTATGGCGGCATAAAGTGCCAGCGGATGTCCGGAAAAGTCCATTTCGGCGCGAAAAGTGAGGTTTGCCTGATAGATATCGCCATTATTGATATAATTTTGTACCTTTTCGAACGCCGCATCATAAGCCTCGCGCGACACCAGAGGTTCGAGCCGGCCAAGCCACGCCCCGTTGCGGTCAGGTAAGGCTTCCGCCACCTCCCCCGGACTTAATTCCTTGTAATCATTGAAAACTCCAAACCATGCCAGCGGCGCAGGCAAATCCGCCGGCATTTTGCCACGCAACCGCTCCTCCAGCCCCAGCCCCGCCTCATAGGAAAGATAGCCCGCAACATGCCGCCCCGCCAATCGCGCCCGCGACAGGGACTCAAAACATGCTTCCAAATCTTCCAATCTGTCAGCCCGGATGACCCCCACCGGATCCCGGTAAAGCCGCGCTGGCGCTGCATCACAGGCCCGCACATCATCAAGCAGGACAAAGGGTTGGTCGGCACAAAACATGGTCCCCTCTAATTGCTTTTGCTACGCTTCGTCCATAAACATCGCACAACGGAACAGCAGGAACAGTTTATGACGGGCAAATGGTTGATCAGCATGGTGGTCGCGGCAGTAACGGTCGCATGGCCGGGACCGGCGCTGGGGCAGGATGTAGCGCCGAAACCCGCCGCGCTGGTCGCCGACCAAATCCCTGATATTCCTCGGGAAATCGTCGACCGCACCCGGCCCTATATGGAATATCGCACCGCCAGCTTTGTCGACTGGGACCCGAAGAGCAGAGCGATGCTGATTTCCACCCGCTTTGCCGACACCAGCCAGCTGCACCGCGTTGCCTCTCCGATGGGACAGCGCGAGCAACTGACCTTCGCCGGCGAACCGGTCTATTCCGCCCGCTACGCGCCCGACGGCTCCGCCTTGTTGTTCGAGAAAGACAGCGGCGGCAACGAGGTCAACCAGATCTATGCGCTGACCAAAGGCGGTCCCGAGCTGCTCAGCGACGGCAAAAGCCGCAATAATCTGGGCCCCTGGTCGAGCAGCGGCAAGCTGGTCGCCTTTGGCTCGAACAAGCGCACCGGGCTGTACAATGACATTTATCTGATGGACCCCACGCATCCGGAAAGCGCCCGGATGCTGATCGCCTCGACCGGTGGCGGCTGGTTTCCGATCGATTTCTCGCCGGATGACAAACAGTTGCTGGTGTTCAACTATGTCTCGGTCTCCGACAATCAACTCTATCTGATCGACATCGCCAAGGGCACGTCGCGCAAGCTCACCGACAGCAATAAACCGGTCGGCTATGACGGGCTGAAATTCGCGCCTGACGGCCGGCTCTGGGCGGCGTCAGATGACGGCAGCGACGTCAAACGGCTCGGCTTCGTCAATCTGGAAACCGCTTTGTTCGAACCGGTGATCGACGAGAAAATCCGGGATATAACCGATTTCGATATCAGCCAGGATGGGCGCTGGATCGCTTTCGAGGTCAATCATGCCGGCCGCTCCGTGCTCAAATTCTACGACATGCAAAGCGGCGAGGTTCGCGTCGTTGACGGCCTGTCGGATGGCGTGATCAGCGGCGTCAAATTCGCGCCCTGGGGGGATCTCGGCATCACGCTGAACAGCAACCGCACCGGCACCGATGCCTATAGCGTCAACCCGGAAACTCTGGCGATCACCCGCTGGACCAGAAGCGAGACCGGCGGGCTGGAAAGCGCCGATAATGTCGCGCCGGAGCTGGTCGAGATAGAAAGTTTCGACGGCGAGAAAATGTCCGGATTTCTCTACCGTCCCGATCCCGCCCGGCACAAGGGTAGGCGGCCGCTGATCATCGATATTCACGGCGGGCCGGAAGGTCAGGCCACGCCGCGTTTTCTGGGTCGCAATAACTATCTGATCAACGAACTGGGCATCGCGATATTCTATCCCAACGTGCGGGGATCAACCGGCTTCGGCAAAAGATTTGTGACGCTCGATAACGGCCCCTGGCTGCGGGAAAACAGCGTGCTCGATATCGGTGCGTTTCTGGACCATTTGCGCAAAGATCGACTCCTTGACGGCAAGCGCATCGCGATATCCGGCGGCAGCTATGGCGGCTATATGACGCTGGCCTCGATGCTGCGCTATGGCAAGAAGCTGAAGGCCGGGCTGGAGGTCGTCGGCATTTCCAATTTTGTGACATTTCTGGAAAACACCCAGACCTATCGCCGCGACCTCAGGCGGGTGGAATATGGCGACGAACGCATTCCCGAACAGCGCGCAAAACTGGAAGAAATCAGCCCGCTGCTCCGCGCCAGCGAGATCAATATCCCGCTGATGGTTGTCACCGGCGCCAATGACCCGCGCGTCCCGGCAAGCGAGGCCGACCAGATCGTCGCTGCCGTCCGCGCCAATGACCGCCCGGCCTGGCATTTGCTGGCCGAGAATGAAGGCCACGGCTTCCGCAAGAAAGCCAATGCCGATTATCAATTCTGGGCGAGCCTGATCTTCTGGCAAAAATATCTGCTGGGGGAGAAATAGGGCGGCTGGCGCACGCCGATAGTCCCACTGATCATGATCTCAAAACCGGTCCTGAAAATCCTGTTGCTCTACAGCCTGCTGCTGGCTGCGGCAGCTTTCGCGCTGGAGTGGCTGCAATATCAATATTTCGCCAAGACCTATTCGGTTGAAATCTATGTCGTGCTGATCGCCCTCGCCTTTGCGTCGCTCGGCATCTGGGTCGGTTACAGGCTAACCGCGAAAAGACCGCAGGGACCATTTGAACAGAACCGGGCCGCGCTTAAATCGCTGGGCATTTCCGCACGCGAACGGGAAGTGCTCGAAGCATTGGCGGACGGTCAATCAAACAAGGAGATCGGGCGGACGCTCGATATCTCGCCGAACACCGTCAAAACGCATATTGCCAGACTTCACGAAAAACTGAAGGCCAACGGCCGTGTCCGGGCGATCGAGCGAGCGCGGTCCCTGCATCTGATCCCCTGATATAGGCGGGTGATATCGGCCAAATCACCCATCTGGGTGATTTCAAAAACCGGTTGCGAGTGCCATAACCGTCGCATTAGCGGAGGGAAGATCATGAAGAAAATTGCCTTAACCTATGGAGTGCTGTCCGGGACTATCACCATAGCCACATTGATCCTGGGTATCGTTGTCAGCAATGGTCGCAGTTTTCTCTCGTCGGAACTATTCGGCTATCTGACCATGCTGGTCGCGCTGTCGATGATATTCATCGGCATCAAGCGCTATCGCGATCAGGAACTCGGCGGGGTTATCCGGTTCTTTCCTGCACTTGCTATGGGTCTCGCCATCGCGATGATCGCCGGGATCATGTATACGCTCGTGTGGGAGCTATATTCGTTGAGCAACGATTACGCTTATATCAACGGCTATGTGAACAGCGCGATCGAGGCCAAAAAAGCGGCAGGCCTGACCGCAGAAAAACTGGCGCAGGAAATTACGGCTCTGGAAGAAATGCGCTCCGATTACGGCAAAATCTATATTCGCATGCCGATGACTTTCATGGAGATATTTCCGGTGGGCTTGATCATCGCCATCGTCTCGGCTGCCGTTTTGCAAAACCCGAAAATCCTGCCAGTCCGGCATTAAGCGCAGCAAAGGAGAATGAATATGAAACTCGGAGCCTTTTCAATAAGCCTGTCGGTCAAGAACATTGCCCTTTCAAAAGCTTTTTACGAAAAGCTCGGCTTTGCCAAATTTGGCGGCGACGAAGACCAGAAATGGCTGATCCTGAAAAATGGCGAGACAACGCTCGGCCTGTTCGAGGGCATGTTTCCTAGGAATATGCTGACTTTCAACCCCGGATGGGATGAAAATGCACAGAATATCGATAATTTTGACGATGTCCGGACAATTGAAAAATCATTGCTCGCAGCGGGTGTAAAGCTCGACAGCGAGACCGAAGGCAACCAAGGTCCGACCAGCATCATGCTAACCGATCCGGACGGCAATCCGATCCTGATCGACCAGCATCGCTAAGACCAGGGATAAGAGCCTAGTTCCGCAGATTGGGATGATTGCCAATGCTCGCCCGGATCGCATCCAGCGCCGGCTTGCGCATCGCCGATTTCTGATAGGCATAGGCATGACCTGGCAGTTTGGCGAGCTGGCCGGCAATCGCGGTTGCCTGACTGACGACTTTATCCGGCTCGACCAGCATATCGAGATAGCCAGCCTCAACCGCGCCTTTCGGATCATAGATAAATGCCTGAATCATCGCACGGGTCTGGTGCAACGGACTGAGCCGGTCGCGTGCCAGTTCGACCGCAAAGACCGGCAGCGTCATGCCGGTAATCGATTCATTCGCACCCAGTTTGAAATCGCCTGCCGCTCCAATCCGCGTGTCGCAGGACATTAACAGAAACACGCCCATAGCGATGGCGTGGCCGGTGCAAGCGGCAACGACGGGAAGCGGCCCGCCATATAGGCGCAACACCAGCTCCGAGGCACGATCGAGCAAACGAACGGAATCGTCACGGGTAAAGCTGCCCATCATACCGAGATCAAAACCGCCGGAAAATCGACCTTCACGCCCCGCCAGGACGATCGCCTTGGCATCCGCTTCAGCCTTGTCCAGCGCCTCGTTGAGCGCCTCCATCAGTTCGAAGTTGACGGCATTGGCCTTACCATCATCCAGGGTGATAAGGGCCACATCATTCTGGATATCGACGGAAATGCTCATGGTCTGTCCCTTTTCAAGGCGGATTTAATTGATCGGTTAAGCCTATTGCTGAAAATGCTCAGGTCAATGGAAATATCAGTCGGCAAAACCCCGAAATCCTCTAAATAACGGACAAAGGCTGACAGTCCGTAACGGCAAATCGTTCAGACCACTTCGCCTATTATTTTTATCAAGCGCTCCACATCGTTCCGATCCTGATAAAGCGCGAAGCCAATCCGCAGGACATCGCCGCGGACATCGGTCACGACATTCTCTACGGCCAGCTTATCATGGAGCGCCGAGGCGGTTTCCCCGCGAAAAGCGAGAAAGCGCGCATGCTGCTGATCGCCCGGCGGGTTGAGCAATTCAAAGTCTGCCAGCGGTGAGTCCTCCATAAACTGCGTCTGAAGGCTAGCCACATGGTCTGAAATTACCGCCGTTGTCAGCCCTTCGCTATCCAGCATATTCTGCACCGCATTAAACCGGTAAAGACCGGAAGGATCGAAGGTACTGCCGAGAAACCGCCGTCCGTCCGGAGCATAGCCGACCTCTCCGGGCGGCAGGGCGAGATCGTCAAATGCTGCATACCAGCCAGTCACTACAGGACGTTCGGCATAGCCCGGAGGTGCGTGGAGGAAGCAGGCCCCCTCCCCCGCCATCGCGTATTTATAACCACCCGAGAGGTAAAACACCCGGTCCGCTATTTGCGACAGATCGGTCTCGATCGCCATGAAGCCGTGATAGCCATCGATCACCACCCAAGGCCCCTCGGGACGCGCCAGCGCCGCAAGTTCATCCAGCACGGAGATGATGGTGCCGGAATTGAACAGGACATGGCTGGCAAATATCAGATCAAAAAAATCGGTCCTGGCCCGAGCAAGCAAGCCTTCCGGCGACGCGGTTTCCAGGACAACCTCTCCGGATTCCACCCAGCGCGTCATTTGCCGGCGAAAGCTGTAAAACTCGCCATCGGTGGCCAGCACCCTGACCGGCCGCGCCGGAATGGCGGACAACATGCGCACGATAAAATCATGCGTGTTGGGAGCAAAGCAAAGCGTCGCTGGATCGGGCAGGTTCAGTTCATTAGCGACATGTTCTTGCGCTTCGGACCAAATCGGCCCCATAATCTTAGCCCACTTGTGATCCGCCAGCACCGCCGCGTCCTGCCAGGCCGCCATATGGCCGTCGTGGCTGGCATCGGGCCAGAGATGATGGCTGTGGGCAGCGAAATGCAGCCGCCCGGGGTTCGCGGCCAGAGACTTGGAAAACAGATGTTTCCAGCTCATAATTGGGTACGCAGCGACCAAAGTTCGGGAAAGGCGCGCTTGCCGACCGTGCTCTGCAGATAGGAAACGCCCGCCGTTCCGCCGGTGCCCATTTTCCCGCCGATGATCCGCTCGACGGTCAGCACATGCTTGTGCCGCCAGGTCGCCATCGCATCATCAAGGTCGACCAGCTTTTCCGCCAGTTGATAGAGTTCCCAATATTTCTCGGGATTGCGGTAAACTTCCAAAAAGGCTGCCTCGACCTGTTCCGACGGTTGATGCGAGACGGCAAAGTCGCGGGCCAGCAAGTCCGGTGCGATATCAAAGCCGGCCCGTGCCAGCGCCGCTATCGCATCATCCCAGATACTCGGTTGATCGAGCGCAGCCTGCATCGCCGCCTGCGCTTCCGGCCTATCCTCCTGATATTTCAGAAAGGCCTTGTCCTTGAGGCCGAGCATATATTCAACGGTCCGGAACTGGTCGGACTGGAAGCCGGAACTCGGACCCAGAACATGACGGAATCGCGTGTAATCGCTAGGTGTCATCGTCGACAATACATCCCAGCTGAGCGTCATCACCGCCTGGATGCGACTGACCCTCGCCAGGGCTTTATAGGCAGGTACCAGTGCGTCAGTGCTTATCTGCTGCTTGGCAAAGCGCATCTCGCGGATGATCTGTTTGAGCCAGAGTTCTTTGGTCTGGTGAATGATGATGAACAGCATTTCGTCGTCCAGATCTGAACGGGGATGCTGCGCGTCGAGCAGGGTGTCGAGCGCCAGATAGCGCGCATAGGTCATGGAGGAGGTATCGGTCATGCGGAAGTGTAACGCCGCTATCGCCTCATGGGAAGAGAGCCGGTCTTGATATCCCCTGAAATTATTCAGCCGATCAGTACAGGCTCGCTTTCCCGGCGGGATATCCTGATGCCTTCTTCAGCGGTGGTCAGTCCTTCGCGAACGAGGGCTCTGGCAGCGGAGCCGAGATTCGGCTGGCGCAGAAACGCGTGGGAAGCGATGCGCGCTTCGTCACCACCATCGTTGATCAGCTTTCTGAGCGTGTCATCAACGCGGATCGCCTCGAAAACCCCGATCAGACCCTGAAATCCGGTATGGTTGCAATGTTCGCAGCCGGTCTCGCGGTAGACCACCGTGCCATTATCAAATCCGAGTAGAGAGGCAAGGCTGCCATCGGCCTGTATCGGCGTGCGGCAATGCTCGCAGAGTTTTCTGACCAGACGCTGGGACACGACCGCGCGTAATGTCGAGGCCAGCAGAAACGGTTCCACTTTCATGCCTCGCATCCGTGTGATCGCACTGACCGCATCATTGGTGTGCACCGTGGACAGGACGAGGTGACCGGTCAGGCTGGCCTGCACCGCGATTTCTGCGGTCTCCCGGTCCCGTATCTCACCAATCATTACCACATCCGGATCTTGTCTGAGAATGGCGCGCAGTCCGGCAGCAAAAGTGAGTCCGACTTTTGTTTTCACCTGGGTCTGGCCAATGCCCTCGATCGCATATTCTACCGGATCCTCGATGGTCAGAATATTGCGGCTGCCGTCATTGAGCTGCTTGAGACCGGCGTAAAGCGTGGTGGTCTTGCCCGAACCCGTTGGTCCGGTCACGAGAATAAGGCCATTGGATTCGCTAAGCGCATCGGTCAGGATCGCATGGGTGCTCTCCGACATGCCGAGCAGATCGAGCGAGATGCCGGTGCGTTCCTTGTCGAGTATCCGCATCACCACGCGCTCGCTCGCCCGGTTCGGCAGTGTGGAAACACGCACGTCAAACAGCTTGGCCCCCAATGTCAGACTGATCCGGCCATCCTGCGGGATTCGTCGTTCGGCAATATCCAGCCGCGCCATTAGCTTGATCCGGTTGACAATCACGTCCGCGACATGCGGCGGCATTCGGAGCTTTTCGGTCAGCACGCCGTCGACCCGCATGCGGACAACAAGTCCGGCCTCATAAGGCTCGATATGGATGTCCGAGGCACACTGTCTTGCCGCCTCTGCAATGATCCCGTGGATTAACCGGATCGTCGGAACATCATCGGCGCTGTCCAGCAGATCCTCGGCGCTGGGAATATCGCCGGCAATATCGTCCAGCCCGTCACCAGCGAGCGCCATATCGCCGGCCATGGCAGCGGCTGAGGCGTCCATCGGATAATGGGCGCTGAGCAGCTTCTCGAATGCCGGGTCATCCACCATATCCACATCGAAAGGCAACGCCAGATAGCGGCGCACCTCGAGCAAAGCCGAAGGATCGGAGCCTTCGCGCATAGAGATTGTCGCACGGTCGCCGTCCATCGCGCGCAGCAATATGCCCTGATCGCGCGCGTAGCGGTAGGGGAGATCCAGCAGAGGCGCATCAGCCATATCTGATGCCCGCGATGTCGGACTGCCTACACTCGTTATGTCCGATCCGGAGGTCATCAAATCATCCACCCATTGGCAGAATCGGCGCAACACCCGGTCTGCTCCGGCAAAGGCTTGCCAATCCGTATCGAAAATCCAGGTATCACGGAGCCCCCATCATATCTTGCCGATTACATTAGCTAGATCGTTTGGGTGACGGCTCCGCGACACTTAGATGACAGATAGGTTACGCTCGCGCAGGGTCTAGAATTTCGCCTTGACCCCGATGGAGAAGCTGCGACCGAGATCATATTGCTGGTTGATGATCAGAACATTGCCGGACTGGGTTTCCCGGAAATTTTCATTGGTCAGATTGCGGGCCTCGAATTTGATTTCCAGCTCCTGACCAGCAATGGTGACAGCCTCCCTTGCGACAAAGTCGAGCTTCAGGCTGGCATCCTGCACCAGATCAGGATCAGGCTGGCCGCCCGTAATCGGGCCGCGCGTCGTCACCCGGTCGCTCGCATAGCTGAGCAGGAAGGTATATTGCGAAAGCCGTTCTGTATTTTCTATACCGAATTGAAAATTCGCCAGATGCTTCGATTGTCCGGTCAATGGCGCGCCATCAATGAAAACCTGATTTGCTGGACGAACGCCAAGCGTATCGTCCAATATGGTCGTATCATTCGCGCCAACCTTCAGCTTGGAGTCGGTATAGGTATAGTTGGCAATCGCAACGAACCTTCTATCCGCAAAAAAGTCTGAATCCCCCAGCCCGTCCATCGGGAAATATTTCAGCAGCTCGATTTCAGCACCATAAAGCTGGGCTTCCGGAGCGTTGGCAAATGTGGTCTGGAAATCCGAACTGCCGGCAGGAATGAATGCAACGGGTTCGATCGGATTGTCGATCTTCTTGTAAAAGCCCGCAAGCAATACACGTTCACCATCGCCGAAATAATATTCCACGCGCGCTTCGGCATTGAACAGTTCGCTATCCTGAAGAAACGGATTACCCGAAAATACCCGACCGGAATCCGGGTCAAGATATTGCGGGCGGGCCAATTCGCGAAATTGCGGACGAGCAATGGTTTTCGAAGCGCTAGCGCGGAACTGCATGTCATCCGCAAAATTCCACGTTAGCGTGCCAGCGGGCAACCAATAGTCATTTTCGAGCGGCGCTGTCTGCACCAGCGTACCGTCATTGTAGATATCCAGCGCCGTTATCGACTGCTCTGCCGATTCATAGCGGACACCCAATTCGGCCTGAACGAAGTCAAGCAACTCCACATCCGCTTTTACATAAGCACCGTGAACCGTCAGCTCTGCATCATAGGCCTGCGACCCTGCATTGGTTTGGTCTTCCTGCAGGAAAATACCGTCAGTGGTGATGCCTTGTGTGTAACCGCCATAGACATTGAAATCGGAAACGAGATAATCAGGGCGCTCCTGGCTCACTGCAAATGGCAAACTACTTGTCGGGAAATAACGGAAATCGCGCCGAAATGCATTCCGGCTCGTGTTCACATAGCTATAGCCGGTGGACAATGTTATGTTGCGCGACGTTGGCAGGGCATAGGCCAGGTCGACGCCACCGTTCCACACATTCTCGTTCAGATCACTAAATGCGATAGTGGCCGACTGCGGGTTGGTCAGCAGGTTATTCACATAATCCTCCGCAACCGGGTCATAGAAATATGTAAATGAGCGTTCGTAGGGCGCTTCGCGCTGCGAATTCGCGTAACCACCGCGAACATCAAGCGATATATCGCCGAATTTGAATTCGCCAACCAGCACGGTGTCAATCAGCTGACGCTCGATCCAGTTGGTTCGCTGCCGCATTTCGTCAGCCGGCGTCGTCGGATCAATTTCGCCGGTGTTGATATTGTCGGCCGCCTTGAGGCTCGTCTGTTTGAGAGTATCCCGAATGTAGAGATTGGTCCAGCGGATGACATGCTCGTCCACCTCAAGCCCCAGACCGAGAAGTCCGCTAACCACGATATTGTGATCGGTACGCACGTTGCGACCGTCATCAGCAACGATACTGGTGGTACCGCCCTGCTCGATTGAATCGCGGGTAAAAAACTTGTTGCTGTAGGACGCGTTGAAAATCACGCCCAGACGGCTGGCACCGATATCCTGCACCAGACCTGCGCTCATATCGGCGCTCCAGTTGACCGGAATATCGTTATTGCTCTGAACCAATGTGGTCGGCGCGTTGACCAGGCTGGCGGTAAAATCCTGCAATTGCTCCTGGGTGAAATCAGGACCCAGTTCGATGCGGGACCCGGCGTTAAATGCCGCGGCCAGTCCGGCCGGCACATCGCGGGTACCGTCGTCAAAACCCGTCCAGTCACTGTCGCTGCCGAAATGGGTATAGCCAAGCTTTCCGGTTGTTTCGCTATTCATGCCGATGCCCATTCCAAAATCGAAATAGCTCTCATCGGGAATGGCGGCAGTAGTCAGATTGATCAGGCCACCACCAAATTCACCGGGATAGTTTACTGAATAGCTTTTCTGAACCGTGGCACTGGCCAGCACCGAAGCAGGAAAAATATCAAGCGGTACAACGCGCTTGAGTGGTTCGGGTGAAGGAATGGGTGTACCATTCAGCAAGGCCTGTGAATAGCGGTCGCCGAGACCGCGAACATAAACAAAGCCGCCGCTATCGACCGAAAGGCCGGTGACCCGTTCCAGTGCGCCGGCGATATCGCCATCGCCCGATCTGGCAATATCTTCCGTTGAAAGAACGGAAATCACGCTCGAATTATTGCGTATGGAATTGGGAATATAACGCCCGCGGACGATAATCTCGCCGCTAAAACCCCCGCCTGGCGCAGAAATGTCGACGTCATCTTCAACATTGCTGTCTTCGCCCGGATCTGCCTCAGCAGGCTGATCCGTATCGGCCGGGGTTGCCTGCGCCAAAGCCGGAAACGGGCTGAGAGCGGTGGAAAGGAGAAGAAGGCTAGCGAGTGGAACAGATTTGGACATTTATAATCCCTCGAAAATAAAGAAAGGGAGGTGGCGGCATGCGCCGCCACCTCCTGAACTTGTCTGAGCGATCAGGAGACCGGCGAACTGGCGCAATTGCGGAGCGCACCGAAATCGGCGTAAGTCGCGTTGCAGGACCAGCTCTGGTACCAGAGATCGTTGATGTCGCGTACGGCACCGATATAATCGACCTGCACGAAGTCCGGGCTGAAGCTTGTGATATTCGCAACCGGCGTCACCGCTGCCTCGTTTGCACCATTAATGAACAGGGAGACGAGGCTGGAAACGAAGTTGAAGTCATTGTTCACATTACCCGCAGCATTCACTGCAGTGGCTTCAAATGTATCAGCATCCGCGTCAAAATCGCCCGTTGCACAGCTGCCAACAACCGACTGAATCCGTGGGGGCCCAAGCTCGTCAAGCGCGGCATTCGCAGCCTGAACCGTTTCGGCCTGATCGATGTCTATGCAGGTTCCCGGTCCAACAAGAACGCCGTTGAGGATCGCTGCATCCGGTCCGCCGCGAAGGTGAATGACCTTGTCGCCTGTCTTCCGCTGGATAAAGGTGAAATTGGCCAGCTTGACGTCCTGACGCGGGGTGAAATCGAAGCCGCTGTCATCGTCGGAGTCAACTTCCCACAACGTGTCGCCACCAGTGGTGTTCTGAACACCGATAACGAACTGGATAGCACCCTTGTAACCCACATCGGTGTCAAGAGAATCATCGTCGGCACCTGTGATTATCAGGTGGTTCAGATTTACCGTACCACCAAAGATTTCCACACCGTCATCACCACTATTGTGAATCTGGACATAGGAAATATTGGTACCCGCACCAACGCCACCCAGGGTAAGACCCTGAAGTTCCTGATTGGCCGATGCAGCGCGTCCGGTATAGCGAACCTGCAAGTAGCTGATGGTACCGCTATTGTCCGCAGCTTGGTCTCCGCCATAGAAATCGGATGGGCCAGCGCCTTCCGCCAGCTGCTGACATCCGGCAGTACCGCCGGTCACAGCGCCGATACAGTTGCTGATCGGTGCACGGCCAAGCACCAGAATGCCGCCCCACTGGTTCGAGTCAGTATCGGTTGTTGTGCCTTCGATATTCTGCCGCGAGGTGAAAATGATCGGGTTGTTTGCCGAACCGGGCGCATTGAATGTCGATCCGCGATTGACGATCAGGAATGTTGTTGCGCTCTGGGCAAAGACAACCACTCCCGGCTCCACTGTGAGACTGCTGGATACGCCACCGGCTGCTGCGCCATTACCGCCAACGTCGGTGCCGACCTCGACACGTCCGCTCATCGAATAAATAGTACCGGCACGCTCCGGGACCGTCAAAGCGGTCTGAATGCTGTTAGGGATCTGGCAGACCCGGTTGTTCGCAAGAACACCGGCATTGGTGAAGCCAGTTGGGCAGTCATCAGCTGGCGTGCCTGGCGTTGGAGTTGGCGTCGGAGTAGGTGTTGGCGTTGGCGTTGGTGCCGGCAGCACGACGATATTGCCTTCTCCCGGCGATGCGACATCGTCGGCGCCACAAGCGGTTACCGCGACAGCTGCAGCACCTGCAAACAGAAAGGAACGAAATTGCTTATTCAACATGGGATTGGTCTCCGCAAAAAACTGATTTGATACTTTCGAATCAAACGATGCGGTTCGAATCAACCGGCCCCCATCGCCCTCAGGGAAGGGCACTAGGGACAGGAAATGACCCGGCGATGCTGTTTGCATGACGGTTTGAAGACTCAATTATGACGAATATTTTTCAACCTCTCCGGGCTAGCAGCTTTGCAGGGCTTGCCCGGATTTTGAACCCAACAGATTTACAGGATGCATAAAAAAAGATGGCCGCGAGAACGGCCACCTTTCAAAAATCTATAGCGTGCGGGAATAGCTCCCCGAACTTGCTTCCGGTTAGCGGGCGGCAATCTGATGGTTCAGATTCTGCAAAGCCAGTTCAGCGGCATCGCGGGAATTGATCACTTTGCCATTGGCGAGCACCAAGTCAAAATTGCGGTTGCTTTGCATGGCAGCCGTGAACATCTGTGCGGCGTCGCCTGTGCGACCCAGTCGGGCATAGGTCTGGCCAAGATTGATCAGGCGGGCCGGATCCGTTGCATGGGCCTCTTCGGAAGCCTGCAATTGCTGTAGAGCCAGTTCATTGTTGCCGGACACCAGCGCGTCGTAGCCCAACGCACCTTGCGCATAGCCAATTTCGCCGGAGGGTTGGGCAACAGCGGCGCTGCCCATCAAGATTATTCCAGCTGCAGATCCCAGTATTTTAGCGGTTATCATAGCATATTCTCCTCTACCAATATCGCATTGTTACACTTATATGACGATGAATGCAACATAACTGCAACAAAACTGTAATATTCAGTCGCTGCGGTGCTACGCGGCTGTTGTCCGACGATTCAGTATGTTTCGGGGCGGGTACTGACGCACAGGACCATTGCACATGCGTAAACGCACGCGACTCGTTGGCGATTGAATCGATGACAGAGGATTGGGATAGTCTCTGGAGGCCCGACCCGGAATCGAACCGGGGTGCGCGGATTTGCAATCCGCTGCGTCACCACTCCGCCATCGGGCCGGAGAGAGGGCGCGAATTGCTTCGCTTTGCGGCGAAAGTCAACCCAAAGTTGCGTCCTCTATATCTAATGTCATAGATAGGGCGAAAATGCCCGTATGTCGCGCAAAAGACGCAGTCAGCAGAAAATCACCGGAATCCATCTTGGCGCAAGGCGCAAGCCGGTCTAGAAGCGACAAAATCTCCGCCATAGTGTATTGTATTCATAATACAGAAATGGCATGGACGCAGAACATATATTGCGAGGATCAACGCTTGGGCCAGGAAAATTTCAAACAAATGCGCAAAGCCATGGTTGTCAGCCAGTTGCGCACAACCGAAGTCAGCGATCCGCGGGTTATCGCGGCGATGAGCCATATTGCTCGCGAAGATTTTGTTCCCGCTGCCCAGCGCAGTTTCGCTTATGCCGACCGCGGCGTGCAAATTGGCGAAGGCCGGGCCCTGAACCCGCCGCTTACCACCGGGCGACTGTTGAATGTGGTGCATGCGACGAAGGAGGACAATGTCCTGCTAATCGGCGCGGCCACCGGTTATACAGCAGCGACCTTGGCGCAACTCGCCGGGTCTGTTGTGGCGATCGAACAAAATGCGAAACTGGCGGCAACGGCTGCTAAAAATCTGGCGGAGTTTGACAATGTCCAGGTGGAAACCGGCAATCATGCGGACGGCTGGGCTCAATCGGCACCTTATTCCGCGATCGTCGTCGACGGACTGGTAGACGAGATCCCACAAGCTCTGGTTGATCAACTCGCGCCCGATGGCCGCATTGTCGCAGCTGTCATGAATGACGGCGTGTCCCGCCTTGCATTGGGCCGTACGGCAGGAGAGCATATTGGCTATCAATATTTTGCCGATTGCGGGGCCTGTCCTCTGCCCGGCTTTGAAAAAGCAAAAAGCTTCAAATTTTAAGCCCTCCGGGAGAGTGATGAAATGAGTAGACGCCGCCTTTTCCTCGGAACAGCTATCGTGGCGTTGCTGTCTGCACCAGTGCAAGCCGACACGTTGCGGGATGCGCTGGAAGCCGCTTATCAGACCAACCCGACTCTGTCCGGCGCGCGGGCAGCGCAGCGTGCAACCGACGAAACCGTTGCGATTGCCAAAGCCGACGGACGCCCCAGTGCCACTACCGATTTCGGCTTCCAGGAAAATTTTCTGCGCAGCGCCAACAGTTTTACCGCACCGCTCCGCCAGTCTACGGCGGGAGGCTCGGTAGATGTTCCGATCTATTCCGGCGGAGCTGTAAAAAATGCTATCCGTGCCGCTCGCACCAGAGTGGAAGCAGGCCAATATGACCTCCGTGCGACCGAGGCGAGCATCTTCAGCAATGTCGTTGCCAATTATATGGACGTCATTCGCGACACAGCGATTGTCAAACTCAACCGCGCCAATGTCGGCGTGCTTTCTGTCAATCTGGAAGCAACCGGTGACCGGTTCGAAATCGGCGATTTGACGCGGACCGACGTCGCCCAGTCCGAATCACGTCTGGAAGTTGCAAAAGGCGATCTGGAAACCGTCCGCGCGAGCCTGATCCGCAGCAAGGAAAATTATATCGCTCTCGTCGGACACGAGCCCGGTGATCTGGAGCCGCCTCCACCTTTGCCGAACTTGCCGGAAACGCCAGATCAGGCCGTTGATCTGGCGCTGACCTATAACCCGGATTTGCTCGCCGCCAAGGAACGCAGCGATGCCGCCGAATTTGATATCAAGACCGCGCGCGCGGGCAACAAGCCCAAGGTCAGCACTTACGCCCAGGGGCGTTATCTAAATTATCACGGCACACTCGGCGGAAATGTCCCGGGCAGCGTTTTTGTCCAGGAGCAATCCACTGCAGAAGTCGGGATTCGGGCGACCATGCCGATCTATCAAGGCGGTCGTCCAGCGGCGCAAATTCGTCAGGCACAGGCACTTTCTGGCCAAGCTTATGAACAACTGATCGCGATCGAGCGTGATGTGATCTCGCAGACCCGTGCGGCCTATTCCAGCTGGCGCGCATCGGAACGGGTGATCCAGTCTTCCGAGCGGGCTGTGGCTGCCGCAAGCCTGTCGCTGGAAGGTGTGCGCGCGGAGAATTCTGTCGGCAACCGCACGATCCTGGACATTTTGAACGCCGAGCAGGAATTGCTCAACGCCCAGGTGCAATTGGTCACCGCGCGCCGCAATAGCTATGTCGCAGGTTTCTCCCTGCTCGCCGCCATGGGCCGGGCGGAAGCCCGCGATCTGGGGCTGGAAGGCGGACCGCTTTATGATCCCGACCTCAATTATGATCGGGTCGACGATATATTCTACGACTATCAGAGTGATCCCAATCCGGAACCACAAGCTACCAGAACCGTTGACACACAAGCGCAAAAAGCGGAGATAGAGCCGTTGCCCGAGACACCGACGCGCAAGTAGAATGAATGGCGTCGATCAGTTCCGGCAACCGAGTATAAGTTTGGGGGCTTCGCACATGGCTGAACAGAACAGGGAATCATCGATGGAGGAAATCCTCTCGTCGATCAAACGGATCATCGCAGAAGACAAGGCGATCGATGAAGATCGCCCCTTGCCTCGTCGTAAAACCCCTATGAAACCGGCTTTGCAGGCCGTTCCCGACATAACGCCGGCAGACCGGAATGAAGAAATACTAGAACTGACCGAAGAATTGCCGGAGCATCAACAGTCGTCCGTGAGCGGCGTGTTTGGCGACCGCCGCAAGGAAGAACGGCTGATCGACGATAACAAGCTGGACAGCATGCGCCAGTCGCTCTCGGCGCTGGTCGAGAAAGAAGCGATGGAGCGTCGACCAGCATCGCTAGCCAGTGGCGGCACTTCGCTGGAAGACATGACCCGCGATTTGATGCGACCGATGATCAAGCAATGGCTGGATGCAAATCTGCCGGATCTGGTCGAAGAACTGGTCGCGCGCGAAATTCAGCGGCTGAACGACAAATAGGCCTGCAGACCTAATCCCAATTGCCTTGTCGGGCAGCCGTGCTAGACTGCTGACTATGACAAAATTTTTCAAAACATTCACCACCGCGCTGCTCGTTTCGGGCACGATATTCCCCGCAATGGTCTCGGCTAAGCCGATGACAGTGGAAGACCTAGCCACGCTGAAACGCATGGGCTCGGTCGCGGTTTCTCCGGACGAGAAATGGGCAGCCTTTGACGTCACGGAAACCGATCCTGAAAGCTATGAGCGGTCCAGCGCCATTTATCTATTGGACGTCCATATAGACAATGCCGTACCCCGTCGTATCGTCGACAAGGCTGGAAAAAGCGAACACAGTCCCGCGTTCGCGCCGGATGGCAGCCTCTATTATCTGAGCGACGCCAGCGGTTCAGAACAGCTTTGGCATGCGAATCTAAAAACCGGCGATGATATCGGAGCACCTGTGCAGGCGAGCGATTTGAAAGCCGATATTGCCGGCTTCAAGCTGTCGCCAACCAGCGAGCAGATTGCCCTCTGGGGAGACATTGCCAGAGACTGCCCGACTTTTGGTTGTGAGACCGATGGAAACCGGGCCGAGCCCGGACCGGGAAACGGTCGCGAATATGACGAGCTTTTCATCCGCCACTGGTCCAGCTGGGAAACACCAGGAAATTACAGCCGGATATTCGCCTTCGATCTGAAGGACGGTAAAATCGCTGGAGACGGCACGGCGCTGGATGGCGATCTGGTCGGCGACAGTCCCTCCAAACCATTTGGCGGCGGTGAGGAAATTACCTGGGTACCTGGAGAAGACGGCGTGTTCTTCGCCCTCAGGATCGCTGACCGCAATGAGCCCAAGTCGACCAATATTGATATATACGGCACCAAGATTGATGGCAAAGAAACCGTAAATTTCACCAGCAAAAACAAGGCTACAGACACATTGCCGACCTTTTCGTCCGACGGCGAATGGCTGGCCTGGGCGGCGATGGAGCGACCGGGCTATGAGTCAGATCGGCTTGTCGTGAAATTGCGCAAACAAGGCAGCGATGAAGACGAGGCCATCGCTCTGACCAAGGACTGGGACCGGTCGGTCGGCTCGATCGTCTGGACGCCAGACGATAAATATCTCATCGTAACCGCACAGGACGTGCTCGATCATCCGGCCTTCGCAGTGGAAGTCGAGACGGGGAAGGTCACGCGGCTGACTGCCGGCGGTAATGTCGGGACAACCATTCCGTTGCGGGACGGCTCGCTGATTTACACGATGAACAGCCTGCAGGCACCGACAGATCTTTATCGCCGCGCGGCGGATGGCACGGTCACGCAACTGACCAACATCAATGGCCGCGAACTGGCTGCAATAGATGAGGTCGATATCCGGCGTTTTAACTTTGCCGGAGCGAATGGTGACACAGTCTGGGGACAGATCCTCAAACCGGCAGGCGCGACTGCCAAGCTGCCAATGGCCTTTCTGGTGCACGGTGGGCCACAAGGCAGTTTCGGCAATAGCTGGTCGACGCGCTGGAATCCCAAGGTGATGGCGGCGCAAGGCTACGCTGTGGTCACCGTCGATTTTCACGGTTCAACCGGCTACGGACAGGAATTCACGGACAGTATCAATATGGACTGGGGCGGCAAGCCGCTGGAAGACCTGAAACTGGGATATGCTGCGGCACTCACGGTAGACAAGCAGATTGACGGCGAACGTTCCTGTGCCCTGGGCGGCTCCTATGGCGGCTATATGATGAACTGGATTGCGGGCAATTGGCCCGACCGGTTCGATTGCCTGATCAACCATGCCGGTGTTTTTGATCTGCGCGCGATGGCGTTGAGCACCGAAGAACTCTGGTTCGACCAGTGGGACCATGGTGGCAACTGGTGGACACGGCCCAATCCGGAAAAATGGAACCCTGTGAACAAGATCACCAACTGGAAGACTCCGACGCTGTTCATCCACGGCGAGAAGGATTTCCGCATCCCCTATACCCAGAGCATCATGCCGTTCACGGTTGCGCAGGAAATGGAGATTCCTTCCAAATTGCTGATCTTCCCGGATGAAAACCACTGGGTGCTGAAAGGCAAAAATAGCGTGCAATGGTATCGGACGGTGTTTGACTGGATGGGCAAATGGACAGCGGCTGGCGGCCAGGAGGGTGAAGACTAGTGAGCTATTTCCCAACCGAAGACCGTGATGGCACTATCATCATCACGCTGACGAACGGCGAACGCAACACGCTCCATCCGGCACTGCTGGAAGAAGGGATAGCGGCCTTGCAGGCATTGGCCAAAAATCCGCCGGAAAACGGCATTGTTTTGACTGGTGCCGGTGAACATTTTACCTGCGGCATGGATACAAAAATCGCGGCGACGCTGGACAAAGCGGGCCAGAAACAGGCAGCAGCGGCAATTGACGCCTTTGCGGCGGCACTACATCGCCTGCCCTGCGCGGTGGTGGTTGCGCTGAACGGCAACACGATTGGTGCCGGCGGAATCATGGCGCTCGCAGCCGACTGGATTGTCGCCGCGCAAGGCGACTATAAAATCGGCCTGCCGGAGGCCAAGGCGGGCCTCCCTTTCCCCCCAGTTCCGCAGGCGATTCTTGATCACTGGCTGGATCCGGTCTGGCGGCGGCGGCTGGCTCTGTCTTCGCATTTGCTGACACCAATAGAAGCCTTGAGCGCCGGACTGGCGGACGAATTGGCGGATCCAACTCAATTGCTGGACAAGGCCGTCGCGTGCGCTCAGGAACTGGCGGCACAACCGGGTTTCAAGGCCTGCAAACGGCAATTGCGGGCAAAGGCAAATGCCGAGATTGACGCTATATTGGCTTCTTGAGCGTCCCGCTGAACTGGATTCAGCCAAGGCATCGTTCCCCCTCGCTGGATCCTGAATCAAGTTCAGGATGACGATATCGCTGTTTGCGCCTTGAACCGCTGTCAAACCGCTGCCAAAGACGACCCATGACATTAGATAAAAATTTCGACCCCGCCGCCATTGAAGTACGCTGGTATGAGCATTGGGAAACCAAGGGCCTTTTCCGCCCTGAGCGCGATGATCGCGAACCATTCACGATCGTCAACCCGCCGCCTAACGTCACCGGCAGCCTGCATATCGGCCATGCTCTGGACAATACGCTGCAGGACATCATCATCCGCCACGAACGGATGAAGGGCAAGGACGCGCTTTGGGTCGTCGGCATGGATCACGCCGGTATCGCCACCCAGATGGTGGTCGAGCGCCAGATGAACGAGCGTCAGGAAAAGCGCACCGACCTCACGCGCGAGGAATTTGTCGAGAAGGTCTGGGCGTGGAAAGAGGAAAGCGGCGGCACGATTACCGGGCAGCTGCGCCGTCTCGGCTGTTCGATGGACTGGTCCAACGAACGTTTCACCATGGACGAGGGCATGAACGAGGCCGTGCTCAAGGTGTTTGTCGATCTCTACAATGACGGGCTGATTTATCGCGACAAGCGTCTGGTGAACTGGGACCCGGCGTTGAAAACCGCGATTTCCGATCTGGAAGTCGAGACGGTCGATACCAAGGGCAGTTTCTGGCATTTCAAATATCCACTGGCTGATGGAGTGACGCTGGAAGACGGGCGCGACCATATCGAGGTGGCCACCACCCGGCCGGAAACAATGCTGGCCGATATGGCGGTTGCCGTGCATCCGAGCGATGAACGCTATAAAAGCGTGATCGGCAAGGAAGTTGTCCTGCCTGTTACCGGGCGGCGCATCCCAATCGTCGCCGATGAACATGCCGATCCCGAGCTGGGTTCCGGCGCGGTGAAAATCACGCCCGGCCATGACTTTAACGATTTCGAAGTCGGCAAGCGCGCGGGCTTTGCGGCCAGCGAGATGCTCAATATGCTCGATGGCGAGGCCAATGTCTGCCAGACAGCTGACGGGCTGGTACCGGACGAATATATCGGCCTGCACCGGTTCAAGCGCGATGGCGTCAACGGGGCGCGCGAGTTGGTCGTGCAACGGCTGAAGGAACAGGGTTTCCTGATCCCGCATGTCTCGAAAAACAAGGATGGTGAAGAGACCGAGCATGATGCCGAACCCCGCACAATCGCCACACCATTTGGTGATCGCGGCGGTGTGGTGATTGAGCCTTGGCTGACCGACCAATGGTATGTCGATGCAGAAACGCTCGCGCAGCCCGCGATTGAGGCTGTCCGCGATGGCAGTATCGAGATTGTACCGAAGACTTGGGAAAAGACCTATTTCAACTGGATGGAGAACATCCAGCCGTGGTGTGTGTCACGCCAGCTTTGGTGGGGACACCGGATTCCGGCCTGGTTTGACGAAAATGGCGAAATCTATGTGGCCATGGATGAAGCATCGGCACAGGCGCAAGCTGGCGCAGATGTTGTGCTTACCCGAGACCCAGACGTACTCGACACATGGTTCTCCTCCGCCCTCTGGCCTTTTGGCACACTGGGCTGGCCGGAGAAAACCAAAGACCTCGAACGCCATTATCCTAACGACCTGCTGATCTCCGGTTTTGATATTCTGTTCTTCTGGGATGCCCGGATGGCGATGCAGGGCATCAAGATGATGGGAGACGTGCCGTGGAAGCGGCTCTACTTGCACGGGCTGGTGCGCGCCGAAGATGGTTCCAAGATGTCCAAGTCCAAGGGTAATGTCGTCGATCCGCTTGGTCTGATCGACCAATATGGCGCCGATGCATTGCGCTTCTTCATGGCAGCGATGGAAAGCCAGGGCCGCGATATCAAGATGGATGACAAACGAGTCGAAGGCTATCGCAATTTCGCTACCAAGCTGTGGAATGCCTCGCGATTCTGTGAAGTGAACGGCATCGGCGCAAGCAAAACGCTGGCTGCGCCGGAAGCTACGCTGCCCGTCAATCGCTGGATCATTTCCGAAGTGATCGAAACGCAGCAGGCGCTCGACAAGGCACTGGCCGACCTGCGTTTCGATGCGGCAGCGAACACCATCTATCACTTCACCTGGGATCGCTTCTGCGACTGGTATCTCGAACTGATCAAACCAGTTTTGCAGGGTGAAGATGCCAGCGCAGCGGACGAGACCCGTATCGTGGCTGGCTGGGTACTCGACCAAATCATCGTCATGCTCCATCCGTTCATGCCGTTCATCACCGAGGAATTGTGGCATGCGATGGGCGACAGAAAATATGATCTGATCGTCGCCAAATGGCCGGAACCGAAAGCGGAAATCGACAAGGACGCCAAAGCCGAAGTCGACTGGCTCATTCGTCTGATCTCGGCAACTCGCACGGCAAAAGTCGAACTTAACATTCCGCCCGGAACGAAAATGTCCGCCCATGTTCGCGATGGCGATGATGCTCTGGCAGAGCGTATCAAAAGGCAAAGCTCTGCGCTGGACCGCGTTGGCAGGCTGGAAAGCTTTTCCTTTGATGCTGCCCCGGAAGGCGCGACGGCCCAAATCGTGGTGGACGGTGCAACCTATGTACTGCCACTGGCCGGTGCGGTCGATTTCGAAGCAGAAAAGGCACGGTTAAGCAAAGCGCGCGACGCCTCTCAGAAGGAAGCCAAGTCGCTTGCCGGCCGCCTAGGCAATCCAAATTTCGTAGAAAAGGCCAAACCGGAAGCGGTCGAGAAAGCCCGCGCTGATCTGGCGGAAAAAGAAGCGGAAGCCGAACGGTTGCAGGAAGCCATTGATCGGTTGGGATGATAAGCCCTCGGCTCAGCCAGGAGCCCATATTGGTCACAGCCGAAACAGGTAATAGCAAAAGCTGGGTCTCCGTTCTAGTACGGAGCCCAGATTTTGCTATGTCGATTAATCATCGGCCCCTCTCGGCATTTTATATGCCGTCGCCCGATCAACAGCCGCGAAAAATGAACCAGCGGTCCGGCCGATAATTACCGGCCCTGCGCTCTCCAGCGCTTGATAACACGCTGGACGATCTCTTCCTCGCCACCATTTTCGCGCCACAGATCGGAGAATATCGGATCTTCCGACGCCGGGCGGCGTTCCTCGGCCAGCGTATCCAGAGAGACACGGATCGGTATCGCAACGCCTTCACCACAGCAGATCACTTCGCGGTTGCGCAATGCGGGGATGGAATCGAGAAACCCCCGCGCGCCTTCCGGCATCGCCGCCTTCACAAAGGCCTGATCGCGATCATTGTTGAGACGCATCGACAGGATCGTACCGCATTGCGAGAGCACACCTTCGGCAAGATCGGATGGTCGTTGCGTGATCAGACCAAGCGAAACACCATATTTCCGGCCTTCCTTGGCGATCCGGCTGAGGATATCGCGGACGGCGCTTTCCTCGGAAACATCATCATTGGGGATGTAGCGATGCGCTTCCTCGCAAACCAGAAGCATAGGCCGTTGCGGTTCGTTGCGGGCCCAGATTGCATAATCAAACACCAGCCGACTGAGCACGGAAACCACGGTCGGCGTGATCTCTGACGGCATCGCCGAGACATCGATGATTGAAATCGGCCTACCCTCGGACGGCAGTCTGAAGATCTTGGTTAGAAAAGCCGCCATAGTGTCACCGACCAACATGCCGGAAAACATGAAGCTGTAACGCGGATCAGCCTTGATCTCGTCAATTTTCGATTTCAGCCGCTGATAAGGCGCGCTATTGGTCGCCTTGTCGAGCTTGCCCATTTCATTCTGCAGGATCGTTGTCAGATCGGAAAGCAAATAGGGCACCGGCGAATCCACGGTCAGCTTCGAGACATTGGCAGAACCCTGGTTTTTGGCTTTTGCCGCAAGCAGGCATTTGGCGAGTATATCGCAGTCCATCTGCTTGGCATCGCCTTTGGACTGGACAAACACTTCGCAATGCTCGCGAAAGTTCATCAGCCAATACGGCAGGTTGAGATTATTCACGTCGAACAATTTGCCATTATCCTTGAACGCAGCAGAATATTCACCGTGCGGATCGATCATCAGGATATGGCCTTCGGGCGCAAGATCGCAGATTTTATGGAGAATCAGCGCTGCTGCGGTCGACTTACCGGTACCGGTCGATCCCAAAAGAGCAAAATGCTTGCCGAGCATCGCGTCGACATAGAGCGCACCGCGAATATCGTTGGTTGGATAGACTGTACCAACTTCGACATTGGCGCGGCCATCCGAAGCGTAAATTTGTTTAAGGTCGGCTGTCGTCACGGCATAGACCACCGATGCCGGGGTCGGATAGCGGGTCACGCCACGGCGGAAATTGTAAATCTGGCCGGTCAGCTTTTCCTCGTCGCCTTCACCGAGAAAATCGATCTCGGCAATCACCAGTCCCGACTGACCTTCATAAAGCCGCTGGGTCCGGATATTGGCCAGCAACCAGGTTTGGCCGACACGGATTTTAACCTGGCTGCCCACTTGGCCGGCCATTTTGACAGTCGGATCGGCATGGTCGAGTAGTGCCCCAAGAATTGCCGTGTCCATAACAATTTTGGAGCCGGACCCCGCGATTTCGATGACTTCGCCAATTTTGTGACCTTCGCTACGCCTAGAAACAGCGCCGCGGTTCTCATCCTCTTGCGGTTCACTTTCAGAATCCGCGAGAGGCCTTGCGGCGGGGAAATCATGAGAACCCATATCGGACATTGGCGTTTTTCCTGTTTTACTGGTCAGGGCACCGGACTAGTCGATCATGGTTAAGGAAGATTTACTGGGACTCCAGAAAGCCACGCCAAAGCTGTTCGCCGTCTATCAGCGTCACATCTTGCGGAACAGATAGCCCGCTGACCAGCCCAGAAATACCGAAATAAACACGGCGATAAGGCCATATAGAAAGCCGTTATTCTGGGAAAGATTTGTAATGAACCGGCCCATTCCGGTCTTTTCGATGGTGATCTCCTTGACTTCGGCAGCCTCCACCCGGCCATCGATAACAAGGAAGGTTTCTGCCGTATAATCACCAACCGGCACGCTGGCCGGCAGGTTGATCCGCGCCTGATACAGCACGCTATTGGTGATCTTGACGCTATTGGGTAGGTTTTTGAACAGATTTCCCCGGGAGTTCAGGTCGACGAGTCCGTCAACGAAACGATCGAGTTCGCGGCTGTCAATCGCACCGGCGGGAGAAAGCTGTAAATGGTGCAGCCCCAATTCGTAAATGTCTGCAGTCTTGCCATCGACGATCTCTTCAATCGGCTTGGAGGAAGCAATTGCGTAAAAGCCGGGGGCCGAGCGAAATTCGCTACTCGCCGCGTTGATCCAGATACCGGCGATCTGCTGTTTCTCGCGTACGACTATCGATTCAACCGGCCCTTTCAATACAACCACGATATCAGCCTGATCGGTATTTCGGGTACCCGGAGGATAGGTGATAGCACCAAAAAGCAGCAATTGTGCGCCGTTAAAATCGCCTTTGATACTGATCCGGTCCTGCGATACTTCGGGAACCAGCACCGGGGTCGCGGCCACGGTCAGCAGAGCAATGCCGAAAACTGCTAGCAAGCGGGTCAAAAGGCTGTGACGCTGCCTCACAGGAGTTGCACCGTGTAGATTTCGGCTGGCTGGAATCCCAATCCCAATGCCATACGTATGGCAACCAGCAGCACCATGGATGCCAGTGCCAGCCGCAGATATTCGGGCCGCATACGCTGCGCGAATTTTGCGCCGAGTTGCGCTCCGGTGACGCTGCCTAGCAGCAACAGCGAAGCCAGAACGATATCAACTGCCCGCGTGGTCATGCTATGCATCATCGTCGATGCAATGGTGACGAACAGGATCTGGAATAACGAGGTTCCGACCACCACTTGCGCGCCCATGCCGAGCAGATATAACATCGCCGGCACCATGATGAAGCCGCCGCCGACACCCAACAACATGGTCAATATGCCGGTGAGCAGACCGAGGATGAACGGAGCAATCGGTGAAATATAGAGGCCGGAACGGTAGAAGCGCCAGCGAAAGGGTAGATTGGCAACCAGCGGATGATGACGTCTCTTGCGGGCAGGCATCGGCTTGCCGGCGCGCAGGGCCCGCACGCTTTGCAGGGATTCCTTGAACATCAAGCCACCGATACTGGACAGCATCAAGACGTAAAGAACGTTGATGACGGTATCGATCTGGCCCCAGGTTTGCAAAATCTGGAAGAGCCCGGTGCCGATTATCGTGCCGACAATGCCACCGGCCACTAGTATCGCGCCCATCCGGAAATCGACCCCCTTGCGGCGCATATGGGCGGCAACGCCCGAAATGCTGGCTCCGGTAACCTGGGTAGATGCTGATGCGGCGGCGACAGTTGGCGGTATTCCGTAGAAAATCAGCAGCGGCGTCGTCAGGAATCCGCCACCGACGCCGAACATGCCGGATAATATGCCCACCAGCCCGCCGAGAAGGATGATGACAAACGCATTAACCGATAAATTGGCGATTGGCAGATATATGTCCATATAGCCAACGGACTAATCTCTTTTTGTGACGGGATAAAGGGCATTGCTGTCTCGAAGCTACGAAATAATTCCGGTCACCGAACGGGATCAAATCTCCGTTCCCTCAAAAGCCGGTAGAAACGGTTATGGCTGCTCCGTTTCCGGGCCTCGCGTCACCCGCCACCCGCACCCGCCAGTCAAGGGCAATGCGCGCTGACATAGTACCTAGCGGAACACTCAAATCTGCCCGCGGTCCGATATCCATTCGGCTGACCTTGCGTTGGCCACCGGCCCAGGCTCCCGGACCGACGGAGAGTTTGATACGCCCCAGTTCCGCTATCGGGCGCTGCAAGGTCGCTGACCCGTCAAAGAAATAGGTTTCATTCGGACCAAGGACATATCCTCCCTGCGCATAAGTCTCGAGCGTGAATTTTTCCACGATCTGATCCGGGCCGGTCCCGCCAGTCGCATAGAAAGCCGTTCCGGAAGCGCCTCCCGGGCTTATATCAAACCTTTGTTCCGCGTGCAGAGCGAGAGGAAGGTTCCGGATCGGCTGGATGCGGGTGCCCAATGCTGCCTCCCTTTGGCTCCACGGATCCAGTGCAGTTGAGAGACGACCATAAACCGAAATCTCCGGTACCGGCCTGTCCAATATTTGATAGGATAATATTGCTCCAGCCTGACTGCCACCATATTGGCCGTTGGATACCGTTCGCCCTCCGTTATTCCGGGCCCCTTCATTGACACTGGAATTTTGCCGCGCGAAAATCCAGAGATAGGCGGCTACCCTGTTGTTTTTGTACAAAGCGGGTGGAGGTGGATAAGGCGGGCCTGTTCTGGCATCATCAGTTGAAACAGCGCCGGACCGGGTCAAGGACGTCAGCAGAAAAAAGTTGCGAACCTCGTCGGAGTCGTGCCACCGCAATAGGGACCGGTCGGGCACAATTGCTGCTGGCTGTTCCGCAATGGGCATGTGGTCCGCTCTTCGCTCCGCAATACGGACTAACTGGTATCGGTGTATTTCTCCTACGTCCTGCCGCTCTTCGATTGAGGGATTTAAGGGCTGGCCGAGGCCCAGTTGCACTTGGTTGTTCTCAACTTGGTGCGCCGTGTTGAGGGCGACCGGGTCCGGCGGCCCCGGCACCATATTTGGCAAACTGTGCCATGAAATGACGCGCACCAATATCCAGATTGCCGCCAGGCTGGCCATTGCCCGTAACGGCGCACCTGCGGTGGTCGCCAGCAAAAGGTCAGCCTCTGTTGCCCGCGGTACTTTGCGGCCTGAGTTGCTTGATATTCCGGGCGTCCGGATAAAAATGGCTAGTCTTTTCCCAATGGGCAGGTTGTCCGGCCAGCTGACCAATATATTGGCTGAGGGCGCGCCAGACCGCCATGATGTTGATCAGATTGGCGACGACTGTCCGGGGTATCGACAACGACGCTTCGCGCAGGCCGTATAGAACAAAAACGAAATAGAATTTCATCAACAGCCGCCAAATCAGGAACCCGCCGTTGAGGAACAGCAATAGCTTTAGAAAACGGGAAACCGGCTGGGCACGGTAAATCCCGATCAAGTCAGCAAGAAGCAATATGCCCATCAAAATGACGGCTATATAGGCGATCGCCACGACAATGGCGGCAAAGCTGGCCTTGCGATCACGCAGGCGCATCCAGTTCTCCCGCCAGCTGTTCTTCCAGCCCAGCCGGTCCCATCCGGACAAGGAAATACCGGCCATCCACCGGCTTTTCTGACGAATCGCATCTTCCAGTTTGTCCGGGAAAAATTCCTGGGTTGCAACCAGCTGGCCGTACTGGTCTCGCAACCGGGCAAAAATGCCGCGAGCCTCTCCGCCAGTCAGATGGAGCCCCAGTTCATAATCTTCGGTCAAGCTGCCCGCATCAAACGGTTTTCCCTGGGTTTTGACCGACAGTTTTTGCAGACCATCCCGGGCGAAGGCACAGCCGACACCGGCGGAGGGTATGGACGCGCCGAGCGCTTCCCGCAGCACCATTTGCTTGCCATGCAATTCGGCAAACTCATCGCCATAATGGCCGGCGATCCAGCGCGATCCTTTTGCCCGTCGGGGGATGACCGGCAATTGAACCAATGCAGCGCGTCCAATCAGATGTTTGAAAAGTCTCAATGCCTCGGGATGCACAATATCCTCCGCATCGTGCAATATGATTGCAGCATAATTACTATTTTCCTCGATCTCGTCGCGACAGAGGGCATCCCAGAGATGATTGAGGCAATCCGCCTTGGTGGTCGGTCCGTCTCGTTGACATATAACGAGCCTGATTTTCTCGCTACCGGTGGATGCCGCTGCCACAGCCGCAATCGTTTCGGCATCATTGGGGTAACAACCCACGTAAATTCGGTATTCGCTCGCGGTCCATTGCCGCAAACAGCGCTGCAGCATCGCGCCAATGACCTCCGCCTCTTTCCAGGCCGGCACGAATATCGCCATGCGGCATTCGGGTGCCGGACTTTCGAGGCTTTCCACGGTGGCCCGTTCGTAGCGTGAATAGACAAATAGTCTGCGTTTCAGGCGGTGAAAAAGCCACAAGCCGTCAAACAACAGATCGTCGGCTGATCCGATCAGAAAGGACAGGCTGGCGAACAGCAGCAATTCCTTCTGGATGAAGTCGAGAAACGGCAAAATTTGATCGCTCGCCATGAACATACTCCGGGTGTGTGCAGAAGCGGACTTCTGCGAAATATTTTCGATAATGACTAAAATACAAATGGTTGGCTGCGCGCCGACGCTAACCTGACTTTATGTTGCGCTCCGGTAGAAAAGGCTGGTTTTCACGGGATCCGATCGCCAATGCCAAAAGCATCGGATAGGCCCAGAAAACAGAGCCTGTTGCAAAAGCCCACGGAGTGATCTGCGGTGCCACCATCATCGCCGCATGAATGGTTACCGCCAGTAGGTGGAAGGCGGTCGCCCATATCGGCCAGAAGCGATCAGATTTGAGTGTCAGCCAAATTAGCGCAATGAGTGCTACGACGTCGATGGCGAATATTTCCGCTTCCAGACCCGTCCATGGCGTTCCCAATAAACTACCAACAGCTAAGGATGATAACGACCCTATTATCATAATCGCTGTCCCTATATATTCCGAACGAGCACCGTGCAAAATTGCATATCCACAACAGACAAACAGGAATATACAATAAACATAGGCCCCTATCGCGTGGTGGATCACCACATCATCCCTAATGCTGGCTTCGGTTTGTTAATAATCGCGACAGTCATGCATGCGAGCGGCTAGGCCGCATGATCAACCATATTGACTATATTCTCAATCTTCATCTGGCCAAATTCCGAGGGCTTCATATCACCGCTCCCCATAGCCATTGCCTGCAGTCCAATCTGGTCGCGGGTTTCTGCCAGATGGTTGTGGGTTGTGACCAGATGTCCTCTAGCCGCAACCAATGCAGATAATGTTTCCGCTGCCTGAACAATCGCATCCTGGCCAACAACAGCCGAGAGTTTGGCGTTCGTCCGTGCAATCGGCATATATCCCGCCAAATCAGACACTTTATATATTGCATCATCAATGGCCTGTTCTGCCGCAAACAGTCTTTTCGCCACATTCTCGGCTGCGTCTCGTCGTTGCTTTAGCATCATCGTTCCTTTCCTAAGGCTGCAACATCACACGCCCATTCGTGTAATATCGTCAACGGGCGAATGCGTTGGCCGGAGGGGGTGTCGCTTATCCTCTTAGCCGGGAAAGCGCTTCCAGTCCTGCTACAAGGCCGCCGAAAGATAAAGCGGACCCAATCGCAATGGCCAGTATCCATCCCAACCGCTCGACCGTAGCAAGACTGTTTTTCTCGCCACGAAAGCGTGGAACTGGAAGCGGCCGATGCCGGATTTCGGATGGCTCCAAAGCCATGATAGCACTGCCGCTATCCGCATTCGCACCATCATCCGTTTCGCCGGTTCTTTTGTTTCTGGTTCTCCCGGATGACGGTTCCTGTTCCCTGTTTTCCCGGGCCGGCTCAACCGTCGACGATTGATATATCAATGGTTGATACGCTTGTTGCTGATCTTCAGCGGCAAATTTTCGTGCCGCCTCAAAACGCGACTGCGCATTCAAGATACGCATGGCTGTGCGCAATCTTTGATCCACAGTGTGCGGAGACACGCCGAGTTCGCGCGCAATTTCCTTCGAATTGAGATGCGCCAGCACAAACCGCAAGCAATCGCGCTGTCCATCATTCAGCTTGTCAATATTGCTTACCGTCATCTCGAAGAAAACCAATCGAATCGGCATTGGGAAAACCCGCAAGTTCCCAAACACGAATAACAACGTGACCAGTCTTGTTCAAATATGGTCGAAATTGACCACCCTATTGCCATTGAGGCCCCCTAATTTTTCAATTAGCTCCATGGTTTTCGATATGACCATTAACAGATACTTCGATAATTTTGAAATATTATTGAAAGCTGGACCAACAGCTTGGCTCCAGATAAAATTTCTGGATCACGGCGCATAGTTTGAAACATAAAGTATGCTGGACTTGACCACAGGTTCAGGCCATCAATCAAAGAAAATGATGGAGAGAGCATGACCGCGACACAGGCAGCAGTTTCACCCGCAACCAACACTGGACAGGCCTTCGGCACCAGCGGATATCGGGGATATGTTCTGTTCTCATTGCTCGTGGTATATACGCTCAACTTTATCGATCGCGCCCTGATTGGCGTTGTTTCCGAACCGATCATTCGTGAATTTCAGCTCACGGATCTGCAATTTGGTTTTCTTTCCGGTTTCGGATTTGCCCTGACATATACACTATTCGGGATTCCCATCGCGCGGCTTGCGGAACGGTTTAACCGAGTTCGAATCATTGCATTCAGCGTCATTCTCTGGTCGGTTATGACCGCTCTCTGTGGAATCGCAGGGAGCTTTGTCGCGCTTCTGGTATTTCGCGTTGGCGTCGGGATTGGCGAAGCAGGCTGCACGCCGCCAGCCAATTCAATTATCGCAGATTATTTTCCGCCGCGAAGCCGGGCGCGAGCTCTAGCCATCTACGCAATGGGCGTGACGCTTGGCAGCGCACTGGCGGCGGCTTTTGGCGGTCCCATTGCCGAGGCCTTTTCCTGGCGCGAGGCGTTTATCATTCTGGGCCTGCCCGGCATTGTTGTCGGCCTGTTCGTGCTGTTCACGGTCAAGGAGCCCCCGCGGGGCTATTCGGACCCTCCCGGTACACCACAGCTGGAGAAATTGGGTTTTGGCGCAACGCTGAAACGACTGAGCGGCAATCGCAGTTATTGGATCAACGCTTTGGCAGCGACGATTGTCGCCTTTGTTGGCTATGGCGTCTCCAGCTTTCAGGTTTCATTTTTTGTGCGCGTGCATGAATTGAGCATTTCGGATGTCGCTCTGCAATTGGTGCTTCCCATATCGCTCTCGGCAGCGGCCGGAACATTTGGCGGCGGGTTTGCGATAGAAAAGCTGAGCGGTCGTTTCCCCAACGCAGTAGCTTGGGTTCCGGGCTGGTCGCTCATTGCAGCGTTGCCGTTATATTGGATCGGCTTTACCACAGACAGTCAATCAACCGCGTTGATGATGCTTATCGTCGCCGCATTCCTGCATTACACTTATCTGGGCTCCCAATATACGATTGCTCAAGGCGTGGTTGATGTAAAAGCACGAGCGACATCGATCGCCATATTGCTATTCGTGGTCAACCTGATCGGATATGGCCTTGGTCCGCTGTTTGTCGGAGCGATCAGCGATATTCTTTCAGAGTCATATGTTGGCAGCGCAGCAATTAACGCCCAGATGACACTGGAACTCTGCAAGGGAACCGATGCCAGCATATTGGCTGCTGGCAGTCAGGCAATGTTGGAAGCTTGTCGCCAGGCTACGGGCGAAGGAGTCCGGGATGCCCTCCGCTTCACAGCGATGCTCTACGGAGCCTCCGGACTGGCCTATCTCTGGCTTTGCCGGCATTTGCAGAAAGACCTGCTGGCGAAAATGAACTGATCAGAGCCATTTGGCCCAATTGAAAGCGGACTTCATCTATGGCTCGACCTGAACCCTGGCAGCTTGATTCTGCCAATTATCCGGTATCGCTGGTCACCCAGACCCGCTTTCAGGATATTGACCCCAACCGGCACCTGAATAATGTCGCCTTTGCAACGATGTTCGAAAATGCGCGGGTTCGCTTCAACCGGTCATTGCGCCCCTGGGCAGAGCGGCCGAAGAACGAACGCAGCATGGTCGCGGCGGTTACGATCAATTATCTGCACGAAGGGCAGTTTCCCGACGACGTCGAAGTCAGCTCGGGCGTCAGCAAGATCGGCAGCTCAAGCTATGTGATCGCGCAGGCCATGTTCCAGAACGGTCAGTGTATCGCCACCTGCGATTCCATCATCGTCTGCCGCACAGATGGCGAAGGCAAGCCGTTGCGTCAGGCAGTGGTTGATGAGCTCGAAAAGATGCGAACCACTGGCTGACTCCACGGCAGCCTTGCCGTTCGAGCGAAGCCATTGGAAGCTTCGGAAAGGTCCTTCGACAAGCTCAGGACGAACGGAGCCAATCCGAAAGCAGCGAATTAGTCCGTGAAATTAGCTTCCCGTTTCTGCATGAACGCCATGACCGCTTCCACTTGATTGGGTGTGCGGCTGACCTTGTCCTGACCGATCGATTCCATCATCAGTATCTCGTCTTCGTTCATATCGGGCAGCTTGTTGATCAGGTCTTTGGCGATCTGCACCGCTTGCGGATTTTTGCTTGCGATCTCGGCGGCGATTTCCATGGCTTTCGCGTGCGGATCGTCGGACAAGTGGGTAACAAAGCCCAGTTCCTTGCCTTCTTCGCCGGTGAATATCCGGTTTGTATAGGTAAGTTCCCGCAAGATATCGTCGCGGACAAAGCTGCGCCAGGTGGTGTAGCTGCCCATATCCGGGATGAGGCCCCAGCGCATTTCCATGATCGACATTTTTGCATCCGGCGCGACCACACGAATGTCGGCGGCGCTGGCAAATTGCAGACCGCCACCGATACAAGGGCCGTGGACCGCCGCGATAACCGGCGCCTTCAATTTCCGCCAGAGCAGCACGATATGCTGATATTTATTGGCATTGCCAAAGGTGCGCTCGGTCAGGGTGTTGGCGAGTGGTGACTTGTCGCCATCCTTGCCTGGTTCCGATGCAGATGCGGCCGACGCCGCAAAGCTACCCATGTCAAGGCCGGCGCAGAAAGCCTTGCCTTCGCCGGAAAGAACAATGGCACGAATTCCTTCCATCGCAGCCAGCTTTTCGCCGGCTTCGACGATTGCATCAATCTGCTCCGCATCGAGCGCGTTCATCTTCTCCGGCCGGTTGAAGCGGACATCGGCGATATGATCTTTGACGGTAATGGTGACGCGTTCTGGCATTTTTTATCCTTTGCTCTTCCCCGTTCGCTCCGAGCGAAGTCGAGAAGCTTGATATTCCCACTGTGTCTCGACTGCGCTCGACACGAACGGAAATGAAGATTCGATGTTATACTGAACCCTGTTTAATCGCCCAGTTAACCAGCGGCAACTGGTCATTGCCGAAATACATTCTTTCGCCCTCGCCAAAGGGTACAAATATGCTCGGCGAGCCATAAGAACCGCGGGCAATCGCCTCTTCAGTATTGGCGCGCAGCCGGTCCTTGATCGCTTGCTCCTGGGTCCGCGCCGCCAGAGCAGCACCGTCCAGACCGACCTCATTCGCTATCGCTATCAACACTTCCGGGTCATCCAGATTACGTTGCTCCCCATAATAGGCGTTGAAAGCAGCGGTGGCGAACTTGTGCAATGCCGCCTGATCATCCTCCAGCGCGCAACAGACCCGCATCGCATGCACGGACTTGACCGGATGATGTTCGCTCGGAAAATTCATCGGTAGCCCGGCCAGTTTTGCCCAGTCCTTGAGCACGCGAAAACTGTGAACGAACTTGCGATTGTCGGGATTTTCCCGGGCCGCATAGACATCCTGGTTAACCGCGTTGAACACCCCGCCGACAAGAAACGGCTTCCAGATGATCTCCGCCCCATTGTCCTTGATGATTGGCTGAATATTGTGGAATGCGAGATACGTCCATGGGGAGGAGAGGTCGAAATAGAATTCTACTGTTAGTGGCATGTATTAATCCTTCCTGTGCCCCGGCAAAGGCCGGGGGTCCATCTCCTGAATGATCCCCAACAACATGTTTGGCGCTGAACGCAAGATCAAATTCCTCGGCTAACACCGGATGCCGACGCAATTCCAGGAGATGGGCACCTGCCTGCGCAGGTGCACTATTCCTTCAGCCCGAACAATGTCTTGCGGGTCTGGGCATCGTCCTGCGGGTTGCGATTGATCTTGTCGCGGCCAACGGCCATGCCGCGGCGCAACCCTTCGCGCTGCTTCAGCGTCTCGTACCAGCGTTTCACATTAGCAAATTCGCCGAGGTCGATTTCCTGACGCTTGTATGTCTGCACCCAAGGGAAACAGGACATGTCAGCGATACTGTAATCCTCGCCGGCAAGATAATCGTGATCCGCCAGCCGCCGGTCCATGACGCCAAACAAGCGGAGCACTTCCTTGCGATAGCGCTCGGTGGCATATTCGATCCGGTCGGGCGCGTAGAGTTTGAAATGGCCATGCTGGCCCATCATCGGCCCCAGCCCACCCATCTGCCACATCAACCATTCCGTCGCGGCAATCTGTCCACGCAGATCATGTGGCAAGAATTGCTCCGCCTTGTCCGCGAGATAAAGCAGGATCGCACCGGTCTCAAACACCGAGACCGGTTCTCCGCCATCCGCCGGATCGTGATCGACGATTGCGGGAATCCGGTTGTTGGGACTGATCGCGAGAAACTCCGGCTCGAACTGTTCGCCTGCCCCGATATTCACCCATTTGATATTATAGTCGAGCCCGCTCTCCTCGAGCATGACCGAGATTTTCCACCCATTGGGTGTCGGAGCAAAATAGAGATCGATCAAATCGCTTCGCTCTGTCCCGGCGTATTCACACCCATTTTCTGGAGATATTTCTTCACATTGCGCGCCGCCTGACGAATGCGTTGCTCGTTCTCGACCATCGCAATCCGGACAAAGCCCTCGCCGTCCTCGCCATAGCCGACACCGGGCGCGACCGCGACACCGGCTTGGGTCAGCAATTGCTTGGAAAATTCGAGACTGCCCATGTGAGCCAGTTGCGGCGGCAACGGGGCCCAGGCGAACATCGACGCGGCGGGTGGCGGGACTTCCCAGCCTGCCCTGCCAAAGCTTTCCACTAGCACATCGCGCCGTTTGTGATAGAGTTCGCGGTTCTTGGCGACCTGATCCTGCGGACCATTGAGTGCAGCGCAGGCTGCAGCCTGAATCGGGGTGAACCCTCCGTAATCAATATAGCTTTTTACCCGGGTCAGGGCGCCAATCAGCGTCTTGTTGCCGACCGCAAAACCGACCCGCCAGCCAGCCATGGAATATGTCTTGCTGAGCGAGGTAAATTCCACCGCCACATCTTTGGCGCCCGGTACCTGCAAAATCGAAGGCGTCGGGTTGCCGTCGTAATAGAGTTCGGAATAAGCGAGATCGGACAATAGCCAGACCTTGTTTTCCTTCGCCCAGGCCACCAGCCGCTCGTAGAAGGCGAGATCGACGACTTCGGCGGTCGGATTAGAGGGATAGTTGACCACGAGAAGCGTCGGGCGCGGCACGGTAAAGGCCATCGCACGTTCCAGCGATTCCCAATAATGTTCATCGGGCGTTGTCGGCACGCTGCGGATGGTCGCACCGGCAATGATGAAGCCGAACGTATGGATAGGATAGCTCGGATTGGGCGCAAGAATGCAATCGCCTGGCGCTGTGATCGCCGTCGCCAGACTGGCCAGGCCTTCCTTCGACCCGAGTGTCACCACGACTTCCGTTTCAGGGTCCACATCGACACCAAAGCGGCGACCATAATAATTGGCTTGTGCCTTGCGCAGACCGGGAATGCCCTTGGATGCGGAATAGCCGTGCGCATCGGGCTTTTGCGCCACTTCGCACAGTTTGTCGATGACATGCTGCGGCGGCGGAAGATCGGGATTGCCCATACCGAGATCGATAATGTCTTCGCCGGCCGCTCGCGCCGCTGCCCGCATGTTATTGACTTCAGCAATCACATAGGGTGGCAGGCGCTTGATGCGGTAAAACTCTTCGGACATTATGGATCGTTTCTTGCGTTAAATGTTAAAGGGCCCCTGCTTTGCGTAATTTTGTCATCAATGTCGAGGGCTAGCAGGTGGTTTCCACAATTTGTGCACAACATGTGCCGTGGAGTGCCGATAGCAATCGACCCCGCTCTCCATCGGCAGTGCCTATAAGCACTAGGCGATCACGCTTGAAGCCGGTTCACCCCTCGGAAAACCGTCTGGCTCTTGCTGCCAGTCATGACAATAGATTTCGCCCGGATCGTATCCAGGAAATGCCAAGTCGAAGTCGCTTTTTCAGGGGTAAACGCCACGGTCATATAGCCGCGATGCTCGGTATCTGCCCATTGCAGTTGTTTGTTGGCCCCGACGACGGCTTTGGCGACCAGATCGGGATTGACGCCTTTGGTATAGGCTTCAAAGCCCGGCGAGCTGACGCTATGGCCAGCGAATTCCACCCCGGCGGCGCCATCCTGCGTCTCGAGGTCGAACGCCCAGGCATTGTGACTGTCACCGGACAGGACGATCAAATCCGCATCAGCCTGTTGCGCGGCAGCCAGCGAGCGGGCACGGGCCTGAGGATAGCCATCCCAGCTATCAAAATTGATCGGCAGTCCGATTTTTGCCGCCAATGCTCCGACTGCCACACGCGCCTGAGCAATAGGAGGGGCATCTTCAGGCACCCAGTTTTTCGCGTCCTGTGGCAGCACCAGTTCACCCATCACGCACTGCTGCGACCAGACTTGCCACTTCGTTCCCGAAGCCTTGGATTTCTGTAGCGCATTTTCGAACCACTGTTCCTGAACAGAGCCCAGCATCGAGCGTGCCGGATCCTGCCAGACATCATCGCGAAACGCCGTGAGCGCTGCTGCGACATCTTGCTGCCCCTTGATCGATTCCGCCAGATCTACCGGCTGGTCACGGCCGCCAATCCGGCTTTCCGTAAAGAACAGAGTCGCCAGATCACCAATTTGATATTCCCGCCAGCGCGCGTTGCCGAATTCCATATCCCGAACCGGCATCCACTCCCGATAAACGCGCTCGGCAACGCGCTTGCGCACCTCCCAGTCACCTTCGTTCGGATCATGATTTTGCGCACCGTCCTTATAGGCGTCATTGGCAAATTCATGATCGTCCCACGACGGGATCATCGGCAATACCTGATGGATGCGTTGCAGGTCGGGATCGCTGCGATAGGCGGCATAGCGCAGCCGGTAATCGGCAAGCTGGACCATTTCATGGGCGGGATTGATTTTCCGTCCCGCCAACGCTTCCTCTTTGGAAGGATAAGTGCCGATCGGATATTCGTAGAGATAATCACCAGTGTGAATGATCAGATCGAGATCTCGATTTTGCGCGGCATGGGCATAAGCATTAAAATAACCGAAGGGCATGTTGGAACATCCGACAACACCGATATTGAACTTTTGCACCGGGCCCTGCGGCAAAGTCCGGGTCCGGCCGACCGCCGATTTCGTACCGTTGGGTCCGATGAATCGATAGAAATACCATTGGTTGGGGTTGAGACCCTGCACCGTGATTTTAGCGGTAAAATCCCGCTCGGCCTTTGCCTGCACTTCCCCGACCATTTTGGCATCGGTGAAATCCGCATTACCCGATATCTCGGCGGTCAGCTTGGCATCGCCACTGCTGACATAGCGGGTCCACAACAGCACCGAGTCCGGTGCGGGTTCACCGCTGGCAACCCCATGGGTAAATCCCTTTGCACCCATCAGCGACGCCGAAGCCGGTACGCTAAGCGCACCAAGGCCAAATGTTCCCAGCGCCATCAATTGGCGGCGGTCGATATTCATGGTCATGATTTTATCCCAAAATGCCTAGAGCCAGCAAAATAGCGAAGAATAGAGACAGGCTGATGACAGTGAAGATGAGCAGGAACGACACCCGGAACAGAGCTTCGGGGCGGGACATCTTGTACGCATGCCTGAGTTGCCGATAGATGTGGAAAGGCGGATAGAATATCAGCAAGGTCCCCCAGACGGACGCGGGAGCCCCAATGGCAGCCAATATGGCGCAGGTCACAAACAACAGAGACATGAAGGCGATGGAATAGGTCGCGAAAACCGCGTGGTCATAAAAGTGAAGACCGCGTCGGCCGATCAGTGTCAGCCACACGAAAGGGATAGAAATCGGAATCAGGAGCCAGGCAAATTTATAGCCATTGGCTTTCAGTTTGTAGAGAAGCAGAGAGGGGTTTTCGGTAGCACGTTCGAGACCGCCCTTCAGCATCTTGCCAATCGAACTATCCTTGAAATCGTCCCAAATCTCGACTTGATTGCCGTTGCCGCCACTGATATTTCCTGCACCCGCAGCGCTTTCCATGTTTGAGACCAGCGCCTCATCGCTTCCGAATTCTCCGCTCCCCGTGCCATTCTCACCCATTCCGGCTTCCGGATAGGGAATTTCGCTCATCGTCATGGTTGCCATTATATTGCGGGCCCGCTTTATATCGAGAATTTGCTCCCGAACTTCCGTCTTGTCTTCCTCTGCCGTCGTTTCCAGTTCCTTGATCTTGTCCTGCAAGCGCTTTTCAAGCTCTTGGGTTTCTGCCCCTATCGCACTGTTGAATTCGACGCCTTCGCTAGCACCACCCTCTGTCGAAAACGGGTCTGCGATGAAGGAAAATACCGCAAACATCATGAATACCGAAAAGAGGAACAGAGCCATCGGAGAGATGAATTTGGCGCGTTCGCCTTGTACATAGCGACGCGTCAGATCACCCGGCTTCCAGACCAGCAATGGCAATGTCCGCCAGAATTTCCCTTCAAAATGCAGCACGCCATGCAATATATCGTGCCAGAAGGCGCCGATCGAACGGTGGACATGCAGAGGCTGGCCGCAATCCGCGCAATAATGACTGGTCACCAGCGCGTTGCAGTTAAGGCATGCTCCGCCCTTGCCCCCCGATGCGCCGGTGTTTTCATCTTCCACCGCCTTGGCTATCAAGCCGCCTTCGATGGCGGTGCCCATGGCTTCCAGTTCTTCCGACATAAGCCGCAGTTTTGGCCGATTTGGCTAATAAGGCAAGTGGCTTTTTGTAATCCGGTCGATGTTATGATATATGTTATATCGTATCATAAGCCAGGAGAGACAAAATGCGCAGCAGGAAGCACTTTCTTCGCCAAAAATCCGTCGCTGTCACCACAGACAAGCCATTTGCGGAACTCAATATCACGCCGCTGATAGATGTACTGCTCGTTCTCCTCGTGATGATGATGCTGTCGATCCCGGCTGTCACCCACAAAGTCGCAGTCGATCTGCCAAGCGGTGCTCCGGGAACCAGCGCTCCTATAGTCAACAAACTGTTCCTGAATGCGGCGGGCACGGCGATCTGGAATGGCATACCGATGGACAGCGACCGTTTGCGCGGTCGGCTGGAAATAATGGCGAAGGATCCGGCAAAGCCGCAACTACATTTCGAAAGCGATGCCAGCGCCCGGTACGAACGATTTGATCAGCTTGTGGCGATGATCAAACGAGCCGGCGTTGAAGAAGTCGGCTTCGTGGGCAACAAGCAATTCGCAAGTTGGGACAGCCCTTGAATCTTCGATTTACACCATGAAGTGGCGAAAGCATGCAGCGGATCGAAAGGACCGGGACGATTTGTCACTGATATGCATGCCCAATCTGATCGGGTAATCAGGCGTTTTTTTGGCAGCGCCCGGTTTTGAAACCAGACCTGAAAGGTATCCGAAGCGAAAATTCAGCCAATGAGCCAGTTTTTTCTTAGTTAATCAGGCTTTGCTCCGTTTACGCTAAGATGAACAAACTAATTATCTTCGGCGGCCTATGACAGCCCGAATAGCCCGGCATACGCGCTTCCCTTCTGTGTCGACCATTCTTCTGGTGTCGGCAATTTTCGGATTGCTTGCCTGGGGTGGTGCCAGTCTCACGCAGGACGAAGGCAGGATTGCGGTCGTCTGGCTGGCCAATGCCTTTCTGGTAGCCGTGATTCTGCGGTCAGCCAAAAGGCATGTACCTTATTATCTCGCTGGCGCGTTTCTCGCGAATATTGCCGCAAATCTCCTGACAGGAGATTCGGTGATCCGAGGGACAGCACTGGCCGCCATCAACCAGTTCGAGATGATCCTGATCTGGTTCCTCATGCAACGGCTCGGCGCAGCCAAACCGGACATGCAGAGGATTTGGGACTTGGGCAAATTCTGCTTGGTCGGCGGGCTTGTGGCTCCACTGGCATCCGGGCTGCTAGCCGGGCTGGTATTCTCTGCCGGGACCCTGCAATTATTTTTAATGTCGTGGCTTCAGTGGACCGCGACCAACGGCCTTGGTATGATTTTGCTCGGTCCGGCGGTCATGGTGGCGATAGATGCGATCAAGCCCGCAGACAGGCCAGGTGATCGGCGAAGCGTTGTGCTGTTTAACGCCAACCGCTGGGAGTGGCTGGCAATTCAGGCATTTACCTTGGCTGCCGCAGCGGCAATTTTTTGGCTTCTCAGTTTTCCGGTCTTCTTCCTCGTCGCGCCTTTGGTGCTGCTCAATGCCTTCAGACTGGGAACGCCCGGCACTTCGGTTTCCATCGTATTAATTGCTATCGTTGTGGTTATCTGCGCGGCCTTCGAGACAGGTCCATTTTACTCCGTCGACCTAACTTTGACCGCGAAATTGTTCATTCTGCAATTTTTTCTGCTGAGTTGTTTTGCAGTGGGGATGCCCACAGCGGCAATGCTGACCGAGAAAGCGTCGATCCGGCGTTCCCTTAGCGTCCACCGCGAGGTCTCCAACTCCATGCTGGAAAATATGACCGAGGTTCTCTTTCGGACAAATAGCGATCTGCAATGGCTGTTTCTGAACCCCGCCTGGGAGAAGCTGACGGGCCGCTCGATCGAAGACAGTTTGGGACGGGATATGGGCGAGATATTTGCTGTCGACGATTTTGAGGCTCTTAAAACGCAGCTCGAGCCCGTCCAATCCGGCGCGATCCAGCGCGCTCGATTTGAGGGTTCCATCTGCCACGAAAACGGCTCTATTCTTGCCGTCGAGTTGAGCTTTTCCAGATTGGCTGGAAAGAATGGAGGCTTCCTCGGCATTGTCGGGAGCATCAGAGACATAACCGAACGCAAGCGAATGGAACAAAATCTGGTTGCCGCCAGAGTAGGCGCCGAAGAGGCGGCAGATGCCAAAACGCGATTTCTTGCCAATATGAGCCACGAAATACGGACGCCGATGAATGGAGTATTGGGGTTCACCCAGTTGCTGCTCGACGCCGATCTCCCTCCGGAGCAGAACAGCCACGCCAAGATGATATTGGATTCCGGCAAAGCCATGATGCGGCTGCTCAACGATATTCTTGATATTTCCAAGGTCGAGGCTGGTCAGGAGAATAGCAACATTGCCCCCATGTCTACGCAACATGTGCTGCAGAGCTGTGTGTATCTGATGGCCCCGATCGCCGATCAAAAGGGGCTCGATCTCAAGCTGGAAGTTGAGGATAATATACCCCCAATGGTGATGGTAGACGCAAATCATTTGCGTCAGATCGTATTGAATCTTCTGGGCAACGCCGTCAAATTCACCAGCAGCGGTTCGGTCACGGTTTCCGCCAGCGCCAGCCTGGCCAGTGCCGGGACAATCCAAATGCAGGTGATGGTCAAGGATACCGGAATCGGCATTCCATCCAATCGTCTTACGGCCATATTTTCTCCGTTTGAACAAGCGTCCCCGCAAACCTCGACAATGTTCGGTGGAAGCGGCCTGGGATTGACGATCAGCAAACAGCTGGCATCGATCATGGGCGGAACGATCGAAGTCGAGAGTATCGAAGGGGAAGGCACCACCTTCTCCATCCGGTTCCCGGCGGGAATAGTAGCAGCCCCCTCGCCCAACACCGAAAAAACAACAGGAACACAATCAATGCCCTCCATAAATAATCCGATCGAGACACCTTTAGCTCAAGCCGATAACGGCAGGATTTTAATCGCCGAAGACCATGACATCAATCAGATCCTGATAGCCGAAATGATCAAGAAGCTCGGCTATCAGCCGGTGCTGGCAGTCAACGGTGAGGACGCCATTGCAAAGGTGGAAGCGGCCGCAGAAGGAAATACACCCTTTGATCTAGTGCTTATGGATGTTCAAATGCCGGTCATGGACGGCTATGAAGCGACGGAATCAATTCGGAAGAAGGGCTATCCGAAGGAACAGTTACCGATATTGGCGATAACGGCAAATGCATATCCCGAAGATATCGCACGTTGCCTGCAAGCTGGCATGCAGGGTCATATTGCCAAGCCGGTAATGTTCGACAATTTGAAAACTTCGATACAGAATTGGGCATTGTCGAACCAAACAGCTTCAACCGGAATCGCTGCAATTGATTGATCAGCGCGGTACAAAGCACCAATCCACCTAATCTTCTTCATAAACCAGTCAGGGCATATCGCAGCTTTTTATAGTTGCTCGTTTACCAACAGCTTGGAATAGTTGGACAGGCCTATTCCATTCATCAGATCAACAGACTAGGTTCCGCCTTGAACCCGTTATAAATTTGAACCGGTTATAAAGAAGTCGATCAATTCGAATAGAAGATTGGAAATTTGCATGCGGAAAATCCTGATTTCAACAATATTGATACTTAGTATTGCAAATATAACACCGCTTGCCGCGCAGCCATTGCCGGATCAAACCATCGATTCAGCAAAAATCCTTCCCCATTTTAATGCGGATACGGTCGATGCAACGCTCAAGACCGTCACCGGCAACCATCTTGCTACCGTCACGCCCTCAGGCGAAAATATCATAACCGCCTTCGCGCCAAATGGCCTGCAATTCACCGTCCATTTTCGTCAATGTGTCGAACAGGAACCTGTTCAGTGCAAAGCGCTGCAGCTTTTGACCAGCTGGAGTCTGGAAGGCCGGGAAGTAGATTTGCAGAATATAATGCCGCAGTTTCAGCGCAGTCATTTATTTGTAAATAGTGGAATATTGGAAGATGGTCGCCCCTATATGACGCGGATCATCGTTGCTGACCAAGGCCTGGCGCAAGGGAATTTCGCGGCAGAAGTCCGTAATTTTATCAGCGATGCTACCGACTTTAACGGTCGATTGACAGCAGCGGCCCGCTAAAGCTACCGACCGCAATCGGCTAGCCAAGGCGCTTTCGTCGGAGGCCAATATAGCCAAATGGCGGCACCTTCAGCAATAGGGCGCCCGTCAGCAAGCTCTTCTTCTACAGAAGAAATACGCTGCTAAACAGAACGCCAAAATCCTCACGCTTGTCCGGGCAGCATAGCCCAATATTTGCCAGCGCGATACACGCGCTTACAATGACTCAATGCGATAAATCATTGTAAACAATGTGTCTATATTGATGTAAACTCACTTATATCGATGTAAATATATATCTCCTGTATTTGGAGAATCTTCCAACATACTATATCAACCCCGATGGGGTCGCATTGTTGTCAACAGACTATTGGAGGGGTTAATCATGAAAAGATTGAAACTATTAGCAGCAAGCGCGGTCGCCATAGCAGCCACATTCACCGTTACGGCACCAGCTCATGCACAAGCCGACCCGTTACTCGGCCAAATGATGCTTTTTGGCGGTAATTTCTGCCCGCGCGGTTGGGGAGATGCTTCAGGCGCCCTGATCGCCATTAGTTCAAATAGCGCTTTATTCTCCCTTTTGGGCACCATGTATGGCGGTGACGGACGTACCACATTCGCCTTGCCTGATCTGCGCGGTCGCGCGCCAATCAGCATAGGTAACGGGCCAGGGCTGCCAACCTACCCCATTCAGGGTGCCAAAGGCGGTTCGACGAGCTTTACGCTGACCAATGCTACCATGCCGAGCCACAACCATGTCGGCACGATGAGAGCCAGTAATTTGCCGGGCGATACGGCAAATCCCAACAACAATAGTCTGGCAACAACCGGAAGTACTACGATATACCACACTGGCGCTCCGGCGGTGAATATGGACGTCGGTACCGTTGTTATCGGCAATACCGGAAGCAATCTCGCGGTTAACAAGCTCTCGCCGTATCTGGTGATGCGCTGGTGCGTAGCCATGCAAGGTGTGTTTCCTTCACGCAACTGAAGCAGAAGGTTTTGATGACCTTATTGTTTTTAACGTGAAAGGAAATTCCTCATGAATTTATATCAATCGATCTCGCTTGCTTTGACAATCGGCGGTATTTCGTTGGCGTCAACATCGCCTGCCAACGCCCAAGCTGGCACGCAATATATAGGACAAGTATCGGCCTTTGCAGGCAATTTCTGCCCTCGAGGCTGGATGGGGGCTGACGGTACTCTGCTGCCGATCAGTCAAAACTCAGCTCTATTTTCGCTATACGGCACCTATTATGGAGGCGATGGGCGAGTTACTTTTGGATTGCCTGATCTACGTGGACGGCGTCCGGTCGGTTTCGGCGACGGTCCTGGAATTGGCAATTATGCTATGGGCGAAAAAGCCGGTGCGGCCGAATTTACACTCACCGCCAATAATTTACCCGCTCATAATCATATCGGTGCGTTGAGAGCCAGCAACCTCCCGGGTGATACGGCAAACCCCAATAACAACAGTCTGGCAACGACGGGGAGCGCCACAATATATCATACCGGTGCTCCAGTGGTGAATATGGATACTGGCACTGCTGTCATTAATAATGCCGGCGGCAATCAGATGGTCCAAAAGCAGTCACCCTATCTGGTGATCCGCTGGTGCGTCGCAACGGTCGGGATATATCCATCGCGTAACTAGATTGGTTTGGCCCAACGCCAAGCCTACTATGGCTATGCCAGAATTCACTTCCTGTAAGGATGAAGTGAATTCTGGCAAACGCTGCAAGTACGCGGTTCGTTGTTCGCACCTGGAATGGTCAAATCCCGATTGCTGATGCGCCAATATCCCATACCGTCTAGCTTCAATGATAGTATACATCTGCGCCTTGGTCGGGCACATTCCCGCCATGAAACTGAAACTCGAAAACAAGAATGTGCTGGTTACGGCCGGCAGCAAAGGCATCGGACTGGCAACCGCGTCGGGATTTCACAAATGCGGCGCGAAAGTTACCATTTGTGGAAGATCGCAGGATGCGCTCGACGCTGCAACTGCGCAGATGCCGGGATGTCTGGCGCTGACCGGAGACGTATCCAGAGCAGAGGACATCGAACGGGTCGTTGCAGCAGCGACTCAAGAATTCGGCGGTATCGACATATTGGTGAACAATGCCGGTGGACCGCCGCCCGGCCTGTTTGTCGATCTGTCGGACGAGGACTGGGACAAAGCTGTCGAGTTGACGCTGAAATCCGTCATCCGCGCTACCCGGTTGGTGTTGCCGCATATGCGGGCCCAGAAATGGGGCCGGATCATCAATATCTCGTCGACTGGCGTGAAGCAGCCTGTTCCCGGGCTGACCCTGTCCAACAGCATCCGGATGGCAGTGCTGGGATGGGCCAAGACACTCGCCAATCAGGTGGCGGCTGACAATGTGCTGGTGAATACGGTGTGCCCGGGATTTACGCAGACCGATCGCATCGCGCAGATTTTCGAGCAGCAATCCGCAGCCTCCGGCAAGAGCATCGAGGAAATTTCCGCTACCCTGGCCGCGCAAATCCCCATGCAGCGGATCGGCCAGCCCGAAGAGATTGCCAATCTGGCAGTCTTTCTGGGATCGGAAGCTGCCAGCTATATGACGGGAACGTCGATTCAGGTCGATGGGGGCTCGGTACAAGGTTTCTGAAGCCAGCATAATTGCGGTCAAATACAGTCGAGGTGCACAACAATTGTTTCCCAAGATTTAAAAGCCCGCTAATGGGCGCGGATGACCGCAGAAAAACCAAAGCTCATCATCCGCATGGCGGAACTGGAAGATGCCAGGAAAATATCGACCTTGTCACGCAAGGTTTACGGCAAGGGCGAAGGCTATACCGCAGAGGAAGTGCGCGGCCAGATCAATAATTTCGCCGATGGCCAGCTGGTCGCGGAATATGAAGGCAAGATTGTCGGCCATTGCGCGACATTCCAGATCTCCGAGAAAACCGCTCGTGCTGCACATAGCTGGGCTGAAATCACCGGCGGCGGCTTTGCCGCGCGGCATGATCCGAACGGCGAGATACTCTACGGCATGGAAGTCAGTGTCGATCCGGATTACCGGCGTCTGCGCATTGGGCTGCGTTTCTACAAGGTCCGCCGCGAGCTTTGCCAGCATCTCGGGCTAAAGGGGATCATCTTCGGCGGGCGGCTGCCCGGCTATGCCCGGCGCAAGCGCAAACATCCTGATCCTGCGGATTATCTGGCGGCGGTGGTCGACAAGCAGTTCCGCGACCCGGTGATCAACTTTCAGCTTAATCAGGGCTTTGTCCCTCTGGGGATTTTGAAAGACTATATGCCGACCGACAAGCCATCCGGCGGCAATGCGGTGCATATGTTCTGGGAAAATCCGCTGGCAGCCGAAGCCAAGCTGGTGACGCAAACACCGCATGACCGCCTGCCCCAGTCCGTGCGCGTCGCGACCGTCCAGTTCCAGATGCGCAAGATTGCCTCGCAGACCGAATTTGAAGAACAGGTCGAATATTTTGTCGATGTCGCTGCCGATTATGGTGCGGACTTTGTGACTTTCCCGGAATTGTTCACGCTGCAATTGCTGTCGCTGGAAGGCGAGAAACTGGACCCGGCGCAGGCGATCGAGAAAATCGCCGAATATACCGACCGGTTCAAGGAAGTGATGGAGAAACTGGCGGTTTCCTATCATATCAACATCATCGGCGGCTCCCACCCGACGCGCATGGAAAATGGCGACATCCGCAACATATCCTATGTCTTCCTGCGCAATGGCGCGATCTATACGCAGGACAAGCTGCACCCCACACCCAGCGAAGTGCGCTGGTGGAATATCAAGGGCGGCTTTGGCGCAGAAGCCATTCCGACCGATTGCGGACCAATCGGCGTGATGATTTGCTATGACAGCGAATTCCCGGAGATGGCGCGCCATCTGGTCGATCAGGGCGCGATGATATTATTCGTCCCCTTCTGCACCGATGAACGGCGCGGCTATTTGCGGGTACGCTATTGCTGCCAGGCGCGGGCGGTGGAAAACCAGTGCTATGTCGTAATGTCGGGCGTGGTCGGCAACCTGCCGAATGTCGAAAATATGGACATCCACTATGCCGAGAGTGCCATCCTGACCCCATCCGACTTCCCGTTCGCGCGGGACGGCGTCGCGGCAGATACAGCGCCCAATACCGAGACCATCGCGATTGCCGACCTGTCGATGTCCAGCCTGCTGACCAGCCGGCAATCGGGCGCGGTGCAAAACCTAAAAGACCGGCGTTTCGATCTCTATCGAGTACTCTGGAAGGGTTAGGTTGTTTTCGGACCCAATTTGGACGGCGCAGCGCTCGCCAGGTTTTTAACCGCTGGTTTCCATGATATCCGCCCATTTCCCGGCTTTTTTGACGCGCCCGTCTTCCAATATGATCAGCTGATCAGAATTTTCGAGCGTCGGTAACCGGTGACCGATCACGATGACAGTGATGGCATCGTGAAGCTTGTCAATTGTATCGCGAATGCGGGCCTCATTCTCGATATCGAGCGCGCTGGTTGCCTCGTCTAGGATAATGAGTTCCGGCTTCTGGATCATCGCCCTCGCCAAGGCAATTCGCTGTTTTTCGCCACCCGACAGACGTTGTCCGGCATCGCCGACCACAGTATCAAGCTGTTCGGGCAGGTTGAAAACAAAATCTGCAGATGCAAATTTCAACGCCTTTTCCAGGTCCTCATCCGTGGCATTCTCGTCTGCCCACAGAAGATTATTGCGGATCGTATCATGAAACAGGAACACATCTTGCGGCATATAGGCAATGGATTTGCGCCAGTTCAGACGGTTTTTCTTGTCGAGCAAAACGCCGTCAATCTCGATGGTGCCCGCGTCCGGGGTCAGCAGCCCCATGATCAGATCGGCCAAGGTCGATTTTCCTGATCCTGATGTCCCCATTATTGCAGTGGTTTGCCGGCTCGGGATCTCGATATCGATGTCACGGAGCGAAGGTATGCCGCGAGTCCTGTAACTGAATGAGACGCCCGACAATTTAATGGATTTGTTAAACTGGATTTTATCGCCCAGATTCTGGGATAGCGTCTCTTCCCGCGCGGCACCGGCGTCGCGCATCAAATTCGTATAATTTGACAAGACGGAGTCTGAATGCAGGATATTGTTGATCTGGGTCTGAACCTCGCGAATCTGGGGGGATAGCCGCGAAAATATCAGAACCAGAATAAGCAAGGTGGGCAATGTCAGGTCGAATGTCGTAACCCCGATATAGAGTAGCGTCACCATGAACAGAGCGACCAGAATCTGGAAAATAAAGGTCATCGCCGCATTCAGATGGGTGAATTGCAATGACCGTTTGCGCAAGAGGCTGCGTATTTCCAGCATCAGCTGACTCTGGCGGTTCTCGCTTCTGAGAATCTTGATCAGCTTGATCCCGGCCAAGCCTTCCTCAACCGTCTGCTGCACCTGGCGGTTGGCGATGCTCAAAAGCTTCCCCTGGTCATGGGCAAGCTTATGCTGTCGCCGCATCGCGAAGAACAGGCCGCCGCCCAGAACCATTGCGGCAAGCGTGAGCGGAAAAGAGAGGCTGAAGGCGACTATGATATAGGCTGCGATCGAAAAGGCAGACACGATGAAGCGAACGGAAAACATCAAAGCGCTTCCCAATCGACCGATCTCGGTTACCAGCAGATTGGACATGTCGGACTTTTTCTGGGTTGTCAGCCATTCCCAGCGCGCCTCGAGCATCGCATTGAAACTTTTCGTGCGAAGATCGTCCAGCAACTCCAGTCGGAAACGTTCGGACACGATCGTTTGGCTATAATTTATAAGCGCGCGGAAAATATTCAGTGCGAGGAATGTGCTCAACAGCCCGATAAGGGTGATGGGAATGCCGACAAAGGATAGAGCGTCGACGATCATACCGACGACACCCGACGTTTCAGTCGGGGATTTCTGCAGCGCTGCCAAAAGTGGAACCAGGAGCACCAGCCCGATGCTTTGGGTAACGCTCGACAGAACCAAAAGTCCGGCAAAAAGCAGCGAGCGCGACCGTGAAAATCGCCACATCATTTTCAGATAAGTCAGAATCAGCACCATGACCGTTTAGTAGAAGTCCTAAACTAATCAATCGAAAGACGCCCAGTGCCTTTCCATTTACATTAGATCAGGGAACAGCTCAGAGGCGGGGTCTATATCCTCATAGCCCGACAGCCAGCATGCTGCAAACCGGCAAGGGCTCCAAGAGCAAATCTCCCTGATCGTGAGTCGGTCGCTTTCCATCAGAAACGATATTCAAATCCTCAAGCTTAGAGACAGGAGGAACCGCGTCACGAGGCTGTCAAACAGACCTATACTGCCAGGAAAAATAAAATCGGCTGAGCCCGAGAGCAGATAACTTTTCAGCGGAAGCGAAACTCGGCCGAGCGCGCCGGCAGTCAAAGTTTCGTAAAACAAGTCTTTCATCTTGTGAAGCTGTTCATCCTTTTGGCCTTCTTTCAGAAGGACCTGCCACTCATCATCCAGGCTGCCAGCAAAAATTTCTTCGGTTATCAATAAGCTAGCGGCGACTGCCACGTCACAGCGATAGAATTTAGCAATATCCATCATTTCGCGTCGATTTCGCATGGGCATTTTTCTCGCCATGACCGACAAATCGACCACCCACTTCAACCTTGGCCACATTGCAATAGCGCCATGCAAGGCAAGATAGAGGCAATAGAAACTGTTTGAAAGAGAGGGGTTCGGATCGAATTTGACGGCAGCATTGAAATCGGTTGTCAGAGTTTTTGGTTCAAATGTGAACAATCTGTGATGTAACTCAATAGGCACTGAAAAATCCGGATCAAAAAACGTTAGATCTTTAAAGAGTTTTATGTCCATATTCTGACGCTCATGCTCAAGTATCTTTTTCCGTCTGAACGTGTAGGATTTGTAGATATATCCTGCGTCGTTCAACAGCTCTACGGCTTGGCGAGACCTCTCTGGCGCGATCAGTATATCGATGTCTTTTGATTGCCTGGCTGCTGAATCATCATGAAGTTGCTCTGCCAGCCCCCGCCCTTTCAGAAAGGAGAATGGTACGGAATGGGCAGCCAATAGATCCGCTATTTTTTTCTCTGCAGCCTTTTGCTTGAGACTTGCAAACACATTTTTCTGATATGAAGATTTCAATATTGTCGATGCATTTGCCTCTGCCGTTATATCGGCGCAGCTTTGCCTCGCTATATGTAACAACGGGCCTACCCGATGTCGGCTATCTGCAAAAGTTGCGAGCTCCTCGCTGATCGGTTCGGAACCGCTCATCAACGGTAATGATAGGGCAGGACGCAAATATCTGCTCAAAGATATTAGAAGTGCCTCGCTATTTCCATTCATGGATTACGCCTAGAATGTAACGCTTGCTTAGGCGAGAGGAGAATGGTTCCGGCACCGGTTTTTTGACCCCGATAGTCAGTTACCCCGTTTGCAACAGGACAGCGTTGCCGCATGATAGGAAGCGAACAGCATAGACTTACTCTTGTGAATGAATGGCGACGGGCAGGTTATAATCTTCCGATGTCCAAGATTTTGGCGGCATCTACGCAAAACAGAAACTCTCATTCATCTTTTCGCCAGACTTCCGGAGATCGACTGAACGAGAGTTGCTATTCGAGAGACTCGAGCGGGCAGCGTGCGACCTCGTCGAGAAATCATCCATAGATCGTGATGCAGCCCTTGGCGAAGCGGAGCGACGCGAAGCTTGTCTGCATCAGGATAGCCGTCGACACCGCTGCGTGGCAGCAGAGTATATCCAATACCATGCGCCACCGGTGAAGGAATCTGGCTGATCTGGTTTACAAAGCTACGGATGCGCAGACGATCGGATCCGCGGAACTCTTCCGGAAAATTTATCGAGAACAGATCATCAGCATAGGCAAACCCGTCAGGATGCGCGATGAAGCCGAGTTCTTCGAGCGCCTGGAAGCTGATCGGCGATGTAATCGCCCCCTCAGGAACTACGAGGCACAATTCCTCTTGTCCCAAATGCGCGGCTGCAAGCCGCGGATGGCGCGGATCATGATCCGCAACACCAAGATCAAAGCGCCCCTCCAGTACACCGGCCAGTACCTTGTCCTGCGGGGCTGCCTCAAGCCTGATGGTCAGGCTCGGGGAGGCCTGCATCGCCGACAGGATGTGGGGATATAGCAGCATCGCGAAACTGCCGGAGCAAGCGATGCTCACCTCTCCGACTTCTGGATCGTCGCACAGAATCGTCTCTTGTAGCATGCGTTCCTCAGCGCGCCTTGTCCGTCCGACGGCCAGAACAGCTTCGCCGGCCGGCGTCGGGGTAAAGCTCTTACCCTGACGCGAGATCAGCGATTGACCGACTTGCGCCTCAAGCTTTTGCAGATGCTGAGAAACGCCGGGCTGAGTCATGTTCAGTCGAGCCGCAGCCATGGTAAAGTGACCGGTTTCGCAAAGTACAACAAAGCTTTCCAGCCATCGAGAATTCAACATAGTTAATTACTATATCTTATGGTTAAATATTGAAATGATTATTTCACATAATGGAATGGTCGCCCTATTTTCATCACCACAGGAAATGAAAGGAACACCATCATGCTACCGACACCTCGCGCCTTTTCCCATATCGGCCTGTCCGTACCCGACCTCGATGCTGCGGTAAAATTCTACACCGAGACCCTCGGCCTCTACACAATAATGAAACCCACCGATGTCACCGAAGACGACAGTGCGGTCGGCGTCATGTGCACCGATGTTTTCGGTCCTGGATGGGGTAGCCTGCGCATCGCCCACCTCGCCACGGCCGATCGTGTTGGAATCGAGATATTCGAGTTTCCGGAAAACCACGCGCCTGACAATAATCTCGACCACAAACGCCATGGGACCTTCCATTTTTGCATTCAGGATCCGGACGTAGAAGGACTGATCGAGAAGATTGTCGCCGCCGGAGGAAAGCAGCGCATGCCGGTTCGCGAATATTTTCCCGGAGAGAAACCCTATCGCATGTGCTATGTCGAGGACCCGTTCGGTATCGTGTTCGAAATTTACAGCCACAGCTATGAACTGACCTATTCCGACGGAGCCTATTCATAATATACCGGTGCGAGATGATGCGCGGTCTCGGCCATGGAAATGGTCAACTTAGTCCCGGCGGCGCAACTTAACCGCTAGAAGTGCGTTGTCCGCCAGAAGAGCGATCAAAACAAAAAACAAGGCAAAAATCATGAAAATCCTAATGGTCCTCACATCGCACGACCAGCTTGGCGACACCGGCAATAAGACCGGTTTCTGGCTCGAGGAATTCGCCGCACCATATTATGTGTTCAAGGATGCCGGCGCGGATGTCACGCTTGCTTCGCCCAAGGGTGGCCAGCCGCCGCTCGATCCGTCGAGCGACACCGACGACGCGCAGACCGACGATACAAAACGTTTCAAGTTGGACGAAACCGCGCAAGAAGAGCTTGCCAATACGGCGGTACTGTCTGCTGTTTCTGCTGACGGATTTGACGCGCTCTTCTATCCCGGCGGACACGGCCCGCTCTGGGATTTGGCGGAAGATGATGACAGCAAGGCGTTGATCGAAGCATTCGCCGAAAGCGACCGTCCCTTCGGTGCGGTCTGCCATGCCCCGGCGATTTTTAAACATACCAAGAGTGCGGACGGCACGCCGCTGGTATCAGGCAAGACAGTGACCGGCTTTACCAATACCGAAGAAGAAGGCGTTGGTCTGACCGACGTCGTACCATTTCTGGTCGAGGACATGCTGAAAGAAAATGGCGGCGACTATCGCAAGGGTGACGACTGGGCCTCTTTTGTTGTCGTCGATGGCAAGCTAGTGACCGGCCAGAACCCGGCATCATCGGCAGAAGCCGCGCGCAAGCTGCTTGACCTGCTTTAAACCGAAATAAACGGAGCGACTTATGAATATCCTTATCGCCGGTGCGACCGGCAACACCGGACTGCGGCTCGTCGATCAATTGCAAGCCAAAGGCCATTCGCCAATCGCGCTGGTCCGCGAATCCTCGGATACCCGCTCCTTGCCTGCGGACGTAGCGCAACGCCAGGGCGACCTGACCGACCTGCAAAGCGGCGTCTGCGATGATTGTGACGCAGTGATCTTCGCTGCCGGGTCGGGCGGCTCCACCGGCCCTGAAATGACCGACAAGGTCGACCGCGATGGAGCAAAGCGGCTGATCGATCTGGCCGCTGACGCGGGTGTTTCGCGCTTTGTCATGCTGAGCAGCGCCGGCGCGGATGATCCGGATCCCGAAAGCGACCTTGCCCATTATCTGCAAGCCAAGCACGAGGCAGACGAGCATCTGAAAGCCTCCGGCCTCAGCTATGCCATCGTTCGCCCTGTCAGCCTGACCGACGATGACGGCAACCGCGATATGCTGTTTGGCGATGACGTCGATCCAAAGGGGAAAGCAGCGCGCGGCGATGTTGCTGCTGTGCTGGCAAATGCGGTGGACGACAGTGAATGGACCGGCAAGGCACTGCTGATGCAGTCTGTCTAGGCCGGTGTCTGACAACCCGGGTCTGACGGACGATAATGCAGGCTATAAGTTCAAGCAGCACGAACTGCCGATCCTGCCGGGGTCGCCGGCCAACCCGGACCATCCCGCACGTCGCAAACTGGCCTATCTGGTCATAGGTCTGTTTCTGGGGCTCGTCGGAGGAGCCCAGAACGGCTTCCTGCTGGCCAACACCGCCGCGCTTCAAGGCGAAATGGCGCTGACCCCGGTCCAAGCGGGGTGGATCAGCGTTGCTTATTATTCGACTTATGCCTGCATGAGCATGCTGCTGTTCCGCGTCCGGCAGGAATTCGGCATCCAGCCGTTTGTCAAATATGCCATGATCGGTTTGGTCGCGGCCAATTTCGTTCAGGTGCTGGAACTCGGCTATTATCCCGAAATTGGCGCACGAGCGATGGCCGGGATCGCCGCCAGCGGACTCTCCGCGCTCTCGATCTATTATCTGATGCAGGGGCTGCCGGCATCTGCACGGATCGGCTCACTCATCCTCGGTATCGGGCTTGTCCAGACGGCCTTCCCGCTAGCGCGCGCCATATCCCCCTATTTGCTCGTCGACGGCAATATCAGCCGCGCTTTCCAGCTGCAATTTGGCCTGTCAATAATTTCGCTGGGCGCGGTCTATCTCTTGCGACTTCCTATCGGCTTTCGGAAGCAGACATTCGAGAAGCTTGATTTTCCCAGCATCACATTGTTTCTGGTTGGCGTGGCAGCATTGCTGGCTTTCCTGATTCAGGGACGCATTCAGTGGTGGGATGCCAGTTGGCTGGGTTGGGCACTGGCGCTCGCTATCCTCTGTCTCGGCGGTTGCCTGTTGATCGAGATGAACCGCCGAAGCCCGATGCTCAACACAAGCTGGCTATCAAGCCGGGCGATCTTGTCCCTCGCGATCACCGGCGCGGGAGTGCGGGTACTTGTTGCCGAGCAGAGCTTTGGCGCGAGCGGTCTTTTCTCGGCGCTCGGCTACGGCAACGAGCAACTGACCGGCTATTATTTTATACTGGCCGGAGCGACCGTTGCCGGCAGCATCCTTTCGCTCGTCCGCCTAGACCCGAAAGACCTGACCCGGCCGATCCTGTTTGCCATAATGGTCATCGCGATCGCCGCATTTGCGGATACGCAAACCGGTATCATGTCCCGTCCCAGCGACCTTTACTGGACCCAGGCCGCCATCGGTTTCGCTGCGGTTTTTGCCATGGGTCCGGTGATGATGGAAGGCATGTTGCGCGCCCTTGCGGCTGGCCCGGCCTATGTCATCAGCTTTATCGCGGTATTTTCCCTTTCCCAGACCTTGGGTGGTCTGGCGGGCGTATCTGCACTCTCGGCCTTCCACACGATCCGGCTCAAGACGCATCTGATCGACGCCGGTGCGACGCTTACCGCGACCAACCAGCAGCTTGCCGGTGAAATCGGGCAATTATCGACAGGTTTTGCAGCGACTATTTCTGATCCGGTGCTACAACAGCAGGCGGCTGCTTCGCGCATCACCCAGGAAGTCGGCCGTGAGGCAGCGGTATTGGCGTTTAACGATGTCTTTTTCCTGATCGGGACCCTCGCTTCCATCGCCTTTGTTGTGGTGCTAGTGCCCTGGGTGATCAATCGCGTCCGCGGACGAAACCCACTAAGCAAGGAACTCGTGTTTCTCGAAAATATGATCGCCAGGAGCAAACGATGAATCAGCAAGAAAATAACGGCCATCCTGGCGCCGGGGATCCGGAGATGGAAAATATTTCCAATTCTGAAGAGGTACCGGAGGCAGGTACCGAAGAGGAGGGTGGCTGGAAACCCAATGTTTCCCGCAACAAGCTTATTCTGGGCATATTCGTGATATTCGCGGGCGTATTGATAGCGCTCTTTGCCTGGGGATTGACCCCGTTCAACAGCGGCAATCAAACGACCAATAACGCCTATGTCCGCGGCATGACCACAGTGATCAGTCCGCAAGTCTCCGGCTATCTGACCGAAGTGCCGGTCAAGGATTTTCAGCGCGTGAAGAAAGGGCAATTGCTCGCACGGATCGATCCGGCACCCTATCGCCAGCGCCTGCAGCAGGGGCGAGCAAATACCGCAGCCCAGGCCGCCAATCTTGCCAACAGCCAGCAGAGCCTGCGCTCGGGTCAAGCACAGATGCGTCTGCAAGATGCCTCTGTTGCCGCCGCCCAGGCAGGTCTGCAGAAAGCACAGGCCGATATGCGGCGGATCGAAGAGCTGGTTGGTGAAGGATCAGTGTCGCTACGCGAGCGGGATCAGGCGCGGGCAGCGCTGAAGCAGGCAGAAGCGGGCGTTCTGCAGGCCAAAGCACAGCGCGCGATTGCGGCCGAGCAGGTGCGATCGGTTCAGGTCGGACGCAGCGCGCTCGAAGCACAGGTTCAAGGCGCCGATGCCTCGGTCGAACTGGCGGAAATCGAACTGTCCCGCACCAATATCCGGGCGCCCCGCGATGGTCGGCTGAGCGAAATTTCAGCCCGGCTGGGCCAGTTGGTAACCGGCGGCACCCAGCTGATGTATCTCGTCCCCGACGATCTCTGGGTCACGGCCAATTTCAAGGAAACCCAGACCGCCAAAATGGCGGTCGGCCAGCGGGCCACATTGACGGTCGATGCGCTCGGCGGAGCGGAACTGACCGGCACGGTGCAAAGCATCGCGCCCGCCGCGGGCAGCGAGTTCAGCCTCGTCAAGCCGGACACCGGTGCCGGCAATTTCGTCAAGGTCCCGCAACGCATTGCAGTGCGCATAAAGTTCGATGCTGATCAGGATCTGGTCAAGCGATTGGGGCCGGGCATGTCGGTTGTCGCCACAGTGCATACGAACAAAGGGCCGTAACCAGATGATCCTGTCATCCCGTCTCGTCCTGACTGCAGCCACATTGGCTGGTGCAGCCGCGGTCAGCGGCTGTGCGCCCACCCTGCGCGCCCTGCCCGCGTCGGCCGTCGTGCAACCTTCACTCGAATGGCGGACCGAACTTCCGGCGACAGAAAAGCTCGAGCACAGCTGGTGGCAGAGATTTGGGGATGCCCGGATGGTGGCGCTGGTCGAGAAAGCGCGAGAGAATAATCCCGATATTCTATTGGCTGCTGCGAGGGTGGAGGAAGCCCGGGCGACGGAAGCCGTATCACGCTCGCTGCTATTGCCGACCATCGAAGCCGGAGTGGCGGGAGGCGCGCAACGCGAAGTGTCGGCATTTGGCCTAGGACAGAACGCGCTCGTTGCAGAACCCGCCTTCCGCGCATCCTATGAAGTGGATCTGTTCGGCAAAAACCGCGCAAATATAGATGCGGCGCAGGCGGGTGTCGCGGCGAGCGAGGCAAGCCGGGAAGCAGCATTGCTATCGGTCAGTGCCGCGACGGCGAGCGGCTATGTCAGTTTGCTGGCGCTCGATGCCCGACGCCAGGTCCTGGGCAATACGCTGGAATTGCGTGCGCAGGCACTGAAGTTCGCCCGCGACCGGGCGGAAGTGGGCTATACATCACAGCTGGAATGGCGCCAGGCGCAGGCGGAATATCAGGCGACTGCGCAGCTGGTACCACAGATCGAGGCGCAAATCGCGCGGCAGGAAAACGCCTTGTCCGTGCTGACCGGTGAGATGCCCGGTGACATCATTCGCGGCGGCTCGCTCTCCGACTTGCAGCAACCATCCGCTCCCGATGTCATCCCCTCTCAGCTCTTGCGGCGGCGCCCCGATATCGCGGCCGCAGAATATCAACTGGCGGCATCCGACGCGCAAATGCGAGCGGCGCGGGCAGGCTTCATGCCGAGCCTTGGTCTCAGCGCATCGGCGGGTGCGGCAATCTCCGATCTCTTGGGCGACCCGATCTCGATATGGTCGATCGGTGGCAGCCTGCTCGCGCCAATCTTCAATGCCGGCCGGCTACAGGGACAGTTTGACGCCGCAACCGCACGGCGCGACCAGGCCGCCTTCGCCTATCGCTCGACCGTATTGAACGCATTCCGCGAAGTGGAGGACCGGCTAGCAGTCGTGGCCCGCCTCGGCGACCAGCAACGCGCCGTGGAAGCCCAGCGCGCCGCGGTGGCCGACGCCTTGCGGCACGCACGGAACCGCTACCGGGCCGGCTACACGCCCTATATCGAGCAAGTTGATGCGCAGCGCAGCCTGCTTGGTGTTGAGCTGTCTCTGGTTCAGCTGGAAGCCGACCAGATCAACGCGATAATCGGCCTGTATCAGGCGGTCGGCGGCGCGCCCGATACTCGAGCAGCGGTCGATTGAACAGCGGGACAATCTGGAGCAGTCTGGCTTTACGCAACCTTTGCCTGTTCAGGACGTAATTCACACAATGCAGGACTATTTGCCAATATTCGGCCATAGCTGCAGGCATCAAACGGGTGGGCATGAAACATTTGAAATCCATATCGCGAACGTCGGACAAGCTGCCAAACAATGACATAGTCGCGAACGATCGCTGCCGTGTCAAATCGGCGGATCTTTAATCAATGGACGATACGGCCAAGGATTCGCCTGCATTTCCCTATCGAAGGGTCCGCAATATTGTCGCAGTAATCCTCGTCATTATGATCCTGGCAGCATTGCTGCTGGGCGCGGTTCCGGCGAGCATATTCAAAACCGTGATCAGCGAGAAACTGCAGGGCGCTTCGGACCGTGAAGTCGCAATCGGCTCTGTCAGCAGGGACAGTTTTTTCTCCTACACCCCCGTCATCACCATCCACGATGTCAGGGTCGCGCAACCGGCTTGGGCGGGAGAAGGCGATTTTCTCAAATTGAAATCAATATCGGCGCGGGTTTCCGTATTGGATATGCTCACGGGCAGCGCAAGGCCTGATCGTCTTCAGGTCGACGGGCTCGACATAGCGCTCATCCGGGACAAGAACGGTCGCAGCAACTGGAATGATGATGATCGTGATGATGACACAAATGATCGCGGCCCCGTCTTAACCGATCTCGATGTCACCAATTCCCATTTCAGTTTTACAGACCACAAACGCGACCTTTCGCTTGATGGTCCGATCTCCGTCAGTTTAAAAGACGGCCTGCGCGCCGAGGGCAGCGGGACATTCTTGCAATCCAAAGCGACCATGTTGTTCACCGGTGGCGCCATTGCCGGGATTGATCCCGAGGCTGATTATCCCTTTACGGTTTCACTGCAATCACCAGCCCTGGAACTGACGGCCAAGGGCAACATGCAGGGCGTTTTGAACACCGACCTTTTCGCCGCCTCGCTATCTGCCCGAGCGCCAACGCTTAAAAATCTGGACCGGATTATCGAAGCAGGCCTGTTCGGTACCCAGAGGATCGATCTGCGCGCCGATATCCGTCACAAAGACAAGGACTGGTTTGTCGATAAATTGAACGGGTCGATCGGGAGATCGAACCTGTCTGGCAAAGCAGATATTCTCAAACGCGATGGCCGGACCAAGATTGACGCCAATATAAAATTCGCCACGCTGGATTTCGACGATCTGGCCGATGATGCCGGACTCGCAAAAGCGGCGGCTCTGACCCGGCGCATCGGTCCCCGGGTGCTTCCCAACACCCGTATCAATCTATCGAAAATGGGGCCGACCGACGGGCAGATGATCTTCGCGGTCGACCGCCTGCTCTCCCGGCGAGAGACTGTATTTCGGCGCGTGCAGGGCAAATTGTCACTGGATCACAAGCTCATCAACATTACAAATCTGGTTATCGGGCTGAAAAGCGGTCGAATGACCGGCAGCGTCCAGGTCGATCACCGCAGCGGCGCACCGAAATTGTCGACGGATCTGACGCTGACGGGCGCTTCCATCTCCGACCTTATCGGCAATGGCGACATCGTGACGGCAACCATGCGGGGCCGGATCACATTATCCGGTACCGGCGACACCTTCAGGGAAGCTTTGGAAAAAGCCAACGGCAAAGCCGCGATGGTCGCCTCTGACGGCAGTGTCCGCGCAACTGTCGCGCATGTTCTGGGACAAAATCTTGGCGGGGCGGTCGAGGAAATCATCGGCGATCCGAAAGCAAGGGTTCCGTTGCGCTGTCTGGTTGCCAATTTCGACGCGCGCAACGGGATTCTGACTCCGTCACCCCTGGCTATTGATACCAAAGTATCGATCGGACGCGGCGAAGGGCGGATCACCCTGAAAGGCGAAACAATTTCTCTGATATTACGCGGCGGCGCGAAGGGGAAAAGCGCATTACGCATTGTCGATCCGATCAAGATTTCCGGAACCCTCAACGCTCCGGACGTTTCCGTAGCCGGGCTCGGCACGGCCAAGGATGCCGAAAAGCCATCGCTCGGCGATGTTCTGAAAGTCGCGACAAAATCTATCGGCAGCGCCCTCGGGATCGGCGACAGCGACGAACAGAAAAAGGCTTTCATTCAAAAACCGAAGTCGCTGAATTGCGATGCCATCGTCGCCGCAGCGATGCGCTAATTTCTGAAGGCGACTATATCCCCCCGCTTCGATTGCGCTTGACGGGATCGGTAATCCAGAAAAGCACCGAGTGATCTTTACTCCTCCGGCGCTTTCTGCGGAGCCTCGATGCGGACAAGCAGGGCATCATGGGACACTTGATCGCCAAGGGCCGGGCCTATTTCGCGCACAACGCCATCAAAAGGGGCGGTTATGCTATGCTCCATCTTCATCGCTTCCAGCACCATCAGCTTTTGTCCCGATGCTACGGTCTCATCCAAGGCGATTTCGATGGAGATTACCTGTCCCGGCATCGGAGAGAATATCTCCCCTGCGCCCGCCTCGGCCTCGCTATCATTGTCGAACCGGGGAATAGTGAAAAGAAACGGCTGTCCGTTTTGAAAAACCAAATGCCCTGCACTTACTGCAAAAGTTTCCAACGAGGCCTCTCCGGAAATATCCACCAGTCGCCGATCTGTTTGATCGGAAATCATGATCGCCGATTTAGGCGAGGCATTCAACCGGAACCCGGACAGCCTATCAAACAGGGACTTTTTGTCAGATTGCTTGTCCAGCGCCAGCGCTTTCGCCGCAGCAAGCCATGAATCGTCCGATGCCGAAACAGGTGGGTGCAGATCATCGGCGCATTGCTCGATAAAGCCTGTGGTCATCTCCGCTCTGCGAAATACCGGATGATTGCAGCAATTTATCAGGAAGCCGGCGTTGGATTTGACCGGCCAAATCCTGAGTCCATCCAGACAGTCCGACAGCGCATCCAAAGCGGCATCCCGGTCATCCCCGTGCGTTACCAGCTTTGCGATCATCGGATCATAGAAAGGCGAAACTTCGTCGCCTTGCTCGACTCCCGTTTCAACGCGCATGTCCGAATCAGCGTTACCGCTGGCTAAGCTTAACAAGTCCAATGGTCCGGTGCTGGGGAGAAAACCGTTCAGCGGATCTTCCGCATAGAGGCGCGCCTCGACGGCATGCCCGGTTATTGATAGTTCATCCTGCGTTTTCGGGAGTGTTTCACCGGCAGCTACACGCAATTGCCATTCCACCAGATCAACGCCGGTAATTTCTTCCGTCACCGGATGCTCGACCTGCAACCGGGTATTCATTTCCATGAACCAGATTTTATCGGCACGCAGGCCTTCCCGACCATCGGCGATAAATTCGATCGTGCCGGCGCCCTCATAGTCAACCGCCTGCGCTGCCCGGACCGCTGCACCGCAGACCGCCGCCCGCGTTTCCTCATCCATGCCGGGTGCCGGCGCTTCTTCGATCACTTTTTGATGGCGCCGTTGCAACGAGCAGTCACGCTCGAACAGATGTACAACATTGCCATGGCTATCGCCGAACACCTGCACTTCTATATGCCGCGGACTTTCAATCCATTTCTCGATAAGCACGATATCATTGCCAAAGCTGGCTTTCGCCTCGCGCTGGCAGGACGTTAAATCATCGGCAAAGCTGTCGGCGGCATCGACTTTGCGCATGCCTTTTCCGCCGCCGCCCGCAACCGCCTTGATCAGCACCGGATAGCCGATTTTCTTAGCCTCCTGTGCGAGATGGTCCGGGTCCTGATTATCACCCATATAGCCAGGCGTTATCGGCACGCCGGCTTCGGCCATCAGTTTTTTGGCAGCATCTTTCAGACCCATGGCGCGAATGCTGTCGGGTTTCGGTCCCACCCAGATCAGACCGGCATCGATCACCGACTGCGCAAAATCGGCATTCTCGCTGAGGAAACCATAGCCGGGATGGATGGCTTCTGCGCCGCTTTGCATAGCTGCAGCGATGATCTTTTCGCCGACCAGATAGGATTCTGCCGCCGGTGATGGCCCGATATGAACCGCCTCATCGGCTTGGCGCACATGCAACGCACTGGCATCCGCATCGGAATAGACCGCAACCGTGCGGACGCCCATTTTGCGGGCGGTTTTCATTATCCGGCAAGCAATTTCGCCGCGATTGGCAATGAGAAGAGAATTGATCATGTCTGGCCCCTACATCCGGAACAGGCCGAATTGCGCCCTGTCCTCTATTGGCGCGTTTAAGGTTACGGCGAAGGCCAGGCCCAGTACGTCCCGGGTTTGTGCCGGATCGATAATACCGTCATCCCAGAGCCGGGCCGTTGCAAAATAGGGATTGCCTTCATCCTCATAGGTCTGCCGCACAGGCGCTTTGAAGGCCTCGACCTCCTCTTCAGACCATTTGCTGGCATCCCTGTGGACGGTGGCGAGCACGCTTGCGGCCTGTTCGCCACCCATCACGCTGATCCGGCTATTGGGCCAGCTGAACAGGAAGCGGGGAGAATAGGCGCGGCCGCACATGCCGTAATTGCCCGCTCCGAAACTTCCACCGATCATGATGGTGATTTTCGGAACCTGGGCCGTCGCCACCGCAGTAACCAGCTTCGCACCATGTTTGGCGATGCCTTCCTGTTCATATTTACCCCCGACCATGAAGCCGGATATATTTTGCAGGAACAGCAGCGGGATTTTGCGCTGACAGGCCAATTCGATGAAATGCGCGCCTTTTTGCGCGCTTTCGCTGAACAAAATGCCGTTATTCGCGAGGATGGCAACCGGCATACCGTGGATATGGGCAAAGCCGCACACCAGGGTTGTACCATAGAGCGCCTTGAACTCGTGAAATTCACTGCCATCCACCAGGCGAGCGATAACCTCCCGCACTTCATAAGGCGCGCGGACATCGTCGGGGATGATGCCGTATAAATCTGACGCTTCATATTTTGGCGCTCGACTATCCTTCAACGAGATGTCGGGTGCGCGGTTTTCCGGCAGAGTGGAAATAATATCACGGACGATCGTCAGGGCATGTTCATCGCTGTCGGCAACATGATCGACGACGCCGGACTTCTTGCCGTGCATATCGCCACCACCCAGATCCTCGGCGCTGATCTCTTCTCCGGTGGCCGCTTTCACAAGCGGCGGGCCAGCGAGAAAAATCGTACCCTGATTGCGCACAATGACGGTCTCTTCCGACATGGCGGGAACATAGGCACCGCCTGCCGTACAACTCCCCATGACACAGGCAATCTGCGGAATTTGCTTCGCGCTCATATTGGCCTGGTTGAAGAATATACGTCCGAAATGGTCCCGATCCGGAAAAACCTCTGCTTGATTCGGCAGGTTCGCGCCGCCGCTGTCGACCAGATATATGCAGGGCAGCCGGTTCTCGAGCGCGATTTCCTGCGCCCGCAAATGTTTCTTCACGGTAAGTGGGTAATAGGTACCACCCTTCACGGTAGCGTCATTGCAGACGATCATCACATGCCGACCGGACACCTGCCCCACGCCAGCAATCATTCCGGCACCAGGAACGGCGTCATCATAAAGGCCATTGGCTGTGAGCTGGCCGATCTCCAAAAACGCAGAACCCGGATCCAGTAACCGTTCCACGCGATCCCGCGGCAACAGTTTTCCGCGCGAAACGTGACGATCGCGGGATTTTTCCGAACCGCCAAGCGCATTGGTCGCAACCTTGGCGCGCAACTGCTCGACAAGCGCTTTGTTATGCGCGGCATATTGCTGAAAAGTGTCGTTTTCAGCGCTTATTCTGGTCGGGATGATCGGCGCAGTCATGGCGTCTATGCTCCCCCGATCAATTCGCGGCCGATCAGCATGCGGCGGATTTCATTGGTGCCGGCACCAATGTCCATGAGCTTGCTGTCGCGCCAGTAACGTTCGACCGGCCAGTCGGTGGTATATCCTGCGCCGCCGAGCGCCTGAATGGCCTCCTCCGCCACCCGAACGCTATTTTCACTCGCCAGCATCACCGCACCGGCCGCATCAAAGCGTGTGGTCTGCCCGGCATCGCAGGCCTTGTTGACATTGTAGACGTAGCTGCGCGCACTATTCAGCCGCACATACATGTCGGCAATTTTGCCCTGCATTAGCTGGAATGTTCCGATGGGTTTGCCAAATTGTTTGCGTTCACGAACATAAGGAATGACCGTGTCGAGACAGGCCTGCATTAGCCCGAGCGGGATCGCGGCCAATACGGCGCGTTCATAGTCGAGGCCGGACATAAGCACGCCAACGCCGCCGTTGAGCGGTCCCATGACATTTTCTTCGGGAACCTCGCAATCGTCAAATACCAGCTCTGCGGTAGGACTTCCTTTCATGCCGACTTTCTGGATTTTCTGCCCGATGGAGAACCCCTTCATGCCTTTTTCGATCAGAAATGCAGTAATTCCGCCCGACCCGGCATCGGGGCGGGTCTTGGCGTAGACAACCAGTGTATCGGCGCAACTGCTATTGGTGATCCAGAATTTTGTTCCGTTCAGGACATAGCCGCACTGCACGGCTTCGGCCTTGAGTTTCATCGAAACAACATCCGACCCCGCTCCCGCTTCCGACATCGCCAGCGCGCCGACATGCTCGCCGGAAATGAGTTTCGGAAGATATTTGGCTTTCTGTTCCGGCGAGGCCCAGCGACGGATCTGATTGACGCATAAATTACTATGCGCTCCGTAGGACAGGCCCAGAGCCGCACTAGCCCGGCTCACTTCTTCCACCGCAATTGCATGTTCTAAATAACCAAGGCCCAGCCCGCCATCTTCTTCCTCGACCGTAATTCCGTGCAGGCCCAGATCACCCATTTGCGTCCAAAGCTCGCGCGGAAACCAGTCTTCGCGGTCTATCTTCTGCGCCAGCGGCATGATTTTCTCTTCGGCAAACCGGCGCGCCGTATCGCGGATGTGATCGGCCATTTCGCCAAGCTGAAAATCAAACTGGGGAGTTGCGAGCATGGGATCCTCATCCTTTGGTTATTTTGGCAATTTCGAGAACCCGTCACATAGCGGCTGCTTAGCCATGCATAAAATTGATTTTATGAGAATTTGGTATAGGATAATTTTATGATAACACGCACCCAGGTCCGTCAATTCCTCGCTGTCGTCGACGGCGGTAGCTTCACGCGAGCCGCCGCGCTGATCAATGTCACGCAACCGACATTGTCCACCGGCGTCGGCGAGTTGGAAAAGCATCTCGGTACAAAGCTTTTCATTCGCGAAAAGCGGCGCATTCAATTGACCGAAGCCGGAGCCAAGTTTCTGGTTCACGCCCGCAAAATCCAGCGGGAGTTCAGGCTTGCCGAAGACGAGACCGTAAAATCCAGTCCCCCGCAAAAGGCAATCAAGCTCGGGGTTCTGGAGAGCATCGCGTCGCACATATTGGAACCGATAATCGCGGATTACCAAAGCCAGCAGCACGATAATCCGCTTTCCCTTTTGGAAGGCAATGTCTCCGAACTTCAAAGCGCTCTTGCAAAAGGGAGGATCGATGCCGCCATTACCATTTCACCGGCAAATATCTCGGCAGGCCGCATAATTCCCCTGTTTGAAGAACCCTATTTGTTGATGGCGTCGAGCCGTCACAGGATTGCTGACCGGCCAATCGTATCACCGGAGGAAGTCAGCAGCGAGACAATGATCGCCCGACGTTCTTGCGAACTTCTGTCCGAAACGAGCAAATTTTTCACGTCGCACGGCGCTCGCCCGCCCTTCAGTCTGCGATCGCCTCATGATGACCGAGTCATGGCCATGGTGCGCGCCAATCTGGGGATTACCGTTGCGCCGCGGTCGCATCAGACCAAAGGCGTCTCCGCCATCCAGCTCGAAGGGTTTTTGCACGATCGAACCATCACGCTGGTTCTGGGCGACAGCTGGATGCGGAAATTCGGATCGGACCATGTTCTGGTCGAGTCAATCAAGCAAAACCTGGAACTTTCAGCAGCCATTTCGTGAAAGATGCTGACCGGACACATCTACAAAGGTCAGGAAGCGTCGAAAGCACGTCTCGCGGTCTTCGCCGACACATCAGCGCCGACGATTAAGGCGGACGGATATAACGCGAGAGGCCGGCCTCTCAAACAGTAAAGAAAAAGTCGCAAGGTGATGGACAACCCTATCCTTTCACGGTGCTCTACTCTTCGGCCAACCAGCTCGGTTTCCGTTTTTCGAGAAACGCGTTAATTCCTTCGACCGTGTCGGCTTCGAGCATATTCTCGGTCATGACCTTGGCGGTATAATCATAGGCATCACTCAAATGCATTCCCTGTTGATGGTTGAATGCCTTCTTTCCCAAGGCGATTGCAGATGGCAATTTCCGCGCAATGATCTCGGCCATGGCCAAAGTTTCATTTTCCAGCTCTTCCATTGGAACAGCCCGATTGACGAGCCCGATTTCCGCCGCCCGGTCTGCACTGATAAAGCCTCCGGTTGCCAGCATTTCAAACGCCTGTTTTTTCGCGATATTGCGGGTCAGAGCCACCATCGGCGTTGAACAGAACAAGCCGACATCAATGCCGTTAACGCCGAATTTCACGACATCCGCAGCGATCGCCAGATCGCAGCTCGCTACCAGCTGGCATCCGGCCGCGGTCGCCACCCCCTGGATCTGGGCGATTATCGGCTTGGGGTGTTCCACGATTGATTGCATCAAAGTCGAACAATTGGAAAACAGCTCCTGATGAAATGCGCGACCGCCATCCGCATCTTGCGTCGCCCTAGCCATCTCGCGAAGGTCATGCCCTGCGCAGAATGCCTTGCCATTGGCACGTATGATAATGACCCTGACTTGTTCATCTTCGGCAGCATCTTTTAACGCATGTCCCAATTGACCCAGCATCTCGGTGGATATTGCGTTATAATTTTCCGGATCGTTGAGTGTGATGATGCAGATCGCGGAAAGCTGTTCTTTTTCGATCAGCGCTTTCAATTCAGCCTCCTTCTTCAGGTTCCCTGAGTAGTAACGCATTTAGTGGATCGAGGAAAATATAACCTATCCTTGTTCAGCAGATTTGCCTCATGTGGGCCAGCAGAACAGGCCGGTCGCCCTCCCCTGACCTCACAGGCGGAGACAGATGCTGCCCGTCAAAACAAAAAAACCGGTCCCGGCCAAGGCTGCGGCAGAGTGACTCCGTCTTCTGTTTGTACAGGGAAATTCGTCCCGATAATCGCAAGAGGATCTATATGCGTAAATATCTACTCGCGTCGACCTGCCTGGTCGCTGTCATCGCCATACCCGCGCAGGCGGAAACAACCATCGGGACAGCTACTACCGCACCGGTCCGCACTTCGACGATCAATGCCGGGGCCGCCGACGACATCAAGATCACGTCGGCCGGGTCGGTCAAGCCGACGTCTGGCGTTGCCGTTACCGTCGACAGCGACAATATGCTGATCAACGAAGGTACGATAGAGATCAGCAATGTCGACAATGCGACCGGTATTCTCGCAAATGCCGGCGTTACCGGCACGATTACCAATAGCGCTACCGGCAAGATCATTCTGGATGAGCCCTACGCCCCCACCGATTCCGACAATGACGGTGACATTGATGGCCCTTTCGCGATCGGAACCGGCCGGACAGGCATTGCGACCGCTGGCACCTTTACTGGCAATATCACCAATAGCGGCGCCATTACCATCGAAGGCAATGACTCGGCCGGTATTCGTCTGGGCGGCACATTGACCGGCAATTTCGTACATGACGGTACAACAGGCGTGCTGGGTGACAATGCACTGGGCGTGGGTCTCCAAGATGTCGACGGCGATGTCCGTCTCGCTGGTACAATCAGCGCGCAGGGCGTTAATGCCGTGGCGGCGCGTATCGACGGAAATATTGACGGCGCGCTGGTTGTACAAGGCAAGCTCGAATCCTCTGGCTATCGCTATGTGACGGCGCCTGCAGATAGCTCCAAGCTGGATGCCGACGACTTGCTCCAAGGCGGTCCGGCACTGTCAATTGCAGGTGATGTCACCGGCGGCATCATTCTCGCAGTACCGCCAAAGGATAACAGCACGACGGACAATGATGAAGATGATGACGGCATCGAAGATTCCAAGGAAGGTTCCGCACTCGTCCGCTCCTTTGGCGCTGCGCCGGCGATGCGTATCGGCGATAGCAGCAACGCCGTGACAATTGGCGCGGTTGCCGGAACCGGCACGGGCTTTGGTCTGGTCATCGATGGCGGCATTCTGGGCAGCGGCGACTATTCCGGGATCAACGCAAGCGGTCTGCAAGTCGGTGGACTTGGCGGTGCGGTCACCATAGAGGGCGGCATCGGCATCGGCGCAACTGGCTCGGTCAAGGCTGTCTCAAATGGTGGATCGGCAACTGCCATTCAACTCGGTTCCGGAGCCACTACACCGGAAATCCGCAATGCCGGCACCGTCGAGGCGACCGGTGGCAGCAGCGCAACATCCATCAGCACGGCGCTTTCAATCAACGCTGGCGCAGACGTCCAGACCCTCCGCAACAGCGGTACGATTGGCGCGAAGGCGGGCGGCGATGACGCAACGGCGATTGCGATTCTCGATACATCGGGCACCGTGGGCCTCATCGAAAACAGCGGTACAATCACTGCCACCGGTGCGCTTGCGACATCGGATCGCAATGTCGCTATCGATCTGTCGGCAAATGGCTCCGGCGCTACCGTGCGTCAGACAGCTGTAGCCGCGACAGCCAATGCTCCTTCGATCATCGGTAACGTTCGCTTCGGCAGCGGAAACGACATATTCGACATCGCCGATGGCAGCGTAAAGGGCAACAGCAGCTTCGGCACGGGTGACAATCAACTCAATTTGTCGGGTGATGCCATATATACCGGCAATACCAGCTTTGGCGCAGGCGCGGACATGTTGGCGCTTGCAGGAACATCTGTGTTCACCGGCAATGCCGATTTTGGCGGCGGTGCGGACATGTTGACGCTTTCCGACACGTCCCGTTTTTCCGGCTCGCTTACCAATGCGCAAGGCCTCGGCGTGACAGTAGCGGGCAGCACGTTAGACGTGATCGGCTCTGCCCAGATCGCTTCACTCGCCGTTACCGACAATGGCGTGCTCGGCGTGACTCTGGGTGGCAGCAACGACACGGCCCTGCAGGTATCGGGGGGCGCAAGCTTTGCCACTGGCTCGAAACTCGCGATCAAGCTGTCCAACGTTCAAAGCGCCGAGGGTGACCATGTCGTGGTGCAGGCAGGCACGCTTGCCGGAGTCGACAATTTGACCGCCTCCACTACGCTTCTGCCCTTCCTCTACACAGGCTCGCTCAGTTCGAACGCCAATCAGATAATCGTCAGCGTGGCGCGCAAGGACGCGACAGAACTCGGCCTCAACCGGTCCGAAGCCAGCGGCTTTGGTGCAGCATATGCGGCATTGGTCGACGATGAAGATGTCGAAGCTATTTTCCTGGCGATCGCCGACCAGGAACAGTTCCGCAGCCAGCTCCGCCAGATGTTGCCCGAGCACGAAGGCGGTATTTTCGAGAATGTCACGGTGGGATCGCGCACGATGGCACGGTTCCTTGCGGACCCCAAAGGGCCGTTCAAAGATGAAGGCAAATGGGGCTACTGGGTTGCACAGGCTGGCTGGGGTAGCTCGAAAAACCTTGGTGACACAGCTGGCTACGACGTCGGCGGCTGGGGCATATCGGCGGGTGCCGAACACAAGACCGACATCGGTAATTTCGGTGCCTCTGTCGGCTATCTCAACGGCAAAAACGAGAACAAGAGCAATGGCAATGAAGTCTGGTCAGAACAATGGGAACTGGCGGGCTATTGGCGTTTGACCTCGGAAAATTGGCTGGCGCACGCCCGTGTATCCGGCGCGAAGATCGACTTCGACGGCTATCGCTATTTCATCGGTGAACTCAGCGACGAAGAGATCATCAAGACGATGAAGGCTGATTGGGATGGCACATTATGGTCGGCATCCGGTGCAGTCGCCCGTGACATGCGTTCGGGCAATATCTCGATCCGCCCGACAATTGCAGTGGACTATTTCAAGTTGAGCGAAGACGGCTATGCCGAGACGGGTGGCGGTGACGCGCTCGACCTGACTGTTGCCGACCGTAAAAGCGACGAGCTTGCCGTTTCCGGAACAGTCGCGATCGGGCTCGACCTCGGTGGAGTTGACCAATATGACGGGTGGTACCGCTTTGAACTGGAAGCCGGGCGCCGGGAGATAGTTGGTGGCTCGCTTGGCGTTACCGTCGCACAGTTCGAAAACGGCTCGCCCTTCACTCTTGTTCCCGAAGAACGCAAGAGCGGCTGGATCGGCCGCTTGCGCGCCGTTGCCGGAAATTCGGGCTTTCAAATTGGAGGGGAAATATCCGTGGAAGAACAGCAGAGCCATGCCGCCGTTGCGGTGCGAGCCAGTCTGCGAGTCGGGCTATAACAATACCGCCCCGGCGAAACCGCAAGGGAGGAAGGGTCGACCCCCATTTCCCATTCCTCCCTTACCTTCCCAACAAGAAACAGATGGAGAAAGACATTTTTGCTACCCCTGCCTCGATCACCGCTCGCCCGTCCATGCTGCTATTGCGTGATGCAATGCGGTTGCTATATATCGCGCCGGCGGGGAGCACACGCGATGGCCGATTCAGACAACGGTTCGTCGGGAAAAACAAGCATCAAGGCCGAAGCGAACAATTCATGAGCATGGCGGAGAGAAAAGTTGAAACCGCGCGTGGCATCGAGGCCGTGCTTCTGGCCAATCGCGAAAAGCTGATCCGCTTTCTGCTCGCCCGTGGTGCCGGAGACAGCGCTGAAGACGTGTTCCAGGAATTGTGGGTCCAGATTGCGCGGTCTCAAACCGGGCCGGTGGCACACCCGCTTTCCTATCTCTACCGGGCCGCCAACAACCTGATGCTTGACCGCTACCGGTCCGCACGGGCTGCCGAGATAAGGGAGAAGGCCTGGGGTGAACATGATAGTGCACGGGTCCATCCATCGGCTGAACAATCGCTTATTTCGCGGGAGGAGCTAGCCCGCGTGGACGCGACCATAAACAGGCTCGGCGAACGTCCCGCCACCGCCTTCCGCTATTTCCGCATCGAGGGCATAAGCCAGCGTGACATCGCGGTCCGGCTTGGCGTCAGCCTGAGCACGGTCGAGGCAGATTTGCGCAAAGTCTATAAAGCGCTTGCCGCAATGAAAGGCCAAATCGATGAGTGAGCACACGCCTTTCGCGGTTGAAGCGCAAGCGCTGGACTGGATAATCCGGCAACGGGATCCTGCCTTTGACCATTGGGAAGATTTTACCGCGTGGCTGGAACTGGGCACGGACCATGCCGCGATCTATGACCGGCTTGCCAGCATTGACGCGGATTCCGGCGATTTGCCCGAACCTGTCGAGGAAATTGCGGTTGCCAAGCGGCCAGTTCTCGCCAACCGAAGGACATGGCTCGGCGGCGCTATGGCAGCTGCGCTGGTCGGTATTATCGGTATCTCCCTGTTCAACAATAGCGCAATGCACATCGAAACCGCTGCCGGAGAGCACCGGACGGTGGCGCTTGCAGATGGCTCACGGATCGAGATCAATGGCGGAACCGTCATTGAACTGGACGAGGACCGGCCACGCTTCGCCCGGCTCGAAAGTGGTGAAGCGATGTTTCATGTCGTTCACCGCGAGGGCGATCCGTTTCTGGTGGAGGCTGGCAAGGCAAGGCTTGTCGACATGGGGACGGCCTTCAATGTCATTCGCCGGCGTGATGCGCTGAGCGTCGCTGTTTCGGAAGGTCTGGTCCTCTATAATCCAGAGCGTGAAAATATCCGGCTTGATGCCGGTTTTGGTATCGAAGCGTCGGATGCAGGCGGCCCTCCGCAGGTTCAGGCGATCGACGCTCTCAGCGTCGGTAGTTGGCGCAAAGGCCAGCTTGTCTATAATGGTACGTCCATCGCACAAGTCGCCGAGGATCTTGGCAGGACGGCTGGTCTGACAATCATTGTTTCGCCCGACGTCGCATCCCTGCCGTTCCGCGGCGCACTGCTGATCAGTGATGACCAGCAGCGGGTGATTGACGACCTGACGGCGCTCGCCGGCATAAATGCAGAAAAACAAACTGAAGGATGGTTGCTGACCCGCTGAAATGAACGCCCGCCTGTTCTCCGCTCTGTTGTTGCTTTTGTTCGCGATGCCCGTCGCGGCGCGCGATGAATCGCGCTTGATTGAATTGCCGAGCGGAACATTGTTGCAAAGCCTGCCGCTGCTGGGCCGCCAGGCAGGTATCAGCATCAGCGTGGCCGACGCGAAGCTTTGGCAAAGTGCGGTAAAGCCGGTACGCGGACGGATGAGCGTGCAATCGGCCCTGGATCGCATGCTATCCGGTACCGATGCCCATGCAGTAAAAGTCGGCGTAACCAGCTGGCGTATCCAGCGGCGTCCGTCTCGTGCACAGCTTGCCAGTCGACAGCCCAAATCGCCCCGGAAAATGTCCCAAGCCAACGCCGAATCCCGCTCGAAGGCTGACGAGGTGCTTCCGGTTGAAGAAATCATCGTCAATGCCAGCAAGATCAGCATGCCCTACGTCAACTATGCGGGGGTTGTCACCATATTGGACGGCTCCGATCTGCAATTTGGCGGAGAGCGGGGCATGGATTCGATATTGTCGCGCATGGCGACCATATCCTCGACCCATCTTGGCAGCGGCCGGAACAAGCTGTTCATAAGAGGTATTGCCGACTCCAGCTTTACCGGACCGACACAGGCGACGGTCGGTCAATATCTCGGCGACATCCGCCTCAGCTATAATGCACCCGATCCCGACTTGCGCCTTTATGATATCGACCGGGTCGAGATCCTTGAAGGACCGCAAGGCACATTATATGGTGCCGGATCGCTGGGCGGTATCATCCGGATGATACCGGAGGCACCCGATCCCACCGAGACGACGCTGATGGCGTCGGCGGGCGTTTCGCTGGTCCAGCATGGCGCGCCCGGTGGAGATATATCGGCGACAGCCAATATTCCGATCGGCGAAACCGGTCATGCATTGCGGCTGGTCGGCTATACTATCAGCGACGGCGGCTATATCGATAATCCGCTGCTTGGACTGAATGATGTGAACCGTACCAATATCCGCGGTGGTCGCGGAACGCTCCGACTGGACCTTGGCAGTAGCTGGGCGGTGGACCTTGGCGGCATCTATCAGACGATAAGGGCCGAAGACGCACAATATGCAGACAAAAATGCGCCGCCGCTGACCCGTAGCAGCCTTGTCGAGCAAGGCGCAAAGGCACGCTACGGATCGGCAATGGTGGTGATCATGAAAGACTGGGACGACCTGCATTTCCAGTCGTCCAACGCCTATGTCGATCACAATCTCGAAGAGCGGTTCGACGCCAGCGTGGCCAGCGACATGCCCCGTATCTTTGACCAGCAGAATGAAACACGGATGTTGACTAGCGAGACACGATTGTCCCGCCCTTTTCAGAACGGGCTGGGGTGGGTGATCGGCGCGAGCTTCGTCGACAACCGGACGCGCCAGACAAGGGACTTTGGCGGAGAAAACATGCGCGCAGCGATTGTCGGCGTCACCAACCGGATCACCGAGTATACCGCTTACGGCGAAGCGTCATTCGAACTGTTGCCCGATATTCTCGCAACTGGAGGTCTACGCTATACCCATGCGCGTCTTGGCGGTGATGGCGAGGATGTAAATACACTGCTGGCGCTCACGCAAGTCGGTCGCGCGATCACCGCCAAGCGGAAGGAAGAAGATCTCTTGCCGTCAGCATCACTGCTCGCGACTTTGGGCAAGAATGCAACATTCTATGCCCGCTATCAGGAAGGCTTCCGCCCCGGCGGGCTGTCGATTGACGGCAGCTTTGTCCAGCGCTTCCGCAACGATCATGTATCCACTTATGATGCAGGCATGCGCTTCGGCCGGAAGGGCATAACCCCGTTCGATGCCACGATCTCCATCTCGCACAGCCGCTGGCGTGATATTCAGGCAGACTATATCGATGCCAATGGCTTCCCGACTACGGCCAATATAGGGGACGGCAAAATAACCAGCATTTCGGGTTCTATGGCCGTCAGGCCAGTGACCGGACTCTCGCTAGAACTGGGCGCGGTATATAACAAGAGTCGCGTCACCCAGCTATCGGCAGGGCTACAGCTGGCTCAGGCGACATTGGCCGGTCCGCCGGCCGGTTTCCTGTCGCCAGTTTCCGTCCCCGCTGTCGGACGACTGGGTCGCATACCCAATGTCGCCAGTCACGCCGTGCGCGGATCGGCCAATTATGAAACCGTCATTGGCGACGAGGATTTCCGCATTCAGGGATGGGCCAGCTATGTTGGGCCTTCCCGCGTCGGTATCGGCCCGCAATTGGGCGAAGGGCAGGGAGATTATGTCGACAGCGGCATTGCAGCGCGTATCGGCAATGATGCGCGAGGGCTGACTCTGACCATGACCAACCTGCTGGATTCGCGGGGCAATCGCTTTGCCCTGGGCACTCCCTTCGTTCCGGGCAGCGATGGCTATCTGACGCCGCTCCGTCCGCGAACGATCCGGATTGCTGTCGATGTCGCTTACTAGATCGCCGGGCTTGAGACCTTAACTTGACCAGCATGCAGGATGATTGGCGATTTGCCGATCAGCCGCTTCCGTCCACAAGCGATATTTGGCGACAAGGCCGGCGATGGGCCGGGGCGAATGGCTAAAGCCGAACAACACTCGCTACGTGCAAAACACCAAAATTTCGAGAGAAAGTGGTGCGCGACGCAGTCTGTCGCGAACCGGTCTCGCCAATCCTTTTCCCTGCATAACAGGGAAACTACAGGGAATTTATCGATCCGGAGGCCATTTATGCATTGTCCCCAATAGACTCCGCCCCGGTTTTCCGGCATTGTACCTGTCTGTTTCCCTAAGTTTCCGATCAGGCAAATAAATCAGCTTTGCAGGGAAAGCTGCCGGTCAAACAGGTAATTTCGATGACAAATGTTAAACATCCAAAATTCAATTAATGGTCTTCAGCTTTTCAGCGATGTCATCAACCAGGTCTTCGCTGGAGATTTGTTCATAGCTGCCATCGGGCATGCGCCTGAGATGATGTTTGAGCCGGTCTGGATCGTTATGCGCGGCTTGTAAGGCCCGGCCTTTTGGGCAGACAAAACCCTTGTATAAAGGTGCATCCCGGTCACCCTCTACTTTTGTCACCTCCCCGTCTGACAGTGTAACCTTGACGGGGCACATGGCGGGGCAACTTCTACATACGGATTCAGCAATCTGTTCCATTGGGGCCTTCCAATCTGGCGGTCAGAAGTTTCCGATCCATGCAGACAGCTCTCGTCTGACGCATCACGCCACCCCATCGACGATAGATTTCCGCGTTTCGAGCAAGCGCAGGTCCGGCGCGCAGCTTGCAAATATCGAGGGGTAGACGATCCCGGGTTCGTGCCCGCAGACAACCGGCACCGCCTGGACAAGCGTGACAGCCGTTGCGTAATATTCGGGGTTGGTATCATCACCCGGACGATAGAATAGATTATCCCGGAAGGAGGCTTTCAGGGCGATGCTCGCTTTGACCGAGGTCGGCCTGCCTTCTATTTCAATGTCCCAGACGCAATCCTTTTCGCCGAACGGAGACTGCTCACGCGTAAAATACCATTTGGCCCGGGAATACAGCTTTGGCTCGCCGTCTACAAAGCCCTGAAAATGATGTGTCTGCGCTTTCACGGTCCCGGCAGAAAACATCATGTCAAACTGGTGGCCGCTGGCCACAGACATTTCGAAATCCTCGTCGGTCAGGTGATAGTCCGTATGGAATTCGAATTTTTCCAGCGGCTTGCCATATAGCGATAGGCTGGCCAGATTAAGCTCTTCGAAAAAATAATGTTTTTTCCAGGCCTCTTGAAAGCCAATATTCTTTTTCGCCTCGTCAACGGTTACGCCATAGCCGGCCGCGTTCCACATTTTCTGGGAGCCGGTGTGCGCCATGTCGTAATATTCGTCGACCTGAATCTGTTCGACCTCGTTGCACAGGCCGGTCAGCGTCATAGCCACACGAGAGAGCCAGAATCCGGGATTTTCACCCGTGCCATGCAGGCTGCTATTGCCCTTTTCGCAGGCATCTTCAAATTTTCCGACATAGGCTGTGTCGTGAATATGCGGATAGTGATAGCTGGTCGGGCTAACCACATTCTTGCCGGATTCCAGCATCTGAATGACCAGCCTGTCCATTGTTTCGACAATATGCGGCATCGGAAAATAGCCGCACCAGATCACGCAGTCCGCTTCCATATCCAGGATAGCTTGCTGGTCTCTCGTGATCCTGACACCCACAGGATCTCCTCCCAGCAACTCGCCCACATCCAGACCGTCTTTTCTCTCGCTGAACCCCATAACGCCGACAAGCTCAAATTCGGGTAGGCGAATGACCTCTCGCAGCACGGCCTGTCCAACGGCTCCGGGACCGACCAGAATAATTTTATAGGGGGCTCTCAATTTCCCACTCCCTTAACCATCTTAGTTTTTCCGATCTGTCGCCGTCCAACCGGACGTTTAGCACAATCCTGAAAGATTGACACAAATAATATTTAATGTGACATGTGTCGAAAGTATTGGCTACAATGAAAAGGCTGTTGCCCATAGCACTGCTATTAAAAAGAAATTATCCGGGAGCGGAGCGAAATGAGAGATCCTTACAAAATCATTGTGGCCGGCACTGGCGGAATCGGCAAGGCCGTTCTCCTGGAACTGCTCCGGCGTCCGGAGTTCGAGATTGTCGGCGTGATGGGGTTCAGCAAAAGAAAAGACGGGCGCGATGTGGGCGAGCTCCTTGGCCAGGAGGCCTCGGGCCTCAAGGTGACCACCGACAAACAGGCGATGGTGGACCTGCCGGCGGACTGCGTCATCTGGTGCGGCTATTTTCCGATGCCCCATCTTGAAGAAGCAACCGACGAGATGGTGATCCGATTCCTGGAATCCGGCAAGAATGTGATCAGTCCGACCTGCTATCATTATCTGCCCGCGCACGGCGACGCCTATGTCAAGAAATTCGAAGACGCCTGCAAGAAGGGCAATAGCAGCCTGCATGGCGGCGGAGAAAATCCCGGTTTCTGGTTCGAGCGCGTGGCCATGACATTGACCGGGCTGTGCAATGAAGTCGAGTCCATGAAGGTTGACGAATATTGCAATCTGGCGCTGACCACCGGCAGCGAGAAAATGTGGAACGCGGCGGGCTACGGCCTGCCTGAAGAAGAAGCGAGGAAACTGACAGCCTTCCACGCGACATGGGAAAAATATTATTTCCACGAGACGCTCAATTTCGCAGCCATGTCCATATATGGCAAAATGCTGGATGAGTTCAAAATGAGCAGCACCTATTTTACCACCGACGAAGGGTTCGAATTGTCGGAGGCGGATGGTGACCCGTTTGACATGAAATTCTCCAAGGGATCGGTCAAGGCAGCAACACACCGCTTTGACGGATATATTGATGGCAAGCTCAGACTGACCGCCACCGCCAGCGGATATTTAAGCGCCGAGCATTCGCCATTTGAAGGAAAGCCGGACTCGAGCTGGGATATCGAGATCGAGGGAAAGCCGACATCTGTGAAATGCAATGTTGCGATCCAGGCGTCCTTCCGGGACAATCTGGTCTTCCACCCCGGAGACACCACAAGCCCGCTTTACTACGCGACAGCTGTGCCGATCATCCAGTCGATCCCAGTTGTCTGCGGGCATGAGCCGGGAGTGGTCTATCCTTCGGTCTTTGCGAGTTGCGCGCCGGACCTTCGCCTGCTGGAAAACCGGAAATCGCTGGTCGGGTGATCGCTCGCACAATCGGAGGAGGAGGACGAAGATATGGAAATTTTGAAGACAGCAACGGACTGGGCAAGAGGCGAAGCCTTCTCCTCGGCATTTTTCATCGCATTCGCGCTGCTGTTCCTGCTGGCCAGCGTGGGTTTTTGGCAATTGGGCAAAAGCGACATTGCCAGGGCCTATATCATTCCGGCACTGGTGGCCGGGGTGCTGCTGATGGTGATCGGGGTCGGGCTGGTTTACGCCAACCAGACAAGGATTGCCGAGTGGCCAGCCGCCTATAATGATGACGCCGCTGCATTCATAGCAGCGGAACTGGCGAGAGTGGATGGCGTACTGAACGAATATAAGACGATCGTCTTCACAGCGATCCCGATCATCATCGCCGCCTGTGCCGCATTGATCTATTTCCTCGACGCCCCGGTCTGGCGATCAAGCCTGATTACAACCATCGCCATGCTGACGGCGATACTCCTGATAGACGGCATGGCCCAAGCCCGGATAGCGGCTTATAAAGAGCAGCTCCTGGCAGCACAGGCAAAACCATAGACATGAAGAATCCTGCAAGGAGATCATTATGATCTATCTGGCCTATGTTTTTTCCGCCTTTTGCCTCGTGAATGGCATCCCGCATTTTTTCCAGGGGCTGTGCGGCAATTGCTTTCAGAGCCCTTTTGCCCATCCGCCGGGAGTGGGCGAATCCTCGCCTCTGACCAACGTGCTCTGGGGCGCTTTCAATTTCTTGCTCGGCTATGTTGCGCTGTATTTTGCCGGCTTTTTCGAGATGGGACAAAATATCGCAACCTATGTGTTTTTCCTCGCCGCCCTGTTGTCCTCAATCATTCTTGCCGTCGTATTCGGGCGGATAAGAAATCAAAATTGAACAGGTCACCGATGGCCTGTTATTCTTCTGAATCGCCAGCTTCGGCCCTTGTTCGCAATTCGAGCGCATAGAAGCGATAATAGTTTCGCGCGGTCACATTCAGCACTGGCTGCGCCCTGGCGTCCAGCAGGTCGGCTCTGGTGAGCAGCAAACCCCGGTCGCCGGGTGAACGCTGGAGCAGGTAATCCGACAGCTGCAGTGCCCACTGATACTGCCCCGCTTTTCTTGCCTCGTTCATGGTATCCTGCATGGCCGCGGGTCCGCCAGCCAATGCAATCATCTGCGCCGCCTTCTCTTTCGGCGCAAGCGGGAACAAACTGGTCGGATTGCCATCAAACCAGCCCAGATAGCCGGTGAAAATGGAGCGCACGCCCCAGTCGGGATGGCCGTAATAGGGCCTGAGATAGTCGAGGTCCCGATATTTCTCGGGGAGCCTTGCATAGTCGACCAGCTCATCGGGACTCAGCCCTTTCTCCATCCCTTCAACGGTCTTGTCGAACAGATATTTCACCGCATCGCGGTAGTTGGTCAGGACATCGGTGACTTCGGTTTCGCCAACAATCGGGCGCGTATGCCCGCCGACCAGATGATGCGGTTTCTTATCGAGCATCGCGGTCAGGCTGTTAACCCAGGCGTTCACATCCCGATAGGCCGTTCCGCGAATGGCATAGAGATTGGGCCAGGATTTGTAGAAATTGTCGCCCGCAAATACCACTCTCTCTGCCGCAAACCACACGAACAGTTGGTCGCTTGTTTCCCCGCTCGCCGCCACAAGCTCGAGTTTCAGACCGGCAATATCCAATAAAGTAGCGGCATCCCAAAATGTATGAGTAGGACTGACAGGTTTGCCGGCCTCTTTTGCATCCGGATCAGCTTGGGGGAAATATCGTGCACCGACGCCGACATGCTTGATATCGTCCTCGGGAACCAGGACCCCAAACTGCCTGAAACCGCGGGTCCGGTATATGGTGTGCAGTCCGGCTTCCTTAAACTGCTGATCTTCAACATTGAACGGCGCGCGCGCCCAAAGCTGAGTGTCATCCTCCATAAAAGCTCCGGCACCGCCAATATGGTCGCCGTGACCATGGGTGAAGATGATGGCCTTGACCGGCCGGTCGGTGATTTTTCGGAATTCGGCCATAACAGCTCTTCCCGATGCCCGATCAGGACCTGTATCGATAATCACTATACCGCTGTCGCCAATGATCATTGAAACCGGACCGAGCCCGAAGCCAACGGCGGTGTAGACGTTGTCGCTGACACGAATAATGTCCTGCTCGAACTCCTTGTTCCGCTCCTGCAAAAGCTGTCTTGTTTGCAAGTCGTCTTGCGCGTCAAGCGCAGGCGCAAAACATAATAGGGCGATTATCAACAGGCTTCCAACAAACATGTTTATCACTCCTTGGAAGGATCACGATTTGTCCGGATTGAACCGATGTCGATATTGACGTCGACGTTCCCCTTCCATCTGGATATCATCAGCTGTTCGGTGCATCATTCCATCCGGCACCCGGCCTGGCATATTGTCCGATCTTGAACTTGCCCAGCTGGGAAGCATGAACTTCATCGGGGCCGTCGGCAAGGCGGATGAAGCGCTGTGTCGCCAATATCGATGCAAGCGGCACATCATCGCTGACGCCCATTCCGCCAAATATCTGGATCGCGCGATCGGCAACGGTCTGTGCCATTTGCGGCGCAACCACCTTGATCGCTCCAATCAAATCCTTGGCATTTTTTGCGCCTACACGGTCCATCGCATCGGCAGCCTTCAGCGTTAGCAGCCGCGCCTGTTCGATATCGCAATAGCTCTTGGCGATTTCCATGCGAATACTCGACCGGTCGGAGAGCATCCGGCCGAATGTCTTGCGTTCGGTTACCCGTTGGCACATCAGTTCCATCGCAAGCTGAGCCGAACCGATCGAGCGCATGCAATGATGAATCCGGCCGGGCCCAAGGCGTCCCTGGGCAATTTCGAAGCCGCGCCCTTCGCCCAAGATAATATTGGATTTGGGGATGCGCACATCTTTCAGATGCACCTCGCAGTGGCCACCGGGTGAATGGACATCGCCAAAAACGGTCTGCGCACGCACAATTTCGATGCCAGGAGTATCCCGAGGGATGATGACCGTCGATTGCTGGCTGTGGCGCGGATTGTCGGGATTGGTTTGCCCCATCATCAGCAGCAGCTTGCAACGCGGGTCCATGATCCCCGAAATCCACCATTTCTTGCCGTTAATGACATAATCGTCGCCGTCGCTGCGAATTTCCGTCCGCACATTTGTGGCGTCCGAGCAGGCATGATCCGGTTCTGTCATCAAATAGGACGACCGGATTTCGCCGTTAAGCAATGGATTCAGCCACTCGTCTTTTTGCGCGTCGGTCCCGAACTTGGCCAGAACCTCCATATTGCCGGTGTCAGGCGCGGAGCAGTTGAACACCTCAGCGCTCCAGCCCATGCGACCCATCATTTCCGCCAGTGGCGCATATTCCAGATTGCTCAGTCCTGGGCTATATTCGCCATATTCCTCGGGGAGAAACAGGTTCCACAATCCAGCTGCCCTGGCCTTCTCCTTTAGCGGTTCCAGACCGGGCCAGGGTTTCCAGAGATTATCCGGATCATGATCCCAGTCGTGAACCTCATCATTCACGGGGATGATATAGGCATCGAGAAAGGCCTGCAGCTTTTCGATCAGCGCCTGCGTTTTTTCGCTATATTCAAAGTTCATCAATCATCTCCTGGAATTGGTAGTTGTGCTTAGAGTGTAAGGCCGCACCCGGCAAAAATGTTGGAGGTTGAACAGGCACCGAGGCTCCGAAAACGGAAAATCATTGTTGCAATGACACAAAACATGCTATTTGTGTACCGTAACTTTTGCAATGATGAATGATCATCGATGATGGAAATTTTGCCATTCTCGTAACGGCGCGGCCACGAGCGAGCAATAGCAATCTAGAATTGGAACCGGGGATAGCGATAGTATGACTGAAAGACTGAAGGGCAAAATTATCGCGATCACCGGAGCCGGACGCGGCATTGGCCGGGCGCTTGCACTGAAGTTTGCCAGCGAAGGCGCGCAGATCGTGGTTTCCGACTATGGCGGCGATGGCGAAGGCGGTGGCACGGCCAATCAAAAACCTGCCGATGCGGTGGTTGCTGAAATCCGCGAGCTCGGCGGAGAAGCGGTTGCCGTCTACGATGATGTTGCAACCGTCTCTGGTGGCGAAAATGTGGTCCGGGCCGCAGTAGAGCATTTCGGTAGGCTGGACGGACTCGTATGCAATGCGGGCATTATGGCTCCGGAAAAGCCGCTCTGGGAGATATCGGACGAAGAATGGGACACGGTTGTCCGGGTGAACCTGAAGGGGCAATTCTGCCCGGTGCGTGCGGCCATCCCCGTGATGCGCGCGCAAGGCGGCGGGCGGCTTGTCTATTTTTCATCTTCGGCGGCAATCGCGGCCGACCATGGCAGTATCGACAACGATAAAGCCAGCCCATATGGCGCGTCAAAGGCCGGTGTTATCGGATTGATGCTGGGGACCGCGGCTCAGCTTTCCCAATATGGCATCACCTCCAACGCAATCTTGCCCGGTGCAGCCACACGGCTGGTCGATATGCGGCTCCCCGACACCCCCGGGGCAGCGGCGTTTCACAGCGACAACGCGCTGGAAACCTGGCGCGATCCGAAACATATTGCACCCATCGTCGCCTATCTGCTCAGCGATGAAGGCGCGCATATCAACGGCCAGATGTTCGGCGCAATGGGAGGCCGGCTTGCGCTCTATCGCCCGGTGGAACCGGACATCGTGATCAACGCTCAGGAGGATGTAGGCTTCTCGCTGGATGAACTGTTCCGCCGTTTCCCGGCAGAGTTCGGCACCGATCTCGAGCACAGTTCCGCTCCTTTCCCGCCGCAAATGAAGGAATAGGGTTGGTGCCGGGGGTCCCGCATCACACCGCCTGCCAGCTTGCACAGGCAAATTATTGTGCCGATGCTGAAGTCCCTACTTGTCACAAGATACAATATTTGTGTAACGTATGGTTGATGACGAGCCACAGGTCGTGGCGATAGAACGGAACAGGAGGAGCACATGTCGGCAACGGATATAGATCCCTCCTTTGCGGCTCTTCTGGAAAAATACCCTGTTATAACGAATACCCATGCGAGCGCCGAAACGCTCGATGATATGCGGGCGGGTTCGATTCCTGCCCCGCCGCTGTCCAATGCGGTTGAGCGCGTGGATCATGTGGTGCGCGACGACCCCCGACTTACCGTCAGAGTGCATCAGCAAAAGGGAGCAACGCAGACAAACCGGCCTTGTGTATATTCGATCCACGGAGGCGGTTATGTCGCGGGTTCAGCCGACATGGACGACGGTCTCTTCGATGCGCTGTGTCAGAAGACGGGCTGCGTCGGAATCTCTGTTGAATATCGTCTGGCACCGGAATCTCCCTATCCTGCTCCGATCGACGATTGCTATGCGGGTCTCGCCTGGGTGTTTGCAAATGCGAAATCCCTTGGCATCGACTCGACCCGGATCGGGATTCACGGGGTCAGTGGTGGTGGCGGCCTGGCTGCAGCACTGGCGCTGATGGTCCGCGATCGCGGGGAGTATAAAGTGGCTTATCAGCTGCTCGACTGCCCAATGCTGGATGATCGTCAAATCACCGCATCGAGCCAGGCGGAAGGGCTTATTGGTTGGACCAAGGAGTCGAATGCATTTGGCTGGCTGTCTTATCTCGGCGATCTGTATGGGCAAGATGACGTCCCATATCTCGCCGCACCGGCCCGGGCGGAGGATCTTTCCGGACTGCCGCCTGCCTATATCTGTGTAGGCGGCGCTGACGGCTTCCGGGACGAGGATATCGCCTATGCCTTGCGGCTGGGAGAGTGCGGGGTGCCTTGCGAGCTGCACGTCTATCCCGGCGCACCTCATGGCGCGATGCTGTTTGTGGAAACCGATCTCGGCGCTCTCTATGTGCGTGATAAAGAACACTGGCTGACACAGAAGATCGAGACCGCACGCGCAGAGAATTGAATGCCGATAATGAAGAGAGAGCAAAGATGAACTTCGAATATCCCGCCAAAGCAGAAGCCTTCCGAGCCGAGCTGCGCGCATTCATGAAAGAGGAAATTCCCTCCTGGTGGACCAATATTCTCGCCGATGATGATCGATCTTACGGTTTTTCGCGCGAGTTTTGCATGAAGCTGGGTGCCAAGGGATGGCTAACCATGGCCTGGCCGAAGGAATATGGCGGGGCCGAAGCCGATGTCTGGTTCCAGAACGTCTTGCGCGAAGAAATGTGGGCCATGGGCGAGCCGCGCGGCCAGCAATATCAAAGTCTGAATTTCATCGGCTATGCATTCATGATGTTCGGAACCGATGAACAGAAAGAACGCTATCTGAAACCCATAAGCAGCGGAGAAGTTTGCTGGTGCCAGGCGTTTACCGAACCGCATTGCGGGTCCGATCTGGCCGCCTTGAAAATGACTGCCGACGACACGGGCAAAGGCTTCAAGCTCAATGGTCACAAGACCTGGGTCAGCTATGCACGCAATGCAGATCATTGCATCCTGTTGGTCCGGACCGATCCTGAATCCGCAAAGCATGGCGGTATTTCGCTGATGATGGTTGATATGGATACGCCGGGGATTGTCATCCGCGATACGCCTACGATGGCCGGCCAGACCAAGGTGCAGGAGCTGATTTTTGAAGATGCAGAGGTGCCATATGAATCGCTGATCGGGCCTCGAGACCAGGGCTGGTCGGTGGCCATGCAGGTGCTTGAACGCGAGCGGGTTGGTCTGGGCTATGCAGGACGTATTCAAATCCAGCTCGACCAGCTTTCCGAATATATCAAGACCGCGAAAGACAGCAACGGACGCCCTCTTCGCGAGCGTGGTGATATCCGCACGAAGATCATGCGTCTGAAAGCCTTGAACCGCGGCCTGCGCCTCGTCATGGACAAGGTAACGATAAACCCTTCGCTTGCAGATGCAGCCGCCTTCAAGGTGCTCGCGGGAGATATTACCATTGCGGTCGGAGAGTTGGCTCTTGAAGTTACCGGTCAGCGAGGCCTGCTGGAAGACGATGATCCATTCGGGATATTACCGCTAGGTGGTCCGTACATGTGGTGGGTCTATGCGTTGCCCGTTCAGGTGGCTGCCGGACCCAGTGCGATCCAGCGCAACATTATCGCTCAGCGCGAGCTGGGTCTTCCGAGAGGGAAATAGGACATGGATTTCAATCTGAGCGATAGGCAGGTCGATCTGCAGGAAAAAGCGCGGGCTTTGCTCGACAATGAATTTTCGGCAAATCTAATGCGAGAAGCGGAGCATTCGAGTGAGGGCTTTCCGCGTGCAATTTGGAACAAAGGTACCGAACTCGGCTGGCCCGGGATGATGGTGCAGGAAAATTCTGGTGGTCAGGGGGCCAGCCTTCTGGATGCCTGCGTGCTGCTCGAAGAGATTGGCCGGGCGGGCGCGACTCTGCCCCTCGTTGCCAGTTCGGGTTTGTCAGCAGCAATCCTGCAACGATCACCCAAGGGCACCCATCGTGATCAGGGTCTCGAGGATATCGCGGCCGGTAAAATAATCGCGCCGGCATTGATCGACGAACAGGGCCGCAATGAATGGGATACGGTGCGATTGCCCCTCACCGCGGATGGTGACGCTTACACACTATCTGGCAGGAAAATCTTGGTCCCCTTCGGATCCTCCGCCGACGGGCTGCTCGTAACAGCGGTCACACCGGATGGTGAAACGGCCATCATAGTCATAGACCCTGCCACCCAGGGTGTATCCATCGTGCAGCATAATTCGGGCGCGGGGGTTCCCTTGTCTTCAGTGGAATTCGATAATGTTCAAATCTCGCATGACCAGCTTATCGCGCAGGGAACGAATGCCCGCGCAGCCCTAGAGGATGCGTTGCATATTGGCTCACTGCTCGCGACAGCCGAGGCCATCGGCCTGTCCGAGACAATCAAGAAGCTGACCACAGAATATGTGTCGCAACGTGAAGCATTCGGACAGCCCATCGGCGCGTTCCAGGCCGTTGCCCATCCCTGCGCCGATATGCACATCCATGCAGAGACGATCCGCCTGCTGGTGTACCAAGCTGCATGGATGGTCGACAATGGCAAGGATGCGATCAAGGAGATTGCATCGACCAAAGCCCTAGCCAACGAGCTATTTGAACGCGGCGCCAATGATGCCTTTTGTTTTCACGGCGCGAATGGCTTCGCCGCCGATTTTGATGTTCAGCTATTCATGCGACGCATCCGCAGTTTCTGCGCGACCATGGGCGAAACGCACGAATCATTTGAACGCGCGGCCCAGGCCGAGGGCATCTGAATGGCCATCTCCAGATCACGAATTTCTATGACAAAAACAGCCTTGAAAGGGTAAAAAATGAACGAAGCATATATTATTGACGCAGTCCGCACACCGCGCGGGATCGGCAAGGTTGGCAAAGGCGCCCTGGCCAACGAACATCCGCAGCATCTGGCGGCAACGGTGCTCAAAGCGGTCAAGGAACGCAACGATCTCAACACTGTCGAAGTTGATGATATCATCTGGTCAACATCGTCCCAGTCGGGCAAGCAAGGCGGTGATATGGGCCGGATGGCGGCGCTCGATGCCGGATATGATATCCGCGCCAGCGGTACGACCCTTGACCGTTTCTGCGGCGGCGGAATCACCTCGGTCAATTTTGCTGCGGCACAGATCATGTCCGGCATGGAAGATCTCGTGATTGGCGGCGGCACCGAAATGATGTCCTATACCGCAGAGCGGGGCAAGGACGAGATGGCAGCCGGTCTTGGCCCATTGATGATGGGAAGCGGCAACGAGCGTCTGCAGAAGACCCATCCGCAATCGCATCAGGGTATTTGCGGCGATGCCATTGCGAGCATGGAAGGTATTGATCGCGAAGCGCTCGACGCGCTCGCTCTGAAGAGCCAGCAAAATGCAGACCGTGCGATCAGGGAAGGCCGGTTCGACAAAAGCGTTGTACCGGTCCTTGCTGACGATGGCAGCGTGATCCTGGATCATGAAGAGTTCCCGCGGCCACAAACCACAGCCGAAGGTCTGGCCGGGCTGCAACCCAGCTTCGCCAAGCTCGCTGATGTACCGCTCGACGACAAGGGCACGACGTTTCGCGGCCTGATCAACCGGAAATACCCCGATCTGGAAATTGAACATTTCCATCATGCCGGCAACAGCTCTGGCGTGGTTGATGGAGCGGCGGCGGTCCTGCTCGCTTCGGAGGGATATGCAAATAAACACGGCCTGACGCCGCGCGCCAGGGTTGTCGCGATGTGCAACATGGGTGACTGCCCGACGTTGATGCTCAACGCGCCTGTCCCAGCGGCGCAGAAGGCTCTGGCCAAGGCGGGTCTGACCAAGGATGATATTGACCTCTGGGAAATTAACGAGGCTTTCTCTGTGGTCGCCGAGAAGTTCATCCGCGACCTCGATCTTGACCGCGAAACGGTGAACGTCAATGGCGGTGCCATGGCTCTGGGCCATCCGATTGGTGCAACCGGCTCGATCCTGATCGGAACGTTGATCGACGAGCTCGAACGCCAGGACAAGAAACGCGGCCTAGTCACGATGTGCGCAGCAGGCGGCATGGCACCAGCCATTATCATCGAGCGCGTTTGAACAATCTGTTCGATTGCCTTTTCCCAATGAATGTCGCGAAGATGTTGTCAATTGGTTCGGTGAAGTCCCGGAGATCATGAAATGAGCGAGCCTTTTCCGCTGGCAACCTATGACGGCGCGCGCCCTCCCGCGCCGTCATGGTTCCGCAAAGCCATTGAAACGCCCTACAGACCGCGATCGGTCGATGTGGATGGGGCGAATATTTGCTATCAGCAATGGGGGAGTCCGGACAAGCCGGGCCTTCTGCTGGTTCATGGAGATAGCGCGCATAGTCATTGGTACGATTTCATCGCACCAGCCTTCTCGGATGAATATAACGTGGTAGCTATCTCTCTGTCTGGCATGGGGGATTCTGACTGGCGAGAAGCCTATAGTTTTGACCAATATACGGCAGAACAAATAGCGGTGATGGAAGATGCCGGTATGTTTGCCCACGCCGTCAAACCGATCATCGCTGCACATTCGATGGGAGGCCTCATCAGCATACCAACAGCACATCGATGCGGAAATTTATTGAAGGGTTTCGCGTTGATGGACTCGTCGATTCACTCGCCAGAAAATATACCCGAACGTCCCGTGGCGAGAATGAAGGATCAACTGCCACTATATTCGGACCAAAAATCAGCGATGGCCCGTTTTCGCCTCCATCCATCACAAAAATGTGAAAACCATTTCATCCTCGATCATATCGCGCGCCATAGTCTAAAAGAGGTTGAGCGGGACGGAGTGGCCGGCTGGACCTGGAAATTTGACCCATCCTTCTGGGCAACAATGGATTGGGATGATGCCGAGATTTGGGCAATGTTGAAGACGGAAACCTGCAAAATTGCGTTTGTGTACGGTGAGCAGTCAGCTCTCTTCACCAAAAAGATCAAGAATGACATCGCCAGCCATGTGGATGTGCCAATGCTTCCGATCAAGGACGCAGGCCATCACGTTTTCGTAGACAAGCCATTGGAAACAATAGCGAAGCTGCGGAGTATCTTTTCGCTATGGGACGAGTAGCCGCGCCGGAAGAAGCCGTCTTCTCCGCCTCCTAGAGTGACCAGTTGAAACCCGTTTCCTTCTCTGACAACTCCCACAGCCGGGTCATGACGTCCTTGTCATAGGCATATGGCTCCAGCGTTCCCGCTCCGACAGGCCCGACAAATTCCATCTTGCCCGTGGGTCCGTAGAAGGCGCGCTGCTCCAGACCGTCTTCTGTGGCACACATGATGGCGGGATAAGACCCTTTCTCGGCTGATTGCACGATCGGTGACAGGGTCATTAGACAGAAGGTGAAGCGCATGAACAGGTTGCCGCTGGTTGTAATCAGCGAGGTTGCCGATGAACCCGGGTGGCAGACATAGACCTCGACGCCCTTCCCTGCCGCCCTGGCCCTGTCCTGCAGCTCATAAGCGAACATCATCTGGGCCAGTTTGCTCTGGCTGTACGCGCTGTTGGCGTTATATTTCTTGTCCCAGTTCATGTCATCGAACTGGATGGTCTTCAGGCCCATCTTATAGCCAAGGCTCGCCACGACAACGATCCGGCCCCTAGACTCCGCTAAGCGATCGAACAGCAAGCCACACAATAAAAAATGGCCATAATGGTTGGTGCCTAGCTGGCTTTCAAATCCGTCGACCGTCAATTGCTGTTTCGGCACCTGCGCGATGGCGGCGTTGCAAATAATGGCGTCGATCTGCGGAACATTTTTCAGCACTTCCTGCGCCGCATCGCGGACGGAAGCGAGATTCGACAGATCCATCCTGAACGCCGTGACATCGGCAGCCTCGCCGAACTCTTCTTTCAGATTGGCAATTGCCGTCGCCGACTTTTCAGGATTGCGGTTCAGCATCACGACCTTCGCTCCCTTGGACAGGAGTATGCGGGTTGCCTGAAATCCTGTGCCGGAAGTCGTACCGGTGATCACATAGGTTTTACCCGCAAGCGAGCCAATCCGTTCAGGCGTCCATCCATCCGGACCAAATCTTGTGTCTGCCATAATCTATATTCCTGCTAAATCTTGTTTTCGTTCATCTAATTGTTCCGCGGATTTTGTCCGTAGAGATTATATCCGCGTTCCAAAGCCGGAAGATAATTGGGATATCCCCGTCTTATCGCGCTGATCTTGTCCAGCTGCTTCATATCATCATGACCGAGCTCGATATCGACGGCTCCCAAATTATCGATCAGCTGTTCTTCATTGCGCGCGCCCACAAGCACGCTCGTCACTCCCGGTTTGTGCAGCAGCCACGCCAGAGAGACCTGTGAGACAGAAGCATTTTCGCGCTCTGCGATTTCTTCCAGTTTTTCCAGTATCTTCAGTCCTTGCGCCTCCTCCACCGGGGGAAATTTAAATTCCGCGCGGCGCCCTTTTGCGTTGCTATCGCGCTTATATTTGCCGCTCAAAAAGCCGCCGGCAAGCGGGCTGTAGATCAACGTACCCAGCCCCAGATCCATCGATGCGGGCAGGATTTCCCACTCCAGTTCCCGTCCAACCAATGAATAATATGATTGGGTCGAGCAGAATTTTTCAAGCCCCTGTGCCTGCGAAATCCCGTCGGCCTTGGCAATCTGCCAGGCATTGAAATTGGAAAGACCAATATACCGCACCTTGCCGTGGCGAACCAGATCATCCAGCGCCCGCAAAGTTTCCTCAAGCGGCGTGCTATGGTCGAAATTATGCACCTGATATAGGTCAATATAGTCGGTGCCGAGCCGCGTGAGGCTTGCTTCCACTTCGCGCATGATTGCCAGGCGGCTGGTGCCCAGATCATTCATGCCATGAGTCATCACATTGTGGAGCTTGGTCGCTATGACAGCATCCTTGCGGTTTTTGCCGAGCGCCTTGCCAAGCATCGTTTCAGACACGCCGGAGGCATAGATATTGGCCGTGTCAAATATATTGATCCCGGCATCCAGCGACAGATTGACCATTTTCGTGGCAAGTTCCTGCCCGGTCGCACCCATCCGGGAGGCATAGCTTCCGCCCTCTACGTCAAAGGTCATCGTACCCAGCGTCAGCTCGGATACGTAGAGGCCGGTGTTGCCCAGCTGTTTATATTTCACAGGGTCATCCTCTATCTTCTGCGTAAGGAAGTGTACCGACGTCGGGCGCGCCGACTATAAAATCACCCAGCTCTTCAACCTCTGGCGGTTTTGCCAACAGCGTCTGGAACTCTTTCTGGCCATCGATGTGCCGACTGATATGAAACTTGAGGGCCTCCGGCGTGGTGTAGCTTTCGACCATGAAATATTCATGCGGCACCTTGGTCTTCCAGAAGGCATAGACGCGCGTATCCGGTTCATGACCCGGCATGGACGCGACAATATTATGGATATGCTCCAGAAACCGCTCCTCCTTTTCCGGAATCACCTGCATCCTGATCAGAAGCGTGGTCATCAGGTGCCCGTCCACTTGGGTTCGCGTTTCTCGGCAAAGGCCCTGGGGCCTTCTTGCGCGTCGTTCGATTTGAAGACCTTCTCTACGAGCGGTTCTTGCATCTTCCAGAGCTCTTCCTCGTCATAGCCCTGGGCTGCTGCCCGGACCAGCTTCTTGGAAGCGGCGACGGCGAGCGGCGCATTTTTGGCGACGCGCTCGGCCAGGGCAATGGCCGCATCGACGGCACCGCCCACCTCGGTAAGCTCGGAGAGCATGCCTGCTTCCCTGGCCTCTTCGGCCAGAATGGGATCGCCGGTGATCGCCATCTCCATAGCCTTGGCATAGCCAACCCGGCTTGGCAGGCGGAACAGTCCCGCCGCGCCCGCGAACAGACCGACTTTAACCTCGCGGATGCCAATTTTTGCGCCCTTCGCCGCGACCAGCAAATCACAGCTCAGCGCCATTTCGCATCCACCCGCAATCGCAAAACCTTCGATCGCCCCGATCAGAGGCTTTTCGCAACCGGCCTTGACAAAATCACCAAATGCTCCGGTATTCTCGCCCCGCAAGAAAGCTTTCAGATCCATGCCCGAGCAGAAATAGCCGCCTGCTCCGGTCAGAACACCGGCCGTCAAGTCGGGATCGTTATTAAGCTCCTGCACTGCATCCCATACCCCATTCGCCAAAGCGCCATTAATCGCATTGCGCGCTTCGGGGCGGTTCATGGTGATGATCATGACCCGGCCGCGGCGCTCTACCAAAACAGCATCTTCTTCCGTCGTTGCATTCATTTGTTCGTTCTCCTCTGACCTTCTTCTTCCCTGATTGTGCCCGTAGTCCGATATGCTGATTTGCTTTGGCGCTTCGGCATATCGGTCGCCTTGTTCAACGGTGATAAAATCCACTGTAGAGCGAAGGGTGACAGTCGTCAATTATTGTAACCTGTTGACGCCGTGCTGCGCTGTAGCTAACAACCCGAGAGCACGGCTCGGAACATAATCAAAAATGCGTCTGCAGAGCCTTTCAAAAAGATGTCTGGAATCGTGAGCCAGACAATGGAGAAGTTCGGTCTCGGAATTTATTGAAATCAATGTTGGAGAAAAACATATGAAAATTGATGGTCAAACAGCAGCAGTCGTTACCGGCGGCGCATCTGGACTGGGTCGTGCCAGCGCTCAGGCATTGGCGGACGCAGGGTTGAAGGTCGCCATTTTTGATCTGAACGAAGAAGGCGGACAGAAGGTCGCCGATGAAATTGGCGGCATCTTCTGCAAAACAAATATCATGGATGAAGAAGGCGTCCTGAAGAGCTTCGAAAAGGCACGCCAGGCCCATGGCCAGGAGCGCGTACTGGTGCACTGTGCCGTGGCCGCCAAGCCGCCCAAGAAGACCGTCTATATGGATAGAAAGACCGGTGAGTATAAGCGGCAGTCGACAGAGGATTATGCCTTTGTAACCGAGGGTGCACTGGTTGCAAGCTACCGGCTTGCCTCGATCTCTGCACTCGGCATGGCATCGCTTGAGCCTCTGGAGGATGACGAGCGCGGGGTAATTACCCTGACCTCTTCTGCAGCCGCGCAAGATGGCCAGATCGGGCAAACCGGCTATGGTTCCTGCAAAGCCGGCGTAAATGGCCTTGTGCTGCCAATGGCCCGGGACCTGATGAACCTTGGAATCCGGGTAAATTCGATCATGCCGGGCATATTTGCTACCCCGCCGATGCTTGCTGCTCCCGAACCCGTCTTGTCGTCTCTCGCTGCGTCTGTGCCCTTTCCAAAGCGGTTGGGGAAACCGGAGGAATTTGGTTCCCTCGTGCTAGAACTGGTCAGGAACAGCTATTTCAACGGCCAGAACCTCCGCATCGATGGTGCAATCAGGATGACTCCGAAATAGGTTCGGCTTTTAATAGCGTCTGTTGGTTTGCGCTTGCGCTGTGCGCTTCCGTGACAACCGACGAGACCATCAAGTGTAATTCGATACCAAGGTAAAAAATTATCTCAAGGGAGAGTGAATTGACCGACCATATCAAAGGCAAATCGATCATCATCACCGGCGCAGCCAGTGGTTTTGGCATGCTTGTTAGCCAGCAGGCAGCGGCAATGGGAGCAAAGATTACCTGCGCAGATGTCAACCAGGAGGCGCTGGACGCGGTCGTTTCCGCGCTGACAGAACAAGGCTATGCCGCACAAGGCGTCGTCACGGATGTCAGCGATGCGGCGCAGATGTACGCTCTGGGCGAGGCAGCGATCGAAAAATTTGGCGCGATCGACGTCATGGTCAACAATGCCGGCATTATGCCGCTCGCCTTTTTCGCGGATCACAAGGATGCGCTGGCCAAATGGCATCAGTGTATCGACATCAATTTCAAAGGCGTCGTCAACGGTATCGCCGCAGTCCATGATCAAATGATCAAGCAGGGCCGAGGACAAGTGATCAACGTGTCATCGATTTTCGGCAATGCGCCCGTTCTGGGCGGTGGCGTCTATGCGGCCACCAAGGCGGCAGTGAATTTCATCTCCGAGAATCTAAGACTTGAATCGCAAGGCAAGATAAAAGTCACCACGATCCGCCCTACGGCAGTGCCGGGAACAAAGCTGAACGAAACCGTGGTAAACCCGGCAACAAGCGTGGGTATCCTCGGCCATAACGGCCCGGAAATAATGCAGAAAATGGCCGAGCTGGGGGACGCTTATCTCGATGATTTTAATGCTGATCAGGATAGCATGGGTTGCCAGGCGCTGGATCCGGCTCATATTGCCGGCGCCATCATCCACTCGATCAATCAACCCTGGGGCGTTTCGGTTAGCGATATTACCGTTCGGTGTTCCGGTGAACAAGTGATCCTGTGATCTTGTTCCGCCGAGCAGGATTGCGCTGGCTTTACCTGTAACTCTCATTCCCAGATCATGGCGGGGGGCATCAAGAATGATGCCCCCCCACATCCATCGCGTCAGCAAAAGCCGCAGGCTCAAGGCCGTCAGGACCAAGGCTCCCGCCTAATGCGAGCCCAATAGACGGCTCAGTCCGGACTATTGGCTGGCAGCAAGATACTCATCCTTGAGGATTCGCTTGTAGAGTTTGCCGGTCGGCAGGCGCGGAAGTTCGGCACGGAAATCGACCACTTTCGGAACCTTATAGTGCGCGATCGAATTTCGCATATAAGCCACGAGTTCAGCGGCCAGTTCGTCGTCACCCTCCACGCCGTCGGCTGGCTGGACGACGGCCTGCACAAACTCACCCATCTCTTCGTCAGGCAAGCCGAACACCGCAACATCGGCGACCTTGTCGTGCATGATCAGGCAGTCTTCGATCTCTTGCGGGTAGATATTGACCCCGCCCGAGATGATCATGAAGGCCTTGCGATCGGTCAGGAACAGGAAGCCATCGTCATCAATATAGCCGACGTCACCCAAGGCTGACCAGTTGGGATGTTCCGGATGCTGGGCGGCGCGGGTTTTTTCGGGAGCGCCATGATATTCAAACGGCATCGTCTCATTTTCGAAATAGATTGTCCCGGCATCGCCTGTCGGCAGTTCATTGCCTTCATCATCGCAGATATGCAGCACACCCATCATAGGCTTGCCCACCGAACCGGGATGTGCAAGCCAGTCCTCGGGCCCGATGAACGTCATGCCATTGCCCTCGGTTCCGGCATAATATTCGAAGATTATGGGCCCCCACCAGTCGAGCATCTGTTGTTTCACCTCCAGTGGACAAGGGGCCGCTGCGTGGACGCAGAATTTCAGTGAGCTCAGATCATATCTAGAGCGATCCTTTTCCGGCAGTTTCAGCATGCGGACGAACATTGTCGGGACGACCTGGACAGCGGTGACCTTGTAGCGCTCGATATATTCGAGGCACTGCAGCGGATCGAATTTTTCCATGATGACGGCCGTTCCGCCAACCTCGTGAAGCCCGGCACTCCATGACAGAGGTGCAGCGTGATAGAGCGGCGCCGGGCACAGATATATTGTGTCCTCACCAAAACCGCCGACAAGACGTCCCATCATAGAAGGGAACATCGGCGATTCCTGTACCGGAAGCCCGGTGAGCGGGCGTTTGATCCCTTTTGGCTGACCGGTTGTGCCTGACGAATATAACATGATCGAGCCCAGCGGCTCATTTTCCAGCGGCTCTGCCGGGAAAGCATCAAGGGCTTTGTCAAAATCCCGGTACGCCTCGTCAGATCCGCCGACCATCAGCTTGATTGTGCAGTTTGGTGCCTGCTTCAATGCCTCGTTTGCAACGTCCTTATAGCGAGGCGTTGTGATAAGCGCCTTCGAACCGCTATCGCTGAGAATGAACCCGCCCTCTTCTGCGGACAGGAAGCGATTGACGGCAGTATAGTATAAACCGCTGCGATGAGCAGCCCAGTAGCCGACAAAATAATCGAGGACATTCTCGGCCCATATGGCAAAACGGTCACCTACTTGTAAGCCTTCGGCGTGAAGCAATTGTGCCAACTGATTTGATCGATCGTTCAGTTCGCGATAGGTCATCCTTTCGCCAGAGCCAGCCATTATGAGAGCCGGCTTGTCAGGTGTCGTTTCAGCGAACTTTCCTGGGTACATGGATCTGCTTCCTTTCCTAATATCCTGCTCGGCTTTCGCGACCGCCAATGTCACCGGATGACTTTTAACTAAAGTTCTCTTTATCCCATTGGCGGGGTTGTCCCGTGACACATTATACACTAACTGTGTCGCATGCATAACGCCTAATAGGAACGCGGTCCGTCTGCTGTCAAGACATTACAAGGCCCGTGAAACAGGACAACATAGATGAGCGGAAAACAGATATTCGGACTGGACCTCACAACCGTAGTCAAAGCAGGGCCGGGCAGCCGCATCCAGGTGCCTAAGACTTTTGCCGGCATGGGCAGCAAGCATGTCGCTCTGGTAACCGACAAAGGACTGGTCGAGGCTGGTGTCATCGACAAGGTGGCCGAGGCTTTTGAAGAATCTGACGTTACCATAGCAGGAATTTTCGATGGCGTTCGACAAGACAACGATACCCGCGACATAAATGAAATCGCCCAATGGTATAAAGATATAAGAGCCGATGGCATCCTCGGCGTAGGCGGCGGCAGCGTTATGGACGCTGCGAAGACTGCAAAGGTCATGCTGGGTATGGGGGCCACCGACATTCTCGATTTGTTTGAGGGGCGAACGATTGTCTCTTACGCCCGGCCTAAAGCCAAGCCGCTTGGTATCCCGCACATCTCGATCCCCACCACGTCCGGTACGGGCGCGGAAGTGTCTCAGGGCTCTGCCATCTTGCACGCAGAAACGCGCAAGAAGCTGATCTTTTTCCATCAACATTCAAACTCGGATTTCGCATTTCTCGATCCAGAGCTCACCGTCAGCCTGCCCCGGCATCTTACCGCCGAGCCCGCGTTTGATTCACTTGTTCATTGCTTCGAAGGATTCTTCACACCCCTTCACAATAGTTTCGCAGATGCGCTGGCTCTGCGCGCGGCGCGCCTTATTCTGGATAACCTTCCAATAGCGGTAGACGATCCGGCCAATCTCGATGCGCGCGGCGAGTTGCAGGCGGCCAGCACGATGTCCGTTACCGCAAGTGTTTCCGGGCGCGGCGCGGCACCTATCCATAATTTCGCAGATGCGGTGGGGCCGGCCTATGGTATCTCGCACGGTCTTTCCAATGCGGTATATGCTCCGATCGTCATGCGGAATTTTCCGGAGCATTATCTTCCCAGAATTCGGGAATTCGTTCTGGGGCTGGGCGTACAGGTCGGTGCAAAAAACGATCAGGAACTTCTCGACGATCTGATTGTCGAAGTCGAAAATCTGCAGAAAAAGACTGGCATCCCGACGCGGTTCGACATCGACGTCGATGCCGAGCGGTTCAATCACTTGGTCACGGAGGTGAAACAGGATCCGGCCGGCCTGCAATATCCGTTGTCCGATGAAGTGATCACAACCTGTCTCAAGGAAAGTGTGAACGTTAGCGCGTGATAGCACCCCTCCTGCTCAGCATGAATAAAAAAACCAAATTAGTTAAAGGAAATATGCATGGATTATCTCCCTCTTGGTAACACGGGTCTTTATGTCTCGCGGCTGTGCTTTGGTGCGATGACCTTCGTTGAAGAAGGCCAGAAGGGCATGGACTGGATCGGCAATGAAGGTCAGGACAATGCCGATCGCATGGTCGCAACCGCCATTGATGCCGGAATCAATTTCTTCGACACTGCCAATATGTACGCCAGCGGTGCTTCGGAGCGGATGCTGGGCAAGGCGCTGAAGGGAAATCGCAAAGACGCGGTGATCGCTACCAAGCTATACCATCCGATGGGTCACGGCGCCAACGCGGTAGGAACGAGCCGGCTTGCCGTGATGCGGGAGATCGAGGCCAGTCTGGAACGGCTCGGCACAGACTATATCGATTTGTACCAGGTCCATGGCTGGGACAAGACGACACCGATCGAAGAGACAATGCGCGCGCTTGATGATTGTGTGCGTCAGGGCAAGGTACGTTACATCGGCCTATCCAACTTTGCCGCATGGCAGATGGCTGTGGCCGACAGTGCAGCATTGCAGATGGGCACAGAGCGATTTTGCTCGGCGCAAATCTATTATTCTCTGGTCGGTCGCGATTCTGAACGGGACATCCTTCCGGCGCTCGAACATCTCGGAATGGGCTCGATGATTTACTCGCCGCTGGCCGCTGGCTTCCTGTCCGGCAAATATACCGATTCAGAAGGCAAGCAGGGTCGGCGTTCCAAATTCAGCTACCCGCCGGTGGATCAGAAATTGGGCGACCAGATAGTATATGTTCTCCGCGACATTGCCGAGGCCCATGGCGTTTCGCCGAGTCAGGTTGCCATCAACTGGGTTCTTCAGCAGAAAGGCGTTACATCGGTGATTATCGGTGCGCGGACGGCCGAGCAACTTTCCGAGAATTTTGAAGCCTACGACCTCGAACTGAGCGGTGCCGAGCTTCAGAAGCTGAACGAAGTAAGCGCCCGGCCGATGCAATATCCACAGTGGCAGCCGTCACTCGATCGCAGTCAGGGAGCTGGCGCGGCGCTGGGCCATTCGGAAAAAGTCGGTTCCAAAAAATAGGTCCATTACTGCGCAAGGTGAGGAGCTGGCAGAATTTGAACGTCATTGATCAAACCGCTGGCTTTAGCCTCGCAGATGCTCCTCGCCATTACGGCCGGGAGCATCCCGACAAGCCTGCCCTGGTGTTTGAGGATTTGACGCTCACCTACCGCGAACTGGATGAAGAATCCTCTCGTGTCGCCAATGCGCTGCGGGGCGCGGGAATTGGGCCTGGTGACCGTGTCGCCTTTGTCGGCAAGAATATCCCGGAATTTTTCACCTTCACTTACGGTGCGGCGAAACTGAACGCGGTCACGGTGGGCGTCAACTGGCGTCTTGCACCGCTCGAGATCGCCTTCATCCTGGATGATGCCGAAGTCGAAGTGGTGGTTTTTGATGCCGAATTTCTTGGTCATCTTGATGCCGTCGAACTCAAGCGGAACCCGCTGATTATCGTCATTGGCGGAGACGGCAATCGTCCCGAATATGGCGACTGGATCGCCGGCCATTCTATCGAGGATCCCGGCGTGCAGGCGGAACCTGATGATACTGCGCTTCAAGTCTATACATCCGGCACCACCGGGCACCCGAAAGGTGCTGAGCTCAGCCACCGAAATCTGGGTGCATCATTTGTCGCCCTCAACGCATTCAATGGTCTCAACGCCGACACGATATTGCTCCACGTCCTGCCGATGTTCCATATCGGGGGCAACAGCGCCGCATTTCTGGGTCTGTCGCACGGGTGCACAAATATCGTGCGACGCCAGCTCGATCCGGCGGATATGGTGAATGCGATTGCCGAACATGGCGTGACAAACCTGATGATGGTGCCCGCTGTGCTGCAAGTCATTCTGTCACTACCGCATGTCAGGGATGTGGATCTGTCATCGGTCAAATTGGTCCAGTACGGCGCATCTCCCATTTCAGAAGAAATTCTTCAGGCGGCAATGGATCTGTTCGGATGCCCGCTCCTCCAAACCTACGGATTGACCGAGGCGAGCGGCCCCGTAACCTATTTGCCGCCGGAGGACCATGACCCGGGCGGTCCGCGGGCACATTTGATGCTATCTGCGGGCAAGCCGATCCCAGGCACCGAAATCCGGATCGTCCGCACCGATGGCAAAGATGCGGCCGAAGGCGAGGTTGGCGAAATCTGGGCCCGGTCGTACCAGAATATGAAGGGCTATTGGAAAAATCCGGAGGCGACCGCTGCCGCATTTCCCGAAGGCCGGGATGCGGGTGGTTTGGGCTGGATGGCGACCGGTGATGCGGGCACTATCGAAGGGGGCTATCTCTTCATCCGGGACCGGGTGAAGGATATGATCGTTTCAGGCGGCGAAAATATCTACCCTGCGGAAATCGAGAACGTGCTGATGTCGCATCCCAGTGTTGCCGATACGGCAGTGATCGGAATACCGAGTGAAAAATGGGGAGAATCTCCCCTCGCCTACATTGTACCGGTGCCCGGTCACGATCCGGATCCGCAAGACATCATCAATTATTGCAGCGAAAGACTGGCACGTTACAAATTGCCTCGCGATGTAAAATGCATTGCGGAAATTCCCCGTAATCCGTCTGGCAAAATCCAGAAGGTTGAGTTGCGTAAACCCTACTGGAAGGGCCACGATCGCGCCATAAACTAGCTTCGGATCTCGCTACTCCGGAATATCCAAAACGCGTTTTGCGATCAGGTTCTTCTGGATTTCGTCCGTGCCGCCCCAGATCGAGTGGGAACGAGTGAACAGCCACTCGCGCGTCCATTGCAGCTGTGCGGGAAGAAAGCCCTCCCCTTCCCAGCCGAGAGCATTGGTTCCGGCGGCCTGCATCGCCAGGTCATGCTGTTCCTTCTCCGCTTCACCCCAGCGATATTTGCCGAGAGAAGAAATGTCTCTCCCCTGCTCCCCGGCCTTCGCCCGTTCGGCCGCACGTCGCATGGTGAGATCAAGTGCGCGCGCATCAATTTCATGCGCCGCCAGACGTTCACGCAAGGTCGGATCGGCAAGCGCGTCATCTTTCATGCCCACTTCGCGCTTCAACAGTTCGGCGATCGATTCCTTCGCTTCCCAAATGATGATATCGTGAATGTCGGTTGATCGTTCATATTGCAGCAGCCGTTTGGCAACGGACCAACCACCATTCAGCTCTCCCACGACATCGGCGGCGCTGGCGCGGGCATTGTCGAAGAACACTTGATTGAATTCGGAGCTGCCATCAATCAGCTTGAGCGGAGACACTTCAATCCCCGGCTGATCCATGGGCAGCAGAATGAAACTGATGCCCTGATGCTTGGGAGCATCCGGATCAGTGCGCGTAAGACAGAACATCCAGTCCGCCTTGTGCGCACCCGAGGTCCAAATCTTTGAGCCGTTGATCACATATTCATCGCCGTCGCGCTCCGCACGCGTTTGCAAACTTGCCAGATCAGATCCGGCGCCGGGCTCGCTGAACCCCTGACACCAATAGTTTTCATTCCGAGCGATTGGCGGCAAATGTTCGCGTCGCTGTGCTTCTGTCCCAATATCCAGCAGCGTCGGTCCGAGCATGGAAATGCCCGGATGGCTTGGACTCGGCGCATCGGCCGCCCTGAGCTCTGCACGAAGCGCAGAAGTAAATTTCTTGTCGAGCCCGGCCCCGCCATATTCCGTTGGCCAGTCTGGCGTGATCCATCCCTGGCTTGCCAGGGCATCAAACCACGCTTTCAGATCATCTTCCGGCAGGCCAGGCTTGTTGCCGAAGCGCAAATGTTCCGGCAGTTTATCGGCCAGGAAATCACGGACACCCTGCTTGAATGTTTCAAGGTCACTCATGCCGTTCTCCTCAATAGCCGCGCAGCGATGCAAAGCGTCGCTGATGATAAGTCTCATCGCCAAGGGCGAGTTCGGCAGCCTTCAACCGTTTCAGGAACAGGCCGATGTCCAGTTCATCGGTCATGCCCATGCCGCCATGCATCTGAACGCCTTCGGCGGCGATCAGCCGCGCTGTCTTGCTGGCCTGTGCTTTTGCGGCGCTTACGCTCAAGGCCGCGTCCTCGCGCTTCTCATCGATGGCCGAAAGTCCATCGAGCATCAGGCTACGGGAAAATTCCAGCTCGGCGAACATTTCGGCGGCCCGATGCCGCAGGGCCTGAAAGGTGCCGATCTTGACGCCAAATTGCTCGCGTTCTTTCAGATAGGCGATGGTGCACTCGAAAACCTCATCGACCATGCCGAGAATTTCAGCCACCAGCCCCATTGTCGCCTGATCGAGCACATGATCCAGCAGATCGGCACCTCCGAGCAAACGGTCGGCGCTGACTGCAACGGATGAGAAAGTAACACGGGTTGCATTGCGCCCATCCATCATGGTGGTGCGCTGAACGTCAATGCCGTCAGCATCGGTGTCAACCAGGAAGAGCGCCAGCCCATCACGATCGCCAGATGCCCCCGATGTGCGGGCGAGAACAACCATCTGATCTGCTACATGACCGTCGAGTACATATCCCTTTTCGCCAGTGATCGCATAACCATCCCCGGACGAAGCCGCTTCGGTCGCGATAGCGTAGGGATTGAAGCGCCCGGTCTCTTCAAAGGCAAGCGCGACCAGCCGCTCACCCGCCGCGACCGTAGGAAGCACATCCGATTGCACGGCTGCATTCGCTGATAGCCGCACCGCATTGGCGCCAAGTAGCAATGTCGAGAGCAGCGGTTCGGGCGCAAGTACACGGCCCGCTTCCATCAAGACCACCGCAAGTTCCCGGAGGCCCATATCGCTGCCGCCATATTCTTCAGGAAGCATGATCCCCAGCCACCCGAGTTCGGCCATCTGCTTCCACAAGTCTTGCGAGAAACCGGTCGCATCACGCTCGTCACGAAGCTTTCGCATGCGCGTGATCGGGGAATTGTCGGCAAAGAATTTCTGCGCCGATTCCGCAAGCATCTGCTGTTCTTCGTTAAATATCAATGACATTGCAGTCTCTTTCCTCGACAGGGCGTTCAGCCTTAACGCAAATTGGCTGCGGCAAGCAGCAGCATCAGAAAAGGCCTCAAATAGTGGCTGGCCCGGCTTATGGGCGAGGTCAGCCTATCGCCTGAACAAGCATATGGATTTTACGCTAGATGCTTTCGGTCAACCAAAAGTCGGCCGTTGCGCCTCCTTTACGGAGTTCGACCAGAGCCTGATATTCATCGGTTTTATACCACTCGCGGGCCACTTCCATCGAGGGAAACTCGATGATGGTGATCGACATGGGAGTCGGTTTATCGCCTTCCAGCGACTCAATTTTTGTACTGCGTACATGATATTTTGCGCCCACATTGGCGAGCTGGACTTTGACCTTTTTGGAATATTCGGCAAGCCATGAGGGGTCCGTCACTTCCACCAAACCAACTAGATATGCTGACATTTTCTTTTCTCCTTTTCGTTGTTAAAATTCACTCGGATCACGATTGATTCCAGCTCCCGTGCAAGCTTGCCCGCAGCGCCTTTTTGTCGACCTTGCCAACCGCGGTCAGCGGCATTGCATCCAGCAGATGGATGGCCTTGGGCTTCTTGTACCGCGCCAGATTTATCTCGCAGAAATCCAGAATCTCCTTCCGAAGTTCATCCGGTTCGCGCTGCTTCGCCCCGTCGACGAGTTCGACATAGAGATTGACAATTTCACTGCCGGGCCTGGCCGGGTCGGGGCTACCGATCAGAGCGGAAATGGCGATGCAATCAAGAGCAGCCAATTCGTTTTCAACCTCGGTTGAGAACACCTTGAATCCGCTGACGATGATCATGTCCTTGGTGCGGTCGCGAAGATAGATATAGCCGTCTTCGTCCATCACACCAACATCCCCGGTATGCATCCAGCTCCTCCCCTGCCATTCGCGCACGGCATTGGCGGTTTCTTCAGGACGGTTCAGGTAGCCGGCCATCAAACAGGGAGTGGCGGCGATAATCTCTCCTGCCTCACCATAGGGCAGTTCCCTCGTGCCGGTTTCCACATCGACGATACGGACATCGACACCGGGCAAAGGAATACCAACGGCTTCCGCTTTGCATCTCTCGGGCGGGTTGGCGACAATGGCGGGTCCGGTTTCCGTCATTCCGTAGGAGTCGGAAAGGACGTTCCCTCCCAACATGCTTTCTATCCGAACACGGTCACTACCGGTAATTGGCGCCGAGCCCGTCATTGCGAACTTGATCCCGGAAAAATCGATGCTGTCGCTCAATGGATTGTCAGCGATCTGCTGATACAGGGTGGGTACGGCACCGATCCTGGTGGGCGGGTGTTTGATCATCTGCCGGCAGAAATGATCGATGTCCCGTGGATTGGGTATCAGGACAAAATGCGCGCCGTAGCGCAACGATATGGTCAGTTTGACCATACCGGCAACGTGGAACAAAGGCAGCGCGCTCGCTACGGTCTCTTCGCCCAAATCCCACGGACGATAGACCTGGCTGAGCGGAGCATTGAGCATCGCACCCCCCAGCGTAAGCTGAGCGCCTTTGGACGGCCCGGTCGTTCCGCCCGTATATTGTATCAGGAGAATATGGTCGGGCGGCAATTCGACTTGCTGAAACTCGGAGCTGGCTGAGGAGATGATGTCCATAAAAGAATGGCAGTTAACCTTTCCTAGGTCAGGGATATCCGTTTTTTCTGTTTGCAGGAAATCATCCGCAGCCGAGACGATCACGTCGGTCAGGCAGGCAGGCAAATTTTCAAGTACGCCCACGGTCGCCTCCGCCATGCTATCCAGCGAAAACAGAAGCTTAATATTCGCATCTTCTATCTGGCGTGCAAGTTCGGCCGGGGCCAGCATGGCCGAAATGCCCGACACGGTCACACCAAGTTTTGATGCGGCAAGCAATGCGATTACATATTGCGGAATATTGGGCATGTGGATGCCCACCACGTCACCATGGCCGATGCCCAATGTCGCAAGCGCATTGGCTAGCTGGTTGGAAAGCCTGTCCAGCTCCGCATAGCTGATGCTTCGATCATAGTAGGTCAGCGCGATATTGTCCGGCATCGACCGGGCATGAAGCTCGACATGGACACTCAGTGGCCGGTCATCGGCATCGGGCATTTCTACGCCCAGTTCCCGATGAATCGTCTCCCACGGGCCGGGCGAGAGTCCTTTGCTCAAGATTGCCGTCATGCCGAAGCAATCTCCGGCGCCGTTTTTTCTCGATCAGACAATGTCCATTTCTTGCCCGGGACCAACATATATCTGGCTTCCTCTTCCATAACACAGTGATACAATTACTGAGTATTGTGTCAATCAGTTAAATGGCTGGGAGAGGTTGGCGATCTAGCAGGCGTGGGACTATGGTCAGGAAACTCTCTAAACTGGTGCGCGGTTCACTCACCGTTGCCGCATATCCGATTTTGCACTTGCTTCGCTTGCGCCATGATATTGTCGACTAGTTGCTTGCATGTCGGGATATCGTGGACCAGCGCCTGGCTTTGTCCGCTGGACCAGATACCGCCGTCCATATTGCCCTTGCCATAGACTTCTTCGCGCGCACGGGCCCCGGCCATCAGATGCTTGACGTCGTCGAAGCTGGTCGTCGGGTCGCGCTGGATGGTCGCCACCTCTTCCGAAACCGCATTTCGGGCGACGCGCGCCGTATTGCGCAGATTGCGCCCGACCAGCACGGTATCGAGCTCGTTATTTTCAACGATCTTGTTCTTGATATTGGGGTGGATCGCGGCTTCCTGTGTGGCACAAAAGCGCGTGCCCATATTGACCGCATCCGCGCCAAGCGCAAGCGCGGCAATCAGGCCGCGTCCGTCAGCCATACCACCACTGGCGATGATCGGCGTGTCGGGTAGTGCATCGACCGTCGCCGGAAGCAGCACGACGAGCCCCACATCATCCTCGCCCGGGTGGCCGGCACATTCGAAACCGTCGATGCTGATCATGTCGACACCCTTGCGCACAGCCGATTCCGAATGCCGCACGCTGGTGCATTTGTGGATCACCGTGACATCGGCCTCCTTGAAAGCGGGAAGATGGTCGGTCGGTGCACGGCCCGCCGTTTCGACAATTTTCAGGCCGCTTTCGATAATGGCTTCCCGATATTCGTCATAGGGAATGGGATTGATCGAAGGGAGCAATGTCAGATTGACGCCAAAGGGCTTGTCGGTCAGTGCCCGGGTCTTGGCGATTTCTTCTTTCAGTGCCTCTCCGGAGGGGAACATATGCGCGGTGATAAAGCCTAGCGCTCCGGCATTCGCGACTGCAGCGACCAGCTCACCATAGCCAACGCCCGTCATGCCGCCCATCAGAATGGGTGTTTCGATGCCGAATTTTTCGGTAATGCGCGTCTTGATCATGTCATCTCCTGTTGTTGAGGGACAGAATGGGTAATATTATCCGTAATGTCTATGGCGGCGTCGGAGCTTTTCTGGCGCACCGACATGACACCAACGAGTGCCTTCATAAGCCAGCGTGAAAGCGCTCTTTCCAAGTTCATGTATTGCGCGTGCCGACCGCACACCGCAAACCCATGTGGTCAAATAAAAGCGTGGTGACGTTTTCAGCCACCACGCCTGAGTCAGCCAATCCACCGGATTGGCCTGGGAGAGATCAGAATTTTACGCTGAGCGAAACACCACCATTTCGCGGTTCGGTATGGTTGACGTTAAACGCCCCGATGGTCGCCAGGTAGGCCGCATTGTTAAGGTACAGCTTGTCGGTGACATTATTGATAAAACCGCGCAGCTGAAACCGCTCCGAGCTGTCGGTCAGGGCGACCGAGAGATTGGCAGTCGCATAGGAACCCTGAGTGGTTTCAGGATAAGGGAAGAAGCCCAGTTTGAAGCTGTCAGAATAAAACAGATCTCCGCGGAAAGTAACGCTTCCCAAAACCCCGGAGTCGACCGGAATCGTCCATGCTGCACCGGCGTTAAAGGTGAAATTGGGCGTCCGGATGACTTCTTCGCCCGACAGGTCGGTTACCGGCGCGCCGGGTAACGTCTGGTCCGACGAGGACAGGTCAGTATATTTGCTTTCGAGAAAAGTGGCGCCAAAGTTCAGATTCAAATTCTCGATCGGCTCCCAAAACAGTTCTGCCTCAAGCCCGTAAATTTCGGCATCGCCATTCTCGACCAGGGTCGTGTTAGGTGGAATGGTTATCGTTGCCTGCAGATTGCTGTAATCATAAAAGAAGGCAGATGCATTGAATGTCAGGCGACCGTCCGCTGTTTGCGATTTGATGCCCCCTTCAAAGGCCTCGACTTCTTCCGGAGCAAACAGAGAAGGCAAACTCAGCTGGTGACCGCCGGACTTGATGCCTTTCTGCCATTGCGCATAAAAGTTCACATCAGCACTGGCATCATACTGTAACCCTACCTTCGGCAGAAAATCACTGGTGTCCAGACTTCCGGCCGGCGATGGCGCCCCAAAGAACAGGTAATCCTTGTCCTCCCAGTTCATTCTTGCACCAGCAAGTATCCGGAAATTGTCGGTCAGATCAATCGTCACATCTGCGAACACCGCATACGATTGTGTGTTTTCTTCAAGATTGGCGAACTGGAACGTGGTCGGCATTCCAAAAAGTGGGAGCAACGCTGGGTCGAAGGGCACGCCAGAACCAAGCGTCAGGGCCAAAGTATCAAAGGCAAGCCCGCCTAGCAGATTATGTTTCTCATCAAAATAGTAACCACCCACGAGCCAGCTAACCGGACCGGTTTCTCCGAACAGGTTTATTTCCTGACTGAAAGACTCCGAGGTGACTTGGGTATCAACCAGATCTACAAAGAGGACATCAGTGCCATCGGAGTCCTGGGTAGTTGCCGAAGTATGATCGATGTAGCCCGTAGTGCTTCGCAAGGAGACGGAATCGGACAGTTCCCAATTAAGCCTGGCCGACGCGATAGTTGTCTTCAAAAGGCCCTGGTTGGCCGTGTCGGCGTATATTTTGTTCGGTTCAGTTGTGAAATTCGGTGCGGGTGTCCCGGGAGGGGCAAAAGCTTGATAGAAACCGAGCACACCCACCGGCGCCGTGCCCAATCCCAGCCAGACAAAGTCGTCTTCATTTTGTTCGTGTTGAACCGAAAAATCCAGGGTCGCGCTGTCGGACAACTCAAACCTGAAGGCAAGGCGGCCATGATACAGATCTGTACCGCCATATCTATCACCGGTATTGACCACATCGACATAACCGTCCTGCTTCTCAAAACCGCCGCTGACGCGTACCGATACACTGTCACCCAGAGGACCCGACACATAGCCGTTTAGCCTATAGCCATTTCGACTTTCCACAGTCGCGTTGATGCCGCCTTCGAAGGTTGAGGAGGGATCGCGCGATATGAAATTGACGGCACCACCGGTTGCATTGCGACCATATAGCGTGCCTTGCGGCCCCCGAAGTACCTCGGCCCGCTCCAGATCAACCTGGCGCAATGTTGCCATTGTCGAACGGGGAAGAAAAACACCATCGACATAAAGGGCAACCGATGGTTCAGCGACGCCGGAATCGACTGTCGTCCCGATGCCTCTTATGGTCACAAATGTGGAGTTGAGATATCTGCCGTAGGACAGATTGGGCACTTGAGTGGCGAGACCCTCAATGTCATTCAAGCCGCGCTCAGCCAAATCGTCACCGCTAATTGAGGTGATGGAAGCAGGCACATCCTGAATATCTGTAGCGCGCTTGGTGGCGGTTACGATGATGATATTGTGATCATTTTCCGCTGCCGCGTCTTCGCCCCCTGCTTGTGCATGCGCTGCGCTCATCGGCAGAATTGCCGCTGCCGAACCCAACAGGAGGAATTTTGTAAATCCATTTCCTGCACGTGACTTTTCATTTGAAGCTGACACTATAAGCCCTCCCTAAAAAGATTCTGCGACCGAATTATATTCTTTTGTGCGCCGCCTTCCGACCCCTGATACATATTATGTAAATTGTGTCAATTCCTTGAACGACAAATTTTTAAGATTGCCTGGTACAGCAGTCTCTTCTGTCCATAAGTGGCGGTTGTATGGGAGCGTGGCGGCTTGACCAGTCACCACGCTTGGTTCGGCCAATCTCGCGAATTAGCCTGAGAGGTAAAATCTAAATGTCGCGGTGTCATTGCACACTGCACCGCCTTGGTTTGCTTGACCTGAGTGCGTCTTAGAAACGCATGCTTGCCGTTAAGCCCCATTCACGCGGCGGGTGGATGTACGCGAATTCACTACCATCGACTATCGGCGAGGAAAAAATGATCTGGTTCACCGCCTGGTTTCCGCAATTCCGGCACCACAATTCCAAACCAAATCTGTCATCCTCTGTGCTTATACCGACCCGGCCGGTGAACAGGGAATAGGATTTCTGGATACGCGTGGACTCTAGCGCAGCGCTGGCATTGTAAGAGCTGTTAAAATACCATCCGCCGTTCACAAAGCCCTTAAAATTGGAGCCAAGCGATGTGCTATAGGTCGCGTTGACAGACCCGCTATGCTTGGGCGCATTGTTGATTGTCTGTCCATCCAGCTGGTTTCCGCCGAGCAGGAATGGCTCCGTATAAGCCGCATCAGCATAGGTATATTGTGCGCCGATATCAAGACCTTCCACGGGATTTAGGCGTAATTCGGTCTCAAACCCCTTGGTCGTCACTTCTGGTGCCGCCAACACGTTAAAGCTGGTACCGGTGAACTGAAGCACCTGAAAATTCTTGAAGGTTGAATGGAATCCAGTGACGTTAAACGTGCCGCGGTTATCCCAAAATTGGGATCGGAAGCCAAGTTCATAGGTATCAACGGTTTCTACCGGGAAGGTTGGGTCACCAAAAGTTTCGTTGAAACTCATAAATCCATTGGCGACCAAAGCCCGCGGCGTTCCGGCTAGCGCACCTGCCTGGCCGCCAAGAACATCCAGATTGACGCCACCGGATTTATATCCATGGGCATAGCTTGCATAAATGCTCACATTATCGGTAAAACTATATTTCAACGCCGCAGTTCCGGTCAGTTCATTGGCATCTGCATCGGCGACAAAATTCTTCGCACCAGGCAAAATAAACGGGTTGAAAGGACCGAGATTGACGGAGGTAAAGTCTCCGGTGCCGGTTTTCTCCTCTTTGGTATAGCGCAAGCCACCGGAAAGGTTCAACTGATCATTGAAGTCGATGTCCAAATGTCCAAACGCGGCGTAAGTTTGGGCATCCTGCCCCATGAACGCGAGATGGTTATCCCCCGTCGAGAAGCCCAATGGCGGAAAGCCGGGTGCGCCACCTCCAACTAGAAGTGCATTGATAATATCGGCATCAGTGCCAAAATTGAGACCATATATTTGACCAAGATCTTCGTCCGAATAATAGACGCCAAGAATCCAGTTGATTGACTGAGCGATGGAGGCTGCTTCCAGTTCGCCGGAAAATCTGGATTCGAATGAAAGCAGACTTGTCGTTACAGTATTGGGATCGGTGAAGGTAAAATCGATTCCTGTTTGATCGGAATCCTGTGAGCCGCGGGTTTCGAAATCGGTATAGGACAGCGAGTTAAACCAGGTAACGCTGTCACTCAGGTCCCATTCAAAGTCAAACTGGACGCCGAACTCTTCCTGTTTTTCGCGTGTCGGACGATCTCGGGCCGTCAGGAAATCCTCGCGCTGGCTGGCGTCCGGTGCTACTGGCGGCGTGATGCCCGGAAGCAACCCGGCATTCCCAGGTGCAATGAAGCCGCCACCGGGGCCATTGTTGAAAACAACTGCGCCACAGCACGATTCATCGGCGTAAAAATAGGAACCGATCAGCCGAAACTGCATCTCTGGCGTCGGTTCAAACAGAAACTGACTGCGGATGTTAAGACGGTCGCGATCGTTGATGTCGCCCACGCCCGGAACAAGATTCTCGAGGAATCCATCCCGCTTGTTATAGTCCACTGCAATACGCGCGGCCAGCGTGTCATCGGCGAGCGGGGCGTTGGCGATACCGCGAACCTGCACGCGTCCATAATTGCCAACGGTTGCACGGAAAGATGCACTGAAATCATTAAACTCCGGCTTCTTTGTCACAACGCTGATCGCGCCTGCCGTAGTATTCCGACCAAAAAGAGTTCCCTGCGGACCGCGTAAAACCTCGATCCGTTCCACGTCGGCGAAATCACCTAATGACGAACCAGCACGTGGTCGATAGATGCCGTCTACAAAGATCCCGACCGAACCTTCAAAGCCAAGATTGGTACCGGATGTTCCGACTCCACGGATGCGAATGCTTGACTGAAAACCAGTACCTGAACTGGTCGTCATGGAAAGGCCAGGCACGGAAAACTGTAAACTTTCGATATTTGTTACGGCCGCATTGTCCAGCGCGTCTACGCTTAACGCTGTCACAGATAATGGCACATCCTGGAGGGACTGTTCCCGCTTGGTTGCGGTCACGATGATGATATTGTGGTCATTTTCCGCAGCGTCAGATTCGCCTGCTGTTTGCGCATGCGCCGAGCCAACTGGTAGCAAAGCCGCCGCCGATCCCAACAAGATATACTTCAAAAGTGTTCTTCCCGCGCGCGCGCACTTGTTCACTGCTATCATGGCGTCTTCTCCCAAAAACTTTTGCGGCCTTTGCTATTGTTGATAAGCCGCTCCACGACCTTTGATACATATTATGCGTATTGTGTCAATTAAAGGGTGACAAAATATATATTTTGTGCCAAATCCTGTTGCCTATTGGCCACAAGCAGCGGTCGAACAGAAACAGAAACCAGCGCTTTGCGGCAGAATTAGGTTTTTTGGAGAATGCGATGAAGGACATTGACACGATCATCGAAGGCGGGTTCGTAGTTGATGGAACGGGTGGAGCCGGAACCTATGCCGATGTCGGAATCGTGGGCGACGAAATTTCGGAGATTGGAAATTTGCGCGGCCGTCAGGCCAAAGGCAGAATAGACGCAACGGGAAAGATTGTAGCACCCGGCCATATCACCCAGCACACCCATTATGACGCGGCACTGTTCTGGGATCCTTATTGTCTCGATGCAGGGCACAATGGTGTGACCACGGTTGCCAATGCCAATTGCGGCTTCGGATTTGCGCCAGTTCGCGAGAAGGACCGGGAGCGGCTCATGGGCATGATGGAGACAACCGAGCAGATTCCCGTTGCCCATCAGAGGGCAGCTTTGCCCTGGAACTGGGAATCCTTCCCCGAATATCTTGATGAGGTCCGCAGCCTTGCCAAGGGCGTGAACGTCCTGACCTATCTGCCACTTAATCCTCTGCTTGTTTACGTGATGGGGATTGAGGCGGCCAAGAGGCGCAGTCCCAATGCAGAGGAAATGACCGAAATCCATCGTCTGATCAATGAAGCCATGGATGCTGGCGCGATCGGCATCTCGATGTCGGTGATGGGCGCCGAAGGCAATTCCCATGTTGACGTCGACGGCAGCAGTATGCCGACGGATTCCATGGATCATGACGCTATCCTGGAGATATGCCAGGCTCTAGTGGATCGCGGGGAAGGCGTCATCCAGATGCTGCCGCAAATCGTTTATTATGGTGACCGTTCGATTACCCAGCGCGTGGCGATGCTTGTGAAAGGCACCGGCGTCCGGGTGATTCATAACACTTTTCTCACCCATGACATGCTGGAAGACATTGTCTCTTATGACTTGAACTGGCTGGATGAATTGCGGGCAGATGGCTGCGATGTCACGGTCGGCTGCCTGCTCAATCGTGGCTGGGTGGAATGCGGCATCAGGGAGCTTGATTCAGCCAGCGGTCAGCTACCGGCGATCCGGCAAATCGTTGCATGTGGCTCCGATGAAGACGTGATTGAGCTTATCGACGACCCGGGCTTCGTTCGAGAGTTTGAAGAGCAATATGCGAATGCCGGCCCCTTAAGCGGCGCTTCGGGTCTGGAAGGGCAGACCGTGATATCGGTGGGAGACAATCAGGAACTCAAACCCCATTTGGGCAAAACACTGGCAGAGATCGGGGAAAAAACCGGGAAAAGCGCTGTTGAAACAATGCTTGATCTTGGCGTGAAATCCGGATTGCAACTGCAACTGAAATCGCCACCGATTTCGGCAACCGCGCCGGATCAGGCGCTGGAATATCTCGCTCACGCCGGTGTTGTTGGTGGCGGCTCGGACGGCGGCGCACATACAAAGGCCTTTGGCATGGGGCATTATGCAACAGATTTGTTGATCTGGCTCGTGCGGGATGAGAAGCGGATGACGCTGGAAGACATGCATTTTCAGTTGAGCCTGAAGAGTGCCAAATCACTCAAGATCAAGGACCGCGGCGCGCTATTGCCGGGCTTCAAGGCGGACATATTGATCTATGAACTCGACAAACTGCATCTTGACATGAGCCAGTATGAAATCGTGCATGACATGCCCGGAGGCGACTGGCGGCGACAGGCCAAGGCGGGCGGCTATGATTATATCATCGTCAATGGCGAGATCACCCATCAGGGTGACGAGCCGACCGGCAAGACACCAGGGGCATTTGGTGGTGCACCATCGGAAGCAGATGACCATTATGCCGTTGCCGCCGAATAACTCGTAATCCCTTTTCCCCGCATGGTCGTTGCGCTATCGTTCGACCAAAGGGGAAAAGCATGCTGCAAGAAGCCAAAGATATGAATTTAAAATCCGAAGACAGCGGTGACGCCAAACAAAATGTCTGCGAAGCGGCCATACGCTGTTTCAAGCAATATGGCCCGCAGCGCACATCCATGGCGGATATCGCCGAGGAGGCCGGTATATCGCGCAAGACGCTCTACCGGATTTTTGACGATCGCCCCGCCCTTATCGAATATATCCTTCAACAACGCATGATTACACTTGGTGACAAAGTCCGGAAGAAGCTGTCCGGTATTAACGACTTTGAAAAGGCTATCGTGGAAGGTTCGATCTATTCACTTCGTGTCAGCAGAGAAGATAATCTGTTCAACGAGATCATAAAGAGAGATACCAATCACCGGATAGAACTTTTTCTGTTCGGACCCCGTGACCAGATCAAAACCGCTATCGTCGACCTATGGTCAGGCGTTATTCGTGCCGGGCGCAAACAGGCTCTTGTGCGTTCCGATCTCTCCGATGAAAGAATCGTGGAACTGTTAGCCAATGTCCATTCCTTACTGCTCATACGCGATGACTATGACGAAGCAGACCAACGAAAATTTCTGAATGATTTTTTGTTGCCTGCTATGAAGCCCCAGTGAACCAGGCGGTACAATTCCGAATTTTCGAGAATGAGCCTCATGCGTTCAGTTTCATGAATAGGTCAGGCCCACTTGCACCCATCTCCGTCGATAACATTTGAATGTTGGAACGATAGCATCAGAGTAACTCGAGAAATGCTTCACGAAGACCTGCAACCTGCGTTGGTCTATTGGCGAATGAAGTTTACCGGTTATCTATGTCAACGTGAATGGACCACCAAGTTGGCACAAAAGATATTGATGTCGACATTTTCACGGACAGCTCCTGAATCCGTTTCGATCGAAGAAAAATACCTGCCAACGACTGATGGTGAAGCAACAATACGGGTCAAAATTTACCGTCCCAAATCTGCCGTTGGCAGCGACGAGAAGTTGCCACCCATGTTGTACACCCATGGCGGTGGTTACATTCTGGGCAGCCCGGACCCGCTCGACGCGCATATCGCAAAATACATCGAATGCAGACCCTGCGTAGTTGTTGCCCCGGCCTATCGAACCGCGTTCATCAAACCCTATCCCGCAGCATTTGACGATTGCTATATGACGTTAGTGTGGATGCGCGACAATGCCGAGAGCCTGGGTATCGATGCCAGCAAGTTTATGATCGCTGGGCACAGCGCAGGCGGCGGGCTTACCGCGGCGGTTACTCTCAAAGCCCGGGATACCAATGACGTAAGCGTAGCGTTTCAAATGCCATTCTATCCAATGATTGACGATCGGCAGCCGCACGACAAAGAACGTTTTATTGATGTGGTGGGCTGGGACAGCAAAACCAATGCGTTTGGCTGGGGGAGTTACCTAAAGGAGCTGCACGAAAGAAATGCAGAGATACCTGCCTATGCGGCTCCGGCAAGAAACGCTGACTATAGCGATTTTCCGCCAACGATCACCTCGATTGGTGAATATGAGGCCTTTTACTGGGAAACTCTTAGATATGTCGAAGAACTAAAACAGGCGGGTGTGGAGGTAGCTTTTAAGCTGTTCAAAAAGAGCGCTCATGCCCCGGACTTCTCCGTTCCAGGCTCTCGGTTAGCACGGGAATACAGTGCCTTTGAATTTGAAAACTATACGGATTTCTATGATCGATATCTTGTACAATAAATCCCCAGACTTCTTGTAACCCAGCTGAAGCATTGAGGTCCTGGCGAGCCAAACCAATTCGTGTTTGTCACTCGCTCACCAAGAGGGTCTGGCTTCAGGCAAATAGAAATACAAAGGCTTCCAACAATGCGATTTGACCAATGAACCAACCTCTAGACATTGCCATTATCGGCGACCTCTGCGCAGATGATGATTATTTTCACGACGTTCAACCGGCGTCCAATTTTAGTGAAACCAATCTATTCTACTACGCGGGAAAATCCGCTTCCGGCAAAACCGTGGGCGGGATTATTCGCGTCGCCAATCGATCCAATCAGGGCTATGCTGAAGCCTCGGTGCTTTACTTTCCCGGCGATGGTTCGGCACTGTTCAACTACGAACGCCCCGAAATTTCCGATAATAAATCCTGGCGTGTATCGGGTTGGGAACTGGACGTCATCACGCCCGGCGGAGTCGAGTTTCGATCCGCTTATGACGGCGACGCGCTGCATCTCAAAGACCCGCATCTTCTGGCAACGCCCAAACGCGCCTATCAAGAGCCCCGTCGGAAACTGGCGCTGGAGTTTACTCATTTCGGCAAGTCGCCGATGGCTGAATTCAAGTACAAGAAAGACAATATGGATCCTTGCATGCAGGCCATCTCCGACACCAAGGGCCTGCACCAGCTCACGTCTTTTTCCGGTTCGGTCGCGATTGGCGAAAACACTGCCGAGCATGTCGAGGGTTTTGGCTGGCGGGATCACAATTGGGGTCCACGCAATTGGCAGGCCTTTCCGAGACACGCATTTTACACCGCGAATTTCGGACAAGAGCGCGGCTTCGTGCTGTTCCAGACCGAGGGCGGAATGGGCTATTTCATGCATGAAGGACCGGACAGGCTCTATGAAATCACCGATTTGAACATGGTCACCACCTATAAGGAAGATGACCGGGAGCCCGCATCAATGCGCGCGGAAATCACGCTGGAAAATGGCGCGACACATGTGGTTGAAGGTCAACAGACCGACTTTATTCCCCTTCGAAATCGCCGCGATGACATGACCACCCACCTGGGTTACTCGCTGTGGAATTACCAGCTGGACGGCACATATGACGGTAATGGTATCGCTGAGCATATGTCGCAGAGCAAAGCCTGAGGCAGATTCTGGTTACAACTTTTGCGAGCATTGTCGGTGCAGATCAATTCACGAGCGTTGATTGTTGTCACCACTTTGCGTCGATCCATCTCAAATGCATGAATCTGCTTGCCCACCGGACTCTCGCAGAGGCAGCTACCGCATCGAGAATTTGATCGGCAGCGACTTGAGACCGGTCACAAAGGCCGCCCGAACAAAGGTTGGATCACCATTTAGTTCGATCTTGTCGAGACGGGGCAGCAGCTCGTTGAAGAAACTGGCGATCTCAATTCTGGCAAGGTTCATGCCCAGACAGAGATGCGGACCGGCGCCAAATGCCAGGTGAGGATTGGGCTTGCGCTCAATATTGAACGTGAATGGATCATCATACACCTTTTCATCACGGCAGGCCGATGAAAACAGGACAGCGACCTGTTCCCCCTTGCGAATTTTTTTTCCGCCAATTTCGATATCTTCGGTCGCGGTTCTGAAGAAATGCTTTACCGGCGATACCCAGCGGAAAAACTCCTCGATAGCCATTGGCATCAGCTTGGGATTATCTTTCAATTTCTGCAGCTGATCGGGATGGCGTATGAGTTCCAGCAAGCCGCCCGCGGTAGTTGCGCTGGTCGTATCATGCCCGGCGGTCGCGACGATCAGGAAGTAGCCCATGATTTCCATGTCGGGCAGCAGTTCACCGTCCACCCTGGCGTTGGCCAGCGCCGTGGCCAGATCGTCACGTGGATTTTTCCTGCGATCTTCAATAATGGGAGCGAAAACCTTTTGGAATTCCATCAAGGTAGTGGCCATGCGGGCCATGAACTCTTCATCCATGTTGGCCACTTCATCATCAGATCCACCGAAATTCTGTTGAGTCAGTTTCAGGATGACTGGGTCGAGCTCCTCCGGCAGACCTGTCATCGAATTGATGACGCGAAGAGGATAGAGAAAAGCCACATCATTTGCGAAATCGCACTCTGGCTGAAGTGATGCCATGCGATCGACAAAGGATTTTGAAATGGTGTCAATGCTACCCCTGAAATCTTTGATGTGGTTGATCCTGAACCATTCCTGCGTAATTGCCCGGCGGGAGCGATGACGATCTCCGTCCATTTGAATGAGCGTGTCCATTGGCCCCGTATCCCGGCCAAACAACTCCAGGTTTTTCTGCTCCTGTTCAATGGTCATCAACGCTGGCCGCGGTCCAGCAAGGAATTTGTCCGGATTGTTTTCGACAAATTTCACGTCCTCGGCACGGGATGCCAACCAGATCGGGCGCACACCGTCCGGCTCAACCCAGATCACCGGTTCTTCTTTGCGGACCTGGGTCATGATCTCATGCACTTCTTCCGGATCAGCATATGTATCTGGCAGAAGCAATTGAGCAGCACGTTTTGACAGTTCCATTTTTCGGTCCCTTATTAGACAATCGGATATTCGACACAATTCACAGAATATGTATCATGCCATACAGCTATTACAAGATTAAAAGCTGGCGCCGCTCCTCTGTTCCTTCTCCCCACGGGCCATAGCGGTGCCATTGGTAATACCGCGAATGAAGAGCGCCGCTGGTGCCAGAATGAGCAACAGAATGATCCACGCCCACTGATAGCTACCCGTCATGTCATAAACCGATGCGGCCACCACTGCGCCCAGCGATGCGGGAAGCATGATCAGGACTAACAGCCCGTTCATCCGCCCGAATGAAGCGGGTCCAAAAACGTCTGCCACGATCACGCCCATCAGCGGCAGCACACCGCCCATTCCGGTGCCGAGAACGATCACAGCGACAAGGAGCGTAAATTCGCTAATCTCGAAAAACGCCAATATCGCGACCGAGGAAGCGATCAACATCAGGACAACAGTGAGAACATTCTTGTACTGGAACCGGTCGGCCAGATAGCCGAACCCGAGCTTGGAGAAGATCATTACCAGCGCCATGACCGAGATGAACCAGGAGACCGTCGATGGGTTCATTCCGAAGTCCTCGCCCATCGGGGCCAAATTCTGCTGAACCGCAATGAAGGCGAAATAAAGCGACAGGAAACTGATACCGATAGCCCAGAAGGCTCCCGACTTCAGTACATCCGGGGTTGTCCAATCCGGTCTGCTTTGCACTTCGATCGCACCGGCTGCACCGTTCTTCGCTCCCTCATGCACGGTCCCGGCTTCGTCCGGAGGATTGAACACGACCAGTGCTGCGAGACTGATGGTCGCCAGTGACATTACCGCCAGCACCAAATTCGCATCACGCCAACCATATGCCAGCTAGAGATAGGCGACGACAGGCGGCAGGATCAACCCGCCCAACGAGGTACCGATCGTGCTGATCCCCATCGCCATGCCGCGGCGTCTGTCAAACCATCTGGCCACGAGAGCGACTGCCGGGATGGTGCCACCCAACACCATCCCGACCACCATCAACACGCCGTAGATGGCAAGAATTTGCCAGAAGCTGCTCACAATAGCCGAAAGCGCCAGCGCGCCAGCGAAACTGGCTGCGGAGATCAGCATAAGATAGCGGATCGGGAATTTGTCGAGCGCCCGGCCAGCAAAGGGCGAGAACAGCGCCGAGGCCATCTGCAAAACCATGAATGCCGTCATTGCCTGTGCCCGGGTGACGCCAAAATCTTCGGTCCAGTGGGCAATCCAGAAAGTGAAACTGTAGAGTGCAATACCGACAATAATCGCCTGCGCAGCGATGCCCGCAGCCACGATGTTCCAGCCGTAATACCATGGAGCCTTCAGCAGCGGGTTCATCGCAAGCTTGGGTGCTTCGACACCTAGATCGCTCCTGCATCGCGGGCATGGTCGAAGGCCGCGTCGGCCAGACTGATCAAATTCTGTGTCATCAGTTCCGGATCGGCGTCCGGATCGTTTGCGCTACCGCTTTTGACCCGCTCGATCACTCCCTGCATAATCCCGGCAAAGCGGAACAGAATAAATGCTTTGTAGAAAGACGGATTTTCGATGTCCCCACGTCCAACCCGTTCGCAATACATTTCGATATAACGATCGAACGTCGGAATGCCGTGGCGTTCACAGTCCAGATCGGCGAAACTGCGCTCACGGGCGCTCGCCGAAGCCGGAATGTAATAAGCCATGCCATTGTAAAACAGGTCCACAAGCGGGTGACCGATAGTGCTGAGTTCCCAGTCAAGTGCGACGGCCAACCTCGGTTTGCTGGGGTGAAACAGCAGATTGTGAATCGAATAATCGCCGTGCATCAGGCAGACGGAATCATCATCGGGAATGGCACCGGGTAGCCAGTCAATCAGCTTCCTGATCTGTGGCAAGACAGGTGTGGTAGATCGCTCAAACTGCTTGGTCCAGAGCCCAATCTGGCGGCCAATAAAGCCCCCGTGTCGGCCAAAATCTTCTAGCCCCAGGGCTTTGTAATCCAACTGATGCAGTTTTGCGAGATTGTCGCACATCGATTCAAAAACCGCGCCGCGCTCTGCACGGGACAGTTCGGGCATATGGAAATCCCAAAATACCCGCCCTTCGACATATTCCATGATGTAGAAAGCTGTACCCAGAACATCATCATCTTCGCATAATGCAAATGCTTTGGGCACAGGAAAATCCGTGTCACCCAAGGCCTTGATCACACGATATTCGCGATCAACCGCATGTGCTGATTTCACCAGTAATCCCGGCGGTTTCCGGCGCAGTACATATGCGCCGCTTGGCGTTTCCAGCTTGTAAGTCGGATTGGACTGACCACCGGCAAACTGGCTGATTTTCAGCGTACCGGCGAAGCCTTCCACATGATCCAGCATGAAGCCAGTCAGCCGCTCCTCATCAAGGCTATGCCTGTCTGAACCGGTCATCTTGCGCCCTCAAGATGATGTTGAAAGCATATCGACTTGTCACTGGCGACGGCTGGACATTTCGCGAAACAGGCGGGTCCTTTTTTGGTATTGATTGCGCGCATTTTGGACAACTCCGGCTTACGCTGTTTTTTCAGTTTGACGGGAGCGTTCAAAAGTGAAGCCTATATAGCCTTCATCCGCCACATGCTGCAATTGATCATAAAAGCGAACACCGTTAAGATGTCCGAGAAATTGCTTGGGCTTGCCCGGAATGTTCGCGCCGGAATACCATGATTCTGTTTCCGGATAGAGCGTCGCCGCTGCCATTCCGTCAACCTCCTTTCCCCAACTTTCCGCCGCTTCCCTGGTACAATCAACAACGCCAAGATCATTGGCTGCCATATGCTTCATACAATTTGCGATCCAATCGACGGTCTGCTCCGTCCCGAGCGGAATGGTGAAGAATACGCCGGGCGAACCAGGCCCGTGAATGGAGAACAGGTTGGGGAAATCCGGAATGGATATGCCGAAATAGGTTTCGTAACGCCCTTGCCATTTCTGCTTCAGACTCACCCCGTCGCGGCCCTTTGGATTGAGCTTGAGGATTGATCCGGAAACGGCATCGAAGCCGGTTGCCAGAACCAGAACGTCGATCGGGTATTCTTCTTTTGCGGTGTGCAGACTGGTCTCGGTAAAACGCTCGATCGGGTCTTCGCTAATATCGACCAGAGTCACATTGTCCCGGTTGAATGTCTCATAATAGCCGTTGTCGAGAATGAGGCGTTTGGTGCCAAACAGATATTTGGGAGACAGCTTTTCCGCGATTTGCGGGTCTTTTACAATCTCGGCGATCTTGCTGCAAACAAAGGCACCAATTTCTTCATTGAGATCTTTCTTGACCATAACGCCTTTAAAGCTCTGGAGAGCCAGGGCGAAACCTCCCTGCTCCCAGAGCTGTTCGTAGATCGCGTGCCGCTCTTCAGCCGTATAGTCTCCAGACTTTCTGCTACCCATTTCGAACGGGAAACCGGCAGGATTCTTGCGCATCGTTTCGCGTATATCCTCCCACTCGGCACGTAGTTCCGTCAACTCTTCTTTTGAAATCGGCCGGTTGCGCGCAGGCATGGTATATTGGGCGGTGCGCTGAAACACGGTGACATGATCAGCTTCCCTGGCGATTTCTGGAATGACCTGAATTCCTGAAGAACCCGTGCCGATCACGCCGACCCGTTTGCCCTTGAAGGATACTTTTTCGTGGGGCCAGCGACCCGTATGATAACATTCACCGGCAAAGTCCTTGATGCCAGGATAGGCGGGCATATTTGCTACGAAGAGCACACCCAGACCGCAGATTAAAAATTGTGCCGAAGCTGTTTCGCCATCTTCGGTTTCAATGGTCCAGCGCTGCGTCTCTTCGTCAAAGCGAGCATCCTTGATCCAGGTATTGAACTGGATATCCTTTTTCAGGTCAAAACGCTCTGCGACATGCTCAAGATAGGAGAGAATTTCGGGGCCACCCGACTGGGTCTCGGACCAGTCCCATTCTTCGGCTAGCTCCCTTGAAAACATATAGCCGTAATAAGGTGTGCTTGGTCCATCCACGCGCGCACCGGGATAGCGATTGTACCACCAGGTGCCCCCTACCCCGCCCGCAGCGTCGAAGGCGCGAACATTAAGCCCTTCCTGATCGCGAAGCTTGTGCAGCGCATACAAACCGGAGAAGCCAGCACCGATGATTATGGCGTCATAGACGGGTGTGTCGTTTGCCGCGTTGGTCATTATCGTCCCTCAAAAGTTGGATGTTGCTTGTTCAAGAATGCTTGCACCGCATTCTTGTGATCATCTGTATCGAACGAGCGGATCATGTTCGCAGATTCTAGGTCGAGGACCTCACTCAATGTTGCCGAGTGTGAAGCGATCAGATTCTGCTTCATAAGGCCGACAGCGACAGTTGGTAAATCCGCCAGCCGCTGGGCAAAGGCTCGAGCAGCCTCTTTGAACTCGGCGGCAGGTGCGAATTTGGTTACCAGTCCGATGTCGCGCGCCTCTTGTCCGGTCAGGACATCTGAAAGGTACATCAGCTCATAGGCTTTTGCGGGGCCAACGATACGCGGCAGGAAGTAGGACAGGCCGCTGTCTCCACATGCCCCGATCTTGACGAAGGCCGTTGTCAGTTTTGCCGTGTCCAAACTAAACCGCATATCGCAAGCGAGTGCGAATACGAGGCCGGCGCCTGCCGCTGCACCGTTGATAAGCGCAACCGTAGGCTTTGGCATTTCGTGCAAAAGCTCCACCACTTCGGTACCTTTGCGCAAAAGCTCAACGCGTTCTTCAAGCGGGATTTCGCTAGCCTGAAAAGACTGCATGCCTTCCATGTCGCCGCCGGCAGAAAACGCTTTGCCTGCACCGGTAAGCGCTACGCATCGAACAGCAGGGTCTTTAGCAGCCCGCCTCACTGCATCCGTGAATGCACTAGCAAGCATCTCCGTCATCGCATTCTGACGTTCGGGCCGGTTGAAGGTCAGCGTCAATACGCCATTATCGAGGGATTCGAGCAATTCACTCATAAAAATCCTCCTTTACAGCCCTAGCGCTACGGCAGCGCGCTCGGTCTGGCCGGCGGTATCGCCATAGGACAGGCAGAATGCGCGCGCGCGCCGGGTGAACAATTGAAGATCATATTCCATCGTGTAACCGATCGCACCGTGCACTGCGTGGGCGGCATGGATCATTTCGACGATCACCTCGTTCGCGAACACCTTCGTCGCGGCCACTTCAAGGGCGGCATCCTCACCGCTATCGAGCAACCAGCCCGTCTCTGCGGCCAGCAGCCGGCAGGCATCGGTGTGGATCCGCATGTTGGCCAGCGGGTGAGCCACCGCCTGAAAACTGCCGATCTTCACGCCGAATTGTTCGCGCGTTGATGTATATTCTGATCCGATCAGAACCATTTTTTCGCAATTCCCAACCGCTTCTGCTGTGGCAAGGATGGTGGCGGCATCCAGCGCCGCATCAATAGCGCGTTGTGCCTCCGCTCCCCGGGCAAAGACATGGTCTGCCGAAACAGTCACATCTGCCAGTTCGACCCGAAACAGCGGATCACCGCCCAAAGTCTGGTGTCGTTTGACCGTAACGCCATCGGCATCACTCTCAACGCCGGCAAGCACAAGTTCGCCGTCAGATGTGGATAGCGAAACGAGCAACAGCGACGCTGCCGAAGCAAAGGGCACCATGATCTTGGTGCCTGACACTGTGCCGCCAGCGGCCGTTTCCTTGAACAGGCTGGTCGGAGCGGAACGCTCATCCCGGCCGCCGGGTTCCGCCAGCGCCTGTGTGATGATCGTATCGCTGGTCGCCAGGCTGCCCAAAAGCGCATGTGTCGCCTCGTTCTGTTCGACCTTTTGCAAGGCGGTGGCAGCAAAACCTGCGGTCACAACCAGTGGCGTCGAGGCCGCTGCGCGGCCCAGCTCTTCGGCCAACACGCACAATTCCAGATTGCCACAACCGCCGCCTCCAACTTCTTCCGGAAGCGCAGCGCCGGTCCAGCCCAGCTCGGCCATCTGTTTCCAAATTTCTCTTGAAAAGCCGTCTGCGCTGGCCTCTGCCGCGCGCGCTTTTTCGGGTGGAAAGGAGTTTTCCAACAGGCGCCGCGCACCTTCCTGGATCATTGATTGGGTTTCGTTGAGTTGAAAGTCCATGATACGCTCCTAGCGAGGCAGGCCGAGGCCGCGTTGACTGATGATATTGCGCTGGATCTCGTTCGATCCCATCGCAATCACATGCGGGATGGAGTGCACCCAATGGTGATTCAAAAGGCCACCGAGCGGCGATGCTTCATCCTCCATAGCGAGCTGGCCTTTCGCTCCGAGAATATCGAGGCCGACATTGCCCATCATGACGTTGAATTCGGCTGCGAAGACCTTGTTGACGGCGGGATAGACCGGATTGTTGTCGCCTGCGTCCATGGCCGAAACCACGCGGTAGCATAGCAGCCTGGCTGCCCGATAGCGTGCATAAAGCCGGACCAGTCCCGAGCGGACCGATGCCTTTTCGGCGAGCGGCCGGCCATTCTCGTCTCTGGTCTCTTTCACATATGCAAGCAGCTTGTCCATGAGCAGCTTGGCGCGCATGAAAACAGCAGCACCGACACGCTCATAGGCAAGGGCAGCGATTGCGACCTGCCAGCCCTCGCCTTGCGGCCCCAGCAAACAGTCATGAGGCACGATGGCATCGTCGAAAAAGACTTCATTGAATTCCTTCTGCCCGCCCATCGAGTCGATCGGGCGAACGGTGACGCCTGGCGTTTTCATATCGACCAGCAGCATCGTCAGTCCCTGATGTTTTCGATCGGTTTTCTCCGAGCGGCAGAGCAGCAGGCACCAATCAGCGGCGGTCGCATAGCTCGTCCAGATTTTCTGACCGTTCACGACGAAACCTTCTTCGGTTTCGGTCGCTCTGGTCGTGAGAGAGGCCAGATCGGAACCGGCACCCGGCTCCGAGAAACCCTGACACCAAATCACTTCACCCGCCGCCATCGGTTTCAGAAAGCGCTCCTGTTGTTCGGGCGTGCCGAATTCCATGATCATCGGGCCAATATAGTTGAGGCTCATATATTGGGGACCGCGGGGTTCACCGTTGGCCCACATCTCCTCGCGCACAACCATCTGGTTCCAGACGCCAGCATCAGCACCGCCATATTCGCTCGGCCAGGCGTTTGTCAGCCAGTCCCGCTCTGCCAGTTTCATGCAAAATTCCCGTGTGAACGGAAAGATGCGGTCATCGTCCCTGAAAAAATCGACCCACCAATCCGGCAGCTCCTGTTCAATGAACGCCCTCAATTCTTCACGAAATTTTTCGGCCTCGGCCGGAAATTCAAATTCCATCAAGTCTCTCCAAAGCTATATTCTGTTCTAGTCGGTTCATTTTGCAATTTGACCGATCATCGCCCGCGTCATCAGGTTCGCGATGTCCATGACCTCGGCCCGATCCGAACCAATTGCCTCAAATGTATCGATGTGACTGAGGCCCAGTAACAACGCGTGAATGATCAGCATTGCGGACTCGGGTGAAACGGCACCCCCCGACGCGCGATCCCTGAGCGTCTCAAGCGTTTCAGCATGCCACTCGGCGAGCAGGTCAGCCATTAACTTGGACCGCGTCGCGGACAGATGCACTTCTATGTTCAGCATCCGGGCGTTCTTGTTCTCAGGTGCCATAAGGACTTGCACGGTCTCATTGACGAAGGTCGACAGATCCGGTGCCTCGGCAGCAAATTCGAACAGATGCAAGGACCGTGTTGCCGAACGGCACGCTTTGACAAGCAGGTCCTCGCGGCCGTTAAAATGGCTGTAGATTGCACCTTTGGTGACCCCGGCGCGCTTGGCGATGTCATCGAGTTTTGCGCCGTTCAACCCTTGCTCTGCAAAGGCAGCTGCGGCTGCTTCTAGCAGCGCCTTCCGGGTCTCCTTGCTCTCTTCAGCGGTTCGTCGTCCCAATCGCTTCGCTGGAACAACAGCCAGGCCAGCTGCATCCGACGCATTGTCGCCTGCCCCCCCTGCTTGCTGTTTCAACTTTTCCATTGCAGTTCCGATTCTTTTAGATACCATATGGTTAGTATGTAAAAATCTCGATTGCAACGGAATTGACAAAAGCTCGATATATTTTGGAAGGTGACAACATGAAAATGAACCCTCGCGACTTTCTGAAACTGCTCAAAACCAGCAAGGAAAGCCAGGAACAGAATTTGTCGATCGATGAAAAACGTTCCGAGATGGAGGAAGTCTGCGCAAGATTTCCGAGAACAGAAATCGTTTCAATCCATCCTACCGAGCTTGGCGGCGTCCCGTGCAGTCGGCAGAATCCGACGACTGAATCAACGTCTCATATCCTCTATTTTCACGGTGGCGGTTACATCATGGGGAATCCCGAAACGCATCTGGGAGTTACAACCGCGATCGCCAAATTGTCGGGCGCGACAGTATGGAGCGTTGATTACCGGCTGGCCCCGGAGAATCCGTTCCCGGCCGCCATCGAAGATGCGGTATCTGCCTATCGCGGCTTACTCGAGCTATCCCCTTCCCCCGATCGCATTGTCATTGCCGGAGATAGCGCCGGCGGGGGCCTGACAGTCGCTTCGATGTTGAAAGCAAAATCTCTGGGTCTTCCCATGCCCGCTGGTTTGGTAATGTTGTCCCCCTTTGCAGATCTCGCTTTGTCTGGATGGAGCCATAGTGTTTCGAAAGAGAGGGATTTCATGGCCGACCCCGAAACCCTAGCAGAAATGGCGGGATCCTATGCGAGCAGCGAGGATGGCTCAAATGAACTAATTTCACCGATCTATGGTGATTTGGCGGGACTGCCGCCAATGCTCATCCATGTGGGATCAGAAGAGGTATTGCTGTCAGACAGTATCACCCTGGCTGAAAAAGCCGGCGCCGCACGCGTACCGGTTGAGCTGAAAATATGGCCAGAAATGCCGCATGTTTTTCAGCTATATGCCAAATTTCTCGAAGCTGGAGATAAATCCATCGAAGAAATATCAAACTGGATAGCCGCACAATTCGACTAGATCGAGAACCGTCCATTTGCTGCGGTCGACTTGCTCTGCGCCCTGTCTAGTCGAACCAGTCTTCCGCCTTGTGATCGTGGATAAGGTCAACGGCGCCGTTCACCATTTTCAGAAACATCTCATCGCCGCGCGCTGTTCGCTCGACAAAGGTCGAGGAATGAAACGCGGTCTGAAATAACTGATATGCACCCAGGACATAATGCGCTTTCAGTTTCTCCATGTCATAGGGGCCGGCGCCCAGTTTTTCGAGTTCGCTCGCATAGAGGTCGAGCAGTTCCGCCTCATGCTGACGACGAATTTCGGGGGTTAGTGCACCGGCGACACAATAGCCCACATCCGTTGCAGCAGGCCCGCAGCTCACCGATTGCCAATCAACCACAGACAAAGGCTTTCCCCCTTCGGGCGTAGCGAATAGCATATTGTCAGGCCGGAAGTCCGCATGGAGCAGGCATTGTTTTTCCGATTTCAAGCTCCGGAATTTTGCAAAATTTCCGCTGACGGCTTCGCCCAGATGTTTCGCACTCGTAGATAGCCGATCCTCGTAAAGGTTCAGAAAAAGTGCCCAGACTCCGGGCATGGTGGCCGGATCAAAAACGGCCTTGGTTTGCGGCGTTTCTTCCATCCAGCTGAGGTCATCAAGCGTTTCATCCATCCAGAACGCAGAATGCAGCTTGGCTGCTTCCTTTATGATGGTCTTCATTTCCGCCAGGGAAACGCCTTCTATCTGGTCGCCCTGAATGGCGGGTGCAGCGTCACTCATCAACAAGATGAAGTCGTGCGTTTCCTCATCGATATCGGCGAAATAACAATCCGGCGTGGTTATCCGCGCTTTGGGTTGAAGCTGTTGGTAGAATTTCACCTCCCGTTTGTAGATGCCAAATTCCACACCCGCTTTGCGACTATCCTCCGCATCCGCCGGGAATTTTCCAACCATCGATCTGGGCGCATCGGGTGTCTCCGTTTGATATTCCAGAGTAAAGCGCACACAGTCGCCGACCTGACCCGTCCCGACGGGCGATTTTTCCACATGCGCAATTTTTGCGTCGAATCCGTTCATGGCAAGAATGCTGTTCAAATATTCAGCGTCAATATCTCGCCAATTTCTGACATCTGGTTTCATGGTGGACGGTCTTTCCTTCATAGTGCGGTAAATTCAATCATTTACAGCTGTTGCATTGGCACCAGCTGCAGCGAAAGGATCAGGCGGCAATTATCTGTCTGCCAAGAGCAATGCTATCGATCATGGCTTTGCCCTGGAATCTGTTGCTCCGTCGAAAATACCGGTGAGCCCGTAGGGCGCATAGGATCCTATGCACACATGTTCGAGGGCACCTATACCTTCCCGGCTGCCATCGCTCACGCGGACCACTTGCTGCATATGCAGATTATGGGGGTCCTGAGGATCCAGCGTTCGGGGATCAAATGATTCACTGCCAATTTGGAGTTCCCCGTGCCATGTGCCCTGCTTCCAGACCGGGTGCAAATAGCCCAAGCCTTTCATATTGAATCCAAGGATCGGTTCAAATGTGATTGTCCGCACATTGCCCTGCAAATCAATCAAGTCGATTTCCGCGGTCTCGATCATTCTTGTACCGGGAACATATTTCAGGCGATGAGCAGCCCTGGCCATGTGCTCCACGTTGCTATCCTCTGTTCCGGGAACATCCTCTTCACTCCGGTAGGTTGGAATAACCATACCCTCATTATGAAGGCTCTCGCCCTCGGGACCGTCGAAAAATATGGCATGACTGGCATGGTCATCCCAGAAAAGAGGCGCCCACAGGAAAAAAGCATTGGGCGGAGAAAGCGCCGGCGCACCTCCCGATTCCGGTTCACCAACCCCGCGCACGCCCCAGGATCGGTCCTTGGTTCCGCGACACCGGGCTTCGTCCACAATGATATTGCCATCGGGATGACGAATTTGGCCGGACCAGCGGCCAAACTGGTCAAAACGCGTGGCGTCCATGATGCGGCGAGCGCCTTCCCATAAAGTCTGCCGTTTTTCCTGCACGGGGGATGTTCGGGTGGAGAATATGAGATCACAGCTGATGCCGGTCTCGTTGTCCGCAATGATCACCCGGGTTCGACGCATTGGCTCCAGAATCTCGATGCTAAACGGGCCTACCTGCATCCGGGTGCGCTCGAGCGGCGCCCGGCAGGAGGCAAAAAAGCAATGTTGCTTGCCATCCTTTTCCACCACGCTGAAGGCACAGTCGAGAATGCCGCGATGAGGATATATCGCCATACCGATGCCAAAATACCATTCTCCATCCACCGAATAGCCATTGAACCAGGTGCGGTCGTAAAAATTACGGTCCGTCGTGGCAGGGTGTGCCAAGGGTTCCGGCGTCTGGTGAACGGGAAAATCATCAAGCAGGTTCAGCATCAAATAGCTCCTTAAAGGGCTTCAAAATTTCCGCAGCGGTCTAATTCGCGCTTCGCTTGTAGCGTCTCCAAATAAAAGTCGCCGATGCGGCTATCGCAATGATTGTAGTCGCCAAAAAGATCAGGCCACTTTCCATACCATGATCGTGCGGCAAGGGCGTTTCATGTGCGAGGGCCGGTGAGCTGGATAAGGTCAGCAAAGCAAGGCAGAATGTGGTTTTGAATGTACTCATAAATCGGTTCCTGAAGTTTAAGACCGCCGCTTACGGCAATCAGTGATGGTGGTGGTGGTGAGAAACGGCCGGCAATGTCGCTCGGATCGGTTCCGCAATTGCTTCAACGAGGCGTGAGGGCGATGTCCCGGCCTGTAGATGTTCGATGATGACGGGCAGCGCGAGTTCAACCTCGTGGGTCGGGCCCGGCAGGGAGATTATGGTCGACCAGCCGAGGCTGGCGACGCAGACGCGCACCGAATCTTTCACATGTCGCCCGGTGCCTTTCTTATACTGGGCCAGAACGGCAGTGGACAGGTCCGGATCAAGTCCTTCAACCGCTTCGATCGTATGATCCTTGTCCTCGGCCCCTACCCCGCCAGTGGTAATGATCAGACCGAAGCCTTCACCGGCCAGCCGCGCAACAAGGCCGGCGATCTCGCGCTCGCTATCGCCCGCAATACCCCCATAGGAGACCTCGAACTTTGCTGCTGTGAATGCGCGCGAAATGGCTGCGAAATTGGTGTCCTCGATTTCGCCATTCTGTACTTCCGGTCCCGTGGAAACGACAGCGACTCTGCCCGAAGCATATTTGCGGATCTGCTCATCCATTCGCCTGGCGTGCTCTACCATTTCCTCTGCCTGTTGGCGGGTTGAACCGATAACGCCCAAGACGCCTTCGGAATGGATGACGGCATCGTCATCTATGCTCACACCGGCAATAGCGCCTAGTGCGTCAAATAGCTGTTGCTGCCGGCCAACCACGGCCTCGAATTCAACCTTGGGTTCCAGCACATCCAGCACCACGAGCGCTTCGCGGACGTCGGTGACGAACACCTTGTCTTCCGCAATCGACAGGACATTGGCGGTCTGCCTGGCGATTTCCGGCAGGTTTGCATTTGTCAGCCGAATACCCTGCATCCATATCTCGGTTTTCCCGAGCAATTGTACGTCACTCATAATGTCATCATCCCAATGAAGTATCTCAGTGCAGGTTTCGCTGGCGCAGCCATTTTGGCATGAGACTATTCTCTACCAGCTCCAGCGCTTTCGGAGCGGCATCCAGCAGGATTTGCGCCATCGGTTTGTTCACTCTGAAAATCCCGGGCGTATAATCGAATGCGAACAGGTTCTCGCACCCGGAAAGGTCTTGGGCCGCAGACACGGCTTGCGATAGACCGTTGTGCACGGTTGCAGTGTCTCTGATATAGGAAAGCGAGGGATCGTTCTCCAGCAGCCGCGCCTCCGTTTCCGTTGCGATATGAACGCTCTGCATATCCTTGAGGTACGGCACAATTGGAACGCCACCAGCCATATAGTTGATGACGATCGCCTTGAGCGCTTCCGTATTGCCCATCGTAAGACCATCGCGGCCATATTTTCCGCCGGTCGCGCTCAGCGCCAGATTATCCAGATCGAGGATATCGGTATCGGCGTAGAGCAGATTGCTGAACGTAATTCCGCCGCCCATATTATAGACGAAACAGCCATGCCCATCGAGTATGGGGATGACCTCGTCAATCATTCCCAACAGTCGCAAAAGCGGACCGTAATTCCGAAAGGTTTCCTTCGTCATGCGATTGTCCAGCGCATATAGGTCATTGTCGGCCTCAACCGATGCGACCCCTTCCGAAACCGTATTCAGAACGACACTGGCGACATAGCGTTCTTGAACAAACTCGCTTTCAAAGACCGCCTTGGCGATCATCTGTCCTGTTCTTGGTCCAAATCCGAAGTGATAAGCCGAGCGCGTTTCAAGACGCACATAGGACATGCCAAACGGTTTGACCAAGCGATCAACCATGCGGTGAAAATATGTCTCACGCGGCTCGGTAACATGCGTGTGAATGAAATAAGGTGCCGCGAAGAGCTTCTTGCACACATATTGATCGCCCAGGATCGTATCGATTTTTTTGCCCGGACCAATCTGGCTAACGTCGGCGACATCTCCGAAACGTTCTTCGAGATTATAGGTCCTTATCCAGTCCGGATTGGCCAGCGGTCCCATGGATTCAGCAATCCGAACCTTGACCTTCGCTTTTCTCTGCTCGCTGACATAGGATTGCATCTCTTCCAGCATGGCGACATATCCCTCTCCCATCAGAGAGAAGCCATGCGGATTGGCGATCAGATGGACAGCGCGCCCTTCCTCGATCTTGGACCAGTCGATCTTCGCGATTTTTGCGCGGGTTTCACGCCGGATGACTTCGGGATCCGTCTCGCCAAATTCGGCATATGGAGACCAGACCGGTTTTGGCATGTGAGGGACAAGCTCTCGCACGGGCAGCGCGATCATGCCGGGCAAGTCTGCGCTGCGTTCCGGTATGAGCTCGGCAGGTCTGTCACCGTTGAGCAACTGCTTGAACGGCGGCGGAGCAATCTTGGCGAATTCTGTTGTTCTGCTGGCAGTCATACTGGATCCTTTGCATTGCGCCGCGCCTGTGAAGCCTCATACAGTTCGGCTATCTCCCGCGTCGGCTTGTAGACCGAGAATTTTTCTTCCAGCTCATCGCTGATTGATCCATCCGGCCGCACCTGATCGAACAAATCACCGGCACGCCCATACCATTGGAAACCGGTTTTCGGATTGCGGGGCATGTCTGTATGGCCGCCAGCCGCCAGAACATCGAACATGGGCTGCAAACAGAGTTCCGAGCAACCTGTTCGGACCCCCGTCATACGGGACAATTCATCGGGTGTGGACGCGCCATGCAGTACCGCCGCGGCCAGTTCCCCCGCGGTTGTTCCCGTACATGGACAGACAACCGAACGCGGACTAAACTTGGCTTCCCGGCAAATCGCTTTCAGGCGCGTCTGATCGACGGATTTGGTATCCACCTGAACTTCAAATGGTTCGTCCAGTTCGCGCATCACGATGGCATCATCCGGACAGACTTCAAGACAAGACTGAATATTGTAGCAATGCTCGTCATGCATGACGGCTATGTTTCTGCCGGGACCAATCTCATCGTCTGTACGGGCACGCATGGTGATCGCCACCGTGGCACAAACCTGCTCGCAGATCCGGCAGCCGGTACATTTGTCACCGATAATTTCGGCTACCATCGATACTCGCTTAGGCATGCTGTATCCCCTTATTCCTTTCGGCTTGATCCGGCTCTGGAACTGAAATCGCTTCGTTGAGGGATCCCGAGCGGAAGCCTTTGAGATCAAGCGTCACATAGCTGTATCCCAGTTGCTTGAACTGCGTTTCGATCTCCAAACGTTTGTCGATTATCACGGGGAAGTCGGCGACTTCGACCTCCAGCCGGGCGATGCTGCCATGATGGCGAACCCGGAATTGGGCGAGACCCAATTTTTCGAGGACCAACTCGGCTTGTTCAATTCTCTGCAACAGATCACTTGATATGGCCGTTCCATAGGGAACCCGGCTCGAGAGACATGCTGCCGCCGGCTTCTTCGCATTGCGCAACTTCAAATGATCGGCCAGATCCCTGACATCCTGTTTCGCAAAGCCGCAGCTCTGCAACGGCGATTTAACCGCATTCTCATCGGCCGCGGTCAGCCCCGGACGATAGTCTCCCAGATCATCGGTATTGGTGCCGTTTAAAACCCATTTAAAGCCTTCACGCTCGGCAATTTTTTTGAGACCGGAATAGAGCGTAGACTTGCAAAAATAGCATCTGTTTATTGGGTTTTTGACATAGTCCGCATTTTCGATCTCGCGGGTTTTGATGACGCGGTGGTTCATCCCCCACTCACCGGTTATTTCTTTTGCGAGCTGTAAATCTGCAGCTTTCAGGCTCTCGGAACCGGATGTAATCGCCAGCGCCTTGTCACCCAGTTCTTTTGCTGCGACATAAGCCACCAGAGAACTGTCAATCCCGCCGGAAAGGGCAACAAGCGCGCTCTCGTAAGAACGTATCTCGGCTCTTAGATTCTGGTATTTCTCGGTAAGTTCCGGGCTCATAACATTATTCCCTCAATAGGATCGATATGGTCATCAGGACGCTCACGATGCTTTCAATCGGGTGATCATTGCGGCCTGATATCCTGCGCCAAAACCATTATCGATATTAACAACCGTGACGCCGGACCCGCAGCTGTTCAGCATTCCCAGCAAGGCTGAAATACCGCCAAATGATGCGCCATAGCCAACGCTTGTCGGTACAGCGATGACGGGCTTGTCGACCAGTCCCGCGATCACACTCGGCAATGCGCCCTCCATTCCGGCGACAACAATGATCACCTGACAGTTGCGGATTTCATCAATACGGGACAGCAACCTATGCAGTCCCGCCACGCCCACATCGCTTATTCGCAACACTTCGCCGCCGAGATATTCAGCCGTGAGGGCCGCTTCCTGGGCGATTGGCAAATCGGATGTGCCGGCATTCACGACAGCGATTTTGCCAAGCTGGTTAATCGCGCAGGATTCAATCGTGTAGTGAATGATCCGTGCCAATTCGTCGAACATCGCCTCAGGCACCGCTTCCTTAACGGCAAGATACTGCTCGTAAGACGCTCTGGTCGCGAAGACATTCTGTCCTCTTGCAACCAGCGCAGCAGCAATGTCCCGCACCTGCTCGGGCCGCTTGTGCTCGGCGTAAATGACCTCAGAGACGCCTTTGCGCTCTGCTCGCTCGAAATCGATGTTGCTGTGCTGGAAATCGAGATCCGTCAATTGAACGCCTCCGGTGGATGAGCGGAAAGGAACGCCTCAATCTCGGCATCAATACGCCGTTTCAAAGACAGATAGGATTCGCCGGTTTCTTGCGCCAATCGGGCGATTTCATCATGTTCGGACTTGAACCTGTGTGCGCCATCGGGCTGAAGAACGACCTTGGCCGAAACCTCTCCAACGCTTGTCGGAACGCACACGAGGGCGCGCGGCAGGATCATTTTCTGAAACGGCAATATTCGCAGGCCGATGGTCGAACTGTGGTTCAGCACAACCTCACCAAGGCTTTGGATCAGGTCCATTTTACAAAGAACGGAAAGGATCTGAGCAGGGCGCGACTTTTTCATGCTGATAGGTTGCAGGAAGACGTCGCTGGCACCCGCCTCGAACAACCGGTCCATAAGCGGCCCGAAGGCCTCGGGGCTCATATCGTCGATATTCGCCTCGATCTTGGCATGCTCGAAAGACGTCGCATGTTGCGCATGTTGCGCATGTTGCGCATGTTGCTGCTTGTCATTCTCGATCATCTGCAAGCGAACGACATTGGGAATGTTCGCATCCCGGTGCCCGATTCCGTACACGGTATTAAGGGTCGTTCCCTGCACATGATCGACAAATTCATCGGCGCAGGCCTTCATAATCGCTGCACCCGTAGGCGTCGTCGCCTCCCCCTCCACACCGCCGCGCGTGAACGGGACATTTTGTAATATCTGGGCGGTCGCAGGGGCAGGAACCGGGTAAACACCGTGGGCGCACTTCACTTTGCCGCTACCCAGTTCGATGGGCGAGCAAAGAATGCGACCGACAGCTTCTTCGGCAATCAGATATTCGAACCCGATCGCCGCCCCGACGATATCCACGATGGAATCCGTTGCGCCGACTTCATGAAAATGCACCGTGTCCACCGGCATGTCGTGAATGGCCGCTTCTGCTCGCGCGACTTCATCGAATATTTTCAGCGCTCGCGCCTTCACCAATGAGCTCAGGGTAGATTGCTCGATGATCTGCTTGATCTGCTTGTAGTCGCGCTGGCGCGGGTGATGATGCCCGTGATCGTGGCTGTGCGCATGATCATGATCATGGTCATGGCCATGAGTTTCGCTGTGGCTATGACCATGGCTATGGTTATGGGCCCTTGTTTCTGCACCGCCCCCAGCAGTAGCCTCGGCGTTGGTCCCTTCACCTACAGCGTTCACATCCACCCGGACACCATGGATGCCAAGCTTTTGCGAGCGCGAAACTTGAAGCTTATATTCGGCCTCAAGCCCAAGCTTCGCCAATTCTGCCTTCAGATGATCCTCAGGCATTCCGATGTTCAAAAGCGCCGCCAGACACATGTCGCCTGACAAACCCGCAAAGCACTCAAAGTAGAGAGCTCTACTAGTCATTCTCGGCCGCCGCTTTCTGAATATCAATGACGTCGATCTTCATATCGAGAAGCGGCGCATCGACGATCGCGCGGCCGATATCTACCCGGTCGACATCCTTTTCCCGCAGCGCCGGAATATCCGACAATTGAATATTCCCAGAGTAGGCGAGGACGACCTGATCGCGCAAACCTGCCTCTGAAAGGGCGACACTGACGCGGTCAATATCGGCTATTTTGCCGGTATCGATAAAGATGATATGTGCGCCCGCCTCGGCCGCCACAATCGCCTCCCTTGCAACATCATCATATTGCCCCTTGATTTGGATCACTTTTTCATGATCGGCGACATGGCTTGTCGCTTCTAAAGTTTGCCGAATACCGCCGAGCATCCGGACAAAATTCTTGTCCAGATAGACGAAATTGACCCGCGTTATTCTGAAGTCAGCGCCAGCGGAACGGATCGCATGCCGAATGACATGTTTCAGCACCATTGGCATTTTTTTCCATGCGCCCGAAACAATGCGCAGATCGTCCCCGGCCGCCTCGACAAACTTTCGCGTATGCGTGGCGATCCCCGATGGCTTTGCCAGCATGCCGATCAGCCGCTCTTCAGCTTTCGCAATCTGTTTTGGCGCGCCACGAAATTCTGCAATCTTGTCGCCGGCAGAAACCCGGGTAACGTCGTCGATGACAAACCGGACGTCCAGACCAAGATCATCCGCTGTTGCTTGAAAATCCGGAATTCCGACGATCAATCCGTCATCTTCTGCGCTCAATACAGCTGTCACCGTCCGGTCGGTGATCGACTGAAAGATCGAATCTCTCAGATCCGGGAACACATAATCATGGTTCGGGAAAAAATTGACGCCCGTAACCTTGTCGACGATCTGCTTCATGATTGTTCCTGATGATCGCAGCGAAGCGCGTTAAACAGAACAGCGAGCTGATCGAATGATTGGCCGATCGATTTTCGCGCAAAAGGGCTTGTGTACAGCGCTTGAGCGAGGCTCCAGATCGACTGCACATACAGGATTGCGAGTGCATGCACGTCCGATGCTTCCGGAATTATGCCACCTTTCCGGCAAATCTCCAGCAGCCGTTCAATACGTTGCACCTGATCGCGCGACTGCTCTTCTACACAGGACCTGAAATCCGGATCCTTGGAGATGAATGCCGCAGCGTGAATCGCCATTTCGCCATTCGCCTGCATATTCGGCTTCTTCCCGGCGTGCATTTCAACATAATAATCCTTGAGCGCGCGCAAATGCGTCAAAAGCGTACGCCACGCCTTTTCCGGCTCATCATCCGGTGAGCTTTGTACCAGCTGTATATGATTGTCGCGGAGGATACGGTCCCGCAAGAGCTCCAGTGCGAGCGTTTTCTTGTCGGGATAATGATATTGCGCAAGCGTGCGGCTGAACCCTGCTTTCAGGCTGATCGCCCCGAGCGTTGCGGCATCATAGCCGTCATTTGCAAACAGAAAAAGCGCAGCTTCGCGCAATCGCTGCCTCGCTTCGCGTGTTCTCTCTTCCTGCGTTGATCGAGTTTTTGCAGTTGCTTGCATGCCTCTTGGCCCCCTCTCTGGAATCAATTCCACGCTTGGCATATAAACTTACTGACAGATAGTAAAAATGTTTTCAACAGTTTCTTTGCTTACCTTTGCAGTGGATTCTCGAAGCAAAGTAATCCCTCAGCGGGACTGATGGCCAATATCAAAAATCTGGAGCAGGAAGGCGCTCTGCCTCTCCATTCTCATAAATACATCTACTAGTATCCGGAAGGAGTGATTGCGTGCGCTCGGCCTGCCGCCGCTTGCAAACCGAGCCGCGTGCTATCGCTTAAGATCGACCACACCAATCTCAGCCAGTGTTTTCTTGAGGAGCGACTTGAAAGCATACTTGATACGATGAAGGTTTTTCGTGACATTTTTTGACGAACTTCAGCCCACGGCACGAAGAATATTTCAATGAACTCCTTCAGTGCCAGCGGCACATGACTTACATTCATCGACCCCAAGTAAAGGGGAAACGGCAGTTTCTGAAACGCGAACCACCACGTCTACTTGGTCGGTATCGCAGATAAAATGCGGACAGTCCGCTTCCGGCCCAAATTCGGAAACTAACGATCGTGCATCAAATACAACGCATCGAGTTGGACATTGATCTCGTCGAGCTGCGAACGCAGTTCGATGACAAAGCCGCTGGCATTGAGGCCAACGAAGTTGGCGGCCTGGCCCTTCATTGCAATTTCATGGGTATCTTCAAATCTCGCGGTGACCAGCGCAAATAGGCTGGTTTGCACTTTGATCGGGTCAATTTCATCATCATCGGCCATGCCCCTACCCATTATCGACTTTTTACGGAAGTCCACATGCAGCTTTGCCAATTGTTCGAATAAACGACTGGACTTCGGTGCTTGTTCGAGCATTGCTTTTGGCGTCGTCACAAAGATGACGACATGCCGCCCGCTCTACCTGCGATCTGCGGCTTGGGTCAGTGGAAGCGCTGGATAATCCAGCGCCAAGCTGGAGATCCAGAATGGCCACATCAAAACCAAAAACCAAATCCGCAAAAGTCATTACGTTGCTAAATCGCGCTAAAGGCGCGAGCATTGATGAAATGTGCAAAGCAACGAAGTGGAAGCCACACAGCGTTCGAGCATTCCTGACCGGCCTGCGCAAAAAGGGTTTTGTCCTCGCCCGTGAACAACGCGGCGATGAAGGCACCACATATCGTATCACGCAGGCACCCGATCAGAAAGCAAAGCGGGCAGCATCATGACCGGCCTCGAACAGCAATTGGCTGAACTCATGACTATGCCCCCTGCCCAGCTACGTTCGATGTGGCGCGACACCTTCAAGACCCCTGCGCCTGATATTGGGCCCGACCTGCTCCGCCGCAGTATCGCAAACAGATTGCAGGAGCGGATCCACGGAAATTTGGCTAACGCTACCAAGCGCGAAATCGAGCGACTGCGCAAACGCGTCGAGCGCACAGGCAAGGCCGGTCACATGCATGCCATCTCGCTGAAAACCGGAACCAGGCTGGTCCGGTCATGGAACGGTAAAAGCTACCATGTACTCGTATGCGATGACGGATTCGAGTTTGAAGGCCGCCATTATGACAGCCTCAGTCATATCGCCCGCGAGATAACCGGGGCCCACTGGTCGGGTCCTCGTTTCTTTGGATTGAAGAAGCGGAGCGGATACAAATCCAAGGTCTTGGCCAATGTCTGAAAAACTTAAAAAGCTTCGCTGTGCGATTTATACCCGCAAATCGACCGAGGATGGTCTTGAGCAGGATTTCAACAGCCTCGATGCGCAGCGCGAGGCATGTGCGGCCTATATCCTGAGCCAGGCCAGCGAGGGCTGGGAAGCCGTTTCCGAACTGTATGATGATGGAGGCTGGTCAGGCGGCACCATGAACCGTCCTGCCATCACGCAGTTGCTGGATGATGTGAAAGCAGGCAAGGTCGATATCATCGTCGTCTACAAGGTTGATCGGCTGACACGGTCGCTCGCCGACTTCGCCAAGATCGTCGAGATACTGGATGAGAATGAAGCATCCTTTGTCAGCGTCACCCAGTCGTTCAACACCACCACCAGCATGGGACGGCTGACGCTGAACGTTCTGCTGTCATTCGCACAATTTGAACGCGAGGTCACCGGTGAGCGCATCCGCGACAAGGTGGCGGCTTCCAAAAAGAAAGGAATGTGGATGGGCGGCGGTGTTCCGTTCGGATATGAGGTTGTGGAACGCCAGTTGGTGATCAACCAGTCGGAAGCGGAAATCGTGCGCTGGATGTTCGAGCGCTACACGGAGATGAAATCAGTGCCGCAGCTGGTCGAGGAAATGGCGGCGAAGGGCATCAAAACCAGAATGCGTATCTGGAAAACTGGGAAAGTTGTCGGCGGAGTTACCTTCAAGACCGGCACCGTGACCCATCTCCTTCAGAACCCGGTCTATGTTGGCAAGGTGAAGCACAAGGAAAATATCTATGATGGAGCCCACCAGCCCATCATATCTCAGGAGCTGTTTGATCTTGTCCAGTCCAACTTTCAGATAAATCGACGCACCAATGCGCTGGGCAAGAAAAGCCGCAATCCGAGTCTGCTCACTGGCATCATAACGGATCCAGATGGCAAACCGATGACCCCCACCCATGCAACCAAGGGATCAAAGCGATTCCGCTATTATGTCACTCGTACCCTACCAGGAGACCAATCAATCAAATGGCGCATGCCGGCTGGAGAAATCGAACGGCTGGTGGTCGGCACCATTGCGAAGCAACTGGGCAATATAGATTCCGATGGGTCTGAGACTGCTGCACAGCTCTCCGAGCAACTGAACAAACGTCGAGAGATTGCGAAAGCCCTGCCCGACATGGCTGTCAGAGAGCAACGGAGGATATTGCTCGGCCGGCAGACCGGCGTAGAGGTACACGAAGCTGCTATAAGAATATGTTTCCGACCATCAGATCAGGAAGAGCCCTCTTCTATATCCGTCAAAGCAAAGCTGGTGAGCAAGGGCTCGGACCTGAAACTTACTATCGCGCCGGATCAAGGCCCGCACAGACGTGACCCCGATCCGGTGCTTCTGCGACTGATCGCTCATGCGTTTGCAGCACAGGATCTTCTGCTCTCAGGAAGACCATCGCCCATGATCGCAGAATATTCCACGCGCCATCTCCAGCAGCTTGTTCGGCTAAGCTATCTTGCCCCGGACATTATCTCTGCCATTGTAGATGGCACGCAGCCCGTTGATCTGACCGGTCGCAAGATCCTGCGCATCGGCAGTGTTCCGCTCTGCTGGACAGCACAGCGCAAGCTCTTTGGCTTCAACTGAAGCCCCACATCCACCCAATTCCAATAGTGCATCTGGTGCCAGCGTTTTGGGCCATGGAGATAAATGGGCTATATGGCCCACTGTCGCCGCGGCCAAATGGTCTCTGGTCACCGGAACTCCCACATGACATGAGATAACCCCCTAAGAAATGGGGACTAAACTGGCGCACGGCAACGGAACCGTGAGACGTTGAAAACTAAGGAAAAAGGTGGTGCCCGAGGGCGGATTCGAACCACCGACACAGCGATTTTCAGTCGCTTGCTCTACCAACTGAGCTACTCGGGCATCTGGGCCTGCGCGATGCGCTGGCCCCGTTAGGAAGCGACGCTATAGGCGGGGCTATTGCTGCTTGTCCAGCCTAAAAATGGCGGTTTTATTGCGGCTGTTCAGTCCTCTCCATTTCGGCCCGAGCCGCCGGTGAAATGTTCGGCTATCTCGTCCGGCGAAACCGCCTGTCCGGGTATTTTATAACCGTCACCCAACCATTGCAGCAGATCGCGATCCTTGCACCCGGCGCTGCAGAAAGGCGCCCATTTTTCGGCTGCCGGTTTGCGGCAAACCGGACATTTCGGGAGCTTTGATCCGGCCATCAGTGCTTATTTCCCCAGAATTGCCGGGAACAGCCCGGTTAGCAGGATCGCGGAGATAACAAGCGGACAAACCCAGCGAACCAGAAAAAGCCAGATGCGTTGCAAATTCCCGTCCAGCCCGTTTTCACTGTCGATCAGCCGCCGGTCGGCGATCCAGCCGATAAAAATCGAGACAAGAAGCGCGGACGCCGGCAGCAGTATTTTTGCGGTCAGTTCGTCGATGATCCCGAAGACGGGCTGTCCTGAAAAGATCATAAAGTCGAACGGCTGGAAATCTGCCTGGCTGTTGAACGAGAAACTTGCCCAGGCACCGATCAGGAAAGCAAGCCCGCCCAATATGATCGTAACCAGCCAGCGCGGCTTTTTGAACCGGCCGATGGCCCAACTGACCGAAGCCTCCAGCAACGCTACCGAACTGGTCAGCGCGGCGAAAAATACCATGATGAAGAACAGCAAGCCAATCAGTGACCCGGCCGGCATCGTCTGGAACGCGACCGGCAGATTGACGAACAGCAAACCGAGCCCGCCTTGCACCTGTTCCTGACCATCCAGGATCGCAGTCAGACTGGCAGGAGCCAGAGCGGCAAAGGTGATAGGAAAGATCGCCAGACCGGCGATAATGGCAACCGACGTATCTGCGGAGGCGATCTGGGCAGATGTTTTCGCCAGATTTATATCCCGCGCAGCATAGGCACCATAAGTGATCATCAGAGCAGAGCCGAGAGACAGCGAAAACAGGGCCTGACCGAGCGCCGACAGTTGCACCGACGGATCGAGCAAACGCGCCGGTTCGAAATCAAACAGAAAGGTAAGTGCCGCGCCGAATGATCCGGTAAACGCGCCGTAAATGGTGATAGCGATCAGCAACAGGAAAAAGATCGGCATCAACCAGACGGCGACTTTCTCGATACCGCTGCTGACGCCCCGGCCGACGGCAACTATCGTAAGAACCATGAAAATGGCGTGCATCGCCAGCATCTCGCTGCTGTTCGCTTGCAGGGCCGGCAATATCCCCTGGACCTGATCGACCGAAGAACCTGGCAAAGCACCTTGGGTGAGATTGCCCGAACCGATGGCATGGGCGAAGTCGCCCGCGAACACGCCGATAAAGTGGACGATCCACCCCGCCAGCACGCTATAATAGGTGAGAATCAGGAAAGCGCCGAGCATTCCGATAGCGGCGCCGACCGACCACCAGCTCGACGCGCGCGATTCAATCGCGACCCGCTTCATGCTTTCGATAGCAGAACCCTGACCGTGGCGGCCGATGAGCGTTTCGGAAAGCAGGATCGGCAGCCCGATCAGCAAGACGCAAAAAATGTAGAATATGACAAAGGCGCCGCCGCCGTTCGCTCCGGCTTCCGCGGGAAACCGAACCAGATTGCCAAGCCCGACTGCCGAACCAATAGCGGCCAATACAAATGCGGTTCGCGAGGACCAGCCCTCTTTCCCCGGTGCTACTGCGCCTGCCATTTATGATTCTCCCCGTTATCTCGAGCCGGATGCGGCCTTGTTGCTTTTGTTACTAGCTGCGCATCAACATCGGGCCAAGCGGTTTTCCGGCAAAAATATGGACGTGCAGATGGGCCACTTCCTGATGGCCGTCTTTGCCGATATTGGCGAGCAGGCGATAGCCGGGCTCGACCATCCCCGCTTCGCGCGCAACATGGCCGACGGCGCGGACGAATCCGGCGATTTCGGCCTCACTCGCCTTTTCCGAGAAATCATCCCAGCTGACATAGCGGCCCTTCGGGATCACCAGGATATGCTCGGGCGCCTGCGGGTTGATATCGTGAAAGGCGAGCACCCATTCGTCTTCATAGACGGTTTTGTTGGGAATTTCCCCGCGCAGGATTTTGGCGAAAATATTGTCATCGTCATACGGCACGGTCGGGTCGATCGCCATCAGCTTGCTCCTCTTGCGGCTTTTTCTTCGAGGCCGGACAAGCCTTCGCGGCGGGCCAGTTCTGCGATCACATCGTCCAGCGACAGGCCCATGTCGGCAAGCAGCACCATCAGGTGAAACAGCAGATCGGCCGCCTCTCCGGTCATCGCCTGCTTGTCATCCAGCACAGCGGCAATCACCGCTTCGGTCGCCTCTTCGCCCAGTTTTTCGGCCATTTTGGCGCGGCCCTTAGCGCGCAGGCTGGCAACATAGCTGGTTTCAGGCTCCGCTTCGCGGCGTGCCAAAATCGTGTGTTCGAGAGATTTGAGAATATCGGTCATCCCTGGCGGTTTGCGCGACAGATCACCTGTTCGTCAAGCCCTAGCGATAGAAGTTTGCCCGGCCATGAAAAAGGGCCGCCACATCCCCGCTGGTGGCACGGTTCCGGCTGCACATGACAAGGAAGGCGGGCAGCCCCGGAATCACGAACTTCAGGTTTTTTGACGGCGCTTGGCTACCATGCGGCCGACAATCAGACCAACCACGCCAAGACCTAACATCAAAAGATTGGACGGTTCGGGCACCTGCGTTCTGCCGCTGGATGTTCCGTGCAAGCTGCTTGATTTGACCGCAGGCGCTTTCGGCGTTCCGGCGATGTTGTCGTTGTCCGATGATCCCCAGCCGGTGCTAACAAGATCATGAACGGATCCACGATTGTCCGAATTCCCTGCTCCTTCGGCGGGAACGCCGTCGGCAACAGCCATTGCGGCGGCGCTTAGCAAAATTGCACTTTTCAAGAACGTCACGACCGTTTTCCATTTTCATGCCCGAAAGCTTATGGATATAGTTAAGCAATATTCCTGCCAGATCGGCAAAACCCGCGGTTTCAGACGGACAGCTTGGTTAACGGTTTTTCGTAAATTTGCAGAATGTAAAGGAAGCCGACATTAACCGTCGGCAGCACAGGCCGGATTCAGGTAATTTTTACAATTGCGGCCAGGCTCAGATCCGGGCAGGAAGCCTCGCTGCCCGCAGGGCGGCATGGGCGTCGGCGATTGTATGTTCGCCAAAGTGAAATATCGAAGCCGCCAGCACTGCATTGGCATGGCCTTTTGTCACACCCTCAACCAAATGGTCGAGATTCCCGACCCCGCCGCTGGCCACAACCGGAACAGAGACCGCATCAGCGATCGTCCGAATCAGCTCCAGATCATAGCCGTCGCGGGTACCGTCGCGGTCCATCGAGGTGACCAGCAACTCCCCTGCCCCCAGATCGGCCATGCGAACGGCATGTTCGAGAGCATCAATGCCGGTCGGGGTGCGGCCGCCATGGGTGAATATTTCCCAACGGCCATCTGCCACCCGGCGGGCGTCGATCGAGGCTACCATGCACTGGCTGCCGAAACGGGTCGCGATATCGCTGACCACTTCGGGCCGCGACACAGCCGCGCTATTCACCGCGACCTTGTCCGCTCCGGCCATAAGCAGCGCCCTTGCATCGTCAGCCGTACGCACGCCGCCGCCGACGGTCACCGGCATGAAGCAGACTTCTGCCGTGCGCCGGACGACATCAATGATCGTGTCGCGATTTTCGTGACTGGCAGTGATGTCGAGGAAGCAAAGCTCGTCGGCCCCGGCGGCATCATAAGCCTGAGCCTGCTCGACCGGATCACCAGCGTCCTGCAGGTCGACAAAATTGACACCCTTGACCACACGGCCATTGGCGACGTCAAGACAGGGAATGACGCGGATACGGACGGTCATGCGCGTTCCGCCGTTCGTCTCGAGCGTAGTCGAGAGACGTTTGCGCCCGAAACCAATGTGTCTCGACTGCGCTCGACACGAACGGAATTGGACCGCTCAACCACGATTGGCCATCGCAATCGCGGTCGCCAGGTCCAGCCGCCCGTCATAAAGCGCCCGTCCGGTAATCACGCCTTCAATCCCGTCCTTGGCAAACTGGCTGAGCATATGGATATCGTCCAAGCCCTTGACGCCGCCGCTGGCGATCACGGGGATATCGACGCCGCGCGCGAGATCGACGGTGGCTTCGATATTGCAGCCGGTGAGCATGCCGTCACGCCCGACATCGGTGAACAGGATCGAGGCAACACCTGCGTCCTCGAACCGGCGCGCAAGATCACGGACACTGACATCCGAAACATCGGCCCAGCCTTCGGTCGCGACCATGCCGTCCCGCGCGTCTACAGCGACTACGATGCCGCCTTCATATTCTTTCGCCATATCCTTGACGAAATCAGGGTCCTTGAGCGCTGCGGTGCCGATCACCAGCCGGGCGACGCCCAGCTCAAACCAGCGTTCGACCGTCTCGCGATTGCGGATACCACCGCCGAGCTGGACATAGCCGGGAAAGCTGGCGACGATGCCCTCTACCGCTTCTGCATTCTGCGGCGATCCGGCGAATGCACCGTCAAGATCGACGACGTGTATATGCTCGGCTCCGGCGGCGGCAAACATGCCGGCCTGTTCAGCCGGATTATCGCCATAGACGGTGGCACGGTCCATATCACCTTCGGCGAGGCGCACGACTTCGCCCGATTTGAGATCAATGGCAGGAAATACAATCATTTCAAAAGTTCCGTTTGTGGTAAGCTTGTCAAACCATGGTGATCTGACGAGAAAGGTCCTTCGACAGGCTCAGGACGAATGGCGTTGAGCATAGTCATGGTTTCCACTTCAGAAAACGGCCCAAAAAGGCCAGTCCATAAGCCTGGCTTTTCTCCGGGTGAAATTGCACGCCGACGATATTGTCGCGGCCGACCGCCGATACCAGCGGAATGCCGTGACTGGTCTTGGCCAATATGTCCGCCTCGTTCGCCGCGTCAAAATGGTAACCGTGCAGATAATAAGCTTCGCCGGACTCGAGCAGATCGTGGCCCTCGGTCGGGGTCACATCATTCCAGCCCATATGCGGAATCTTTATTGTGTCATCAGATGGTTCGATCGCCTTCACCGTCCCGCCGATCCAGCCGAGACCTTCATGCTCGCCAAATTCAATGCCCTTGTCCGCCAGCATCTGCATCCCGACACAGATGCCGAGGAAAGGCACGCCTTCCTTTCGGATCCGTACTTCAAGAGCATCAATCATACCGTCGATAGCAAATAAAGCGTCGCGGCAGGCACCAAAAGCGCCAACACCAGGCAATATGATACGATCCGCACGCGCCACCAGTTCCGGGTCGGCAGTCACAGAGACATCCCCGGCCCCTGCGGCCATCAGAGCATTGTGGACGCTGTGCAAATTGCCGGCGCCGAAATCTATGAGAGCGATGGTTTCAGACATAGTGCAAATCAACCGCCGAAGGCGCTCACATTAGGAAGCCCGCTAACGGTTTCACGCGAAGCCGCGAAGTCACGAAGATTATCCGCAAGCCGCACCTTCTTTGCGACTTCGCGGCTTCGCGTAATAAATTCATGAGAAAAAGCCCGCTTGCGCGGAAAGCACAACTCAACCACCCAACTGCCCCTTGGTCGAAGGAATCGCGTCGCCCTTGCGCGGATCGCGCTCTACCGCCTGACGCATCGCGCGGGCAAAGCCCTTGAAGATGCTTTCCGCGATATGATGGTTATTCTCACCATAGAGCAATTCGATATGCAGCGTGATTCCGGCGGCATCGGCGACGCTGTGGAACCAGTGTTTGAACAATTCGGTATCCATTTCGCCGAGCCGTTCCTGGGTGAAACCTGCATTCCAGACGAAATAGGGCCGGCCGGAGATATCCAGCGCCACCCGGCTCAATGTCTCGTCCATCGGCGAATAAGCACTACCGTAACGGACGATGCCGGCCTTGTCGCCAAGCGCCTGGTTGATCGCCTGGCCCAGCGCGATGGCGCTGTCTTCGGTGGTGTGATGCTGATCGACGTGGAGATCGCCCTTGATCCGCATTTTCAGGTCAATCAGCGAATGACGCGAAAATTGCTCGATCATATGGTCGAGAAAACCAATGCCGGTGGACACGTCATATTGACCGGTTCCATCGAGGTTCAACTCGACAAAAATCTCGGTTTCCTTGGTGTTTCGTTCGATTGTCGCTGTTCTCATGCAACAGGCCTATAATGGCTTGGGCGAATCAGGCAAGAATTTCGCGGCCTTTGGTCAACGCGAAATTCATTTTACGCTCTTGACCCGATGCCCGCTACGCGCCACCTAGTGCAAATGAGTGATGATGCACCCGATAGCCTGATTCCATATGACGAAATCGTACAGGAAGCCCTGCGCGCCGTGGTCGGCCGGGTGCTGGGAGAAGTGGTCAGAGATGGCCTGCCCGGCGAACATCATTTCTATATCACCTTCAAGACCCGCGCGCCCGGAGTCGATATTCCCGATCATCTGATCGCGCGATTCCCGGACGAGATGACCATTGTCATCCAGAACCGCTATTGGGACCTGAAGGTCGACGAGGACCGTTTCGAAGTCGGCCTGAGCTTCAACCAGATCAGTTCGATGCTGCATATCCCGTTCGCGGCGATCACCTCCTTCGTCGATCCGGCGGTGGATTTTGCCCTGCAGTTCCACGTTGACGAGGTCGAAGGCGATATAAACGGCCACGACCCCGCAGAGAATGACGGCGAGACAGAAGCGGTTGAGATAGTCGATGATGGATCCAACGTGGTGACGGTGGACTTCGGCAAGAAAAAGTGAGCGGAACCCGCACAGAGACCGACTCTCTTGGCGAGATACAGGTTCCCGCTGACGCCTATTGGGGCGCACAGACCCAGCGCAGTATCGAGAATTTTCCTTTCCCGCGTCATGAGCGCATGCCGATCCGGCTGATCCATGCGCTGGCTGCGGTCAAACAGGCAGCCGCAAGGGTCAACGGCATCCACGGCCTCGAACCGGAAATCGCCGCCGCCATTGAAAAAGCGGCCAATGCCGTGCGCACCGGCGAATATGACAATCAATTTCCCCTGACCATCTGGCAGACCGGATCCGGTACCCAGTCGAACATGAACGTCAATGAAGTGATCGCCGGCGTTGCCAACGAGGCAATATACGGCACCCGTGGCGGTAAATATCCGGTTCACCCCAACGACCATGTCAACCGCGGACAATCGTCCAACGACAGCTTCCCGACCGCCATGCATGTCGCTGCGGCGCGAGCGCTGGAAGTCGAACTGTTCCCGGCGCTCGAACAATTGCACGACGCGCTGGCGGATAAGGCCCAGCAGTGGAAGTCTATCGTCAAAATCGGCCGCACCCATTTGCAGGATGCCACGCCGCTGACGCTCGGACAGGAATTTTCCGGCTATGCCGCGCAACTGGTGGCCGCGCGCGACCGGGTCGAGAGCGTATTGCCTCGGTTGCACCAACTGGCGCAAGGCGGAACAGCGGTCGGAACCGGTCTCAATGCACCGGAAAATTTCGGCGAGAATATCGCCAAGGAAATCTCCAAGATTACCGGGCTGAAATTTACCTCCGCCCCGAACAAGTTCGCCGAACTGGCCGCGCATGACACGATGGTCGAATTGTCCGGCGCGCTCAATACGCTGGCGGTGTCGCTGACCAAGATCGCCAATGATATCCGCCTGCTCGGCTCCGGCCCGCGTTCCGGTCTCGGCGAGCTCGACCTGCCGGCCAATGAACCGGGCAGTTCGATCATGCCCGGCAAGGTCAATCCGACCCAGTGCGAGATGCTGACCATGGTCGCGGCGCAAGTCATCGGCAATAACCAGGCGGTGACAGTCGGCGGGCTGCAGGGCCATCTCGAACTCAATGTGTTCAAGCCGCTGATCGGCGCCAATGTGCTGCGCTCGATCGAGATTATTTCCATCGGCATGTCGAGCTTTTCCGAACGTTGCGTGGAAGATTTGGAGGCTAATGAAGCGCGGATCAAGGAACTGGTCGACAATAGCCTGATGCTCGTCACCGCGCTTGCCCCGGAGATAGGCTATGACAAGGCAGCGGCGATTGCCAAATATGCCCATAAGACCGGCCAGACCCTGCGCGCATCGGCGCTGGAACTGGGGCTTATCGACGGTGACAGCTTCGACAAGCACGTAAATCCGGGTAAAATGACCGGCTGACCGGGGAACCTTTCGGCCTCCCAAGCGCTAAATTCCCTAACAGTATATCCATTACGGGGGAAATTTGTGTCCAATTCAGTTGCGAGCAGCGAGGTTACGGAACAACTGGCGGACCAGACGAAGGGATCGCTAGACATTCTCGTCCGGCAATCATCGGACATGTGGGAAGGCATGGTAGCATTGCTGCCCAGCTTGATCATCGCGCTACTGGTGCTTGTGGTTACTTGGATTATCGCCCGCTTTGCCGTGAAAATCGCCGACAATCTGACGCGCAGAACCAGCATCCGACCGTCGCTGCGAGAATTGATAGAGACGCTGGTGCGCATCGCCATCTGGGTCATTGGACTGATGGTTGCGCTCACCATCCTGCTGCCTGGACTAACCCCGGCCAGCCTGATCGCTGGCCTCGGTTTCGGCGCGGTTGCGATCGGCTTTGCCTTTCAGGATATTTTTGAAAATTTCATGGCCGGCATCTTGATCATGGTCCGCGAGAAGATGCGGATTGGCGATTATATCGAGTGCGAAGGCGTCGAGGGAAGAGTCGAGCAGATCGCACTGCGCGAAACCCACATCCGCAAGCTCGACAAAGAACTGTCAATCGTGCCCAATTCAATCCTGTTCAAAAATCCGGTGCGTATCCTGACCGACACACAGAAACGGCGGCACGAGATCGTCGCCGGCGTGTCCTATGACACCGATCTCGAGCAAGCCCGCGAGGTCATCCGCAAGGCCGTCACGTCTGCAGAATATGTTGACGCTGACGAAGGCATTGACGTGTTCGCCCGCGAATTCAACTCCAGTTCGATCGATTTTACGGTGCGCTGGTGGTCCGGATCGCAGCCGCGCAACATGCATGAAAGCCGCGATACCGTTATCCGGGCAATCAAGCGGGATCTTGATGCCGCTGGAATTGAAATTCCTTTTCCCTATATTACACATACGTTCAAGGAACCTGTGCCGCTGGCCGAATAGAAGGAATAGCCTATGTCTTTTCTCCGTACCGTCACCGCCACCGTGGTGGGTGAAGAAATTGCCAGAAGGCGGCATGGCAGCGGGCTGGTTGGTTTCGGCCTCGGCTTCATTGCAACGCGTATCGCCACCCGCTCGCTGCCCGGAGCCTTGCTGGTTGGCGGAGCGCTGATCGCCAAGAAGCTCTACGATGACGCCAAGGAAGACGAAGCGATCGCCGCTTCCGAAATGGTGATCGAGATAGAGGGGCAGCCGGTGCCCGACGTACAAACACCCCCGACTCCTTAGCCAATTGCAATATTGATTGTAACTGACATTGCTATAAGCTGTTCGAAAGCCGCCAATCCATGAGCGGTACAGGAGAGCAGATTGGCAACGACCGCGCAAACGGGGCATTCGCCCCGTAAATTCTATGGCTGGACCAATGTCGGGCTGTTCTTCTTCATCCAGTTTGCTGCGTCCGGCTTCGTCTATTTTGCCTATTCCGTTGTTTTCCCGGTGATGGTCGAGACCATGAACTGGAACCGCGGTTCCGCCTCCATTGCCCAGTCGGTGGCGCTGATAACGCTTGGCCTGTCCTATCCATTGACCGGCTATCTTCTGAACCGGTCGGGGGTCCGCCGTACCATAACAGTCGGATTGCTGGTCATGCTGGCCGGTTTGCTGCTGCTGGTATTTGCAGTGTCCGATTTATGGCAGTGGGTTCTGGTATGGGGCGTGGTCATGGGCCTGTCTTTTGGCCTGACTGGCCCGATCTGCGCGCAGACCGCCATGATCAGCTGGTTCAGCGTCAAGCGGTCAACGACAATCGGAATTGTAATGACCGGCGGCGCGCTTGGTGGCGCGATGGCACAGCCGGTTCTGGCCGATATGATGGACCGGTTTGACAGCTGGCGGGCCGCCTGGGCCATTGCTGCAACGATGGTCGTCATCGCGCTGGCCGCTACGCGTTTCATTATCAACCGCCCGGCCGATATCGGCCAATTCCCCGACAATATCTATCCCGTAAGCGCAGTCAGTGACGAGCAAGCTCATCACACGCGCCCGAAAACCTATCGCACCGACCATGAATGGACGCTGCGGGAGATCATCCGCAAACCGACCCTTTTTCTGATGATGGTGATTTCGGTCGGCTATCTGGGCACTTTCTTTGCCTTGCTCAATCACGGTGTGCTGCATCTGACAGACAACGGCCTGAACGGGCTCGAAGCGGCCGCGATATTCGGACTTCTGATTCTGGGCAGCGGGTTGGCGCGAATTCCGGCCGGCTGGCTTGGTGACCAGTTCGAATTGCGCTGGACATTATTCGGATCAATCGCCCTGATGGCGTTCGCTTTGGCAGGATTCTGGCAGGGCCAGGGGATATTTTTGCTGTCGATAATGGGCATGTTATTCGGCGCCGGCTATGGCAGCCTGCTGGTGTTGCTTCCCGTCGCAATCGGCAACTATTTCGGCGAGCGCGCCTTCCCCATAATCAATTCCCTGTTTGCTCCGGTCGTTCTGCCCTTCGCCGCAGCCGCCCCGGCGGGAGCCGGCTTCGTGTTCGAGGCCACCGGCAGCTACGATTTCGCCTTTGCCGGGGCGATCATCCTGCTGTCCGCCGGAATGCTTGCGGCTTTTTTCCTCAAGCCACCCGCTACGCCCGCCTAGCCTAGATATTGCCATCACTTGAGAGCAGAGCCGCGATTGGCCGGGTTCCCGGCCGGCGCGCCAGCACAATCATCAATATGGTCGTGAACGGTACCGCCAGGATCGCGCCGGGAATACCCCATAGACTGCTCCAGATCGCCAGCGAAACCAGCACCACCATCGGACTGAGGTTAACCGATCTGCTGAGCATCTTCGGCTCGACAATATTGCCGATGATCACCTGTGCCGTCGTCATCAGTCCGGTGGCGATTAGCGGTATCGTCAGATTGCCGAACTGGGCCACGGCAAAAAGCGCCGGAAAAGCCACGCCAACAAAGGAACCGATATAGGGAATATAGTTGAGCAGGCCGATGATGATCGCCCACAGGGCAGCATATTCCACGCCCAAAATGACCAATATGATCCAGCAGATGATGCCGAGGATGATGTTGATCAGCGTCTTGGTGGCCAGATAACTGCCGATATCATGGTTCATCCGGGTGATCATGTTCAGCGTGTCGGTGGAATCGCTGTCCGACCCGAAAGCCCGGCGCACCTTCTCCGGAAAGCCGGTGATCTCGCTGAGCAGGAAGGAGGCGTATAATATCGTGATGAAGACAAAGCCGCCGAAGCTAGTGAGCGAGGACAGGACCGACTGCGCTAGCGCGGCGATATCGATCTCGGTGAAAAACCGCGTCGCAAATTCGCTGATCGCCTTGGCAACTGCTTCGGTGCCCCGGTCGAATATCGCCGCCGGAGAAGCCATGAGTTCAGACATTTCCGGCCGGCCGATCGTTTCATTCCCCGGCATCGGGAACCATGCGGCGAACAGATTTTCCAGATTGCGCTGATAGACGGGCAGCGAGGGCACCAGATTCTGCAAGCTGGCTACCAGCATCCGGGTCATCGCAAAAAGCAGCGCCAATACTCCGATCAGGGCGAGCGTCGCGCGCAGCCACAACGGCGTCTGGCCCAGTCCCGGAATCCGGGCAACCGTGGCGCTGGCGGCATAGAGAATCTGCAGCAATATGATCGCGGTCACGATCGGCAATATGATATCCTTGCCGACGTAAAACAGCCAGCCGACCATGATCGTAATGCCGATCGCAAAAAATATGGTGCTGATACGTCCCTGAATCATGATTTCGGGATAGCCGGAATATAGCGGACTGTCATCAGCATGATTGCATCATGAAGCCGCGGTGCAAAAACATCGGGACAAGCATCTTGACGCGATGCGCCCTTCTCGGCCAATAGCCGCTATGGCCGACAATATAGCTTCCCAGAATATCGATAACGATCACCGCGAACTGAACCGCAGGGGCCTGCTGTTCGTGCTGTCATCTCCGTCGGGGGCCGGCAAATCAACATTGGCGAAAATGTTGCTGGAAGCCGACGACGAGATCGCCATGTCGGTCTCCGTCACCACCCGCCCCAAGCGTCCTGGCGAGGAACATGGCAAGGACTATTATTTCGTCAGCGGCGACCAATTTGAAGAAATGGTCGCCGACCACAGCTTCCTCGAATATGCCACCGTATTCGGCAACCGCTATGGCACGCCATCGGTGCCGGTGAACCAGAGTCTGGAAGAAGGGCAGGATGTCCTGTTCGACATCGACTGGCAAGGCACACAGCAATTATACCAGCGCGCCGGTCAGGACGTCGTGCGGGTCTTCATCCTGCCACCTTCGCTTGGCGAGTTGCGCAACCGTCTGGAAAGCCGCAATACCGACGCATCGGACGTCATCGAAAGCCGGATGCAGCGCGCAGCCAGCGAGATCAGCCACTGGGACGGCTATGACTATGTCCTGATCAACGACGATCTCGAAGCCTGTTTTGCCAAAGTGAAGCAGATTCTCGCCACCGAGCGCATGCGCCGCGCGCGGCAAACCGGCCTGATCGGATTTGTCCGGGATCTGATGGCGGAGTGATCAGGCTGCCGGCAGCGTAGCCTGTCTGAAATGAAGACCGTCGAACACCGTCATCCTGCTTGCGCCATCATCGGATGATGCCTGCCAGTGCTGCCGGACGCTGCCGCCATGTTCGCGCGTTTTCCTGTTCACCGCGGTCGGCTGATCCGCCCTGCGGCGCTTACGTCCCGGACTCCGATCCAGAAATTGAACGCGCGATGATCAGAAGCGAAGGGTGATGGGGGCTTCGAAGCGGCTGTCGTTGTCTGCTACCCATGGGCGGGCGCAATCAAAAGGGATGGCATCAGAAGCGCTGCATTGGCCGCGCCCAATAGGGGGCGGGCGCGAGACCGGCTTGTCCGGGAATAGGAGCTTGCCCATGCGGTAGGCAATATATCCCGGGCGAGCATTTTGCTAATCCGCATCCTGACACCATCCCCCGATTGAGCTCTGATGCGACCCGATAGCTTATGGCGCTATTCAGGATCATCACCCAGCTGCTAACCGGATAGCATATCGGCGCGCTGCTCCGCTTTCCGTTCGACCAACGGCAATTGACCATCGATGAAAAGGCGAGTCCGGTGCGATCTGTGCACCTGCCCGGACGGTCTGCTCGCTCACTCCCGACCATCACCCGCAAAAGAGCGTTGGTTTTGCTGCCCCGACCGGTTACCAAAGGCGGGAACGGCGGAGCGCAACAAGGGGCAATATGACAGAAACACGGGAAATTGATGTCCTGATCGTTGGCGGCGGATTTTCGACCATGCCGCTGATCCGCGAACTGGACGCAAGCGGTATCGGCTGGCTGATGGTTTCGCCGATGACTCCGATCTGGCAACAGCTGGAAGCGGCCGATGCGCTCGATTTCGATCTGGTCAGTTCGCTGCAGAGCAGCGTCTATTCCTTCGAACTGGTCGACATGCTCCGGGAGCAGGGCGAGGATTTTACCGACGGCTTCCCGACTGCCCGAGAATTTTACGCGATCCACAAGAAATATGCCGCGCGCTATGCCGACCATATCCATAACGGACGCGTCGACAATATCGACAATCATTCCGATCACAGCATCGTCCATCTCGAAAGCGGCGAGCAGTTTCGCGCCAAGCATGTCGTCGTTGCCACAGCATTCCGGCGGAAAATGAACGCGAATTTGAAGCAACTCAGCATCGACGAGAGTTTCGCCGACAAGAATGTCGCGATCACCTCGACCGGCGACAGTTCGAATCTGCTGATCGCCAAGCTGGTCGCTCATGGCGCGAAAGTCCATCTGGTCACCAATGGCTTCATCATGCTCGACAAGATGTTCGCGACCTTCTCGCCGTTCGACGACGGCCCGCGCTTCGTGCCGCTCGACCAGCTTGAATGCCACAATTTCTCCGAAGTCAGCAAATGGAGCTATCGCGCCTTCATCGACGGCGGCTATATCCACGGCCTGATTCACCATCGATTTGCACAGCTGTTCGACCGCAACAGCTTGGGCGTCCGCCATCCCAAGAGCATCCGTCCGCACAAGGATATCCGCAGCTTTTTCAAGGCTAAAGCGCCAGTCGAGAACGGCCATATCGCGATCAAATATTGGCCGATCGATGTCTACAAGCTCTATTGCGAGGAGACGCTGGAGCAGAAGATCAGCGCCGGCTATCTGATCAACGACCTGCCCTTCTTTCTCGAGCATGGCTATGTCAAACTTTGGGACAAGGCGGTCGCCACGATCGATCATGACGCGAAACTGATCAGTGAAGGCAGCGAGAGCGCGACCTTCGATATGATCATCGACGGCGATCAGGAAGAACCCGCGATACCCGAAATCTGTGTCTATGGCGATGGCGAACCCGCAGCGTTCAGTTACAAAACCCGCGATCAGTACATGGGCGTGGTGTCGCCCAGCCTCCAAAATATCTACACCATCGGTTTCACCCGTCCGTTCACCGGCGGGCTGAACAATATCAGCGAGATGCAGTGCCTGCTGGTCCACCGGATGATCGCGGAACCGGAATTCCGCGACAGCATCAACGCCAATATCGACCAGCGGATCAGCGACTATAATGCGACCTATTATGCCAACCGGCCAGCAAAAAAGACCGACCATCTGGTCTGGTACGGCACTTATACTGACGAGGTCGCCCGGCTACTCGGCATCCGCCCCAAACGCAGCGACACGCCCGGCATAAAGGGCCTGATAAAATATTATATGTTCCCGAACAATGTCTTCCGCTTCCGCGAAAAGGGCCGTTATGCGGTTGACGGCGTTGGCGAGCTTCTGACCCACACAGCGAAACAATATCATGATTACAAGGTGCTGGCGCTGCTGGTCATCCGCTACCCGTTTTTCGAAATGCTCGCGCTCGGCGCGATCCTGTTCGCGCCGGTTCCGTGGTGGGTCAAACTTCCCGCCGCGATAATCCACAACCGCCTGCCGTTCACGTCAACGCTGGTCGGGAAATTCGGTCTGCCGACCAGAGAGAGCAAGGCGATCTTCAATTACCGCAAGGCAATCAGTTTTCCTGTATTGGCCTACCCGCTGATCGCAGTTGTTGTGTGGGCGGCGGCGGGGATGGGCGCGACGTTCGCCTTCTCTGCAGGGTTGCTCGCCTATGTCTACGCGATGATCCATCTGGGCACCGCGAAGGGCTGGAACCGGAAGTTTTTCTGCGACATGAAGAGCAAGCGGTCGCCGGAGATGGTCGGGTTTTTTGAGCGGTATCGGGAGGCGTTTGGGCGGGTTAAGGGTGGTTTCAAACTTGGATAGCGCGTTTCATTTCAAAAAACCTCATTCCCCTTTTTTTTACCCCCAAAACACAATGACTTTTCTAAAGTACATATCAACTGTAACCGTCTCTAATTCACCACCCCAAAAGCTGCTCCAAAAAAAATACCAAATGTTACATCCTTTGTGTCGGAACGATAACCTAGCTTCAGTCCCCCAACTAATCCTCCGTCGTCATCTGGTACGAAATAAACTGGGAGTTCTGCGCTAAATACATCTTTTTTACCTTTGACAGCGGCGAAAGCTAGCCGTGGTGAAAGTGCAAATCTTGTAAGCTCACCATCGCTTCCAAAAAAACGATGCCTTAAGTTAGCACTCAACTTAAAACTCTTACTAACAGAAGGAGAGGCATTGGCCAAAATTGTGCAAGTTTGAACCGCGACCCCAGTAGCTTGAGGACAAAGTGGATTCTGGTCAGCACTTTTCCAAGCCTTTTCGTAATCTGCTCCGATTGTCGCAGCAGTTGGCGTACCTCTAAAATAGCGAGTGTATCGCAATCCTGCGCTCCAACTTTCCTTACGATCCTTGACTTTCTCAATTATTCCAAGACCAAATTTGCTCGGATCTGCGAATTCAAAATCATTTATAGCGATGCTTCCTGTTAATCCAAGTGTTTGAAGGTCGCTATCATAAAAACCTGCGGCTAATGCCCGCTCTTCGCGACCACTTAGATAATGATCGGCAAGAACGCTTGAATCTTCTTCCAGACATTTCTGTTGATAATTTTCGGGAGTCGCTCCAATTTTCTTACCTCTATCAGTTAGGCATTTGCTTATAGATTTATCATACAAGCCGACTTGCAGGTCATCGGGTAAAGCACTGCGTCGACTTCCCAGCAAAGAATAGGTGAGTGTAAATTTGGTTCCATTTGCTAACCCATCAAGCGATGCAGGCAAGGAGTCATTTTCCTTGTCCCAAGGTGTACTTACGACAAGTTCCAACGATTGATCCGAAACAGTAGTACTCGCCTCATTCGCCGAAAGGATAGAGCTCAGTCTGAAGAGATCGACTGCAACCGAAGCCGTCTTATCCTTCGTACCCGCAGTTAATTGCGCTCGTAAAGCAGATGGTCTGCCGTGGTCGCCAATTGGAGCACCTGCGTCCGTCGCATCCGAATAATCCTGTTCTTTCGCTAACAACGCTTGAGAAGGCATCGAAACCCCAAAAGCTATAGCGGCAAAAATTACTCTTTTTGCTGTGGTCATAGCGAAAATCTCCGCATGCTACCACCATAGGGCGTCGTGTTATTATTTATTTTCAACCAACTGGTGGTCAAAATTGTTGTTACTATGGTTTTTAAACTAACCTTGCACTTGGCGCCCACTGGTCCAACCCAACTCGTAACCATTAAATGGCGACTGGAACCGTCAACCCCGCTCCCGACTGTAATCGTCCCTTCTGCTTTATTTCCATCGCGAACCAACGGAACGATATTCCCATCGATGGAGACGAAAGGTGCGCCTGCTCCATCATTCAATTCAACTTCAACTAATATGTTCGTCATAATCAATCCTTCCAATAGAACGAATTTAGGGCGACACGCCCCCCAACACCCGTGACCCCCGTCACGCCCCCCAAAAAAACTCCCTCTTGAAAACAGAACAAACATTGAACATATAGCGGAGACCACCCTGTTCTTTTGGCCCGCTGGACTCTCTCCGGCATCTTCTGCAAAGCATCCGCATGAGTCTGACCCACATCAAAGTAAAAGGCGCCCGCGAGCATAATCTCAAGGGCGTGGATATCGAGCTTCCGCGAGAGAAGCTGATCGTGATCACCGGCCTGTCCGGCAGCGGCAAATCGAGCCTCGCGTTCGATACCATCTATGCCGAGGGGCAGCGGCGCTATGTCGAGAGCCTCAGCGCCTATGCGCGGCAGTTTCTCGAGATGATGCAGAAGCCCGATGTCGAGCATATCGAGGGCCTGTCTCCCGCGATCTCGATCGAGCAGAAAACCACCAGCCGCAATCCGCGCTCGACCGTCGCGACGGTCACCGAGATTTACGACTATATGCGCCTGCTCTGGGCGCGTGCCGGTGTGCCTTACTCGCCGGCAACCGGCCTGCCGATCACCGCGCAGACGGTTTCGCAAATGGTCGATCGGGTGATGACCTTGCCCGAAAAGACCCGCTTCTTCCTGCTCGCTCCCGTGGTCCGCGGCCGCAAGGGCGAATATCGCAAGGAATTGCTCGAGTGGCAGAAGGCCGGCTTCACCCGCGTCCGGGTCGATGGCGAATTTTACGATATCGAGGAAACGCCGAAGCTCGACAAGAAATACAAGCATGACATCGAGGTGGTCGTCGACCGGCTGGTCGTGCGCGAAGGCATGGAACAAAGGCTCGCCGACAGTTTCGAGACCGCGCTGCGGCTGGCCGACGGGCTGGCCTTTGTTGATCTGGCGGATGGGACGGTTGAGGAGGCTTTGGCGCTTGCCAATGGTGCTTCGACAAGCTCAGCACGAACGGATGGCGTTGCCGAAGCCCAAACACCGTTCGTGTCGAGCGAAGTCGAGACACGCCTCTCGACTTCGCTCGAGGCGAACGGACAAAACCCCGATTCCCCGCAAGGCAAAAAAATGAAAGGCACCGGTCTCCCCCCGAACCGGATCGTCTTTTCCGAGCGCTTCGCCTGTCCGGTCAGCGGCTTCACCATCGAGGAAATCGCACCGCGCCTGTTCTCGTTCAACGCCCCGCAAGGCGCCTGCCCGTCCTGCGACGGTCTTGGCGAGAAGCTCCATTTCGATACCCAGCTGATCGTGCCCAATCCGGCGCTGAGCATCAAAAAGGGTGCAGTCGTGCCGTGGGCAAAGTCCAATCCGCCCTCGCCATATTATATGCAGGTACTGGGCAGCCTCGCGCGGCATTTTGAGTTTGATCTCGACACGCCGTGGAACGAACTCAGCGATCATCATCGCGATGTAATTCTCAATGGCACACAAGGCCTGCCGGTTACACTGCGCTTTCAGGATGGCCGCAAATCCTATGAGGTGAAAAAGCCTTTCGAAGGCGTGGTCGGCAATCTCAAGCGCCGGATGCTGCAGACCGAGAGCGCCTGGATGCAGGAAGAGCTGGCCAAATTTCAGGCCGCTGCTCCCTGCGAAACCTGTCATGGCGCGCGGCTCAAACCCGAAGCACTGGCGGTCAAGATCGCGGGCGAGGATATCTCGATATCGACTCGGCGCAGCGTCGGCGATGCGCTGGAGTTTTTTGAAGCGCTAGGCGCCAAGCTCAACAAGACACAGAGTCAGATTGCCGAACCAATCCTCAAGGAAATCATCGAGCGGCTGGGCTTCCTCAACAACGTAGGCCTCGACTATCTCAATCTCGACCGGACCAGCGGCACACTGTCGGGCGGCGAGAGCCAGCGTATCCGTCTGGCCAGCCAGATTGGCTCTGGCCTGAGCGGCGTTCTCTATGTCCTCGACGAACCGAGCATCGGCCTGCACCAGCGCGACAATGACCGGTTGCTGACCACGCTCAAACGCCTGCGCGATCTCGGCAATACGGTGATTGTGGTCGAGCATGACGAAGACGCGATCCGCACCGCGGACTGGGTCGTCGACATGGGACCGGGTGCAGGCGTTCATGGCGGCGAAGTTGTTGCCGAAGGCTCGCTCAAGCAGATACTGAAATCGAAAAAATCGCTGACCGCCGCCTATCTCAACGGCACACGCGAAATCGAAGTTCCGGCGAAACGCCGCAAGGGCAATGGCAAGAAGCTGACCGTGCACGGCGCCACCGCCAACAATCTGCAGAATGTCACGGCGTCAATTCCGCTCGGCACCTTCACCTGCATCACCGGCCTGTCGGGCTCGGGCAAAAGCTCGCTGACCATTGACACGCTTTACGCAGCGGCGGCGCGGACGCTTAATGGCGCACGGGTGATTGCCGGCGCGCATGACAAGATCACCGGCCTGCAATATTGCGACAAGGTCATTGATATCGACCAGTCGCCGATCGGCCGCACCCCGCGCTCCAACCCGGCTACTTACACCGGTGCGTTCACCAATATCCGTGACTGGTTCGCCGGTCTGCCCGAGGCGCAAGTGCGCGGTTACAAGCCCGGCCGCTTCAGCTTCAACGTCAAGGGCGGTCGCTGCGAAGTGTGCCGCGGTGACGGACTGATCAAGATCGAGATGCATTTCCTGCCCGACGTCTATGTCACCTGCGAGGAATGCCACGGCAAACGCTATAATCGCGAGACGCTGGAAGTGAAGTTCAAGGGCAAGTCGATCGCCGACATTCTCGACATGACGGTCGAGGATGCGGTCAGCTTCTTCAAGGCGGTGCCGCCGATCCGCGACAAGATGGCGATGCTTTACGAAGTCGGCCTCGGCTATGTGAAGGTTGGCCAGCAGGCGACGACGCTCTCGGGCGGCGAGGCGCAGCGAGTCAAACTGGCCAAGGAACTGTCGAAACGATCAACCGGGCAAACGCTTTACATTCTCGACGAGCCGACCACCGGCCTGCACTTCGAGGATGTCCGCAAGCTGCTGCAAGTGCTGCAACGGCTGGTTGAACAAGGCAATAGCGTGGTGGTGATCGAGCATAATCTCGACGTGATCAAGACCGCCGACCATATCATCGACCTCGGCCCCGAAGGCGGCGTCCGTGGCGGTGAAATTGTCGCGCAGGGCACACCGGAAGAGGTTGCCAAGGTCAAGGCCAGCTTCACCGGCGGCTATCTGAAGGACATGCTGGCGAAGTGAGCAGCGAACCGGCAAAGCTTCTGTTTGTCTGTTCCCGCAATCGATTGCGCAGTCCGACGCCGAAGCGGTGCTGAATGGTGTGGAAACAGTGACCGCCATTTCCGCTGGCACGAATAACGACGCTGAAACGCCGCTATCCGGCGATCTGGTCGAATGGGCGGATATCATCTACGTGATGGAGACCGCCCACAAGAAGAAGATCACCCGGAAATTTGGTACACAATTGAAACATACGCCTGTGCGCAATCTCGCCATACCGGACAATTATAAATTTATGGAACCTGATCTGGTGGCAATCATCAAAGCCAGGTTTCCGGAATATTTTTTCTAGCGCCTCAAAACCCGCCGTTGCCATAATAGCAGCAAGACCGGCACCACCAGTTCGACGGCCGTGCCGCTGACCTGCCAGCTCGCCGGCTCGCCGACGGTCAACCATGAAACCACCCGGCCAAGCCCGCCGATGAACCAGCCAAGCATCGCAAAGCGCAGGAAGTTCGCGCGTGCCCGGATATCGCCCGCCGACCAGAGAGTCATCAAACCCACAGCGACGTAAACTCCGGCGAGATATCGATATTGGCTATCGAGCGCGCTGTTAACGGCTTCTCCCCCACTATGTTCCACTGCACCGAACAGAATACCGGTGAAGCCGAGAAACAGCGGCACCAGACCGACCAATATGGTGACAATGCGTAAGATATTCATGTTTACCCCCCGTTTGATCCGCTCTCTCCAAAGCGAAAACATCCTATATCATAAAGACTTGAAACCCCTTGAACGCATATCGTCTAGCTCGACGACTAAATACGCTCAAGTCTTATCGGCAAACCGTCCTTAGGCTGCGGGATGGGGAACACCTGCCAGTTCGGCTCATAATCCGGCCCGCCTTGCAGAACGACGCGATTCTGGGTCAACATCGCATGTATCAATATCTTGATCTGCATATAGGCGAAATGCAGTCCAAGACACATATGCGCGCCACCGCCGAAGGGCACCCAGGCATATTTGTGGCGGCCGACCGAATTTTCCGGCGTGAAACGAAGAGGGTCAAATTTGCCCGGGTTGGGCCAGTGTTTTTCCATCTTGTGGACGAAGGTGGGGCTGACCCCGACCGATGTCCCGGCCGGGATCGTGTAATTGCGGAACGTGAATTCCTTGACCGCGCGGCGTGGCATCGAAGGCACCGGCGGAATTAGCCGCAGCGCTTCCTTGAAGGCCATTTCGGTTAGCTCGAGCTTGCCCAATTGTTCCATGGACAGCGCCGTTCCAGCAGGCGCTACCGACAGACATTCTTCGCGGATCCTGTCCTGCCATTCGGGATGTTTGGCGAGCAGATAGATCAGGCTGGTCGCCGACGAAGTAATAGTATCATGCGCCGCCATCATCAGGAAATTCATGTGATCGACGACTTCGCCCTCGGTCAGCAATTCGCCATTTTCATGGGTCGCCAGACAGATTTGGGTGAAGATATCCTCGCCACCCTTGGCCCGACGCTCTTTTACCTGCGGGGTGAAATATTCGAGCAGATATTCGCGCGCCTTCACGCCCTTCCACATTTTGGTGAAGGGGATGGGTTTGCGCACTACACCGACTGATGCCTGGACTTCATCGACAAAAGCCTTGTTGATCTTGTCTGCTTCCGGCCCCCAGGGGATGCCGAGAATCGCGCTGGCAGCGGTATCCAGCGACAAGGATTTGATCGCCGGGTAAAAATTGAATTCAGTCCCGCCCCAATCGGCAACCCGATCCAAGATGCCCTCGCCCAACACCTGACAGTGATGCTTCATCGGTCCCGGTTTGAAAGCGACCGACAGCGCCTTGCGATCCGCCCGATGGCGTTCGAAATCCATCAACATCAAGCCGCGCGGGAAAAGATTGTTCAAGATCGGTCCCCAACCCTGTTCGTTCGAGAATATCTTGTCCTTGTTGAACAATATCAGTTCAGCCGCATCAGCCCCGAGCATGTTGACCGACCAGCCGCCGAAACTGAAGGCACGGTAGACCGAGCCATATTGCTCGAACATCCGGCGGCTGAAACTGGCCGGGTCCTTGAGCAGGTCAAGCGTGCAACCCAGAACCGGCAGGCCTTTTTCGCCGGGAATATGCGCCAATTCATCCTCGCTGGGCCGACTGACCCAGTGCGGGTTTGCCGATTCCTGAAAGGGATATCCATGCGGTTTTGCTGCTGTTGTAGCCACGGGAGCGCTCCTGAACTGATGTTTAAATTCGATGATAGCTACTTTCATCAATGTCAGCAAGCCACTCCATTCATAAGCTATTCAATGACAGCGGTTTACTGGTGGGGGCAATAGATGAACAATCGCAACCCTGTATGGCTGGTGCCGCGGGACCGGTTTCGAAGGAACGACCATGACCATTTTTACAACGCCCCGGCTCCTGAAGTCTGCTGTAGCCGCAGGCGCGCTCTTGAGTCTCGGCGGCTGCATGTATGGCGGCGGCGCTTATGGCGACGGCTATGTCAACAATCGCGGATATGACTGCGATCCCTATGCGCCGTTCGACGATTATTATGCCTGCGATTACGGCTATGGCTTTGCCAATATAGGATATGGAGGCGGCTGGTATGATCAATATTATTATCCCGGCTATGGCATCTATATCTTCGACCGGGGCGGCAGGCGCCTCGCGATGCGCGACAACCATCGCCGCTACTGGGCCCGGCAACGTGCCGCATATGGCGGGCACCACGCCAGAGATCGCCGCGATCAGAGATATGACCGGCGGGATGGATCGCGAAATCCGAGCCGTGACAACAGCCGCGGCCAGCGACGCGGCGACGAGCGCGACAATAGAGGCACGCGCAACGAACGCGGCGATCGGCGGGAGCCAGGGGCGACACGACCAGACCGGACGGACCGGGCAGCACCAACCCGCAGTCGCGGTGATCAAGCTGGCCGTCCGGACCGGCGCCCGACAAGGGCGGTCGAACAGCCACAATCCCGACCACAACCGGCGGCTCGGGCGGATAGAGCCACCAGACCGCCGCGCACAGAACCTGCTCGCAATTCACGAGAAAACACTGGCAACGGGCGCAAACCCCTCAACGACGACTAGCCCGGCGAAGCGCGTTGCCGCGGCCCGTGCTGCCAAATAGTTAATAGAATTGTAATCATCGCAAATAGCCTATATCCTGTATTCTCGAGTAAAATTTCGAGGAATTTTGGCGATGGCGACCGCATTTAGCGACATTCAACCCGACGAATATACACCGTCGGAACAGCATCCACAGCATGGCGTCATCATTGGCGGACCGGCTGCGCGGGCGAAGCGCATCGAATATGGCATATTGCTTTCGACGATGGTGCTGGGCTCTCTCGGTGCCTTGTACTGGACCCTCACCCATTCCACCGGCTGGGTCGAATGGTCGGCCTTCCTGTTCGGCTTCGTCCTGATCAACATGGGCGTCGGCATTGGCTATCATCGCTATTTCACCCATCGTGCCTTCGAAGCGGGACCAAAAATGCGCCTCGCCATCGGCATCATGGCGCAAATGGCCTGTCAGGCCTCGGTATTGAAATGGGCAGCTGACCATCGCCGCCACCATGCTTTTGCCGATGCTGTTGGCGACGTGCACAGTCCCTATGTGGACGGCCACGGCAAGAAAATGCCGGTTTGGAAGGGGCTTGGCATTGCACATTTCGGCTGGCTGTTCGACAATACGACATCGGACATGAGGGTTTACGGTAAGGGCCTGATCGACGATCCGCAGGTCTTGTGGTGCCACAAGCATCGCTGGTCGATTGCGATATTCTCGAGCATCGTCCTGCCCGCTCTCTGGGCGCTGGCATTTGGCGGACCGGAATATATCATCGGCACGATCCTGATCGGTGGCTTCTTTCGCAACTTCTTTTTCCTGAATTTCGTCATGGGCGTGAACAGTATCGGCCATGTCTTTGGTTCGCAGCGGTTCAAGACCAAGGACGGCTCGCGCAACAACTGGTTCATGGCGTGGATGACCTTTGGCGACGGCTGGCATAACAACCATCACCAGCACCCGCGCGCCGCATCGTCGAAAATTGCCTGGTGGGAGTTCGATCTCAACGGACAGATCATCTATGCGTGGGAGAAAATGGGCCTGGTCTGGAACGTCCAGCGAGCGCCTGCCTATATTCGCAATGATCAGGGCGAATGGGTCCTTAAGAAGGCGAAGGTCGCGATGCCAGATTTGGCAGAACCGGAAGCCATGTCAGCCGACGATGGTGGCATTATGTTCCCCGCGAAAGGCAAGCAGCACCATATCGAGCCGGCTGAGTGAGAGACCGCAAACCGTTTGGCTAATGTGATCGCAAGGTCAGCGTTGCCGAGACCGCTCCATTGCCAGCAGGATTGACGCTGAGAGATTCGACCGCGATGCCTTCCCGTTCGATCCGCGCCAACCAGCCAAAGAGCGCCGTCGGCTTGGCCGATTCGACTACCATGTTGACCCGGTTATCCGACTGCGGCGTGACAGAAGCCACCGCAATACCCGTCTCACCCGCGCTTTGACTGACAAAGGCGTCGATAGCGCCGCTGAACTTGGCCACTCGCCCGTCCACCGGTTGCTGAAGCGCCACAACCTTGGCTTCAATCCGCGCTTGCCGCTCGACCGCATCCACATAGCGCTCTTCCGCCGATGTCATCGCGCCGACCATAGGCCGTGCAATACCATAATAGCCGACCAATCCCGCCAACAGCAGACCGGCAATCCCGACCAATATCTTTTCCCTTTGGCTGAGTCCGGTAAACCAGCCTCTCACATTGTCGATCATGGTGCCCTCACCGTTATATCCGCCTGCGCCGACCCCGTAGCATCGGTGCGCGGGGTCGCGGTAATGATGAAACCCGCTTCCTGCATCGCCAGAAGGGCGGGATTGATATCCTCGTTGCGGACAGCCGACAATGTCGCCGACACGATCCCGTTCTCACCATAAGCCATGCGGGTTATCGACACATTGGGCACCTGCTGCAGCGCGGAATAAAGCGCCGAGGCCGGAACCGGGAACATGATATTACCGCGATTTTCGGCGATCAGTCGCTGATCCAGCGCGCGTTCGGCGCTATCCGGATTCTCCTGCTCGCCCACAACAGCAACGGCACTGGCCAGAGCCGCCTCGTCCGCTGCACTGGCCGCCCAATGATATTGGGCCAGCTGTACCAACGGAATGGCAAGCGAGATGATGACCAGCGCCGCCGCCATCCAGCCAAGCCGGCGCTTTTGTTTCGCGTCCATCGCCCGCTGCGTCTTTTTCGCAAACGGCCCGCTTCGAAAATTGAGATCGGCTTTTTCTGAGGCAGCGACCAGCATGGCGTCAAAGGCATCGCCGGTGATCGGCGTGATGGCCCGGTCGGCAAATAGAAATTCCCGGAGCGCCGGATCATTAGTGGCGATGATATTGTCCGCACGAACGACCTGGTCAAATCCAAAATCGGCGGAAACCGCTCCGTCCCCGGCAACCGGCAGCAACCAGCCCGATGGAATGATCGCATCGGGATCGATATTCAGCGCCTGTAGATGAACCAGACCGAAAGACAATATATCCCGCCCGACCGATGCCGTGACCACCCCACCCGCACTATCGATAGCGGCGACGATATGGACCTTCTCGCTTTCCAGACTCTGGGCTTTGGCGGCGATGGTCGCAGCAGCGAGCATCTGGCGTTCGTTCGCGCCACTGATCACTTCATGGCTCATGATGCTGGTCAGATGCGAAGGCACCAGCGCGATCACGCTCACATCGGTTTTCGCCGCATCCGGACCATAAGCCTGCGAAGCCGTGAGCGGATCCGGATCACAACCCCATGCCTGCACTGCGCCGTCGGCGACGTGCCACCAGTGCAGCGCCTCATTATCCGTGGTCGGAAGGGCAATCAGAATAAGATTTGGGTTCACGCGCTGCTGGTCTTATTCGGCGTAAATATCAGCATTGTCATCTTCACCACCCGGCGCGCCATCGGCGCCCAGCGAATAGAGATCAAAACCGGGGCCCTGACGGCCGGGATTGTCATATTGATAGGGCCGTCCCCACGGATCGTCGGGCAGTTTCTTGATATAGCCCCCCTGACGGTAGCGTGCTGTGGTGGCCAGAGACGGGGGCGCCGTAACCAGCGCTTGCAGCCCGTCGGACGAACCGGGATAGCTGAGATTGTCGAGCCGGTACATTTCGAGCGCCTGACCAAGCGTCGCAATATCCGCCCGCGCCTTCTGGACCATCGCGCGGTCCTGACTGGGCAGCACATTGATCACCACGATCGTGGTCAGCAATCCGAGGATGAAGATCACCACCATCAACTCGACCAGAGTGAAGCCGTTGCGCTTTTTTTGCTGCTTCTTGGCTTCCGGAGCCGGAGCCGCGTCTGGGTTTTCAATTTCTGTCGTCATGATCATTCCTTTTTCCGGCCCTATAGTCCGGCAAGATTCTGAAGCTGCAGGATCGGTAATAATATCGCCAATATCACCAGCGCGACCAGCCCGCCAAGCGCCACAATGATGATTGGTTCGAGCAAGGACAAGGCGGTCGAACTGAAATTGTCAAATTCCCGTTCCAGATAGCCCGCCGCCCGCGCCAGCATGTCGTCCAGTTGCCCCGATGCTTCGCCGCTCGAGGTCATATAGACCAGCATTGGCGGGAAAACGCCGGTATTCTTGAGCGCCGTCGACAGGCTGCCGCCGCCTCTTATGGCTTCCACCATATCTTCCGAGGCCTTGCGCAATACGCTGTTGTGGATCGTTTCGGTCGTCAGCCGCAGACCCTCGATAATCGGCAGGCGGCTAGCCACCATGGTCGACAGGGTTCGCGCCAGACGCGCCGCGTGCAGATCGCGCAGCAGCCGACCAAAAAACGGCAGGCGGAGCAGAAAGCCGTCGAAACGATATTTGAGTTTGGGCTCCTTTAGCGCGCGCCAGCCAATCAGCAGCGCCAGTCCGATCAGGATCGCAATCGCCCACCACCAGTCGGCGAGAAAGCTGGAAATGCCGATAACTATGCGGGTGATCATCGGCAGTTGCTGGTTCACATCGTCAAACTGCTCGACCACCTTGGGCACAACCGCGATCATCAGCAGCGCGACGACGATAATCGAGACCAGTGCCAGCACCGCCGGATAAGCCAATGTACCGATCAACTTCCCACGCAATTCCGCCTGTCGCTCGAGCAGATCCGCCAATCGTTCGGTGATATCGGGAAGCGTGCCGGAACTTTCCCCGGCAGCAATCATCGCCCGATAGAGCGGCGGAAAGCTTTTCGGTTCGCGGCGCATTGCCTCGGACAGGCGCTGCCCCTCGATCACCCCGCCGTGCACCGTCGCGATCCGCTGCTGCACATGCAGTTTTTCATTCTGGTTACCGATCAGCCGCAGCGCTTCCTCGAGAGGACTGACCTGCGCCAGTGACGACAATTGCCGCGTGAACAATGTGAGTTCTTTGGATGTCAGCTTTTTCGGACCGAACAAACCGGCAGATTCCTTGCCCCGCTTGCCTGACTTGCCCTGCGCCGCTTCCATCTTGACGACATAGAAATTCCGCTCGGTCAGCTTCGCCCGCGCCGCGTCATCGCTGGCCGCAGTCAGCCGCCCGGTCTTTTCTCGCCCCTTGGGGTCAATGGCGCTATAGGCATATTCAGGCATCAGTCGCTTCGCTTTCGCGCCGGGAGATCCGGATCGCTTCCTCGGGCGTGGTCAAGCCTTCTCGGACAAGCGCTCTCGCGGCGACACCTAGGTGCGGCTGGTTGCGAAACGCATGGGCGGTGATCGCGGCTTCGTCTCCGCCGTCATTGATCAGCTTTCTCAGCGTGTCGTCGATGCGGATTGCCTCGAACACGCCGATGCGCCCTTGAAAGCCGGTCTGGTTGCAATGTTCGCAGCCAGTCTCGCGGTAGACCACCGTGCCATTGTCGAATCCCAGTAGCGAGGCCAGCGAGCCATCAACCTCCATCGGCGTGCGGCATTGTTCGCACAATTTGCGCACCAGCCGCTGGGCAATCACCGCGCGCAAGGTCGAGGCGAGCAAAAAAGGCTCCACCTTCATATCGCGCATCCGCGTGATCGCGCCGACCGCATCATTGGTGTGCACTGTCGAGAGCACGAGATGACCGGTCAGGCTGGCCTGCACCGCTATCTCGGCGGTCTCGCGGTCGCGTATCTCGCCGATCATCACCACGTCCGGGTCTTGGCGAAGGATGGCTCTCAGCCCTGCAGCAAAGGTGAGGCCGACTTTCGCGTTCACCTGGGTCTGGCCAATCCCCTCGATCGCATATTCGACCGGGTCCTCGACCGTCAGGATATTGCGGCTGCCGTCGTTGAGCTGTTTGAGCCCTGCATAAAGCGTGGTGGTCTTGCCCGAACCGGTGGGTCCGGTGACCAGGATGATACCATTGGGATCCGAGAGGGCATCGGTCAGGATCGCGTGGGTGCTGGGCGACATGCCGAGCAGATCCAGCGAGATACCGGCGCTTTCCTTGTCGAGAATCCGCATCACCACCCGTTCACTCGCCCGGTTTGGCAAAGTCGAAACACGCACATCGAGCAATTTCCCGCCGAGCGTCAGGCTGATCCGGCCATCCTGCGGAATCCGCCGCTCGGCAATATCGAGCCGCGCCATAACCTTGATCCGGTTGACGATCACGCCCGCGACATGCGGCGGCATACGAAGCTTCTCGGTCAGCACGCCGTCGACCCGCATGCGCACGACCAGCCCGGTCTCATAAGGCTCGATATGGATGTCCGATGCGCCCTGCCGCGCTGCCTCGGCAATAATTCCGTTGATGAGCCTTATCGTCGGCGCGTCATCGGCGCTGTCGAGCAGATCCTCGGCGCTGGGGATGTCTCCCGCAATATCGTCCAGCCCCTCGCCAGCCAGCGCCATATCGCCGGCCATGGCGGCGGCTGAGCCGTCCATCGCATAATGGGCGCTGAGCAACTTCTCGAACGCCGGACCTTCGACCAGTTCCACATCGAATGGTAGCGCCAGATAACGGCGCACCTCGAGCAAGGCCGATGGATCGGAGCCTTGGCGCATCGCCAGCGACAGCCGTTCACCGCTGCGATCCTGTATCAGCAGACCATGATCACGGGCATAAGAATAAGGCAGGTCTTTGGCGACCACTGGCATCACCAGTCCGCCATCCGCTTCGGAGACAAGTGCTTCTGTTCCCCGGGCGATTTCCATCATGGATTCCCGCTGGTCTCGCTCGCCGGCAGAGGAGTCTGCTGGATCATGCCGCCGTCCCTGACCGCCGGCATATCGCCCGGGGCATAGATGATCTGGTCATCCGGCCGCGCCTCGACCGATGGCGGCACGGTGCCGAGATAATCGCGCACCAGGGCGTCAATCGAAGGCTCCCGCTCAGGATTCCGGCTGAGTTGCCGGTCGCGGATATAGCCGTAGCGCGCGCTTGAGAAACGCCTCGCATCATTGGGGTCCTTCAGGATCGTCGGGCGGATGAAGACCATCAAATTGGTTTTGACCCGCGACTTGCCGCGCGACCGGAACAATTCACCGAGCAGTGGAATATCGCCGAGAAACGGTACTTTCTGGATCGTGCGCCGCTCGTTGTCGTCGAGCAGGCCGCCCAATGCGATAATCTCGCCATCACCGACGGTCACAGTGGTGTTGATTTCCCGCTTGTTAATGATCAGCTCGTTGAAATCGTCAGACACCGGCCCGGCAATCGAGCTGACCTGCTGGCGCAATTCCATCCGTACTTCATCGCCGGCATTGATCTGCGGCGTCACTTCCAGCTCGATCCCGACATTCTGCCGCTGGATCGTGCGGAAGGCATTGTCGAAATTGCCCGACAGGGCCTCGCCGGTCGACACCGGTATTTCCTGACCGAACAGGATGCTGCCCTTGAGATTATTGTTCACGGTCAGCGACGGCGTCGACAACACATTGCTGTTGCTGTCCGACTGCACCGCATTGATGATCGCACCGAGCACCGCGCTGCCGCCGAGGCTGGTGGCAAAGCCGCCAAAGCCGCCCCGCGCGGCAAGCACGGAATCCGCTGCATTCTGCCGCAACGCATCGCCAACGGAACTGTTGGTCGTGACGGTAGTCGCCGTATCGGTCGTGGTGGTGGTTGTCGTATCAAACTGGTCGGCCAGCAAACCGCCCGCAACATCGACAATATTGGGCGAGGCATTGGAGAAATTGGTCACTGCAAAGGGCACGTCCTTGCCGCCGACCAGCCATTGCACGCCCAGCTCGCGGGCCAGCGTCTCTGAAATCTCGACGATGATCGCTTCGACGACCACCTGTTCCTGCCGCGTGTCGAGCTGGCGGATCAGTTCGCCGATCATCCGCTGGACATCGGGGTTGGCTGCAACGATAATCGCATTAGTCCCTTCCAGACGGGTGACGATCGAGGGACCGCGGCTGGCAATGCCGTTGCCGCCGCCACTGGCAGCCGATACCGCCGCGCCTTCACCGCCGCCAGCCGGTGTAACCGTCGCAGAGCCGCCGCCCGTCCCTTTGCTGCCCAGCAAATTCTCGATCACCGGCAAAAGATGTTCGGCATTGGCATAGTCGAGCCGGTGGACGCGTATCTCGGTGCCCGATTCCGCGCCCTTGTCCAGTTCGCGCGCCATTTGCGCAAAGCGCGATACCGCACCCGGGTCGCCGCGCAGGGCGATGCTGTTGCTGCTGTCGATCGGCACCACGGTCACCGGAGCGCGCAGCCCTTCGCCGCCGCCCTGAGCGGCCAGCGCCTGCAGCGAGGTGGCAATTTCACGGGCGCCGGCATTTTTCAACGTGATGATGGTGCTGGCGGCGCTGTCGCGGTCAATCTCTCCGACCAGACTGCGGATACGGCGGATATTGTCGGCATAGTCGACGATCACCAGGCTGTTCGCGTTGCGGTTCGAGGTGATCGACCCCTGCTTGCTGACCAGCGGACGCAGGGTTTCCAGCGCTTCGGTCGCGACAATCGATTTGAGCCGCACCACCTCGGTCACCAGCTGATTACCCTCGGCGCCGCGAGAACCGATCCGGCTGGGCTGCGAAGCCGCGCCATCGGCGGGCTGGATGCGATAAGCGCCACGGGTCGTGGGTATTGCAACCAGATTATTGGCGCGCAGAGTCGACAGGAAAATCTCAAAATATTCCGAGCGACTGAGCGGACGGTCGGTGACCACCGATACCTTGCCCTGCACCCGGCTGTCGAGAATGAAGGTGCGACCGGTGACCTTTGCGGCGTCCTGGACAAAGGCGCGAATGTCGGCATCGCGGACATTGAGCGTATGCTGGGCCGCCGCCGGTGCAGCAGACAGGCTGGCACAAAGCATGAGGGCGGCTATCAATCGGGTGAAAAAACTACGCATTACTGGGCTCCCAGATTGACGGCGACCGGAACCGTATCGGCTCCGCGCTCGACTTCGACGGACAGGCGTACGCCGGGCCGGATTTGGCTTTTCAGCGCTTCGATATCGCTGGTCGAGCCGACCGGATTGCCGTTGATCGACACAATGATATCACCATTACGGAAACCGGCGCTCTTGAACAGGCTGCCGTCTCCCAGAGGAGATAGCACGATACCGGTGACCCGGCCCTGATCATTGCGCGGTGCCAGCGAGGCGACACCGGGTATTTCATTGCCGCCCAGAGACAGAGAGGCAGGAGCGACGGGATCGTCGGCGCCGACGGTTTGCGCGGGGATCGACTGGTCGAGATAGAGGCTCTCGAGCACGCCACCACGACTGATGATCACATGATCAAATTCAACGCTGTCCAGCGTGACTCCGGACATAATCTCCTCGCCGACTGCGTAGCTGGATTGCACCCCGTCCGGACCGGACAGGATCGCCGAACCCAGTCCCGAAGCCTCGTTCATGCGAATACCGAACAGCGTCAGCTGCAGCGATGTCACGACATTGGCGCTTTGCGCCGCGCCGGTTCGAAAAAACGGGTCGAAGCTGCTGAACAGGGTCAGGCGCGATTGCGGTGACAGGATTTCCACGTCATTGGCACGATAATCCCCGACCGGCCCCAGGGGAGTCAGGACCAGCCAGATCAGCCTGATCGCCTGAACCAGCAGCAAAGCGGCCAATATGCCGAAACAAACAGGATAGGGACCCTTCTGGCTATACCAGCGGGTCATGGTGCCAAATCTGTCCGAAAAGCTATTACTCACGAATCCCCGCAACCTTGCAACCTTGCAATCCCCGTCGCGCTATAGCGATTTCACGACCATTCGACGACTCATTGATGACGAATATATTACAGGTTAAATCGGATTCGCCCAATGTTTCAGGGCAATTGCATGTTCAGCAGCGCACCCAGATCGTCGAGCGCCTGCTGCTCCGCCGACACCTTGATGGCCGCCATGCCAAGCGCCGCCGCCGGTTTGCAGTTGATCCCGAGATCATCGAGATAGATACAGTGTGCCGGCTCAACGTTCAACGCCTCGCACATCATCTGGTAGATCCGCGGATCGGGCTTGCGCACGCCCGCCTTGCTGCTCTCGATAATATGGTCGAAGCGCAGCATGACATCCTTCACCGCCGCTGCCTTCTCGTCATCCATCGCCATGCCCGCGCCCTTGCCGGCCGGCACATTGTTGGTGATGCACGATATGGTGAAGCCTTCGGTCTTCAATCGGTCGAGCGTTGCCACCATCTTGGGCCGCACATCGCCGGCCAGCCGCGCCAGCACATCGGCGCCGCGCAATTCTATGCCAATGGCGCGCGCTTCCGCCGCGAACGCTTCGTCAAAACCCGCTCCATCCAGTTCCGCACGCTCAAACCGTGCCCAGGCATTGTCGTCGGGATTGGCGCTGTTGATCCGGCGGACGCTATCCTGCGGAACGCCTTTTTCGGCCTCCAGCCGGTTGAACGCTTCGAAAGGTGACGAGGTAATCACGCCGCCAAAGTCAAAAATTACGGTCTTATATGTCATGCAACAGCAGCTCCAAAAATTGATCCAATAGCGGCAGTGGCGGCCATCGCCGCTGCCCCCCAGAAAGTTACGCGAACGACAGGCCGGAATATCGGCGCGCCGCCCAGCTTGGCACCAAGCGCGCCTAGCCCGGAAAGCAGCAACAGTGCTGTCACGGTCACCAGCCCGATGAGCATTGTTCCGTGGAACAGCCCGGCAAGGATCACCGGCAGCAAAGCTCCCGCTGAAAAGGACAAGGCGGAAGCCCCGGCCGCCTGCAGCGGCTTGGCGACGAAATTTTCGGTCAGCCCCAGTTCGTCCCGCAAATGCGTGCCCAGCGCGTCATGCGCGGTCAGCTGGTCGGCGACCTTCTCGGCAAGATCGGCGGTCAATCCCCGGTTCTTGTATATCGATATCAGCTCCAGCCGCTCCGCCTTGGGCTGGTTTTCCAGCTCCCAAGCTTCCTTGGCCCGCTCCGCCTTTTCGCTGTCGGCTTGCGAACTGACCGATACATATTCCCCTGCCGCCATCGACATCGCACCCGCCACCAGACCGGCAAATGCGGTTAGCAATATCGTTTGCTGGGACGTTGCCGCGGCAGCGACACCGACGACCAGACTTGCGGTCGAGACAATCCCGTCATTGGCCCCGAGAACGGCGGCGCGCAGCCAGCCGACCCGGTCAAGCCGGTGTGGTTCCTTGTGAATTCTTGACAATCACCGTTCCTATTTGTTGAGATATTCCAGTTTCAGTCCCGGCCGTTTCCAGCGCGTCTTGACCAGCTTTCCGGTTGCCGACAGGCATATCCAGGCATCCATCATATCCTCGCCGCCGAAACAGATATTGGTGGTAAAGATATCCGGCGTCTCGACAAATTCGACCAGCTCGCCTTCCGGTGAAATCACGCTGATCCCGCACTCGCCGATCGTGGCGACGCAAATATTGCCGCATTCTTCCATCGCAAGGCTGTCAAAAAACTTATAGCCGGAAGGGCGATAAAGCGGGATGCCCGGTCCGCCCGGCCCAGCGTCGGGAGCAACCTTGCCGGGTGCGGTGATGTTGAATTTCATCAGCCGGCAAGTGAAGGTTTCCGCAGCGTAGAGCGTGTTGCCATCCGGCGAAATGCCGATGCCATTGGGATTGTTGGAAGGAAAAATCACTTCTTCCAGATGACTGCCGTCGGCCTTGGCATAGAAAATCCCGACAATGTCGTGGCAGCGTTTCTCGTAATCCGTCTTGCCATGGTCGGTGAACCATAAGCCACCATGCGCATCGAACTGGATATCATTCGGACCGCGCAGGATGCAGCCGAAATCGCCGTCATTATAGAGGGTTTCGACTTCGCCGGTATCGGGATCAACC